>JAESGS010000012.1_pt1 | contig 687473 bp, 753 predicted proteins | sample 9269761 | NCBI WGS metagenome assembly JAESGS01 (sample SAMN15741799, study PRJNA653493) | algae metagenome | isolation source: Cyanosarcina radialis HA8281-LM2 and co-occurring heterotrophs from damp... | place: USA: Makauwahi cave, Hawaii | collected 2011-01-06 | reverse complement strand
CGACCAGCTGCCCCAGCTACTGGTGGAACCAGACGGACTATCTGGGCCCGGCGGCGCTGCTGCAGTCGTACCGCTGGATCGCCGACAGCCGCGACGACGCGACCGACAAGCGCCTCGACGACCTCGAGGACCCGTTCAAGCTCTATCGCTGCCACACCATCATGAACTGCGCCCAGGTCTGCCCGAAAGGGCTGAACCCGGCCAAGGCCATCGCCGAGACCAAGAAGCTGATGGTGTCGCCGGGCCGCAAGAAGACGAAGGTCGAAGCCTAAGTTGGCCAAAATCACCTACGTCGAGCACGACGGCCGCGAGCACGTGGTCGAGGTCAAGAACGGGCTTTCCGTCATGGAGGGCGCGATCCGCAACAACGTGCCGGGCATCGACGCCGACTGCGGCGGCGCCTGCGCCTGCGCCACCTGCCACGTCTATGTCGACGAGACCTTCCTGGCCGAGACGGGTCGGGCCTCGCCGATGGAGGAGTCGATGCTGGACTTCGCCGAGAACGTGCAGCCCAACAGCCGCCTGTCGTGCCAGATCCGGGTCTCAGACGATCTGGACGGCCTGATCGTCCGCCTGCCGGAAAACCAGCACTGAGCGCGAACCCCGAGATGGTCGCCCGGATCGGGCGGCTGATCGAGGCCGGTCCGGCCGGTCGCCCGGCGCGCATCGCGATCGTGGGCGCGCAGGGTTCGGGCAAGACGACTCTGGCGCGCGCCGCCGCCGCCCGGTTCGGCGCGGCGCAGATCTCGATCGACGACGTCTATCTGACCCGCGCTGAACGTGAGGCGATGGCCCACGCGGTCCATCCCCTTTTCCTTACGCGCGGCCCGCCAGGCACCCACGACCTCGGCATGCTCTCGGCCCTGATGGATCGCCTGTCCGAAGCGGACACCGGCGACGAGACCGCCCTGCCGGACTTCGACAAGCGCGGCGACGACCGCGTGCCCGCCGGCCGCTGGCGCACCTTCACCGGCCGGCCGTCGGCCATTCTGATCGACGCCTGGTGTCTGGGGGCTGTGGCCGAGGACACGGCCACGCTGGTCCACCCCCTCAATGCGCTGGAGCGGGACCGCGACCCGGACGGCACCTGGCGACGCGCGGTGAACAGCTTCGTCGGCGGGGCCTACGCCGACTTCGCGGCGGACCTCGACGCCGTGGTGTTCCTGAAGGCACCCGAATTCGAGGTGGTGCTGGACTGGCGCTGCCAGCAGGAGGCAGACCTGCTCGGCGTCGCCCCGACGGACCTCCCGGCGGCGGAGCGGACGCGGCTTGCCGATTTCATCCAGTATTTCGAGCGCGTGACCCGCCGCATGCTGGCGGGCGGCGTCCGCGCCGACCTGACGGTATCACTGGATCGAAACCGCGCTCCCGGACTTTTGCCGGAATGACCTCCGAACGCCGCAGCGAAGTCCGCCTGCCCGCCGACGGCCGCGGCCTGCTGGTCGGGCCGGGCGTGGAACAGGCCTGCAAGCTGGTCGACCAGTCGGCGTCGGGGCTGAGGGTGCGGCTGGACCGGTCGGCCGCCCTGCCGCGCGAGGTGATGATCGTCGACGTCCCGGGTGGCGTCGCAACGCCTGTGGCCGTCGTCTGGCAAAAGGGCCAGGAGGCGGGGCTGAGACGATCCGGCGACGGCGCCACGCTGCGCGGCCTCGTGCCCGGACGGCTGGTCGCCGTGCGCGACGCCTGGCGCCGCGCCGGCGGGCGTTAGGGTCAGGCCGCCTTCTTCTTCGTCGCGGTCTTGCGCTTCGTGGGCGTCTTCACCGGTGACCGGGCCTTTCCGCCCGAGGCCGACCCCTTGAGGCTGGCCCGCAGCGCCGCCATCAGGTCGACCACATTGGTGTCGTCGGGCTCGGGTGCCTCGACCAGACCCTTGCCGCCCTTCTGCTTGGACTTGATGAGGTCCTTCAACGCCTCGTCGTAGCGGTCGCGGAAGGTGGTCGGGTCGAAGTCGCCCTCCTTCTGGCCGATGATCTTCTCGGCGATGGCCACCATATCGGCGTCGGCCTTGACCACCGGAATGTCGTCGAAGAAGTCGCCGGCGTCGCGCACCTCGTCGTGGGGACGCAGTGACCAGGCCACCAACCCCTTGTCGCGCACCTCCAGGGCGATCTGCCGCTCGCGGTTGCGCAGCACCAGGCAGCCGATGGCGATCTTGTCCGCCTCGCGCATGGCCTCGCGGATGACGGCGAAGGCCTCGGCCCCGGGGCCCTTGTCCGGCACGACGTAGAACGGGTCATCCCAGTAGAGGCGGTCGATGCCGTCGGCGTCGACGAAACGGTCGATCGAGATGGTCCGGGTCGATTCCAGCTTCACCTTCTCGAAGTCGGCGTCGTCCATCAGGACGTACTCGTCCTTCGACACTTCATAGCCCTTGACCAGATCCGACCGCTCGACCGGGCCGCTGTCGGGGTCCGTCGGCACCATGCGGATGCGGTTGTTCGTCTCGGGATTGATGAGGTGGAAGCTGACCCGGTCCGACGAACTGGTCGCGGTGTAGAGGGCGACCGGACAGGTCACCAGCGACAGCTTCAGATGGCCCTGCCAGGTGGGACGCGCGGCCATGGAGCGGCTCCTTGATTCCAGACGACGCGACTCAACGCCGCCCGCGTCGGAATCGTTCTCCGCGACGGAAAGCCGGCGATCGCCACGTGGAACGGGAAACGGGAGCCGCCATGACCCAGGACGCATCCGCCCTCGAAGCCGCCGTGGCCCTGACCCGCTTTGGCTACGGTGCCGGGCCCGGCGAGATCGCCGCCGTGTCCGCGGATCCCCGCGCCTGGCTGGAGGCCCAGATCACGCCGGGCGGCGCACCTCAGCCTGGCGGCGACTTCCCCGGGGCGGCCGCCCAGATGGTGGCGTTCGACACCTATCGCCAGGGCCTGCGCCCCGACGGCTCCGACCCGGCCATGGAGGGAAATCCCGAGGCCCAGGCCGCGTTCGAGCGTCGCCGCGAGCAGCGCCGCGTCCTGACCCGGCAGTCGGCCGAGGCGTTTCTGGCCCGTGCGGCCCACGCGGCGACCACCCCGGCCCCCTTCGCCGAGCGCTGGGCGGCCTTCTGGGCCAACCAGATCACGGTGTCGGCGACGAAATTCCAGAGCGCCGTCTTCATCGACTCCTACGAACGGGAGGCGGTGCGCCCGCACGTCTTCGGCCGGTTCGAGGACCTGCTCATCGCCTGCGAGAGCCACCCGGCGATGCTGCTCTACCTCGATCAGGCCCAGTCCGTCGGTCCGGACAGCCGGGCCGGGCGACGCCGCGAGGCCGGCCTGAACGAGAACCTGGCCCGCGAGATCCTGGAGCTGCACACCCTCGGCGCTGACGGCGGCTATTCCCAGACGGACGTGACCGAGTTGGCCCGCGCCCTGACCGGTTGGTCCATCGACGGCGAGCGGGGCGGGCGGCAACGAACGCCGCCCCGCCGCGCGCGCGACCGGGCGGGACGGCAGCCCCGGGCCGGACGCGAGCCGGGCCTGTCGGACGGGTTTCTGTTCCGCGAGGTGATCCACCAGCCCGGCGACCGTCGCCTGTTGGGCCGGTCCTACGCGGACACCGGCGTCGGCCAGGGCGCGGACATGCTGCGCGACCTCGCCCGCGACCCCCGGACGGCGCGCCGGCTGTGCGCCCGCATCGCCGCCCATTTCGCCGCCGACGTCCCCGCCCCGGCCCTGGCCTCTGCGCTTGAGGGGGCCTGGACCCGGTCGGAGGGGGATCTGGCCGCCGTCGCCCGAGCCCTGATCGCCGCCCCCGAGGCCTGGGCCGCCCGGGCCGACAAGGTGAAGACGCCCTATGACTTCGTCGTCTCGGCCCATCGGGCGGTCGGGACTCCGCCGCGGCGCGTGCAGGATCTGGCCCCGTCGCTCGAAGCCATGGGCCAACCCGCGTGGCGGCCCCCCTCGCCCGAAGGCTGGCCCGACACGGCGGCCGACTGGGCGGGCCCCGACGCCCTGGTCAAACGCCTCGACTGGTCGCGCGAAGCCGCAGCGCGGACGGAGGCGGCGGGGGTCGAGCCCGTCGCCCTCGCCCGGTCCACCCTCGGTCCTCGCCTGGGCGCCCGCACCCTCGAGGCCGTCGCCCGCGCCGAAAGCCGCGTCGAGGGCCTGACGCTTCTCCTCATGTCGCCGGAGTTCCAGCGCCGATGACCCATGTTCACAGACGCCATCTGCTTTCCGGTGCCCTCGGCCTCAGCCTGATCGGCGCAGGTCGGGTGGGCGCACAGTCCGGCGCGGCCAGGCCCAAACTGATCCTGCTGATCGCCCGCGGCGCGCTGGACGGGATCAGCCTCACCGTGCCCTGGGGCGACCCCAACCATGTGGCCCTGCGCGGCGACCTGGCCGTTCCGTCGCCCGGCGAGCCGGAAGGCGCGCTGGACCTGATCGAGGGGTTCGGCCTTCACCCGTCGATGCCCGCCACCCACGCCCTGTTCCGCGCGGGACAGATGCGCTTTGCGCCGGCCGTCGCCATTCCGGCGCGCATCCGGTCCCATTTCGACGCCCAGGACGTGCTGGAAAGCGGGGCGGAGACGGTCCGCGGCCAGACCGACGGCTGGCTGAACCGGGCTCTCGCGGCGGCGGGCGACGGCGGCCTGACGGGCCTGTCGGTCGGAGCCCAGACGCCGCTGGTGCTGCGCGGCACCGCGCCGGTGTCCAGCTGGGCGCCAGGGCGCGAGGTGGAAGGCGACGACCGCGTGACACAGCAGCTGATGGACCTCTACGCCGACGATCCCCTTCTGGGCGCCAATCTGGCCCGGGGCCTGGAGACCAACGCCATGGCCGAGGGCGGCCGGATCCGCCGCAACGACGTCGCCGCCCTCGGCCAGGCGATCGCGCGGCTGATGACCGGCGAGCAGGGCGCCGACGTGGTCGCCGTCTCCGTCGACGGCTGGGACACCCATGCCCGCCAGGGCCCGCAGATGACCCAGCGGCTGGCGGGGCTGGACGGCCTGATCGGCGGCCTCAAGGACGGCCTGGGCGAGGACTGGACTCGCACCGCCATGATCCTGGCGACCGAGTTCGGCCGGACCGCGCGGGCCAACGGCACGAACGGCACCGACCACGGCACCGCCTCCTCGCTGCTGCTCATGGGGGGTGCGATCCGGTCGGGAGGACTGATCGGCGACTGGCCGACGCTGGCCGACGCCCGGCTCTACGAGGGCCGGGACCTGGCGCCGACGCTGGATGTCCGGTCCGTATTCAAGGGCGTCCTGCGGGATCATCTGGGCGTCGACCGTGCCGCCCTGGACGCGCGGGTCTTTCCCGGTGCGACCCGCGAGGCCCGGCCGGTGGACGGCCTCGTCTGACGACCGATTGACGACGGCCGCGGCGCACGCCATCGGGCGGTGATGGCTCCGGACCTCCTGCCCGTCGATCCCGAACGCTATGCGACCTTCCTGACGGTCATGGCGGTGATGGCCGTCACGCCGGGGCCGGCCAACCTGTTCTCGGTGGCCAACGGCATGGCGCGCGGCAAGGGCGCGGCCCTGCTGGGCGTGGTGGGCATGAGCGCGGCGACGCTGGTCTGGTTCGGTGCCGCAGCGCTGGGGCTGGGCGCGCTGGTGACCGCCTTTCCGCAGGTTTTCCGGGTCGTCGCCTGGGCCGGGGCGCTGTACGTGGCCTGGCTGGGGGCAAAGTCGCTGTGGTCGGCCCTGAGGCCGTCACAAGGCCCGCAGGACGTCCCGCCGCCGCGTCTGGGGCGCGGCCCTCTCTCCGACGGGTTCCTGGTCCAGATCGCCAACCCCAAGGCCGTGCTGTTCTTCACCGCCGTTCTGCCGCCATTCATGGATCCGGACCGGCCGGCCGCGCCGCAGCTGGCGCTGTTCGCCATCGCCACGATCGGGATGGATTTCATCACCATGAGCGCCTACGGCCTGGGCGGCGCGGCGCTGGCGCGGGCCATGACGCAGCCTGCCGTGAAACGCGGATTCGACCTTGCGATCGGCGGGCTTCTGCTGGCCGCGGCGGCCCTGATCGGCCTCAGGTCTTGATCCCGGGAACCGGGCCGTTCAGGCTTCGTTCAGCTTGCACGGCGGCATATGACTGCATCTTGGAGAACCCCATGAAAACTCAAGCCAAATCCCTTGGCGTGGTGCTCGCGGCGGCCCTCGCCGTGTCTGCCTGCGCCACGTCGACCGCCTACGGCCCCGCCGATGCGCGCGGCCGCGGCGGCTATACCGAGCAGCGGTTGGAAGCCGATCGTTACCGCGTCACTTTCGCGGGCAATTCGGTCACCTCGCGGGAGCAGGTGGAGATGTCGCTCCTGCTGCGCTCGGCGGAACTGACCGTGCAGAGCGGTTACGACTGGTTCGCCACCGTCGAGCGGGCCACCGACCGCGACACGCGCTTCTATACGACCCGCGACCCCTTCTACTCGGACCGCTACGGGCCCTACTGGTCGCCCCGCTGGCGCTTCTACCGTCGCGGTTTCTGGAGCCCCTACGACCGCTTCTGGGGCGCTGACTACGACGTGCGCCAGGTCGATCGCTACGAGGCGGCCGCCGAGATCATCATGGGCCGCGGGCCGAAGCCGGCGGGGGACCCCAACGCTTTCGACGCGCGCGACGTGATCGACAACATCGGGCCTCGCGTCCGCATGTGACAGGCAGAAGGCCCGGCGCGACGCCGGGCCTTTTTCTTTCCGCCTGACGCGCTCAGCCGATGCGCGGGCTGCGCAGGCGGCGCTTGTTGGTGTGGGTCTCGGGTGCCGCGCCCAGATCCTCTGGCATCTCGCCCTTGAAGTAGAAGCGCTGCCAGGCCTCCTTGGCCGCGGCCGGGTCGCCGCCGGCGAGGCGGCGGTTGAAGTCGGTTCGCTGGCGGTTCCACGCCTCGAACTGGCCCTGCATGACAGGATTGCTGTCCAGCGCGCGCACCACCGGGTCGACCTGCTCCATCTTGCGGTGCTCGATCAGGGTGACGAAACAGAAGGGCTCGCCCCGCTCGAAGCGGATGCGCCCGGGGCGGGTGAACAGCCAGTTCATGGTGAAGGGGAAGGGCAGCCAGTCGGTCTCGATAAGTCCCGTCAGCGCCTGGATGCCGTCCTTGATATGGTTCGGCGCGCCCATGGCCAGCATGCCCCAGCCCGGCGGGGTCCGGAACAGATACTGCGGGTGCATCGTCAGCACGCCCTGGGTGAAGTGGGAGGTGACAAAATGCTCCAGCTCCGGCGTCGGCCGGTCGCCGGTGATCTTGATGTCCTCCTGCCGCGGCCCGCCGTTCCATTCGGCGGTGAAGCCGTAGGGGCACAGGATCTCCCAACCCGTCGTGTTGGCCATGTTCAGCGGCAGGCAGCGGTACGGATGGCGCGAGGTGAAGGCGTCCATCCAGGCGCGCGGCTGGCGTCCCGGGATCATGTCCGGCGGCCGGGCGGTCATGGGGAAGCATTCGAGTTCCAAGGCGCGGCTCCGATGGGCTACTGACGCGGACCGACACTCCTAACCGCCCCCGCCCTCACCCGCCAAGAGCCTGATGACGCCGCCCTACGACCGAGACCGCCTGCTGGACTGGATGACGGCCCGGGGTCTCGCTGCCACGACGCACGACCACGCGCCGGTGTTCCGGGTCGAGGAAGGGCTGGACCTCAAGGCCGCCATGCCCGGTGCCCACACCAAGAACCTGTTCCTGAAGGACAAGAAGGGTGCGGTCTGGCTGGTGTCGGCGCGACAGGACACGGTCGTGGACCTGAAGCGGCTGCCGCGGGCGATCGGCGCCGACCGGCTGTCCTTCGGCCGCGAGGAGCTTCTGTGGGACCTGCTGGGCGTGCGGCCCGGCTCGGTCACGGCGCTGGCCCTGATCAACGACCCTGACGCGCGCGTCACCTTTGTGCTGGACCGGGCTCTGTGGGAGGCGGAGATCGTCAACTTCCACCCCCTCACCAACGCCGCCACAACAGCCATGGCCCAGGGCGAGTTCCGGCGCTTTCTGGAATTGCTGGAGCGGCAACCGATCGTCGTCGATTTCGCCGATCCGGAGGTAGGGCCGCGACGGATCGCCTGACCCTTTGCGTTTTTCGCGGCGCGTGACCATCTGCGGAGCCGACCGGGCCGACCGGAGTTGAAGAGAAGATCATGACCCTGACCGACGCCACCCCCGCCGACGACCTGATCAAGGACGGCTCCGACGCCGGCTTCATGGCCGACGTGGTCGAGGCGTCGAAGACCCAGCCGGTCATCGTCGACTTCTGGGCCACCTGGTGCGGCCCCTGCCGACAGCTGACGCCGGGGCTGGAGAAGGCCGTCCGCGCGGCGAAAGGCGCGGTGAAACTGGTCAAGATCGACGTCGACAAGAACCCCGCCTACGCCGGACAGCTGCGCGTCCAGTCCATCCCCACCGTCTACGCCTTCAAGGACGGCCAGCCGATCGACGGCTTCCAGGGCGCGATTCCGGACAGCCAGATCAAGGCCTTCATCGAGAAGCTGACCGGGGACGGCGCCGTCTCCGACGTCGAGAACCTGCTGGCGCTGGGCAATGAATCGCTCGGCCTCGAGGACATCGGTGGCGCGGCCCAGGCCTTCGCCGAGGTGCTGTCGATCGACCCCGGCAACGTCAAGGCGGTGGCAGGCATGGCCCGGGTCTATCTGGCGACGGGCGACCAGGAGCAGGCGCTCCAGACCCTGGCCATGGTGCCGTCGACCTCCACCGATCCGGACGTCCAGAGCATCCGCGCCCAGATGGCCCTCGGGGCCGCTCCGGTGAAGGATGACGGCGCGACCGCGGCGCTGCGCCAGGCCGTCGCGACCAACCCGTCCGACCATCAGGCGCGCCACGACCTGGCCCAGGCCCTGGCCGCGCAGGGCGACTTCAAGGGTGCCGTCGACGAGCTGCTCGAGATCGTCCGCGCCGACCGCGAGTGGAACGAACAGGCGGCGCGCAAGACGCTCCTGACCGTCTTCGACGCCGCGGGCGCCGGATCCGACGTCGCGCGCGACGGGCGACGCCGCCTGTCATCCCTCCTGTTCGCCTGATGGCCCAAGGCTACGTCCGCGCGGCCGACCTTCCGCAGGTCATCCCGGTCTTCCCGCTGGCGGGGGCCATCGTCCTGCCGCGCGGCCAGCTGCCGCTCAACATCTTCGAGCCGCGCTATCTGAACATGGTCGACGACGCGATGGGCGGCGACCGGTTGATCGGCATGGTCCAGCCGTCCGGCGGGGCGGCCAGCCTGCCCTCGCTCTCGAGCGTCGGCTGCGTCGGGCGCATCACCAGCTTCGCCGAAACGTCGGACGGCCGCTATCTGATCACCCTGACCGGCCTGTGCCGCTGGAAGCTGGTCGGCGAACTGCCCACCTCGGCTCCGTACCGGCAGGTGCGGGCCGACTTCTCGCCCTTCGAACTCGATCTGGCGCCTGACGCCGCGGTCGAGGACCCGGAAGACCGGACCGTGCTTCTGGCCGCCCTGCACCGCTGGCTGGAGCGGCGCGACATGGACGTGGACTGGGACGCCGCGCGCGACGCGCCGGCGGAAGCCCTGGTCAACAGCCTGGCCATGGCCCTGCCGTTCGAGATCGCCGAGAAACAGGCGCTTCTGGAAGCGCGCACGGTGGCCGACCGGTTGACGGCGCTGACGGCCGTGCTCAGCATCGACGCCGCCGATCCCGACGACGACGCCGAAACCACGCGACAATAGGACCGACCGATGAGCGACGCCTTCGTGACCCCGCCCTCCGTCGATCCACGCCTTCTGGAAGTGCTGGTGTGCCCCGTCACGCGCGGCCGGCTGACGTACGACCGCGAGGCGCACGAGCTGATCTCGAAGGGGGCAAAGAAGGCCTATCCCATCCGCGACGGCGTGCCGATCCTGCTGCCGGAAGAGGCGCGGGATCTGACGGACTGACGACGCGAGGTCAGGCCGCCAGCCGCTCGCCCCGCATCAGCTTGGGCAGGTCGCCGGTCGCGCCGCCGGCCTCATGCATGAAGGCACGGCGCAGGGGCGCGATGCGGTTCACCGCCGCCATACCCAGATCGCGCGCCAGCCGCACGGGCGGCAGATCGTTCGAGAACAGGCGCACGAAGGCGTCGAATCCGGCCGCCAGAACCGCCGTGTCGAACCGCCGCCAGCGGGCATAGCGTTCCAGCACCAGTTCGGAGCCCGGATCCTCGCCGACCGAGACGGCCTCGGTCAGCACTTCGGCCAGCACGGCCGCACCCCGCAATCCCATGTTGAAACCCTGACCCGCCACCGGGTGCACGGCATGCGCCGCGTCGCCGATCAGGGCCACGCGCGGCGCGCACAGCCGGTCGGCCAGCTCCAGCGACAGGGGGTAGAGGAATCGCGGCCCCTCGACCGTAACCGGGCCGAGGAACGGTCCGAAGCGACGCGTCAGATGGGCGTGGAAAGCCTCGTCTGAGCAGGCCCCCAGCGCCGCGGCCCGCCGCGTTGTTTCCGTCCACACGAGGCTGGCGCGCCGGTCGGTCAGGGGCAGGATGGCGAAGGGCCCGCCGGGCAGGAAATGTTCATGCGCCACATTGTCGTGGTCGCGCTCCATCCGCACGGTCGCCACCACGCCGGACTGGCCATAGCGCCAGCCCGTCGCACCGATGGCGGCGGCCTTGCGCACCGGCGAGCCCCGCCCCTCGGCGCCCACCACGAGCGCCGCCGTCAGAACCCGGCCGTCCGCCAGCAGGACCTCCGCCGCGCCGGGACCGACCGTCACGTCCTTCACAGCGGCCGGCGCAAGGATTGTCGCTCCGCTTCGGGTCAGGGCCCCGACGAGGGCGGCGCGAATCCATCGGTTCTCGACCATGTATCCCAGCGGCTCACCGCCCGAGCCGTCCGCGATCTCGTCGGCGTCGAACCGCAGGAAGGCGGACGAGGCCGGCCTGGAGGCCGCCCCGGGGCAACGGCCGTCGGTCACCAGAATGCGGTCCATGCGGCAGGCACGAGGGCGGAGTTCGTCACCAAGCCCGAGGGCGTCGAGCATGCGGAAGCTGGAGAAGGACAGGGCGGTGGCGCGCCCGTCGAACGTAGGGGCAGCCTGGTCGGACAGGGGGGCCGCGTCGACCACCGCGACCCTCAATCCCCCCTGCACGGCGGCGAGGGCGAAGGCCGCTCCGGCCATGCCTCCCCCGGAGACGACGACGTCGAACCTGTCCTGACCGCTCATGCCCCGCTTGTCGCGCGGCGGAGGTCTGGCGTCCACCATGCAGATCGTCGCGCGCCCTCGCGGTAAATGAGGCCTTAACCCCCTGCGGGAGAGGGTGGGGCGAACGCCCTGTCCCGGAGGATCGCCGTCCCATGTCCGCCGCCCACGCCGTCGGTCAGCAAGTCTGGATCGGGGCCCGCATCCTGTGGCGGGCGCCCGCGGCCGTGCGCTTCCGGGGCGTGCTGCAGGCGTTGCTGGCCGGCCTTCTGGTGTTCGCGCTCGTGTCGTGGAACCGCGACGACCCCAGTCTGAACGTCGCCAGCCCGGCCGAGCCGACCAACTGGCTGGGTGCCCAGGGTGCCGCGGCGGCCGACCTGTTCATGCAGTCGCTGGGACTGGCCGCCCACGCCGCGGCCCTGCTGTTGATCGCCTTCGGACTGGCGACGGCGCTCGGGGACGCCGTGCGTCAACGGTTGCGGCCGACCCCGCTGAACGCCCTGCTGGCCTTCGCCGGCGTCCTGCTGCTGGCCGCGGCCCTGTCCGCGCCGGCCGCCCCCCGCGCCTGGCCGCTGGCGGCCGGCCTCGGCGGGCTGTGGGGGGATGCGGTCGTCGGGCTTCTGGCCGGTGGGTTGAAGGCGCTGGGCGTGCCCGGAGCGCGGGCAATCATGGGAATTCTGTGCTTCGCCGGTGCCTTGCTCGCACTCGGGCGGGCGCTGGGCCTGCAGCCGACCGACCTGCGCGACGCCGTCGACTGGGCCTCCGGCCGTCGGCGGCTGCGCGCGGCCCCGCCGCCCGCCCCCGTCCGCAAGCCCCGACCGCGGCCGCGCCCGGAGCCTGAGGTGGCCCAGAGGCTGGCCGACGCCGAAGGCCCTGGAGCCGGGGACGGCCCGCCTTGGGACGAGCCGGACCCCGACGCCCGTGCGCCGCAGCCGGCCCTGGTGTCGGAACCCCGCGTGGCCGCGCCGAAGGCCGCCCGGACGTCGAAGCGCGTCGACGACGACCAGGGCAGTTTCGACTTCGTACGGCCCGAAGGGGCCTTCGACCTGCCGCCGCTGGGCATGCTGGCCAAGCCGGCCAAGCGCGCCGCCGCCGTCGACGAGGAGGCGCTGAAGCAGAACGCCCGCATGCTGGAGGAGGTGCTGGCCGAATTCGGGGTCAAGGGCGTGATCGACCAGATCCGTCCCGGCCCCGTGGTCACCCTCTACGAGCTTGCCCCCGCGCCCGGCGTGAAGCACGGCCGCGTTGTGGCCCTGTCGGACGACATCGCCCGCAGCATGTCGGCCCGCGCCTGCCGCATCAGCGTGGTCCAGGGCCGCAATGCCATCGGCATCGAACTGCCCAACGCGCGGCGGGAGACGGTCTATCTGCGCGACCTGCTGGCCTCGACGGAGTTCGACAAGCCCGCACACCTTCTGCCGCTGGCGCTGGGTGAGACCATCGGCGGCGAGCCGTACGTCGCCGACCTGGCCCGCATGCCGCACCTGCTGATCGCCGGCACCACCGGCTCGGGCAAGTCGGTGGGGGTCAACGCCATGATCCTGTCGATCCTGTACCGGCACGGCCCCGCAGACTGCCGCTTCATAATGATCGACCCCAAGATGCTGGAGCTGTCGGTCTATGACGGCATCCCGCACCTGCTGGCCCCCGTCGTCACCGATCCGAAGAAGGCGGTCGTCGCCCTCAAATGGACGGTGCGCGAGATGGAGGACCGCTATCGCCGCATGTCCAAGCTGGGGGTGCGCAACGTCGCCAGCTACAACGAGCGCGCCCGCGCCGCCCAAGCGTCCGGCGAGCATTTCGAACGCACGGTCCAGACCGGCTTCGACGAGCAGGGCCGCCCGGTCTACGAGAGCGAGAAGATCCGCCCCGAGCCCATGCCCTATCTGGTCGTGGTCATGGACGAGATGGCCGACCTGATGCTGGTCGCGGGCAAGGACGTGGAGGGCGCGGTCCAGCGTCTGGCCCAGATGGCCCGGGCCGCGGGCATCCACCTGATCATGGCCACCCAGCGCCCCTCGGTCGACGTCATCACCGGCACGATCAAGGCCAATTTCCCGACCCGGATCAGCTTCCAGGTCACGTCCAAGATCGACAGCCGCACCATCCTGGGCGAACAGGGCGGCGAACAGCTGCTGGGCCAGGGCGACATGCTCTACATGGCCGGCGGCGGACGCATCACCCGCCTGCACGGTCCGTTCGTGACGGATCAGGAGGTCGAGGCGGTGTGCAAACACCTGCGCGCCCAGGCCGAGCCGGAGTATTTGGACCTCATCACCGACGACCCGGACGGCGACGGGGACGACGATGGTCCGGGCGGCGGCATGGGCGGCAACGCCTCCTCCGGCGACGATCTCTACGATCAGGCCGTGGCCGTGGTGACCCGCGACCGCAAGGTCTCGACCAGCTATGTCCAGCGCCGCCTGCAGATCGGCTATAACCGTGCCGCCACCCTGATCGAGCGGATGGAGAAGGAAGGCGTCATCACGCCGGCCAACCACGCCGGCAAGCGCGAGGTGCTGGCGGGTCCGCCGCCGCCGACGCCGGTCGGATAGGCCCAGTGACTAATGCGATCGACCCACTCTAGGCGGCAGAGAAAACCTAATCATGACGCCCCTCCAGCGTGTGACCGAGAGAGTACTGCGCAATGGGAACCCCCAAACTCCAGGCGTTCCCGCTCCGCTCCTCACCCTCGAGGAGTTCTTTGAAGGAAACGACTTGATCGGGTCCATCGGCTGCAACTTGGCTACACAGCCACAACCCAGCGACTTCTACGACCTGCTCAAGCAACTTAGGGTCCGGCGGGACGTCAGCGACATCCGCGTCGAGATCACATGCGTGGATCATCCGGGTGCGGACTGGCCGTTCTCCGACACAGTGTGGATAATGACGGACGCGAAGGCGGATACAGTCGCAGCATGGTTTCCGCAGGAACTGGCCCCAAATCTGGCTCACGAGGGTTGGAACCCGGGTATGCGATATGAACAGGTACCCGTTCTAGATGGTCATCGCCCGATATCGGTTTGGTGGGACTGAGAGGCCGCTGACATTGGGCCTTCGGGGGTTGGCCGCTTGGTGACGGCAGACCTTGGCCCTTGGTGCTGAACCGCCCCCAGCCAGTCGGCGTTCCTGAACGACCCTTCATTCCACCGCCGGAATATGGTCAGGCTTGCGCCCTCCCCGCGCCAGGCTCGGGCGGCATGAAGACCGGACACACAATCCCAAAAGGGAGAAGACCATGACCGTTTCCCGTCGCGCCTTCGCGCTCGGAACCCTCGCCGCGCCTTTCATCGCGGGATTGGCCGCCGCCCCCGCCTGGGCCCAGGCCGGCCTGTCGGCCGCCGATCGCGAGGCGCTGGGCCGGGCCCAGACCTATCTGCGCGGCCTGACCTCGGCCCAGGGCAATTTCACCGAGACGGGCGCCGGCGGTCAGCGCCGTACCGGCCGGTTCTGGTTGCAGCGTCCCGGCAAGATGCGGTTCGAGTACACCAATCCGCAGGGGCTGCTGGTCGTGTCGGACGGCAACAACGTGATGCGCTTCGATCCGCGCCTGAACACCTTCCAGCAGGTGCCGCTGGGACAGACGCCGCTGTCGACCTTCCTGTCGCGCAACGTCAGCTTCGACCAGGGCGTGCGCGTCGACGACGTGACGATCCGTGCCTCCGGCGCCTTCGCCGTGACCGTGCGCGACTCCCGTCGTCCGAACGAGGGTTACGCCATCCTGGCCTTCGCCGGTTCGCCGATGCGCCTGCAGGAATGGACCGTGGTGGACGCCCAGGGGTCCCGCACGCGGACCCAGCTGACCAGCCTCGCCCCGGCGTCGGGGCTGGCCGCCAGCCTGTTCCAGCTGCGTGATCCGACCCGTCGCCCCGGTCGCCGCTGATCTTCGCGTGACGGGGGAAACGTGGCCGCCGCGTCACGACGAACGTGATCCGACGTCAAACTTGACGTTTTCCCGCGCCTGTGGCACTCAGGCAACAGGGCTCCGGCCCGCTTGACCTCCGCGGAACATCCCCCTCCCGGTGGCGAAGAGAGACGAACTTGAGACGCCCGACCGGTCCGCCGGCCGGGCGTTTCTTTGTTTCGTCCATGCCGCCCGACCCAAGGGGTCTCGCTGCCTGGTGGAGGGCCTGCTAGTCCCCGGCCATGCTTCGCGTCGTCACCTGGAACATCAACTCCGTCCGCCTCCGCATCGATCAGGTCGCCCGCTTCGTCGCCGAGGCGAGACCCGACGTCCTGATGCTGCAGGAGATCAAATGCACGGAGGACCAGTTCCCCGTCACCGCCTTCCTGGAGATGGGCCTGCCCCACCTCCGGCTGGCGGGCCAGAAGGGCTGGCACGGCGTGGCCATCGCCAGCCGGCTGCCGATCAAGGACGCCGCACGCATCGAAGGCTGCCGTGAGGGCCATGGCCGCTGTGTCGCCGGGCGCATCGCCGGGGTGGAGTTCCAGAATTTCTACATCCCGGCGGGCGGCGACGTGGCCGACCGGACGCTGAACCCCAAGTTCGACCACAAGCTGGACTTCTACGAGCGCCTGACCGCAGACGTGACGCGACGCGACCGTCAGGCACCGCTCGTCATGGCCGGAGACTTCAACATCGCGCCGGGCGAGAACGACGTCTGGAACCACAGATACATGTCGAAGATCGTCAGCCACACGCCGGTCGAGGTCGAGACCCTGCGCCGGCTGCAGGACGCCGGCGGTTTCGCCGACGTGGTGCGCGACCAGATCCCGGAACCCACGAAGCTGGCCAGCTGGTGGAGCTATCGCGCCGTCGACTTCCGCAAGTCGGCGCGGGGTCTGCGGCTGGACCACATCTGGACGTCGCCCGGTCTGACGCCGGCGGTCGTGCCCGGTTCGGCGGTCATCCACGAGCCCGTGCGCGCCTGGGACCGGCCCAGCGACCATGCCCCGGTGGCGGTCGATCTGGACATCTAGAACGGGAAGAAGATCGGGATGGCGATCATCGCCACCACCCAGGTGATCAGGTTCAGCGGCAGCCCCACCCGCACGAAGTCCATGTAGCTGTAGCCACCCATCTGGAAGACCAGCACATTGGTCTGGTAGCCGAACGGCGTGGCGAAGGCCGCCGAGGCCGCCATCATGACGCAGACGAGGAAGGGCCGCGGATCGACACCGAGGCTTTCGGCCAGGGCGACAGCGATCGGCGTGATCAGCACGGCCACCGTGGCGTTCGACAGGAGCTCCGTCGCGAACAGCGTCACGCCGTACAGCACGATCAGCGCCCCCAGCGGCCCCAGCGGCCGGATCACGTCGATGAGCGCGTCGGCACCGGCCTGGGCCAGACCGGTGACCTCGATGGCGATGCCGATCACGACCATGCCGGCGATGAGCAGCAGGATCTCGGGACGCAGGCCGGCATAGGCCTCCTCCGCCGTGATGACCTTCAGCAGGATCAGGGCCACCGCCCCGGCGAAGGCCGCCGCCGCAATGGGCGCGAGGCCCAGGCCCGCCGAGGCGACGACGAGGAAGAAGACACCGGCCGCGATCAGGGCGCGACGCAGATGGAACGGCCGGTCCGCCGCCTCGAACAGTTCCACGTCGCCCAGATGGGCGTCGCCGGAGCCGTCGCGGTTCGTGCGCGCCTCGCCGAGGAAGGGCAGGCCGAAGGGCATGCGGAGTCGCCGCTTCTGCAGGCGCTCGGCCTCTTCCGCGCGGCGGGCCTCCTCGAGCGCGGCGAGGAAGGCCGCTTCCTTTTCGTCGACGCTGACCGTCCCGGCCAGCTGCCGCGCGCCGACGAAGAACAGCCAAAGTCCGCCGGCCAAAGCAATCGACAGGCCCACCGGCGTGATCTCGAACAGGGTGAAGACCGGCTGGCCGGCGTTGCGCGCCATGTCGTTGACCAGAAGATTGGTCGAGGTCCCGATGAGCGTCAGGAGGCCGCCCAGCACGGAGATGTGGCTCAACGGCATGAGAAAGCGCTTGGGCGAGAGGTTCAGCGACTTCGCGACATCGCGCACCACGGGCGCAGCCAGCACGACCACCGGCGTATTGTTCAGGAAGCCGCCCAGAGAGCCGCACATGCCCAGAACCGCCCAGATGCCGGCCGATCCGAACCGCTGGGCCAGCTTCGTCGCCTTGCGGATCAGCAGACCCAGCAGGCCCGACAGCTCGATGGCGTAGGCGATCACGAACAGCCCGGCGAGGGCCAGGATAGCCGGGCTGGCGAAGGCCGACTGGACCTCGGGCGGGCGCACGACGCCCAGCACCAGAAGGATCGCGGACCCGGTCAGGGCCACGACGTCAGCGCGGAGCCGTCCGTGGATGAGAACCGCCACGACCGCGACGAGCACGGTCAGGGCGGCGATCTGGTCGAAATTCATGCCCCCTCAGACTCTCCGCCGTCGTCCCCGTCAACCCGGCGCCACGGCCAAGGTCGCCAATACAGCGTCCGGCTGCTAGGCTTCGTTGCATGGTTGACGTGAAGGTGAAGTCGCTGATTTCGCTGGCGCTGGCGGGCGCCCTCGCCGCGTGCGGAGATCGGGAGGCCGTGGACGCCACGCCCGCACCCCCACCGGAAGCCGAAGGCAGGCCCGTTCCTTCGCCGACGCTGCCACTCACCCGGGCCGATCTGATCGCCGGTGCCGCGGCCGCGGCCGGCGCCTATGCCGTGGGGACGACGGCGGGCGAAGGCGACCCTCTCGTCGGACGAAGCTTCTCCGTCAGCCTGCCCTTCGGCTGCAGCGGACCCAGAGCCGCAGGTGGCACGGCGCTGGCTGGTCTGGCCCAGGCGACCTGGCAGGATGCCGACCGGCAGGCGATTGTGCTCAGCCTGTCACCGGCCGACTGGACGGAGTCCGCCCTCATCACCGGATCGGGTGCACGATGGGAGTCCGTTGAGGGTCACTGGATCGACCGCGCCTGGTTGCTTGAGGATCTTTGCCCCACCGTCCGGTCCGACCCCCTGCAGATCGGGGCCGCATTCGCCGAGGCGCCCGCCATCGGCGTGGCCGGCGTGCACGAGGCGGGCGCGTCGCGCCTGAATCGCCGGGACGGCCGGGCCTATCGCTTCGTGCTGCGCGGCACGGACGATGCGCCGCCGGTTGTGCCCGCCGAGGGTTGGCGCGTGCGTCTGGAGGGCCGGATCGCCAGCTTTCCCGATGGTCGGGCCTTCCGCTGCCGCGCCCCGGGGCCGGACGCCCGTCCGACCTGCGTCGCCGCCGCGACCGTCGACCGCGTCGCCTTCGAGACCGCCGACGGCGTCGTGCTCAGTCAGTGGCGGCCGGGCTAGTTCACGGCTGCAGCCGGTAGCCGCCCTGGTCGGTCACCAGCAGGCGCGCCTGGCCAGGCTCGGGCTCGATCTTCTGGCGCAGCCGATAGATGTGGGTTTCCAGCGTGTGGGTGGTGACGCCGGCGTTGTAGCCCCAGACCTCCGTCAGCAGCTCCTCGCGCGACACCGCCTTGGCCCCGGCGCGGTAGAGGTACTTCAGGATGTTGGTTTCCTTCTCCGTCAGCCGCACCTTCTTGCCGCGGTCCCCCATCAGCATCTTGGACGCGGGCCGGAAGTCGTAGGGGCCGATGCGGAAGACCGCATCTTCCGACTGCTCGTGACTGCGCAGGTGGGCGCGGATGCGGGCCAACAGGACGGCGAAGCGAAAGGGTTTGGTGATGTAGTCGTTGGCCCCGGAATCGAGGCCGAGGATGGTGTCGGAATCCGACGACTGGCCCGTGAGCATGATGATCGGGGTGGACACGCCGTCCTTGCGCAGCAGGCGACAGGCCTCGCGCCCGTCCATGTCGGGCAGGTCGACGTCGAGCAGAATCAGGTCGGCGCGCGATTCGCGACCGAGCTTGACGCCCTCGCCGGCGGTGGTGGCCTGGATGGGCGCAAACTCTTCGTGCAGGGCCAACTGTTCGGCCAGCGCCTCGCGCAGGTCGTCGTCGTCGTCGATGATCAGGATCGTCTTGGCGCTGGGCATGGACTCGACAATGGCGACGCCGGGCGGGAACGCCAACCCCGAACGCCTGAAAACCGGATCGGCTTCATCCCCCTGGCCGGCCACGGGCGCCGAACAGGGCGGATCCCAGCCGCACGTGGGTGGCCCCGAAGCGGATCGCGGTCCCGAAATCCTCGCTCATCCCCATGGACAGAACCGTCAGCCCGTTCGCCGCTGCTATCCGGGCCAGAAGCGCGAAATGGTCGTCCGGTGTCGCATTCGCCGGCGGAATGCACATCAATCCCTCCACCGGCAGGTCCGCGCGCCGGGCGCGGGCGATCAGGGCGTCGGCCTCTTGCGGGGCCACGCCGGCCTTCTGGGGTTCCTCACCGGTGTTCACCTGCACGAGAAGCCGGGGACAGCGCCCGCGCTTTTGCGCGTCGGCCGCCAGCGCCTCCAACAGGCTGTCCCGATCCAGGGTCTCGATCACATCGAACAGGTCACAGGCCGCGCCGGCCTTGTTGGACTGCAGCGCGCCGATCAGGCGGAGTTCACGCGGCCGGGGATGCTCTGACCAGCGGGCCTGCGCCTCCTGCACCCGGTTCTCGCCGAAGATGCCCGCGCCGGCCGCGATGGCCGCGGCCACGGCCTCCGGCGGCTGGGTCTTGGTCACGACGGTCAGAGTGACCGAACCGGCAGGTCGGCCCGCCGCCGCCTCGGCCGCAGCGATGCGCGCGCGCGCGCGGTCAAGGCGGTCGGCGATGGACGACGGGGGCGTCATGGGCGAAGAGGCGGCCATGGACGGACGGGTTCCCTCTGACGAGCTCTGGCGGGTCGCGCTGGACCTAAACCGCGCCGCGGCAGCGGTCGACCCCCGGGCCGCGGGTCTGCCGCCGCTCATCTTCATGACCGATCCGCACCGCACGCCCGAGCCATGGCGGACGGCGGCCCGGCTGCCGGCCGGGTCGGCGGTGATCTATCGCGGTTTCGGACGTCCCGAGGCCGCCGCTGAGGCAAATCGACTGCGCGAGGCCACTTTCGGAGCTGACGTCCGGTTGCTCATCGCCGGCGACGCGGAGTTAGCCCTCACGGTTCGAGCCGACGGCGTTCATCTCCCTGAGCGGGATCTGTCGTGTGCGGCCAGACTTCGTGCGGATCGGCCCGATTGGCTGCTGACGGGGGCCATTCATGCCCCGGCCCCGGCGGTGGTGGCCACTCTGGACGCCGTGTTGATCTCGCCGGTGTTCCCGCATGGCGGGGCCTCGCCCGCCCGACCGCCACTCGGGGTCGACGGCCTGGCGGAGATGATCCGGTCGATCGGCCTTCCCGCCTACGCGTTGGGCGGGATCGAGGCGACGCGGGCTCAGCGGCTGGCGGTCGCGGGCCCGTGCGGGATCGCGGCCGTGGGCGTCGTGATGGCGACTTTCGGGCCCTAGAAGCGGAAGGTGGATTCCAGCCGGACGCGCGGAGCGACGTCCCGACTGTTCTGAACCGGGCGGGCTGGATTCTCCGGCCCCTCGACCAGACCGGCCGACGCGCCGACGCGCAGACGCGGGTTGACCCGGTAATACGCCCCGGCACCGACGTCGCCGACGCGGGCGGGGTCGCTGAGTGACGGATCCAGCGAGAAATCGACGCTCCAGCGTCCCGAGCGGTCCACGCGCAAGGCCCGGCGGGACGGCGCGACCTGCGCAGCGCGGGAGGCCTCCCCGGCGGAAACCACAGGCCGGGTGGCGCTTTGAGCCTCGACCGGGCCGGCCACGCCGACGGACACGACCGCGCAAAGGGCCGCCGCGGCGGCTCCTGCTCCCGTCATGACTGTGGGTCGCGCGCTCATTCGCAGCGTCAGCTCCTTGGCCCAGCTTTCGATCTAGGCGCCGCAGGCACCGACGGTCAATCGAACGGCGTCCGCCGTCCGTCGTTCCCTCGCCGCTTGTGTCGCCCGCGTCACGGGAAGATCGGCGTTGGGGCGTCGCCCGCCACGCGAGCGGCGCCATCCGGGCACACCTTCGCCGTTCCGCCGCGCCTTCGCCTTGTCATCGCCCCTTTTCGGCGTGCTATAGAGCCCGACCGAGCCGGATTTGCCCGCGCCTCGGGGCCTGACGCCTGAGCGGCGACGTCTGACGGAGTGTCTACATGCTGTTTGTTCGCGGCACCGCGACCATCCTGATCGTCTCGACCCTGGGCCTGGCCGCCTGCACGGCCGATCGTCCGTTCGGGCCGACGCTGGGCGATGTTCTGCCGGGAGGGCCGACGACCCGAGCCGCGGCCGAGAGCGCCCAACTGGGCATCGGGGTGAACGCCTATCTGTGGCGCGCCACCCTCGACACCCTCAGCTTCATGCCGCTGACCAGCGCCGACCCCTGGGGCGGGGTGATTAATTATGACTGGTATTCGGACCCGCGGACCCCGACCGAGCGGTTCAAGGCCACAGTGTTCATCCTCGACACCCGCCTGCGCGCCGACGCCCTGAACGTGTCGCTGACCAAGCAGGTTCAGGACGCGTCGGGCCAATGGGTGGCCGCGGCCGTCGATCCCCAGACCGAGACCGATCTGGAGAACGCCATCCTGACCAAGGCGCGTCAGTTCAACCTGGCCGACGCCCGCTGATCTCCGCGCGCCCGGCTTGACGGGCGTCCAGCCCTCCCCGACTGATCCCGGGCCCGCCGGCCGAGCCTGACGGGCCCCCTCGCCCCCAGGAACCGCCGCCCGTGGCCCGCTACGATCCCAAGACCGCCGAACCCCGCCAGCAGGCGCGATGGGCGGCCGCAGACGCCTTCCGCGCGCCCGACGCGCCGACCGGACGGCCGAAATACTACGTACTGGAGATGTTCCCCTATCCGTCGGGGAACATCCACATGGGCCACGCCCGCAACTACGTCATGGGTGACGTGGTGGCGCGGCTGAAGAGGATGCAGGGCTTCGACGTGTTGCATCCCATGGGCTGGGACGCCTTCGGCATGCCGGCCGAGAACGCGGCCATGGAGCGCAACGTCCACCCCGGCGACTGGACCCGCTCCAACATCGCCGCCATGCGCGACCAGCTGAAGCTGCTCGGCCTCTCGCTGGACTGGAGCCGTGAGTTCGCGACCTGCGAGCCGGAATACTACGGCAAGCAGCAGGCATGGTTCCTCGAACTGTTCCGGCGCGGCCTGGTCTATCGGCGTGAGGGCACGGTCAACTGGGATCCGGTCGACGCCACCGTGCTGGCCAACGAGCAGGTCATCGACGGGCGGGGCTGGCGGTCCGGCGCCGTGATCGAGAAACGCAAGCTGAACCAGTGGTTCCTGCGCATCACCGACTATGCGGATGATCTCATCGAAGGACTGAAGGAACTGGAGGGACGCTGGCCCGACAAGGTCCGGCTGATGCAGGAGAACTGGATCGGCCGGTCGAAGGGTCTGGAGATGACCTGGCGCTTCGCCGGCGTCGCGCCCGAAGGCTTCGAAGACGGGATCACCGTCTACACGACCCGGCCCGACACCCTGTTCGGGGCCAGTTTCCTTGGCCTCGCGCCCGACCATCCGATCTCGCAGAAGCTGGCGGCCGCCGATCCGGCCGTGGCGGCCTTCGTTGCGGAATGCCGCAAGGGCGGTGCCTCGACCGCGGACATCGAACAGGCGGAGAAGATCGGCTGGAACACCGGCCTGAAGGTCGCCCACCCTTTCGACGGCCGCGAGGTGTCGGTCTGGATCGCCAACTTCATCCTGTCGGACTACGGCACGGGAGCGATCTTCGGCTGCCCGGCGCATGACCAGCGCGACCTGGACTTCGCCCGCAAGTACGACCTGCCGGTAATTCCGGTGGTTCTTCCCCCGGAATACGACTGGGAGGGCGATGTGTCGGCTTATCTGTCGAACGTCGCGACCTCCGACGCGTACACCGGCCCCGGGCTGATCATCAATTCGAGCTTCCTCGACGGAATGGAGGTCGAAGCCGCAAAGGCCGAGGCCACCCGGCGCATCGAAGGGATGGGCCAAGGGCACGGCACGACCGTCTACCGCCTGCGCGACTGGGGCGTCAGCCGTCAGCGCTACTGGGGCTGCCCGATCCCGGTCATCCACTGCACCGGGTGCGGCGTCGTGCCCGTTCCGGCCGACCAGCTGCCGGTCGTCCTTCCCGAGGACGTGACGTTCGACGTGCCCGGCAATCCCCTGGCCCGCCATCCGACGTGGAAGCACGTGTCCTGCCCGTCCTGCGGCGCGGCCGCGACGCGCGAAACCGACACCCTGGACACCTTCGTGGATTCCAGCTGGTACTTCGCCCGCTTCGCCGACCCGCACGCGGCCGAGCCGATCAACGCCGAGACCGCGAACCGCTGGCTTCCGGTCGATCAGTACATCGGCGGGGTCGAGCACGCCGTGCTTCACCTGCTCTATGCCCGCTTCATCTCCCGCGCCCTGTCCGATGCGGGCCTGATGTCCGTGAAGGAGCCGTTCGCCGGCCTTTTCACCCAGGGCATGGTGGTGCACGAGACCTATCGCACCGCCGACGGCGCCTGGGTCGAGCCCTCGGACGTGGAGCTGATCAACGAGGCCGGCAAGCGCTCGGCGCGGCGCCTGTCGACGGGCGAGCCGCTGGTCATCGGCGACATCGAAAAGATGTCGAAATCAAAGAAGAACGTGGTCGCGCCGCAGGAGATCGTCGGCCTTCACGGCGTCGATGCCGGCCGCCTGTTCGTGCTGTCGGACAGCCCCCCCGAGCGCGACGTGCAGTGGACGACCGGGGGGGTCGAGGGTGCGAGCCGCTTCGTCCAGCGGGTCTGGGCCGAGTTCGACCGGGAGGCCGGTGCCGGATCCCCGGACGCCGATGCGGCCCTGCGTCGCGAGACCCACAAGACGATCAAGGCCGTGACTGAGGGAGTGGAACAATTCCGTTTCAACTCCGCGATCGCCAAACTCTATGCTTTTCTTGGCGCGCTGAAGGCCCATGAGACGGCCGGGGGAGACGCACGGCGCGAGGCGCTGTCGGCCTTTGCCCGGCTGATTTCGCCGTTCGTGCCCCATCTCGCCGAGGAGTGCTGGACGCAGCTGGGCGAAGGCGGGATGATCCTCGACGCGCCGTGGCCGGCCCATGATCCGGCTCTGGCGGCCGACGACGAGGTGACCCTGCCCATCCAGGTCAACGGCAAACGCCGCGGCGAGATCCGTGTCGCCCGCGGCCTCGAACCGGCGGAGGTCGAAGCCCTCGTCCTCGCCGACCCGGAGGTGCTGGCGCGATTGGAGGGGCAGACGGTGAAAAAGATCGTCGTGGTCAAGGACCGCATCGTCAATCTGGTGGTGGCGTGATCCGCCGCCTTGCCCTGATCGCTGCGGCTGGAGTCAGCCTGTCGGCCTGCGGCTTCACGCCGATGTACGGCGAGGGCGCGGGGTTGGCCCTGTCCGGCGTGGCCGTGACGACGCCCGACGACCGCTTCGGCTATCGCCTGCGCGAATCCCTGGAAGACGCCTTCGGCACGCGGATCGGCGCGGCCCCCGCTTGGCGGCTGGAGACGGCCGTCGAGCAGGACCGGCGTCCGGTCGGTCGCCGGATCGACGACACCGCCGCCCGGTATGAACTGACCGTCCGCATGGCCTGGGTGCTGACCCCCGCCGCCGGTGGGACGCCGGTCACGGGCGTCGAGACGGCCGTGGTCACCTACGCCTCCGCCGATCAGCCCGTGGCCGCCATCGCCGCCCAGGAGGACGCGGAGGTCCGGGCCGCCGCCGAGCTGGCGCGCGAGGTGCGGCTGGACGTGCTGGCCGCGATCGCAGGACGCTGATCCGGTGATCCTGAGCAAGCGCCCCGAGGTCGAGCGCTTCCTGAAGTCCCCCGACCCGGCCGTCAGGGCCGTGGTCATCCACGGCCGCGACCGGTCAGGCGTGGCCGAGCGGTCGGAGATTCTCTGCAAGACGGTCACTCCGGACCTCAACGACCCCTTCAACGTCAGCCTGCTGGCCGACGGCGACGTCGACGCGGGCGACGGGCGGCTTGAGGACGCCCTCGCCGCCATGTCGCTGATGGGCGGTCGCCGTCTGGTCAGGGTGCGGCTCTCGGCTGACAAGGCGGCGACGGACAAGGCGCTGGCCGCGGCGCTGAAATCCCATGTGGAGGGCGGTTTCAACCCCGACGCCCTGATGGTCGTCGAGGCCGGGGCGCTGGGCCGGGACTCCGCCCTGCGCAAGGCGGCGGAGGCAAGCCCGAACGCGGCGGCCATCGCCTGCTACGAGGACGAGATCGGGGACGTCGCCCGCATGACGCGTGAGGCCCTGGCGGCCGACAAGGTCGGCTTGACCGGCGAGGCGCTGGACCGGTTCGTGGCCCGTCTGCCCCGGGAGCGCGGCCTGATGCGGCAGGAGATCGAGCGGCTCGCCCTGTTTATCGGTCCGGGTAGTGGCCGGACGCTCGACCTCGACGAGCTGGAGCTGCATCTGGGCGTCGAGCCGGACGCCAGTCTCCAGGACGCCGCCCAGCAGGCTTTCGGCGGGAAGGCCGCGCCGGCGCAGGCCGGACTGCGCCGCGCCTTTCTGGAAGGCGAAGGGGCCGTGGCCGCGCTGCGCGCCGTCGGCCGCCAGCTGCAGGTCCTGATCCGCATCCAGACCCTGACGGCGGCCGGAGCGGGCGCCAAGGAGGCGGCGAAGTCGGCCGGCGTCTTCTGGAAACAGGAAGCGGAGATGTTGCGGCAGGTGAAGTCGTGGACCCCCGACGCCCTCGACGCCGTCATGGACTCCCTGAACGCGGCCGAGCTGGCGTGCCGGTCGACGGGCTCTCCCGACCAGTTGATCGCCGAAAGGCTGATCCTGGAGATTTCCGCGCGGGCGCGGCGGCTGGGGCTCTAGCCCCGTTTCGACGCACGCCGGAAGGCCGGCTTGTTCAGCGCCGCATTCTGTCGCTCCACCGACTTTTCGGCGTGCTGGCCTGGCTTGAAGCCGCCCGAGGCGGGCGCGCCGGTCCCGGCGCGTTTGGCGGCGAGGGCCTTCTTCATCGCCTCGGCGGTCGGATTGGTCGGTTTGTCGGTCATCGGCTCAGTCTGACGGTTTCCGGCGCGCCGTCCAGACCCGTGCACCTTCGTCCGCACCTGGCGTCAGGGTTCGCTCCTCGACGTCGCCGAATCCCGCCGCCTCAAGGCCGCTCCGGTACTCCGAAGGGTCGAGACTGGCATGATGCAGCGGTCGGCCCATCCATTCACCCATCGCCGTCCCCCTTCCTGGCCCGCCGACGAACATCAGGATGCCGTGCGGCCCGAGGTGGCGGGCGTAGACACCGGCCATGTCCTCCTGGTCCGCGGTCGTCAGGTGGAAGCTCGAATACCAGGCGAGCACGCCGTCGAAGCGGCGCCCCAGATCCAGTCCCCGCATGTCGCCGACGATCCAGCGATGGTCCGGAAAGTCCCGGCGGCAAAAGTCGATCAGGCCGGGCGAGGCGTCCACGCCTGTGAGCCGGAAACCCCGGGCGATCAGCGTCGCGGCGATCGGCCGACCGGAGCCGCAACCGAGATCCAGGACCTCGCCGCCGGCCGGGAGGGCCCCCAGGAAGCGCTCCAGATGGACCGCTTCGTCGTCCCGCAGGGTCTTGCCGCGCGTCTCGGCCCAGGCGTCGGCGTTGCGGGCGTAGAGATCGACGATCTCCGCCGCTGCCGCCGCCTCGGGGTTCAGAGCTTCATCAGGCGCCGACACAGGTCGTCCAGCTGATCGAGATTGCGCCAGTGCAGGACCAGTTCGCCTTTGTCGCCCCGGGCGTTCAGCTGAACCTTCAGGCCCAGTTGTTCCTCAAGATCCTGCTGCAGGGCCGCCACATCGGCGTCGAACTCGCCGGTCCGGCCGGCCGTCGCGCGGGACCGCGCCGGGGCAGGCCGGTCGCCTTCGACGGCACGACGGGCCAGCGCCTCCGTCTGGCGGACGTTCAGCCCCTCCATGTGGGCGCGGTCAGCCAGCGCCCCCGGATCGGGCGTGTTGATCAGGGCCCGGGCATGTCCGGCCGTCAGCTTGCCTTCGCGAACATAGGCCAGCACGCGCTCCGGCAGCTGCAGCAGGCGCAGGGTGTTGGCGACGTGGCTGCGGCTCTTGCCGACCACGCCTGCCACAGCGTCCTGGGTCCGGCCGAAGCGGTCCATCAGCACGCGATAGGCCTCGGCCTCCTCCAGGGGGTTCAGGTCGGCGCGCTGGACGTTCTCGATGATGGCGACTTCCAGAACCGCCACGTCGTCCAGCACGCGCTCGACGATCGGAACCTCAGTCAGGCGCGCCTGCTGGGCCGCCCGCCAGCGCCGTTCGCCGGCGACGATCTGCCAGGCCCCCGGTTCGTCGGGGTGCGGGCGGACGAGAATGGGCTGAAGCACGCCGCGATCGCGGATCGATCCGGCCAGCTCGTCGAGGTCGTCCTTGGCGAAGATCTTCCGGGGTTGGTCGGGATTGGGCTTCAGCGCCTCGATCGGAACGCTGCGTACGCCGGCGGGGGCGGGGCCGCCGTCGACCGGGGCGGTTTCGGCGACCTGTTCGCCCAGCAGGGCAGAAAGGCCTCGTCCCAAGCCGCGCTGACGTTCACTCATCATCCCTCCAACTCCTCAGGCGGCCTGCAACCGGACGCGTTCGCGCGCCACCACTTCGCGGGCCAGACGCAGATAGGCCTGACTGCCGGCACATTTCAGATCGTAGATCAGCGCCGGCTTGCCGAACGACGGGGCCTCCGAAACGCGGACGTTTCGCGGGATGACCGAGTCATACACCTTGTCACCGAAATGGGCGCGCACGTCGGCTTCGACCTGTCCCGACAGGGCGTTGCGCCGGTCGTACATGGTCAGGACCAGTCCCTGGATTTCCAGCTTCGGGTTCAGGCTCTGCCTCACCATGTCGACGGTCTTCATCAGCTGCGTCAGGCCCTCCAGCGCGAAGAACTCGCACTGCAGCGGCACGAGGACGGCGTCTGCGGCGGCCATGGCGTTCAGCGTGAGCAGGTTCAACGAGGGGGGGCAGTCGATCAGGACGTAGTCGAACGGCTTCCCCTGGCCCGACGGCTGGGCGGCGAGAGCGTCACGCAGGCGGTATGACCGGCGGTCCGCCTGACTGAGTTCGATCTCGACGCCGGACATGTCAGCGTCGGCTGGAATGATGTGCAGCCCGGGAACCGCGGTGGCGACGGCCGCGTCGTCTACGGCTCGGCCGTCGACGATCACGTCGTAGATGGTCACGCGCCGTGTTTCACGTGGAACACCCAGACCGGTGGAGGCATTGCCCTGGGGATCCATGTCGACGATCAGCACCCGCTGGCCGATGGCCGCAAGCGCTGTGCCGAGATTGATCGCGGTCGTGGTCTTGCCGACGCCGCCCTTCTGGTTGGACACGGCGAGGACGCGGCTCTTAGCGGACACGGCGAAGACTCCGGACGGACACCACGCGCCCCCGCGCATCGCTGCGCGACGGGAACAACCGGCTCTGGAAATGCCACGCCTTGCGGGCCTCCGCCACCTCGGCCTCGGCCTTCTCGCCCTTCAGATAGAGGCCGAGGGCGCCCGACTGGTGATAAGCCTGTGCATAGCCGAACAGTTTGATCAGAGGGGCGACGGCGCGGGCCGTCACGACGTCGACCTTGACCGCATGATCCTCCGCGCGGGACCAGACCACGGTCGCCGGAAGCTCCAGCGCGTCGACGACCGACTGCAGAAAGCGGCAGCGCTTCTGCAGGCTGTCGATCAGGTGCACATGGCCGAACCTGGCCTTCATCAGCACGGCCAGAACGACTCCCGGAAGGCCCGCACCCGCGCCGAGGTCCGCCCAGGACCGGGCGTCGGGCGCGTGATCCAGGAGCTGGGCGGAATCCAGGGCGTGGCGATTCCAGAAGTCGGGCAGGCTGTCAGGGCCCACCAGATTCATGACCGCGTTCGCTTCAGTGAGCATCGACCGGTAGGTCTCGAGATCGGCGACCTCGGCGTCACTGGCCCCGGTCGCGGCCTGAAATCCCGCGGCGTCCAGCGTCACGCCGCTACACGCCGCACGTGGGCCAGCAGCGCCGTCAATGCGCCGGGCGTCATCCCCTCGATCCGGCCCGCCTGACCCAGACTGACCGGACGGACCCGCTCCAGCTTCTCGCGCACCTCGTTCGAAAGGCCTCCAACGACGGCGTAGTCAAGCTCGGACGGCAGACGCAGGTCCTCGTCCCGTTGAAGCGCAGCCGCGTCGGCGGCCTGGCGGTCCAGATAGCCGGCGTAGGCGGCGTCGACCTCGACCTGCTCCCGCACGTCAGCGGACCAGTCGGCAATCTGCGGCAAGACCGGCCGGAACTGGTCCAGCGTCACGCCAGGATGGCCCAGAAGATCGCGGACGGAGCGACGGCGCCCGTCGGCGTTGACGGAGATCCCGAGCGCGCCGGCTTCCTTGGGCGTGAAGGTGGTCTGCCGCGCCGCGGCCAGCGCCTCTTCGACCCGGGCGTGCTTGTCGGCGAAGCGGGCCCACCGGCCGGAGCCGACAATCCCGGCCGCCGCCGCGATCGGCGTCAAGCGTTGATCGGCGTTATCGCTGCGCAGGTTCAGACGCCACTCGGCCCGGCTGGTGAACATTCGGTAGGGCTCGGTCACCCCACGTGTGACCAGATCGTCGATCATGACCCCGACATAGCCCTGGTCGCGGCCGATCACGACCGCGTCCTGCCCGCCGGCCTTCCGCGCCGCGTTGAGCCCGGCCATCAACCCTTGAGCCCCGGCCTCCTCGTATCCCGTCGTGCCGTTGATCTGGCCGGCGAGGAACAGGCCGGGCCGAGCCTTGACCTCTAGACCCGGGGTCAGCTCCCGCGGGTCCACATAGTCGTACTCGATGGCATAGCCGAAGCGGAACACCTCGACCGCTTCCAGACCCGGAATGGTGCGCAGGAAGGCCGTCTGGGTGGCATCCGACACAGAGGTCGAGATCCCGTTCGGATAGACCGTCGGGTCGTCCAGCCCTTCCGGCTCGAGAAAGATCTGGTGCGAGGTCTTGTCGGCAAACCGCACGACCTTGTCCTCGATCGAGGGGCAATAGCGCGGCCCCCGGCCGGACAGGTGGCCACCATACACCGCGCTCTCGCCGAGGTTCTCCGCGATGATCCGGTGGGTGGCTTCGGTCGTCGCCGTGATACCGCAGGCAATCTGGGGGACTGCGATCCGATCTGTGAGGAAGCTGAACGGCACGGGCGTGTCGTCGGCCGCCTGCATCTCAAGCCGGTCCCAGGCGATCGTGCGCCCGTCCAGACGGGCAGGCGTTCCCGTCTTCAGGCGTCCCAGCGCGAGGCCTGCGCCGTGAAGGTCTGCCGCCAGACCGGTCGAGGGAGCCTCGCCATGACGGCCAGCCGGAATGCGCTGTTCGCCCTTGTGGATCACGCCGTTCAGGAAGGTGCCAGTGGTCAGGACGACAGCGCCGGCAGAGATCTCCGCCCCTGCCCCGGTGACGACGCCGACGACCCGCGTCCCGTCCAGCAGAAGCCGTTCGGCCGTACCCGCCATCCGGGTCAGGTTGGAAGTCCCGGCCAATTCGGCTTGCATCGCTTCACGGTAAAGCCGTCGGTCGATCTGGCTGCGCGGCCCCCGAACGGCCGCACCCTTGGATCGGTTCAGCATCCGGAACTGGATACCCGACAGATCGGCCATGCGCCCCATCAGGCCGTCCATGGCGTCGATCTCGCGCACCAGATGGCCCTTGCCGAGCCCCCCGATCGCCGGATTGCAGCTCATCTCGCCGATCGTCTCGAGCTTCTGCGTAAGCAACAACGTGCGGGCACCGGCGCGCGCGGAAGCCGCCGCGGCCTCGCAGCCGGCGTGGCCGCCGCCGATGACGATGACGTCGAAGCTGGTCATGGGACGCGGGACATAGGCGAAACGGACGCCGGAATCCAGCTCCGACCGGTGTTTCACGTGAAACTCACTTGCCTATGCAGAAGGTCGAGAAGACCTCCCCAAGCACGTCTTCGACCCCGATCGCGCCGGTCACCTGGGCCAGCGCCGATGCGGCCCGTCGCAGATCGTCGCCCGCCATTTCGGGTGAGGACTCAAGCGCGACACGGCCGTCCGCCACGGCGTCGAGGGCCTCGGTCAGTCGGCGACGGTGGCGCGCGCGCGTGACGGCCGGGAAGTCCGCGCCCGACAGATCGCGCCGCAAACGATCGGCGAGCGCCGCGTGCAAGCGGTCCAGACCGGCCCCGGTCTTCGTGGACACGCTCAGTGCACCCGGTTCGCCGGGGGCCAGATCAGACTTCGTCCACACCGTCAGGTCGTCAGGGCGGGCGAACACGGCCGCCTCCCCCTCCGGATCGCCGGGTGCCCGGACCCACAGGCGGAGATCGGCACCGTTGGCGCGAGCCCGGGCGCGCTTCACCCCTTCCGCCTCGATCGGATCACGGCTCTCCCGAAGCCCCGCCGTGTCGGACAGGGTCACTGCATAGCCGTCGAAGATCAGCTGGGCGTCGAGGACATCCCGCGTCGTGCCGGGGATGGGGGTGACGATGGCGGCTTCCCGGGCGACCAGTGCATTGAACAGCGAACTCTTGCCGGCATTGGTTTCGCCGATCAGAACGATGCGATAGCCCTCGCGCACCCGCTCCCCACGGTCGGCCCGGGACAGCGCCCGGCGGAGGTCATCGGCCAGTCGGTCGAGGAGGGGCCCCGCGCTCCGTGCCAGACCGTCCGGCACGTCCTCGTCGGGGAAGTCGATCTCGGCCTCGACGAGCGCGAGAGCCAGAAGAAGGTCCCGGCGAAAGCTCGCATGGACGGCGCTCAGGGCACCACCCAATTGGCCGAGGGCCTGCCGGGACTGGGCTGCGCTCTCGGCGTCGATCAGGTCGGCCACGGCCTCAGCCTGGGCGAGGTCCATCCGGCCGTTCTCAAAAGCGCGGCGGGTGAACTCGCCGGGTTCAGCGGGTCTCAGATCAAGGTCACCAAGCGCGGACAGGACGCCCTCGACCACTGCCCGGCCGCCGTGCAAGTGCAACTCGGCCACATCCTCGCCGGTGTAGGAGGCCGGCGCGGGAAACCAGAGGACGAGCGCCTGATCGAGATGGGCGTTGGCATGGGTGAGGGTTCGCAGGGTGGCGACGCGAGGCCTCGGCGAACCCGCGCCGATCGCTACAAGCGCCTCCCGGGTGCCTGGACCGCTGAGCCGGACGACGGCGATCGCCCCCCGACCCGGCGGCGTCGCAAGGGCGAAGACAGTGTCGCCCACTTCAGGTCTTCGTGGCCGCTTCCATCAGCCGCCGAAACTGGTCCTGGGCCTGGAGGCCGAAACTCGTCCAGGTCTTCATCAGCTCCTCGGGCTGCATGGCAGCAACGTTGGCCTGCATCCGCTTCTGCATCTCAGACACCATGGCGTCGTTCAGCGGGGTGACGTCGGGCAGGCCAAGGAACGCCCGCGCCTCGGCCGGGGTGCAGTTGATCTCGACATTGACCTTCATAGGCTGCCTCCGTGTTTCACGTGAAACGCCTCGCGGCGGATCAGGTGTTCATCGACTGGAAGAAGTCCGCGTTGTTCTTCGACTGACGCAGCTTGTCGAGCAGGAACTCGATCGCGTCCTGGGGCCCCATCGGGTTCAGGATCCGGCGCAAAACATAGGTCTTGGCCAACTGGTCCTTCGGCGTGATCAGGTCTTCCTTCCGGGTGCCCGACTTCAGCACGTCGATGGCGGGGAAGATGCGCTTGTCTGCGACCTTGCGGTCCAGAACGATCTCCGAGTTTCCGGTGCCCTTGAACTCTTCGAAGATCACCTCGTCCATCCGGCTGCCGGTGTCGATCAAGGCCGTGGCAATGATGGTCAGCGATCCTCCCTGCTCCACATTCCGGGCCGCGCCGAAGAAGCGCTTGGGTCGTTGCAGCGCATTGGCGTCAACGCCGCCGGTCAGCACCTTGCCCGATGACGGCACCGTGGCATTGTAGGCGCGGCCAAGGCGGGTGATCGAGTCGAGCAGGATGACGACATCCTTCTTGTGCTCGACCAGGCGCTTGGCCTTTTCGATCACCATTTCGGCGACGGCGACGTGGCGGGTGGCGGGCTCGTCGAATGTCGAGGCCACCACTTCGCCCTTCACGGTCCGCTGCATGTCGGTGACCTCTTCCGGACGCTCGTCGATCAGCAGGACGATCAGGATCACCTCGGGGTGGTTGGCCTCGATGGACTTGGCGATGTTCTGGAGCATGACCGTCTTGCCGACCCGCGGCGGGGCCACGATCAGGCAGCGCTGGCCCTTGCCCAGCGGCGCGACGATGTCGATGACCCGACCCGAGCGGTCCTTGAGGGTCGGATCCTGGATTTCCATGTGCAGCCGCTCCTCGGGATAGAGCGGGGTGAGGTTGTCGAACAGGACCTTGGTCTTGACCATCTCGGGGTCTTCGAGATTGATCGTGTCGCATTTCAGCAGGGCGAAATAGCGCTCACCCTCGCGCGGACCGCGGACGGCGCCATGGACCGTGTCGCCCGAGCGCAGGCCGAAGCGGCGGATCTGCGACGGCGAGACATAGATGTCGTCCGGACCGGGCAGGTAGTTGGCGTCGGGACTGCGCAGGAAACCGAAGCCGTCCGGCAGAATTTCCAGCACGCCGTCGGCGATGATCTCCACCTCCTCGTCGGCGAGGGCCTTCAGGATGGCGAACAGCAGGTCCTGTTTGCGCAGGTTCGAGGCGTTCTCGATCTCCAGCTGCTCGGCGAAGGCGACCAGGTCGGCCGGCGTCTTCTCGTTCAGCTCGGCGAGGGTGATGCGGCCGTTGGGAACGAGGGGCTCGCCATCCTCGTCCTCATCCTCGTCGGCTTCCTGATCGACCATGGGCAGATCGGCGGCGGAAATCTCTTCGCCCTCCGTCACCCCGAGGGTTTCCGCTTCGGGGGCGGTCGGATCGGTGTCGCGGACTTCGGTCATCGGACTTCTTCAGGCAGGCGCGCTCGACCGCTCGCGTGACGCGATGATCGCAGGCTTGGAATGTTCGGCCTCGCGGCCGCGGGGAAAACGATGGAGTCCGCCTCTCGGGCGGAGGCGGCATCGTCGGAAGGAGAGGGACCGACCGGCACCGGGGCCAGGAGCGGTTCGTTGCCAGCGAAACCATGCCGGCGGCGTCAGGTCAACCGAAAGTCCACTCGGTCGTGACCGACAGCACCATGACCACGGCGATGACGAAGGGGATCTCGTTGGTCATGCGCCAGAAGCGGCCGGTCCGGACTGACGTGCCAGCGTGGATGCGGTTGCGCTCACCGGCCAGGAATCCGTGCCAGCCACTCAGCGCGACCACGCCGGCCAGTTTCGCCAGCATCCACGGCTGCAGCAGGAATTCCCAGCCCCGCGCCGTACCGTCGATCCAGATCAGCCAGCCACCGAAGATCCACGCCGCGGTCATGGCCGGGTTGACGATGATCTTCAGAAGCCGCGTCTGCCAAAGGCGCAGCAGGGCGCGCATCTCGCCGCGCAGAGGCTCGGCCTTATCTCCCTGCTCGGCGTCGTAGGCATACAGCCGCGGCAGAAAGAGCATGCCGGCCATCCAGGCGATCGCAGCCAGGATGTGCAGGCCACGAACCAGATCATAGGTCGTCACTGTGCCCTCCGCTCCGCCTGGCAGGGGCAGGCCTTCCAGTCGCCCTTGCACCCCGGCCCGAACGGTGCCGTGCCGGTACGGCCCAAGGCGTCAGCGACCGCCCGGGCCAGCGTCTCGACGAAGACCGACGCGGTACCCACGGCCGGTGCCCGGAGATAGGGCGACACGGCCTTCTCATGCGCCAGTTCCGCGTACTCGACGTCCAGCTCGACCAGCGTCTCGATGTGCTCGGACACGAAGGCCACGGGAGTCAGGATCACACCGACGCCATCGATCGCGGCCTTGTCGATCGCTTCGGGCGTCGAGGGTCCGAGCCATTTCAGCGGCCCAACGCGGCTCTGGTAGCAGACGTCCCAACGGTCGCCGCGCGGGCCGAGGTCCAGACGTGCGGCGAGAGCCGCGCAGGTCGACTCGACCTGCTCCTGATACGGGTCGCCCTTGCCCGCGATGAGCTTTTCGGGAATGCCGTGAGCCGACATCAGCACCCGCACGGGCCGGTCGGCGGCTTCCGCGAGCTTCTGCGAAACCGCCGCCGCCTGCGCCTCGATCCAGCCGTCGGCGACCGGCCAGCAGCACACGGTGCGCGACCGACCCGGCCCGCGGTAGACGTCGTTCCAGAGCTTCAGCGAGGACTCCGTCGTGGTCGTGGAGAACTGCGGATACAGCGGCAGCAGCACGATTTCGTCCGGCGCGAACGCGGCGACCTCCGCCGCGACCTGCTCCGTCATCGGGTTCCAGTAGCGCATGCACACGAAGGTGCGAACCTCGTCCTCGGGCAGCGCCGTCCGCAGGCCCGACTCCAGCGCCTCGGCCTGGGCCCGGGTGCCGGGCAGGAGGGGCGAGCCGCCGCCCATCATGTCATAGTTGGCCTGGGCACCCTTTTCCCGACGTGACGAGATCAGACGGGCCAGAGGAGTCCGCACCACCCCGGGCAGGCCGATAATGGCCGGATCGTTGAACAAGTTGAAAAGAAAGGGCTTCACGTCGGCCGGACCGTCAGGTCCGCCGAGATTGAACAGCACCACGGCGATCCGCCGCCCCGCCGTCGGTTCCTGAGTCACTGTGCCCCGATCCTGTGCAGGACGCGCTCCACATGCGCGATCGGCACATCAGGTAGGATTCCATGGCCAAGGTTGAAGACCCACGGTCCCTGACCCCAGGCCTCCAACAGCTGATCGACCCTGCGGTCCAGCGCCGCACCGCCGGCCCGGAGTAGCAGAGGATCCAGCGCGCCCTGGATCGGCTTGATCGCCTGCACGCGACGCCCGACTTCAAGCGGGCAGGCGGTGTCCAGCGCCACGGCCTGCACGTCGCACCGGGTCGCGTAGCGCTCGGCCAGGGCGGCGGAACCCCGCGGGAAGCCGATCAGCGGCACCGTCACGCCGAGCTCCCGCACCCGGGCCACCAGCTTCTGGTGCGGATGCAGCACCAGCCGCTCGAACAGGTCGTCGGGAAGGCCCTCGGCCCAGCTCTCGAAGATCTTCAGCACCTGCGCACCCGCGTCGGCCTGCATCTTCAGATAGTGCGCCGTCGCCTCGACCAGAACGTCCAGAACGCCGTCGACCAGCTCGGGATGCGTATAGGCCCAGGTCCGTGCCTGGGCCCGTTCCCCCTTGCCGATGGTGCGGGCCTCGCCGTCCAGCATGTAGGTCGCCACCGTCCACGGCGCGCCGGCGAAGCCGATCAGGGCCCGCTCCGGTTCAAGCTCGCGCCGGACGATCTTCAGGGTCTCGCCGACCTGCGACAAGGCTACGCCGGCATCGGGCGTCAGGGCCCGCATGGCCTCGACCGGCGGAAGAGCGCCCAGCCTGGGTCCCTCGCCTGCCTCAAACCACACCTCCTGACCCAGGGCCCTCGGAATCAACAGGATGTCGGCAAAGACGATGGCCGCGTCGAACCCGAACCGCCGCATCGGCTGCAGCGTCGCCTCGGCGGCCTTCTCCGGGTCGAGGCAGAATTCGATGAAGCCCGGCGTCGTGGCCCGCAACGCGCGATACTCCGGCAGGTACCGGCCCGCCTGCCGCATGAACCACACGGGTGGGCGATCCAGGGTTTCGCCGGCCAGGGCGCTCAGAAGGCGGGGGGTCTGCATGCAACCGACTTACGGGGTGGAACGTCCCCGCTCAAGCCGACCTCTCCCCTTCCCTTCCCTTCCCTTGAATCGAAAGGAGGGAAGTAGAAGGTGGGTCGGGGAATAACGGGGATCGAAGGCCGGGAATCCGCGAGCTTCCACGAGTTCTCCACCGGATCCCGGCCCGGTCCCGGGACTGGGGACAGCGGCGGGCGCCGCTGCAGGTCGGAAAGGTTAACGCGACCTTAATCCGGCGCAGACACGGTCCTGCTGGCTCGATCCCGGTCTGTGGACGGTTAACCTCTCGTTAGAGATTTCCCCATCGTGACGAAGCGGGTCCGGTCGACAGTGGAAAAACGCCCGCGGTGAGGACAGACCATCCCCGGTCATCCCCGCTCGCCCGGGGAAGGACGCTCGGCTATAGGAAGCCATGACCGTTATCTCGCGAGCGGCGCCCCGACCGCCCCGCTATTCCTCCCCAGGTTTCCGCCCGTCCATCCCCCGGGGATCGACGCGGTGACGCCGGTCCGGCCCGGCCGTCTGGCCACCTATTTTCACGTCCATCTGGTGTCGGACTCGACGGGCGAGACCCTGAACGCCATGGCCAAGGCGGTCGTGGCCCGCTTCGACGGCATCATTCCGATCGAGCACATCTACGCCCTCGTCCGCTCGCCGCGTCAGATGGAGCGGGTCCTGGAAGAAATCGACGCGGCACCCGGTGTCGTCCTCCATACCCTCGTGGATACAGAGCTCAGGGCGCAACTGGAGCAGGGCTGTCGCCGCCTCGACATGCCCCAGATCGCGGCGCTGGATCCGCTGGTCGGGGCCCTGTCGCGCTATCTGGGTGCGGCCCTGTCGACCCGGGTCGGGGCACAGCACGCCCTGGACCACGAATATTTCAATCGAATCGCCGCGCTGGACTTCGCCATGGCCCACGACGACGGTCAGGGCACGACCGAGCAGCTGGAGCAGGCCGACGTGGTTCTCACTGGCGTCAGCAGGACCTCCAAGACGCCGACCTGTATCTATCTGGCGCATCGCGGCATCCGGGCAGCCAATGTCCCGCTTGTCCCGGGTCAGGAGGACGGCGAACGTCTGACCACCTTGAAACGGCCCCTGGTCGTGGGTCTGACGGTGTCGCCCGACCGGCTGGTGCAGATCCGGCGCAACCGGCTGGAAGGACTGAACGCCGACCGCGCTTCGTCCTACGTCGACCAGGACGCCGTGCGCGAGGAGACGATCAAGGCCCGCCGCGCCTTCGAACGCCGCGGCTGGCCCGTCATCGACGTGACGCGTCGCTCGGTGGAGGAAACGGCCGCCGCCGTGGTCAATCTGCTGCAGGAACGCCGTGTCCGCGCCGAGGCCCCGCGGTGATCGTGCTCGCCTCGGCCAGCGCGGCGCGCCGTCGTATTCTCGAGGACGCCGGTGTGGCCTTCGAGATCGATCCCGCCGATGTCGACGAGGGCGCGCTGAAGACGCCCGGGGCCCGGCGCGATCCGGCCGGACTGAGCGTGACGCTGGCCGAGGTGAAGGCACTGGACGTGTCCCGGCGCCGACCCGACGACTGGGTGATCGGCTCGGACCAGATCCTGGCGTTCGACGGTGGCCTGGTCTCCAAGGCGAGGTCGATGGACGAGGCCCGGGCGCGACTCCAGGCCATGCGGGGCCGGGAACACGTCCTGTTTTCCGGCGTGGCGCTGGCGCGGGCCGGGCGAGTGGTGTGGTCCGACCGAGACCCCGCGCACATGACGATGCGCGAGTTTTCCGACGCCTTCCTCGACGCCTATCTGGCCGCCGAGGGCGAGGGCCTGCTGGCTTCCGTCGGCTGCTACCGGATCGAGGGGCGCGGCGCCCAGCTGTTCGCGCGCGTCGAGGGTGCCCAGGCGACGATCATGGGCATGCCCCTGTGGCCGCTGCTTGAGGCCTTGCGGGCCCACGGGGCCCTGCCGGCATGATCCGGGGCGGCGTCGTCGGCTGGCCGATCGGCCATTCGCTCAGTCCTCTGATCCATGGCGCATGGATCGCGGCGGCCGGCGTGGACGCGCGCTACGAGGCCTTCCCGGCGGCTGACGAGACGGCGTTCGACGCGCTGGTTCAGCAAGGCCGCGACGGAACGCTCCGTGGACTGAACGTCACCGCGCCGTGGAAGCTGCGGGCGCTCGCGGCGGCGGACGCGGCGACCGAGACGGCCCGAAGTGCCGGGTCGGCAAACCTGCTGGTCTTTCGCGACGGTCGCCCATTCGCCGACTCCACCGACGGTCGAGGGCTTCTCGACGCCTTGGCCGAACAGGCCCCTGGCTTGGACCTGACGGAAGCCCGCGCGACGATTCTGGGCGCAGGCGGGGCGGCCCGGGCGGCGATCGCGGCGCTGCAGGAGGCGGGCGCAGTCGTGGGCGTGATCAATCGGGGCGAGGCGCGGCTGCAGGAGCTTGAGCAGGCCCTGGCCGCAGGTCGTCAGACGACGGACGATCTCGCCGACGCCGATCTCGTCGTGAACGCCCTGCCGGTGAACCCGGAGCTGGACGTCGCCCTGCTGAAGCCGTCCGCGGTGGTGATGGACATGACCTACCGTCCGCTGATCACACCGCTTCTTTCGGCGGCGCGCGACCGCGGGCTGACAATCGTGGACGGACTGGCCATGCTGATCGGACAGGCGCGACCGTCGTTCCACGCCATCTATGGCGTGCCGGTGCCGGATCTGGACGTCCGCACGGTGTGCCTCAGCGCGCTGGAGGCGTCATGATCCTGATGGGCCTCACCGGATCGATCGGCATGGGCAAGTCGACGACGACTCGCATGTTCGCTTTGGCCGGTGCCCTGACGTGGAACGCCGACGACGCGGTCCACGCTCTCTATGCCCCCGGCGGGGCGGCCGTCGGGCCCGTAGACGAGGCCTTTCCCGGCGTGGTGATGAACGGCGCGGTGGACCGCGACCGTCTGGCCGAGGCCTTGGGCCGCGATCCGGCCGCCTTCGCCCGGCTGGAGGCCATAGTCCATCCCCTGGTGGCGCGGGGTCGTCTTGAGGATCTGGAGGCCGCACGGGCCGCCGGCGTGCGGCTGGCGGTGCTGGACATTCCGCTGCTGTTCGAGACCGGCGGAGACCGCGCCGTACATGCGGTGGTCGTCGTCACCGCGCCGCTGGAGGTTCAGGCCGAACGGGTGCTGGCGCGGCCCGGCATGACGCGGGAGCGGTTCGAGGCCATCCTGACCCGCCAGACGCCGGACGCGGAAAAGAGACGTCGGGCCGACTTCGTCATCGACACCTCCCGCGGTCTGGAGGCCGCCATGGTCCAGGTCGAGGCGATCGTGGGGACGGTTCTGGATCCGGCGTGGACGCCCGCGCCCGGACGTCTTCCTCTTGACGGCGAAGCGCGTCAGTAAGGGCCATGGCCCGCGAGATCGTGCTCGACACCGAAACCACCGGATTCGATCCGAAGACCGGCGATCGCCTGATCGAGATCGGCTGCATCGAGATCGAGGACCTGCTACCGACCGGCCGCACCTTTCACCGCTACGTCAATCCGGAGCGGCTGATCCCGCCGGGTGCGATCGCGGTGCACGGGATCACCGACGACAAGGTGCGCGACGCACCCAGGTTTCACCAGATCGTCGGCGACCTTCTGGAATTCGTCGGTGACGCGCCGATCATCGCCCACAACGCCAATTTCGATCGCGCCTTTGTGGATTGGGAGTGCACCAACTGTGGCCGCGACCTGATCCCGGTCGAGCGCTGGGTCGACACGCTGCAGCTGGCCCAGCAGCGCTTTCCCGGCATGCCCAACTCGCTGGACGCCCTGTGCCGGCGCTTCAAGATCTCGCTGACCGAACGCACCTTGCACGGCGCCTTGATCGACGCTCGCCTGCTGGCCGAGGTCTATCTGGAGCTGAAAGGCGGCAAGGCGCGCAAGCTGGACCTGTCCATGGCCGCCGCCGTGACCGCGACCGTAGAAGTCGGCGGCACGACCCATGGGCCGCGCCCGCGCCCGCTGCCTTCGAGGCTGGCGGGGCTGGAGATCGCCGCGCACCGGGCCTTCCTGGAAGGCGAGATCAAGTCGACCTTGCTCTGGGACGCGGTGCTCGGCCCGAAAGACCGGGCCGCGTGAAGTCGGGCTGAACCTACGCCTGCGCGGGGGTGCGCTCCATCTCGGCGCGACGCTGGGCGTAGATGGCGGCGAAATCGATCGGGTCCATCAGGAACGACGGCACCAGGCCTCCGTCGGAGGTGGCCTTGGCGATGATTTCCCGCGCGAACGGGAACAGGTAGCGCGGGCACTCGATCAGCAGCATGGGCTCGATGTCCTGCTCCGCCACGCCCATCAGCTGGAACAGGCCGCCATAGACCAGCTCGACCGCGAAGATCGGGCCCGCATCGACGGAAGCCTTGACCGACAGCTTCAGGTCAACCTCGAAAAGGCCGTCCTTGCGGCCCACGGCGTTCATCTCGACGCCCATGTCGATCGCCGGCTTGCCCTCGGCGCGCAGGCTTTCGGGCGCCTTGGGGTTCTCGAACGACAGGTCGCGCACGTACTGGGCCAGGATGCGGAAGCCCGGCGCGGCCGGTTGGCCCTGGATCGGCTGTTCACCGTTGGTCGGGGTCGAGGGCGTGGCGTCGGTCATGGGTCGCGGGCATCCGGAATATGGCGGCGGCGTGGCGGCCGCCGGAAGGCGCGGCGACTATCATGCGCGACGCCGGGTCGCAACGCCGTGCCCGCGGCGGGGATTGGGGCTTCGGCTTGCCCCACCCCATATGACCGCCTAATCCTCTTTTCCTCTCCCCGCCCTCAGGGATGCCCCGTGCCCGTCCAGTTCCAGATCGTGCTCTTCGCGGTGATCGCCGCCTTCGTGCTGTTCCAGCTCTACAATGTCCTGGGCAAGAAGGTCGGCCGCCAACCCGAAGACGACGTGCGCGCCCAGCCGATCCCGGCCGCGCCCGCGCCCGGCCAGCCGCAGACCCCGGCGATGCCCGTCGACAGCCACACCCTTGCCGCCATCCAGGGCCTGAAGGCGCGCGATCCGGCGTTTGACCCACACCGCTTCCTGGAGGGTGCGCGCACCGCCCACGACACCATCGTCCAGGCCTATGCCACCGGCGATCGGGACGCGCTGAAGCCCCTGCTGGCCCCGCCGGTCATGGCCTCGTTCGAAGCCGGGATCGCCGCGCGCGAGGCGCGGGGCGAGAGCGAGCGGGTCGAGTTCACCCACACGCCGCGCGCCGACCTGGAGGTCGCGACCGTCGAGGGCGACAAGGCCGTCGCCCGCGTGCGCTTCCTGGCCGAGCTGCGCTCCATCGCCGTCGGACAGGGCGTCGAGGAGCGGGTGGAAGAGCGCCGCACCGCCGAGATCTGGACCTTCCAGCGACCGCTGGGGGCCAATGATCCCAACTGGGTGCTGGCCCGGGTGGAGCCCGCCACGGCGTGATCCGCCGTCTTCTCCCGCTGCTGGGTCTGCTGGCGGCGGCCTGCGTCACGCCCGCCGCGCCGCCCGCGCCGGTGCCCGTCCCGCCGATCGAGACCCCCCGCCCACCGACCGGACCGGTGGTCCCGCCCGGTGGCGAGGCGCGTCCTCTGCCCGCAGGTGCCGTCTCCCTGTCCGTCCTGCCCGGCTGGGAACGCGAGGATCACGCCGCCGCCCTGCAGGCCTATGCCGCGGGCTGTCGCCCCGCCGCCGACCCGATGTGCGAGGCCGCCCGCGCCACCGCCGCCCAGAACCCCTCGCGGCACCGGGCCAGGGACTGGTTCGAGGCCAATTTCGCCGCCGTGGAGGCCCGCACGCCCGACGGCGCGCCGGGCCGTCTGACCTCCTATTTCGCGCCCGAGTATCCCGCGCGACGCTTCCCGGACGCGGAGTTCTCCGCGCCTGTATTGCCGACGCCGCCGGGCTGGCGACGCGGCGACGTGGGCCCGACCCGCGCCGAGATAGAGGCGCGGCCCGCGCCCCAGGCCCTGGCCTTCATGCGGGCCGAAGACCTGTTCTTCATGCAGATCCAGGGGTCGGGCTATCTGACCTTCGAGGACGGCACGCGTGCCCGCGCCGCCTATGCCGCCGACAACGGCCAGCGGTTCGTCGGCATCGCGACGCCCATGGCCGAGCGCGGCCTGCTTCCCCGCGACGGGACGTCGGGAGAGGCGATCCGGGGCTGGCTGGCCGCGAACCGGGGGGACCGGGCCGCCGAGGTCATGGGCCTGAACCCCCGCTACATCTGGTTCCGCATGGACCCCGATGACGGCGGCCACCCCGCGGGCGCGGCGGGCGTGCCCCTGACCGCGCGTCGCTCCATCGCCGTGGATCCTTCCTACTGGACCTATGGTACCCCGGTGTGGATCGAGGCGGACGGCGGCAATCTGGCGGGCGCCCGCTCCGGCTATTCCGGCCTGGTCATGGCGCTGGACACCGGCTCCGCCATCCGCGGCCCGGTGCGCGCGGACTTCTACATGGGTCGCGGCGACGCGGCGGGCGACGAGGCCGGGACGGTCCGGCATCCGCTCAGGATGTGGCGGATCGTGGGGCGTTAGCGCCGCTTCAGCCCGCCGAGCACCCCTCGCAGCAGCTCCCGCGTGAGGGTGCTGCCCGCCGTGCGCAGGACGGACCTGGTGAGCGCCTCCACCGGCGTCTGGCGGTTCGAGCGGCGCGCGGGCGCGCGGGCCCGTTCAGCCTCGCGGTCCAGACGGGCGTCCTCTTTAGCGCGAACAGCGGCGGCCTTTTCTGCTTCCTTGGAGGCGGCCGCGTCGGCCTTGGCGCGGGCTTCGGCCAGTTTCGCCTCGGCGGCCGCCTGATCGGCCTCGCCGCGGCGGGCGGCCAGGACTTCCTCGGCGGACTCGCGGTCGACGGCGACGTCGTACATGCCGCGCACGGGGCTGGCGGCCATGATCTGGGCGCGCTCGGCGTCGGTGGCAGGGCCCAGGCGGCTGTCCGGCGGGCGGATCTTCGTGCGGCCGACGACGCGGGGCGCGCCCTTCTCGTCCAGCGTCGAGACCAACGCCTCACCGACGCCCAGACCCTGGATGGCTTCGGCAGTGTCGAAGGCGGGGTTGGGGCGGAAACTCTGCGACGCGGCCTTGAGCCCCTTCTGCTCTGACGGGGTGTAGGCGCGCAGGGCGTGCTGGATGCGGTTGCCCAGCTGGGCCAGCACGCTGTCGGGGATGTCGGCCGGGTTCTGGGTGACGAAATAGACCCCGACGCCCTTGGACCGGATCAGCCGCACCACCTGCTCGACCTTCTCGCGCAGGGCGGCGGGGGCGTCGGTGAACAGCAGGTGCGCCTCGTCAAAGAAGAAGACCAGCCGCGGCTTGTCCGGGTCGCCCACCTCCGGCAACTGTTCGAACAGCTCCGACAGCAGCCACAGCAGGAAGGCGGCGTACAGGCGCGGCGAGTTCATCAGCCGGGTGGCGTCCAGCACGTTGACCTGCCCCCGGCCGTCCAGCGAGGTCCGCAGCATGTCCTCCAGCCGCAGCGCCGGCTCGCCGAAGAAGGCGGCACCGCCCTGCTGCTCCAGCTGAAGGATCGACCGCTGGATGGCCGCGATCGAGGCGGGGGCGACGTTGCCGACCTCGCGCCCGATGCGCTCGGCGTTTTCGCCGACATAGGCCAGCAGGGCGCGCAGGTCGTCGAGGTCCAGCAGCAGCAGCCCTTCCTTGTCGGCGACATGGAAGACCACCGACAGTACGCCCTCCTGCACCTCATTGAGGTTCAGCATTCGCGCCAGCAGCACCGGGCCGATTTCCGAGACCGTGGTGCGGATCGGGTGACCCTTCTGGCCATACAGGTCCCAGAACACCGTCGGCGCGGCCTTCGGCGTCAGCGTCAGCCCCATGCCCTCGGCGCGCGCAGTCAGCTTCTCGTTCGGGCTGCCCGGCATGCAGATGCCCGACAGGTCGCCCTTCACGTCGGCGCAGAAGACCGGCACCCCCGCGTCGGAAAAGCCCTGGGCCATGATCTGCAGCGTCACGGTCTTTCCGGTCCCCGTCGCGCCTGCGACGACGCCGTGCCGGTTGGCCCGGTTCAGGAGCAGGGTTTCCGGCTGGTCGGACTGGCCCAGGAACAGGGCGAGGGCGTCGGTCATGGGGCGCTCGTGTTGGGGAACCGCCGGGAGGCGTCGGCGCTCATGCTTCACCGGGGCGGAGCGCGGATCAAGGCCCGTTGACGCCGGCCGGCCGGACCTTGACCATATGCCCATGAAACCGCCCACCGTGATCCCCTCCTCGACGGTGTCGAGAAACGCCCTGGTGGTGATCGCCGCGGTCGCGGCCTGCTGGGCGGTCTACTGGTTGCGGGACATCCTGACGCCCCTGGCCATGGCCATCTTCCTGCTGATCATGATCGGCGGGATGCAGCGCTGGCTGGAACAGCACACCCGCCTGTCGCCGAGGTGGGCGGGAGCGACGGCGTTGATCCTGGTCATTCTGGGGTTCTTCGCCTCGGTCGCCTTTATCCTGAACGGGGCGCTGGGCTTTTTCGGCGAGGCGTCCGGCGTGTCGCAGCGCATCGGGCCGCGCCTGGACCAGATCCTGACCGACGCCTGGCGGCTGTTCGGTCAGTCCGAGCCGCCGACGGTGACCGAGCTGCTCTCGCAGCTGGATCTGAGGTCCTACATCGGCCAGGCGGCCATGCAGGTCCAGAACGTGCTGACCGGCGCGGTCTTCGTGCTGATCTATCTCGCCTTCCTGCTGGCCTCGCAGTGGGGTTTCCGGCGCAAGCTGGTCGGCATGTTCCCCGAGCGGAAGAGCAGGACCGAGGCCATGGAGGTGTTTGAGCGCGTCCGCGGCGGGGTGGAGGGCTATCTCTGGGTCCAGACCGTCACCGGCCTGATGATCTGCGCCGCCGCTTGGGTCCTGATGCGGGCGGTTGGCCTGCAGAACGCCGAGTTCTGGACCTTCGTCATCTTCGTGGTGGGGTTCATTCCAGTGTTGGGTGGGGCCATCGCCGGCCTCGCGCCGCCGCTGTTCGCCCTCGTCCAGTTCGAGAGCTACTGGCCCGCGCTGGTTCTTCTCGGGGGGCTTCAGGCGATCCTGTTCATTTCCGGGAACATGATCCAGCCGCGCATGCAGGGCGATAACCAGAACATCGACCCCGTGGTCGTGCTGCTTTCACTGGCCTTCTGGGGCAAGATCTGGGGCGTGGTCGGCATGTTTCTGTCGACCCCGCTGGCCGTCATGGCGATGGCCATTCTGGCCGAGTTCCGCGGCAGCCGCTGGATGGCGATCCTGCTCTCGGGCGACGGCGAACCCTATGCCGACGAGGAGCGTGCGGGGGAAACGGACCGCGACGACTCGCCGCGCCCCCGACGCAAGGCTGCGCCGCCCGACAGGACTTGAACGCGCACCGGCGCATCCCACATCCCCTGCATCGCCGCGGTCCCTCCCCTCCACCCGCGGCGAACACAAGGCCGGCGCCACCCCTCCCCCTCCCGGCGCCGTCCCGGCAAAGGCCGTCGAAGCTCGCTTCGGCGGCCTTTCGCATTCCGGACCTGTGGCGCTCTGGCCACACAGCTGCGCCGTGTGCGGAACAACACGGATCGCCCCGGAACGGCCACACACGTGGCCACGTTCTGCGGCCGTGGGAGGGCACCACCCAGTGGCGCGGGACCGCGCCGGACACTCAGAGGAATTCATGAAGATCAAACATGCCGCCGCCGCCTTGGCCCTGATGGCCGCCGCCGGCGCCACGCCCGCCCTGGCCCAGTCCGCTCCTGATTGGAGCGGCTTCTACGTCGGCGTCCACGGCGGCTTCCTCGACAGCGACGAGGACAAGAACGAGACGCTGGTCTTCGACCGCGATTTCGACGGGGCGTTCGACGACTCCGTCGTGCTGAGCGGTTCCGGTGCCGACGCGTTCAGCCCCGGCTTCTGCTCGGGCCAGTCGTCGAACACGACCCCGTCGGGCGTCTGCGACCGTGACGACTCCGGCATCTCCGGCGGTGCCCGGGTCGGCTACGACATGCAGTTCGGCAACTGGGTCGTCGGCGCTGTCGCCGACATTCAGGGCGTCGACGCCGAGGATTCGGTGACGGGCTTCAGCACCACCCCGGCCCGCTACTCGTTCACCCGCAACCTGGAGCACACCGCCGGTCTCCGCCTGCGCGCCGGCTATGCCATGGGCCCGGCTCTGTTCTACGGCACCGGCGGCGTCGCCTACGGCAAGATCGAGAACAGGTTCCTCACCTCCAACGGTGCCAACAGCTTCACCGTCCAGACGGACGAGGACGACGCCGACGGCTTCCAGTACGGCGGCGGCGTCGAGTGGAGCCTGGCTCCGAACCTGACCCTCGTCGGCGAATACCTCTACACCGACCTGGAAGCGGGTGATTATGTGGTGCGTGCCGGACCGGGCACTGCGCCGGCGACGAACCCGTTCATCCTGGCTCCGAACACGGCCGGCACGGACATCTCGCGATCGAACCCGGACTTCAAGACCCACGAGTTCCGTCTGGGCATGAACGTCCGCTTCTGATCCTCCGTCCAGGACGGACGGAGACGCCGGATCCGGGAAACCGGGTCCGGCGTCTTCTTTTGCGCCCGGCCTTTCCCTTTGCCGAGGCTCGCACTAACCATCGGGCCAAGAGCGGTCGGGAGGACCGCGTCCGACAAGAGAGCCCCCATGGCCGCCCAAGCCGAAGCCGCCCCGACGTTCGCCGAACGGATGGAGGCGCTGGAGCGTGACTTCGCCAGGGCGAACGGCAGGGCGGTCGGCCCGCTGGAGCGCGACTTCCTTGAGCAGGCGCTGGAGGACTGGTCAGCCGACGAGACTCCGGAGATCGGCCTTCCGGACCTCGCCGCCGTGCTGTCGACCGTGTGGTCCGCCACCGCCGCCCGTGCTGCCGACGAGCCACCGCGGGTCGAGGTCGCGACCCTGACCGGGGCCGACGGCCGGGCCGCCGGCTTCGACCTGATCCACATCATCCAGAACGACGGCCCCTTCCTCGTCGACAGCGTCATGGGCGAACTGGCCGACGCCGGGGTTTCGGTCCGGGCCATGTTCCACCCCGTGGTGCCCGCCGGGCGCGACGCCAAGGGTGCCCGCGTCGCTGGCGCGACGCGAGAGTCCCTGATCGTCGTGGTCGTGGATCCGATGCCCCAGGAGCGTCGAGACGCCCTGCGTGCCGGACTTCTCGCGACGCTTGAGGACGTCGGCGCTGCGGTCGGCGACCATGGCGCGATGAATGCGGCCATGTCGGGTGCCATCGAACACCTGAAGACCGGCCCGCAGGGGGTGGATCCGTCTCTGGTGGCCGAGTCCGTCGCTTTTCTGGAATGGCTGAACGCTGACCACTTCGTCTTCCTCGGCGCACGTGACTACGAATATCCGCGCGACGCGGCGGGTGCCTATCAGGCCGAGGCCCCGCTTTCGCAATCGCGCGAGGGGCTGGGTGTGTTGCGCGACCCCGAGCGCACCGTTCTGCGCCGCACCAACGAGCCGGCCGTCCTGACCAGCGCCATGAAGCGCCAGATCGATCTGTCCGACCCGGTGACGGTCGCCAAGGCCAATGCCCGATCCAGGGTGCATCGACGGGCCTATATGGACTACGTGGGCGTCAAGCGGTTCGGGCCGGACGGTCGGCCATCGGGTGAGACGCGCTTCGTCGGCCTGTTTACGGCCGAGGCCTACGACCGACAGACGTCGGAAGTGCCGCTGATCCGTCGCAAGGTCGCGAACGCCCTGACCCGTGCGGCCAAGGCCGAAGGCAGCCACAGCCACAAACGGCTGAAGAACATTCTCGAGAGCTATCCGCGCGACGAACTGTTCCAGATCCGCGAGGACGAACTGCTCGAGATCGCCCTCGGTATTCTCCACCTCCAGGACCGCCCGAGGATCCGTAGCTTTACGCGCAAAGACCCCTTCGACCGGTTCGTATCGGTGCTGGTCTTCATCCCGCGCGATCGCTTCCACGCCTCGGTGCGCGAGCGCATCGGACGTATTCTGGCCGAGGCCTGGGGCGGGCGCCTGTCGGCCTGGTATCCCGAGCTGTCGGACAATCCGCTGGTCCGCATCCACTACATCATTGGCGTGACCCCCGGGGAGCACCCGAAGCCCGACATGGCGGAGCTGGAGCACCGCATCGCCGAGGCGGGCCGGGGCTGGAAGGATCGGTTCGAAGCCGCCCTGCGTGCGGCCGCGGTCGATGAGGTGGGCGTGGGCCCGCTTAGCGAGCGCTGGGCCGACGCCTTCGGCGCCGGCTATCGCGACCGCTATGACCCGACCGAAGCCGTGCGCGACCTCCAGGCCTTCGACCGGCTGAACGAGGACGGCGTTGTCGGCGACGGTGAGCCGGTGGGCGTCCGGGCCTTCCGCAACGAAGGCGACACGCCTCTCCAATTCCGGTTCAAGCTCTACCGGCGCGGCGGTGCCGTCCCCCTGTCTGACGTCCTGCCGATTCTGGCCGACATGGGCCTGAAGACACTGGAGGAGTGGGGCCATGCGGTGAAGCCGCTGGGCGACGACCCCGTCCACGTTCACGAATTCCTGCTTGAGGATCCCCGCGGGGCGGCCCTGACCTTCGACGCGGTGGCTGGACCGTTCGAAGCGGCGGTCCAGGCGGCCTGGAGCGGTCTGACCGAGAGCGACGGCTTCAACCGTCTGGTTCTGGAGCTCGGCGTCGGTTGGCGCGAGGCGGCCCTGATCCGCACCCTCGCCCGGTATCGACAGCAGAGCGGCCTGGATCCCAGCCAGGCGGTGCAGGAAGAGGCGCTGATCCTCTACCCCGAGGCGGCGCGGGCCCTCCTCCACCTCTTCAGGGCCAAGTTCGATCCGGCGGGCGGCGAAGTCGCCGCCCGGGGTGGTGGGGTCGAAGCTCTGGACGGCCGGCTGGCGGACCTTCTGCAGGACGTGAAGAGCCTGGACCACGACCGGGCCCTGCGCCGGATGGCGGCGCTCATCGGCGCTGTAAAGCGCACGAACTTTTATCAGACAAACGCCGACGGCAGTCCGGTTCCCCATATTTCGATCAAGATCGCCTCGCGCGAACTGGACGACCTGCCCCTGCCCAAGCCCTATCGCGAGATCTTCGTCTGGGCCCCCCACGTCGAGGGCGTGCACCTGCGCTTCGGCCCGGTGGCGCGCGGCGGACTGCGCTGGTCCGATCGCCGCGACGACTTCCGCACCGAGGTTCTGGGGCTGGTCAAGGCGCAACAGGTCAAGAACGCCGTGATCGTGCCCGTCGGATCCAAGGGCGGCTTCTTCCCGAAGCATCTGTCGGCACTGGTCCGCGCAGGCGCCGACCGCGACGCCCAGCAGGCCGAAGCGATCCGCGCCTACAAGACCTTCCTGTCGGGGCTTCTGGACGTGACCGACAACATCGCGGCGGACGGATCGGTGGTGCGGCCCCAGAACGTCGTCGCCTGGGAGGATGACGACCCCTATCTGGTCGTCGCCGCCGACAAGGGCACGGCCACCTTCTCGGATATCGCCAACGGGGTTTCGGCCCGGTACGGCTTCTGGCTGGGCGACGCCTTCGCCTCCGGCGGCTCGGTCGGCTACGACCACAAGGCCATGGGCATCACCGCGCGCGGAGCCTGGGAGGCGGTCAAGCGCCACTTCCGCGAGATGGGCAAGGACATCCAGACCCAGCCCTTCACCGCTGTGGGCGTCGGCGACATGTCGGGCGACGTGTTCGGCAACGGCATGCTGCTGTCGAAGGCGACGAAGCTGGTCGCCGCCTTCGACCATCGGGACGTCTTCCTGGATCCCGATCCGGATCCCGCCGCGTCGTGGGCCGAGCGGAACCGGATGTTCCAGCTGCCGCGCTCGTCATGGCAGGACTACGACCGCTCGAAGATTTCGCGCGGCGGCGGCGTCTTCTCGCGCGGCGACAAGTCGATCCCCCTGTCGCCGGAAGTCCGCACCCTGCTGGGCGTCGAGGACGAGGCCATGGACCCGCCGTCGCTGATGAGGGCGATCCTGAAGGCCCCGGTCGAACTGCTCTACCTCGGCGGCATCGGCACCTATGTGAAGGCCCCGCACGAGACTGACGCCCAGGCCGGCGACAAGGCCAACGACGCGCTCCGCATCGACGGCAACGAGCTGAGGGTGAAGGTGGTCGGCGAAGGAGCCAATCTGGGCCTGACCCAGGCCGGCCGCATCCATTTCGCCCTGTCCGGACGCGGCGACGGAGGCGGACGGATCAACACCGACGCCATCGACAACTCCGCGGGCGTGGACACCTCCGATCACGAGGTGAACATCAAGATCCTCGTCGGCGGAGCCGTGGTCGCCGGCACGCTGAAGCCCGCCGAGCGGGACGACCTGCTGGCCTCGATGACGGACGAGGTCGGGTTGAAGGTGCTGAAGCACAACTACGACCAGACCCTGGCCCTGACCCTGCAGCAAGCAGAGGGCACCGACGCACTGGACGCCCAGCAGGCCTTCATGCTGGCGCTGGGTGCCAAGGGCCGTCTGGATCGGAAGGTCGAGGGCCTGCCCGACGACCTCAAGCTGGCCGAGATGAAGGCCACCGGTTCGGCGCTCACCCGGCCGGAGCTGGCGGTGCTGACGGCCTATTCCAAGATCGAGCTGTTCGACGAGATCGTCGCTTCGGGTGCGCCTGACGACCCGTTCTTCCACGCCACCCTGGTCAACTACTTCCCGGCGGCCCTGCACGGGTTCGATGCCGAGATGCGGGGGCACAGGTTGCGGCGCGAGATCATCTCGACCGTGCTGGCCAACGACATCGTCAACGCCTGCGGCGCGACGTTCCCCCTGCGCCTGCGCCAGAGCGCGGAGACGGATGCCGGCCCCATGGTCCTGGCCTTCGCCGCGGCGCGGCGCATCTTCCGTCTGGATGAAGCCTGGGATGCGGTCTCGGCGCTCGACCTGAGGATTCCGGCGGAGGCCCAGACGGCCTTGTATCGCGAAATTGCCACCGTCATGCGTCGTCAGACCTTCTGGCTGACGCAGCGTGCCCAGCGCGCTGGCAGCACCGTCCAGAGCCTGATCGACGCCTACCAGCCCGTGGCCGACACGCTGAAACCTCACGGCGGGGAGGTTCTGTCGCGCTTTGAGCAGGCCCGCCTGCAGGCGCGTATCGACCAGTTCCGGGCCGCGGGCGCGCCGGACGATCTGGCCCGGTCCGTCGCCCTTCTGCGCCCCACGGTCGCCACGGCCGACATCGGCGACCTGGCGGCGGAGGCCGGCTGGGACGCTCCGGCCATGGCGCGCCTGTACCACCAGGTCGGTGCGGCGTTCGACTTCGACCGACTGCGCGCCGCGGCGGGTGGCGTGCCCTCGCATGACCGCTTCGACCGCATGGCCGTCCGTCGCCTGATCCAGGAACTCAAGGCCGAGCAGCTGGTGTTGACGCGTGCGGTGGCCAGGTCGGCCGACGCCTCGTGCGGCAAGGACGAGCTGACCGCCGAGCGTGCCGTCGACGCCTGGATCGGGCCGCGGCTATCGATCGTCGAGGGCGTGCGCGCCTCGGTCGACGAGATCGAGGCTTCGGGTGCCGGCTGGACCTTCGCCAAGCTGACCATCGCCAACGCCACGATCCGGGAGATCGCCGCGGCGGTCCGGTAGGGCCGACCGGGGACAGGAGGGGCCGATGCCGCGCAAATTCCTGGTCGTCGCCGACGAAAGTCCGGAGTTCGACGCAGCACTGCGCTATGCGGCGCGCCGGGCGAAGTCGACCGGTGGACGCGTGGCCCTGCTCCGCGTCATCCCGCGCGGCTCTGACGCTCACTGGGCCGGAGTGCGTGAAGAGATCCAGCGCGAGCTGCGCGAGGAGGCCGAACGGCTGCTGAACCGGCTGGGGCAGGAGGCGCAGGAGCGTTCCGGCGCCGCACCCCAGTTCCTCATCGAGGAAGGCGATCCGGTCGAGGCCATCCGGCGGGCGATCGAGCAGGACCCCGAGATCAAGATCCTCGTGCTGGCCGCGGCCACCGGGGGACGGGGCCCCGGCCCCCTCGTTACCGCCGCCATCAAGGGGTTCGGCGGGCGCAAGTTGCCGGCGACCATCGTGCCGGGCGAGCTCAGCGACAAGGACGTCGAAGACCTGGCCTGATCCCGCCGCGCGGCGGTTCGCGGCTCGAAGGCGGGGTTGAACGGGCGGCCGACAGGGCGCATCTCCCGGCCATGTTCATCCAGACCGAACCCACGCCCAATCCCGACGCCCTGAAGTTCCTGCCCGGCCGCGTGGTGGCCGAGGGCGCGGGCATGGCGTTCGACGACGCGGCCTCGGCGGCGACTTCGCCGCTGGCCCATGCCCTGTTCGGCCTGCATGGGGTCGCCGGCGTCTTCTTCGGCCCGGACCACGTCGCCGTGACCCGGTCGTCGACGGGGCCCGACTGGACCCAGCTGAAACCCCACGTCCTGACCACCATCATGGACCACTTCATGTCGGGGGCCCCGCTGTTGCGCGAGGGCGCGACCGGCGCGGAGCACGCGGCTTCGGACGACGACGACGAGATCGTGCGGGAAATCAAGGCCTTGCTGGATTCGCGGGTCCGCCCGGCGGTGGCCCAGGACGGCGGCGACATCCTGTTCGACGCCTTCGATCCCGGGACGGGCGTGCTGACCCTGCGCATGCGCGGTGCCTGCGCCGGCTGTCCCTCGTCTACGGCCACGCTGAAGGCCGGTGTCGAGCAGATGATGCGCCACTACGTTCCCGAGGTGACCTCGGTCGAGGCGGCGCTCTGAGCGATTGAAACGCTTCCGTCGTGCGCCGACGCGCGGCATGATGGGTGATGGCTGGATTTCGAGGCGACGAACGGGCGGCGGACGAGGCGCGGCGGCTGGGCGAGGCGCTGGCCCGCCTGCGCCGCGACGCCGGGCTGAACCAGGCCGAGGCGGGCGCGCGCGCCGGTATGACCGGACAGGGCTGGGGGCTGTACGAGTCCGGCAAGCGTCCCGGCCTGTTCCGACCGGACGTCCAGCGCCGCCTTACCGCCGCCGTAGGAGCGGATCCGGAGGGTCTCGCGCTCGCCGCCTCGGCGGGGGAACAACCGGCCGCCCCGGAGACTTCCGGCCTGGAGAGCCTCGGGCGGGATTTCCGGACCGGGGCACCGTTCCCCGGTCGACCGCCGGACGTCCGCCACGTGGTTCTGACCGACGATTCCCTCGACCCTTGGGCCGGCGCCGGCACGGTCGTCGAGTACGACCCCGAGCGCTTTCCCCGTCGGGGGCAGGGCTGCGTCGTGGAGGGCGTTGACGGTTTCGTTTCAGTCTGGATCTTCGACGGGGCGGACGCGGATCGTCTGCACCTCCGAGGCGGGCCGGGAGGGCTGGGGAGCGCCGCCAGGATGGATCGGGCGGCCGTCGCTCGCGTCAGTGCCGTCATCGCCCGGCGCGACGCATGAAACTTTTTCGTTGCAATCTGCAGATGCACATGAAACACCTTCGTCCGTACGATGACGGAGGCATGGATGGGCCCGCGCGACAGCACGGACATCGACCGCAGGCTGGGGGAACGGCTTGCGGCCCGCCGGGCGGCCGTCGGGCTCACGCGCGCGCAGGTCGCCGCGTCCGCCGGCATCAGCCTGCAGCAATTGGCCAAGTACGAGGCCGGCACGAACCGCGTCTCCGCGTCCCGTCTGGTCTTGCTGGCGGAGGCGCTGGGGGCCTCGGTCAGCACCTTGCTGCCGTCGCGCCAGTCGTCGGCGACGCCCGATCAGGACGGGGTGGCCTTCGACCGCCTCGCGGCGCGCATCTCCGATCCCGCGGTGCGGTCGGCGCTGATCGGGCTGGCCGAGACTCTCGCCCGCTGAGGTCCCGGCGGTTCCCGCCATGAAGCTGCTGGTGATCGACACCGCCCTGGGCCTTTGCACCGCCGCAGCTTCAGACGGCGTGAGGATCGTTGCCCGCAGCGAGCCCATGGCGCGGGGCCATCAGGAGGCGTTGGCCCCCCTCGCCGGGGCGGTGATGGACCTGGCGGAACTGGATTTCGCCGGGCTGGACGGAATCGGCGTGACCGTGGGTCCGGGGTCCTTCACCGGTCTGCGGGTCGGACTGGCCTTCGCCCAGGGACTGGGCGCGGCGCTGGACCGGCCAGTGGTCGGCCTGTCCAGCCTCGATGCCCTGGCGGCGTCCGTCGTCCCGGACGGTCGTCCGGTCGCCGCCGTGATCGACGCCCGGCGGGGACAGCTCTACACGCGCCTGTTCGACGGTGCCGGGATCCCTCTGGACGCCGCCGGGGCGACGCCTCTCAACGGGCTGGCCGGCCGGCTGGACGGGGCGGAGCAAGGGGGGCGGCTCGTCGGAACCGGGGCGAGCCTCGCGGCGGACGTCGCACCGGCCTGGGCCGCCGTCGCCCTCGCCGGCCCGACGCCGGAGGCCCTCATCCGCCTGACCGAAACGGCCCTGTCCCGCGGCGGCGTCGAAGCGCCCCGTCCCGAGTATCTCCGCGGGCCAGACGCCACGCCGCCGACGCGTCTGCCGGGCCAGCCGCGACCGGGCCGGACATGACGCCGGATTTCGAGACGCTGGCGGCACTCCACGCCGAGGCGTTCGACGCATCGTGGGATGCGGCGGCGCTCCGGTCGCTGATCGATCGGCCCGGCTCGGTGCTGGAGGCCGGACCCGACGGTTTCGCCCTGCTGCAACTGGCCGGCGACGAGGCTGAGGTGCTGACCTTGGCGGTGCGGCCCGCGGCGCGGCGGCGTGGCGTCGCGCGATCCCTGATGTCCCGGGCCTCGACCCGGGCGGCGTCTCTGGGCGCGACCCGACTGTTTCTGGAGGTGGCCGAGGACAATGCGCCGGCGCGGGCCCTCTATGCGTCGCTGGGCTTCACGGAGGCGGGCCGGCGCCCCCGCTATTACGCCCGTACCCAAGGCACCCGGATCGACGCCTTGCTACTCGCTCTCAACTTGTCCGGGCCGCTTCCCTAGGGCGCGGCGGCCCCCTATTCTCGCCCGTCATGGACCGGATCGAAAAACTCTGCGCCGAGCGCGGCATGCGCATGACCGAGCAACGCCGCGTAATCGCGCGGGTGTTGTCGAACGCCGAGGACCATCCGGACGTCGAGGAGCTGTACCGCCGCGCCTCCGCCATCGACCCGCACATCTCGATTGCCACCGTCTACCGGACGGTCCGCCTTTTCGAGGAGGCCGGGGTGGTCGAGAAGCACGACTTCGGCGACGGGCGCAGCCGCTATGAGGAGGCGGGCGACGACCACCACGATCACCTGATCGACACCAGGACCGGCGAGGTCATCGAATTCTTCGACGCCGAGATCGAGCGGCTCAAGACCGAGATCGCCAAACGCCTGGGCTTCGAACTGGTCGGGCACAAGCTGGAGCTCTACGGCAAGCCCATCCCCGGTGCGTCGCCCGAGGATCGCGAGGGGCTGGTCTACAAGCGCCACGCCGCCCGGGTGGACCCGGGATCGATTGACGCCTGACCCTCCGGAGCCAAGGGCGCCAAGTGGCGCGAGGCGCGATAGCCCCCTAAAGAAGCCTTCATGAGCGAAACCCTCGTCCCGCCGAAGGTTGAGCCGGCACCCAGGCGCCTGTTCATCAAGACCTACGGCTGCCAGATGAACGTCTATGACTCCGAGCGCATGGCCGACGTCCTGCGCCCGCTCGGCTATGCGCCCACCGATGTGGTCGAGGACGCCGACTTCGTCATCCTGAACACCTGCCACATCCGCGAAAAGGCGGCAGAGAAGGTCTATTCCGAGCTCGGCAAGATGCGCGAGCTCAAGGACGCCCGGATCGCCCGCGGCGGCGGGATGACCATCGCCGTCGCCGGCTGCGTCGCCCAGGCCGAGGGCGAGGAGATCATGCGGCGCCAGCCGGCGGTCGACCTGGTGGTCGGACCGCAGGCCTATCACCAGCTGCCCGAGTTGCTGACCCGCACGGCGCGCGCACGCGGCGAGCGGATCGGCGCCGACTTCGCCCCGAACGACAAGTTCGACGCCCTGCCGGTCGCGCGCGGCGGCGACGGCGTCACCGCCTTCCTGACCGTGCAGGAGGGCTGCGACAAGTTCTGCACCTTCTGCGTGGTGCCCTACACCCGTGGCGCCGAATGGTCGCGCCCGGTCGCGGCGGTGGTCGCCGAGGCTCGGGAGCTGGCGGCCCGCGGCGTGCGCGAGGTCACCCTCCTCGGCCAGAACGTCAACGCCTACGACGGCGAGGGCCCCGACGGCACCCCGTCGTCCCTGGCCCGTCTGGCCCACGCGCTCGCCGAAATCCCGGGCCTCGACCGGATCCGGTACACCACCAGCCATCCGAACGACTTCAGCGACGACCTGATCGCCGCGCACCGGGACCTGCCCCAGCTCATGCCGTGGCTGCACCTGCCCGTGCAGTCGGGCTCGGACCGGATCCTCCGGTTGATGAACCGCAAGCACGGTCGCCAGAAATACATCGACCTGATCGCCCGCATCCGCGAGGCGCGTCCGGACATCGCCCTGTCCGGCGACTTCATCGTCGGCTTTCCCGGCGAGACGGACCGGGATTTCGAGGACACGATGGATCTGGTCCGGCGCGTGACCTACGCCGGGGCCTTCTCCTTCATGTATTCGCCTCGCCCCGGCACGCCCGCGGCGACCATGGCGGCCCAGGTCCCGGACGAGGTCTCGCGGGCCCGGCTTCATGCGCTTCAAGCCCTGCTGACGGAGCAACAGGTCGCCTTCAACCAGTCTCAGACGGGTCAGGTCCTGCCGGTCCTGTTCGAGCGCAAGGGCCGCCATGGCGATCAGGCGATCGGCCGGTCGCCCTACCTGCAGTCGGTCCACGTGGAGGATGCGGTGCATCTGATCGGCCGCATCGAGCCGGTGCGCATCCTGCGCGGACAACAGAACAGCCTGTCCGGCGAACTGGTCGGCCATGGCCACGTTTCGTCCCCCGGGGCCGAGCCGGTCCGCCCGACGGGAGCCGCCTGACTTGGCACGCGAAACAGAATTTCTCGCCCTGGGCGACGACGCCCTGCGGGCCGTGGTCGGACCGGGTAGCCGGCACCTCGCGTTGATCGAGACGGCCTTCAAGGTGCTGGTCGAGGCGCCCGGAGGCGGCGTGACGGTCAACGGGTCACCCCGCGACAGGGCCCAGGCGAAGCGGGTCATCCAGACCCTGGCCGACCGGGCCGACACGGGGGCCGAGATCACCGAGGCCGACGTGCGCACAGCGCTGGGGGCGGCCGTGTCCGCGCCGCGGCCGGAGGGCGGACGCAAGAGTGATCGGCCCGTCGCCGGCGGCGTCGCCCTGCCGGTCGGCCGGCGCGGGGCCATCGCGCCCAAGACCGCGGCCCAGGCCGAGTACATGTCGATGCTGGGCCGCTGCGAGGTCACGTTCGGCGTCGGTCCGGCCGGCACGGGCAAGACGTTTCTGGCCGCCGCCTACGGCGCCAGCCTGCTGCGGCGGGGCGAGGTGGACCGGCTGGTCGTCACGAGGCCGGCGGTCGAGGCGGGCGAGAAGCTGGGCTTCCTGCCCGGCGACCTGAATGAAAAGGTCGATCCCTATCTGGCCCCGATCTGGGAGGCGCTGAACGACATCCTCGGTGCCGACGATGTGCGCCGCCGCCGCGACAAGGGCGAGATCGAGGCCGCGCCGATCGCCTTCATGCGCGGCCGGACGCTCAGCCACGCCTTCGTCATCGCCGACGAAGCCCAGAATCTGACCCGGCTGCAGATGAAGATGGTCCTGACCCGACTGGGCGAGGGTGCCCGCATGGTGGTGACCGGCGACCCCAGCCAGATCGATCTGGTCAACACGCGCGATTCCGGTCTGGCGCATGCCCTGCGCATCCTCGAGGGCGTTCAGGGCATCGGCGTGCAGCGGTTCCAGGCCCAGGACGTGGTGCGTCACGCCATGGTGGAGCGCATCGTGCGGGCCTACGACGCCGACGCCGCGCGCGGGCGGGGAGAGGACGCCCAGTGACCGACGGTCTGGTCGACGTCGAGGTCGAAGCCCCGGACTGGAACGCCGTCAAGGACGTCGAGACGGTGGTCGCCCGCGCCGTGCGTGCCGCCTTGGGCGCCGAGGCGGCGGCGGTCACGGTGCTGCTCACCGACGACGCGGCCCAGGCGGAGCTGAACGCCCGCTTTCGCGGCCGCGAGGGCTCAACCAACGTGCTCAGCTTCCCCGCGCCGGAAAGCGCCCGACCGCATCTCGGCGACCTGTCGCTGGCATGGGAGACGTGCCGCGCCGAGGCGGAGGTCCAGGGCAAGCCGCTGGGCGATCACCTGACGCACCTGACGGTCCACGGCGTCCTGCATCTGCTGGGCCGCGATCATACGGACGACGACGAGGCCGAAGCCATGGAAGCCGAGGAGCGCACGATCCTTGCAGGACTGGGGATTCCCGATCCCTATCGTGCCGAGGTGAACCCGACGTGACCGATTCCGCCGCCGAGACCGCGCCGCGCGCTCCCCATCGCTGGGGCTGGGCCGCGCGCATCGGCCTGGCCCTGCTTGCCGGGGCCCTGACGGCCTTCGCCCATCCACCGTTCGGCCTGCTTCCCGGCCTTGTCGGCTATCCTCTGCTCATGATCCTCGCAGAGCGGTCCGGCACCGTTCGCGGCGGATTCTGGATGGGATGGCTGGCCGGGTTCGCCTATTTCGCCGTCGGCTGCTGGTGGGTGGCCGAGGCCTTCCTCGTCAACCCGGCGCAGGCGTGGATGGCACCGTTCGCCGCCAGTCTCCTGCCCGCGGGCCTCGGTCTGTTCTGGGGCGCGGCCACGGCCCTGCATCGCCGTTTCGGCGCCACGGGAGTGCGCGGCGTCCTGTCGTTTGCGGCCTTCTTCTGCGCCATGGAGTGGCTCCGCGGCCACGTGCTGACGGGCTTCCCGTGGAATCCGGCCGGCGCGACCTGGGAAGCGGGCTCGGCCCCGTCCCAGCTGGCCGCCATCGTCGGGGTCTATGGCCTCGGACTGGCGACGGTGCTGGCGGTCTGTGCCTTCGCGCCGTTGATCGGGTCCGGCCCGCGCAAGGGCCGGATCGGCGCGGCGGTGGCTGGAGCGCTGACGCTGGCGGCCCTTTTCGTCGGCGGCGCGATCCGCCTGACGGATGCCGAGGTCCGGTCGTCCGGGACCATCGTCCGGGTGGTTCAGGCGGACGTGGACCAGGAATCAAAATGGTCGCCGGAGGCCTATCGCGACATCGTCCAGCGCTATGTCGCCCTGACGTCACGCCCCGGCGCGCGCGTGCCCGACGTCGTGGTCTGGCCGGAGGGGGCGCTGCCGAACATCGCCAACCGGGTCTTCGCCGACGGAGCTTGGGAGGCGCAGGCCATGGCCCAGTCGCTGCAGCCCGGTCAGGTCCTGCTTGCGGGCCTCAGCCGGGGAGAGCCGGATCCGGCCGCCCCGACGGGCGGGCGTTACTTCAACAGTCTGATGGCCCTGAAACGACTGCCCGGGCAGGGCGGCATGCGCATCGAGGACGTCTACGACAAGCATCGGCTGGTACCGTTCGGCGAATTCCTGCCTGCCGGCGGCCTGATGAGCCGGCTCGGTGTCCGCAGTCTGGTGCACGTCCCCGCGGACTTCACCCACGGTCCGCGCCCCCGCACCCTGAGACTTGAAGGCATTCCGAACGTCCAGCCGCTGATCTGCTACGAAAGCCTGTTCCCGGGGTTCGTCGGGCGTCGGGGCGGCGCGGCGTGGATCGCCAACGTCTCGAACGACGCCTGGTTCGGGCGCACTTCGGGCCCACTGCAACACCTCAATCTGGCCTCGTACCGGGCCATCGAGACGGGTCTGCCCGTGGTCCGCGCCACGCCGACGGGAACCTCGGCGATCATCGATCCCTGGGGTCGCGTCGTCGGCGACAAGAGGCTGGATCCGGGCGAAAGCGGGGTCATCGACGCCGCCCTGCCGCTGGGGTTGACGGCCACGCCCTATGCCCTCGTCGGTGACCTGCCGTGGTTGGCAGGCGTGCTCGGCTGCCTGATCCTCGGTCTGGCGTTCGGGGGGCGGGGCGCGGCGAGGTCCGGGGCGCGGGAGTGACTGTCGGCGAGCGGACAGAACCGCTATTTTTCCCCGTGACAGCGGCGCACGCCGGGCGCATTCACATTCAGGACCGCTAAGGCAGCGGCGGAGGGCGCAATGGCGCGAGGCAAGTCAATGGAGGACGGTCCCCATCCGGTGGATCGTCACGTCGGTCGCAGGGTGTGCGAGAAGCGCATCGCCCTGGGGTTCAACCAGAGCGACCTGGGCCGCGCCGTGGGCGTGACCTTCCAGCAGATCCAGAAGTACGAGAAGGGATCGAACCGCATCTCGGCGTCGAAACTGTTCGAGATCGCGCGCTTCTTCCAGACCGACATCGGCTATTTCTTTCAGGGCCTGGGCGCCGCTCCCGGCATGGCGGAGGAGGAAGCTGGCTTCGAGCACGACTTCCCCGCCACCCGCCAGTCGGTCGAGGTCGCGCGCCTGGTTCCCCAGCTGCCGCCGCAGAAGCAGAAGCTGGCTCTGGACCTGATCCGCGCCCTGCACGCCGCCCGGGAAGACTGAGGCCTGCTCAGTCCGTGCGACGCCGACCGAAGTCCGGAGCGCCGGCCTTCTGCTCTGCCCAGTACGCGGCGCCCTCGCGCGGCCTGAACATGGTGCGCGGCACGCCCTGCCTGTCGACGATGGCGAAGGTGTTGGTCGACGCCTGATAGAGCAGCACGTCGCCGTTCTGCGGCCGGGTCACCCGCTCGACGTCGGACGGCGGGTTGCGCGTGAAGGCGGTCACCTTGGCCAGATAGTCCTCGGGCGACCGCGCCCCGAAGTCCGCGCCGTTCCGCTCGTAGAGACGCTGGATTTTGGCTTCGACCGTTTCGCGCCGGTTGGCCGTGATCGGCGCGGCCTCGACCTTGGCCACCGTCCCGGTTTCCGCTGCCGCGGTCGTGGAGCCGCCGGCGGACCCCGTGCTCTCAGATGCAGCTTCCGCGCGATCGCGCGTGTCCACCGCCGAAGCGCCGTCGTCGCATCCCGCCAGCGCCAGCGTGGCGCAGGCCGTCAAAAGAAGAACCCTCATCCAACCCTCCGTTGAAATACCCGCGGTCGGACTCGTGGCACAGGATGAGCGTTCTTGCAATGTTCCATTTCGCGAGGTCGTCTCGACCGCTATTGAGGCTGGATGACTACCCCTCCCGCCCGCCCCCGTCGCCTGCTGCTGATCGTCGGCGGCGGCATCGCGGCCTACAAGTCGCTGGAACTGATCCGCCTTCTGGCGAAGGCGGGCGTGGAGACGCAAGCGATCCTGACCGGGGCCGGCGAAGAATTCGTCACGCCCCTGTCGCTGGCGGCGCTGACCGGGCGGCCGGTGCGTCAGGGTCTGTTCCATCCGGACGACGAGACGGCCATGGGCCACATCGAGTTGTCGCGCTGGGCCGATCTGGTGGTCGTGGCCCCGGCGACGGCGGGGCTGATCGCCAAGGCGGCGAACGGACTGGCCGACGATCTGGCCTCGACCACCCTGATGGCGACCGACAAACGGGTGCTGATGGCCCCGGCCATGAACGTGCGGATGTGGACCCACCCGGCGGTGCAGGCCAATGTCGCGCGTCTGACGGGTTTCGACGGCCTGCATCGCGTGGTGGTCGTGGGGCCGGACGAGGGCGAGATGGCCTGCGGTGAGTTCGGGCCCGGGCGCATGGCCGAGCCGCAGGCGATCCTCGAGGCGGCGCTGGCGCTGCTGGACGGCCCGGACGGCCGCCCTCTGGCCGGACGCCGCGCCGTCGTCACCGCGGGCCCTACCTTCGAGCCGATCGACCCCGTGCGAGGTCTGACCAACCGGTCCTCGGGCAAGCAGGGCTATGCCGTCGCCCGGGCGCTTGCCGATCTGGGCGCGGAGGTGACGCTGGTCTCCGGTCCTGTGGCGCTCGAGGCACCTGCGGGCGTGGCGCGCGTGTGGGTCGAGACCGCCGAACAGATGCGGGCCGCGGTGCTTGAGGCCCTGCCCGCGGACGTGGCGGTGATGTCGGCCGCCGTGGCCGACTGGCGCGTCGACGGCGTTGCCACGGGCAAGATCAAGAAGGCCCCCGGCGGCGCGCCCAAGCTGAGCCTGATCGAAAACCCGGACATTCTCGCCGAGGTGTCGCGCAAGGGGCCGCGCCGTCCCCGACTGGTGGTGGGCTTCGCGGCCGAGACTGGTGACCTGATCGCACTCGCCAAGGCCAAACTGTCGCGCAAGGGCTGTGACTGGATCGTGGCCAACGACGTCTCGGCCGACGTCTTCGGGGCCGAGGCCAACGCCGTCACCCTGATCCGCACCGACGGATCGATGGAAAGCCTGGATCGCCGCTCGAAGGCCGAAATCGCCCGCACCCTCGCCGCCCGCATCGCTGACCATTTCACGGAAGCCGAATGACGACCCTGCGCATCCGACGCCTGCCCCATTCCGAGGGCCTCTCCCCGCCCGCCTATGAGACGGCCCAGGCGGCCGGCATGGACCTGAGAGCCGCGGTGGCCGTCGACGCGCCGGTGACTCTGGCTCCCGGCGACCGGGCCCTGATCCCCACCGGCCTGCAGATCGCGCTGGAGCCGGGCTATGAGGCGCAGGTCAGGCCGCGCTCGGGGCTGGCGCTGAAGCACGGGATCACCTGTCTGAACAGCCCGGGCACGATCGACGCCGACTATCGCGGCGAGGTCGGCGTCATCCTGATCAACCATGGCCGGGAGCCGTTCGTGATCGCGCGTGGAGAGCGCATCGCCCAGATGGTCGTCGCGCCGTTCGTGCAGGCCGCGCCGGTCGAGGTCGAGGTTCTGGACGAGACGGCGCGCGGGGCCGGCGGCTTTGGCTCGACCGGACGCTGAACCTTTGCCGGGCGAACCGCGTTAACCCAACCGGCGGCCAAGCTTGGCCGGTCTGGAACGGAGCGAGGACATGGAGTCCCTGATCGACGCGATCGGCGGTTTTCTGATGGGCCTGTGGGCCCTGGCTCAATCGGGCTTCGACGGTGTGAACCAGGTCGTCGGCCTGATCATCGCCCTGGTCGCCGCGCTGATGATGCCGGCATGGCGCGCCCTGTGGGCGACAGCGGCAGGTGCCACCGTGGTTCACCTCATCGTCCAGGTCCTGCGTCCCGTGCTGGACGGCGGTGCCTTCGCCCTTCCGCCGGTGATGACCCTGGGCTTCTGGATGACGGCGCTGGCCCTGTTCCTCGGCTTTTCGGTGGTCATCGCCGTCTTCTTCCTGATCAAGAGCCTGATCCCCGGGCTGGGCGGCCGGCGCGCGCACGCGCACTGAGCGGCTTCAGGGACGGTCGCGGGCTGGCGCGGGCAGGCGCCAGCCGCTAAACCCCGCGCGATCCCAAGAACAGGAAACGCCTGCCCATGCGCGACATCACGCACTTCATCGACGGCGCCGCCTTCACGGGGGCCTCGGGCCGCTTCGGCGACGTGATGAATCCCAACACCGGCGAGGTTCAGGCCCGCGTCCAGCTGGCGACCGCGTCCGAAGTCGACCGCGCCGTCCAGGCCGCCCAGAACGCCTTCGAGGGTTGGTCCTCGACCAATCCCCAGCGCCGCGCCCGCGTCCTGTTCGAGTTCAAACGCCTGGTCGAGGCCAACATGAACGAGCTGGCCGGGATGCTCAGCTCCGAGCACGGCAAGGTCATCGCCGACAGCAAGGGCGACATCCAGCGCGGCCTCGAGGTCATCGAGTTCGCCTGCGGCATCCCGCATGCGCTGAAGGGCGAATACACGTGGGGCGCAGGCCCCGGCATCGACGTCTATTCGATGCGCCAGCCGCTGGGCGTCGTCTCGGGCATCACCCCGTTCAACTTCCCGGCCATGATCCCGATGTGGATGTTCGGCGTCGCCATCGCGGTCGGCAACACCTTCATCCTGAAGCCGTCGGAGCGCGATCCGTCGGTGCCGGTGCGTCTGGCCGAACTGATGATGGAGGCCGGCGCGCCCGCCGGGGTGCTGAACGTCGTCCACGGCGACAAGGTGGCGGTGGATTCGATCCTGACCCACCCGCTGGTGCACGCCGTCAGCTTCGTCGGCTCGTCGGACATCGCCCATTACGTCTTTCAGACCGGTGCCGCCAACCATAAGCGTGTCCAGGCCATGGGCGGCGCCAAGAACCACGGCATCGTCCTGCCCGACGCCGACATGGATCAGGTGGTCAAGGATCTGGCCGGCGCCGCCTTCGGATCGGCCGGTGAACGCTGCATGGCCCTGCCCGTCGTGGTGCCGGTGGGCCAGAAGACCGCCGATACCCTGCGCGAGCGCATGATCGCAGAGATGCGCACGCTGAAGGTCGGCGTCTCGACCGACGCCGATGCCCACTACGGCCCCGTGGTCACCGCCCAGCATCGCGAGCGCGTCGCCGGCTGGATCGAGAAGGGTGTGCAGGAAGGCGCTGAACTGGTCGTCGACGGCCGCGACTTCAGCCTGCAGGGGCATGAGAAGGGCTATTTCATCGGCCCTTCGCTGTTCGACCGCGTGACCCCGGACATGACCAGCTATCAGGAAGAGATCTTCGGCCCGGTGCTGCAGATCGTCCGCGCCGACAGCTTCGAGGAGGCGCTGAGCCTGCCCAGCAATCACCAGTACGGAAATGGTGTCGCCATCTTCACCCAGAACGGCCGCGCGGCGCGCGACTTCGCCGCCCGGGTCAACGTCGGCATGGTCGGCATCAACGTCCCGATCCCGGTGCCGGTCGCCTACCACACCTTCGGCGGCTGGAAACGCTCGGCCTTCGGTGACACCAACCAGCACGGCATGGAGGGCGTCCGCTTCTGGACCAAGACCAAGACCGTCACCGCCCGCTGGCCCGACAGCGAGCTGGAGCACGCCGACAGCGCCTTCGTCATCCCGACGATGCGGTGAAGCTGAGGAGGGGGCCGATGGCAATCTTGAGGTGGATGGCCGCGGCGGCGCTGGCGCTGGCGTTGACGGCCGCGGGCGGCGCGCCGGCGAGCGCCCAGGGCACCGGCCCCGTGTCGGCTCAAACCGTCGACAGGATCGCCCTGCTGCAGTCCAGCAACGAGCGCATCCTCGGTGCGCTGATGTCGGTGGTGGGCGATCCCCGGTTTCCCTTGGGAGCCTCTCCGGAGGAGTTCATCGCGGGAGTTGAGGTCCTGGCTCCCGAGATCGCGGCAGCCCGGGCCGCGATAGTGGCGGAGGCGGAGCATCTCCGGACATTTCCGGATGCGGGCCAGTCGGATCCTTTTGCCGAAGTCGTCAATGGCATGCGCGGCCAGCTGCTGACACTCGCGGACGGATCCGTGGCCATGCTGGACGAACTCGGCGTGTCCGCCGACGCAATGCGCGAGGGCGATTGGGATGCGGCGGACGCTTCGGCCGGCCGCCTGACGCGGAGCCTCTCGCTGCTCACCGAAAGTCAGCGCGTCGGCCTTCGCGGACGACAAGCCCTGGTCGATCGGGGCAGCTCCACGTGGCACCAGATCGAAGCGGTCATCTGCAGCAGCGTCGGCTGGGAAGCCTACACGAGCGCCTACATCGGCGAGATGCCAGTCGAGGCCGCGGCTGGGGCCATTCGCGAGCAGGTCACATGTATGCGCACCGCCGTCCTGGAAGGGCGCAAGGCCTCCGACGCCGAACTCGAGCGGCTTTCCACGTTGGCTTCGGCGGAGTTCGTGGAGCAGATGCGGGGCTGGCGGCACGACATGTCCTCGCTGTTGAGCGACGCGGCCGACGACCTGGACCGCCTCGCGTCCGATCTGGAAGCCGGCATCGATCTGTTCGAGATCGAGCGCCGCCACGGCCTCGCCCAGGCCGAGCTTGATGAGGGCTTGCTGATCCTGAACCGCCAAGCCGTGTCCCTGCTGGAACAGTTGGTCCCCTGAAGGGTGAGCCGTCGTGTTTTCAACCGCCGTTCGGTGTTAAGCGTGACGTTCGACTGAAACGGATCCGGACCCTCGCATGCGTCGCTTCTTCGTCTGGTCGGCCCTTGCGGCCCTGGTGGGCCTGCTGATCGCGGGCGGTGGCTACTGGGCCTACTGGCAGTTCCACGCCCGGTTCCAGCCCGTCACGATCACGCGGCACCAGGGGGCGATCCAGACCCTGCTGGACGGCTCGGGCTGGGTCTCCGGCGGCGGCGGTGGCCAGCAACTCTGGATCGTCGGCTATCGCGACTCGGCCGCCATGCAGCGCTACGAGCGGGAGGAGGGGCCCAAACTGCGCGCCGCGGGCGTCGAGGTGCGGGTCGTCGTCTTCGCCCGCCCGGACCGCGAGGGGATGGAGCAGTCGACGGCGGCGGAGCGCTCGACCGTGGCCGAGTTGTGGCTGACGCGCGACTGGTCGCTGTACCAGCGCTGGACGGCCACGCCGACCGCCTCTTGGACCGCCGCGGGCCTGCCTCAGGCCGACGGCAATCTGGCGCGCATGGCGGTGGTCGAGGCCGGCCGCAGCTTCTCGGGCGACCTGTCGGACCTGCTGGGGGCGTCGGGCCTGCAGACGCGCTGGCCACTGGTCATCTGGCGCGATCGCGACGGCTTCCTGAAGGCCTGCGCCTGCACCGATCCGCGCTCCTGGGCCTTCATCCGCGACGACCTCGGGGCGCCCGACCGGGTCGATCCCGACGCGCCGGCCGGGCCGGGCTTGCCGCCCGCGCCGGTTGACGGCGTCCCGCCCGGCGGTCAGGGCCAGACCCCGCTGCCCTATCCGACCCTGCCGACCATTCCGCCCGCCGATGCTCCGGCGGGACAGCCAGGCACCGCGCCGACGACGCCGGCAGCCCCGGGACAGGCCGCACCTCGCCCCGCGCCCCGCGCCCCGGCCCAGCCGCGCAAGGCACCCGAGCCGACGAAGCAGGACGACACGACCTTCTACTGAGGGGTCAAAGTGCCCGGCAGGCCCGGATCAGTTCGTCCACATCGTCGGCGTCCTGATACAGGCCGAAACCGAAGCGGATGACGTCGTCGCGGACGTCGGTGACGACGTTCGCCGCCAGCAGTGCCGCCTGCCATGATCGGGCCTGCGGGTGGCGCAGGGCGAGGAAGCGGGCGCGGGCGGGTTCGTCCGGCGCGACGGGATTCAGAAGCTCCGCCTCATTCAGCGGGCCGGCCCGCCCCTCGCCGACGGCGGTCTGGAAGGCGGCGGCGAGCGCGGTCGCGTGGTCGGAGATCACGGCGGTGGTCAGCCCTTCGGCATCGAGCATCCGGCGCGCGGCGTTGAACCGGTAGAGGGCCGAGACGTCGAAGGTCGCGCCCCAGAAGCGCCCGCCGTCGGTGCGGTAGCCGACTCCCCCCGGAGGACCTTCCAGATCCCCGAACTCCGCGAACCAGCCGGTGACCACGGGGCGCGGGCAGAAGCCGTCCGGCGCGTGCAGGAAGCAGCCACCCTCGCCCGACATGGCGTATTTGTAGACGCCGGCGGTGTAGAAGACCCGGTCCGCGATCGCTGACAGGTCGGTCGGTCGCGCCATGAAGCCGTGATAGCCGTCGACCAGCACCCAGGGGCCCTGCGGCCGGGCCAGAGACGCCAGATCGCCCAGCCCCTCGAACGCCTGGCCCGTGCGGAAGAAGACGTGGCTGATGACGATCCAGTCGTGACCTCCGGCGCAGGCGGCCTCGAGGAAGCGGGCCTGGAAAGTGTCGAAAGGCTGCAGCGGCACGCGCTGGACGACGGCCACACCCGCTTCCTCCCAGCGCTGCGCCTGACGCCGGAAGGAGTGGAACTCGGCGTCGGTCGACAGGATCCGGACGGGCCTCTGCTCGATGCCGGAGAAGAGGCGCAGCAGGAAGTCGTGGGTGTTGGACGAGAAGGTGATCGTGTCCGGGTCGGGCAGCCCCAGCTCCCGCGCCACATGGCCCTGCGCCTCCGGGATCACTGCGCCGAAGACGTGGTCCCATTTGCGGTCGGCGTGCAGGGCTGCGTCATCCCAGGCGTCCAGCTGTCCCCTGAAGCCCGCGTCGGGCCACAGGTGGTGGCTGTGGGCGGCGAAATGCAGACGGCCGGGGGCCGCGCCGAGGGCGCGGGTGAAGAGATCCTTCCGCGCCCCCGTCATCGGATCAGACCAGCGCCCCGTGGCAGTGTTTGAACTTGCGGCCCGAACCGCAGGGGCAGTCGGCGTTGCGGCCGGTGCGTTCCCAGCCGGGCGGCAGGGCGTCGACGGGCAGGCGGGCGCGGTCGTCGCCCTGCAGGGCACCTTCCGGCAACTGGGCGGCCGGATTGGCCATCTCGTTCTCGCCGGTCTCCGGGTTCAGGTGGATCTCCTGGAACTCCGGCATCTCCATCTGCGGCGGCGGCTGGAAGCGGAACTCTACCGTCATCAGCCAGCGGGTGACGTTGTGGCGCAGTTCGGTCAGCAGGCCCTCGAACAGGTTGAAGGCCTCGGTCTTGTACTCGTTCAGCGGATCGCGCTGGCCGTAGCCGCGCAGGCCGATGACGCCGCGCAGATGGTCCAGATGCACCAGGTGCTCGCGCCACTGCAGGTCGATCATCTGCATCAGGAACTGTTTCTCCAGTCCCCGCATGCGGTCCGGACCGACCATTTCCAGACGCTCGGCGGCCCGGGCGTCGGCAGCCTGCATCAGGCGCTCCTCGATCTCCTCGTTGGACACGCCTTCCTCGGCCGCCCAGTCGTGCAGCGGCAGGTCGAGACCCAGCGTCGACAGCACCTTCTCCTTGAGCCCGTCGATGTCCCACTGCTCGGCATAGGCCTTGGGCGGCATGTGGCGTTCGACCAGGTCCGAGACCACGTCGTGGCGGAACTCGGTCACCAGTTCGGAATGATCGTCCGCGTCGAGGAATTCCTGACGCTGTTCGAACACTGCCTTGCGCTGGTCGTTCACGACGTCGTCGTACTTCAGCAGGTTCTTGCGGATGTCGTAGTTGCGCTGCTCGACGCGCTTCTGGGACGTCTCGACGGCCTTGTTCAGCATGGAGTGGCTGATGGCCTCGCCCTCCTCCACGCCGAAGGTCTTCATGATGGCGTCCAGCCGTTCGCCGGCGAAGATCCGCATCAGGTCGTCTTCGGTGGACAGGAAGAATTTCGACGTGCCCGGGTCGCCCTGACGGCCGGTCCGGCCGCGCAGCTGGTTGTCGATACGGCGGCTTTCGTGGCGCTCGGTGCCGAGCACGAACAGGCCGCCGGCGGCCAGGGCCCGGTCGCGCTGGACCGCGATCTCGGCCTTGATCTCCAGCTCGCGCGCGGCCTCGCTCTCCGGCGTGACCTCGACGCCCAGATTGCGCTGGTCCTGACGCCAGCGCTGCATGCGCATTTCCAGGTTGCCGCCCAGCTGGATGTCGGTGCCGCGGCCGGCCATGTTGGTGGCGATGGTGACCGCGCCCGGCAGGCCGGCGTCGGCGACGATGAAGGCCTCCTGCTCGTGCTGGCGGGCGTTCAGCACGTTGTGCGGGATGCCCTTGCCCTTGCGGACCTCGACATCGAAATCCTCGTCCTTGAGCGCCTGATAGGCCTTGCGGGCGGCCGCGCGCTTCTTCGGGTCGTCGGAGCGGACGTCGATCTCCAGCTGGGCGTGCTTCGCCTTCAGCGTCTTCAGCTCGACGGCGTACTCATAGGTCTGGAGCAGTTCGGACAGGGTCTCGGACTTCTCGATCGAGACGGTGCCGACCAGCACCGGCTGGCCGCGGACGAAGCATTCGGCGATCTGTTTGGCGATGGCGCCGTTCTTCTCGCGGGCCGAACGATAGACCTCGTCGTCGTGGTCAATCCGCTTGACCGGACGGTGCGTCGGCACCTCCAGAACGTCCATCTTGTAGATGTCGAGGAACTCCTGCGCCTCGGTCGCGGCCGTGCCGGTCATGCCCGACAGCTTCTCGTAGAGGCGGAAGTAGTTCTGGATCGTGACCGAGGCCAGGGTCTGGTTCTCGGGCTGGATCTTGACGCCTTCCTTGGCCTCGATGGCCTGGTGCAGGCCTTCGGACAGCCGCCGACCCACCATCATGCGCCCGGTGAACTCGTCGATCAGCATGATCTCGCCGGAACGGATGATGTAGTCCTTGTCGCGCTGGTACAGGGTGTTGGCGCGCAGGGCCTGATTGATGTGGTGCACCAGGGTGATGTTGGCGGCGTCGTACAGGCCCGTGGTGTCCAGCGCGAACAGGCCGCGCTCTTCCATGATCTGCTCGATCTTCTCGGAGCCCTCCTCGGTCAGCAGGGCCTGACGCTGCTTCTCGTCGAGGTCGAAGGTCGTCTTGTCGAGGATCAGTTCCTTGATGATCGCGTCGACCGTCACATAGAGGTCCGACCGGTCCTCGGTGGGGCCCGAGATGATCAGGGGCGTGCGCGCCTCGTCGATCAGGATGGAGTCGACCTCGTCGACGATCGCGAAATTGTGCGGCCGCTGAACCATCTCGTTGCGGTCGTAGACCAGATTGTCGCGCAGATAGTCGAAGCCGAACTCGTTGTTGGTGCCGTAGGTCACGTCGGCGGCGTAGGCGGCCTGACGCTGTCCCTGGCTCAGGCCGTTGACGATGACGCCGACTTCCATGCCGAGGAAGCGGTAGACGCGGCCCATCCATTCGGCGTCGCGGCGGGCGAGGTAGTCGTTGACGGTGATGACGTGGACGCCCTTGCCCTCGAGCGCGTTCAGATAGACCGGGGCCACGGCCACCAGGGTCTTGCCCTCGCCGGTCCGCATCTCGGCGATGCCGCCCTCGTGCAGGATCATGCCGCCGGCCAGCTGGACGTCGTACTGGCGCTGGCCCAGCACACGCTTGGACGCCTCGCGCGCCACGGCGAAAGCCTCGTTCAGGATCGAGTCCAGCTTCTCGCCCTTGGCCAGACGGTCGCGGAAGACGTCGGTCATCATCCGCAGTTCGTCGTCGGAAACCTTGGCGAAGCGGTCTTCCAGCTCATTGATCCGGGTCACCTGACCCATGAAGTCGCGGACCCTGCGGTCGTTGGAGCTGCCGAACAGTTTCTTGGCGAAGCCGAGCATGTGGGATCCGGTATGCGGTCGAGCGGGCGAAGGCTCTGGGACGGGGCACTCTGGCCGAAGGGCGGGCCCCGGTCGGGGCGGTCGCGCCGGTCGCGGGGCCTTCGGCGTCGCGTGCCCGAACCCGGCTGAAACAGCGGCGCGGCTGGGCGCGCGGACCGTCGAAAATCCCTCGACTTGAACGCAGGCGGGACTTAAGCACCGGCCTTACCCCTGTCAACGCGAGGGGCTTTGCCGCGGCCGCTTCGGGCCCGTCGCAGCGGCCCTTTCGCCCGGAGCCGAGCCGCCCATGACACAGCGCCCGTCCTCCCTGTTCGCGCTTCTGGCGGCGTTCGCCCTGCTGATGCTGGCGGCCTGCGGTGGCGGCGGCGGCAACGACCGGCCCCCGGAACCCGGCGACCGGGCCGTCGCGCGCGTGGCCGGCGAGACGATCTGGGCCTCGGACGTCAAGCGCGAGGCCGTGGCGCAGGGCCTGATCGGGGACGGCGAGCCGCTGGACGTGACGTCCGGCCTGTTCCGCCGGGTGCTGGACGAGGTCATCGACCAGAAGCTTCTGGCCCGCGAGGCCGAAAGGCGGGGCCTGGACAACAGTCCGTCGGTGCAGCGTCGTCTGGCGACGACCCGCGACCGGATCCTGGGCGACGTGCTGGTCGAGACGGTGGTGAACGGCACCATCACCGATCAGGCGGTCCAGACCCTGTACGACGAGCAGCTGCGGCTGGCGCGCACTTCGGAAGAGATCCGCGTGCGCCAGATCGTGTCGCGCACCCAGGCCGAGGCGGCCCAGGTGGTCGGTATCCTGTCGGCCGGCGCAGCCTTCGAGGCGGTGGCGGCTGAGCGTTCGATCGACGAGGCGACGCGCTACTCGGGCGGCGATCTGGGCTATTCGACGCTGGACGTCATGCCCAAGGCCTATGCCGACGCCCTGCGCGACCGTCCGGCGGGGTCCACCATCGGGCCGTTCCAGGTCGACGGGGGCTGGGCCGTGGTGCGGATCGAGGATCGCCGCCGCGAGACGCCGCCGACGCTGGAGCAGGCCCGGCCGCAGATCGTGCGCTATCTGACCTATGAGGGCGTGCGACGCCTGCTGGAGGACCTGCGCGGCCGGGCCGAGGTCGAGGTGCTGCTGGGCGCGACTGGCGAGGGAGCCGGGACGGAGCCAGCTTCGGCGCCGCGCACGGCTCCGTCACCCACCCCGCCCGCGGCATCGGCGCCGACGGCGGGCCAGACTCCGGCCGCGAAGGCACGGCCTTGAGCGGGTTGGGCGACGGTCGCTCGACTGGCCGCAAGATCGAGCAGGCCATCGGCAAGGCGCTGGATCCCCTCGCCTCGGCGCTGAAGCAGAAGTCCGGATCCGCCCCCGCGGCCGCCCCGGGCAAGCCGGGCCTCCAGGTCTCGCCGCTCGCGGTGACGTTCCCGCGAATCGGCGCTGTGGGCGGGGTGGAGATCGCGACTGCGCGTGCCGGCTTCTACAAGCACGAGCGCGACGACCTGACGGTGTTCCGGTTTGCCCGGGGCACGACCTGCGCCGGCGTGTTCACACGGCACAAGATCGGTTCGGCACCCGTGGATTGGTGTCGCCGCCACCTCGACGCCGCCGAGGGCGGATCGGACGTCCAGGCGCTGGTGGTCAACGCCGGCTGCGCCAACGCCTTCACAGGCAAGGCGGGGGCCGACGCCGCCCGACGCACGGCGTCCGAGGTCGCAAAACGGTTCGGCTGCCGCCAGCGCGATGTCATGCTGGCCTCGACCGGCGTGATCGGCGTGGTGCTGGACGACCGCAAGATCGCGGCCCGGCTGTCCGAGATCGAGGCGGGCCTGAGCGCCGACGTGCCCTCCACGGAGCAGTGGGCGCGCGCTGGCCTGGGCATCATGACCACCGACACCTTTCCCAAGGGCTCGTATGCCGAGGCGCGGATCGACGGGGTCAAGGTGCGCATCGCCGGCATCGCCAAGGGCTCGGGAATGATCGCGCCGGACATGGCGACCATGTTGGGCTTCATCGTCACCGACGCCGCCATCGCCCCGCCGGTGCTGAAGGCCCTGCTGGGGCTGCACGTGCGCACCACGTTCAACTCCGTCACGGTCGACGGCGACACCTCGACCAACGACACCTGCCTGCTGTTCGCCACGGGCGCGTCGGGCGCGCCCCGCATCGGCCGGGTCGGCGACCGCCGCCTGAAGGAATTCTCCGCCGCGCTGGACAAGGTGATGCTGGATCTCGCCCACCAGCTGGTGCGGGACGGGGAGGGGGCGACGAAGTTTGTGCGCGTGACGGTCGAGGGTGCCGCTTCGCCGGCCTCGGCCCGGAAATTGGCCAAGTCGATCGCCGACAGTCCGCTGGTGAAGACCGCCCTCGCCGGTGAGGACGCCAATTGGGGCAGGGTCGTCATGGCCGTGGGCAAGACCGACGAGCCGGTCTCGCGCGACCGTCTGGCCATCCGCTTCGGCCCGCACGTCGCGGCGGTCGAGGGCGCGCCGTCGCCCCACTACGACGAGGCGAAGATGAGCGCCTATATGAAGAACGCCGAGATCGACGTCACCGTCGACGTGGGCATGGGCCGGGCCTCCGCCACCGTCTGGACCTGCGACCTGACCAAGCGCTACGTCGAGATCAACGGCGACTATCGCTCGTGAGCGACCTCAAGACCGTCCTCGTCGTCGCCGTGGCGTTGATCGACGCCGACGGGCGCGTGCTGATCGCCCAGCGGCCCGAGGGCAAGCAGATGGCCGGGCTGTGGGAGTTCCCCGGCGGCAAGGTCGAGCCCGGCGAGCGGCCGGAAGCGGCGCTGATCCGCGAGTTGAAGGAAGAGCTGGGCATCGACGTAACTGAGGCCTGTCTGGCTCCCTTCGTCTTCGCCAGCCACGCTTACGAATCCTTTCACCTGTTGATGCCACTGTATCTGTGCCGACGCTGGTCGGGCACGGTGACGGCGCATGAGCATGCGGCGTTGAAGTGGGTCAGGCCGAACGCCCTGGCCGACTGGCCGATGCCCCCCGCGGACGCGCCCCTGGTCGCCTGGCTGCGCGACCTGCTCTAGCCGCCGAGGGAGGGGGCGATGCGATTTATCCGCCGCCTTCTGAAGGATCGCTCCGGCGCGACGTCGCTGGAGTACGGGCTGATCATCTCCCTGATCTTCCTCGTTATCCTGACGGCGTTGACGGCGTTCGGCGATCAGTCCAGCGGCATCTTCAACGGCGCGATGAACGCCATCCGGAACGCCATGGGGGGCTAGTCCCCCTTGTGCTCCACCACGCCCAGCGCATCCGCCAGCCGGACCTTGGCCGAGCCGCGGGGCAGGGGCTTCTGCTGGCCCTCGTGCGGGGCCCAGCCGGACAGGGTGACGATCTCGAACATGGCCGCCAGTTTGCCTTCGGCGTCGGCGAACCTCTCGGCATAGATTTCGGCCGCACGCATCAGCACGTCGCGCCTCAGGGGCCGAACGGGTCCGGTCGGAACGGCCGTCTCGCCCATGGCGCGCAGGTCCTTCATCAGGGAGACGGGATCACCATAGCGGACCGTGACCCGGTCCACGTCGCAGACCGGCAGGGCCAGCCCCGCTCGCTGCAGCAGGGCCGCCCCGTCGAAGCCGTCGGCGAAGGGCGACACGCGTGCGGCGGCCCCGCCGGTGACCTCCAGCTCCGCGGTCGTGAGCGCCTGACGCAGCTCCGTCAGGGTCGATCCGCCGAACAGGGCCGCCAGGAACAGTCCGTCGGGCTTCAGGGCGCGCCGGGCCTGCGTCATCAGGCCGGGCAGGTCCTCCACCCAGTGCAGGCCCAGCACCGAGACGATCAGATCGACCGACGCCGGTTCCAGATCCAGATCTCCCGGCTCCATCGGCGCGGCGACCGCCCGTGGCGCGCCCACCCGCGTCCCGGCGTCAGACGCGTCCAGGGCCTCGGCGAACGCGCGCGGATGGGGCGACAGGTCGACGACGGCGGGAAAGTCGCGCAGGATCGCCTCGAGGCTTTCGACCAGTCCTTGGGCGGCGCGGCGATGCAGGAAGTCCGCCCCGGCGAACAGGGGCCGGCTTCGCTCCAGACGGGCGGCGCGGCGGACGGGGTCGAACAGGCGGGGAGGGGTCATTGTCGTCACAGGATGGGGTCTGGACCCGCGCCTGGGAAGCCGCCCGCCCGCGGCTGACGCATATCGGCCGAGGCCTGACCGACCTGATCCTGCCGCCGCTGGCCCATGACGCGCCCGAAGCGATGGGCGCGGCCGGGCTGTCTGCCGGTGCCTTCAGTCGCGTGACCTTTCTGGAAGACCCCGTCTGCGACGGCTGCGGCGCGGCCTTCGAGCATGACGGCGGCGCCTTTGCCGACCCGCGCTGCGCGGCGTGCACGGCCGAGCCCTATCTCTTCGCCCGGGCCCGCGCGGCCTGCGTCTACGACGATGCTTCGCGCCAGGTGATCCTGCGGCTGAAGCACGGCGACCAGCAGCAGTTCGCGCCTTTGTTCGCCCGCTGGCTGGAGCGCGCGGCCGCGCCGCTTCTGGCGGACAGCGACGCTATCGTGCCCGTCCCGTTGCACCGCCTGCGGTTGCTGTCCCGACGCTTCAACCAGGCCGCCGAAATCGCGCGGCCGCTGGCGAAGGCGGCGGACCGCCAGTTCCTGCCCGACGCCCTGGTCCGCACCGTCCGTACCGACAGCCAGGGCGGCAAGTCGGCGCGGGGCCGCCGCCTGAACGTGAAATCCGCCTTCGCCGTCCCTCCGGCGGGTGCGCGCGCCGTACACGGACGGCGGATCCTGCTGATCGACGACGTTCTGACCACGGGTGCGACGGCCGAGGCCTGCGCGAAGGCCCTGCTGGCCGCCGGGGCCCGCACTGTCGATCTCGCGGTCGTTGCCCGGGTGCGGACGGCGCGAAGCTTGCCTACATGACGCCATCCGTCCCGCCCGTGCGTTGATCGGGGACGGAAACAGGAGACCCGAATGCCCGACGTCGTCATCTACACCAAGCCCGGCTGCCCCTACTGCGCCATGGCCGAGGCCCTGCTGGAGCGGAAAGGCGTCGCCTTCACCGAGATCGTCGCCTCCAACGACCCGAAGAAGAAGCAGGAGATGATCCAGCGGTCGAACGGCCGCATGACCTTCCCGCAGATCTTCATCGGCGACCGTCACGTCGGGGGCTCTGACGATCTGCACGCGCTTGAGCGCAAGGGCGAGCTGGACGCGCTGCTGGCCGCATGACCGAAACCCTGCGCGTCGCCCTGGTCCAGACCACGACCCCGGCCGACCCGGCTGAGGGGCTGGCCCACGTCGCGCCCCTGATCCGGCGGGCGGCAGAGGGCGGGGCGCAACTGATCCTGACGCCCGAGGGGACCAACCTTCTGGTCCAGGACCGCGCGCGGCGCGAGGCCCTGCTTGCCGACGAGGCCGAAGACGTCGCCGTGGCGGGCCTCAAGGCCCTCGCGGCCGAACTCGGCGTCTGGCTGCTGATGGGCTCCGCTATCGTGAAGTCCGGCCAAGCCGACGATCCGCGCGCCGCCAACCGCGCCCTGCTGATCGACGATCGGGGTGGGACCGTCGCCCGCTACGACAAGCTGCACGTCTACGACGTCGACCTGCCGACCGGGGAGCGCTGGCGGGAAAGCGCGGCCGTGCGACCCGGCGAGCGGGCCGTGGTGGCGAGGACGCCGTGGGGGGGATTGGGCCTGACCGTCTGCTACGACGTGCGCTTCCCGCACCTGTTCCGGGCTCTGGCGCGGGCCGGGGCGGACATGATCGCCGTTCCCGCCGCCTTCACCGTGCCGACGGGCGAGGCCCACTGGGAGACCCTGCTGCGCGCCCGCGCCATCGAGACCGGTTGCTTCGTCCTGGCCCCGGCCCAGGGCGGCACACATGCCGACGGTCGCAAGACATGGGGTCGGTCCACGGTGATCGGGCCGTGGGGCGAGCTGATCGCAAAGCTGGACCACGACCGGCCGGATGTGCTTTTCGCCGATCTGGATCTGTCGGCGGTCGCCCGCGCCCGTCAGGCCGTGCCGCAGCTGACCCACGACCGCGACTTCGCCCCGCCCGAGCCCCTTTCCTGAGATGATCCGCTACGCCCTGCACTGCGATCACGGCCATGAATTCGAGGCCTGGTTCGGGTCTTCGTCCGACTGGGACGACCAGTCGGCGCGGGGGCTGGTGGAGTGCCCGTTCTGCGCTTCGACGCAGGTGACGAAACAGATCATGGCCCCGGCCGTCGCGGGCACAAAGCGGTCCGCCGCGCCCGACCCCGGATCTCTGCGCACCATGATGATGCAGGCCGCCCGCGAGGTCCGCAGCCACGTGGAGGCCAATTTCGACTACGTCGGCGACGCCTTCGCCCGCGAGGCCCGCGACATCCACGAGGGCCGCTCCGAGAAGCGCGAAATCTACGGCGAGGCCACGCCCGCCGAGGTGAAGAAGCTCAAGGACGACGGCGTGCCCGTCGCTCCCCTGCCGCCCGATCCTTCGAAAGCCCACTGATCGTGAGCGAGGGGGAGCGCTATCAGGAGCTGGACCCGCCGGAGGCGCTGCGGCCTTGGGTGCGGACGATCTGGACCTATGCCGCGCCCGCGCCAAGCCCGACCCTTCAGCGCATCGCGCCCGACGGCTGTCCCGAACTGATCCTGGATCTCGGCTCCCCCTACCAGGAGCAGGACGAGGACGGCACCTTCCGGCTTCAGCCGTCGGCCATCTTCGCCGGCCAGATGACGCGGCCGCTGGCCATGCGCCCGGCCGGACCGATCGAACTGTGCGCGGTCCGCTTCCATCCCGACGGTGCCCGCGACTGGCTGGGCGCGCCGCTCTCTCTGGCGACCGACCGGCGCGTGGACATGGTGGAGCGACTGTCCGGCTTGACCCTGCCCGCCGGTGATCCGGAGGGTCAGGCCCGGATCATGGGCGACTGGCTGGACGCCGCGCGGCGGCGTCACGGCGCCTGGTCGATCGATCCGCAGGTGCGCGCCGAAGTGGCCCGGCTTGAGGCCGGGGAGGCGGCCGAAGCGCTGGACCCTGCCGCGCGCCGCACGCTCCAGCGCCGTTTTCTGGATCGCGTCGGTGTCTCGCCGCGCCTGCTGCGGTCCATCTTCCGCTTCCGCCGCGTGTTCGACCATGCGCGCGACCCGGACGCGGCCGTGGACTGGCTGGAGGCGGGTCTGTCGGCCGGCTATTTCGACCAGCCTCAGATGGCGCGCGATTTCCGCCGTTTCCTCGGCTGCACCGCGACGGTCTGGGCGCGTGAACAGGTCGAGCTGGCCCGCGCCATCGCGTCGCAAACCTACAAGACCGGCCTCGGCTCGGTGACGTAGACCCGATCCCTCACCTGAGGGGGACTTCCATGCTGACCGCCGCCACGCTCGCCGCCGCGCTTTCCACATCGCTGATCGCCACGCCCGCCGATCCCGACCTGTCATGGATCGCCGGCTACTGGCTGGACTGCTCCAACGGCGGCGAGGTGTCCGAGACCTGGAGCGATCCGCGCGCCGGCCTGATGGTCGGACACGCCGTCACCGTGTCGGCGTCGGGACGCGTCTCGTTCGAGATCGCTCAGATCGGCAAGATGCCTCAGGGCGTGACCTACCTCGCCCAGCCCAACGGCTCGCCACCCACCGCGTTCGTGCTGTCGGAAAGTGCGCCCAACCGGGTCGTGTTCGCCAATGCGGACAACGACTTCCCCAACCGCATCATCTACGCCCGCGAGGGCGACGTGCTGACCGCCCGCATCGAAGGCACGATCGACGGTCAGCCGCGGTCGATGGACTGGACGTTCAGGGCCATGCCGCTGAACACCCGCTGTCCGGCCTAGAGCCCGCCGTCAGTCGTTGGTACGGGTCCAGCCCTTTTCGGCCATGCAGGTGACGAAGGCGGTCGTGCCCTCGTGCTTGCCGGCGCGGTCGCGGCACTGGTCGCGGGCGGCGTCGAAGGGCTGGGCACCCTCGCCGGTCCAAGCGTAGTCGGACCCGTCGCCGGCGTCGATCACGGTGACGCAGGCGCTGGTCGCCAGCGCCGCGGCGGCGAGGGCGAGGACGGTCAGTTTCTTGTGCACGGGGAGGCTCCGGTTCGGGGAAGAGAGATGAGTCTCCCTCTCACGGCGACGCTTCGGAATCCCGTTACAAGCCCGCAAACTACGTGAAATCGCCGTAATCAGCCGCGCGTGCCGACCATGAAGAAGTTGACGCCCGCGTCGTCACCCTGGCTCCAGCGGTCGTTCAGTGGATCGTAGGCGATCCCGAAGGGACCGGTGACCTGAAGCCCGGTCCCGTCCAGCATGGCGGCGACTTCTTCCGGCTTCAGGAACTGCCGCCAGTCGTGCGTCCCCGCCGGCACCCACCGCAGCAAGTACTCGGCCATCACCTTGCCCAGCGCCAGCGACTTCAGCGTCCGGTTCAGGGTGGCGACGACCAGCATCCCGCCCGGCGCGACCATGGAGGCGCAGGTCTTCAGGAAGGCCTCGGGGTCGACCACGTGCTCGACGATCTCCAGCGCCAGGACCACGTCGAACGTCCGGCCCCCGGCCGCCACCTGTTCGGCGGTGGCGGCGCGATAGGCGATCTGCAGCCCCATCTGCTCGGCATGGGCGCGGGCAGTGCCCACGTTCTCGGACGAGGCGTCGACGCCCGTGACCTCGAACCCCAGCCGCCGCATCGGCTCGGCGATCAGCCCGCCGCCACAGCCGACGTCGATGAGGCTGAGCCCGGCGAACGCATCACGCCCGGAACGGCCGAACTGCGCCTGGAACCGGTCGCGCAGGAAGGCCAGCCGGGCGGGATTGAACCGGTGCAGGGGCGCGAACGGGCCCTTGGGGTCCCACCACTCCGCGGCCTGTGCCGAGAAGCGCGCGACGTCCGCGGGATCGATGGACGGCCCCGCCGCGTCTGAAATGGCCTCGCTTTGGGGATTGCGCGCCCCGGACCCATCGCTAGAACCGATCATGACCGGAGGGATGGACCGCCGGACCACTTCCCGCAAGCCGGAGCCCCCCGTTTCACGATGACGCGCCTGGTGATGAAGTTCGGCGGCACGTCGATGGGCGACCTGGAACGCATCCGCCGCGCCGCCCGCATCGTCGCCGCCGAGGTGGCGCAGGGAAACAAGGTCGCCGTCGTCGTCTCGGCCATGGCGGGAAAGACCAATGAGCTGGTGGCCTGGACCGACGGGGCGGGGCGACCCGCGCAGGGCATCGAACTCTCGGACGATGAGTACGATGTGGTCGTGGCGTCCGGCGAGCAGGTGACCAGCGGCCTTCTGGCCCTGACCCTGCGCAACATGGGCGTGAACGCCCGCAGCTGGATGGGCTGGCAGATTCCGATCCTGACCGACGCCGCCCACGGCCGCGCCCGCATCGAGGACGTGCCGGGCGAAGTGCTGGGGGCTGCGCTGGACGGCGGCGAGGTGGCGGTGGTGCCGGGGTTCCAGGGTGTCACGCGTGATGGCCGGATCACGACGCTGGGCCGCGGCGGTTCCGACACCTCGGCGGTGGCGGTGGCGGCGGCGCTGGAATGCCCGTGCGACATCTACACCGACGTGGACGGAGTCTACACGACCGACCCCCGCATCGAGAGCCGCGCCCGGCGCATCGAGAAGATTTCCTACGAAGAGATGCTGGAAATGGCGTCGCTGGGTGCCAAGGTCCTGCAGACCCGCTCGGTCGAGCTGGCCATGGCCAAACGCGTGCCCGTGCGCGTGCTGTCCAGCTTCATCGAACCCGACGAAACCGGCGCCCTGCCCGAGAAGCGCGGCACCCTGATCTGCGACGAGGAGGAGATCGTGGAGAAACGCATCGTGTCCGGCGTGACGATGAGCCGGGACGAGGCCCGCATCACCCTGCTCGGCCTCAACGACCGCACCGAGACCCCGGCGGAGGTGTTCACCCGCCTGGCCGAGGCCGGGGTGAACGTGGACATGATCGTCCAGAGCCAGTCGCGCACCGAGGGGGCGGTCAACCTGACCTTCACCACCGGGCGCCGCGACGCCCAGCGGGCGGCGGAGCTGATGCGGCAGGCGCAGGGCGACCTCGGTTTCGAGGAAATCCGCGTCGACGAGGACGTGGCCAAGGTCTCCGTGGTCGGCGTCGGCATGCGCAGTCACGCCGGCGTGGCCCAGACCATGTTCCGGGCGCTGGCCGACAAGGGGGTCAAGTTCCAGGCCATCTCGACCTCGGAGATCAAGATCAGCGTCCTGATCGACGCCGCCTATGCCGAGCTGGCTGTGCGCGCCCTGCATTCGGCCTACGGACTGGACGCGGTATAGGGACTGACGCGCGCCGCACCGGCGCCTGGGAGACGCGATGCCGCAAGGGCCGGCCATGGCGACGAGGGGGCCGAGAAACCTCCTGCGTCAGATCCGCGAGGCCATGGCCGGCGCGGCCCCGGCCCAGGAACGGCTGGACGGCGTCGTGCGCATCATCGCCCGGTCGATGGTGGCCGAGGTGTGCTCGATCTACCTTCGCCGGGCTTCGGGCGAGCTGGAGCTGTTCGCCACCGAGGGCCTGAACCCTGAGGCCGTCCACACCACCCGGCTCCGCGCGGGCGAGGGTCTGGTCGGCGAGGTGGCGCGGCTGGCCCAGCCGATCAGCCTGTCGGACGCCCCGACCCATCCCAGCTTCTCCTACCGGCCGGAGACGGGCGAGGATCCGTATCACGCCTTCCTCGGCGCCCCGCTGCTGCGCGGCGGGCGGGCCATCGGCGTTCTGGTCGTCCAGAACCGCGCCGAGCGGCGCTATGACGAGGATGAGGTCGAGGACATCCAGACCATCGCCATGGTGCTGGCCGAGACCGTGGCGTCGGGCGAGCTGCTGGCGCAGGAGGAGCTGCGCGACATCGAGGTGGCGCCGCACCGGCCGGAGCGGCTGAAGGGCCAGAAGTTCGGCGACGGTCTGGCCTACGGCCATGTCGTCCTGCACGAGGCGCCCCTGCCGCCCGAACGCCTGCTGGCGGACAATCAGCAGGTCGAGGAGATCCGCCTGCGCGAGGCGTTGAACCGGCTCAAGGCCGACGTCGACCACATGCTGGAAGGCGGTCTGGGCAACCTTGCCGGCCCCTCCTTCGAGGTGCTTGAGACCTACCGGATGTTCGCTGACGACCGGGGCTGGAACCGGTCGCTGGAAGAGGCGATCCGCAACGGCCTGACGGCGGAGGCGGCGGTGGACCGCGTCCGCAACGAGCACCGCGCCCGCTTCGCCCAGGCGCGCGATCCGTACATCAAGGAGCGCCTGCACGACTTCGAGGATCTGGCCAACCGCCTGCTGCGGATACTGGCGGGCGACAAGCCGGATCACCGCGAACTGCCCGACGACGCCATCCTGGTGGCCCGCAACCTGGGTCCGGCGGATCTGCTGGAGTATCCGCGGCACAAGCTGAAGGGGCTTCTGCTGGAGGAAGGCTCGGCCGCCAGCCATGCCGCCATCGTGGCCCGCGCCCTGCAGATCCCCTGCGTCGGCAGGCTGCAGGGATTGCGCGACCGGCTGAGCGAGGGCGACCTGGTCATCGCCGACGGCGAGACCGGCGAGGCGCACCTGCGGCCCCGGTCCGACATGCTGCAGGCGGTGCAGTCGCGCATGGAGGTCCGCGATCAGCGGCGGGCGGAGTTCACCCGCCTGCGCGACGTGCCGGCGGTGACGCTGGACGGCACGCGCGTGACCCTGCTGACCAATGCGGGTCTGGCGGTGGATCTCGAGAACCTGAACGAGACGGGTGCCGAGGGCATCGGTCTGTTCCGCACCGAATTCCAGTTCATGGTGTCCGACGAACTGCCGCGTCTGGACGTTCAGACGGCCCTGTACCGGCTGGTCCTCGACGCCGCGGGCGACCGGCCTGTGACCTTCCGAACCCTGGACGTCGGCGGCGACAAGGTGCTGCCCTATCTCGACCAGGGCGAGCGGGAAGAGAACCCGGCGCTGGGTCGTCGCGCCATCCGTCTCGGACTGGATCGGCCGGCGCTGCTGCGGATGCAGTTGCGGGCCCTGCTGGCGGCCGGCGCGGGGCGCGAGCTGCGCGTCATGTTCCCGATGATCGCCACGGTCGACGAGTTCCGCGCCGCGCGGGAGCTGGTGGATGCGGAATGCGACTGGGCGCGGCGTCGCGGCCGAACCCTGCCGCAGGTCCTGCGGGTCGGGGCGATGGTCGAGTGCCCGTCGCTGCTGTGGCACCTGGACGCCCTGCTGCCGCTGACCGACTTCATTTCGGTCGGGACCAACGACCTGCTGCAGTACATGTTCGCCGCCGACCGGACGAACCCCTTGGTCAGCGACCGCTACGACCCCCTGTCGCCCCCGGCGCTGCGGGCACTGGCCGAGATCCAGCGCAAATGCGTCGACACCGGCACTCCCGTGTCCGTATGCGGAGAGCTGGCGGGTCGACCGCTGGAGGCCTTCGCCCTGCTGACCCTCGGCTTCCACCGCCTTTCGGCACCGGCCGGTGGCGTCGGTCCCGTCAAGCGGATGGTGCTCTCCGCCGACCTGACGGCGGCCCGAAGAGCCATGCCCGGCCTGTTGGGCTCCTCCGCAGGGTCGGTCCGCAACGAAATCGAGTCCCTGGCCCGGAAGTTGAACGTCGCCCTCTGAATCGTCCCGCGTCGGGACGGCACGACGTCGTTAACGAAGTCGTTGAACGGGCGGGCTTCATGGGTTATCCACAGGACGAGACGGGCGCCGGTCGTGGGGGACGCGATTTCCGTCATGGTTACCTCGTATTCGGCGACCCGTGTGTGCGTAGCGACGCGGCCCCTGGGCCGGCGTTGAGTGTGGGGTCGGGCGTCATGGCGCTGGATACGGGGAACGTCCCCGAAGAGTTCAAGGCGCATCCGGATTGGAAGGATCCCGTTCCTCCGATCACGGCGGCCCCGACTCTGGGTGCCGGGCTGCGCGCCGCACGGGTCGCCTCCGGGCGATCTCTGGCCGAGCTGTCGACCGCAACGCGGGTGCACACTCGCTATCTGACCGCCCTTGAAGAGAATGACTGGTCGGTTCTGCCGACCCGCGTCTTCGCGATCGGCTATGTCCGCGCCTACGCCCATGCCCTCGGTCTGGACGAGCAGCTGGCGGTCGAGCGCTTCAAGCGCGACGTGCCGGACGGCTCGGTCCCGCTGCAGCCGCCCGTGGGCGTGGCCTTCGAGGAGGTCCGTCGTCATTCGCCGAGGGTCATCGCCGCGGTGGCCATGCTCGTCGTCGCCGTGCTGGGCTGGAACGTGTTCCAGCGCCTGAACCTGATGGATGCTCCGTCGCGCGCGGACATCGTTGCCGTACCGGAGACCTGGAGCCTGGGCGGTGTCCTGGGACAGGACAATCCCGCCACGCTGGAAGCGCCGCGTCCGGCACCGGCCGATCAGACTGTGCCCGTGCTGTACGTCACGCCGGGTCTCGAGCAGGAACTGACGGGTGCCGCGCCGGTGGAGGGCCCTGAAGAGGTCTCAACGGGCCCTGTAGCCCGGGCGTTCAATCCCCGCGGTGCCGTGCATGGTTCGGCCGCCGGGTCCTCGGACGTCATCATTCAGGCCCGCCGCCCGGCCTATGTGGTCGTGCGCAGCGGCGAGCGCGTCCTGTTTGCCCGGCAGATGGCGGCGGGCGAGGCGTGGCGCGCTCCGCGGGGCGTCTCTGCCGTGATCGACGTGGCCGATCCGGCCGCCTTCGATGTCTACATCTCCGGCGAGCACGCCGGGAACCTGCCCCAGCCCCTGACCCAGCTGGGCGTCCTGAACGGTCAGGCCCAGACGCGGGCCCGCCAGACCACCGAAGCGGCCGAGGCCGCCGCCCGTGATCGCGCCGCTCGTGGGGCCGCGGGGACGCCGCCTGCCGCGATCCCGGCACCGACCGCCGCCGCGCCGACGGTGCCGCGTCCCGCCGCGACCGATGGACCGGGCGTGCCTTACGACGCCCTTACCCGCTGATCCCTTCCCGCCGGTCATGGTCTTGACGCGACCTTGCGCCTATCTTCCGGGCCGATGAGCGTCGACCACACCCATATCCGCCCCTGGCGCCACATCGAGCGCCGCAGGAGCCGACAGATCCGCGTCGGCGACGTGCTTGTGGGCGGCGAAGCGCCGATCACCGTCCAGTCGATGACCAACACGCCGACCTCGGATGCAGCGGCGACGATCGCCCAGATCCGTCAGCTGGAGGAGGCGGGCGCCGACATCGTGCGCGTGTCCTGTCCCGACGAGGCGTCCACCGCGGCCTTCCGGACCATCGCCCGCGAGGTTCGCGTGCCGCTCGTCGCGGACATTCATTTTCACTACAAACGCGGCATTGAGGCCGCCCGGGCCGGCGCGGCCTGCCTGCGCATCAATCCCGGCAACATCGGCAGTTCGGACCGCGTTCGCGAAGTGGTGCAAGCCGCCAAGGATCACGGCTGCTCCATGCGCATCGGCGTCAACGCCGGCTCGCTGGAGAAGGAGCTGCTTGAGAAGTACGGTGAGCCCTGTCCCGAAGCGATGGTCGAGAGCGCCCTGAACCACGCCCGGATCCTGCAGGATCACGACTTCCATGAGTTCAAGATCTCGGTGAAGGCGTCCGACCCCTTCCTGACGGTCGCCGCCTATCACCAGCTGGCGGAGGCCATCGACTGCCCCCTGCACGTCGGCGTGACCGAGGCAGGGCCGCTGCGCACCGGCACGATCAAGTCGTCCATCGCCATGGGCAACCTGCTGTGGGCCGGGATCGGCGACACGATCCGCGTCAGCCTCGCCGCCGATCCGGTGGAAGAGATCAAGGTCGGCTTCGACATCCTGAAGTCGCTGGGCCTGCGCCACCGCGGCGTGAACATCATCGCCTGCCCCAGCTGCGCGCGTCAGGGTTTCGACGTCATCAAGACCGTCGGCATCCTGGAGGAGCGGCTGGCCCACGTCACAACGCCCATGTCGCTTTCGATCATAGGCTGCGTGGTGAACGGCCCGGGCGAAGCTCTGTACACGGACGTCGGCTTCACCGGCGGCGGGGCGGGCTCGGGCATGATGTATCTGAACGGCGCGATCGCCCGGAAGCTGGCGAACGCCGACATGGTCGAGGAGATCGTCGACATGGTCGAGCGCAAGGCCGCCGAGCTGGAAGCCGCCCGCTCGGCGGAGAAGGTCGCGGCGGAATAGTTGCGGCCGGCCTCCTCGAGGCGCATCATCCCGCCATGGCCAAACTGGACCCCATCGTCTCGGAGTTCGCCACGACCGAAGAGGCCGAGGCCTACGACGTCTGGTTCCGCAAGAAGGTGCAGGAAGCGCTGGCCGACCCGCGCCCGCTGATCCCGCATGACGAGGTCGTGCGCCAGGTGAAGGCGACCATCGAGCGCAATCGCAAGAAGCGGGTCGTCCTGAACGGATATCACCCCACACCCGCACCCGAGGCCGGATCCAAAGTCGGTGTCGACCAAGCCGTTTAGCCTCTGTGATGCAGTTGACGCCCTGGCTGAGCAGGCGAAGTTGGGCAAGCTAACTCTAAGCATCAATGTGAAGCCGCCAGATTGGTCGGCAGGCTATCACACATTGTTTGAGCGCGATCGCCCCAAGGTGCTGTGGTCTTCTTTTCCGGACGCGGAGCGCGACAGTTTCGGACGAAAGGTCGACGATTTCACGTTTCCAGACGACGTCGTGTTTTATCGCGGTGTAGTCGTCGCTTCGGCATCCCACATTGACCACCTCTTGGATGACGTATGCTTCAGGCTAGCTAAGTTAGACTCTTACCGAGGAGTATCGTCGTTCAAGCAAAGGACGGACGAGAAAGCAGAAGCTTTGAGACAGCTTGCTAATCTGCCGGGTCCCCTGTCCAGTCATCGAGGTCGTGTCTACAAGGCATGCCGACTTTTGCAAGCACTCCCGGAGTTCCGCAATCTAATGGCCCACGGCCACTTTGGGCTCACTAAGTCTTCGCGAGGCATGCGCTTGGTAGGCGTGCGCAAGTTTGGCAATCCGTCTAAAGGCGGGAGGGAGTTCAACGATAGCAGTGCCCTCCTTACCTTGGCGCATCTAGCGCGCCGCGCGGCGCGGGCCGACCAACTCGCCCGCCATTTCGATCGGCTCCACTATCTCATATGCGATGTGCTCAACCTGCCGGCCGGGTTGATGGAAACGCAAGCACCCGATCCGCTAGGACACCCATGAAGCTCCACATCTCCATCCCCTCGCCTTATGCCCGCAAGTGCCGCATCGTCGCGCGAGAGAAGGGCTTGGCCGTCGAGGAGGTCGTCGTCGACGCCTATGCCTCGGACCCCCGTCTGGTCGCGGCCAATCCCGTCGTCCAGGTCCCGGCGCTGGAGACGGACGACGGCGCGCTGACCGACAGCCCGGTGATCTGCGAATGGCTGGACGTCACCGGCACCGGCGCGCGACTTCTTCCCGCCGAGGGGCCGGACCGGTGGCGCGTGAAACGGCTGGAGACGCTGGCCAACGCCGGGCTGGAGATGGGCGTGAAACGGGTGCTGGAACTGCGCCGGCCCGAAGCCGAGCGCTCGGCCTCGTGGCTTGCGCGCTGGACCGACAATCTGACTCGCGTGCTGGACCGGCTTGAGGCCGATCCGGGGATCGCGACCGGCCTGCCGCTGGACATGGGCCGGATCACCGCGGGGGTTCTGGTCACGTGGGTCGGCTTCCGGCATCCGGACTTGGACTGGGCCGCTGGCCGGCCGCGACTGGTCGCGCTTCAGGCCGAGCTCGAGGCGCGCCCCGGTTTCGCCGACACGCGGCCCGACGCCGCCTAGCGCCGCGCATGGACGCCCGCGCCCGCGTCCGCTATCGCTCCGGCCCGATTTCCGTAAAGGACGCCGCCGCTTGCGCCTGCCCCAGGCCCGCCTCGATCAGGTTCTGGACCGCTTCCACGAGGTGGAGGCGCGGATGGGCGCGGCCGCCGACGGGGCCGAGATCGTGCGCCTGTCCAAGGAGCACGCCGAGCTGAAGCCGGTGGCCGACGCCGTCCAGGGCCTGGCCCGCGCCCGGGCCGAGATGGCCGACCTTGAGGCCATGCAGGCCGATCCCGAGATGGCCGAGATGGCGGCCGAGGAACTGCAGGCGCTCAAGGACCGTCTCCCGGACCTGGAGCGGGAGGTGGCGCTGCTGCTGGCCCCGCGCGACGCCGACGAAAACGCCTCAGCGGTGCTCGAGGTCCGCGCCGGCACCGGCGGGGACGAGGCCGCCCTGTTCGCCGGCGACCTGTTCCGCATGTATTCCCGCTATGCCCAGGCCCGCGGCTGGCGCGTCGAGATCGACAGCGTGTCGGAGGGCGAGGTCGGCGGCTACAAGGAGATCGTCGCCACCGTCACCGGGGACGGCGTGTTCGGCCGGCTGAAGTTCGAAAGCGGGGTGCATCGCGTGCAGCGCGTGCCGGCGACCGAAGCCGGGGGGCGCATCCACACCTCGGCCGCCACCGTCGCCGTGCTGCCGGAGGTCGAGGACGTCGAGATCGAGATCCGCGATCAGGACCTGCGCATAGACACCTATCGCTCGTCCGGCGCGGGCGGACAGCACGTCAACAAGACCGATTCGGCCGTGCGCATCACCCACCTGCCGACCGGGATCGTCGTGACGTCCTCGGAAAAGAGCCAGCACGTCAACCGCGACAAGGCGATGAAGAACCTGCGGGTGCGCCTGTACGACATGCAGCGGCAGGCCAAGGACGCGGCCCGGTCGGACGCGCGGAAGTCGCAGGTCGGCTCCGGCGACCGGTCCGAGCGCATCCGCACCTACAACTTCCCGCAAGGGCGCGTGACCGACCACCGCATCGGCCTGACCCTGCACAGCCTGCCGCAGATCCTCGAAGGCGAACTGGATCCGGTGCTGGACGCCCTGATCGCCGAGGATCAGGCCGCGCGTCTGGCGGATCTGGAGGCGGAGTTCGCCTAGGCCGCGGCCGCCTGACGTCGCATCGCGCGACCGGCGTTGATCGCCATGATGGCGGCCGGAACGGTGAGCAGCGCCCCCACCAGGAACGGCCAGTCGTGGCCGAGGCCGGAGAACAGCGCACCCGCCCCGATGGGACCGAGGATCCGCGCGATCGATCCCGCCGCCATGTTCAACCCCAGCATGGCGCCCTGCCGGTCGGGTGCCGTCGAGCGGCTGATGACGGCCGAGATGTTGGGCATGGCCATCGACATGCCGCACGCCCCGATCACCATGCACAGTGGCACGACCCAGCCCTGCACGATCGGGAGGGTGAACAGTCCCAGATCGATCCGGAGGGCGGGGAACCACGCCGGCGGGGCGATCACCTGCAGCACCAGCGACAGGCCGAACATCAGCATGCCCACGGCCAGAACCCGCGTCTCGCCGAAGCGGCGCGCCAGCCGGCCGGTGAAGATGCCCTGGTTCAGGGCCGAGACGATGCCCACGACCATGAAACTGAGCCCCACCTCGCGTGCGCCCCAGGCGTACCGGTCCTCTGCCCAGATGCCGAAGACGCTCTCCATGGCCGAGAAGCCCGCCATGTAGACCAGGGTGACAGTCAGGACGCGGGAGATGACCGGATTGTCGCGCGCATCCCGCAGACCCGACAGGAAGGCTGTTCGCGGCGCGGCGGGATCGGCCTTCGCCCGGCTCTCCCGGAGGAACAGGACCACGCCCAGCGCCGCCAGCGCGGCCATGGCCGAGGCCACAAAGATGGGCAGCTGGTAGCCGACATGGCCCAGCTGGGGCTGGGCCAGGATCCCGCCGAGGCCCGGCCCCACGATGAAACCCATGCCGAAGGCCGCGCCGATCAGCCCCATGCGGCCGGCCCGCTGGGCCGGCGGGGTGACGTCGGCGACGTAGCCCTGCACCGTCGAGATGTTGCCCGCGCCGAAGCCGGTGAACAGGCGGATGAAGATCGCGATCCAGACGTCGGGCGCGAAGGCCAGAGCCAGATAGCCGACGGCGTTGGCGATCAGGGTGATCAGCAGCACCGGCTTGCGTCCGATGCGGTCGGACAGCCTTCCCCAGAAGGGTTCGGCGAAGAACTGGCCCAACGAATAGGCCGAGAACATCAGGGTGATCTGCCACGCCGATGCGTCGAGGCTGCGCGCGAAGAAGGGCAGCAGGGGCACCACCAGGCCGAACCCGACCAGATTGATGAAGACGGTGGCGAACAGGACCGCCAGGGCCGGCGTCTTGATCGGGGGCGTCGGCGCGTCGGCGGTGCTCATGGCCAAGCCTTAGCCGACCTGGCGCGGCCGTCTAGCGCTTGTTGATCCGGCGCTTCAGCAGCCGGTCCGACAGGGCCTCGGCGTGCTTGAGCGTAAAGGCGAGGGCGGCGGGATTTCCGCGTCTGGGTCCGACGGTGTCGGCGACCACCGCGCCCCGCTCGCCGATCGGGCGGGCCCCGCCTGTGGTCGTGTCGACGGCCGTCTGGTGCTCGATCTCGGCGTTCAGTTCGGCCCCCATGAGGATGATCTGCACGGTCAGCCAGGTCCACAACAGGAAACCCATCATCGCCGCCAGCGGGCCGTATGAGGCCGTTCTCACGAAGGTGGTCAGGAACCAGCTGAAGCCCAGCGACAGGAGCAGGCTCATCAGGGCTGCGGCGATCGCGCCGGGCGTCAGCCAGCGCCATCGGGCCCGCGCGCGGCACGGACCCATGCGGTAGATCAGCGTCAGCGTGGCACCATAGATGACCAGCAGCACCGGCCATCGCAGGGGGGCGATGTGCGCCCACTCGTCAAGCAGTTCCAGCGGTCCGAGAATGACCGGCGTCGCCACCACCAGCGCCGCTGAAAGCAGCACGGCCGTCAGCCCCACAACCGTGAAGCCCATGCACATCAGGTTGTAGGTGACGATGTTGCGCTTCTCGACCTCATGATAGGCGACGTTCAGGCCGTAGAAGAGCACCTTCACCGCCCCGTTCGCCGTCCACAGCGACAGCGCCAGCGTCCAGACCAGGGTGAAGGTCATCTGGGTGTTCGAATTGGCCGCCAGGCGGTCCATCTCCCCGCCAAGGAACTCCGCCACGCCGGCCGGGAGGACCGAATAGAGATAGTAGAGACGGGAGGCCGCGTCGGCCGGGTCGGCGAACATGCCGTAGACGGTGACGATCACGGCCAGCGTCGGGAACAGCGACAGCATGACGAAGAAGGTTACGCCGCCGGCCACGAAGCCGACGCGGTCGCCGAAGTAGGACGCGCCCCAGCGCCAGAAGATGTCCGTCCAGCCCTTGCGCGGAATGTGTTCCGGGCGTTGGGCCAGGCGCCCCCGTCCCGGTTCCTTCTCCTCGAACTCCTCCGGCACGGGCGGCGCGACCGCGGCCCGGGGCTTCTCGACCCGGAGATCGACGCCGATCCTGTGCCCGCGCGTGTAAAGCAGGTGCGCGGCCCCCGCGCCGGCGGCCAGGCCGCCGAAGGCCGCCGCCAGCCAGACGCCGAGGGAGCCGCCGGAGCGGCGGGACGAAGTGTGCGGGGACCGGGGCGTCGGCATGTCGGAGCCAACGGTGACGCGGGTCCTGCCGTTCCACAAGCTTCCCATGCGCCGCCGGGCGTCCTATCTCCGCGCCCATGTCCGAAGCCCCCACCCTGCTGACCGCCTGGAAGGCCGCCCAGGCCCGCCTGAAGACCGGCCGCATCGACAGCCCGTCGATCGACGCCCGCCTGCTTCTGGAGGCGGCGACCGGGGCGACCCGCACCGACATTCTGACCGACCCCTACCGGGAAGTGACCGCCGAGCAGGCGGCGACGCTGGACGCGTACGTCGAACGGCGGCTGCGTCGCGAGCCGACCTCACGCATCCTCGGCAAGAAGGGGTTCTGGAAGATCATGCTGAACGTCACACCCGACGTCCTCAGCCCGCGTTCCGACACCGAGGCCTTGCTGGACGTGGTTCTTCCGGCCTTCCCCGCCGATCGCCCCTTCAGCATGATCGATCTCGGCACGGGCTCGGGCGCGATCCTTCTGGCCGTTCTGGCCGAACGCCCGGCCGCGACAGGCCTCGGCACCGACGTGTCGTCCGAAGCCCTCGCCGTGGCCCGCGAGAACGCCGCCAATCTGGAGCTGGACGGCCGGGCCGTCTTCCTGCGCACCGAATGGGCCTCCGGCCTTCCGGACCACGGGTTCGACCTGGTGGTGTCCAATCCGCCCTACATCGCCTCGGCCGAGATCGAGACGCTGGACCCCGAGGTCCGCGACCACGACCCGCGCCTGGCGCTGGACGGCGGCGAGGACGGGCTGGACGCCTATCGCGCGCTGGCACCGGAGATCCGCCGCATCCTGAGGCCGGGCGGGATTTTCGCCGTCGAGATCGGCTGGACGCAGGGAGAGGCGGTGAAGGCGCTGTTCGAGGCCGAGGGGTTCGAGGACGTGAAGATCACCCTCGACCTCGCCAATCGCGCTCGCGTGGTGACGAACGGCCCCGACCCCCGCGCCGCGCCGGTGACCCTCTAGAACGACGCCCCTTCCCAAGCCGGGCCCGGCGCGCTAAGTCTTGCCCGTCTCCCACCCATTCGCATCTTCCCGGGCCAGTCGTCCGGCGACGCGCGAGCGGTTGAAGCGACGGACGGTCGCCGCGGCGGCCGACGCGCCGGGCGACGAGCACTTTTCCGAAACATCGACGACGGGCCGACCCGAAGCGAACGGAAAGACCACCCCCGGCGACCGGACGAGCCCAGGCTCGCGGCGCCCCGAGACGGTAGCCTGCATGAGAGATTTCAAGGGCATGAAGCGTCAGCGCGGACGCAACCGCAAGACGGGCGGCGGCGGTGGCGCTAACAGCGCCAACCCGAACCGTTCCTGGGACTCGCAGGGCCCCGAGAACATCAAGGTCCGCGGCAACGCCCAGACCGTCTATGAGCGCTACATGCAGCTGGCGCGCGACGCGTCGTCCGCCGGCGACCGGGTGCTGGGCGAGAACTACCTGCAGCACGCCGAGCACTATTTCCGCGTCCTGCGGGCCCTTCAGCCCCAGCGCCCGGCCAGCGAGATCGCCCAGCGCGAACTGGCCGGTCAGGGCTACGACATCGATTTCGAGGACGAATCCGGTGCCCAGGCCGCCGCCTTCCTTGCGGCCCAGCAGGCCGCGGACCGCGCCGCCGAGGAAGAGCGTCGCCGCGAGCAGCAACGCACCGAGCCGCGACAGGAGCGCCAGGATCGTCCCGACCGTCCGGACCGCGACAGGTCCGATCGCCCCGACCGCGCCGAACGTCCGTCCGACGGCGACGACGGCGAAGTCCGCGCCGAGGGCGAGGGCGGCCGTCGCGAGACGCGTCGCGAGCGCTGGGAGCGTCGCCAGCAGGAGCGCAATCGTCGCTTCGCCGAGGAGCGGGGCGAGGGCGTGTCCCCGGACGTCGCCGCTGACGGTTCGGAGCCGGCCGTCGAACCGGCGCAAGCGGAGCCTGCTGTCGTCGGACCTGCCGTTGTCGAACCGGCCGCGGATGAACCGGCTGCCCTGCCGGGCTTCCTGACCCGCCGCACGGCTCCCCGCGCTGCGGCCGCCGAGGCGCCCGCCGCGACCGAAGCCGGAGACGCCGCCGCGGAAGCGCCGGCCCCCCGTCGTCGCGCTCCGCGCCGCAAGACGGAAGCCGCCTCGGAATAAACGCCGAAACCCGGCCGAAGCGTGAGCGTTCGACCTCTTGACGGGGCCGGGCGCGGAACGCCTTCTCGTCGCATCGTCGTCGAGGAGTTCGCCCATGCGCGTCGCCGTCCCCCTGCTGTCGCTGGCCCTTCTGACCTCGGCCTGCGCCTCCGCCGGCGGGCCGTCGGGACCGGGCGGTCCCCCGCCTCCGCCCCCGCCACCCGGTTCCGGCGGGGTCCTGACCGACTGGCGCGGTCCCATCACCGCCAATGATCGCGACCGCCTGGACCGACTGGATCGCGCCTGGTCGCAGGCCTTGGGCGAAGCGCGGCGCACGGAGGGGTCCGGCGATCTGGCGTCCGTGGGGAATCTGATCGATCCGGACGCCGCCCGCCCGGGTGCCGAACCGCCCGTCGGCGACTACCGCTGCCGGACCGTCAAGCTCGGCAACCAGGGTCGCGGCGGACTGGGCTACGTCGTCTATGGCTGGTTCGACTGTCGCGTCGAACGCACGGCCAACGGACTGCGTTTCTCCAAGCTGACGGGGTCGCAGCGCCAGACCGGGCTGCTGTTCCCGGAGGCGGCCGACCGCATGATCTTCCTCGGCGGGCTCGCGCTCAGCGACGAGCCCGCGGCGAATTCCTACGGCCAGAACCCGGAGCGCGACATCGTCGGCGCGTGGGAGCGCTTCGGCGACCAGCGGTGGCGCCTGGTGATGCCGTATCCGGTCTTCGAGTCCACGCTGGATCTTCTGGAGGTCGTGCCGCGCTGACTTGACGGCGGGCGCTTGGCCCGGTCCCCTGACGCCTTCTGGCGACGGAGGACATGATGCGCGGAATTGGATCGATGCTGCTGCTCGGCGGCGTGGTGCTGGCGGTGATCGTCGGCGTCATGGTCGGCCTGCCGACCTACAACGTCTATCGCAAGCAGATGGCGGGCAAGGCGGCCTATGAGCAGGCGGTTCAGGATCGTCGCATCCGGGTGCTGGAGGCGCAGGCCGCGCTGGACTCGGCCCAGCTGACGGCCCAGGCCGAGGTCGCCCGGGCCCGCGGCACCAACGAGGCCAACCGCATCATGGCCCAGAGCCTGGGCGGCCCGGAGAACTATCTCCGCTGGGCCTACATCGACATGCTCAAGGAGACGGCGGATCAGCAGGATCGCCAGATCATCTACATCCCGACCGAGGCGGGGATGCCGATCCTCGAGGCGGGCCAGCGTGGCGGACGTCCGGCGACCGGCGGGAACTGATCCCCGCCGACCTCCGGACCGGGGCAATCAATAGCGGTAGTGGTCCGGCTTGAACGGACCCGCCGCCGGGACCGAGATGTAGTCGGCCTGCTCCTTGGTGAGGGTCGTCAGCTTCGCGCCCAGCTTGGCCAGGTGCAGCATGGCGACCTTCTCGTCCAGATGCTTGGGCAGGACGTACACCTGGTTCTCGTACTTGGACTTGTTGGTCCACAGTTCGATCTGGGCCAGCGTCTGGTTGGTGAACGAGGCCGACATCACGAACGACGGGTGCCCCGTGGCGTTGCCCAGGTTCACCAGGCGGCCTTGCGACAGCAGGATGATCTTGTTGCCGCCCGGGAACTCGATGTGGTCGACCTGGGGCTTGATCTCGTCCCACTTGAAGTTCTTCAGGCCGGCGACCTGAATCTCCGAGTCGAAGTGGCCGATGTTGCAGACGATGGCGTTGTTGCGCATCCGGCGCATGTGGTCGACGGTGATGACGTCCTTGTTGCCGGTGGCGGTGACGAAGATGTCCGCCTTGTCCGCCACGTCGTCCAGGGTCTGGACGTCATAGCCTTCCATGGCGGCCTGCAGGGCGCAGATCGGATCGATCTCGGTGACGATCACGCGGGCACCGCCCTGACGCAGCGAGGCGGCCGAGCCCTTGCCCACGTCGCCGTAGCCGCAGACCACCGCGACCTTGCCCGACAGCATCACGTCGGTGCCGCGACGGATCGCGTCCACCAGCGATTCCCGGCAGCCGTACAGGTTGTCGAACTTGGATTTGGTGACGCTGTCGTTGACGTTGATGGCGGGGAACGGCAGCTCGCCGCGCTCGGCCATCTGGTACAGGCGGTGCACGCCGGTGGTCGTCTCTTCCGACACGCCGCCGATGGCGTCGCGGATCGCCGAGTAGAAGCCGGGCTTCTCCTTCAGGTACCGCTTCATCACCTTGTAGAGGGCTTCCTCTTCCTCATTGGTCGGATTGTCGAGGACGCTGGCGTCCTTCTCCGCCTTGGGGCCGAGCACGCACAGCAGGGTCGCGTCGCCGCCGTCGTCGAGGATCAGGTTCGGATAGCCGCCGTCGGCCCATTCGAAGATCTTGTGGGCGTAGTCCCAGTACTCTTCCAGCGTCTCACCCTTGGTGGCGAACACCGGGGTCCCGGCGGCGGCGATGGCGGCGGCGGCGTGGTCCTGGGTCGAAAAGATGTTGCACGACGCCCAGCGGACGTCGGCTCCCAGCGCTTCCAGCGTCTGGATGAGCACCGCGGTCTGGATGGTCATGTGCAGGCTGCCGGCGATGCGGGCACCCTTCAGCGGCTGTGCCGCGCCGAACTCTTCGCGCAGGGCCATCAGACCGGGCATCTCGGTCTCGGCGATGGCGATCTCCTTGTTGCCGAACGGGGCCAGGGAGATGTCGCGGACGATGTAGTCGGTCATGGCTCTGCTTTCGCGAGGGGTGAGGTCGCGCGCCTATAGCCGCTCCCCGCCTCAGGAGCAACTTCGCATAAGGATATCCTTATATGATGCTCTCGCCCGGAGTGTCAGCCCGTGCCATCGTCCGGACGGGGAGACTTGGACATGACGACTTGGGGACGCAGGACGGTGTTGGGCGGGTTTGTCGGTCTCGGCGCGCCTGCGAGCGGCCTGACCGGTCCGGCCCGGGCGCAGGACGGTCTCGATCGGGTCGGCCGCTCGACAGTCCCCGTGCGTCTGAACGGACGCGACCTGATTTTCGCCCTGGACACCGCCGCCACGGCTTCCGTGGTCGCGTCGGATCTCGTCGATCAGCTAGACCTGCGTGCCGCCGGGACCGCCGTCATGCACACCATCGTTGGCGCCGAGCCGGTCGCGCTCGTGACGGCCGCGACGATCTCCAGCGGAACGCTCAACCGGAGCGACGTCCGCCTGGCGGTCGGAGACCGACGGGGCCTGATCGGCCTCGACGGGCTGCTGGGCCTCGACCTGCTGGCGGGGCAGCGGATAGACCTTCGTCTGCGGGGCCGGCGCGGCTCATCCATTGGACGTCCCCGCCTGGACGACGACAGCTTTCTTCAGGCCGAGCGGCCCCGGGTCACCTTCTCACCGCCGCCGGCTCCGGCGAATGCTCCCGCCCGCGGTCTGATTACGCTGCAGATGCTCGTAAGGGGCCGACCGGCCAAGGGTGTCGTGGACACCGGGGCCGCCGTCAGTCTCATCAATCCCGCTCTGGCCGAAGCCGCTCAGGCACGCCCGCTCGCCCTTCTCGGCTCCGAGGACGGCCACGCCGTCCAGTCTCCGACGGGAGCCTCGATCAACGCCCAGCCCATGTCCGTCAACTCCGTGCGCATGGGGGGCATGCTTATGGATCGGCTGGGGGTGCTGATGGGCGATTTTCACATCTTCCGGCATCTGGGCCTCGCCGACGAACCGGCCATGTTGATCGGCGTGGACGTGCTGGGCGTGTTCGAGGGCGTCGTCATCGACCTCGACCGGGGAGAGTTGATCCTCGAGATCTGACGGCTTCCGCCAACGTCGACGCGGCGTAGAGCGATTGGCTCGGCAACCGATGGTCGCGCCTAACCGGGCATTAAGCGGCGGCGTGCAGTCTGCCGTCATGGACAGACGTGCGCTTCTTGGATTGACCCGCGACGTGGGCGGCGGCGGGGCCGCGGCGACCTATGTCCGCCTCGCCACCGTGACGGCCAACGTCCGGCGCGGCGGAGGCGGCAACGGCGTCATGACGGTCGAGACGGGCGTCGACGTGCCGGATGCGGCTCTGCGGACCCGCGCGACCCAATCCGCGCCGCGCCTTCGCTCGGCCTACAACGCCGTCGTCCAGCAGGCGGCGTCCTCGCTGTTGCCCGGCATGCCGCCCGACCTCGATCGTCTGGGCCGGGACTTGCAGGCCGCGACCGACCGGACGCTGGGGCGCGCCGGCGCGCGCGTGCTGCTCGGCACCGTGATGATCGTCTGAGCGACGGCGGGCTCAGTCCCGCGTCGGATCGGGCCGCGAGGCGTCGCCGTAGGTCAGGGCCAGGAACACGTCCTCCAGGTCCGGATCCTCTGTGGAGACGTCCTGGATGGTGACCCCCGCCGCGCGCACGGCGGCCAGCACCTGCTCCACCGATCCCTGCCCTTTGCGATAGGTCACAGCGAAGGCACCTCCCGGACGGACCGAGGCCTCGAAGCCCTCGAGCGCCGGCACGCTCGCCAGTTCGCCCTCGGGCACGACGACCACGTTGCGCGTGTCCAGTCGACGCAACAGCACCGGCGTCGGCTCGGAGGCGACCACCTCGCCCCGGTTGACGATGGCGATGGTGTCGCAGAGCTCCTGCGCCTCCTCCAGATAGTGGGTGGTCAGAATGACGGTCACGCCGGCCGCGTTCAGCTCCCGCACATAGGCCCACAGCTGGCGGCGAAGCTCGACGTCGACCCCTGCGGTCGGTTCGTCGAGAATCAGGATGGGCGGATTGTGCACCAGCGCCTTGGCCACCATCAGGCGCCGCTTCATCCCGCCCGACAGTGACCGCACATAGGCACCGGCCTTGTCTGCCAGCCCCAGCGCGGCCAGCAGTTCGTCCGACCGGCGCTTGCCTGTCGGCACGCCATAGAACCCCGCCTGCACTTCCAGTGCTTCGCGCGGCGTGAAGAAGACGTCGGCCGAAATCTCCTGCGGCACGACGCCCAGCGCGGCGCGGACACCGCGCGGATCGCGGTCCAGATCGCGCCCCCAGACCACCACCTCGCCGCCGGACTTGTTCACCACCCCCGCCAGGATGTTGATCAGGGTCGACTTCCCGGCCCCGTTAGGCCCCAGCAGACCGAAGATCGAGCCGCGCGAGACGGTCAGGTCCACGCCCTTGAGCGCCTCTTTCGGGGGCGCGGATTTCGACCCCGCATAGGTCTTGGTCAGGCCGCGGATGCGGACGGCGTCGGCGGGAAGTTCGGAATTGTCGGACATGACGGCCTTGGTCGGAGGACCCGCCGGTTTGACGCCGCACGGGGGGCCGCATAGGTATGCCGCCGACCCCGTCCCGCCAAGTCGTGAGCCCTGAATGACCGCGCGCGTCCCCGCCACCGTCTCTCCGGAGGCCCTGCCCCCGCCCGAGCAGTTCGCCGTCACGGGCCACCGCGTCGCCTGCGACGGCGGCGGCGGCGCGCTGGGCCACCCTCTGGTCTGGCTGGAGCTGGGCGAGAAGCCCTTCGTCGACTGCGGCTACTGCGACCGCCGCTTCGTCCGCCACGACGGCAAGAAGGTGCCCAAGGGGCTGAACGCCCATTACGAAGACCCGTCCCCGCGTCACCTGGACGACCATTGAGTCACAGGAATTGACCACGGGCCGTCGCCCGGTCCTGCCATAAGTTCTGCGCCCATCCCTCCCCGGAAGAGCTCATGCGCTATCTGCACACCATGGTCCGCGTGACCGACTTCGACGCCTCGCTGCGGTTCTGGTGCGACCTGCTGGGTCTTCAGGAAGTCCGGCGGATGGACAATGAGGCGGGCCGATACACGCTCGTCTTCCTCGCCGCGCCGAAGGACCTCGACAGGTCTGCCGCCGAGCGGTCGCCCGAGGTCGAGCTGACGTACAACTGGGATCCGGAGACCTATTCGGGCGGCCGGAATTTCGGCCATCTGGCCTATCGGGTCGACGACATCTACGCGGCCTGCGCGCGCCTGATGGCGGGAGGGGTGACGATCAACAGGCCGCCGCGGGACGGACACATGGCCTTCGTCCGGTCTCCGGACGGCATCTCCATAGAGCTGCTTCAGGAAGGCGAGCGCCTGCCGCCGGCCGAGCCCTGGGTTTCCATGCCGAACGTGGGCACGTGGTGAGGACCGGCCTCGTCCTCGCGCTGCCGCTGCTGCTGGCGGCCTGCGCCTCGACCACCGAGACCTATCCGGGCCGCACGGCGACGGAGCAGCTCCTCGTCGCGCGCGCCGCCGACGACGCGGTCGACGGCCTGACCCTGCCGGTGCCCAAGACGTCGCGCGTCTTTGTGGACGACAGCTACTTCCGCGCCGAGACCGCGCCCTATGCGGTCAGCGCCATTCGCGAGTCCCTGTCCAAGGGCGGCCACGCTCTCGCCCGGACGCGCGAAGAGGCCGACGTCATCTTCGAGATCCGCGCGGGTGCCCTGTCTCTGGAGCAGATGCGCCGCGTCTTCGGCGTGCCGGAGATGCGGATCCCGATCAACGACAGCTTCAACGTCGTCTCCCTGCCGGAATTGTCGGTCTACAGCCGGCGCGACCGGGTCGGCGTGGCCGAGTTCTCCGGCTTCCTCTACGACGCGAAGACGGGTGCGCCGCTGGGCGTGATCGATCCCATGACGGGTCAGTTCCGCATCCGCAGCCACAAGCTGTTCATGATCTTCTCCTGGGGCCAGCAGCGTCTGGATCCGGGCGAGCGCGATCCCGGCGACAGCTGGCGCGAGTTCTGATCAGGCGGCGGCTGACGCGGGCGCTTCGCCCGCCTATGTTCCGCTCATGATCGACGCCGCGCCCCAGACCGACCGCCCCCTGACGCAGGACGGCCCCGCCCTGCGGCTGTGGATGATCGACGCCTCGGCCTATATCTTCCGCGCCTACCACGCCCTGCCGCCCCTGACGCGCAAGTCCGACGGACTGCCGGTGGGAGCGGTGCAGGGGTACTGCAACATGCTGTGGAAGCTGTTGCGGGACATGAAGGGGGAGGATGGGCCGACGCATCTGGTGGCGATCTTCGATCATTCGGAGAAGACGTTCCGGAACGCGATGTACGACCAGTACAAGGCCAACCGCAGCGCGCCGCCGGAGGACCTGATCCCGCAGTTTCCGCTGGTGCGGCGGGCCACGGCGGCGTTCGGCGTGCACTGCGTCGAGCTGCCCGGCTATGAGGCGGACGACCTGATCGCCACCTATGCCTGCAAGGCCCGCGACAGGGGCGGCGAGGCGGTCATCGTCAGCTCCGACAAGGACCTGATGCAGCTGATCGGCCCGCGCGTGGTCATGTGGGACCCGATGAAGGACCGCCGTCTGGCCGAAGACGCGGTGATGGAGAAGTTCGGCGTCACGCCGGACAAGATGATCGACCTGCAGGCCCTGATCGGCGACAGCGTCGACAACGTGCCGGGCGCCCCCGGCATCGGCCCCAAGACGGCGGCCCAGCTGCTGGACGAATACGGCGACCTGGACACGCTGCTGGCCCGCGCCCACGAGATCAAACAGCCCAAACGGCGCGAGACCCTGATCGCGCACCGCGACCAGATCCTGCTGAGCCGCCAGCTGGTGGCCCTGAGCTGCGACGCCCCCGCGCCCGAGCCGATCGAGGACTTCGCCGTCCGCGACCCCGACCCGGAGACCCTGGGCGCCTTTCTGGACGAGATGGAGTTCCGCTCCCTGCGCGCCCGCGTCGGCGACGGCAAGGCCCCGGCCAAGGACGGCTCGGCCTTCGCCGCCCGGCCGAAACCCCTGACCGCCCCGGTCGCCAGCCCGCGCTTCGCCCCGACCGAGGCCGCGCCCGTCGCGGCCCAGCCGTTCGACCACGACGCCTATCGCTGCATCCAGACGCTGGAAGACCTCGACGCCTTCATTTCGCGGGCACAAGAGGCGGGAATCATTGGGTTTGACTGCGAAACAGACGCCCTGTCGGCGACGCATGCGGGGCTGTGCGGGGTGTCGCTGGCGATCGGGCCGAACGACGCCTGCTACATCCCGCTGACGCACGAACACCCGCCGGTGGAGGGCGCGGGCGGGCTGGATTTCGGGGGGGAGGGCGAGGCCCGCCAGCCCCTGACCCAGCTGGACAAGCCCACCGTGCTGGCCCGGCTGAAGACCCTGCTGGAAGACCCCGCCGTGCTGAAGGTCACCCAGAACGGCAAGTACGACCTGGCCGTCATGGCCCGCCGCGGCATCCGCGTGGCGCCGATCGACGACACCATGCTGATCTCCTATGTGCTGGACGGCGGCAAACACCCGCACGGCATGGACGATCTGGCGCGCCGCTGGCTGGGCCACGACCCCATCCCGTTCAAACAGGTGGCGGGCACCGGCAAGGCCCAGAAATCGTTCAAACACGTCGAGCTGAAGCCGGCCACCTGCTACGCGGCCGAGGACGCCGACGTCACCCTGCGCCTGTGGCGCCTGCTCAAGCCGCGTCTGGCCGAGGAGGGTCTGGTCACCGTCTATGAGACGCTGGAGCGCGGCATGCCCGCGGTGCTGGCCGACATGGAGCGGGCGGGCATCCGCGTCGATCCCGCACGGCTGAAGCGGCTGTCTTCCGAATTCGGAATGAAGATGGCCGAGCTGGAGCAGCAGGCCCACACGCTTGCCGGCCGCCCCTTCAACGTCGGCAGCCCGCGCCAGATCGGCGACATCCTGTTCGGCGAGCTGGAGCTGCCCGGCGGCAAGAAGACCGCCAGCGGCCAGTGGGAGACGGGCGCCGCCACCCTGGAATCCCTGGCCGAAACCCACGAACTGCCGCGCGTCCTGCTGGACTGGCGCCAGCTGTCCAAGCTGAAGGGCACCTATACCGACGCCCTGATCGAGGCCGCCGACCCCGAAACCGACCGCGTCCACACCAGCTATCAGCTGGCCGCCGCCTCGACCGGGCGTCTGGCCTCCAGCGACCCCAACCTGCAGAACATCCCCATCCGCACCGAGACGGGCCGCCAGATCCGCAAGGCCTTCATCGCCGCCCCCGGCCACGTCCTGATCAGCGCCGACTATTCCCAGATCGAGCTGCGCCTGCTGGCCCACATCGGCGACATTCCGGAGCTGAAGCGCGCCTTCGCCGCCGGCATCGACATCCACACCGCCACCGCCAGCGAGATGTTCGGCGTGCCGGTGGACCAGATGGACCCCGAGACGCGCCGCCGCGCCAAGGCGATCAATTTCGGCATCGTCTACGGCATCTCGGCCTTCGGCCTGGCCGCCCAGCTGGGCATCGACCAGGGCGAGGCCGGGGCCTACATCAAGACCTATTTCGAGCGCTTCCCGGGAATTCGCAGCTACATGGACGCGACCCGGGCCGAGGTGCGCGCCGCCGGCCACGTCTCGACCGTGTTCGGCCGCCGCATCCACATCCCCGCCATCCAGTCGAAGTCGGCCGCCGAGCGCCAGTTCGGCGAGCGCGCCGCCATCAACGCCCCCATCCAGGGCGCCGCCGCCGACATCATCCGCCGCGCCATGATGCGCATGCCGGGGGCGTTGGCCGAGGCGGGGCTGGGCACCCGCATGCTGCTGCAGGTCCACGACGAACTGGTGTTCGAGGCCCCGGAGGCCGAGGCCGACCGCGTCCTTCCCCTGATCAAGCGGGTGATGGAACGCGCGGCGGAACCGGCCGTGGCGCTGTCAGTGCCGCTGGTGGTCGAGGCCAGGGCGGCGGCGAACTGGGACGAGGCGCACTAGGGGGCGAACGGCCGCGCGTTATTTTGGTTTGTCGCCGATGCGCTACTCAATCCCGAGCAACTTCCGAACCCTCTGGACGAGCCGCTGGAACCACGTTGCTCGTTTGGTTTCAAACCCGACATGCCGCGCGATTTGACGCTGCATGATGGCTGCGGCGCTCGGCTGGCTAAACGCATCGAGCCATTCCACGTCGCCGGCCGTCACAAAGAAGTGGGAAAGGCACGGGGCATCGAAGACGCCGATAGACGGCCGTACGGTGGCGAAGCCGCCATGATCGAAGACTTGGTGGCTGTCCGGAACAAGAAGTGTTATGCGATGCCCGCAACCGCATGCGCAGGATAGAGCGGCGAGCTCGAAATCCTCATTGTGGTAGACGACCCCGTCCACCAGCGTCGCCGGCGTTCGGTCTACTTTCTGATACCGGTATTTCATGATGCTATGAAAGGATCGACTTCGAACGTTGCCGTTTCGAAGATCTGTGACGGTGCATCTTCAAGTCGCGCGTAAATACCAAAATGCTGCTTAAAGCGGATTACCGCAAGGCTGGCATTCAGCGCGTTCAGTTCGGCAATCTGGGCCTGCTTCCTATACTCGCCACCCTCTGGGTCGCCCCCCGGCAGGTAAGCGGTCCGCGCGGTTTGATCGAATGCCGCCTGGTCAACCCCGGTGATCCTCACAACCCCGTTGAGTCCGCCGTCTATCCGATTGAGGCCCATGCCACAGTCGACAAAGGCTATACCCTTGCCTGCAAGCCAGTCCGCGATGAGGACTCGTGAAGGCCCGTGGTCGATAGAAATGAAGACGAAATCGTATCCCTCAAGGTGACTGATGTTTTCAGCGGTGATGCGCTCTTCGAACGCAGTGATGTTTGAGTGCCACTGCCCGTACTGCTGGGCTAGGGCGATTACTTTCTCCACACCGATAGCATTTGGGATGAAGCCGGGGATCCGAAAAATCGTATGGACGTGAACCGTATCGTCGTCGAACAGCGCGATCTCCGCGAGGTGGGTCCGAGCGATAAAATCTAGAATATACGACCCGGTCCCGCCCAAGCCGATGATCGCCACCCGCTTGCCCTTGAGGCGGGAGGACAGGTCGTTCAGGTGATAGCGTGATGACATGGTGTCAGGATAGCGGAGCGGCGTGCCCTGCTCCGCTGCCTTTATTTCGATGCCACGCATTGGCGTGGCATCTGGGTACGCCGATAGCGCGGGCGCGGTAATTGTATCGATATAGGTGCGGACCTTTTCCTCGAACGACGCATACGGCCGAAGGCCACCCTTCCCAACGAGCTTGTAGGAAAAGGAGTGGTCCGTCGCGAGTTGGTTACTCACGCGGACGACCGCAGGACCACCTCCTAGCCGGAGCTGTCGGCCACTTACGTCATGCGGTCGCTCGCCGCGGAACCAAGCTTGATGATCGCTCGGCGGATCGATCACCCCGTCCCGAAGGTCGACCGGGCTCACCCAGTCCCCATGCATTAAAGCGCCACTCTTGGAGAGGTATGGCAAGCCGTAGATTACGAGGTACCCTCCCACGAAATCTACGTGATAGCCCTGCTCCTCAAGTTCGCGGATGAACGAGTTACGACTCGCCAGTTCCCGAAACGCGGAATCGCATACCATTTTTGACCACCACTTTGTTGCCCGGAGCGAGCGTGCCCTTGATGTTCTCGGGTGGCCCCTTCGAGTACTTGACGAGGTACTCCGCTGCGGGAGTGCCACCATCGCCGAGGTAGAATGCCACGACCTCGTCGTAGGCGATCTTGGCCCTCTCGAACTTGTGTTTGTCCTCGTTCACCCAGATGGACGGGACCTTCGGCTTGCGCGTTTTGAGCTGCTCTTGGCCTCGTTCCGCCAGGTTGACCACGTCGGTCTCATCAACGACCACATCCGCCGTATCTTCTCGCTCAAGGACAAGCTCGAGATCGTCACCGATATCGGCAAGCTTCAGGACTTCAGCGCCTTTGATCGTGGAAAAAGGCCACTGCATGCTGAGGCCGTTGACGGAGAAGCCGTAGAGGTCCGAGCCCTCAATTACGAAGAACTGTTCGACGCCGTCGACCGCGAGATCCACCACCTCGGCAGGACGGATCGATTCGATTTCCTTGGTCGGGAGGCGATGAAGGACGAGGTACGCCTCCACAGGCGAGCGGCCTGCTGCACCGACGATCTGTGCTCCGGTGACCTTGCGGTCGCCGATTTCCACTGACGAGAACGAGAACGTCTCGTCTGAAACCATAATCTTGAACTTCCCGCCCTTGCGGTCGGGTGGCTCGTTGTCTGGGCTGGCCATCTGTAGCGCTCCTATCGTCGCTGTTCCGGCGAGGACATTCGCGCCGTCATGGTTAGATGACAGGAATGCCGTCGGACGTCTATGACATTCTCACAAACATTGGTGCGGCAGGATGTCGCAGCCGAACGTGCCGGCTGCGCCCTACTCACTTCGCCAGGATTCAGAAGGGCTTATAGCGCGCGTAAAGATTGATCAGGCGCAGGCTCATGGCATGCCGACTGACTTCGAACTCGGCCGCCAAGGCTGCCACCCGACTGTCGTCATCGACCGCATCCTCGGCGCTCAGGGCGTCTAGAAAGTCAGCCGGCATCAGAAGCGAAGCGGCAAACGTGTTCGCCTCTATCTCTTCGATGTTCGTGGCCAGCGAGGATTCATCATCACGATAGTTGACGCGAAAGTCCTTATCCACGTGGCTCAGCAATCCTTCGTGGAGCAGGAAGTGCCCTAACTCGTGAGCAATGGTAAATCGCCTCCTGGTGGGGGCGTGCTTGCTATTCACACCAATCGTGGAGCCGCCAATTCCGCGCACTAGCATCCCGGAAACAGCGCCCAGATCGCCCTGTTTCACGTCTAGCCCTTCGGCCCGTGCGATATTCTGAACCGGCACGCTCGGGCCGTTGACTCCGTGCCGATCCAGTAAGTCTTGGACCATAGTCGCTATCTTGTTGTAGCGAACTCGCAGAGGTTTGAGGGCCATCAGGCCGGCATCCGCTTCAGTCGGGACATATAGTCTGCGATCTCATCTGCGGGCGCTGACCGAACTACGGCAGAGGTTGCGCCGTCATCTGGAACAAGGTCCGTCATCTTTGCGTCTAATGCCCTCGCAAAGAGCAGCAACTGGTGAACGAGAACCGCTTGCCGTCCTCGTTCAATGTTGGTTACGGAGGTTCTAGAGAGACCGACTTGCTCGGCCAGCGCTTCTTGGGTCAGGTGCCGCTTTTCCCTGAGAGCGCGAACGCGCTCTCCTATAGCGATGTAAGTTGTGTCCACCATACCCCGATGGTCCCCCCTTCCGCGCAAATTGTCAATCAGGCAAACATCGCCTACCGATCATAGGGTTAACCGCTGAGCCTCCACTCCGCATGGCCCGAAGGCTCCCTCAAGTCATCGCCACATCCTCGCTCGCGTCGTGCGGCCGCGCCCAGAAGGTGACCCGTCCCTGGCGGCCCGTGCGGCGGCAGGTGCCCCCCAATACGCCAGCGAAAATAATCTTTCACACCCCCTGACTCCTGCGGCCGTCGGGGTTTGCGGGGCGCGGGGGGCGATCTTCTGGGTGTGGTTCGGAACTGCCCTATGCAGGGGGCATGGGAAGACCTGGAAATCCGAAACTGGAGGACGCCGCGTGGGTGGCCTTGCTGGAGCGCTATGTCGCCGGCGAGACCCAGGCCGCGCTGGCGGCCGAGCATGGGCTGAGCATCTCGGCCGTGGCCTGGCAGGCGCGGTCGCGGGGGTATCGCAAGAAGGACCGGCCGAACGCGGTGTACCGCTGGGTCCAGCCGCCGCCGATCGTGCCGATGCCGCCGCCGGAGGCGGCGTGCGGGTTCGGCTTTGACCCCGACGATCCGGCGGGGTCGGAGGCGCGGGCGCTGGAGGTGGCGCGGCGGGCGGCGGCCGAGGGGCGGACGCTGGACTTCGTGCGGACGACGCAGGCGGTGCGGGCGATGCGGCGGCTGGATCGGGGGCGGGCTGAGCCCCGACTGCCCCACCCGGACCGCTACGCGGTCGTCCCTCCCCATGAAGGGGAGGGAGAGGCGGCGGCGCCTCTGGTTCTCCGCGCGGCGCAGCGGGCGCCGGAGGGGGACTGGGCGACCTGGCTGTTTCTGGGCGGGCGCGGGGCGGGGAAGACTCTGGCGGGGGCCAGCTGGCTGGCGGACCGGGCCGAGGCCCTGGGGGCCGGCGGGCGGCTGGCTCTGGTCGGGCCGACGCTGCACGACGTGCGCGAGGTGATGGTGGAGGGGCCGTCCGGCGTGCTGGGCCTGCCGCGCTGGGAGGAGGCGCGGTTCGGGGGGCGGCGGCCGGTCTATGAGGCCGGGCGGCGGCGGCTGGTGTTTCCGAACGGGGCGGTGGCGCAGGCGTTCTCGGCCGAGGATCCCGACAGTCTGAGGGGGCCGCAGTTCGCCGCGGCCTGGGCCGACGAGTTCTGCGCCTGGCGCGAGGGGGAGGCGACCCTGGCCCTGTTGCGGATGGGGCTGAGGCTGGCGGGCGGGCCGGGGGAGGCGCCGCGCCTGTGCGTGACCACCACGCCGCGGCCGACGGCGGCGCTGAGGCGGCTGAGGGCCGAGCCGGGGCTGGTGCAGACCCATGCGGCGACGCACGACAACGCCGCGCATCTGGCGCCGGGCTTCGTCGCCGGGCTGGAGCGGCTGTACGGCGGCACGCGGCGCGCGGCGCAGGAGATCGAGGGCCGGGTGGTGGAGGCCGAGGGCGGGCTGTTCACGGCGGAGATGTTGAGCCTCGCGCGGGAGAGGGCGGGATATCTGGACGATGCCCCCGAGCGGGTGGTCATCGGGGTCGATCCGACGGCGACGGCGGGGGGCGACGCCTGCGGCATCGTGGTGGTGGCGCGCGTGGGCGAGGCGGCGGTGGTGCTGGCCGACCGGACCGTGGCGGGGGTCAGCCCGCGGCGCTGGGCCCGGCGGGTGGCGGCGGCGGCGGAAGAATTCGGCGCCGTGCGCGTGGTGGCCGAGGTCAACCAGGGCGGCGACATGGTGCGCGCCGTGCTGCGCGCCTCGGGCTGCGCCGTGCCGGTGCGCGAGGTGCGGGCCACGCGCGGCAAGCGGCTGAGGGCCGAGCCGGTGGCGGCGCTGTACGAACAGGGGCGGGTGGCGCACGCCGCCGGGCTGGGGCCGCTGGAGGAGGAGCTGATGGCGCTGGGGCAGGCGGGGGCGGGCAGTCTGGACCGCGCCGACGCCCTGGTGTGGGCCGTGACCGACCTGCTGATCGACGGGGCGCGGGGGGCCGGGCGGCCGGGGGTGCGGGCGCTGGACCTGGGCGGGCGGCCCGGCTGGGGGCTCGCGGGGCGGGGCGCGGGCTGGTAGGGGCCGGGGATGGCAGGCAGCGAGCTGGACGTCCTGATCGTCGGCGCCGGGGCGGCGGGGATGATGTGCGCGGTCGAGGCCGGGCGCCGGGGCCGGTCCGTGCGCGTGATCGACCATGCCCGCGCGCCGGGCGAGAAGATCCGCATCTCGGGCGGGGGGCGGTGCAACTTCACCAATCTGGAGGGCGACCGGGTCGAGCGGTATCTGGGGCAGAACCCGCGCTTTGCCACCTCGGCGCTGAAGCGGTTCGGGCCGCGCGACTTCATCGCCCGCGTGGATCGGGCGGGGATCGCCTGGCACGAGAAGACCCTGGGCCAGCTGTTCTGCGACGACTCGGCGAAGCAGATCGTCCGCATGCTGACGGACGGCATGGCCGAGGCGGGGGCGCGGCTGTCGACGGGGGTCTCGGTCGAGCGGCTGGAGCGGGTGGGCGACCGGTTCGAGGCGGCGCTGTCGGACGGGAGCACGGCGCGGGCGGCCTCGCTGGTGCTGGCCACCGGGGGCAAGTCGATCCCGAAGATGGGGGCCACGGGCTGGGCCTGGGATGTGGCGCGGCGCTTCGGCCTGACGGTGACGGAGACGCGGCCGGCGCTGGTGCCGCTGACCTTCGACCCGGACTGGCTGGCGCGCTGGGCCCCGCTGAGCGGCCTGTCGGTGGACGCGGTGGTCGCGGGCGGCGGGGCGCGCTTCCGCGAGGGGCTGCTGTTCACCCACCGCGGGCTGAGCGGGCCGTCGATCCTGCAGATCAGCAGCTACTGGCGCGAGGGGGAGGCGATCACGCTGAGCCTGGCCCCGGACCGGGACGTGGGCGCGGAGATGCGCGCGGCCAAGGTCGGGAACGGAAAGCAGATGCTGCACACGGCGCTGGGCCAGATCGTGCCGCGCCGGCTGGCCGAGGCGGTGGCGGCGCACGAGGGGCTGGGCGGCAAGCTGGCGGAGATCGGCGACAGGCGGCTGGCCGCGCTGGACGCCGCGATCAACGGCTGGACCGTCAAGCCGACGGGGTCGGAGGGCTACCGCACCGCCGAGGTGACGCTGGGCGGGGTGGCGACCGACCAGCTGGACCAGCAGACGATGATGGCGAAGTCCGTGCCCGGACTGTTTGTGATCGGCGAGGCGGTGGACGTGACGGGCTGGCTGGGCGGCTACAATTTCCAGTGGGCCTGGTCGTCGGGCTGGGCCGCCGGGCAGGTGTGCTGATCCGCCGCTTGCTTTCCGTCACGGCATCCCCAACTGTGACGGTGCGGGACGGGCCCCTCTGGCGCGTCCGGGCCGGCCCCCCTCAGCCGGAGTCCGGATGCGTGATGTCGGACCGCATCGGGCGCTCCGGCGTTCGACCGGTCCCCAAAACCTCGGACCCGGACGCCCGACCCCCTTTCTGGTCCAAGCCCGCGGAGCCGCGATGCCCCTTCTGATGTGCCCCAATGACGACTCCCCGATGCAGACGGTCGAGAGATCGGGCGTGCAGTTCGACATGTGCCCGAAATGCCGGGGTGTCTGGCTGGATCGCGGCGAGCTGGAGAATCTGATGCAGGCGGCGGTGAACGACGCACCGTCCGCCCCGCAGGCGGCCGTCGCCCCGCCCCCGCCGCGCCATCAGGTCCCGCCCCCGCAACCGTGGGGCCATGGCGAGCGCGGCGAATACGGCGAACGCGGAGAATACGGCGAGCGCGGCGAGTACGGCCGCGGCTACGGCAAGAAGCGCGGCTCGATCTTCGACATCTTCGACTGAGCCGCGGTCAGGCGGCGAGGCCGGCCTGACGCATCAGCTGACGGATGGGGCCGACCTCTTCCGGTGCCGCACCGAGGGCGCCCCGGACCTCGGGCGCACGCAGCATCTTCATGACCTCGGCCTTGGCCCGATCGGCGCAGGGACCAGTCGGTCCCGTCTCGCCCGCCGCCAGCTTCAGCAGAACGCGGAGGCGGGCCGGCGGGGGCGCGCCCGACCGGACCAGTTGGGTGACGATCCGGGCCTCGGCCTCGACCGTGCCGCCGACCGTGCCGATGGCCGTCAGGATCTGTTCCTCGTCCGCCGCCGAAAGGGCGGAGGCCCGCACCGACCGCTGCAGGGCGGCCAGCGACGCGAGCGCGTGGGAATGGCCGTCGGCATGGCGGCGCATCTCGCTTTCGAACCTGAGCGACCCGACGCAGGCCGACAGCCAGCGCGCGGCGGAGCGCTTGTTGGCTACGCCGGTGACGTTCTCGCACAGGCGGGTCAGCTGCTCGGCCTCGCACAGCACGGTGTCGCAGTCTTTCACATAGGCGGCGACGAAGTCGGCGGTGATGAGGCTCTTCGACCTTTCGGTGAAGGCGTTCTGGATCTCCTCCAGCGTCAGCAGGCGGCCCGCTGTGGCTGTGAGGGTCAGGGCCAGGCCCCGCAGGATGTCGATCTCGCCGGCGGCGTCGCGGGGGCGCAGGCGGCGCGGGCTCATCAGTTCACGGAGCACCATGCGGGCCAGGGTTGCGCCGAGCATCGGGAACTCGCCGGCTTCCAGCCGGGTGCCGAGGCGCGCGGCGGGGCCGTCGACCACGGGAATCAGCAGGTCCAGCCGCGGATCCTGGGCGATCAGGGCGTCGATCTCGCGCGGGGCGACCATGCGAACGACCGCCGCCAGACTGGCCCCCTGATCGAGGGACGGACCCAGCACCTCGGCCAGTCCCGTTCGCGCCGACATCAGCTCGCACAGGATCTGTTCGATCGCCACCATCACCAGGGCGCGCGGTGGTCCCTCCAGCGGCGCGGCCTCGGCCAGGGTCATCAGGCGGTCCAGCCGGGCTCGTGCGCCCCGGGCCCCCTTCAACGCGCCGGCGACGGCACCGCCCATGACGAAGGCGCGGTCGGACGTTCCCGCCAGCCGGTGGGCCACGTCGGCGAGGCTGCGACTTTCAAGATCCGGGAAGAGATTGCGACGGCCGGCGCTGACCAGCCGTTCGATCGCCTGATCGGCGATCTTCTGATAGTGCCGCATCAGTTCGTGCACGGGCTGGCCCACGGCCTGGCTTTCCGGCACGGCGACTTTCTGTACCGCGTGCTGCAGTTCCACGCCCGCGGCCTCGAGCCGCTCGGCCAGATCGGGGCGGTGCAGGAGTTCGAAAGCGGTCGCGCCCTGCCGCTGCAGCCAGTCCTCGAGCACGCGCCCGACCAGGTCGCGGGCCTGCGGCGAATAGAGGTCGTGCGGGCCGCCGCAGCGGGGACCGGCCTGGTCGTCCGGCACCACGCGCTTGCGCTTCACCTCCGGGGCCCCGCGGTTGAGCACGGTCAGGCTGGAGAACTCCAGCGTCTCGGGGTCCAGCGTCTCCTTGGTGACCCGAACGGCCGCCGCCCGGTCGTCGCGCAGCAGATCCTCGGCCGTCTCGACGGCGACCTTGCGGTCTTCCGTGGCCATCAGCAGGCTCCACGGCGCGGGGGCCGTCTTGCGGATGAAGACCTCGTAGTGGATGGCCCCGGACATGAACGCTCTCGCTACTGAGGGGTTGATCCTGAACCTCGCGGCTTAAGGCGGGGTTTCGACGCGCCATCGGGACGCCTACCTTGCGCCTTGCTCTCGCCGCGCGGGATCAGAACGGTTACGCTTTCCGCGCGTTGACACGCCACGAAGACGCGGGCTGAGGCCCAAAGGAGACGGACTTGGCCAATATCACCCTTGTGGACGACGACGAGAACATCGTGGCTTCGGTGTCGCTGGCGCTGGAAAGCCATGGCCACAAGGTCACGGCGCTCCACGACGGAGCCGCCGGCCTGGAGGCGCTGGAGGCCAGCCCGCCCGATCTGGCCATCCTGGATGTGAAGATGCCGCGCATGGACGGCATGGAGGTGCTGCGCCGGCTGCGCCAGACCTCCAGCCTGCCGGTGATCATCCTGACGTCCAAGGACGAGGAGATCGACGAAATCCTGGGCTTCAACCTCGGGGCCGACGACTACATCCACAAGCCGTTCAGCCAGCGCCTGCTGATCGAGCGGGTGAAGGCCCTGCTGCGGCGCACGGGTGCCGACGGTCAGGAGCCCGAGACCGCCGGCGACGTCGGCGCGCGCGCCATCAAGCGCGGCAAGCTGACCATGGACCCGGCCCGCCACGAAAGCACCTGGGAGGGCAAGCCGGTCAAGTTGACCGTCACCGAGTTCCTGCTGCTGCAGGCGCTGGCCCAGCGCCCCGGTTTCGTGAAGAGCCGCGACAACCTGATGGACGCCGCCTACGACGATCAAGTCTATGTCGACGACCGGACGATCGACAGTCACGTCAAGCGCATGCGCAAGAAGTTCCGGGTCGTGGATCCGGAGTTCGACGCCATCGAGACCCTGTATGGCGTCGGCTATCGATACCGCGAAAGCTGAGCGCGAGGGCGCGGAGGAGGGGCTGAGGCCGCGGCTGCGTCTGGTGGGATCGCGGCTGGGGTCGCTGATCCTGATCCTCAACCTGCTCAGCCTGCTGATCCTGTTCGGGGGCGCGCTGGCGCTGAACGAATGGCGGCGCGGCCTCGTCGAGGCGCGTCAGGAATCCCTGCTGTCCCAGGCCGAACTTCTGGCCAATGTGCTGGGCGAGCTGGAGATCACCCAGGGCGAGCCGAGGCCCGCGCTGGACGTGATCGAGGTGCCCCGATGGCTGCGCGACACCTTCATCCCGGCCGGTCAGCGCGCCAGTGTCCATGATGCCGACGGCCTGTTCGTGGCCGACAGCTTTCAGGTGTCCGACGAGATTCCCGGCCGCCCGCTGCCGCCGGTCGGGTCGCGCGAGATGGCGCGCATGGAGAGCGCGGCGGAGGCCGGGACGGATCCCCAGGTCGACCGCGCCCGGGCGGCCCTCGCGCTGGAGGTCGAGGCGGCCCTGAGAGGGGAGCCCCAGGTCGGACTGCGTCGTTCCGAAACCGGCGAGCGTGTGGTCTCGGTGTCCGTCCCCATCCGCCACGTGCGTCAGGTACTGGGCGTTCTGACGCTGGAAGCGGCCGACGTTGACGCCATCCTGTCGGCCCAGCGTGCGGCCCTGATGCCCTTCGCCGTCGTGGCGCTGGCGGTGTCGCTGCTGTCGTCCCTGCTGCTGCACATCTTCGTGGTGCGGCCGATCATGCGGCTGTCGGCGGCGGCGGATCAGGTGCGGATGCAGCGCGCGCGGGCGATCTCCTTCCCCGATCTGGAGGGCCGCAAGGACGAGATCGGGGACCTGGCCCGGTCGCTGGAGACGATGACGACCACGCTGTCAGAGCGGATGGACGCGATCGAGCGGTTTGCGGCCGACGTCTCGCACGAGATCAAGAATCCCCTGACCTCGATCCGGTCTGCGCTTGAGACCCTCGAACTGGTCAAAACTCCTGAACAGCGGGAGCGACTGACGGCCCTGCTGCAGCAGGACGTGCGCCGGCTGGACCGCCTGATCACCGACATCTCCAACGCCTCGCGGCTGGACGCCGAACTGGCGCGCGATCGCCTGCGCAGCGTGGACCTGCACGCCCTGCTGGCCGAGGTCGTCGGCGTCTATCGCGACTCCCCGCGCGGGGGCGCGGTTCCGGTCGGCTTCCAAACCGAAATCCCCGGTCCCGCCCGCCTGATCGGCCGGGACGGTCCGCTGGGCCAGGTGTTCCGCAACCTGATCGACAACGCCCTGTCGTTCAGCCCGCCAGACGGGACGGTCCGCGTGACGCTGGCGCGTGATCCCGACGGCTGGCGCGTGACGGTCGAGGACGACGGCCCCGGTATTCCGGCCGAGAACCTGGAGACGGTGTTCGAGCGCTTCTATACCTCGCGACCCAAGGGCACGGCCTTCGGCGGCAATTCCGGCCTGGGCCTGTCGATCGTGCGCCAGATCGTCGCCGTGCACGGCGGTCGGGTCTGGGCCGAGAACCGCACGCGCGGCGACGGCGAGGTCGAGGGGGCGCGCTTCAGCGTGGTCCTGCCGGTCGACGGGGCGGCGGGGTGACGATCCGGCCGCTGCACGCGACCTGCGTGGCCCTGTTCGGTTCGTCCGGATGGACCGGCGTCCTGCTGACCGGACCCTCGGGCGCGGGCAAGAGCGATCTGGCGCTGCGCCTGATGGAGGGCGGCGCCAGGCTGGTCGCGGACGACGCCACGTTGGTATGGCGCGAGGGCGACGCCCTGCATGCCGCCTGTCCCGGGACGATCGCGGGCCGGATGGAGATCCGCGGCCTGGGTGTGGTCGGCGCACCCTGCCGGATCGTGACGCGGCCGGGACTGGTCGTCGTCTGCATGGAGGCACCGCCCGAGCGCCTGCCCGATCCGGAGCGCTGGAGCCACGACGGGGTCGATCTGCCTCTGCTCCGGGTCGACGCGCGCGCACCGTCGGCGGCGGCGGTGGTGCGTCACGCGGTCGGACGGCTTTGAACTCGGCGCGCTTTGGCCTATCAAGCGCCGCTTGCGGGCCGGATTGGGTCCGGTTGCGGGGATCGCTCCCTTCATGATCGGACTGGTGATCGTCTCCCACGGGGGCCTGGCGTCGGAGTTTCTCGCCGCCATGGAGCACGTCGTGGGGCCCCAGCGCGGCGTGGCCGCCATCTGCATCGGGCCGGACGACGACATGGAGCGCCGGCGTCGTGACATCGTCGACGCCGCCCAGGCCGTGGACGACGGCCACGGGGTGATCCTGCTGACCGACATGTTCGGGGGAACGCCATCCAATCTGGCCATCTCGGTGATGGAAGAGACCGGTGCCGAGGTCATCGCCGGGCTGAACCTGCCCATGCTGATCAAACTCGCGGGCGTGCGCGGACGCGAGCCGATGGAGGCCTGCGTGGCCCACGCCCAGGACGCGGGGCGCAAATACATCTCGGTCGCGTCGTGGGTGCTCTCGGGGGACAAATGAGCGAGGGGACGTGGGTCCGCCGGACCGTCGGAATCTGCAACCAGCGCGGCCTGCACGCCCGCGCCAGCGCCAAATTCGTCAAGCTGGCCGCGGCCTATGAGAGCGAGATCCGCGTCACGCGCGACGGCACAACCGTGAACGCCCTGTCGATCATGGGTCTGCTGATGCTGGGGGCGGGTAACGGCTGCGGGCTGGAGATTGCGGCCGAGGGGCCGGACGCGGCCGAGGCCGTCGAGGCCCTGGCCGATCTGGTCGACCGGAAGTTCGACGAGGGGGAATAGGCCGCCCTCAGGCCTCGCCCGCGTCCATCTCTGCCAGACGGCGCAGCACGTCGATAGCCCGGACGGGGTCGGGCACGGCCAGATCGACCGCCTGGCGCATCAGGGGCTCGGCCTCGGGCGTGATGCGGGGCACCACCATGGACCAGTCGGCGAAACCCCGGGACTCCACGGGTCGGCGCAGGACCACCTCCACGCCGGTATGGCGCGGGTCGGCGCTGACGCGTGTCAGCAACCGCTCCACCGTCTCCGGGCGACCCTCGATCACCTGAAGGAAGCGCCCGTCGGCGAACACGAGCGCCCCGGTCACTCCGTCGCGCCAGTTGTTCGTCTGCGATTCCCCGAGGATTTCCGCGATGTTCCGAAGGTGATCCATCGGCCGGGTGGCGTGGCTGATGTAGGCAATCTGACGCAATCCGGACATGCGCATTCCCTCTCACAACGCCAACCCATGGCCAAGCTTCCAGCTCCGCCGCGGTCGATATTTCTTGGGGGGCACCTGGTGGAGCCGAGGGGAGTCGAACCCCTGACCTCGTCATTGCGAACGACGCGCTCTACCAACTGAGCTACGGCCCCGGTTTCCCGGTCCAGGCGAGGGCGCGACATAGGCGGGCGTCCGGCCCCCTGTCAACGGGACGCGCGGCGGAATCCTTTGGACGCGGCGGCGGCTGCGGCTAGAAGCGGGGAAACCGCTTCGCACTCACGGAACACCACATGGGCCCCGCCATCGCCGGCTTCATCTGCTTTCTGGTCGCCACCGCGCTGACCTTCCTCTGGTGGGCGATCATCGGGACGGTGATCCTGAGCTGGCTGTTCGCCTTCGACGTCATCAACTACCGCAACCGCTTCGTGGCGCAGATCGCGCAGTTCCTGGATGCGGTGACGGCACCGATCCTGTCGCCGCTGCGATCGATCATCCCGCCGATCGGGGGCTTCGACCTGTCGCCCCTGGTTGCGCTGGTGCTGATCTCGGGCATCCAGCGCTACATCCTGCCGATGTCGTGCGTGGCGCTGAACGACCTGTTGGGCGGGTTCTGAGGCTTTCGCGCCCTTGCGCCGATTGCCCCGCCTTCTAAGGTGCGGGCGACGGGCGGGGCCGTCCGAGTTGATCCGGAAGTCATGAGTTCCATCCGCACAGTCTCCATCCTCGGTGCCGGCCAGATGGGTGCCGGCATCGCGCAGGCCGTGGCCGTGGGCGGCTATGAGGTGCGCCTGTATGACGTCGACCCCGCGCGGGTCGCTGCGGCCCGGGCCGAGATCGGTGCCAGCCTGGCCCGACAGGTCGAACGCGGCGCGATCACGGCCGAGCAGGGCGGCGACGCCGGCGCGCGCATCACGGCGGCGGCGTCGCTGACCGAGGTCGGCTCGGCCGATCTGGTCATCGAGGCCGCGGTCGAGGACGAGGCGGTCAAGAAGGCCGTCTTCGCCGAGCTGACGCCGCATCTGTCGGCCGAGGCGCTGCTGGCGTCCAACACCTCGTCGATCTCGATCACCCGGCTGGCCTCGGCCACGGACCGTCCCGAGCGCTTCATCGGCCTGCACTTCATGAAGCCGGCCCCGACCATGAAACTGGTCGAGATCGTGCGCGGCATCGCCACCTCTGCGGCCACCTATGACGCGGCCGTGGCCTTCGCCGAGAGCCTGGGCAAGACCACCACCAACGCCGAGGACTTCCCGGCCTTCATCGTCAACCGCATCCTCGCGCCGATGATCAACGAGGCGGTGTTCACCCTGTACGAGGGCGTGGGCGACGTGGCCTCGATCGACGCCGCGCTGAAGCTGGGGGCCAACCACCCGATGGGGCCGCTGGAGCTGGCCGACTTCATGGGGCTGGACGTCGTCCTGGCCATCATGAACGTGCTCTACGACGGCTTGGCCGACAGCAAGTACCGGCCCTGTCCCCTGCTGGTGAAGTACGTCGAGGCCGGATGGCTGGGCCGCAAGGCCGGGCGCGGCTTCTACGACTATTCCGGCGCGACGCCGGTGCCGACGCGATGAGGGTCGATTTCGAGGACCCGAAGAGCCTGCCGGGGCGGATGCCCGTGGCGTGGAAGCGGTCGTCGGCGGCGCTGGTGCTGGCGGCGGTGGCGGGGGTGGCGTGGCCGCCGCTGTGGCTGACCCTGCTGGTCTGGCGGCCGACGACCTGGTTCCGGGGCGTCGACACCGACTGGCGGCTGATCGTGCTGGCGGTCGGCGTGGTGGCCGTGCCGACCCTGCTGTGGTGGCTGCGCAAGGAGCACGCGCGCACGGGGCGGCCGGGCACGCGGCTGGGCGTGGTGTGGCGCTTCATGTTCTACGGGGGCCTGCTGGCGGTGGCGCTGCAGGCCCTGCTGGCGGTGGTGGTGTCGGTGCTGGGCTGGATGACCTCGGCCGACGTGGGGCAGGCGGTCGGCTTCACCGAGACGGCGCTGCTGCTCTTCGGCGTGGGTGGCCTGCCGCTGGCGGCGGTGGTCGGCGTGTCCTACGCCCTGTGGGCCGGGCTGTGCGCGGCCTTCATCGCCGTGGAGCCCCGGCCGGAGGTCAGGGACCGGCTGGGCGTGCTGCAGCGCTACTGACCCCCGGGACGCAGGCCGGTCAGGCCTGCATCGTCCAGCCCTCGACTCCCATGGCCGCCTGACGGACCGCTTCCGAGCGGGTCGGGTGCGGATGGCAGATGCGGGCCAGATCTTCCGACGCGCCGCCGAAGGCCATCAGCACGCAGGCCTCGCCGATCAGCTCCCCGGCCTGCGGTCCGTAGATGTGGACGCCCAGAACCCGGTCGGTGGCCTTGTCGGCCAGCACCTTGGCAAAGCCCTCGCCCTCGTGGTTGATCTTGGCCCGGCTGTTGGCGGTGAAGGGGAATTTGCCCTTGGTGTAGGCCACGCCCGCGGCCTTGAGCTGTTCCTCGGTCTGGCCGACCCAGGCCACTTCCGGCGTCGTGTAGATGACGCTGGGAACGAGGTTGTAGTCGACGTGACCCGCCTTGCCCGCGATCAGTTCGACGGCGGCGACCGCGTCCTCTTCCGCCTTGTGCGCCAGCATCGGGCCGTGGGTCACGTCGCCGATGACCCAGACGCCGTCGGCGACCTTGAAGTGGTCGTTGGCAACGAAGCCGCGGGCGTCCGGCGCGGCACCGACCGTCTCCAGACCCAGGCCCTGGGTGTAGGGCCGCCGCCCGATGGCGACCAGCACCACGTCGGCGGTCAGGCTGGTCGCCTCTCCGCCCTTGGCCGGTTCGACGGTCAGGGTCACGCCGGCTTCGTCGGCCTTTGCGGCCGTCACCTTCTGGCCCATACGGAAGGTCATGCCCTGTTTGGTCAGGCCGCGCTGGAAGGCGGTTGCCACCTCGGCGTCCATGCCGGCGCCGATGGAGTCGAGATACTCGATCACGGTGACCTCGGCACCCAGACGGCGCCAGACCGAGCCCAGCTCGAGCCCGATCACGCCGGCACCGATCACCACCATCGACTTCGGCACCGCCGACAGCGACAGGGCGCCGGTGGAATCGATCACCTTGCCCTCGACGAACTCCACGCCCGGCAGGGGCGTGGGCTCGGAGCCCGTGGCGATGATGACGTTCTTCGCCGCGTAGGTCGTCGCGCCGTCGGCACCCTCGACCACGACCTTGCCCGGGCCGTCGAGGCGGCCGCGGCCCTTCAGCCAGTCGACCTTGTTCTTCTTGAACAGGAATTCGATGCCCTTGGTCAGGGCCGTCACGCTGTCCTGCTTCTGGGCCATCATCTGGCCGAGGTTCAGCTTCGGCGCGACCTCGATGCCCAGACCGGCGAAATCCTTCGACGCCGCCTCGAACAGTTCCGACGCGTGCAGCAGGGCCTTGGACGGCATGCAGCCGACGTTCAGGCAGGTCCCGCCGAGCGTTTCGCGCATCTCGACGCAGGCGACCTTCAGCTCCAGCTGGCCCGCGCGGATGGCGGCGTTGTAGCCGCCGGGGCCGCCGCCGATGATGATGACGTCGTAGGCGGGGGTCTGGTCGGCCATGGGATCCTCGGGCGTCGGGAGAGCGCGCGCCGGGAACCTAGCGATCACGGGCGCGGAATCAACCGCGGGGGGCGCTCAGATCGCGAGTTGGCCGGGGGTCCGAACGCGCCGCCGCCGCCGCGTGGCCGCGAGGATCAGCAGGCCCAGAACAATCAGGCCGCCCAGCACCAGCCAGACCGGATCGACGCCCAGCGAGACGCCCAGATCGCCCGGCGCGGCGGCCGGACCGCCTTCGGTCATCGACGGTCCCGCCGAGCGCGTGGTCATCTCGCCGCCGCCCCGACCGCGATCGATGGCCAGCCGCAGGGCCGCGTCGGCCAGAAAGCCGAGGAAATAGGCCGCGGCCGCCCGGGGGTTGCCGGACCCCAGCATGACCGCCGCGATCAGGTACAGAAGCACCGCCCCGATCCACAAGACGGCGGTCAGAATCCCTCCGGACCCCATCTCGGCCCCCATCCGGGTGACGGCGGCACCGGGGTCGGCACCCTCAAGCAACGGCGAAAGGAAGGGCCAGGCCAGCCAGCCCGCATAGGCCAGCACGGCCAGCAGAAGCACGACGCGCAGGATCTTCATCGGGCGACCTTTCCCATTTCGGGACGATCAAACCCCAAAACGCCGCCGACCGCGAGTCCGTCAGCCGGCAGCGGGAAGGGCGAGGGTGACCTCGGTCCCGGAGTCGGGGGCGGACGTGATCGACAGCGAGCCGCCCGACTGGCGGGCAAAGGCGTGGGCGTGCGCCAGGCCCAGCCCCGCCGCGCCCTCGCGCGTGGTGAAGAAGGGCTCGACCGCGCGTCGAGCCACGTCAACGTCCATGCCGGGGCCATCATCGCGCACCGTCAGGTTCAGGGTCGCGTCGTCCGTCTGTGAAAGGCGCACGGCCACGGACCCGCGTCCGGAGGTCGCCTGGGCGGCGTTGGTGACGAGCGCGGCCAGCGCCCCCTCCAGCGCCACGGGATCGATGCGGGCGACCAGGGGGTCGGACGGAACCTCGACCAGCAGGTCGACCGTCGGTCCGGCGACCAGCCTCAGCTTGCCCTCCATGCCGCGCACGACGGCCCCGAGATCGATCATCTGCACGGGCGCGGCGTCTTCGCCGTCGGCGAAGGCGGCCAGCCGGCGGGTCAGGGTTTCGCCCCGCTGTCCGGCGGCCAGGGCGGCGCGGCCGAGACGGCGCACGCGGTCGGGTTCGTCGGCCTGGCTGACCATCATGTCCAGCGCGCTGGTCATGACACCCAGCAGGGCGTGGAAATCCTGACTGACGCCGCCGGTCAGCCGTCCGACACCCTCCAGACGGCGCGCGGCTTCCAGCTCGGCGTTGGCCTCGGCGCGAGCGCGCTCGGCCTCGGCCTCGGCTGCTTCGGCGCGGGCGCGCAGGGCCTCCAGTTCGGGGCGCAGGTCCTCGACCGGGGCGAGGACGGCCGGCGCTTCCGCGGCGGGCTCCGCCTCCGGTCCGGCGCGCTCGCCAGCGGCCAGCAGGGCCTCGACCGCGCCGTCCTCCGCCATCAGGGGCAACAGACGCCAGCGCGTGCCGGCGGCGGCACCGCCGCGCACCTCCAGCGGTTCGGCCTCGCCCGCAGGTGCCGTCAGGGCGGCGCGCAGAGCCTGACGCCCCTCGACGCGTTCGTCTTCGCCGAGGAACAGGTCGGCGAAGTCGCCGCCCAGGATCAGGTCGTCACGGCCGCTGAGCGTGCGGGCGACGGGATTGGCCTCCTTCACCCGGCCGTCCGGATCGAGGATGAGCAGGGCGCTGGAAGCGGAGTCAAAGACCCGGCGCACCAGGGCGTCGGACGCCGACGGTTGGGGCGCGACGGGCACCTCGGGCTCGATCACCGGCTGGGTCAGGCCCTCGGTCTCGACGATGGCGGCGGTGGATCCGATGATCTCGCCCGTCGCGGTCTCGATCGGCATGGCGGTGACCGAGACCAGCATCTTGCGCCGCGTGGCCGGGTTGGCCAGCAGGTGCTGGAACCCCTTCACCGTCTGGCCGCGCAGGGCGCGCGCGCTGGGAAGAAGGTCGGGCGGAACCGGCCGGCCGTCCGGATAGGTGATACCCCAGGTCGCGGAGTGGAAGCGCAGGCCCAGCAGCTCGGCGTCCCGTCGGCCCAGCAGCTGGTGGGCGGCGCGGTTGGCGAAGACGAACTTGCCCTGTTTGTCGGTCTCGACGAGGGCGACGGGAATGGCGTTCAGGATTTCGAGGCTGCGGGCCTCGGCGGCTTCGGCGCGGCGGACGGCGGCGTCGAGCGCCGAGCCCGTGGCGTCAGACCGGCCACGACGCGTCAGGGCCCAGATCCAGGCGGCGAGCGCCACGACGTGACCGGCCACGGCCAGGACCGCGAACACCAGGGTCCAGTCGATCTGCCCTTCCATCACCATGACGTCGCGCGCTCCATCCCGAAATGAGGCGCCCGGCGGCGCCTGTTCGGGTTCTTGCAAGAGGCGAACCGCTCGCCCCGAAGGCGACTAGAACGCCGCAGAACGCCGGTCCAGCGGCATCGTCCCGTTTCGGCACGAAGAAGGGGCCGGGCGTCGCCGCCCGGCCCCCTCGACTGCCCCCGGGTGCCCCCGGATCAGGATCAGAAGGCGACGCGCAGCACCAGCTTGTAGACCGGACCGGCCTCTTCGCTCTCGACCTCGTATTCGTCGTAGTCGCGGTCTTCCTGGTCTTCGAAGTTGTCGAACTTGTCGAAGACCTCGTCCTTGGTCGCGTTCAGCAGGTTGGAGCCGGTGAACCGCAGGACGATGTTTTCGCCGAAGGTCTTCTCCACGAAGATCTCCAGGTCGTCGCCGTAGGAGGTGCGGACCTCCTCGGCCAGAACGCGGTCGTAGGCGTCGCCCTGCGAGCGCCAGCTGGCACCGAAGGCCGCGCCCCAGGTCGGGACGTCATGCGTGAACCCGGCGCTGGCCACATAGTCGGACTGGCCGTTAAAGCGGCGCTCGCCCAGGAAGTCCTCGATGTTCGAGTCCAGCCAGGAGACGTTCACGAACACGCCGGTGTTCTCCAGGCCGACGACCGTCAGCGGCGTGGAGAGGTCGAACTCGACGCCGTACACCTCGCCGTCGCCGACGTTGGACGGCGTGAACACGCCCTCGCCCTCGCTGCCGGGCAGCGGCGCGCCGCCGGCGTCGGTCACCGCCGCGAACTCGATGAGATCGGTCACGTCGCGGTAGAAGACGTTCAGGCCGACCACGCCGCGGCGTCCCAGACGACGCTCGAAGCCGAGATCGAAACCGTAGGCCGTCTCGGGCTCCAGGTTCGGATTGCCCTGGAAGTCGCTCTCGCCGAGCTCCTCCTCAAGCAGGGCGGGCGACAGGAAGTTGAAGTTCGGACGACGCACCGTACGGGCGGCCGAGAAGGTCAGGCGATCCGTGTCCGACAGCGACCAGCGCAGGCTGAACGACGGCAGCAGGATGCCGTAGTCGTTCTCGACGGTCTCGAACGTCAGCGGGTCGCCCGGTTCGTTGGTGTTGCCGGTGATGGTCGTGTCGGTGGTTTCGTACCGCAGGCCGGCTTCCCACTTCATCGCGCCGTTTTCGCCCGACAGCATCACATACGGGTCGAAGCGGGTTTCCTCGATGCTGCTCAGCCCGCCGGTGATCGCTTCATAGTCCGAGAAGTCGGCCTCGGCGGCGGGGAAGTCGGCCAGGTCGCCGTCGGCCTCGGACTCCAGGATGCTGGTGTCGCGGGTCTTCTCGATCCAGTCGAAGCCGAACTCCAGCTCCATCTCGCCCAGCTCCAGCTCGTGCGACAGACGCGCCGCCAGCTCCTCGTCCTGGATGTCGGTCAGCACGCGAGCCTGTTCGAACTCGTCGTCCTCGAGGTTCTGCTCGTCCTCGAACTCGAACTGCTCGTCGTCGATGGCCGCATAGGTGACCTTGAAGGTCGTCTCGCCGCCCAGCATCTCGCGCTCGTAGCGGGCCCCGACCGAATAGTTGTCGGTGACGATGTCGACGTTGTTGTCGTTGATCGTGGTCAGCTCGGCGGGGGTGATGATCCCCTCGTTGTACTCCAGCGAATCCTCGTCCTCGAGGCGGTCGGTGCGGACGAACAGGCCGGTCAGCTGCAGTTCGCCGCCGGCGACGTCCACCTCATAGGCGGCGTTGAAGGAGTAGTCGGTGCCGTCGCGGGTGTCGGTCTGAAGTTCGACGTTCTCCAGGTCGCCGCCCGGCTCATCGAAGCGGTCCGAGCGCTTGACCTTGGGATTGTAGCGGTCCTGCACGTTGGCACCGAGCAGCAGGCGGCCCGGGCCCACCTGGCCGCCGAACACCGCGCCGTAGGTGCCGCGGAACTCGCCGTCGTCGAAGCGCATGGCACCGACGCGCAGGTAGCCGCCGTCCAGGGTGTAGGCGTCGCGCAGCACGATGTTGATCGCGCCGGCGACAGCGTCGCCCGAACGGTTGGCCGAGGACGAGCGGACCACCTCGACCCGCTCGATCAGCTCGGCGGGGATGCGGTCGACGAAGAAGCTGCGGTCGACTTCGGAACCCGTGACGCGTTCGCCGTTGATCAGGATCTGGGTGTAGCCCGGGTCGAGGCCGCGCAGGCGGGCGCCGTCGGACTCGATCACGTCCGACAGGAAGGTGACGGAGGGCACGCGCCTCAGGGCGTCGCCGACGGTGGTCGGTTCGAAGCGCTGGAAGTATTCGAGGTCGTAGGACAGGGTCGGCGCGACGTCCTCGGTGCGGTTGCGGAAGATCGGCTGGCCGGTGACGATGATGTCCTCGACCCGCGTGACCTCGCCCTCCGGCGCGTCCTGGGCCTGGGCAGCCATGGCGATGGCGAGCGGCGCGAGCGCGGCGCCCATGAACAGCTTGATGCGCATGTGAAAGGAATCCCCCGAGAGCAGGGCGACCTTTCGCCTCAGCCTCGGAAATCGCCTCTAGGCCCGCCGCGCGACGCTCCGGCGACGCTTGCGTGACGGGGGAATCTCAGATCGATCATCGTTTCATGACGAACGCTCCGGATGCTTGACGCCCGCCCCCGGGCGATGCGACCGGGCGGGCCGAAACCGGGGGAACCTCACCATGCGCCTGCTCGTTTTGACCGCCGCCGCGGCCCTGCTCGCCGCCTGCTCGACCGTCGAGGATCGGGGGCCCCAAGGCATCATGGCACCGGGCGACCCGGCCAAAGCCGTCATGGCGGCGGTGGAGACGGTGGTGACCACCGATCCCGAGGTCGACGCCGACGATCCGGCCTTCTGGGCCGATCCCCGCGATCCGTCGCGCGCGGTCATGTTCGGGACGGACAAGTCGGACGGTCTCTACGTCCACAACATGGACGGAACGGTGCGGGAATTTCTGCCGTCCGGCCCGGTGAACAACGTCGATCTGCGCCCTGGTTACCGGGTCTGGGCGGGCGAGCGTGTTCTGGTGGGGGCCAGCAACGACGCGCCCGGAGCCAACGGCGTGAACCTCTACCTGTTCGACCCGGCGACCCTGTCGACCACCAACTACTGGTTCATGCCGACCGCCTACGAGCCTTACGGCTTCTGCATCGGGCGACGCGGAGATGTGTTCTTTCTGGTCGTCACCACCAAGGCGGGTACGGTGCACCAGATGACGATCGAGGCGGGGCCGACCGGGCCGGTGATCGGCGCGCCTCGCGTCCTGACCCTGGGCGGCCAGCTGGAAGGCTGCGTGGTCAATGACGCGGCCGACACCCTGTACGTGGGCGAGGAGGACGTCGGCGTCTGGAGCTTCGACTTCGATCCCGCCGGCCCGACGACTCCAACGGAAATCGCCCGCGTCGACAGGGTCCGCATCAAGGACGACGTCGAGGGCCTGACGATCATCCGCGACCGGGGGGTCGAATATCTGATCGTCTCCAGCCAGGGCGACAGCACCTATCCGGTGTTCCGGATCGAGGGCGACGATCACGTCTACGTCGGGCGGTTCGCCATCGTCGACGGCCCGACCATCGACGGCGTCACCCAGACCGACGGGCTGGACGCCTTCTCCGGCCCGATCGGCCGCTTCCCGGAAGGCGCGCTGGCCTTCCACGATCACGAGGACGCGCCCAATCCCGGCCAGCAGAACTTCAAGATGGTCGACTGGCGCGACGTGAGGACGGCTCTGGGCCTCTAGGCCGTCGAGTCCGGGGCCTTGCGCCTCAGGCCGTAGTAGAGGCCGAGGCCGGCCGGGATCAGCCAGTAGGCGAAGCCCGGTGCCCACGGCGCGGCGGAGAGGAGCGGCGAGGCGGCCAGTCCCGCCGAGACCAGACCCGCCGCCACGCACATCATCCAGACGTCGCGCGCCTGACCCAGGGCGGCGCGCGCGGCCGCGTCGCGGGCGTGGGGCCGCCCCGCCTGATTGAGCAGCACGAACAGCAGGCTCAGGAAGGCGAAGCCGATCCCGTAGGCGACGAAGATGCCGCGCAGGTCGCCCAGCGAGCGGATCAGCTCGGCCCCCGGCAGGCGTCCGCCCGAGACCCAGCCCATGCCCGTCTCGGTCAGGAGCCGCAGCGGGAAGACGTAGACCAGCACGGTGAAGACGATGGCCAGGCTGATCAGGCCGATCGCCCCGCCGCGCGCCGCTGTCAGCCGGCCGAAGCCGCGGTGGGCGGCCCAGAACATCGTCACCAGGGCGAAGCCGGCGGCGAAGGCCGGCACGTGCGACAGGGCCCGACCGAGATCGGCGAACGAGGTCAGCGGCTGGGCACCGGCGATGATCAGCAGGGTGACGGCGAAGGCGAAGGCCGCGTCCACGAAGGCGTCCAGCCGCCGGTCCGCCTCACGCCCGATCGCGTCGGAATGGTCCATGCCCGCCTCCCGTCCCCGGGAATGAGGCTGACGCAAGCGGCCGCCGAAAACAAGAAAGGCCCCGCCGGAGCGGAGCCTTCTCTGATCTCTGACTGGAGCGGGCGAGGCGATTCGAACGCCCGACCCTCACCTTGGCAATCTGGGGAGGCCCATGGCTCCAAAAGCAAAAAGGCCCGATCCGAAGACCGAGCCTTTTCTGTTTCGACTGGAGCGGGCGAGGCGATTCGAACGCCCGACCCTCACCTTGGCAAGGTGATGCTCTACCCCTGAGCTACGCCCGCGCTCTCAGTCGAGAGCGGGGCGTATAGCGGACGCCCCGCCGCACCTGCAAGAGGCTTTTTGGTCCTATTCCCGGTTGCCCATGAAGGCGAGCAGAAACTGGAACAGGTTCACGAAGTTGATGAACAGGGCCAGGGCGCCGAAGCCGGTGGCCACGGCCATGGCGGCCTGGTCCCCGCCCAGGGCGTAGTAGGTCATCTTCAGGCGCTGGGTGTCGTAGGCGATGAGGCCCGAGAAGATCAGCACGCCGGCGGCGGAGATGATCCAGTACAGGGTGGCCGAGCCGAGGAACATGTTCACCACCGAGGCGATGATCAGGCCGATCACCGCCATGATCAGGAAGGTCCCGATCGGCGACAGGTCGCGCTTGGTGGTGTAGCCGAACAGGCTGAGGCCGCCGAACGCCGCCGCCGTAACGAAGAAGGTCGAGGCGATCGAGGCGTCGGTGTAGCGCAGGAACAGCAGGCCCATGCCGGCGCCGATCGAGGCGACCACGGCCCAGTAGAGCAGGTTCACGCCGCGCGCCGACGGGTTCTTCATGAAGAACATGGAGCCGAACAGCAGGACCAGCGGGGCGAACTGCACCACCATGCCCAGAACCGTCAGGCCGATCCGGCCGTCGGCGGTGCGGGCGAAGAACAGCTGCTGCACCGGCTCGTAGTTGCCGGTGACCCAGGCCAGGGCACCGGCGACCACCAGACCCAGCGCCAGCTTGTTGTAGACGCCCAGCATGAAGGCGCGCAGGCCGGCGTCGACGGCCATGTCGGCCGTCTGCGGCAGCGGGCGGGCGTATCCGTTGTTGAAGTCGCTCATCGCGAGTTCGATCTCCCAAAACTTCCCGGAAGGACCGGGTTCCCGCCGAATATCGGGGCGGTCCGGGGGTGACGCAAGGAAAACCGGACTTGGGGCCGGACGCGGGCGCCGCTACCAATGGCCGCATGATCCGGCTGTTCGCCGCCCTGTCCCTGCCCTTCGACCTGGCCGAGCCGCTGGCGCGGCGCCAGGCCGGCCTGCCCGGCGCGCGCTGGAGGCCGGCCGAGGCCCTGCACGTGACCCTGGCCTTCTATGGCGAAGTCGCCGAGCGGACGGCGGACGATCTGGCCGCCGAGCTGGAGCGCGCCGCCACGGGCGGGCCGTTCGACCTGTCGCTGAGCGGCGTCGGGGCCTTCAGCGAGGGGCACCGCACCCACGCCATCTGGGCCGGCGTCGCGCCGAACGAGCGGCTGAACGTGCTGGCCGGGCGCTGCCGGGCGGCGGGCGAGCGGGCGGGGCTGAAGCTGGAGGCGCGCGCCTATCGCCCGCACGTCACCTTGGCCTATCTGAAGCCGCAGGCGGACCCGGCGCGCATCGGAGCCTGGATCACCAATCACAACCTGCTGGCCTCGCCGCCGGCGCGCATCGACCGCTTCGGGCTCTATTCCAGCGTCCTGACGCACGACGGCAGCCACTATGAGCTGGAACGGGAGTATCCGCTGTGACCGACGCCATCGCCCCCGGGCCGACGCTGGAAACGGAGCGGCTGATCCTGCGGCCCACGGCCTTGGTCGACTTTCCGCGCTGGGCGGAGATGATGGCCGACCCCGAGGCGGCCCGCTTCATCGGCGGCGCGCAGGCCGCGCCGGCCGCCTGGCGCGGCCTGATGACCATGGCCGGGGCGTGGGCCCTGACGGGCGTGGCCATGTTCTCGGTGATCGAGAAATCGACCGGCCTGTGGGTCGGCCGGCTGGGGCCGTGGACGCCGCTGGGCTGGCCCGGCACGGAGGTGGGCTGGGGCCTGCATCCGGACGCCCAGGGCAAGGGCTATGGCGCCGAAGGGGCCGCCGCGACGCTGGATTACGCTTTCGACGTGCTGGGCTGGACCGAGGTCATCCACTGCATCGACCCCGACAACGTCCCGTCGCAGAGACTGGCCGAACGGCTCGGCTCGACCAATCTGGGCCCCACCAAACTGCCGCCGCCATTCGAGGATGCGCCGGTCGACCGCTGGGGCCAGACGCGGGACCAGTGGCGGGCGCGACGCAACCGGTGAGGGCCTTCGCCCGTATCTGCCGGGTCGGATGGAGATGGAGACCCGAATGCGTCATGCCCTGAGCGCCGCCCTCGCCCTCGCCCTGCTGGCCCCGGGGGCCGCCCACGCCCAGGTGTCGGGGATCGACCTCGACCGGTTCGACGGCCGCTGGTTCGAGGTCGCCCGCAGCCCCAATGACGTCCAGAAGGATTGCAGCCGCGCCCAGATCGACTTCACCGCGACCAACCGGGCCGATCGCTACGGCATCACCGTGGCCTGCACCCTGACCTCCAACGGCCGGGTCGAGACCCTGCGCGCCGACGCCCGCATCAACGCCGAGAACAACGCCAAATTCCGCTTCACCCTGCGCGGCATCCTGGCCGTCGGCGGACTGGCGGGACAGAACTACTGGGTCATGGCCCACGCCCCGGACTACAGCTGGGCCATCCTGGCCCTGCCGAACAAGTCCGACTGGTGGATCTGGCACCGCAGCCAGAACCCGTCCGCCGCCGTCCGCAGCCAGACCTTGGCCCGCGCCCGCCAGCTGGGCCTGAACACCTCGCAGGTGGTGACGACGGGCGGGTGAGCCTATCCTCCGCGAAGCCGCTCGAAGCAGCGGCCTCAGCGGGGGGCGGGACCATGAAGCGTCCGAAGATCGGGACGATGCGCCGATACTGGGCGCTCATCGTGTTCGCCCCGGGCCTCTGGGGCTTCGCGGCTCTGCGGGGCGACGTCCCCTTGATCGTCCTGCTGGCGGCGGGGCCGGCCGTGATCGCAGGCCTCTGGATCTTCCTTCTGGGCGTGGAGGACGACGAGGCGTGGGAAGACCGGGAGAGATACCTCGACGATCTCGTCAGCATCGAGCGTCGCGAAGACCGATCGGAGCGTCCGTGACCCCCATCACTGTCTGGATGCGACGGTGATCGCTTTCCTTATCCGATGGGTGGACAGGGAGATCGCACACCACCCTACAGCCCATGCTTCGGCCCTGATCGCCCCGGTCGGGATGGTCCCCGGCGTCTGGTTCGGCTGGAACGGACTCACCGTCGCGGTGGCCCTCATCTGGGGGTGCGCCTGGATGGCTCTTTTTTTCTGGCGTCTGGCGGTGTTTATCAAGAAGTACGAAGCCAGGAAGCGGCGGAGCGACAGGCGCAAGGCGTTGCGAGCCGCGAGGAAGACCCGCTAGCGGCACCCCGGATGCATGATGCGGTTGCCCCCCGCTTGACCTCCGGAACACAACCGGAACATATGCGGCCATGGCGGCCGCGGCGCTTCAGATCGAACTCGTCTTCTCCCGGCCGGAGACCACGCTGGCGGTGACGCGGGGCGCGGCGCGGCTGCTGGTGGACATGGGCCATGCCCCCTTGCTGGAGGTGGGCCTGCCCAACGGCCGGCGCGCCGACGTCATGGCGCTGGGCCCGCGCGGCGAGATCGTCATCGTCGAGGTGAAGTCGGGGCTGGACGACTTCCGCTGCGACCAGAAGTGGCGCGAGTACGGGCCGTTCTGCGACGCCTTCTACTTCGCCGTCGACCCCGGCTTCCCCCATGACCTGATCGAGAGCGACTGCGGCCTGATCGTCGCCGACGGCTTCGGCGGCGCGGTGGTGCGCGAGGCGACGCCGATGCCGCTGGCGCCCGCGCGGCGGAAGGCGCTGACGCTGGCGTTCGGGCGGCTGGGGGCGATGCGGGCGCTGAAGGGGTAGGGCTTGGGGCTTGGGGTAGGGGTAGGGGTAGGGGTAGGGGTAGGGGTAGGGAGGCGTGAGTGGGCGGATATCGGGAGCTCGACGTCTGGCGCCGATCGATGGATCTGGCTGAGGCCGTCTACCGGCTGACGCGGTCTTTTCCGACGGAAGAGAAGTTCGGACTTACCTCTCAGGCCCGGCGGTCGGCTGCGTCGGTCCCAGCCAACATCGCGGAGGGGTACGGTCGCGGCACGAGACCTGCGTACATCAGTTTCGTCCGCATCTCACAGGGCTCACTCAAGGAACTCGAGACCCATCTCCTGCTTGCGGCCCGGGTCGGTGCCTGCCGTCCGTCCGACATCGAACCCATGCTGGACGAAGCCGATCAGCTGGGGAGGATGCTCAGGGCTCTCGCCGCAAGCCTTGGCCCGAAGGCCGCCCCCTAACGCCTACCCCTACCCCTACCCCTACCCCTACCGCCTACCCCTGCCCTCACCGCGGCGCGCGCTTGGCCAGGATCCGCTGCAGGGTCCGGCGGTGCATGCCGAGGCGGCGGGCAGTCTCCGAGACGTTGTGGTCGCACAATTCGTAGACGCGCTGGATGTGTTCCCAGCGCACGCGGTCGGCGCTCATGGGATTGTCCGGCGGCTCCGGGGCCTCGCCGGTCATCAGCAGGGCCTTGACCACGTCGTCGGCGTCGGCGGGCTTCTGCAGATAGTCGACGGCACCGGCCTTGACCGCGGCGACGGCTGTGGCGATGGCGCCGTAGCCGGTCAGCATGACGATGCGGCTGTCCTCGCGCCGCTCGCGGATCATCTCGACGACCTTCAGGCCGTTGCCGTCCTCCAGCCGCATGTCCAGCACGGCGAAGGCGGGGGGCCGGCCGGCCACGGCGACGCCGGCCTCGGCCACCGAGGCGACGGTGACGACCTCGAAACCGCGGCTTTCCAGCGCGCGGCCCAGCCGGGTGCGCAGGGCCTGGTCGTCGTCGAGCAGAAGCAAAGATCGGTCCGGCAGCGCCGCGACGCGGGCTTCCTGGGCGGAGGGATCGGCGGTCTGGGCGTCGGTCATGGGGTCTCCTGTAACGCCGATGTCGGACCGTCCGGTTCCGCGCGCAAGAGGTTCAGCCCCCCTGCGACGATTCGAGCGCCGGGCGCGGCCAGCGCACGGTGACGCGGGCGCCCTTCATCGGCGGGTCGATCTGGTCGGCCGAGCCGACCGAGACCGCGCCGCCGCTGCGCTCCAGCAGGGTGCGGGCAATGAAGAACCCCAGACCCATGCCGCCCTGGCTGGGCGCGACGGGCGGCTCGGGTGCCTCCGGACGGGGCTTGCGGCCGCGACGACCGGCGGTGGCGGCCTGGGCCGCGGCGGCGATCTGGGCGGTCAGGGCGCGGCGCGCCTTGCCGTGCGGGCGGCTGGTCACATAGGGCTCTCCCAGCCGGGGCAGGACGTCGGCGGCGAAGCCGGGGCCGTCGTCCAGCACCGAGATCTCGATCCAGCCGGCGTCGACCACCGCCTCCAGCCGCACCGCGGCCGAGGCGAAGTCGGCGGCGTTCTCCACAAGGGTCGACAGGCCGTGCACCACCTCGGGCAGGCGGCGCACCTGGGGCGGGCGCTCGCCCGAGCGGGTCCGCACCACCGCCTCGAAATCGAGGTCGAAGCCGCGATGGGGCTGGATCACCTCCTCCAGCAGAGCGCGCAGGCTGACCGAGGCGGTCAGGGCGCCGTCGTCCTCGGGGGCCTGCGACAGGCGCTTCAGGATCTCTCGGCAGCGCTCGGCCTGTTGCAGGATCAGCTGGGCGTCCTCGGCGAGGGCGGCGTTGCCCTGGGCCACCCGGCTGAGCTCCTTGGCCACCACCTGGATGGTGGCCAGCGGCGTGCCCAGTTCGTGCGCGGCGGCGGCGGCCAGCCCGCCCATGGCCGCCAGCCGCTGCTCGCGCTGCAGCACGTCCTGGGTGGTGGCCAGCGCCAGCTCCAGCTTCTCGGCGTCGGCCGCCACGCGCCAGGCATAGGTTGCGGTGAAGACCACACCGGTGACCAGCGCCAGGCCGATGCCGAAGCGGTACAGCGGCGGCAGGTCCAGCTCGGTCCCCTTGGCCCAGGGCAGGGGCATGGACCAGTGGAACAGGGCGACGGCGGCGACCAGGGCCATGAAGCCCAGCGCCAGCGCCTGCCGCGCCGGCAGGGAGGCGGCGGCGACCGTCACGGGCGCCACCAGAAGCAGGCAGAAGGGGTTCCGCAGGCCTCCGGTCAGCGCCAGCAGCACGGTCAGCTGCAGCATGTCGAAGCCGAGATGCAGGGCCGTGCGCCGCCCGTCGGCCGGCTGGGGGTCCAGCGTCTTGAGCCCGGACGCGGCGTAGAGGTTGAACAGCACCCCGGCGGCGATCGCCGCGGCGCAGGCCATCAGCGGCAGGTCGAAATGCAGGATCACCGTAGCGGTGAAGATCGTCGCGCTCTGTCCGGTCAGGGCCAGCCAGCGCAGGATGATCAGGGTGCGCAGCGACAGGCCGCGGCCGCGGCGCGGCAGATCGTGCCAGCCCTGGGGGCGGGCGTCCTGCGTCGCGGCGTCGGCTTCCACGGGGCTCACGCGCCCCCTATAGACCGCCGCGTCGTCCCGAACGAGCCTCCGGAGTCCGCGATGCCGCGTCGCACCACCATCCTGTTCGCCGCCGCCGTGTCCGGCGTCGCCCTGGCCCTGGCCCTGATCACCATGGTGGTCGTCGGCGCGCGGGACCGGGCCGCGCCGTCGCAGGGCGTGGCGGGGGCCTCGGTGCAGGCGGGCGGCACCGGACAGCCGCAGGTGGGCGGGCCCTTCACCCTGGTCGACCAGGACGGGCGCACCGTGACCGAGGCCATGCTGAAGGACCGCTGGAGCCTGGTCTTCTTCGGCTTCACCTATTGCCCGGACTACTGCCCCACCACCCTGGCCATGCTGGACGCGACGAAGCGCGAGCTGGGGCGCGAGGGCGAGGACCTGCAGATCGTCTTCGTCTCGGTCGACCCGCAGCGGGACACGCCGCAGGCGCTCAAGGACTATCTGTCCAGCCCCGGGTTTCCCGCGGGAGTGATCGGCCTGACCGGCACGCCGGACCAGGTCGCCGCGGTGGCGAAGGCCTATGGCGCCTATTACGAGAAGGTGGGCGAGGGCGAAAACTACACGATGAACCACTCGCTCGCGATCTGGCTGATGGGGCCGGACGGCGCGTCGCGGCTGAGCCTGAACCACCAGCTGGGGCCAGAGCGGACCGCCCAGCTGATCCGCAGCGCCCGCGCGCGGGGCTGATCCCCTCCAAGGCGGCTTGCACATATAAGGATATCTTTATATGGCTGCGCGCCTCGCCGTCCGCAGGAGCCGCCCGTGAGCCGTTCGTCCTTCGTCTTCACCTCTGAAAGCGTGTCCGAGGGACACCCCGACAAGGTCGCGGACCGTATCTCCGACACCATCGTCGACCTGTTCCTGTCCAAGGATCCCGAGGCGCGCGTCGCCTGCGAGACCCTGACCACGACCAATCTGGTCGTGCTGGCCGGAGAGATCCGCGGCCAGGGCATCATGGACACGAACGGAAACTGGGCCCCGGGCGTCCAGGACGAGATCGAGGCCGCGGTGCGCGCCGCCGTGCGCGACATCGGCTATGAGCAGACCGGCTTCCACTGGGACAAGTTCGAGTTCATCAACCGCCTGCACGGCCAGTCGGCCGACATCGCGGTCGGCGTCGACGCCGCCGGCAACAAGGACGAGGGCGCGGGCGACCAGGGCATCATGTTCGGTTACGCCTCGAACGAGACCCCCGAGCTGATGCCGGCCACGCTGCAGTACAGCCACAACATCCTGCGCCGCCTGGCCGAGGTCCGCCACGGCGGCGAGACGCGCCTGGAGCCGGACGCCAAGTCGCAGGTGTCGATCCACTACGAGAACGGCAAGCCGGTCCGCGCCACCTCGATCGTGCTGTCGACCCAGCACGCGCCGGGCTTGAGCTCCGCCCAGGTCGCGGAGATCGTGAAGCCCTACATCCTCGAGGTCCTGCCGGAAGGCTTCACCGACGAGAACACCGTCTGGCACATCAACCCGACCGGCATCTTCGAGATCGGCGGGCCCGACGGCGACGCGGGCGTGACCGGCCGCAAGATCATCGTCGACACCTACGGCGGCGCGGCCCCGCACGGCGGCGGCGCCTTCTCGGGCAAGGACCCGACCAAGGTCGACCGCTCGGCCGCCTATGCCTGCCGCTACCTGGCCAAGAACGTGGTCGCGGCCGGCCTGGCCGATCGCTGCACCATCCAGATCTCCTACGCCATCGGCGTGGCCAAGCCCCAGTCGATCCACGTCGACCTGCACGGCACCGGCAAGGGCGGGGTCAATGAAGCCGTGCTCGAGGCCAACATCCTCGGCCTGATCGGTGGCGCCACGCCGCGCGCGATCCGCGAGCACCTGGGCCTGAACAAGCCGATCTATGCCCGCACCGCCGCCTACGGCCACTTCGGCCGCACGCCGGACGCGGACGGCGGCTTCTCGTGGGAGAAGACCGATCTGGTCGACAAGCTGAAGGCGCTGGTCTGAAGTTAGGCGTTGGGCGTTAGCGGGTAGGGAAACCGAGCCTGGCGAGGTGGTTGCCCTCCCTACCGCCTAACGCCTACTGCCTACCCCTCATGACCGACGCCTCCGCCCACCCCCCGCTCCGCTCGTTCGGCCGCATCAAGTCGCGCGCCGTGAAGCCGCGGCAGGCGGCGTTGTTCGACAGCCTTCTGCCGTCGATCCGGGTGCCGGATCCGAAGGCGGGGCCCATCGATCCCCTCGCCCTGATGCCCGGCGCGGCCGAGGTCTGGCTGGAGATCGGCTTCGGCGGCGGCGAGCACATGGCGGCCCAGGCGGCGCGCCGGCCGGACGCGCTGGTCATCGGCTGCGAGCCCTTCGTCAACGGCGTGGCCTCGGCCCTGCGCCACGTGGAGGAGGGCGGGCTGAGGAACGTCCGCCTGCATCCCGACGACGGCCGCGACGTGGTCGCCGCCCTGCCCGACGCCTCGCTGGACCGGGTCTACATCCTGTTCCCCGACCCCTGGCACAAGGCGCGGCACAACAAGCGCCGTCTGCTGCAGTCGGCCTTCCTGGCCGAGCTGATGCGCGTGCTGAAGCCCGGTGGTCTGCTGCGCTTCGTGACCGACTGGCAGGACTATGCCGACCAGACGCGCGATCTGCTGGACGCGACCGACGGTCTGACCCGCGTGCCCGACGCGGACGGCGACCTTGAGGATCGCACCGCCCCCGCCGACCACGTCGTGACGCGGTACGAGGAGAAGAAGCTGGGTGACTGCGCCCCGGTCTTCCTGGACTACGTGCGCGGCTGAGACGCCATCCGGCGCAATCCCTTGAGCGCGGCCAGAACCAGCACGGACTTGACCGCGGCCCCGATCAGGAAGGGCTGGACGCCGCCGACCCAGGCGTCGGCCGTGCCGATCTGCGTCGCCAGCCACGTGCCGCCCATCGCCAGCAGCAAGCCGTGCAGCGCGAACAGAACGGCGACGCCGATCACCCACCGGTCCAGAAGCCCCCGCCGCTCCGCCAGTCCCGCCAGTCCGGCGGCGACGGGAAAGGCGAAGATGTAGCCTGCCGTCGCCCCGGTGAACGGGCCAAGGCCATTGGCGCCTTCGGACAGCACCGGCAGGCCGATCGCCGCCGCGGCGAGATAGATCATCACGGCGGCCACGCCCCAGACCGGCCCCAGCACGGCCCCGGCCAGCAGGACGGCGAAGCTCTGCATGGTCATCGGCACCGGATGCATGGGCACGTCGATCTGCGCGCCGAGCGCCGTGAGCGCGGCGAAGGCGAGGGCGAACAGGGGGCGGAACACGGCGGACATGGCACCTGCTGACCATGGTCCCCGGCGGGCCGCAAGCCGCCACTGGCGCCGCGCGCGGAAAGCCGCCATGTGACGGGCCGAACCGGGGATCCGCCATGACCTTTTCGCTCCACGACGCCTCCGCGCCTGTCTTCGTGCGCGGCCTGAACGTGCTGCTCGGCCTGCTGGACAAGGCCCGCGCCTCGGGCCTGACGGAGGCCGAGCTGTGGGAGGCGCGGCTGGCGCCGGACATGCGGCCGTTCCCGGATCAGGTCCGCATGGCCTCCTTCTCGGCGCGGAGCTGCATCGGTCGGCTGACGGGGCAGGTCTGGCCGAAGACGGCCGACGACGAGGCGACGCTGGACCAGCTGGAGGCGACGGTGCGGCTGTCGCTGGCCTTCGTCGAGGCCGCCGATCCCGCCGCCTTCGCGGGCGCGGAAACGCGGCGGATCGAGCTGCGCTTTCCGGGCGTGGAGCTGGACTTCGAGGGCGCGGGCTATCTGACCAGCTTCGCGGTTCCGAACTTCAACTTCCACCTCGCCATGGCCTACGCAATCCTGCGCCACCGCGGCGTCGAACTGGGCAAGCGCGACTATCTGGGCCAGCTGGCGCTGATCTGAGTTCGCTCCAGGGGCTGACAAGGCGTTCCGGCGGGTCTATATGGCCGCTCACATCGTTAGACCGGCGTCCTAACGGCGCCGTTTGAAGCGGCGGCCCGGACGGACCGCCGCTTTTGTTTTGGAACCCGCTCGCCTTGAAAGCGAAGACCGTCGAAGACCGCGCTCTGCTGGAGCTGATCGAACCCGTGGCCGAGTCCATCGGGCTGGCGATCGTGCGCGTCCGGCTGATGGGCGGCACCCTGCGCCGGCGGCTGCAGGTCATGGCCGAGCGCCCGTCGGACCACGACATCGCGGTGGAAGAGTGCGCCCGGCTGAGCCGCGCCATTTCCGAGGTGCTGGACGCCGCGGACCCCATCGCCGGCGAGTATCTGCTGGAAGTGTCGTCGCCCGGCATCGATCGCCCGCTGACCCGGCTGGAGGACTTCGAGACCTTCGAGGGCTTCGAGGCGCGGCTGGAGACCGACCGCATGGTCGAGGGCCGCAAGCGCTTCAAGGGCGTCGTGGCCGGCGTCGAGGACGACAATGTGCTGATGGACCTGGAGGGCGAGGAGGACACCGCCCTTCTGCCGTTCGCCTGGCTGGTCGACGCCAAGCTGGTGCTGACCGATCAACTGATGAAGGCGGGGGCCGAAAAGCGTGCCGCCCGTCAAGAAACCGAAGACTGAGGACCGAACCATGGCCGTTGGCGTTTCCGCGAACCGTCTCGAACTTCTGCAGATCGCCGACGCTGTCGCGCGCGAGAAGAACATCGACAAGGAGATCGTCATCGAGGCGATCGAGGAGGCCGTGCAGAAGGGTGCCAAGTCCCGCTACGGCGCCCACCACGACATCCGCGCCCGGATGGATCCGAAGACCGGCGAGATGGCCCTGACCCGTCACGTCACCATCGTCGAGGACGACTGGCAGCCGGAAGACGAGCTGGAAGAGTTCAACGACAGCGCCATGGTGCGCCTGAAGGACGCCCTGAAGCGCGATCCCGAGGCCGAGGTCGGCAAGGAGTATGTCGAGGACCTGCCGCCGTTCGAGTTCGGCCGGGTGCAGACCCAGATGGCCCGTCAGGTCGTCATGGGGAAGGTCCGCGACGCCGAGCGCGCCAACCAGTACGAAGAGTTCAAGGATCGCGTGGGCGAGATCGTCAACGGCACGGTCAAGCGCGTCGAATACGGCAACACCATCGTCGATCTGGGCCGCGGCGAGGGCATCATGCGCCGCAACGACTCGATCCCGCGCGAGGTGTTCAACATCGGCGACCGGATCCGCACCTACATCTACGACGTGCGCCCGGAGGCCAAGGGTCCGCAGGTCATGCTGTCGCGCGCCCACCCCGGCTTCATGGCCAAGCTGTTCGCCCAGGAAGTGCCCGAGGTCTATGACGGCGTGATCGAGATCCGCGCCGCCGCCCGCGACGCCGGTTCGCGCGCCAAAATGGCCGTGCTGTCGAACGACAGCTCCATCGACCCCGTCGGCGCCTGCGTCGGCATGCGCGGCTCGCGCGTGCAGGCCGTGGTCGCCGAGCTGCAGGGCGAGAAGATCGACATCATCCAGTGGAACAACGACGAGCCGACCTTCATCGTGAACGCGCTGGCCCCGGCCGAGGTGTCCAAGGTGGTGCTGGACGAGGAAGCCGACCGCGTCGAGGTGGTGGTGCCCGACGAGCAGCTGTCGCTGGCCATCGGCCGTCGTGGCCAGAACGTGCGTCTGGCCTCCCAGCTGACCGGCTGGCAGATCGACATCATCACGGAGTCCCAGGACAGCGAGCGCCGTCAGCGCGAGTTCGCCGAGCGCACCCAGCTGTTCCAGGAGGCTCTGGACGTCGACGAGGTGATCGCCCAGCTGCTGGTCACCGAAGGCTTCGCCACGGTCGAGGATCTGGCCTTCGTCGAACCCTATGAGATCTCCGACATCGAGGGCTTCGACGAGGACACCGCCGAGGAGCTGCAGGCCCGCGCCCGCGACTGGCTGGACAAGCTGGCCGCCGAGCAGGACGCCAAGCGCAAGGCGCTGGGCGTCGAGGACGGCGTGCTGGAGGTGCCCGGCGTGACCCTGCCGATCGCTGTCGCCTTGGGCGAGGGCGGCGTGAAGACCGTCGAGGACCTCGCCGATCTGGCCACCGACGAGATCCGCGGCGGCTTCGAGATGAAGAACGGCGAGCGGATCAAGGTCCCCGGCGTGCTGGAGAGCTTCAATCTGGCCCAGGAGGACGCGGAGATGCTGATCCTGCAGGCCCGCGTGGCCGCCGGCTGGATCGACGCTTCGGAACTGCCGCAGCCCGAGCCGGAGTACGAGGAAGAGTTCGCCGAGGGCGAATACGACCCCGACGTTGTGTTCGGTGGCTCCGACGCAGCCACCGCCGAGGGCGATGCGGAGGCTTCGGAAGAAGCCGACGATCAGCCCCAAGACGCGTGATGGGAGCCCGGATCGTCCATGGGGCTGCGCGACGCCACGGCAGATAGGGAACGCCGCGACCTGGTCACTCGCCAGGTCATGGATGAATCTCGTCTGATCCGCTTCGTCGCCGCCCCGGATGGTTCGGTCGCCCCCGACCTGGCGCGCAAGCTGCCGGGCCGCGGCATGTGGGTGGAGGCCACCCGCGAGGCCGTGTCCCAGGCCGCCACGAAGAACCTGTTCGCCCGCGCCGCCAAGGCCCCCCTCAAGCCTGCGGCCGACCTGGCCGATCTGGTCGAGGGCCTGCTGGTCCGGCGGTGTCTGGACCAGCTGGGCCTTGCCCGGCGCGAGGGCGTGCTTATCTCCGGTTTCGAAAAGGCGGCCGCCGCGATCCGGTCGGGCAAGGCCGCCTGGCTGGTCGAGGCGGTGGACGGGTCCGCCGACGGTCGCGGCAAGCTTCTGGCGCTCGCCAAATGGCGCACGCCGCGGCCCAAAGTGTTCGGGGCCTTCACCGCCGACGATTTGAGTTTGGCCCTCGGGCTGGAAAATGCGATACACGCCGTCCTGCTTGAGGGCGGGCGGGCCGATCGCTGGACCTTCGAGGTCGAACGACTGGCGGGATTTCGACCGTTGGCGCCGCCGGAGTGGCGCGGCGACGCGGCTGAGGACCCGGATGAATTCTCAGACGGGCGGGGTTCTGCTTCCTGACGGAGCGGAGCGCCGCACGGCTTTTTGTGTTTCGACGACGGAACGGGACTGTCCCGGGCCGAATGTAAAGCGACCGGATGACTGACGAGAACGACAAGACCAACGACGGCACGACGACCCCGCCCGCGACGACTCCGCCGGCGACCGGGCCGCGCGCGCCGCTGAGCCTGAAGCCGCGGCAGGCGGGAGCGGTTTCGGCCGGCACCGTCAAGCAGAGCTTCAGCCACGGCCGCTCCAAGACCGTGGTGGTCGAGACCAAGCGCCGCGTCGGCGCGCCCGCGGGCGGTCACCAGCGGCCGCAGGGCTTCGACGTGGCCCGTCCGCGCACCGACGCGCCCGCGCCGTCGGCGGGGCGTCCGGCTCCTTCCGGGGACCCCGGCGGTCTGTCGCAGTCCGAGCAGGAGGCGCGCCGCCGCGCCATCGAACTCGCCACCCGCCAGCAGGCCGAGCGCGAGCGTCTGGCCGCCGAGGAGCGCACCCGCCGCGAGACGGCCCAGCGCGAGCAGGCCGCCCGCGCCGACGCTGCCGCCCAGGCCGCCCAGGCCGAGGCCGCCGCGGCGAAAGCCGCCGCCGAGGCCGCGCGTCAGGAAGCCGCCAAACTGGGCGCCGCCGTGCCGGCGCCCGAGGCCAAGGCTGCCAAACCCGCTCCGACGCCGGCTCCGGCTCCGGTCGCGGAAGCGCCGGTCGAGGTGCCCGCTCCGCCGCCCGCCCCCCGTCCCGCGGCTCCGGCCCGTCCGACCGTCAACTTCGGCCAGCGCGTGCCCAAGCCGGGTAATCCGGCCCGCGCCGCGCCCGAACGTCCTGCCTTCGGCGGCCGCTCGGCCCGCGAACAGGCGATGGGCGGCGGCGAGCGCAGCTATTCGCCGCGCCCCGCCGGTGCGACAGGTGCCGGTCCCGCCGGCCGCGCCCGCACGCCGGGCGAGCCCGTCCGCTATTCCGCCCTGACGCCGAAGCCTGCGCCCGGTGCCGCCCGTCCGGGCGGACCGCGCACCGGTCCGGGTGCCGCCCGCGGCGCGACGCCTCCGGCCCAGCCCGAGGTCGCCCGTCCGGTCCGCGCCGGATTCGGCGCGCCGCGTCCCGCCGCCGGCGGCCGCGAGGACGACCGCGATCGCCGCTTCTCGGACGCCGGTCCCGGCAAGGCCGTCAGCCGCACGCGCGGCGAGCCCAAGCGCCGCGAAGGCCGTCTGACCATCCAGGCCGTGGCCGGGGGGGACGAGGACGCCGTCGAGCGGATGCGTTCGCTGACCTCTCTGCGCAAGGCGCGCGAGCGCGAGAAGGAGAAGCGTCGCGGCGGCTCGACCGACGTGCCGAACCGTCCGCGCGAGGTTGTCATTCCCGACACGATCACCGTCGGCGAACTGGCCAACCGCATGGCCATCCGCGGTGCCGACGTCGTCAAATTCCTGATGCGTCAGGGCCTGATGATGAAGATCAACGACGTGATCGATTCCGACACCGCCGAACTGGTGGCCGAGGAATACGGCATGGCGGTCAAGCGCGTGTCCGAAAGCGACATCGAGACGGGCTTCCTGTCGGACGCCGACGACGCCAACGCGACGGAATCCCGCGCGCCGGTCGTCGCCATCATGGGCCACGTCGACCACGGCAAGACCAGCCTGCTGGACGCGCTGCGCACCACTGACGTGGCGGGCGGTGAGGCCGGCGGCATCACCCAGCACATCGGTGCCTATCAGGTGCGGCTGGAAGACGGCCAGCGCGTGACCTTCCTCGACACGCCGGGTCACGCCGCCTTCTCGGCCATGCGCGCCCGCGGGGCCAACGTGACCGACATCGTGGTCCTGGTCGTGGCCGCAGACGACGGCGTCATGCCGCAGACGATCGAGGCCATCCAGCACGCCAAGGCGGCCAATGCGCCGCTGATCGTGGCGGTCAACAAGATCGACAAGCCGGACGCGAACTCGACCAAGGTGGTCAATGAGCTGCTGCAGTACGAGGTCATCGCCGAGAGCCTGGGCGGCGACACCCAGATCATCGAGGTGTCGGCCAAGGAGCGGACCAACCTGAAGGGTCTGATCGACGCCATCCTGGTCCAGGCCGAGGTCATGGACCTGCGCGCCAACCCCGAGCGCTCGGCGGAAGGCGTGGTCATCGAGGCCAAGCTGGACAAGGGCCGCGGCCCCGTGGCGACCGTGCTGGTCAAGCGCGGCACGCTGAAGCGCGGCGACATCGTTGTGGCCGGCTCCGCCTGGGGCAAGGTCCGCGCCCTGCTGGACGAGCGCAACGCCCAGCTGACCGACGCCGGACCCTCCGTCCCGGTCGAGATCCTCGGCCTCGACGAGGCGCCGTCGCCCGGCGACGTCTTCGCCACGGTGGAGAACGAGTCCCGCGCCCGCGAGCTGACCGAGTTCCGCGCCCGTCAGAAGCGCGAGAAGGCGGCCGGCACCGGCGCGTCCGGCGCCTCGCTGGCCGACATGATGGCCAAGCTGGGCTCCAAGAAGATCTCGGAGCTGCCGGTCGTCATCAAGTCGGACGTCCAGGGCTCGGGCGAGGCCATCGCGGCCTCGCTGGAGAAGATGGGCAACGACGAGGTGCGCGCCCGCATCGTCATGCAGGGTGCCGGCGGCATCACCGAGAGCGACGTGAACCTGGCCAAGTCGGCCGGGGCCCCGATCCTCGGCTTCAACGTCCGCGCCTCGAAACAGGCCCGTGACCTGGCCGAGCGCGAGGGCGTGGAGATCCGCTACTACGCGATCATCTACGACCTGCTGGACGACATGAAGGGCGTGCTCTCGGGCATGCTGGCGCCGATCCAGCGCGAGACCTTCCTCGGCAATGCCCAGGTGCTGCAGGTCTTCGACATCTCCAAGATCGGCAAGATCGCCGGCTGCCGGGTGTCGGAAGGCGTGGTCCGCAAGGGGGCCAAGGTCCGCATCATCCGCGACGACGTGGTGGTGCTGGAGCTGGGCACTCTGCAGACGCTCAAGCGCTTCAAGGACGAGGTCAACGAGGTGCCGTCGGGCCAGGAGTGCGGCATGCACTTCCAGGGCTTCACGGACATCAAGGAAGGCGACTACATCGAGTGCTTCACGGTCGAAGAGATCAAGCGGACTCTTTGATGGGCCCTGCCGAGTGGATGGATAGCGGCGGGATCGGGTCAGCCCCGGTTCCGCCGCAGTCATTTCGGAGGAGTGGCGCATGAAAAAGGCCGGTCTCGCATTTCTGGTCGTCGCTCTTGCGGCCACGCCGGCGCTCGCCGACATTCGACTGTGGTCCTACGACGCTGCTGACCGGGTCACCCGCGCCCTGACCCAGGGCCTCACCTTTGAGGTGCGGCGCGGCCTGTTCGGGGCCGTGTCCGTGCTGAAGATTCATGCCACGACGAGCCGGGGTTCGGCCGAGGTCCGCTGGGGCGGCCCGGCGGAGGCCCTGACGGTCCTGCCGGCCGGGGCGCGTGAGCGCGACGTCTACGAGATCGTTCCGGAGGGTGAGGGGCGCGGTCTGATCCGGGCCCTGTGCCCCTCGGCCGACGCCGCGTGGTTGGTCATGGGCCGCGTCCGGGCCGGGCGCCCGCTGACGATGCATGCGGTCGGCCGTTGGGCGGACGGCCGCTATCGCCATTGCGTCCAGCTCAACTACGCCTTCCGCGGCGACTGGACCGCGCCGGACACGCGCCGGCCCCCGGTCGAATAGGGTTCGCCCGTGGCGCGACGGGCCTATCGCCGCTCGCCGCCTGACCCTAGGTTCGGCTCATGCGCGGACCCGGCCTGTCGACATGTTGAAGAAGCTGGCGGCCTTCCTCGGCGTGCTGTGCCTCGTGCTGCTCGTCATGGCGTTCGACGAGGGGGAGGTGTCGCGCGGCGTCGACGTGGTCCGCAGCAGCCTCCAGCCCGCGATGGAGCGATTGAAGGCGCGCGCGGCGGGCCTGAGGACTGCCCCGCGCCCGACCTCCGTCGCGCCGGGCGGGCATCAGATCGTCGGCGACTTCAGTCCGGCCGGACCCGACCCGACCGGTGGAGATCTGGTGGTCGACGGCGCCGTTCTGACTTTCGCGGAGGCTCCCGCCCTGCGCACCCGCCCGTACCGCATCGTCCTGGGGCGCGAGGACGCCGTCCGCGACATGGCCCCGGCGGCCGACCGCCAGGTCGAGTTGCGCCAGATCGTTCCGCTGGACGCCCGCACGCCGGTCGCCGCCTCGCCGCTGTGCGGGGGCCAGACGCCCGGCTGGCTGGCCATCGCCCGCGACGGTGAAGGTGTTCGTCTCCAGGTCTGGCGCGCGGGTCCTGCCCCCGACGCGGCGGGCGCGGTTGTCTGCGGCCGCTTCGCCTATGAGGGCGACGCCCGGTGAGGGCGATCCTGGCCGCCGGCCTTCTGGGGCTGATCGCGGCCCTGTGGACCTGGACCCTGCCGGGCGACCCGGACCTGCGCGACGACCCTCAAGGCGTTCCCGTGCTGGTTCTGGACAACGGCTTCCACACCGACCTGGCCATTCCGAGAGCCGCGCTCGAGGCGCGTCCGGGACCGTTGGCCGAGGCGGTGCGGGCGGTCGGACCCGGCGACTGGATCCTGATCGGCTGGGGCGACGCCGTCTTCTACGTGGACCAGAGCCCGATCGAGGGGCGGCTGCTGGACGGCGTCCGCGCCTTCTTCCGGCCGGGCAACGCCTCGGTCCTGATGCTGGACCCCTTCGCCGGCGATCCCGCCGCGCGCCTGCCGCCCGCCCGGCGGCGGACCCTGCGCCTGCCGCCCGCCGCCTTCGAGCGGCTGGCCGCCCGGGTCGAGGCAACGCTGGCGCTGGACCGGGGGCGTCCCCGTCTGGCCACCGCGCGCCCCGGCGACGACGCCCGCTTCTATGCCGCGCACGGCCGGTTCTGGATCCTGAACCTGTGCAACACCTGGGCGGCACGAACTCTGAACGCCGCGGGCCTGCCGGTCCGGCCGCTGCGCGCGGTCGTCTCGCCGGAGGTGCTGGCCGCCGTCGACCGGGCGAAACTGGACACCCGGACCGCCGGGGACTAGACCCCGCCCCTTCGCTTTTTTCAGCCGGGTCCGAGCCCCGGCGAGCGACGGGAGACGTCTCATGAGCAACCGCAAGCCCAAGCCCCGCGCCGGACTGGTCAGTCAGCGCCAGCTGCGCGCCGGCGAGCTGATCCGCCACGCGCTGGTGGAAGTGATGCGCGAGGTCGAAATTCGCGATCCCGCCCTGGAGGGCGTGTCGGTGACCGTCGCCGAGGTGCGGCTGTCGCCCGACCTCAAGCATGCCACCTGTTTCGTCGAGCCGCTGGGCGCCGGGGTCCAGACCGCTCCGACGGCCGGTCACGTCGACGAGATCGTCAAGGCGCTGAACGTCCACGCCAAATTTCTGCGAGGGGCGCTCGGCCGGCACATCGACATGCGGTTCACCCCCGATCTGCGCTTCCGGCACGATGAAAGCTTCGCCGCCGCCGAGCGGCTGAACCGCCTGCTGGACGACCCGCGCGTCCAGGCCGACGTGGTCCCCCGCGAAGGGGACGAGGACTGATGGCCCGGCCTCAAGCATCGCGACGCGCGGCAGGCCAACCGGAATGAGCCGCAGGAAGCGCGGCCAGCCGGTCCACGGCTGGGTCTGTCTGGACAAGCCTCTGGGCATGGGGTCGACCCAGGCCGTCTCGGCCGTCCGCCGCCTGTTCGACGCCAACAAGGCAGGGCATGCCGGCACGCTGGATCCGCTGGCGTCCGGCATCCTGCCCATCGCGCTGGGTGAGGCGACCAAGACCGTGCCCTTCATGATGGAGGCGCGGAAGATCTATCGTTTCGCCATCGAATGGGGTGCCTCGACTGACAGCGTGGACCGCGAGGGTGCGGTGATCGCGCGGTCGGATGTGCGTCCTGACGTCAACAGCGTGCGCGCGACCCTGCCGACCTTCGTCGGAGATATCCAGCAGGTGCCGCCGGCCTTCTCGGCCATCAAGGTCGACGGTCGGCGGGCCTATGATCTGGCCCGCGAAGGCATCGAGGTCGAGCTGAAGTCGCGTCCGGTCACGATCCATTCCGCCGAGGTCGCGGCCGCGCCCGACGCCGACCACGTGGAAATCCGCATCGAGACCGGAAAGGGTGTCTATGTGCGCTCGCTGGCGCGCGACCTGGCCGCCGCCCTGGGTGCCGAGGGGCATGTTTCGGCGCTGCGGCGCGAGCGGGTCGGGCCTTTCGGCCTGGAAAACGCCGTGACGCTGGATTCTTTGGAGCAAATGGTGCATAGCGGCGCCGCCTCGGAAGGCTTGCTTCCCGTCGCGACCGCCCTGGACGACATCCCGGGACTGGCCGTGACGGATCAAGACGCCTTCTCGCTTCGGCAGGGACGGCCGATCGTTCTGCTCCCCAGACAGGTCGAAACGCTCAAGGGTCAGCTGCAAGGCGACGCCCGGACCGTTTCGGTTTTCCTGGGTCAGACCCTCGTCGCTCTCGGTCAGTTGCGGGCCGGCCGGCTGGAACCCGACCGCGTTTTCAATCTCCAATAAGGAGCATACCGATGTCGATTACTGCTCAACGCAAGCAGGAAGTCATCAACGACAACGCCCGCGGTGCGGGCGACACCGGCTCGGCCGAGGTTCAGGTCGCGATCCTGTCGGAACGCATCGCCAACCTGACCGAGCACTTCAAGACCCACAAGAAGGACAACCACTCGCGTCGGGGCCTGCTCAAGATGGTCTCGCAGCGTCGTCGCCTTCTTGACCACCTGATCAAGGTCGATCGCGATCGCTACACCGCGCTGATCGCCAAGCTGAACCTGCGTCGCTAAGCGCGGGTCGCGGAAACAGTTTCGGGGCGCGGGCCATGTCCGCGCCTCTTTCCGTACCTAACGACCGGCGCGCCGCCGGTGTATCGGCGCAGGAATCCCGTGAACGGGTTCCGGATTACGATGCGAGGGCTCGACGCAGTCCTCGACACTCCCGGATCGATCGCCATGGGGCGGCCGGTCCCTGGACCGAAGGACTGAACGCCCGACGCTCCACCCACTGATGGGATCCCGCGCGGAATACGCCGCCGGGGACACGAAAGACGAAATATGTTCGATATCAAACGCAAGACGATCGACTGGGCCGGACGCCCGCTGACGCTGGAAACGGGCCGCATCGCCCGTCAGGCCGACGGCGCCGTTCTGGCCACCTATGGCGAGACCATCGTTCTGGCCACCGTCGTCTACGGCCGCGCGCCCAAGCCGGGCCTGGATTTCTTCCCGCTGACCGTGAACTACCAGGAAAAGACCTTCGCCGCCGGCAAGATCCCGGGTGGCTACTTCAAGCGTGAAGGCCGTCCGACCGAGAAGGAGACCCTGGTCTCCCGCCTGATCGACCGTCCGATCCGCCCCCTGTTCGTCAAGGGCTTCAAGAACGAGACCCAGGTCGTCGTCACCGTGTTGCAGCACGACATGGAGAACGACCCGGACATCGTCGGCCTGGTCGCCGCCTCCGCGGCCCTGACCATCTCGGGCGTGCCCTTCATGGGCCCGATCGGCGCCGCGCGCGTCGGCTACATCGACGGCGAGCTGGTGCTGAACCCGACGCTGGACCAGATGCCGACGTCGGATCTCGATCTGGTCGTCGCCGGCACCCACGACGCCCTGATGATGGTTGAGTCCGAGGCGAAGGAACTGTCGGAAGACACCTTCCTCGACGCCCTGATGTTCGCCCATCGCGGCATGCAGCCGGTGATCGAGGCCATCATCGAACTGGCCGAGCATGCGGCGAAGGAGCCGTTCGACTTCCAGGCCGAGGATCACTCCGACGTCGTCACCGCCATCCAGAATCTGGTCGGCGAGGACATCAAGGCCGCCTACACCCACGCCGGCAAGTACGAGCGTCGCACGGGCGTCGACGTGGCCAAGAAGAAGGCCGCCGAGAAGCTGGTGAAGACCGACGAGAACCCGGACGGCGTCGAGTCCGCCAAGTTCGGCGCGGCCTTCAAGGAATGCGAGGCCCACGTCCTGCGTCGCGACATCATCGACAACGGTCACCGCGTCGACGGCCGCGCGCTGGACAAGGTCCGCGACATCGTCTCGGAAGTCGGCGTCTTCCCGCGCACCCACGGTTCGGCCATGTTCACCCGCGGTGAAACCCAGGCCATCGTCGTTGCCACCCTGGGCACCGGCGAGGACGAGCAGTACGTCGACGCCCTGTCGGGGACGTACAAGGAGAAGTTCCTCCTGCACTACAACTTCCCTCCCTACTCGGTCGGCGAGACCGGACGGATGGGCGGCGCGGGCCGTCGGGAAATCGGTCACGGCAAGCTGGCCTGGCGGGCGATCCGTCCGATGCTGCCGTCGGCGGAAGACTTCCCCTACACGATCCGTCTGGTGTCGGAGATCACCGAGTCCAACGGCTCGTCCTCGATGGCCACGGTCTGCGGATCGTCGCTGGCGCTGATGGATGCGGGCGTGCCCCTGAAGAAGCCCGTCTCGGGCATCGCCATGGGCCTGATCCTGGAGCCGTCGGGCGAGTTCGCCATCCTGTCGGACATCCTGGGCGACGAGGATCACCTCGGCGACATGGACTTCAAGGTCGCCGGCACGCGTGACGGCATCACCTCGCTGCAGATGGACATCAAGGTCGCCGGCATCACCGAGGAGATCATGAAGAAGGCCATCGCCCAGGCTTCGGCCGGCCGCCTTCACATCCTCGACGAGATGGACAAGGCCATCGACGGTGCCCGCACCGAGCTGGGCGAGTTCGCGCCCAAGATCGAGTCCATCAAGGTCCCGGTCGACAAGATCCGCGACATCATCGGCACGGGCGGCAAGGTGATCCGCGAGATCGTCGAGAAGACCGGCGCCAAGATCAACGTCGAGGACGACGGCACGGTGAAGATCGCCGCCTCGGACCAGGAGAAGATCGACGCGGCCCGCAACTGGATCTCGTCCATCGTGTCCGAGCCCGAGCCCGGCATGATCTACTCCGGCAAGGTCGTGAAGGTCGTCGACTTCGGCGCCTTCGTGAACTTCTTCGGCGCCAAGGACGGCCTGGTCCACGTGTCCCAGATCGCTCTGGAACGCGTCGCCAACCCGGCCGACGTCCTGTCCGAAGGCCAGGAAGTGAAGGTCAAGTTCCTGGGCATGGACGATCGCGGCAAGACCAAGCTGTCGATGAAGGTTGTTGATCAGGAAACCGGCGAGGACCTGACCGACAAGATCAACGCCGAGCGCGCCGAACGCGGCGAGGCCCCCCTGTCGGAAGACACCGGCGGACGTCCCAAGCGGGACGGCGACGGTGGCCGCGGTGGCGGTGACCGCGGACGTCGCCGTCGCGACTGATCTCGCGTCCGATCGCTGAAATGAAGAACCCCCGCCGGATCGCTCCGGCGGGGGTTTTTTCGTCGGCCAGCAGAACCGAGAACCTAGCGGTCCTTAGTAATTGCCAACCGGACTCCGTATGCGATTGAGCCCACGATCATGAGGACGACCACCGAGAGGGGTACCCATGTAGGCGACGTACCCACCGGTCGCACCTCCGGTTCAACCTCCGCCAACTCGGCGAGCCGCATCGCAATCCAGCCGAGGAAGATCGTATGAGCCGCGGTGCCGGCCAGGACGAGTTTTTTCACTACAGCAGATCCACCGGCAGGATCTGGCTGCCCAGCAGCATCTCAATCGTGATCCAGTGGTCGGGGCCCTGCGCTTCCACCCAGTCCTGCACCATGTCGCGGCCCAGGCTGTAGTTGATGATGTAGCTGCGATAGGTGTCGATGAAGCGGATGCGGCGCTCGGCCGAGGCGCGGCTGTGCAGGCCGTACTTCATCAGGTTCTGGATCGTCGTCTCGCGGTCCGCGCGGCCCGACAGCCAGTCGTCGGCGATGGTGTATTCCGCCCGCGCCAGCTCGCGCATGACCGACAGGATGCCTTCCTGAACGTCGACGCCCTCGGGGTTCAGCCCGGCCAGCGGATACAGCACCCGCTTCTCCCACTCGCCGCGCGTGGCGCCCGGGAAGGCGAGGTCGATGCCGTAGTTGGCGCTGCCCTCGGCGATCAGGCTCATGGGGCTGTAGAGCGGATAGACGCTCATCTCGACCCAGCCCTTTTCAACCACGAAGGTCTTCTCCAGCAGCATGTTGTAGACGTGGTGGCCCGGATAGCCCTCGTGGCACCCCAGATCGATGGCGCGCTCGATCGAGATCGGCTGGTCGACGTTGATCTGGATCAGGCTCTGCGAATTGCCCTGATACCAGTTGTATCCGCTCCACGGCTTGTCGGTGACGAACTCCAGCGTGAAGTTCTCATTGGCCGGCAGATCGATGTGCTGCTCGGTGCGCGCCTTGCACTCGTCGATGGCGGCGCGCATCACCGCCTCCTGTTTGTCGCGCGGGATGGCCGCGCCGACGCGGAAGGCGGCCAGCCGCTGGTTGATCGTGCCCTCGCCCGGCAGCAGGGCGTCCAGCCGCGCCAGCACGGGGTCGAAGCTGCTGAGCGGGCGCGTTTCCGGCCGCACACCGAACAGGGCCTCGGCCTCGTCGGCGAAGCTGAACTTCTCGCCCTCGATCATCCGCAGGCGGGCATGGGCGGCCGACACGTGCGCCAGCAGATAGGCCTTGCGGCGGCCCACCTCGGCGGGCGCGGAGGCCGGCACGCTGACCGCCTCGAGGCGTCGTGTCAGGCCCTCCGCCCGGGTCTTCAGCTCGGCCGGGGTCTCGGTCGTGGCCTTCGCCTCGGCCTGCCATTCCGCGGGCCCGTAATAGGCGTCGACGTAGCCCTCCTCGATCTCGCCCACGTCGAGGATCAGCCGGACGTAGTCCTCGGCGATGGCGTTCAGATCGTCGCCGACAAGCCCGGAAGCTTCAGGGCTGACGGCACCCGGCGCAGGCGCACAGGAGGCCGCGATCAGGGCCAGGGTCGACAGGATCAGCACGCGCATGGGGCACTCCGCGAAGACGTTTCAGCCTTCACGCTAGAGCGCGAACGGGACGGTGGGAAGCGCGCTTCCCTTGCGGCGCGCTTTCGCCTAGGAAGTCCGCCGGTCCGCACCCGTAGCTCAGCTGGATAGAGTACTGCCCTCCGAAGGCAGGGGTCAGAGGTTCGAATCCTCTCGGGTGCGCCACTCCCCCACGGTCAATCCGACCCCGCACTCCGTCGCCGTCAGCGCGTGCGGCTGGAGGGCTCTCCATTGATTTTGCAGACGTAGTCGCGCTCCGGCGCGCCGGACACGCTTGCGCCGCTGGCGGTCAGGTCGTTCGGCGTCAGGATGCCGCCGCGCTCTCGGCAGTCGTCGGTCAGGCGGTTCAGCTCGCTGGAATAGCTGTCTCCGCCCATACCGCCGGCACAGGCGGCGACGGCGAACAGGGCGGCGGCGGCGAGGCCGCGAAGGGCGAGGGCGGTCATGTGGCGTCTCTCCATGTCTGTCGAGGAAACGGGATCGGGCCTCGGCCGTTCCCTCAATGGCCAAGCCTGCGCCCCGTCCGGGCCCGGCACAAGCCCGGCTTGACCGACGGCCCTCATGGTCTAGGCAGGTCCCAGCGTGATCGAGGAGCGACCATGAAGGTTCTGGTGTTGGGCGGCGACGGCTTTTGCGGCTGGCCCACGGCGTTGCATCTGTCCGCGCGCGGGTGGGACGTCACAGTCGTCGACAACCTGAGCCGTCGCGCCATCGACCAGGAACTGGAGGTCCAGTCCCTGACCCCGATCCGGCCGATCCTCGAACGCATCGCCGCCTGGAAGGAGATTTCGGGCCGCGAGATCGGCTTCGTCGACCTGACGGTCGGCAAGGATTTCGACGGTCTGCTCGCCCTGATCCGCGACTGGAAGCCGGACAGCGTGGTGCATTTCGCCGAGCAGCGGGCCGCGCCCTATTCGATGAAATCGGCGCGGCACAAGCTGTACACCGTCGACAACAATCTGAACGCCACCAACCACCTGCTGGCGGCCATCGTCGAGAGCGGGCTGGACGTGCATCTGGCGCACCTCGGCACCATGGGGGTCTACGGCTACACCACCGCCGGCCTGCGCATCCCCGAGGGCTATCTGAAGGTCACGGTCGACACCGACTTCGGCCCTGCGGAGCAGGAAATCCTGTTCCCGCCCAATCCGGGCTCGATCTACCACATGACCAAGACCCAGGACGCCCTGCTGTTCCAGTTCTACGCCAAGAACGACGGGCTGCGGATCACCGACCTGCACCAGGGCATCGTCTGGGGCACCCAGACCGAGGAGACCCGCAAGGACGAGCGCCTGATCAACCGTTTCGACTACGACGGCGACTACGGCACCGTGCTGAACCGCTTCCTGATGCAGGCGGCGGTCGGCCACCCCCTGACGGTGCACGGCTCGGGCGGCCAGACCCGGGCCTTCATCCACATCCAGGACACGGTTCGTTGCGTCGAGCTGGCGCTGAACAACCCGCCGGCGCCCGGCGACCGGGTGAAGATCCTCAACCAGATGACCGAGAGCCGTCGCGTCCGCGATCTCGCCGCCATGATCGCCGGCATGACGGGCGCCGAGGTCCACAACGTCGCCAATCCGCGTCAGGAGGCCGACGAGAACGAACTGGTCGTGGCCAACGACCAGTTCCGCGATCTGGGCCTCAAGCCCATCACCCTGGCGCAGGGCCTGATGGACGAGGTCACCGACGTCGCGCGGCGCTGGGCCGACCGCGTGGACATGACCAAGATCCCCTGCGTCTCGGCCTGGAATGCCAGGCGCGGGCAGGCGCTGGAGGCGGAGGCCGCCAGTCCCGCCCCGGCCCCCGCTCCCACGGCCCGCATCGCCTGATGCGGCAGGGCGACCGCCCGACCCGACTTCTGGTCTTCGGCGGTGGTCGGCTGGGACGGGCGACCGCGCGTCTGGTGCGGCAGGCCGGCGGCTCCGCGGCGGCGACGTCACGCGATCCGGATCGCCGGGCGGCGCTGGAGGCCGAAGGCGTCACCGCCGTCGACCCGGCCGACGGCCTCGCCCTGGCGCGCGCCGTGGCCGACTGTTCCGCCCTGCTGGTCACCGCCCCGCCCGACGCCGACGGCTGCCCGGGCCTGCGCGCGCTGGAGCCCTGTCTGGGCGGCGACGTCTGGCCGGACTGGATCGGCTACGTCTCGTCCACCGCCGTCTACGGCGACCGGGACGGCGGCTGGGCCTTCGAGGACGACCCCCTGCACGCCGCCACGCTTCAGGGCGCGCGCCGCGTCCGGGCCGAGCGGGCCTGGCTGGAGATCGCCCGGGGGCTGGGCCTGACGGTGCAACTGTTCCGCCTGCCGGCCCTGTACGGGCCGGGGCGCTCGCCCTTCGACCGCCTGCGGGACGGGACGGCGCGCCGGGTCCGCAAGCCGGGTCAGGTGTTCAACCGCATCCACGAGGACGACGCCGCGCGCGGCTTTCTGGCCTCGATGGCGCGCCCCCGCCCGGGCGGAATCTACACCCTGTGCGACGACGAGCCCTCGCCGGCCGACGAGGTCGTCGAATGGGCTGCCGCCCGTCTCGATCTGCCGCCCCCGCCCGAGGTCGACTGGACCGACGCGGCGGTGTCTGACGAAATGCGTCGCTTCTACCGCGACTCCAAACGCCTCTCGAACGCCCGCGCGAAGGCCGAACTGGGCTGGCGACCGCTGTATCCCTCGTATCGAGAGGGGCTGGAGGCGATCCTCGACGGCGAAGACCGCCCGTAGACGCGCCCTCAGGCAGCGAGCGCCCGCGGCGCGAGCGACAGGTCCAACCTAGAACGGCAGCAGGTTGCGTTGGCGGCTGTAGGCCATGGTGCCGACGTTGGCACCCAGACGCAGGCCCACGCCGGTGCGGATCGGGGCCAGGATGATGCCGTCGGCCTGCTGGTAGTTCACGCCCAGACCGCCGACCAGATAGGCCGAACCCTCGACCCCCGGATAGCGGCGGTAGATCATGTCCGGATAGTAGAGGCCGTAGACCAGGGTGAAGACCCGGCTGGCGTTGCCGCCCACGTCCCAGCCGATCGAGATGCCCTGCCAGAACACTTCCTGACTGGCGGTCAGATCCTTCATGTGCAGGGCGCCGCGGCCGTAGCGGGCGCCCAGGCCGACGGCACCGGAGCCTTCCTCGCCCGCGATGTAGGCCGTGGGGCTGTCGCCCTGTTCGGCGAAGATGCGTTCGATGGCCCCGCCGATGGCCTCGGCGGCGATGCCCAGCTCGCGCGATCCGGCGGCGATCAGTTCCTCGGACGTGTAGGCCGGGGCCTGGCGATCACGGTCGATCGGATAGTTGGTCGTCGGCGCCGCGTTCGGCGTGGCGCAGGCCGCCAGGGTCGAGGTGGCCCCGAGCGCGAGACCGGACTGGATCAGATGGCGGCGATGCATGTGGGCGGCCCCGTTCGGCGAAGTGTGCGACGAGGCGCAGCCTCGCCGTCCAATGCGTCAGCCTTGCGGCGGCAAAGTTAACGGGACCTTGCCGTGGCCCGGCGTCAACCCCGCAGCGTCGCGCCCAGCTTGCCCGCCGCCGCCGTAACCTTGGCCGTCAGCGCCTCGATTCCGGCGTCCGACAGGGTCGCCTCACGCGGCTGCAGCGTCACCTCCAGCGCGATCGAGGCCTTGCCGTCGGGCACGCCGGCGCCGCGATAGACGTCGAACACCGACACCCCGGCGATCAGGGTCTTGTCGGCCCCCGCCACGGCGCGGACCAAATCCCCGGCCGCCACGGCGTCGTCGACCACGAAGGCGAAGTCGCGGGTCAGAGGCATCAGCACGGGCAGATCGGCCGACCCGCGCGACTTGGACTTCTGTCCGCGCGGCTCCGGCAGGGCCTCCAGAACGATCTCGAAGCCGTACAGCGGACCATCGGCGTCCAGCGCCTTCAGCACCCGCGGGTGCAGCTGGCCGAACTCGGCGACGACCGTTTTGGGGCCGAGCTGCAGTCGGGCGGAGCGTCCCGGATGCCACCAGTCGCGGTTCTGTCCCTGGGCCAGCTGAAGCGAGGCGACCGGCGCGCCCATGCGCTCCAGCACCGCCGTCAGATCGCCCTTGACCGCGAACAGGGCGTCCTCGCCCTTGCCCGACCAGTGACGTGCGGCCCGGTCCGACAGGACGCCGGCCAGAACCGTGCGCTGGTCGGCCGGGCCATCGCCCGGATAGATCGGCCCGATCTCGAACAGGGCCACGTCGGCGTGGCCGCGCGCGGCATTGCGCGCCGCCGCCTGGATCAGGTTCGGCAGGACCGACGGCCGCATGCAGTCCAGGTCGGCCGCGATGGGGTTCTCGACGACCAGTCGCTCCGATCCTCCGCCGAACAGAACGGCGGTCGACTGTTTCAGGAAGGACCAGGTCACGGCTTCGGACCAGCCGAGCGCCGCCATGGCGCGGCGGGCGATGCGCACGCGCGACTGGCGCGGGCTCAGGACCCCCCGGGCCGGGGCCCCGAGATCGGGCAGGGGGGTCGACGGCAGGGCGTCATAGCCGACGATCCGCGCGACCTCCTCGACCAGATCGGCGGGGCCTTCCGCGTCGCGGCGCCAGCTGGGCGGCGTCACGCGCCAGGGCGCACCGCGCGCCACCTCGAAGCCGAGCGCGGTCAGGATGTCCGCGATCCGGTCCTCCGTCACCGCCAGCCCTGTCAGGGCCGCGACGCGGGCCGGGTCGAAGGCGAAGCCGGCCGGCGCGGCCGGGGCTTGGCCGAACAGCACCGTCTCCGACGGCTCGCCGCCGCACAGGTCCAGGATCAGCTTCGTCGCCAGCTCGATCCCCGGAACCAGCGACTCCGGGTCCACGCCGCGGGCGAAGCGGTACTGCGCGTCGGAGCTGATGCCGAGGTCGCGGCCGGTCTGGGCGATGACCAACGGGTCGAACCAGGCGCTTTCCAGGAAGACGTCGGTGGTGGCGTCGTCGCAGCCGGTGCTTTCACCCCCCATGACGCCGCCCAGACCGATCGGCCGCTCGCCGGCCGCGTCGGAGATGACGCAGTGGGTCGGGCCGACCGCATAGGTCTTGCCGTCCAGCGCGATCAGGTGCTCGGGCTCCCCTGAGTCGGCGGCGACCTGTCCGCCGCGCACCACGATCTCCGATCCGACCAGCTTGGCCAGATCATAGACGTGCAGCGGCCGCGCCCGGTCATGGGAAATCAGGTTGGTGATGTCGACCAGACGATTGATCGAACGCAGTCCGATCGCCGTCAGACGCCGCTTCAGCCACTCGGGCGAGGGGCCGTTGGTCACGCCGCGGATGACCCGGCCGGCGAAGGCCGGGCACATCTCCGGCGCGTCCAGCCGCACCGTCACCGGATTGGCGAAAGCCCCCGGCACCGGAGGGATCTCCGGCGTCTTCAACGCGCCCAGTCCGGCGGCGGCCAGATCGCGGGCGATGCCGGCGACACCCAGCCAGTCGGGGCGGTTGGGCGTCACCTCGAAGTCGATCACCGGCTCGGCACCAAAGATACCCGCGGCGGGCTCGCCCACCCGCACGTCGTCGGCCAGTTCCTGAATGCCGTCGCTCTCGTCGGCCAGCTCCAGCTCGGAGGCGGAGCACAGCATGCCGTTCGACACCACGCCGCGCACCGGCTTCTCGACCAGGGTGACGCCCAGACCGGGCACATAGGCGCCGATCGGCGCATAGATGGTCATCAGGCCCGCGCGCGCGTTCGGCGCGCCGCAGACGATTTCCTTCATCCCGTCGACGGTCTCGACCTGGCAGACCTGCAGACGGTCGGCTTGGGGGTGGCGCGCGGCCGAGACGATGCGGGCGGCGGTGAAGGGCGCAAGCACCGCGACCGGATCGTGAACCTCCTCGACCTCCAGACCTGCGCGGGTCATGGCGTCGGCCACCGTCGCGGCGTCGGCGTCCGTTTCCAGGTGTTCCTTCAGCCAGGACAGGGTGAATTTCACGCCTGCGGCTCCGCCTTGCTCAGCGACTGGACGCCGCGCAGATCCTCAAGCAGCGCGTCCGAGCCGGTGAAGCCGACCTGCACGAACCGGCAGCGCACGAATTTGCAGTCGGCCACGCCGACCACGCCCGCCAGCTTCTGGCCCTGCGGCTTGTACAGCAGGTTGTTCATGTCGCCGGTCGTGCCCATGGCGCATCCGTCGAAGGTCGTCCCCGTCATGACGGCCATGACGGCCGGTCCCTCGATGACGCAGTCGGTGAAGGTCTTGCCCTTGATCGCCATTTCTCCGGCGTTCCAGTGGTGCACGGCGAGAAGCGGCAGCCATACGGCCTCCTTCTCGAAGGCGGTGCGCGCCACCAGCTCGCGGCCATAGGCCTCGTCGGTGGTGAAGGTCGCGGGGACGGCGTCGGTCATGATGGGAGACTTTCTGGGCTTGGATCAGTCGCCGGGCTGGACCTGCTCGGCCAGGGCCTGCAGCAGGGTCTCGTTCCCGGTGAAGCCGAGGTTGTGGAACCGGCAGTTGCGGAAGGTGCAGCCCCGCACGGGGATCGATCCGACCGCCATCGTGCCGTTCAGCGACCGGAACAGCATGCCGCGGACGTCTCCGTCGCACGGGCCGAAGTCGACGCCGTCGAAACGGGTGTCTTCCAGGATCAGGACCAGAGCCGGCCCGTCGATGACGCAGTCGATGAAGGTGCGCCCCTCGATGACGCCGCCACCGCCCGACTGGGTGATGGCGCGATACAGGTCGACGAGGGCGAACCGGCCGCCGCGAAACTCGGGCGATCGCGGATCCATCTCCCGCGCGGCGGGGGTCTGCAACAGGGTCGGCTCGGTCATGACAGGCCTCCGGCCGAAGACGGCGTGGCGAAGGGGGAGAAACCGTAATGCGCCAGCCAGCGCACGTCGGCGTCGAACATGGGGCGCAGGTCGGGGATGCCGTACTTCAGCATGGCCAGGCGATCCACGCCCATGCCGAAGGCAAAGCCCTGGTATTCATCCGGGTCGATGCCGCAGTTGCGCAGCACATTGGGGTGCACCATCCCGCAGCCCAGAATCTCCATCCAGTCGTCGCCCTCGTTCAGCTTCAGCGTCCCGCCGGAGCGGTCGCAGCGGATGTCCATCTCGGCCGAGGGCTCGGTGAAGGGGAAGTGGTGCGGACGAAAGCGGGCGTCGATGCCGTCCAGCTCGAAGAAGCGGGCGACGAAGGTCTCCAGCGTCCACTTGAGGTGGCCCATGTGGACGCCCTTGTCGATGACCAGACCCTCGACCTGGTGGAACATCGGCGTGTGGGTGGCGTCGCTGTCTTTCCGGAAGGTGCGGCCGGGCGCGATGATGCGGATCGGCGGCGTCTGCGCCATCATGGTGCGCACCTGCACCGGGCTGGTGTGGGTCCGCAGCACCTTGCGCTCGCCCGTCTCCGGGTCCGGCTTCAGGAAAAAGGTGTCGTGCATCTCCCGCGCCGGATGCTTGGGCGGGAAATTCAGCGCCGTGAAATTGTGGAAGTCATCCTCGATGTCCGGCCCCTCGGCGACGGCGAAGCCCATGTCGGCGAACAGGGCGATCATCTCGTCCATCACCTGCATGGTCGGGTGCACCCCGCCCTTGCGGCGGGGCCGGACCGGCAGCGACAGGTCGACCCGCTCGGCCTGCAGTCGGGCATCCAGCTCGGCGGCTTCCAGCTCTGCCTTGCGGGCGGCCAAGGCCGATGAGACGCGATCCCGCAGCCCGTTGATGACCGGGCCCTTCTCGCGGCGCTCGTCAGGGCTCATGGTGCCCATGCCCTTCAGCAGGCCCGAGATCGTGCCGGACTTGCCGAGGGCCGCGACGCGCAGGTCCTCGACGGCCGCGGAGGTCTCCGCGCCGCCGATGGCGTTGATCAGATCGAGTTCGAGCTGGTTCAGGTCGGTCATGTCGCGGTTCGTCTAGCGTCTGCGGGCGAATGCAAAAAGCCCCCCGGCGCGGGCCGGGGGGCTTTTGCAGTTTCCGTGTCCGGAAAGCTTAGGCGGAAGCCTTCTTGTCCAGGGCTTCGCGGACCTTGCCGGCGATCGCGGCGAAGCCGGCGTCGTCGGCGGCCATGGCGGCCATGACCTTGCGGTCGATCTCGATGCCGGCCAGCGACAGGCCGTGCATGAACTGGGAATAGGTCATGTCGTGCAGGCGGGCGGCGGCGTTGATGCGCTGGATCCACAGGGCGCGGAACGAGCGCTTCTTGTTGCGGCGGTCGCGATAGGCGTACTGGCCGGCGCGGTCGACCGCGGCCTTGGCCGTGCGGATGGTGTTCTTGCGGCGGCCGTAGAAGCCTTTCGCCTGCTTCAGAACCTTCTTGTGACGGGCGTGGGACGTAACGCCCCGGGTGACGCGAGCCATGTCGCTATCCTTTCAAATTCAGCTGGGAGATCAGATCGATGCGCGCGCCGATCAGGCGTACGGCATGTAGGATTTGATCTTCTTGGCGTCGGCGTCCGACATGACCTGCGTGCCGCGGTTCTGACGGATGTACTTCGAGTTGTGGCTGATCAGACGGTGACGCTTTCCGGCGACCCCGGCCTTGACCTTACCCGACGCGGTGAATTTGAAGCGCTTCTTGGCGCCCGACTTCGTCTTCAGTTTCGGCATTTTCACTCTCTGTCTTGAGGGGGCCGAAGGTCCGGAAAAAGATCCGGCCTCTGCCCTGATGAAGACCGCCCAGGCATGCCTGTTCGCCCGGCGGTCCGGTACGCGAAGGCGCGGCTTTTAGGGGAAGCGGCGCGCGAAGGCAATGGGTGCCTGCGAAAACGCCCCGCCGTTGCGGGCGGGGCGTCCGGATTTCAGCGGCGTCTGTCGGGGCTCAGCGCGGTGCCAGGATCATGATCATCTGGCGGCCCTCCATGCGGGGGGCGTACTCGACCTTGGCGACCTCGTCGAAGTCGGCCTGCACCTTGTTCAGCAGCTTCATGCCCAGTTCGGGGTGGGCCATCTCGCGGCCGCGGAAGCGCAGCGTCACCTTGACCTTGTCGCCCTCCTCAAAGAAGCGCGTCATGGCCTTGGCCTTCACGTCGTAGTCGTGGGTGTCGATGTTCGGACGGAGCTTGATCTCCTTCAGCTCCACGACCTTCTGCTTCTTGCGGGCGGCGGCCTTCTTCTTCTGCTCCTCGAAGCGGAATTTGCCGTAGTCGAGGATCTTGCAGACCGGCGGCTCGGACGTCGACACGATCTGAACCAGGTCCAGGCCCGCCTCCTCGGCGGCCTCCAGCGCGGCCGACAGGGGCATGACGCCCTGTTTCTCGCCGTTCTGGTCGATCAGAAGCACCCGCGGCGCGCGGATGTCCTGGTTCATCGGGGGGCCGTCCTTTACGGGCGGCGCTTGCATCGGTCTACGAATGGGCGTCGGTTCCTTGTCTGTTCAAACGCAGTGAGGGGCGGGCGCGCGTGCGCCTGCGGTCCCTCTCCGCACCCCCAATATGCCGATGCGCGCCCTTTTCTTCAAGGCGGGCCGGGATTCACGGGCGGGGGAAGGCGTCGTGCAGCGCGATCACGGCGGAAAAGACACGGTCCACCGTCAGGTCCTCGATCGGCGCGAACTGGCCCCGCGTCTCATTGGAGGCCACGGTCCGGGTGCGCGGACCCCAGGGTCCATACAGCCACCACTCCGTAGGCCCGAACAGGCCCAGGGTCGGGCGGCCCAAGGCGGCGGCGACGTGCATCAGGCCGGAATCGTTGCCGACGAACAGGGCGGCGCGGTCGATTGCGGCGGCCGAAGCGAGGATGTCGCCCTTGCCCACGAAGTCGATCCCGCGCGGCCCCGCGGCCTCCAGCGCCGGCGTGGCGGGGGGGCGGTCGCCGGGTCCGCCGACCGGCATGAAGCGCCAGCCGTCGAAGCGGGGGTCGGCCTTCAACCGCTCGACCAGGGCCCCCCAGCGGTCGGCGGGCCAGCTCTTGCCCGGCTGATGGGCGATGGGCGCCAGGGCCAGGATCGGGCCGGGCCCTGCCCCGCCCGCCAGTTGCGGGTCGATCACGGCCGCCGCCTCGGCCCGGGCGCGGTCGTCGAGGAAGATCTCCGGGTCCAGCGGCGCGTCTGCCCCCATCATGGCCGTCGCCGTCTCGACCTTGCGGCGGCCGGTCTCCAGCTTGCGCGAGTAGACCACCCGCCGTCTGGCGTTCAGCCCCCAGGCCAGGGCCGAGCCGCGCACGTCGATCACCAGATCCCAGCGCGTGCCCCGCGCGCGGTTCCACAGCTCGAACCAGTGTCCCGACAAGGGCTTCTTGTCCCACGCAATGACTTCGACCACGCCGGGCGCGGCGCGGAACAGGGGTGCCGGCGGGCGGCCGCAGGCGACGGTGATCTCCGCCCCCGGAAGCTGCCGTCCGATCTCCCGGATGACACCCGAGGAGATGACGCAGTCGCCGATGCGGTTGGAGGTGACGAACAGAACCTGGGGGGCGGGCACGCGCTTTCCTCTTCGCGGCGGGACGGCCTCTGGCTATCAGGCGGAGCGCCGAAGCGCGAGAGGAGGCCGCCGATGGAGACCCTGACCCGCCCGGATGGAGAGACCCTGGCCTTCAAGCGCGTCGCCGGCGAGGGCCCGACCGTGCTGTGGATCGGCGGTTTCCGCTCGGACATGGAGGGCACCAAGGCCCTGGCGCTGGACGTGGCGGCGCGCGAGCGCGGCTGGAACTTCGTCCGCTACGACCATTTCGCCCACGGCACCTCTTCGGGCGACTGGGAGCAGGCGACCGTCGGCCGCTGGCGCGAGGACGCGATCGCCCTCGTCGACCATCTGGAGGGGCCGGTCCTGCCGGTGGGTTCGTCCATGGGCGGCTGGGTGGCGCTGCTGCTGGCCCAGGCGCGGCCGGCGCGCATGGCGGGACTGGTGCTGATCAATCCGGCCGCCGACTTCACCGACCGGCTGATGTGGCCCGCGCTGGAGGATCACGTGCGGCAGGCCATTCTGCGCGACGGCCGGGCCGAGATCGAGGAACCGGGGCTGGGCCGCTACGCGCTGACCCGTCGCATGTTTGACGAGGCGCGTGACTGGATGCTGCTGGACGCCGACCTGCCGATCGCGTGCCCGGTGCACGTGCTGCAGGGCCGCAGGGACGACGTCGTGCCGTGGACGCATCAGCTGGCCCTGCTGGACCGCCTGCCGGCCGCGAAGGTCAGGCTGGAGCTCGTGCCGGACGGCGACCACCGGCTGTCGACGCCGGACGACCTGGCCCGGCTGGTCGCGGTGGTGTCGGAAATGCGCCGGGATCAGCCCTTGGCGCCGGCCGCCAGCTGCGACGCCTGACCCGCGCGGCGCTCGCCGCCCGAGACGATGATGCGGTCGATGCGCGACTTCTCGGCACGGAAGGCGGTCAGTTCGGCGCCCGACAGGACGGTGCCTTCCTGGGTCTTCACGCCGGCCGGATTGATCCGCTGGCCGTTGCGCCAGATCTCGTAGTGCAGGTGCGGGCCGGTGGAGGCGCCGGTCGAGCCGACGTAGGCGACGACCTGGCCCTGACGCACGCGCTGGCCGGCGCGGATGCCGGGTGCATAGCGCGACAGGTGGCCATAGCCGGACTCAAGGCCGTTCGAGTGGCGGATGCGCAGCCAGTTACCATAGCCGCCCCAGCGCCGAGCCTCGACCACCACGCCGTCGGCGGGGGCCACGATCGGCGTGCCGGTGCCGGCGGCGAAGTCGATGCCCTGGTGCATCCGGCGATAGCCGGAGATCGGGTGGCGGCGATAGCCGAAGGACGAACTCATGCGGTACCCGCCGGCCAGCGGCGTGCGCATGAAGGCCGACCGGGTGTTCTTGCCCGAGGCGTCGAAATACTGGGTCTCGCCGCCGCCCACCGGCTTGTAGCGATAGAAGACCTGGCCCTTCAGCTCGGCATAGAGCAGCTCGCCGGTCTCGACCACGCGGCCGGTCTCGGTGACCGTGCGGGCGAAGACCAGGGTGAACTCGTCCGAGCCCTTGATGTCCCGGTCCATGTCGAACTTGTGCGAGAACAGCTGCACGGCCTTGCGGGTCACGGCACCCGAGGCCCCCATGCGCTGGGCGGTGGCGTAGAGGGATCCCTTGACCTCGCTCTTGAGCACCACGGTCTCGTGGGTGACCTTTTCCTCAAGCGCGCGCAGGCGCAGGGCACCGTCAAAGGTGCGCGACACGGTCAGCTGGCTGGCTGGGCCGGTGCGCATGGTCAGGCCGATCAGGCGGGTGTCGCCGCGGCCGCCGCGCGGGCGGGCGATGGCGGTCTCGAATTTCAGGCCGGCGCGCAGCTGGCTGACGTCGAAGGCCGAGGCGATGGTCGCCACCACGGCCTGCACGTCGGCCACGCCGATGCCCGTGCGGCGCAGGGCCTGCTCGAAGGTCTCGCCGCTGCGGATCTGGACCGGAACGGCTTCCGGCGTCGTCAGGCCGGCCTGGGCGCCGGCGTTGGCCATGGCGCGGGCCTCGAGCGCTTCCAGCTGCTCGGCGGTCATGGGGGGCAGGGTTTCGGCGCGGACCGGCTGATAGACCTTACCGGCCAGCAGCGTCACGGCCACGGCGGCCAGCACGGTGAACACGTGGGGGGCCAGCCGCATGGGCTGGCGACGTGGATCGAACTGAGCCATCGGTACCCGGCAATCGACGACGCCCGGCGGCGCCAAACCACTAACAAGCAAGGTTCGCGCCGGCCCGGTCCCCCCGGAAGCGCGACCCGGCTATACCCTCTACGGCTCCCGGTGTGAAGCATCTCCATTACCATTCGTTAAACCCGAAGGCCGGCTTGTGTATTTCCAAGGTTCTGAAACAGAACTTCGAGGCGGCGCGGCAGTGGAAACGGCAGAACGGCACGTGAACGTCATCGCTCCCCGCCGACTGTTCGAGCTCAGCTTGACCGCGGGATTAAAAGTGACCTTTGGGCCACTTGGCCGTGCCCATGGTGCAACGCTGGTCCCGCACGACTGCACTGGTCGGGATTCGTGAGCGTGACCGAAACGGAACAGACCCCGCGCCCGCACCGGCGGCGCCGACGCCGCGACGTCGCGGCGCGCATCGCGGGCGTCGTTCTGGTCGCCCTCCTCGTGCTCGCCGTCGCCGCCTGGCTGGGCCGACGCACCCTGGCGCGCGAGGCGGTGGTGCTGTGGCTGGAGCGGCGCGGCGTCGAGGCCGAGGTCCGGGTCGACCGGCTGGAACTGGATGGCATGGTGGGGGCCGTGACCCTCGGCGACCCGGCGAACCCCGAGGTGATCGCCCCGCGGATCGACGTCGACTGGACCGTGGGGGCCCCGTGGCGGGCGGGCGGGCTGGGTCTCACGCCGACACGCGTGCGGCTGGTCGGACCGACCGTGCGGGCGCGCTGGACCGGGCGGCGTCTCAGTTTCGGACAGCTGGACCCCCTGATCGACGAGTTCGCCCGCCGCCCGGCCCGGACCGATCAGGTCGGCCCGGTCATCCTGCTGGAACAGACCACCCTGCGGCTCGACTCCGACTGGGGCCGCACGACGATGCTGGGCGACGCCCGGGTGGCGGACGGCCGTCTGGCCTCGCTCGACGCCGTGTTGCCGGCCGCGGACTATCGCCGGGGCGAGCATTTCGCCCGGGGCGTGGGCGGGCGGCTGACCGCGGCCACCGTGGCGGAGCGGACCCGGTTCGATCTGGTCCTTGCGGCCGCGGAAGCCGACCTGCCGGGCGTCGCCGGAACCGGCCTGCGCCTCAGCCTCAAGGGTGCGGCGGCCTGGCCGGACCTCGGCCGGCGCTCGGCCGACGGCCCGGTGCGGCTGGACGGGGCCGTGACCCTCGACAGGATCACGGCGGGGGGCTGGGACGCACGGGGTCTGGACGCAACCCTGGCCTTCGTGGGCGAGGCCGCCGGGGCGGGCGAAGGCCTGTCGCTGTCGGGCCTGACCACGCTGGAACTCGACGCCGGGGGCCTCGAGGGCCCCTTTCAGGCCACCGGTGCCCGGATCGGGACAGCGGGAGCCCGCACCCGCCTGACCTTCGACGAGGGCGCGCCGCTCTGGCGGCTGGACGGGCCGATGAACCTCGCCGCCGCCGACCTGCGCGCCGACGGGGTTCAGGTCCGAGGTCTGAACCTCGGCTCCACCGACCTGACGCTGGGTGGGCGCGGCGGGGCGGTGGAGGCGTCGGGACCCGCCACGCTGCGGGCGTCGCGTCTCAAAACTGGCGAGCTGACCCTGACGGGCGTGACCGCGCGCGGGGCGCTGGACGTGGTCATGGACGGCCCGTTGCGGCTGGGCTTCGGCGGCTCCCTGGCCGCGGCGGGCGGACGCTGGCCGATCCTCGGCGCCCCGGCCGGCGACGACGTGCCCGAACTGGCCACGCTCAAGCGCGCCCTGTCGGACTTCTCCCTCAGCGCCCCGGCTGTCTCCCTTTCCGTCCAGCCGGACGGCACGCGGTTCGACGTGCCGCGCGGCCTGACCGTGCGGCCGCGGTCCGGCGGCACCGCCGTCGTGACCCAGGCGGGCGGGTCCGTGCTGGTCGCCGCCCCCGGCGCTGCGCCGCGAGGCGCCTTCGATCTGGCGCTTCAGGGCGGCGGCCTGCCCGACGCCCGCGTGCGGGTCTCCGGCTGGCGCATGACCGGTGCCGGCTTCCAGGCTGACCTGACCGGTCGCGCGGCGCTGGACTTCGGCCTCGGCCGGGGCGTGACCCTCGACGCCGCCGGCCGCCTGGCCACCACGCCCGCCGGCCTGACCTTCACCGCCGCGCGCTGCACGCCCCTGTCGGTCGAGCGGCTGGAGCTGGGCGAGAACGACGTCGTCGACGTGACCGGATCCCTCTGCCCGACCGGTCGTCCGCTGGTGACCGTGGCCGACGGTGGCTGGCGGGTGGATGGGCGGCTGGCCGGCGTCGACGCCCAGGCGCCCTTCCTGGCCCTGCGGTTCGCGGACGCCGAGGGCCCGCTGGCGGTGCGCGGGTCCAGCGCGGGCCTCGGCCTGACGGTCGGGGTGGACCGCGCCCGGGTGATCGACGCCACCGACCCGCTGCGCTTCCATCCGCTGGACGCCTCCGGCAGCGCCGCGCTGGCAGACGACCGCTGGACCGGTGCCTTCGACCTGTCGCAAGGCGCGACGTCCGTCGGCCGGCTCACGCTTGCCCACGACGGCCCCTCCGGCGTCGGCGGGGTGCGGATCGCCTCGCAGGACCTGGCCTTCGTCGAGGGCGGCCTGCAGCCCTCGGACCTGACACCGCTGGGCGCCGATCTGGTCCGGTCTCCAGTGTCGGGCCGGGTCCGCTTCGACGGCCGGATCGACTGGACCGCCGACCCGGACGGCGGGACCAGCGGCGGCCTGCTGACGCTCGACGATCTCGACTTCGACAGCCCGGCCGGCCCCGTCGAGGGCCTCTCCGGCCGGATCACCCTGACCAGCCTGGCCCCGCTGGAGACCGCGCCCGACCAGACCGTGACGATCGTCAAGGTCGCCGCCCTCACCGACGCGACCGACCTCAGCCTGACCTTCGATCTCGACAAGGCGGCGCTCAACCTCGACGCCGCCTCGGTCGCCGCGGCCGGCGGCACGGTGACGCTGGAGCCGCTGGCCCTCCCGCTGGGGCCTGACCAGCCGTGGTCGGGCGTCCTGCTGCTGGACCGCATCCAGATCGGCGATCTGATCTCCCCGACCGGGCTGGCCGACAAGGTGGCGGTCGACGCCGTCGTCTCGGGCCGGGTGCCGTTCACCTGGACGCCCGGGCAGGGCGCGACGGTCCGGGGCGGCAGCCTGTACTCGGTCCAGCCGGGGCGCCTGTCCATCCAGCGCGAGGCCCTGTCGGGGCTGGACGCCGGCGGGGGCGGCGAGGCGGTGCCGCCGGGCACGGTCGAGCAGCTGGCCTATCAGGCCATGGAGAACCTCGCCTTCGAGGAGCTGACGGCCGCCATGGACAGCACCGACGGCGGCCGGCTGGCGTTGCGCTTCCATATCCTCGGCCGGCACGATCCGCCGGTGCGGCAGGAGCTGCGTCTGGGCTGGCTTGAGCTGATCCGTCGCGACTTCCTGACCCGCACGGACCTGCCTCTGCCGTCGGACACCGGCATCGACCTGACGCTGGACGTCGACCTGAACATCAACCAGCTGATCAGCGACCTGCTGGCGGTCCAGCGGGCGCGCGAGGGGAACGGGAACTCCGAATGACGCCGTCGCGTTGGCCCATTCAGACCGCGTTCATCCCTGGCTTGGCTTTATGGCGTCGAACGCATTCGAGGATGATCCCATGAGCCTCAGCCTGAAACGCGCCGCCGCCCACCTGGCCGTCGGACTGACCGCCGTGACGATCGCCGCCTGCACGCCGACCGTCCGGCTGCAGGTCGATCCGATCCAGATCTACGCCAAGCTGGACGCCGACGTGCGCGTCCGCCTGGACCGCGAACTGGAGCAACTGCTCCAGGAAAATCCCAACCTGTTCTGAATGTGATCGGGGGAGAACGACCATGACTTTCCGCAAGACCTTCGTCGCCGTCGCCGCCGTGGCCGCCCTGGCCTTTGCCGCCGCGGGCGCGGCCTTTGCCCAGTCCGCCGAGCAGAAGGCGCTGGTCGACCGCGCCAAGGCCGAGGGCACGGTCGGCGAGCAGGCCGACGGCTATCTCGGCTTCCGCGTCGCCTCCACCGACGCCGGGCTGCAGGCCGCCGTGCGGGTGACCAATGACGGTCGCCGCGCCGCCTATGCCCGCGCCGCCGCCGAGACCGGGGTCAGCGCCGACGTGGCCGCGGCCCGCGCCTTCGAGACCATCGTGCAGCCGCGCATCTCCAGCGGCCAGTGGTGGCGCAACGCCTCCGGGCAGTGGGTGCGGCGTTGAGCCCATGGGCCTGACGCCCGTTCAGGACTAGAAGGCGGACCATGACCTCGCGTCTGGTCCGCTTTTTTCTGGCCCTGCTGCTGGCGCTGCTGACCGCGGCCGCCGCCACCTTCGGCGCGGCCTGGCTGTGGCGGGCGATCGGCGGCGCGCCCATGTCGGTGCACGGCTGGATCGCGCTGGGCCTCGGCATCTTCGGCAGCGTGGCGCTGGCGGGCGGGCTGATGTGGCTGGCCTTCAAATCCTCACGCGAAGGCTGGGACGACCGCGTCGACAACAGTCTGGACCCGGGCCGGGAGCGGGGCGAGGACTAGGCGGCGGTGCCTGACCGGGCACGGGCGTCTCTTTCGGCAAGAATCATGACTAGCTCAGGTGCGGAGATCGCCCTGCTCTGAGCGAAATATCGATAGTAGATCGCTCCCTCCTTAAACTCTCCAGTGTGATCTTCGCTGGCAATGCAGGGCTTGTTCTTCGACGCTACGATGTAGATCACAAATACGCGCCTGCCCTCGATCTCGATCGTCGCGTACTCTCGATCTATCTGCGGCGAAATTTTGCGGACCAAGAGGGCATTCAGTCGATCGATCTGCGCGGTCGATATGTCCTTGTCTAGACCGACCAACTGCCTGCAGTCCGAGATCCCAAAGAGGATGTAACCTCCCCGGCAGTTTGCCATGGCGGCGATCGATTTCAGGATTTTCGCGTAAGAGGTGGCGTCGGTGGGCCATTGGACCTTGTACTCAACCACCTCGGACTCCCGGACAGGCAGCAGCGCACCACCCTGTTCGTCGGCTGCAATCGCAGCAAGTACCCGACTCGGTGAAGTTGGCCTGAGAAACTCGATGCCTTCCGAATTCTGGGCCTCAGACTGCCTGAACTGAATGAAAGCGTCGGCCTCACGGTCAGTCGCGGGCTCCACTCCGTACTCTGGATACCGCGGACTCTGTGATCTCCGGAACACGTCGTTTATGGCTGCCGGGCTCCTCACGACGCCAGGACGGGAGAGAAACGAGTATATGTAATCTCGCGTTTTACCGCGGATGAGCATGCGTCTGACGAAGGCGACTTCGAAACGCTCTAAGCCGCGGCAGTATCCGCTTGATCTCCGACCCATGATGGCGATCCATTCGTGTCACGTGCGCTTACCAATGGCCGGAGCAGGTGGTTCGCGAGGTGGCGCACCACGTCAATAGCGACCCCATCCCCGAGAACCGCCATGGCGGCTCCGGCCTTCTCAGGTAGCCGATACGTAGTCCGAAGACCCATAAGCCTTGCCGCTTCTAGGCTGGTCAGGCGCCGACTACGGATGTTGTCTCGTTTGACCTTGAATACGAACTGACCCGACGATCCGCCGCCCGGGGTACGAAGGCAGCCCGCCACGCCGTCGAAGCGAAGCTCTAGGCGCTGAACGTTCAGGCTAGCCACCTTCCTCATTCTCCGGAAACCCGTGAGATAGTGGACGCTGCCGCTAGCTTGGAGAGCACGAAGCCTTTTGCGATGCTCCGCGCCGATTAGCTCCAAGAGCTCATCAGTCTGACATTGGCTATGCCAAATGGTAGCGGAATCCGACTCAAGTAGATCGTGGAGGCGTCGCGACTGAGGCTGGGGAGGCGTCAGGCTCCACCAAATCCATTTTTTCCTGAGATCATCGGGAAGACCAGCCCAAGCGGTCCGGACTGCGGTCGTGTGATAACGTGACACAGGATCGTCTATCGTCAGTCCCTCTGGAACATGGCGGCTGGCTACAATGAACACTCGCCGACGTGACTGCGGAACAAAATCGGCGGCGTCGATCTCGAGCGCACCGAAGCAATAGCCTTTGTCTGCAAGTGCCCGCCCGATAGACTGAAAGTCAGTTCCATCATGGCTGCTAAGCAAACCCACCACGTTCTCGATTACGACGACGGGCTGAGAATTGCGTTCGAGCAGCTCTTCGAGCCTGCGCCAAAACCCCCAAAAGGCTGAAGACCTTTCACCGGAAAGGCCAAGCCTGCGCCCCGCCAAGCTTAAATCCTGACATGGGGAAGAGGCCCAGACCATGTCCGGTATCCCCGGCATTTGATCCGCGGATACGTCCCAAACATCGCCCTCTACGATCGAACCTTCACCGAAGTTCAAACGATAGACGGACGCCTTGAGTGGGCTAAAGTCATTGGCGAACGTGCACTTCCATTCTTGCAGTGCATGTCTGACCAGCCCGCCACCTGCGAAAAACTCGAAGAAGGTGGGCGAATCACTTTGCGTCACGCTGCATGCTAACGCAGCGTTTCGCTCAGGAAGAGAGAGTTCCGCCATGCGTCTGATCCTGCCGTCCTTCGCCGCGCTCGCCCTCGCCGCCTGCGGCGAGCCCGCGCCGCCTTCCGAGCCGACCCCGGCCCCCCCGCCCTCGCCGGCGCTGGGCGGCGTCGATCTGGGCCAGCCCGTCCGCGCGCTCGGCACCGAACCGTTCTGGGGCGTCGACATCGGACCGGACGGCATCGCCTATGAGGGCGTGGACGTCCCGCGCGAGGTCGCCCCGCGCGGCGAGGTGGAGCTGATGGGCACCATGGCCGTGTTCACCGGCGCCACCGACAAGGGGCGCACCATCACCGTCACCCTGATCGACACCGACTGCTCCGACGGCATGAGCGACCGGCTCTACCCGCTGACCGCGCGGGTCGAGATCGGCGACAAGACGCTGCAGGGCTGCGCGGCCTCGCGCGCCGCGATCCTGACCTCGGGCGAGAGCGGGCCCGTGACCGAACCGGCGCCGAACGTCCCTTAACGCTTCCCCAAGCGGTTCGGGGGCAGGGTGGCGGGATGACCGCCGTGCCCTCTCCCGACGACGCCGGCCCGATCGCTCCGGCCGACCTGCGCCCGCTGACGGCCCTGCGCTTCGTCGCGGCGGCGTGGGTGGTGCTGTACACCTGCTGGCCCTTCCTCGACGTCGGCTTCACGCCCCACCTCGCCGCCAAGGGCTACCTGGGCGTCGAACTGTTCTTCGTCCTGTCGGGCTTCATCCTCAGCCACGTCTATCTGGAGGCGTTCGGCACGAAGCGCTTCGGCTACAAGGGCTTCCTCTGGGCCCGGATCGCCCGGGTCTATCCGCTGCATCTGGTGACGCTTCTGGGCGTCATGGCGCTGGCGATCGGCGCCGGCCTCGCCGGCATCGCCATGGAGGCGCGGGTCATCGACTGGGCGTCGCTGCCGGCCAACCTGCTGATGTTGCACGCCTGGGGCCTCGCCCCCGAGGCCGCCTTCAACCATCCCTCCTGGTCGATCTCGGCGGAGTGGTTCGCCTATCTGGCCTTCCCGGCCTTCGCCGCCGTCGCCTGGGCCCTGCGCGCCCGGCCGTGGCTGGCCGTCGTTGCCGTCGCCGCGGCGCTGCTCGCGCTCTACGTCGCTTTCCAGAACCTGGCTGGCTTTCCCCTGACCCAGGCCACGATCCGCTGGGGCGCGCTCCGGATCGTGCCGTGTTTCGCCCTCGGCTGCGCCCTGTACCTTGTCCACCGTCGCGGCGGCGTCGCCCGTCCGGGCCTGCTCAGCGGGCTGGCCCTCGTCCTGATCGTTGCCGCCGCCTCGGTTCAGGCCTGGGACGGCTTCATCGTCCTGCTGGGCGGGATGCTGATCCTGTCGCTCGGCTCGCTGGACAACGTCCGCGCCGGGCCGCTGTCCAGCCGCTTCGCGGTCTGGCTGGGCGAGATCTCCTACGCCCTCTACATGGTGCTGATTCCGTGGACGCTCGTGGCCGTGAACGGCATCGCGCGACTGACGGGTGACGCCGACAAGATCTTCTCCCTGCCGATCTGGCTGGCGATCGTCTTCGGTGCCGTGGTCGCGGCCGCGATCGCCCATCATCTGGTGGAAAAACCCGCCCGGACCTGGCTTCGCCGCCTGCCCGGACGCGGGCCGGACGCGGGTCACGCGAAAATGAAGCAGGAAAAATCGCCCGTCCGGGTTTCCCCCGCCGGGTGAATTCGGCTACCCAAGTCCTTCGTATCAACGGAACAGAGCACGCCTCATGCTGAAACGGCTCGCAGTCGCCCTGGTTGCAACGGTCATCGGCTTTTCCGCCGTTGGCCCCCAAACCGCCCGGGCTGACGCGCCGTATTGGCAGTGCGTGACCTTCGCCCGCCTCACTTCCGGCATCGAGATCCGCGGCGACGCCTGGACCTGGTGGCAGAGCGCCCAAGGCCAGTACCGCACCGGGGATGCGCCCGAGGTCGGCTCGGTCCTCGTCTTCCGCCCGACCGGCCGCATGACGCGCGGCCACGTGGCGGTGGTGTCGGAGATCCTGACCGACCGCGTCATCCGCATCACCCACGCCAACTGGGGCGGCAGCCGCGGCAAGATCGAAGAGAACGTCACCGTGGCCGACGTCTCCGATGCCGGCGACTGGAGCGCGGTCAAGGTCTGGTACGCCCCGATCAACGACCTCGGCTCCTCGGTCTATCCGGTCTACGGCTTCGTCCACAACGAGCGTCTGGGCGGCCCCACGCGGATCGCCTCCCTGCCGTTCCACCTGGGCTGATCGTCTCTCCATGATCCGGATCCACCGGCGCGGCGAAAACGGATGCCGCGCCCTGGACGCGCCCGTCGCCGGTCCGCTGGACCCGGACGTGCTCTGGATCGATCTGGTCGCCCCCACCCGCGAGGAAGAGCTGTCGGTCGAGACGGCCCTGGGCGGCCTGCCGCTGCCCACCCGCGAGGAGATGGCGGCGCTGGAGGCGTCCAGCCGCTTCTACCGCGAGCGCGGCGCCACCTACGTCACCGTCGACCTTCTGCACCGCGGCGACGAGGAGGTGCCCTTTCTCGACCCGGTGACCTTCGTGGTCACGCCCGGCCCGCTCGTGACCATCCGCTATTTCGATCCCCGCCCCTTCGCCATGCTGGAGGACGCCCTGCAGCGGGACGAGGCGGTGTGTTCGACCGCGCCCGGCCTGGCCCTGCATCTGTTCGAAATGGTCATCGACCGCACCTCCGACGTCCTGTCGCGCAGCGCCGCACGGGTGCAGGAAGTGGGCGAGGAGATCTTCGCCGAGCGCGGCCGCGCCACCAGTTTCGAGCCCTTCATCAACCGCCTCGGCCGGGCGCGTCTGGCCAACGCCCGGCTGGAACAGAGTCTGGCGGGGCTGATGCGGGCCTTTGTCTTCCTCGGCCTCGACGACCGCATCGAGAAGGACGTCGAGGCGCGCGACCACCTCGCGTCCCTGACCCGCGACGCGCGCAGCCTGACCGACCACAACCACGCCGTCGCCGCCTCGGTCGACTTCCAGCTGAACGCGGCGCTGGGCCTGATCAACATCCAGCAGTCGTCGATCATCAAGATCTTCTCGGTCGCCGCCGTCGCCTTCCTGCCGCCGACCCTCATCGCCTCGATCTACGGGATGAATTTCGACCACATGCCGGAACTGGCCTGGCCTTGGGCCTACCCAGCCGCCCTGGTCGCCATGGTCGTTTCGGCCATCCTGCCGCTGGCCTGGTTCCGCAAGCGCGGCTGGCTGTAGTTGCGTCCGGCCCGGGCGGGGGCGAGAAGGGCGCATGACCGACGCGCGCGACATGACCTATGCCGGATATCTGGACCTCGACGTCCTGCTGTCGGCCCAGAAGCCGATCTCGGACCAGCACGACGAGATGCTGTTCGTGGTCATCCACCAGACCAAGGAGCTGTGGCTCAAACAGATGCTGCACGAGGTGGCGCTGGCCCAGACCCTGGTCCGCGCCGGCGACCTGGTGCCCGCCTACAAGAGCCTGGCCCGTATCAGCCGCATCCAGGCGGTGATGACCCAGAGCTGGGACGTCCTGGCCACCATGACCCCGGCCGACTATCTCAATTTCCGCGAAGTTCTGGGCTCGTCCTCCGGATTCCAGAGCGACCAGTTCCGGCGCTTCGAGGCCATGCTCGGCCTCAAGGACGAGCGGTTCCTGAAGTTCCACGTGGGCCGCCCCCACGCCCACGACGCCCTGAAGGCGGCCATGGCGGCACCCAGCCTCTACGACGACGCCCTCGCCCGTCTCGCGGCTGCCGGTTTGCACTTGCCCGACGCGGTGCTGAACCGCGATGTCTCGCAGCCCTACGTGGCGGACGCCGCGGTCGAGGACGCGTGGCTGGAGGTCTATCGTCGCCCCCGCGAGTTCTGGGAGCTGTACCAGCTGGCGGAGAAGCTGGTCGATCTGGACGACGCCCTGCTGACCTGGCGGCACAAGCACGTGGTGACGGTCGAGCGGATCATCGGCCGGCGACCCGGCACCGGCGGCACCGCGGGCGTCGCCTATCTGGCCGAAACCCTCTCGCGGCGCTGCTTTCCGGAACTGTGGTCGCTCAGGACCCGGCTGTAGAACCGATGATGTTTCAACGGCCAAGCTGAAACCCGCGGGCTTCAGGGACGCTTTGGTCTCATCCTTCCCCGATGAGAGGCAAAGCTGATGACCGACGCCAACCGACACGACATCGACGCCCTGAACAGCCTGATCGAGACCACGCTCGACAGCGCCGACGGCTATGAGGAGGCGGCCAAGGAGACCGACGTGGCCGCCTATCGCGACCGCTTCGTCAAGCGTGCCGGCGAGCGCCGCCGCGTGGCCACCGACCTGCAGACGGCCGTGCGCGGCCTCGGCGCGACGCCCGAGGACGACGGCTCGATCCTCGCCAAGGCCCACCGCGCCTTTCTGGACGTCAAACATGCCCTGCTGCGCGACGAGCAGGCCGTGGTGAACTCCGTCGAGAACGGCGAGGATTTCATCAAGGCGAAGTTCGAGAGGGCGTTGGAGGACGACAAGGTCTCGGCCACGACCCGCGAGGTGATCCGTCGCGCCTACGTGACGATCAAGGACGGCCACGATGAAATGCGCGACCTGAAGCACGCGCTGGAAGGTGCTGACGGCCGGCCGGTCCCGACCACCACGCCGGACGGTCGCCCGCTGTCGATGTGAGGCGCAGGCGCTGAACGAAGAAGGCCCCCGGTTCGCACCGGGGGCCTTTTGCTTTGCGCTCAACAGCGGGTCATTCGCCCGCGGAGATCTCGCGATAGCGCTCGGCGATCACGTTGATGTCGCCGTTGATCGGCTCGATCCCCTCCGGCAGGGTCCCGTCGCAGGCGTACGCCATGATGACCGCACTGGCGGCCGTCATGTTGACCGCGGTCCAGTCCTGATCGTCGGTGATCCCGCCCATGAACCCGCCGTCCATGCCATAGGCCGAGGCCCCCGGGGTCCTGAAGGTCCGCTGCGAGCACTGGAAGCGGTAGGCCATGTCCAGACGGGCGATGCCGTCCTGGACGTAGTCCGCGGCGCTGACGACCGAGATGGTCACGCCGGCCTCGCCGCCCTGACGCACCCGCGTGCCCCCGGACGCCAGGATCACGTTCTCCTCGGTCACGTCCATGATGTAGTAGGGGCCCGCGTTCGGCAGGGGATCCTGCGCGGCGGCGGGCAGGGCGACGGCGGCGAGGGCGGCGCCAACGAGCAGGGCGGGGAAGAGGCGCATTGTCAGTCTCCAGAGGTCGAGGGCCTTCAGGCTTGCCCGCACCCTAGCGCGCCCGTTTCCCGCCGCAATCCCGTTCGCCTTGCGCGTCATGTCCCGTCAGGAACGACGAAGGCCCGGACGATGCGCCCGGGCCTTCTTGAACTCTGGATCGCGGCGAGGCCGAAATCAGCCTTCGGTCGTCTCCGGGGCCGCGTCGGAGGCGCCTTCCGACGGCACTTCCACGCCCTTGCGCTGGGTCTGGCGCTCGGCGATCCGGGCCGACTTGCCGCGACGGTCGCGCAGATAATACAGCTTGGCGCGCCGCACGACGCCGCGGCGCTTCACCTCGATGGCGTCGATGTTCGGCGACAGGATCGGGAATTTCCGCTCCACGCCCTCGCCGAACGAAATCTTGCGGACCGTGAAGGTCTCGTTGATGCCGCCGCCGTCACGGGCGATGCAGACGCCTTCGAACGCCTGGATGCGCTCGCGCTCGCCTTCCTTGATCTTGACCATGACGCGCAGGGTGTCGCCGGGCTGGAAGTCCGGGATCTTGCGGTCGCCCAGGACGCGGGCTTTCTCTTCGGCTGCGATGGTCTGCAGGATGTTCATGTCATTCTCCTCGAGCTTTTGCGCTCTTTAGCTGTGAGTTGGCGGAATACGCCGACCAGAGGTCCGGTCGCCGCTCCCGCGTGGTCGTCTCCCGCTGTTCCTGACGCCAGAGCGCGACCTTCTTGTGGTCGCCCGACAGCAGCACCTCGGGTATCTCCAGCCCCTCGAACGTCCGCGGTCGCGTGTACTGCGGATGCTCCAGAAGCCCGTCCTCGAAACTCTCGGACGACAGGCTTTCGCCTGAGCCGAGCACCCCGGGGATCAGTCGTACGCACGCCTCGATCGCCACCATCGCCGCCGCCTCGCCACCGGCCAGGACCGCGTCTCCGACGGAGACCTCCTCGAACCCCCGGGCGTCGAGCACCCGCTGGTCCACCCCCTCGAACCGGCCGCACAGCACGACGATGCCGTCGCCCGTGGCCCAGTCCTTCACGCGCGCCTGGGTCAGGGGCCGACCCCGGGCGCTCATGTACAAAAGCGGCCGCTTCGGTCCCGAAAGGCTGTCCACCGCCCGGGCCACCACGTCCGCCTTGAGCACGGCTCCTGCACCGCCACCCGCGGGGGTGTCGTCCAGGAAGCCGCGCCTATCGTCGCTGAAGCCCCGAATGTCAACCGTTTCGAGCTCCCACAGCCCGCGCTCACGCCACGCCGTCCCGATCAGCGAGACGCCCAGCGGGCCGGGAAAGGCCTCGGGAAACATGGTCAGGACGGTGGCGGTGAAGGGCACTTCAGCCGCCCCGCATCCCGCTGATGGTGCGATTGGGCGCGATGTCCTCGGCCGAGGTGATCAGGTGGATCAGGGCCGGCACGCCCTGTGCCTTGGCCGCCTCGCGCGCGGTCTTGAGCGCGGCGGGGAAGTCTTCGGTCGTTTCGCAGCGGATGCCGAAGGCCCCGAACGCCTGCGCCCACACCACGAAATCGGGGTTCTTCAAGTCGGTGGCGATAACCCGCTCCGCCCCCGGATAGTGCCCTTCCTGATGCATGCGGATGGTGCCGTAGGTGGCGTTGTCGACCACGATGACCACCGGGTTCAGTCCGTGCTGGACGGCAGTGGCCATCTCCTGTCCCGTCATCAGGAAGTCGCCGTCGCCGGCGACGCAGATCGCCTCGCGTTCGCGGTCCACGGCCTTGGCGGCGAGGGCCGCGGGCCAGCCATAGCCCATGGCGCCCGAGGTCGGGGCCAGCTGCGTGCGGCAGGCGCGGTGGCGGTAGAACCGGTGCAGCCAGGCGGCGAAGTTTCCGGCGCCGTTGGTGACCACGGCGTCCTCGGGCAGGGCGTCCATCAGGTGCGCCATGCACTCGCTCATGTTGACCGCGCCCGTGACCGGCACCGGGGTCGAGAAGGCGCGGAAGTCGGCGTGCGCCTGCTCACCCTCGGCGCGCCAGTCGCGGCCCGGCTGCAGCGTCGTCAGGGCCAGCGCCGCCAGCGAGTTGTCCGCCACGCCCGAGATCCGCGTCGGCCACACCCGGCCCAGTTCCTCCGGCCCCGGATGCAGGTGCACCAGCACCCCCGCCGTGTGGTCGCGGTCGAACAGGGTGTAGCCCTGGGTCGGATTCTCCCCCAGCCGCGCGCCGATGGCGATCACCAGATCCGACGCCCGGGCCCGCGCCGTCAGCTTCGGATTGCACCCCAGCCCCAGGTCGCCGGCATAGTTGGGCCGGTCGTTGGAGATGATGTCCTTGCGCCGGAACGAGCCCGAGATCGGAATCATGTGCCGCTCGGCCCAGTCAGCCAGGGCGTGGCTCGCCTCGGTGGTCCAGCCCGACCCGCCGACCACGATCAGCGGCCGCTCGGCCGCCTTCAGCCGTTCCCCGATCTGCGCCAGCACCGCCGGGTCCAGCGCCGCTTTCGCGCGGACCACCGCCCGCTGCGGGGCCGGCCCACCGTCGGCGTGCAGCAGGTCTTCGGGCAGGGCCACGACCACCGGGCCCATGCGGCCCTGAAGCGCGGTCGCGAAGGCCCGCTCGACCACCTCGACGGTGCGTTCGGGGCTCTCCAGCTCGGTCGCCCACTTGGCCAGGCCGCCGAACACCTCGCGATAGTCGACCTCCTGAAAGGCCCCGCGCCCGCGGTCGGTCAGGGCGATCTGGCCGACGAACAGGATCATCGGCGTGGAATCCTGATGCGCCGTGTGCACCCCGATCGAGGCATGCGTCGCGCCCGGCCCGCGCGTGACCATGCAGACGCCCGGTTTGCCCGTTAGCTTGCCATAGGCCTCGGCCATGTTGGCGGCGCCCGCCTCGTGCCGGCAGGTGATAACCTCGATCCGGTCGCGTACGTCGGCCAGGGCGTCCAGCACGGCCAGATAGCTCTCGCCCGGCACACAGAAGACCTTGTCGATCCCGTTCGCGACCAGGGTTTCGACGAGACGGCGGGCGGCGGTGTTCTGCGGCTGGCTCATGCCAAGGCGTTAGCAGAGGGTGCGGCGGTTTGGCGATGGGGGCGGCGCAACCCAATGGTCACGCTTGGCGTTGTGCGCCCAGGTTCAACCCCCTGGAGACTCCCCCATGAAGAAGATCGTCACCCTGACCCTGATCGCCGCGGCCATGGCCGTGTCGGCCTGCAACACCGTGGCCGGCGTCGGCCGCGACGTCTCGGCTGCCGGCGACGCCGTCACCGGCGCCTCGAACGAAGCCCGGAACTAAGCCTCCTCGCCGTACTCGACGCCCGTCAGATACAGTCCGTCGCTCGGGGCCACCGGCCCGCAGGCGGACCGGTCGCGGGCGTCGAGCGCGGCCTTCAGGTCTTCGGCGGACCACCGCCCCAGACCCACCTCGACCAGACTGCCGGTCATCGACCGCACCTGCCGGTGCAGAAAGCTGCGCGCCGCGAACGTCAGCCGCACCTCCTCACCGACCCGCTCCACCGTGGCCACTTCCAGCGTCTTCTCCGGCGAGGCCGACTGGCAGTTCACGTCCCGGAACGTCGTGAAGTCGTGCAGGCCGACCAGCGCCTGCGCCGCCGCGTGCATGGCCTGCGCATCCAGCGGCTTCTTCATGTGCCAGACTCGCCCGAGGTCCAGCGCCGGCCGCCCCGGCCGGTTCAAGATGCGGTACAGATAGCGCCGCCCGGTCGCCGAGAACCGCGCGTGCCACTCCGGATCGGCCTCGACGCAGTCCAGCATCGACACCGCCTCGTCCACCAGATGGGCGTTCAGGGCGTTCATCACCGTCCGCGCGGGCCAGGCCTTCTCCAGATCGAAGCCGATCACCTGACCGGTGGCGTGCACCCCCGTGTCCGTCCGCCCCGCCGCGAAGATTCGCACCGTCTCGCCACAGAAGGCCGTCAGCGCCGTCTCGATTGCGCCCTGCACCGTCGGCTGTCCGGCCTGGACCTGGAACCCGTTATAGGCCGAGCCGTCGTATTCGACCGTGAGGCGATACCTCGGCATCCCTCGTCTCCCCTACCGCTCGCCGCGCGGCGGCTCGCTGCTTGAGGGGAGGACCGTGCCCGCCGGGATCGGGAACCCCCGCAGCATCTCTTCGGCCGCCTGCGCGCCCTTGCCCGCGCGTTGCACGGTCATCAGCCGCACCACGCCGTCGCCGCAGGCCACGCGTAGTTCCCCGTCCAGCACCTCGCCCGCCGCGCCCGACCCGCGCGCCGAAACCCGGCTCATCAACGCCTTGATCCGCACCGGACCCTCCGGACCGGGGACCTCGAACCAGGCCCCGGGCGCGGGCGAAAGGCCGCGGATGTGGGCGTCCAGCTCGGCCGCCGGACGGCTCCAGTCGATGCGCGCCTCCGCCGGCGTGATCTTCCGCGCATAGGTGGCCTCGCCGACCTGCTCCACCGCCTCCAGCCCGCCGCGCTCCAGCGCCGCCAGCGCGCGCGGCCACAGGGCGGCACCGACGTGCGCCATGCGCTGGCCCAGCGATCCCGCCGTGTCGTCCGGCGCGATGTCCAGAATCTCGCTCAGCAGGATCGGCCCCTCGTCCAGCCCCGCCGACATCCGCATGATCTGCACGCCGGTTTGACGGTCGCCCGCCATGATCGCCCGCTGGATCGGTGCCGCCCCGCGCCAGCGCGGCAACAAGGAACCGTGCAGGTTCAGGCATCCCAGACGCGGCGCCTCCAGCACCTCGAGCTTCAGGATCTGGCCGTAGGCCACGACGCAGGCGGCATCCAGATCCAGCGACCGGAAGGTCTCGATCGCCTCGGCCGCCTTCATGCTCTCCGGCGTGAAGACCGGCAGGCCCATCGTCTCGGCAAAGGCCTGGACCGGCGACGGCGTCAGCTTCTGCCCCCGCCCGCGCGGCCGCGGCGGCTGGGAATAGACGGCCGCCACCTCGTGCCCGGCGGCGACCAGCTCGGCCAGCGACGGCACGGCGAATTCGGGGGTACCCATGAAGGCCAGGCGCATGGGAAGGGCTCTAGCCTCAGGCGATGCCGAGGAACAGGGCCAGGCCCCGATCGACGGCCGCCATATGGGCGGGTGCCAGACGGCCGATCACATCCCTCAACCGGCTGGTCGGCACGCTTTGCAGACGGTCCAGCTGCACCTGCGTCGTGACCTGCAGGCCATTCTCCGAAGAGGGCTCGATCGTCAGTCGCACGTCGTCGATCTCCGTCAGGGTGCTTGTCATCAGCGCGACCGTGATCGAGCTGTGGCCGCGATACCGGTCGGCCTGCACGATCAGGGCCGGTCTCGGCTTCGCGTAATCGCCCTTCATGACCACGATGACGACGTCGCCGCGCGTCAATCCTCGTCGTCCCAGTCGAGGAACTCTTCGAGCTCGCGCAAGAGGGCCTGATCTCTCGGATCGGACTTCAGGGCCTCGATCTGCCGGCGAATGCGCGCGTCGTACTCAGGCCCGCGTGTGTCCGGAACCCAGATCTGTACCGGTCGCAGCCCCTGCGCCCGCAGGTTGGCCCGGTGCTCGGCGACGCGCTTTGCGGAGCTGCTCATCCGTTACATGTAACGCAGGTGCCGCCCGTCCTCAAGCCGGGACGCCGGGGCGGTCCCGTACAGCGCGACCGGGCAGACCCCCGTCGAGCCGCCTCAGCCCGGCTCGACGACCTCGATCTCGAACAGTCGGGGCCAGTATTTGCCGGTCACGAAGACCCGGCCGGACGCCGCGTCCCAGGCGATACCGTTCAGCACGTCGGCCTCCGGGGCGGGGACGCCGCCCTGCTGCAGAAGCCCGGTCAGGTCGATCCAGCCGACCACGACCCCCGACCCGGGGTCGATCCGCGCGATCAGGTTGGACTGGTAGATGTTGGCCCATACCTCGCCCCGAACCCATTCCAGCTCGTTCAGCCTCTCGACCGGCTGCCCGTCATGGGTGACGGTCAGCCGCCGCCGTTCCGCGAACGTGTCCCCGTCCAGAAACCGGAGCTGGGCGGTCCCGTCGCTCATGATCAGTTCGTCGGGCGAGTGGGTCAGACCCCAGCCCTCGCCCGGATAGGTGAAGGTTCTGACGGTCGTGAGCCCGTCGCGCGCCAGCACCAGCCCCTGCCCCGACTGCCAGGTCAGCACGACCAGGTTGCCCTTCCAGATCGTCATGCCCTCGCCGAACACGTCGTCGGGCAGGTCCACCGACTCCAGAACCGCCCCGGTGCCCAGCTCGACCCGCCGGACGGTCGACGCGCCGTATTTCCCGGTGCTCTCGTACATCTGGCCGTCGACCCAGATCAGCCCCTGAGTATAGGCGGCGGTGTCGTGGGGATAGGCGTTCACGACCCGGAAGCCATAGCGGGGCGTGACCTCGGCGCCGCAGGCCGCCAGCATCGCGATCGCCATCCCGGCGGCCACGCCCCGGGCCCATGCCCGGAAGAAGTGCGATGTCTGCATGAGGGCCCCGGTTCGAATTTCGCGAGACAAGCTACACGCGGGCAGGGGAGGGTACCATCACGCGGGTGCGGGCCCGGCCCGCGATCAGCGACGCCTCACTCCCAGCGCGTGAAGACCCCGCCGCCCTCGTCCCATTCGCCGCCGGGGTCCAGGGCGTCGTCGAAGGTCAGCAGGCGGTCGATGATCATACCCGCCACCACACCCGCCAGGGCCACGCCCAGCAGGGTGACGAGGCCGGCCACGCCGACCTTTTCGTTACGGGTCAGGCGGCGACGGCCGCGCGGGTCGATGATGCGGTCGGGGCTGCGCTTCAAACGGGGCATCAGGCGGCCATCCTCGCGGCTTTCTTGACCTTGGCCATGGCCCGGTCGCGCCGCAGCCGGGACAGGTGGTCGATGAACAGTACGCCGTTCAGGTGATCCAGCTCGTGCTGGAAACAGACGGCGTACAGGCCGTCGATCTCTTCCTCGACCGTGCGGCCCTCGCGGTCCAGATAGCGGACGCGGGCGCGGGCGGGGCGTTCGACGCTGTCGAAATACTCCGGGATCGACAGGCAGCCTTCTTCGTACGGCAGGGTCTCGTCCGACGCCCACAGCACCTCGGGGTTGACGAAGAAGCGGGGGTTGGGGACGCGGGCGGGTTCCTCTTCGCCCTCGGTCGCCTCGGCGTCCGGATCCGGCGCGCCGTCGCCCAGGTCCATGACCACCACGCGGGTCAGCTCGCCGATCTGCACCGCGGCCAGGCCGATGCCGGGGGCCGCGTACATGGTCTCCAGCATGTCGTCCATCAGGGCGCGCACGCCGTCGTCCACGGCCTCGACGGGGGTCGAAACCTGCTTCAGCACGGCCAGGTCGGCGGCGTTGTCGACGGTCAGTATGCGGCGCACGGTCATGCCGTCGAGGTAGGCTCCGGGGCGTCCGCGGTCAAGATTTCCGGGGGTCGCACCGGGGTTTGCCGCTGGTGTAACCGGCTCCGGGCGGCTAAGGCGCGCGCCATGACCCGCACCCATCTCCCCGCCCGCTTCGACGTCTGCGCCGTCGGCAACGCCATCGTCGACGTGCTGGCCCCCTGCGACCCCGCCTTTCTGGAGGCGCAGGGCCTGACCGCCGGCTCCATGCAGCTGGTCGACGCGGACCAGAGCGCGGCCCTGTACGACGCCATGGCCGCGGGCGTGGAAGCGTCCGGCGGCTCGGCCGGCAACACGGTGGCGGGCGTGGGCAGCTTCGGCGGGCGCGCCGCCTATCTGGGCAAGGTCGCCGACGACCTGCTGGGCGAGGTCTTCGCCCACGACATCCGCGCCGCGGGCGTGCATTTCGACGTCGCACCCCTGGTCGACGGCGTCGCCGCCGGTCTGGGCACCGGGCGCTGCCTGATCAATGTGACCGCCGACGGCCAGCGCACCATGTGCACCTTCCTCGGCGCCGCCAACCAGCTGACCGTGGCCGACGTCGACGCGGCCCTGATCGGCGACAGCGCCATCGTCTATCTGGAAGGCTATCTGTTCGACCCGGCGCCGGGTCGCGCGGCCTTCGAGGCCGCGGCCAAGGCCGCGCACGACGCAGGCCGCAAGGTCGCGATCACCCTGTCGGACGCCTTCGTCGTGCACCGCTGGCGCGCCGAGCTTCTGGACTTCATCGCCGCCTCGGCCGACGTCGTCCTGGCCAATGAGTCCGAGCTGGCCGCCCTGTTCGAGACCGACGACTTCGACGCCGCCTCCGACCGGCTGGCCGCCATGGTCGAGATCGCCGCCGTCACGCGCGGCCCCGACGGGTCGGTGATCATCTCGGGCGCCGACCGGGTCAGGGTCGCCGCCGTCCCGGGCGTCAAGGTGGTCGACACCACCGGCGCCGGCGACCAGTACGCCGCCGGCTTCCTGCTGGGCCTCGCCCGCGGCCTGCCGCTGGACGACGCCGGCAAGCTGGGCTCGCTGGCCGCCGCCGAGGTCATCGCCCACTGGGGTCCACGCCCGATGGTGTCGCTGCAGAAGCTGGCGACCGACGCCAGCCTCAAGCTCTCCTGATCGTCACATACACCGCCCCGTCGCCGCCGTGTTTGCGGGCGGCGGGGGCGAAGCCGGAAACCACGCCGCGCAGGGCCGGCGCCGTCAGCCATTCGTGCACGCTGGCGCGGATCACGCCCGAGCCGCCGCGCCGCCCCTGACCGGTGATCACCAGTACCGCGCCATGCCCGCGCGCCTGCGCCCCGATCAGGAAGGCGGTCAGGGCGTCCTGCGCTTGGAAGCGGCCATAGCCGTGCAGGTCGATGCGCGCGTCGATGGGGTCGCGTTCGCGCGACAGGCGGCGCTGGCGGCGCGGCTCCAGCGCCTCCGGCGTGCCGCGCGTGCGGGGCGGGGCAGCGGGCGGTGGCGTCAAGGGCGAGGGCGCGGGCGCCGGCACGGGGGTCTGGCGTTTTCCGGGCGGAGGCGGCCCGGCGCCGGGCACGGGCGCGGCCGCCTCGATCATCGAGGTCAGCAGGGCCTTCTTGCGTTTGTGGGGAACCGCCGACCCCGCCACCCGCGCCCAGATGCGGCGATCCTCGGGCGACAGGTCGTCGCGCCGGCTCATGCCTCTTCGGCGTCGCCGCCGCCGGCCTGCGGCCCCGGCGCATGGCCCAGCAGGTCGCCGGGCGTGCAGTTCAGCTCGCGGCACAGGGCGTCCAGCGTCGAGAAGCGCATGGCCCGCGCCTTGCCGGTCTTCAGGATCGACAGATTGGCCACAGTCACGCCGACGCGGTCGCTGAGTTCGGTCAGCGACATCCGGCGCTCGGCCAGCAGTCGGTCCAGGTTCACGCGAATGGCCATGGGCGGGCTCTTACACCGGAGCGGTCAGATCGTCAGTTCGGATTCGCGGCGCAGGCGCGCGCCCTCGCGGAACACCTCCGCCAGCACGAAGACGACCAGGACTGAGAAGGCGGGGGTCACCAGGTTGAACAGGCTGGGCGGGTCCATCACGCCGCGCGCCAGCCGCGAGACCAGCATCTGGCCGACCCAGACACCGCCGGTGACGGTGGCGAGGATCCAGCCGATCTGGCGCAGCCGCGCGACGTTCTCGGGCTGGAACGGGTCGCCCAGCGTCAGGGTGCGGAACACCCGGCGCAGGTTGCGCAGGATCAGGGCGAAGCCGGCGAAATAGCCGATGAAGGCGCCGACCCCGAACAGGGCATGGGATCGGGGCAGGGGAATCTGGGCCCCGCCGGCGTCGTCGGTGACGTTCAGCGCCAGCTGGTCCATGGGGATGAAGGCGACCGTGATGAACAGGACCGCGCCCAGGGCGGTCAGCAGGATCAGCACGGCGTAGGCGACGTCCAGCGCGGTCTTCAGCAGGCTGGACACCGACCCCGGCCCCAGCGCGCGCAGGCCCGGCATGGCGGGCAGGGCAAGGCGTCGGGGCGACAGGGGCATTCGAAGTCCTTATGACGGTCGGGGCCGGATCACCGCGCGGGGTTCGACAGAACCGCGCGCGGCTCCAGCATCGCTTCGACTGTCATTCCGGTCAAAGTCCTGCCGCTCAGAAGGCTTGCAGCAGGATGGCGACCAGGGCGGTCGGCAGGGCGGCCAGCAGGGCGCCGTTGACGAAGGCGTAGCCGACCTTCTCGGCGAAGCGGGTGGCGCTCATGGTGTGCATCGTGTGTCTCCGTTTATCCTGATTGAGGTGCGTCATTGCTTGTTTTTCTTTGCCGCTGCATTCCGGTGCCCTTTCTGGAGCTCCGGGGGAACGATGCGGCCCCTCGTTCTTGAGATCATAGATAGGACGTGCTCGCGGGGAATGCACGTTACATATCGTTTAACGATATTAAACTTCGGCAAGGTCGGCGCAGCAGGGAGTCAGGCGCAGTGAAACCCAAACTTATCAAGGGGATGCGGCTGGTCGCGGCGACCCACAATCCCGGCAAGGCGCGCGAGATCGCCGCCCTTCTGGACGGAAATTACACGATCGTCACCGCCGGGGAGCTGACTCTGCCCGAACCCGACGAGACCGAGAGCACATTCGTGGGCAATGCGGTGCTCAAGGCGCGGCACGCGGCCGAGCGCTCGGGCCTGCCGTCGCTGGCCGACGACTCCGGACTGTCGGTGGCCGCCCTGGGCGGCGCGCCGGGCATCTTCTCCGCCCGCTGGGCCGGCCCGGACAAGGATTTCGCCCACGCCATGGCCCAGGTCGAGCGCCGGCTGGAGGAGGTCGGCGGCGACGACCGGTCGGCCTGGTTCACCTCGGCGCTCGCCGTGGCCTGGCCCGGCGGCCCCACGGTAGTGGTCGAGGGCCGCGTCGACGGCGTCGTCACCTTCCCGCCCCGCGGCGATCGCGGCTTCGGCTACGACCCCATCTTCGTCCCGCACGGCTTCACCGAGACGTTCGGCGAAATGGACCCCGACGCCAAGGACGCCATGAGCCACCGCGCCGTCGCCTTCGCCAAACTCAAGGCCGCGCTGGTTGAGGACTGAGCCGCCCGATCCCGGCACGGACGTCGCCCTCTACGTCCATTGGCCCTTCTGCGCCCGCATCTGCCCCTATTGCGACTTCAACGTGGTCCGGGCGCGGGGCAACACGGACCGGGCTGCGCGCCTGACGGCGGCCATCCTCGCCGACCTCAGGGCCCAGGCGGCCCTGACCGGCCCGCGCCGTCTGGCCTCGATCTTCTTCGGCGGCGGCACGCCCTCCCTGATGGACCCGGCCGATGTCGCCGCGGTGGTCGCGGCCGCGCGCGCCCTGTTCCCCGGCGGCCCCGTCGAAGTCACGCTGGAAGCCAATCCGACCGACGCCGAAGCCGATCGTTTCGCCGCCTTCGCCGCCGCCGGGGTGAACCGCCTGTCCATGGGCGTTCAGGCGCTGGACGACGCCCAGCTGGCCTTCCTGGGCCGCAATCATTCGGCGGCGGAGGCGCGGCGCGCCGTCGCCGTGGCGGCCCGTGCCTTCCCCCGCCTGTCGATCGACCTGATCCACGCCTTGCCGGGCCAGTCCGTGGCCGACTGGCGCGCCGCCCTGACCCAGGCGCTGGACCTCGGCTTCGAGCACGTCTCGCCCTATCAGCTGACGATCGCGCAAGGGACGGCCTTCGCCCGCGCCGTCGGCCGCGGCGACTGGTCCCCGCCGGACGAGGATCTGGCTGCCGCCCTCTACGAGACCACGCAGGCGACGCTGGGGGCCGCCGGCTTCGACGCCTATGAGGTGTCCAACCACGCGCGGGGCGTCGCCGCCCGCTCGGCCCACAACCTGCATGTCTGGCGCGGGTGCGACTACATCGGCGTCGGCCCCGGCGCCCACGGGCGGCTGACGCGGAACGGCGTCCGCATCGCCACCGTCGCCCATCGCGGCCTCGACGCCTATCTCGCTGGCGTCGAGGCCGGTGTCCCTTGGGAGGAGCATACCGCCCTCTCTCCGCACGAGGCGGCCGAGGAGCGCGTCCTGCTGGGCCTGCGCACCGTCGAGGGCGTGCGCCTCTCCGTTCTCGACGCCCTGCCCGCCGCCGCCCGCCCGCTGGCGGAGATGGTCGAGGAAGGCTTCCTGACTGTCGCTGAGGACCGCGTCATCGCCACCGCGACCGGCCGTCCTCTGCTGGACGCGGTCACTGCGCGCCTGCTGACCGCTTGAGCCCGACGCCCCCGGCTGGCACGGTCGCGCCCATGCCCGAGCCCAGTCCCTTTCCCCCTGCCGCGCCGCCGCCCCGGCCGGTCAGCCCGGGGCTGTATCTGGTCGCCACCCCCATCGGGAACCTGCGCGACATGACGCTGCGGGGGCTGGACGTGCTGGCCGCCGCCGATCTGGTTCTGGCCGAGGACACGCGTGTCTCGGCCAAGCTGCTGGCCGCCTATGGCCTGAAGGCGAAGCTGGAGCGCTGCGACGACCACGCCTCGGAACGCGCCGCCCGGATCGCGGTGGAGCGCATCGCCGAGGGGCAGGTCGTGGCCCTGGTCTCGGACGCCGGCACGCCCATCGTGTCGGACCCCGGCTTCGTCGTGGCGCGGGAGGTCATCGCCGCTGGCCTGCCGGTCCATCCCATCCCCGGTGCTTCCAGCCTGCTCGCCGCCCTGTGCCTTGCCGGCCTGCCCGCCGACCGGGTGCTGTTCGCCGGCTTCCTGCCGCCGAAATCCGCGGCGCGCCGGACCGCCTTGGCTGAGCTGGCCGAGCCCGGCCGGACCCTGGTCGTCTTCGAGAGCGGTCCCCGCCTGGCCGCCAGCCTGGCCGACATGGCCGAGGTGCTGGGCGACCGCCCGGCCGCCGTCACCCGCGAACTGACCAAGCTGCACGAGGAATGCCTGCGCGGCTCCCTGTCCGAACTGGCCGTCCACCCTCGCGCCCAGGCGCCGAAGGGCGAGATCGTCGTGGTGGTCGGGCCGGGTGAGACGGTGGAGACCTCCGCAGACGACGTCGACGCCGCCCTGTCGGAGGCCCTGACCCGCCTCGCCCCCGGCCCGGCCGCGGCCGAGGTGGCGAAACAGACCGGCGCGAACCGCAAGGCGCTGTACGCCCGCGCTTTGCAGATGAAGGCCGGCGGGTGACCGGCCCCCGCCCCGACCGTCGCGCGCGGGGCGGGGCGGCGTGGCGCGAGGGCCACGCGGCGGAATGGGTGGCCGCAGCCTGGCTGATGCTGACCGGCCACCGCATCCTCGCCTTTCGCCTGAAGACGCCTCAGGGCGAGATCGACCTGCTGGCCCACAAGGGCCGCGAGCTGATCGTGGTGGAGGTGAAGCGCCGACGCGTGCGCGACGCCGCCGAACTGGCGCTCAGCCCGCAACAGGCGAAACGGCTCGTCGCGGCGGGGGAGGCCGTGCGCCGCTCCCGGCCCGCCCTGCGCGCCTGTGCCCTGCGCGTCGACCTGATCGCGCTCGCCCCCGGTCGCCTGCCGCGCCACCTCAAGCGGCTGGCCTTCGACGGCTGACCCTTGCGGATCGCCGGCCGCACGCCCATTCCCCCTGCACCGCCTTCAAGGAGCCGCGCATGACCCGGGTCGCCGTCCAGATGGACCCCATCGAAGGGGTGAATCCCCAGTCGGACACCACCTGGCTGATGATCCAGTCGGCCCAGGACCGCGGCTTTCGCGTCCACACCTACGACTTCCGCACCCTGGCGCTGGAGAACGGCCGCCTGTCCTGCCGCGCGCGGCGCACGACCCTGAACGGTGACGCGGTCGAACTGGGCGAGTTCGAGAAGCTGGACCTGCACACGGACGTCGACGTGATCCTGATGCGGCAGGACCCGCCCTTCGACATGGCCTACGTCACCGCCACCTATCTGCTGGAGGCGGTGCGCGGCGATACCCTGGTCCTCAACGACCCGGCCGAGGTGCGCTCCGCCCCCGAAAAGCTGATGGTCACCCGCTGGCCCGACCTGCAGCCCCCGACCCTGATCTCCTCGGACGTCGAGGCGCTGGAGGATTTCCATGCGCGCGAAGGCGACGTGGTGCTGAAACCCCTGCACGGCGCCGCGGGCTCCGGCGTGGTCAAGCTGAAGGCCGGCGATCCGAACCTCGCCGCCCTCGTCGAGATCCACGCCACCGGCAGCCGCGACCCGCTGGTCATCCAGAAATTCGTCCCCCAGGTCTCGGCCGGCGACAAGCGGATCATCCTGATCGAGGGCGAACCCGTCGGCGCCATCAACCGCGTGCCGCTCAAGGGTCAGGTCCGCTCCAACCTGCGCGTCGGCGGCACCGCCGAGGCGGTCGAACTGACCGCCCGCGACCGCGAGATCTGCGCCCTGATCGGGCCGGAACTGAAAGCTCGTGGTCTCGTCTTCGTCGGCATCGACGTGATCGGCGACTACCTCACCGAGATCAACGTCACCTCCCCCACCGGGGCCCAGCAGCTGAAGACCTTCACCGGCGTGGATGCCACGGCGCTCATGTGGGACGCGATCGAGAAGCGGCTGAAAGCCTGATTTCCGGCGGTTGAAGCGGCTAGGTTCGCAGGCCATTGTTCTCCCGGTGGCGGTGGAGCGGGGCATGACTTTCAGATCGACGATGATGATCGGCTTGACCGCGCTGGCGCTGGCCGCCGCCGCAGGCAAGGCCGCGGCGCAACAGCGCGGCGAGGAATGCCGCGTCGAGGAGATGGACCCCCGCCGCGGACCGGCGCGACAGACCTTCTGCCGGGGCCCCGACGGCCAGTGGAGTCCGCGGCCGGATCTCGATGCGACGTCGGCGGGACAAACGCCCTCTCGGAGCGCCGTTCCCGCCGCGGCCGAGACCGCACCCGGCGCGCTGCCGCCCGACTGGCGCGGTACGGTCATCTACAACGGAACCCATCAGGGCTACGCCATACCCGCGGGGCGCAACGCACGCCGCCAGGACTATTCCGGGCGCTATGACCTGACGCTCGAGATCGACGGCGCCGTGATCACGGCGCGTGCCTCCGGCACCGGCGGGCTGCAGCCCGCCGACCTGACCGGCACGCGAACGGGGTCGCAGTGCCGCCTTTACCTCGCCGACCTCGCGGTTCTCGAGGCCACCTGCACTGCCGACCGCTTCGTCGGCGTCTCGCGCGAGGCACCGGGGCAGGACTTCCGGCAGGTGATGAACATCGACGCCCGCGCGACCCGCAGGGTCGATGCGGCCGAGCAGGAGCAGCAGCAGGCACAGGCGCAGGCGGAGGCGGACTCTTTCCGCACTCGCGGGGTTCCGGCCGCGTATGTTGAGTTTCAGCCTGACGCCGGCTCCGGCCGCAGTCTCAGCTCGGTCCTTTCGCGGGCGGTGGCCGACGATTCCCGGTCGTGGGCGGCCAACACCTTCCAGGCCGGCTCCTTCCGCGACTTCACCTACTACCGCTCGCCGACCGAGCCGACCGAGGTCTATGCGCGAGGAGTCTACAGCTACACCGACTGGGGTGGTTGGCCGAAGGTCGGCTGGGTGGCGGGGCGCTTCGTCGACGGCAATCTGGAATGCCTGCGGTTCCACGACGTCGCCGCCTGCACGGCTCCTCGCCAGACCTATGCGGCCCAGGTCGCCTCGCTGGGCGAGGGTCACCAGAAGCTGGGGCCCATGCGCGTGGCTTCCTCCTGTTTCCGGGTTGAAACGCGGGCTCTGCCGCGCACGCGCGAAGAGGTCGTCTATGCCGACCGCAACGGCGACGTGGAGACGCGCACCGTCCATTACACGGAGAACGTCGCGGTGACGGTCTTCGCCTGCTCGAGCAGGGAATACGAGCTTCAGTGCGTGGCCGAGGGCGTGGCGGACGCGGCGACGGAGTACATCTTTGGAACAGGGACGACCCGGACCCACCGGCTCGTGTTGACCCAGGGCGCGGACTCACCCGTGACGTCCGCCCAGATGACGCGATACGACGAGCGGATCGCCGCGGGCACCTGCGTCCGCGTCAGGTGAGGTCTCTTGCCAACCGGCGGTAGTTCATGTTCTGTTCCGCTCCGGCAGGCGGAGGCGGATCATGGTCGCGCGGGCGGTGACGGTGGCGTTCGACGGGGTGGATGCGCGGCGCGTCGACGTCGAGGTCCAGCTGGTCGGCGCGACCCAGCCCAGCTTCACCCTCGTCGGCCTGCCCGACAAGGCCGTGGCCGAGAGCCGTGAGCGGGTGCGGGGGGCCTTCGCCGGGATCGGCCTGGCCCTGCCGTCCAAGCGCATCATCGCCAACCTCGCCCCCGCCGACCTGCCCAAGGAAGGCAGCCATTTCGACCTGCCCATCGCCCTGGCCCTGCTGGCGGCCATGGGGGTGATCCCGCTGGATGCGCTGGACGGCTGGTGCGCCGTCGGCGAACTGGGCCTGTCGGGCCAGATCGCGCCGGTGGGCGGCACCCTGCCGGCCGCCGTGACCGCCTCGGCCATGGGGATGGGCCTGATCTGTCCGGAGGCCAACGGGCCCGAGGCCGCCTGGGCGGGCGACGCCCGGATCCTGGCCCCCCGCTCCCTGATCGGCCTGATCAACCACTTCAAGGGCACCCAGCGCCTGTCCCAGCCCGAGCCCGGCCCCCTGCGCGCCGGCGAGGGCGTACGCGACCTGCGCGAGGTGAAGGGGCAGGAGGGGGCCAAGCGCGCGCTGGAGATCGCCGCCGCCGGCGGGCACAACCTGCTGTTCGTGGGTCCGCCGGGCTCGGGCAAGTCCATGCTGGCCCAGCGCCTGCCGGGTCTGCTGCCGCCGCTGACCCCGCAGGAGCTGCTGGAGACCTCCATGGTCTGGTCCGTCGCCGGCATGATCGAGCGGGGTGCCATCGCCCGCGACCGGCCGTTCCGCAGCCCGCACCACTCCGCCTCCATGGCCGCCCTGACCGGCGGCGGGCATCGCGCCCGGCCCGGCGAGGTCTCGCTGGCCCACAACGGCGTGCTGTTCCTCGACGAACTGCCGGAGTTCTCGCCCCAGGCGCTGGATTCGTTGCGCCAGCCGCTGGAGACGGGCGAGGTGACCGTGGCCCGCGCCAACGCCCACGTCCGCTATCCGGCCCGGTTCCAGCTGGTGGCGGCGATGAACCCCTGCCGCTGCGGGCTCGGCGGGGCCGGCAAGGGGGCCTGCGGCAAGGCTCCGCGCTGCCAGCGCGACTATGCCGGTCGAATCTCCGGTCCCCTGTTCGACCGCATCGATCTGACGGTGGAGGTGCCGCCCGTCACCGCCGCCGACATGGCCCTGCCGGCCCCGGCCGAAGGCACGGCCGAGGCCGCCGCCCGCGTGGCCGCCGCGCGTGAGGCCCAGACCGCCCGCACCGGCGGCATCAACGCCCGACTCGAGGGCGAGGCGCTGGAGCGGTTCGCCTCGCCCGACGAGCCCGGCAAGGCACTGCTGGCGCGGGCGGGCGAGGCGGCGGGTCTGACCGCGCGCGGCTGGACCCGCACACTCAGGCTGGCCCGCACCATCGCCGATCTGGACGCGGCCGACGGCATCCGCCGCACCCATGTGGCCGAGGCCCTGCTCTACCGACGCTCCACCGTGGCGGCCCAGGACGACTTCGACCGGCGGACGGCGACCGCGCCCGCCTTCTGACCCCTCAGTGCCCGCCCGTCGGATAGGGGGCGGTCACGACCGAGGAGATCATGCCGGGGATCGCCTCGGACAGGCCCAGCAGGATGAACTGGATCGCCAGGGCGCACAGGATCAGGCCCAGCACCCGCACGATGATCGCCATACCGACCTCGCCCAGCAGCCGGCTGATCGGCCCGGTCAGGGAGAAGCAGACGAAGGTGACGAAACAGGCCGCGCCGATGGCCACATACCCCGCCGCCTGCGCCGCCGGCCCGATCTTGGTCGCCTCCCCCGCCTGGATGATCATCGTCGAGATCGCGCCCGGGCCGATCATCAACGGCATGGCGAACGGCACGACCAGCCGCTGGAACCGTCGCCGTGCATAGCCGCGCACGTCCGCAACGTCGGCGGCCGAGTCGCCGTCGGTGAAGCTCTTGAGGAAGTCATCGCCCGTCATGTGCAGGCCCAGCAGCAGCAACAGGATGCCGCCCGCGATCCGGAACGCCGCCAGCGAGATGCCGAAGAATTGCAGCAGCGACAGGCCGGTCAGGAAGAAAAAGGCCAGCAGGAAGGCCGCGAAGATGCAGATCAGCGCCGCCAGCGACGCCCTCTGCCGCAGGCTCGCCCCGGCCGTGGCGGCCGCGAAGATCGGGATGTTGCCGATGGGATCGACCAGGGCGAACAGCGCCACGAACAGGTTGACCCCAAGATCGACGGCGTCCATGTGATCCCCTTGCCGACAATTCAGCTGCAGCGCCCATTTGGGCGGACGTGCGCCCGCGCGTCCACCCCCTGAGGGTCGAAAGGACCGCCATGACCAGCCCCGTGCTCGCCGACCCGCGCCTGATCGTGGGGCTGGACCTGCCGTCGATCGATGCCGCCCGCGCCATGGTGGACCGGCTGGCGGACGCGGTGGAGAGCTACAAGATCGGCCTGACCCTGCTGGCCCGTCCCGGCGGCGTCGCCTTCGCTCATGAACTGCGGGAACGCGGCAAGATGGTGTTCCAGGACTGGAAACTGCACGACATCGGGGCCCAGGTCGAAGGTGCCGCTCGTGCCGTGGCCGAGGGCGGCTGCGACCTGCTGACCGTCCACGCCCATCCGCAGGTCATGCGCGCCGCCGTGAAGGGACGCGACGCCGCGGGCTCAGGCACGAAGATTCTGGGGGTTACCGTTCTGACCAGTCTGTCTGACGCCGATCTCCTCGACCTCGGTCACGCAGACACGGCCGCGACCCTGGTCGAACGCCGCGTACGGCAGGCGCTGGACTGCGGCGTCGACGGCGTCGTCTCCAGCCCGCTGGAGGCGGCGCGGGTGCGCCAGATCGCGCTCGCCTCCGGGCGTCCCGATTTCCTGATCGTCACCCCCGGCGTGCGGCCGGCCGGTGCCGACGTGGGCGACCAGCAGCGCGTGGCCACCCCGTCGCAGGCCCTCGCGGCCGGCGCCACGCACCTCGTCGTCGCGCGGCCTGTCGTGGCCGACGCCTCGCCGGTCACGGCGGCGGCGCGGATCGCGGCAGAGATGCTTCAGCCCGCCGCCTGAGGCCCGACGGCCTCAGCGGTCGTCGAGGATGGTGTAGCAACCGCAGTCGCGGTCGTGACGGTAATGGTCCCGGCCGGTCGGCGGTCGGTCGTCGTGATAGCCGCCCCGGTCATGATAGCCGCGGCGGTCGTGGCGCTCGCTGTAGCCATACCGGCCGCCGCGGTCCTGATGGCCCCGCGGCTGGTACCGGCCCCAGTGTCCGCGCCGTTCGGACCAGTGCGAAGTCTCCGAGTATGCATAACCGCCGGAATAGGCGTAGCCGACGCCATAGCCCTGGCCGTAGCCGCCGCAGGGGTCGTGGCACCCACGGCTGGGAGGCGGCGGCGGCGGATAGTGTCCGCCGCAGCGATCCCGGCAGCCGCCGCCGTAGCTCTCATAGGCGTAGCCATGGCCCGACCGTCCGTCGGCCCAGGCGCCCGTCGCGGCATAGGACGCGCCCCGGGCCTCGGCCACCACCTGCCCGCCTTGGGCGTAGCGATAGTCCTGAACGGTGGGTTGGCCGTAGGTGACGTACCCCTGACCCCCATACGACGGCTGACCATAGGTGACGTGGCCGGACTGGGCCGAGGCGGCGCAGGCCAGGCCCAGGGCGGCGGCCCCTGTCAGGGCTCCGAAAACGATGCGACGCATGGGTCCCTCCTCCGCGCGATTGCGGAAAGGTTAACGCCGTTCGGGCCGCCCGGTTCGGAAAACCTGCGGCGCGCGAGTCGATTCGCCCGAATTCCCCGCCCGCGCGATCAGAAATCGACCGCCAGACCCTTTTTCTCCCAGTCGCCGTAGCGCGTCGGCTCCGGTCCGCGAGGGCCGCCGTCCTCGGGCGGCAGAACCGCAGGCGCTTCGGCGAGGCGGCGGGCCTCCGCCTCCAGCAGCGAGGCCCGCTCCACGGCCGTCAGAGGCCGGTCCGGCCGGGCACCAGGCACGTCGGGGTTCAGGCCGGGTTCGGCGTCGGTGGGCGCTTCGGTCACAGGGGCGGTCTCTTGAGGCGGAGGGGGGCGTTCTCATTTAATGGGATGAAGCGCGCGACGCGACCCTGGACCGGCGATGAACCATCTGAAGACCTTCGTCCTGCTGGCGGCCCTGACCGCCCTGTTCGGTGCCGTCGGCCTGTGGCTGGGCGGCGTCAACGGCATGCTGATCGCCCTCGTCGTCGTCGGAGCCATGAACCTTTTCAGCTACTGGAACGCCGACAAGATCGTGCTGCGCCTGTACCGGGCCCAGCCTGTCGACGAGACCCATCCCAACGCCATGGTGCGAGTCTATGTGACCGACGTGCTGGAAATGGCGGAGGGGGCCGGGCTTCCGCGGCCGAAAGTGGCGATCATTCCCAACGACCAGCCCAACGCCTTCGCCACCGGCCGCGACCCGAAGAACGCGGCCGTCTGCGCCACCACCGGTCTGCTCGACATGCTGACCCGCGAGGAAGTGCGCGCAGTGATGGCGCATGAACTGGCGCACGTGAAAAACCGCGATACCCTGACCATGACGGTCACGGCCACCGTCGCCGGTGCCATCTCGGCGCTCGCCAATTTCGCCCTGATCTTCGGCGGAGATCGCGACCGGCCGGGCGGGATTGTTGGCACGATCGCCCTGATGCTGCTGGCCCCCATGGCCGCGGCCCTGGTCCAGATGGCCATCAGCCGCTCGCGCGAGTACGAGGCGGACCGCGTCGGTGCCGAGATCGCCGGGGATCCCCATGCCCTTGCCAGCGCGCTCCAGAAGATCGAGGCCCACGCCCGCCGCGTGGTCAACCACACCGCCGAGCGCAATCCGGCTTCGGCCCAGCTGTTCATCATCAACCCCCTGTCGGGTCAGGGTGCCGACAATCTGTTCTCGACCCATCCCGCGACGGGCAACCGGGTGCGCGCCCTGATGGAGCTGGCCGAGCGTCTCGGCCTGCGCCCTCGCGCACCGGTGCCGGCGGCCCCGCCAGAGCCCATCTTCGCCGTGGCCTCGGGCACCAGCGTGCCGACGACCACGGATCGTCCGCGCGGCCCTTGGGGCTGAGGCCCCGGGGCGTCATCATGGGGCGATGTTCCGCCCGCCAGAATCAGAGCTGGAGTTTCGCTTTTTCCGCGCCGGCGGTCCGGGCGGGCAGAACGTCAACAAGGTGTCGACGGCGGTCCAGCTGCGCTTCGACGCCCGGAATTCGCCTGGTCTGCCCGAGGACGTCCGCGAGCGTCTGATGAAGCTGGCGGGTTCGCGGCTGACCAATGACGGCGTGATCCTGATCTCTGCCGTGCGGTTCCGCACCCAGGAGCGCAACCGGCAGGATGCGCTGGACCGGCTCCACGACCTGATCGACCGCGCGGCGGTCCGGCCGGTCAAGCGCGTCGCCACCCGGCCGACCCGCGCCTCAAAGGAGCGGCGGCTGCAGGCCAAGGCCGTGCGGTCGGGGGTCAAGTCAGGCCGGGGACGGCCCGGTCTCGACTGACCTCAGTCCTCCGGGGATTCCGGCGTCTGGGGGATCGGCGGGGCCGGACGGAACAGCAGGGCGGCGATCTTGCCGTCGTCCTCGAACCCGATGACCCACTGGGTGTCGGCCTGCTCAAAGCGGACGAGGAAGAGGTCGGCACCTTCGCGGTGCTGGAACCACTCCACGCTTTCCAGGGCACCCAGACCGCGGATGATCTCGACGGCCTGGGCCTCGCCCGGCTGCATCTGGGCCGCCAGACCCGGGGTGAAGGCGCTCCAGTCGACTGTGCCGGTCTGCAGGCCGCCGATGAAGGCGCGGATCGCGGGTTCCGCGCGCGGATCGGCCTCCGTGCGGGCGGGGACGCTCACCGTGGCGGTCCGGCCCGACGCATCGAAGGTGTTCTGGATTCGCCCTGCGGCGACGGTCTGGTCCTGGGCGGCGGCGGTGCCGGCGCACAGGGCGGCGGCGACGAACGCGCCGGCGGCGAGGGTCTTCATGGGGACGAAACTCCTGAACGCGGCCCTGATCATCCCAGAATGCGCGGCCAAAGCGACAGAACAAGGGCGGCCCCGCCGGTCAGCAGAGCCAGCAGGGCGACGACGCCCGGCCAGGCGGGCGCAGGCCGGCTCTCCATCACCACCTCCGGTGCCGGCGGGGTCCGCGCCTGACGCGCCAGCGCCTTCAACACCGCGCGCGCCTCTTCCAGCAGATCCCGTACCTGGGCCTGGGGCCCCAACTCGCGGCGGATCCACGCAGCCACGACCGGCTCGGCCGCCGCCCACAGGTCGTGGTCGGGGTTCAGGCGGCGCGCGACGCCCTCGACCGAGACCATCGTCTTCTGAAGCAGGATCAGCTCCGGCCTCAGGCGCATGTCGAACAGGTCGGTGATCTCGAACAGCTGGCCCAGCAGTCGGCCCATGGAAACCTGCGAGGCCTGCTTGCCGATGACGGGCTCGCCGACCGCGCGCAGGGCCTGGGCGAAGGCCTCGACCGAATGTTCAGGCGGCACGTAGCCGGCCTCGAAATGCACCCGGGCGATGCGGTCGTAGTCGCGGTTCAGGAAGCCCCACAGGATTTCGGCCAGATACCGCCGCTCGGCGGGCCCCAGTCGGCCGACGATGCCGAAATCGACTGCCGTCAGCTCCGCCGGGGCATGGCAGAACAGGTTCCCCTCGTGCAGATCGGCGTGGAAGGTGCCGTGGTCCAGCGCCTGGATCAGGAACGCGCGCACCACGTTGTCGGCCAGGGCGTCCTTGTCCAGGCCCGGCTGCTCCGCCGCGGCCGGGTCGGTCATGGGAATGCCGGGTGCCCATTCCAGCGTCAGAACCCGCTTGCCGACGCCGTCCCAGACGACCGCCGGGGCGGACATGTGGGCGCGGCCGTCGGCGCGGGCCCTCGCCATGACGTCGCCCAGTTCGGACGCGGCCGCCGCTTCCAGCCGCATGTCCAGCTCAATCTGCATCGACCGCGCCACGATCTCGACAAAGGCGCGGGGTTCCAGCCGCCGCGACGGCTCTACGAACCGCTCGGCCAGCCGGGCAGCCAGCCGCATGGCGTCCAGCCCGCGCGCCACTCGCCGTTCCACTCCGGGACGCAGCACCTTGACCGCCACCTTGCGGCCGTCGGCCAGAAAGGCCGGGTGCGCCTGCGCCAGCGAGGCCGCGGCGACGGCCGGCTGCAGGTCGGTGAAAAGGCTCTCGACGGACCGGCCGAGCCCGCGCTCGATCTCACGGCGGGCGTCCTCCAATGCGAACGGTGGCAGGCGGTCCTTCAACCGGCCGAGATCGCGGGCGAACTGGACGCCGAAGATGTCCGCGCGCGTGGCCAGAACCTGACCCAGTTTGATGGCCACCGGACCCAGGCTTTCGAAGGCCCTGCCGACGCGTTCGCCCGGGCGGCCCGCACGCGACTGCGGCCCCGCGAAGAGGTGACAGGCCCGCGCGGCCAGCCGGGCGGCCGGCGGCAGCATCGGCGTGACCTCGCGCGGGATCAGGGCGTCGTGGCGCAGCAGCACCCACCCCCACCGCATCAGCCGCGCAAGCGCGTCCAGGGGCCGCCGCACGGGCTGGGCGACCGGTGCGGGCGGGGGCGTGGCGACGTCGGTCAGGCGGGTCAGATCGCCCATCCCTGATGCAGGGCGGCGACGCCGCCCGAGAAGTTGGTGACGGTCACGCGACCGAAGCCGGCGGCCTCCATCATCGCCTTGAAGGCGGTCTGGTCGGGAAAGCGGCGGATACTCTCCACCAGGTAGACATAGCTGTCCTCGTCCTTCGCCACCCATTTGCCGATCTTCGGAATGGCGTGGAACGACCAGGCGTCATAGGCAGCACGGACGGCCGCCGTCGTGGGCCGGCTGAACTCCAGGCACAGAAACCGCCCGCCGGGCTTCAGCACCCGCCGCGCCTCCCGCAGGGCCTGATCCACGTCGGCGACGTTGCGGATGCCGAACCCGATGGAACAGGCGTCGATCGAGGCGTCGGGCAGGGGCAGGGCCATGGCGTCGCCGACCACCCAGGTCAGTTCCGGCTCGTGTCCGCGCTCGACGCCCGCGCGGATCATCTCGGCGTTGTAGTCCAGCACGATCACGGCGACGTCGGGGCCGCCGTTCCGCGCCTGGGCCCTGCGCGCCAGCGCCGCATAGCGACGCGCCAGATCCCCGGTGCCGCCGGCGACGTCCAGAATGGTCTCGCCCGGGCGGGGGTTCATCCGGGCCGCCACGGCGTCCTTCCAGAGGCGGTGCACGCCCCCGGACATCAGGTCGTTCATCCGGTCATAGCTGGGCGCCACGGACTCAAACACGCCGCGCACGGCGCGCACCTTCTCGCTGGCCTCCAGATCACGGAAGCCGAAGGGCGAAGTCTTCTGGGGGCCGGAGGCGGCGTCGGTCATGGGCGGGGTTTAGCTGCCCGCGCGCCCTGCGTCACCGGTCGGCGAGGTCGCGGCTTCACCGTCGGGGTCCAGGCGGGCGAGGGCGCGGTCGTAGAGGCGGACCAGGCCCTCCTCACCGGCGACGACGTCGCCGAGGTGAAGCTGGCCGGCCATGATCGCGGCGCGCACGCCGTCACCGCGCTCAAGTCCCGCCAGAACCGGCGGCATGCCCGCCACGAACCGGCCGTTCGATTCGAGCAACTGCGACTGGGCGGCATAGACGTCGGCCAGCAGAAACACGTCCTCCAAGGGCATCTCGCCCAGCAACTCACCGGTCTGGACGCTCCGCCAGACCGCGTCGCGCAGCGGCGGTACGTGAAGACCCGTTTCGAACATCGCGCCATAGGCTCGCATGGCGTCAACCCGGGTCGGCGCGGGAAGTCCTGCAGCGTCCGCAAAGATCGACCGCAGGCGTCGATGGTGCGGCAGGATGGCGTCGCCCGTGAGAATGGCCCGGTTGGCGCGGATCTCGGCTACGAAATACTCGCGTGCCTCGGCCACTTGGGCGGCGGTCTTGCGCTGCTCGGCCCAATTGGTCAGGCCGAGCGCAAGCACGACCGAGAAAACGATCAGCACGCTCTCGAACGCGGCGCGCGGGGCCCAGCGGCGCCAGTCGCGACGGGACTTCTTCGGAGGGGGAGCCTCGACGGGAGCGTCCATGCCGCACCATCGCCCGCCGAACGGCGTCCTGCCAAGGGCCGGCTCAGTCGAACTTCGGCAGCGGCACCCCGAGGTCGGTCGAGACGGCGCGCATCATCCGGTAGCAGCCGCAGGATGCCTTCTCCAGGCCGCGCCGGTCCAGAACCTCGACCCAGCCCCGCCCGCGCGCGATCAGCTGGCGGTCCTCCAGCATCGTGCCGACCTCGCTGACGGTGGCCCGCCGCACGCCCAGCATGCCGGCGATGTCCTGCTGCGTCAGGTCGAACCGGTCGGCGTCAGCCCGGTCGTGCAGCGTCAGCAGCCACCGCGCCAGCCGTTCGTCGAGACGATGCTGGGCGTTGCAGGCGGCGGTCTGCTGGACCTGGGCCAGAAGGTTCTCGGTGAAGCGCGAGAGGGCCGCGCGCATCGACTCGCTCTTCGCCAGGGCGTCGGAAAAGACGTCCGATGGGCAGCAGGCGGCGGACCCCTGGATCTGGGCGATGGCCCGGCTGGAGGCCCGCGCGTTGAGGGGTCCACAGGTCACGCCCACCAGCCCCTCGCGGCCGATGGCCGCGGTTTCGACCATGCGCTCGTCGGCCAGCACGGTCATCAGGGACACCACGCCGTCCAGCGGAAACCAGACTTCGTCGACCGCCTCGCCGGCGTCGAACAGGGTCTGCCCCTGCAGGAACGGACGTTCGTTGAGGTGTGGCTCGAGCCGCCGCCGGTCGGCGGGGTCGAGCGCGGCGATCCAGAGATTCTCCATCGACCTGCCCTTCCACTGACGCGGTTCGAGAACGCCAAGCTTGACCATGCGTTCCGCCGCCCTTGTCGCCGCGTCACGGCCGGACTAGGCCGGAGAAAACGGAGGAACGCCATGGCCGATCGGCTGGAACTGGACACGGTGCTGAAGGACCTGCCTCTCTGGCGGGTCGAGCCGGGTGAGCGGCCCGCGATCCGGCGGGACCTGAAGTTCGCCGACTTCAACGCGGCCTTCGGCTTCATGACCCGCGTGGCGCTGTGGGCGGACAAGGCCGATCACCATCCGGAATGGTCGAACGTCTACAACGGCGTGGAGATCGTGCTGACGACGCACGACGCAGGCGGGGTGACGGAGAAGGATCTGTCCCTGGCCCGCTTCATCGACGAGGCCGCCGTCGCCATGGGGGGCAAGTGATGGCGGGGCGGGTCGCGGGCAAGACCGCCCTGATCACCGGCGGGGCCGGCGGCCTGGGCCGGTCGATGGCGTGGATGATGGCACGTGAGGGTGCGAAAGTTGCCATCACCGATGTCGACGGGGACGCGGCGCGGGCCCTCGCGGCGGAGATCGACGCGGAGATTCCGGGCTCGGCCTTCGGTTTCACCCATGACGTGACGGACGAGGGCCAGTGGGCGTCGGTCGTCGCCGAAGCTGCGACGGCGATGGGCGGCCTGTCGGTGCTGGTCAACAACGCGGGCGTCGGCGGCGACCTGGTCTTCGTTGAGGGCGACACCGCCGAGAACTGGGACCGCCAGTACCAGATCAACCTTCGCTCGGTGATGTTCGGCTGCAAGCACGCCATGCCGCACCTGCGCGCCGCCGCGCCGGCCTCGATCGTCAACATCTCGTCGATCGCCGGCCTCGCCGCCGGGCCGGGCATGGGCGCCTACAACGCCACCAAGGCCGGGGTCTGGATGTACACCAAGACGATCGCGCTGGAGGCCGCAAGGGCCGAGTGGAACGTGCGGTGCAACTCGGTCCACCCGGTCTTCATCAAGACGCCGATCCTGGACCCCTTCGTGGCCATGGCGGCCGGCGACGAGGGCCTGGCGCACCAGAAGCTGGCGCGTGGCATCCCGCTGAAGCGCATCGGCGAGCCGGACGACGTGGCTTACTGCGTTCTCTACCTGGCCTCGGACGAGAGCAAGTTCGTCACCGGCTCGGAGTTCAAGATCGACGGCGGCATGACCGCCCAGTGAGGCTCAGGCCAGCGCCGCCCGCTGCATCGCGAACAGCTCGGCGCAGCCGCCTTCGGCGAGGCTGAACAGGCGCTCGAACTCGGCGCGGGTGAAGCCGCGCTTCTCGCCCGTGGCCTGGATCTCGACGATCGTGCCCGATCCGGTCAGGACGAAGTTCGAGTCCGCCTCGGCCTGGCTGTCTTCCTCATAGTCGAGGTCGAGAACCGGCACGTCAGCGAAGACGCCGCAGCTGATGGCGGCCACTTGATCGAGGATCGGATCGGTCTTCAGCACGCCCTCGGCGCGCAGGTAGGAGAAGGCGCTGGCCATGGCCGTCCAGGCCCCCGTGATGGCCGCCGTGCGGGTCCCGCCGTCGGCCTGGATCACGTCGCAGTCCAGCGTCACCTGCCGCTCGCCCAGCGCCTTCAGGTCGACCACGGCGCGCAGCGACCGGCCGATCAGGCGCTGGATCTCCTGGGTACGGCCCGACTGCTTGCCGGCCGCGGCCTCGCGTCGGCCGCGGGTGTGGGTGGCGCGGGGCAGCATGCCGTACTCCGCCGTGACCCAGCCCTGACCCTTGCCGCGCAGCCAACCCGGCACGCCGTCCTCGACCGAACAGGTGACCAGTACCCTCGTGTGGCCGAACGAGACCAGGCACGACCCCTCGGCATGGCGATTGACGCCGGTCTCCAGCGTGACGGGACGAAGCTGGTCGGGGCGGCGTTCGGAGGGGCGCATGAACATCTCTTGGAAGCGGGAAGCGCGCTGCTTATCCTGAATGCGTGAGCCCCGATACCGTCACCCTGCGCCGGGCCGAGCCCGAGGACGCCGAACTTCTGGCCCGCTGGGACCGGGAGCCGCACGTCATCGCCTGCACCACGGACGATCCCGAGGCCGAGGTCGCCTTCGCGGGCGCCGTCTGGACCGAGGAGATCGCGACCTCATCCGAGCACAGCTTCTACCTGATCGCCGAGGTGGACGGCCTGCCGATCGGGGCCATGCAGCTGATCGACCCGCATCTGGAGCCGACGCACTATTGGGGTGAGATCGAACCCGATCTGCGGGCCCTCGACATCTGGATCGGCGAGGTCGATGCCCTGTCCAGGGGATACGGCACGCAAATGATGACGCAGGCTCTCGACATGTGCTTCGCCGACCCGGCGGTCACGGCCGTGGTCATCGACCCGCTGAACTCCAATCCCGACGCCCACCGGTTCTATCAGCGGCTCGGGTTCGTTCCGATCGCGCGGCGCCTGTTCAATGGTGAGGATGACTGTCTGGTCCATCGCCTCACGCGCGACGCCTGGCGTGGGCGCGCGGCATGACCTGGCTTGGCGCCTCCGCCCCCCTGACCGTGCTGGACCAGCGGGCGCGGGACATCTTCCGGCGCATCGTCGAGTCCTATCTCCAGACCGGCGAGCCGGTCGGGTCGCGGACCCTTTCGATGACCGGCGTGGCGCTGTCCCCGGCGTCGATCCGCAACACCATGCAGGACCTGACCCTCGCCGGGCTTCTGGCCTCGCCGCACACCTCGGCCGGACGCATCCCGACGCACGCGGGCCTGCGCCTGTTCGTCGACGGCCTTCTGGAAGTCGGCGACGTCGGCGCGGAGGAGCGGCGCGAGATCGACGCGCGTCTGGTGAGCCGGGGACGCGGCTTCGACGAGGTGCTGAACGAGGCCTCGGCCCTGCTGTCGGGACTGGCCGGCGGCGCGGGCATCGTGGCCAGCCCGGTGCGCGACGCGGGCGTGAAGCACGTCGAGTTCGTGGCGCTGGGGCACGATCAGGCGTTGGCGGTGCTGGTCGGCGACGACGGCACCGTCGAGAACCGATTGATGCCGCTGAAGGCCGGTGTGACGCCCTCGACGCTTCAGGAGGCGTCGAACTTCCTCAACGCCCGGCTGAAGGGCCGCCCTCTCCACGAGGCGCGCACCGAGATGCGCACCGAACTGGACGCAGCCCGGCGCGAGCTGGACGCCGCCGCCGCCCGGCTGGTCGAGGACGGGCTGGCGGCCTGGTCCGGCGGGCCGGACCGCGAACGCGCCCTGATCGTGCGCGGCCGCGCCAACCTCCTGCAAGACAACGACGCCGCGGAGGATCTGGAACGGGTCCGCGTCCTGTTCGACGATCTGGAGCAGAAGGAACAGCTGATCGGCCTGCTGGACGGGGTCACGACGGCGCAGGGCGTGCGCATCTTCATCGGCTCGGAGACGCGACTGTTTTCGCTTTCGGGTTCCGCCGTGATCGCGGCGCCCTATATGACCGGCCGGCAGCGGGTGATCGGGGCGCTTGGCGTGATCGGCCCCGCAAGGCTGAACTATGCCCGGGTCATCCCGTTGGTGGACTACACCGCCCGGGTGCTGGGCCGGATACTGGACGGACAAGAGACGTGACCGACGCGACCAACGACCCGAACGACTTCGATCCCGAGCTGGAGGCCGACGCGGAAGCCGGCCTGAACGCGCATCCGGGCGATGACCTGGGCCCCATCGACCAGCTGATCGCCGAGCGCGACCAGTGGAAGGACCGCGCCCTCCGCGCCGTGGCCGACGCGGAGAACACCCGAAAACGCGCCGAGGCCCAGAACAATGACGCCCGCGCCTATGCCATCCAGCGCTTCGCCCGCGACCTGCTGGGCGTGGCCGACAATCTGGAGCGCGCGCTGCAGGCGGCCCCGAAGGATGCGGAGGGCGCGGCCGCCGGGCTCATCACCGGGCTGGAGATGACGCAGAAGTCGCTGCTGTCGGCCTTTGAGGCCAACAACCTTGTGCGCGTCGCGCCGGCCGCCGGCGAGACGTTCGACCCGCACCTGCATCAGGCCATGATGGAACAGCCCTCGACCGAGGTGGACGGCGGCAAGGTGATCCAGACCCTGCAGGCCGGCTACGCCCTGTTCGGCCGCACCGTGCGACCGGCGATGGTCGTGGTGGCGGCCAAGGGCTCGGGCGCCCAGGCGTCGGCCGCGGATCAGGCTGCCGGCGCGGCGGCCTATGCCCGCGCCAGCGAGCAGGGCTGACGGCTCAGGCTTTCAGACGCGCCTCAAACAGCGCCAGCAGCCGGGCCCACCCATCTCGCGCGTCCGCCTCGCGATAGCTGTCCCGATAGTCGGCGTGGAAGCCGTGCGGCGCGGCCGGATAGACGTGGATGCCGCTGTCTGTGCGGCCGGCGCGCTGAAGCGCCGTATTCATCGCTTCCACCGAGGGCAGGGGGATGCCGCGGTCCGCCTCGCCGTACAGACCCAGAACCGGACATTTCAGGTCGTCGGCGAGATCGACAGGCCAAGGCTCCCCGGCCGTCCGCTGCTCGGGCGTGGCCTCGGCCGAAGGGGCCAGCCGGCCGTACCAGGCCACCCCCGCGTCCAGCGAGGCGAAGCGGGCGCAGGCCTGCCAGACCACCTTGCCGCCCCAGCAGAAGCCGGTGATCCCCATCCGGTCCGCATTGGCCCACAGCTGGCCCGAGGCCCACTCCATCGTCGCCGAGACGTCACCCATCACCTGGGGATAGGCCGCCGCCGCGACGATCTCCTGCACACGCGCCATGTCCGAGAGCGGGGCCGGGTCGGCGACCCGGACGAAGAAGGCCGGGGCGATTGCGGCGTAGCCGGCCTTGGCCAGACGGCGGCAGACGTCGCGGATGTACTCGTGCACGCCGAAGATCTCTGACACGACGATTACGACCGGGAACGGGCCGTCGCCCTGCGGCCGGGCCACATAGGCCGGCAGGGAGAAGCCGTCGGGGGCGGGATAGGTCACGTCCCCGACCTCGAGCCCCTCCGCGTCGGTCCGGACCGGCGCGGCCTGCGCCGCCAGTGCCGCGGGCGCATAGCCGGCGAAGAACAGGCTGCCCGCCGACACCCCGGCGAGCGCGCGGCGGCTGAGGGCGAAATCCCCGGGCTCGGAGCCTTCCGGGCGGGTCAGTCGGACGGTCATGAGGCGCTCCACATCGGCGAGGGCGCGACCTTGGCCGCGACGTGCCGGGCCGTCGAGTCCCGATCCCGTGACCTAGCGCGTCAGGTACCAGTCGGCGATGCGGCAGACGTTGACGTTCGTCCGGTCCAGGGTCTGGCCGTTGGCCAGCACCGCACGGATCGTCAGCAGACAGGCCCCCGAGCCCGCGTCGAGGATCAGCGGCCGGCTGCGGCCGGGTTCCAGCGCCTCGCCGGCCAGAAGGTCGGCACCGAAGGTACCTCCCGCCTCAGCCACGATGATCTCCCGCACGGCCACCCCGGTCTGGTTGTGCACGCGGACGCGGCGGTTCTCGGCGTCCGCGGACCGCGACTGGGCCAGAGCCTGTCCGCCCACGGCCATGCTCATCGCGGCGACGGTCAGGATCAGGACGACGCGGGCGAAGGGAGGCATGGCGAACTCCGTGCGAAGGTGCCGCATCCTGCCCCGGACGTGCGCACGGTTCCAGTGACGGGCCCTGACGGGGGCGGCTGCGGCATTCTGCTCTTGCAGGGCGGGGCATGCTTCCCATATGCCCGCTGACCCGAGAGACCCCGCAACCGATGGGGCTTTCGACCAGTTGATTTGAAACCCACGGGGGCGGTCACGCGCGGCGCTTGAGTCAAGGCCGCCGCATCGCCCGCCGAAACGGAGACGAAGACCAGACCATGGCCAAGATCATCGGCATCGACCTCGGCACCACCAACTCCTGCGTCGCGGTGATGGAGGGCGGCTCGCCCAAGGTCATCGAGAACGCCGAGGGCAACCGCACCACCCCGTCGGTGGTCGCCATCCAGGACGGCGGCGAAATCCTCGTCGGCCAGCCGGCCAAGCGCCAGGCGGTGACCAATCCGTCCAACACCTTCTTCGCCATCAAGCGCCTGATCGGCCGCAATTTCGACGACCCCGTCGTGGCGAAAGACAAGGGCATGGTGCCCTATGAGATCGTCAAGGGCCCGACCGGCGACGCCTGGGTGAAGGCCCACGGCAAGGACTATTCGCCCCAGCAGGTGTCGGCCTACACGCTCGGAAAGATGAAGGAGGCCGCGGAGGCCTATCTGGGCGAGAAGGTCACCCAGGCCGTCATCACCGTTCCCGCCTATTTCAACGACAGCCAGCGTCAGGCCACCAAGGACGCCGGCAAGATCGCCGGCCTTGAGGTCCTGCGCATCATCAACGAGCCGACGGCTGCGGCGCTCGCCTATGGCCTCGAAAAGAACGATGGCCAGAAGATCGCCGTCTACGACCTCGGCGGCGGCACCTTCGACGTCTCGATCCTCGAGATCGGCGACGGCGTCTTCGAGGTGAAGTCGACCAATGGCGACACCTTCCTGGGCGGCGAGGACTTCGACCTGCGCCTGGTCGACTATCTCGCCGACGAGTTCAAGAAGGAGCAGGGCGTCGACCTCCGCCAGGACAAACTGGCCCTGCAGCGCCTGAAGGAAGAGGCCGAAAAGGCCAAGAAGGAGCTCAGCTCCACGACCCAGTACGAGGTCAACCTGCCGTTCATCACCATGAACGCGTCGGGCCCGCTGCACCTGAACATCAAGTTGTCGCGCGCCAAGCTGGAGGCCCTGGTCGAGGACCTGGTCGCCCGCACGATCGAGCCGTGCCGCAAGGCGCTGGCTGACGCCGGCATGAAGGCCTCGGACATTGATGAGGTGGTGCTGGTCGGCGGCATGACCCGCATGCCCAAGGTGCAGGAGGCCGTGAAGGCCTTCTTCGGCAAGGAGCCGCACAAGGGCGTGAACCCGGACGAGGTCGTGGCCTTGGGTGCCGCGGTCCAGGCCGGCGTGCTGCAGGGCGACGTCAAGGACGTCTTGCTGCTGGACGTGACGCCCCTGACCCTCGGCATCGAAACCCTCGGCGGCGTCTTCACCCCGCTGATCGAACGCAACACGACCATCCCGACCAAGAAGAGCCAGACCTTCTCGACCGCCGACGACAACCAGTCGGCAGTGACAATCCGGGTCTTCCAGGGCGAGCGGCCGATGGCCCAGGACAACAAGATCCTCGGCCAGTTCGACCTGATGGGCATTCCGCCGGCCCCGCGCGGCATGCCGCAGATCGAGGTCGCCTTCGACATCGACGCCAACGGCATCGTGCACGTGACCGCCAAGGACAAGGCGACCAACAAGGAACAGTCGATCCGCATCCAGGCCAACGGCGGCCTGTCGGACGCGGATATCGACAAGATGGTCAAGGAAGCCGAGGCCAACGCCTCGGCCGACAAGGCCCGCAAGGAGCTGGTGGAGGCCCAGAACTCGGCCGACGCCCTGATCCACTCGACCGAAAAGGCCCTGTCGGAGCACGGCGACAAGGTCGGTGCCGAGGAGAAGACCGCCATCGAGACCGCCCTGACCGATCTCAAGGCGGCCAGGGACGGTGCCGATCCGGAAGCCATCCGCGAGAAGACCAACACCCTGGCCCAGGCCTCGATGAAGCTGGGTGAGGCGATGTACGCGGCCCAGCAGGGCACCGGCGACGGTGCCGCGGCCGAGGGCCAGCCCGCCGACGACGGCGTTGTCGACGCCGAGTTCGAGGAAGTCTCGGACTCCGACGACAAGAAGAGCGCCTGACGCGCCTGAAATCAGGGAAAGGCCCCGCTTGTCATCCGACGGGCGGGGCCTTTTCTTAAGTCTTGCATCACCGGATCGGGTTCCCATGTCACCCCGGTCATCGCCGGACCTTCAGACGTCGGAACGACGCGAGGGCCGGTAGAGAGTCAGAGGATTTCCGCCGCATGGCGCAGCGCGACTACTACGAGGTGCTCGGGGTCGAACGCACGGCCGACGCCGCCGCCCTGAAGGCCGCTTACCGCAAGCTGGCCATGCAGCACCACCCGGACCGCAACGGCGGCTCGGACGAGTCCATGGCGAAGTTCAAGGAGATCTCCGAGGCCTATTCGGTGCTCTCCGACGACCAGAAGCGGGCCCACTACGACCGCTTCGGCCACGCCGGCGGGGGCGGCGGCAACCCCTTCGGCCAGGGTGGGCAGGGCTTCGCCGACGTCAACGACATCTTCGCCCAGGTCTTCGGTGACGCCTTCGGGGACGTGTTCGGCGGCCGCGCCGGGGGCGGCGCGCGCGGCGGTCCGCGACGCGGCTCCGATCTGCGCTACGACCTCGAGATCACCCTGGAACAGGCCTATCAGGGCGCCGAGGTGGAGATCGCGGTTCCCGCGACCTTGACCTGCACCACCTGCGACGGCTCCGGTGCCAAGGCCGGAACCCAGCCCGTCACCTGCACCACCTGCGCCGGCCAGGGCCGCGTCCGCACCGCCAACGGCTTCTTCCAGATGGAGCGCACCTGCCCGCGCTGCGGCGGACAGGGCAAGATGATCGCCGAACCCTGCACCAGTTGCATGGGCCACGGCCTGGTGCGCAAGACCCGCACCCTGAACCTGCAGATCCCCGCCGGCGTCGACGACGGCTCGCGCATCCGCCTGACGGGCGAAGGCGACGCCGGCCAGCGCGGCGGCCCGCGCGGCGACCTGTACGTCTTCCTCTCGGTGACGCCGCACGACCTGTTCGAGCGCGACAACCTCGACCTGCTGGTCACAGTGCCAGTGCCCATGACGGTCGCGGCGCTGGGCGGCGACATCGAGGCGCCCTGTCTGGTCAGCCAGGCCTGCGACGGCAACTGCAAGGCGCCGGTCAGCGTCCCCGCCGGCTCACAGACGGGCAAGACGGTGCGCATCAAGGGCAAGGGCATGCCGCACCTGAACGGCAAGACACGCGGGGATCTGGTCGTCGAACTGTTCGTCGAGACCCCAACCGACCTGACTGCGCGCCAGAAGGAGCTGCTGCAGGAACTGGCGGACTCTCTGGGCGAGACCCAGACGCCCCGGAACTCCACCTTCACCGGCAAGGCGAAGCGGTTCTGGGCCGACATCCTCGGCAGCGGCGAGACCGCCCAGTGAACGGCGTCCTGCACGTCGGCATCTCCGGGGCCCGGGGCCGCATGGGCCGGGCCGTTTCGGCCGCACTGGACGCGCGCGACGACGTGGTGGTCGCCGCCCGATTCGACCGGGGCGAGGCCCCCGACCTGTCGCGGTGCGACGTGGTCATCGACTTCTCCACGCCCGAGGCGTCGCTGGAACTGGCCGAGGCCTGCGCACAGGCCGGCGGACCGGCGCTGGTGATCGGCTCGACCGGCTTCACGCCTGAGCAGCTGGCCGGGATCGAGGCGGCGGCGGAGAAGGTCGCCGTAGTCCGCAGCGGAAACTTCTCGCTGGGCGTCAACATCCTGATCGGCCTGGTCGAACACGCCGCCCAGCGGCTGGACGGCCGAGACTGGGACGTGGAGGTGCTGGAGGCGCATCACCGGCGCAAGGCCGACGCCCCTTCGGGGACCGCCCTGATGCTGGGTCAAGCGGTCGCCAACGGCCGCGACGTCGATCTGGCCGACGTCCGCGCCGCGCCGCGCGACGGCGTGGGTCAGGTGCGCAAGGAGGGCGAGATCGGCTTCGCGGCCCTGCGCGCCGGCGGCATTATCGGCGAGCACTCGGTGATCTTCGCCTCCGAGGACGAGACGGTCACACTCAGCCACTCGGCCATCGACCGCAGCCTGTTCGCCAAGGGTGCCGTGGTCGCCGCCGCCTGGGTGCGCAGCCGCAACCCCGGTCTCTATGACATGCAGGACGTGCTGGGGTTCCGGCAGGCGTAGGTCGCCGGCTCTAGAAGCCCTGAGACCGCGCCAGCGCCTCCTGATGGAAGGCGGCGTCGCCCAGCAGTTCGTTCAGCACGCGGATCCGCTTCATGTAGAGACCGACGTCGTACTCGTCGGTCATGCCCACGCCGCCGTGCATCTGCACCGCCTCCTGCGCAGCCAGTTCGGCCACCCGCCCGGCCTTGGCCTTGGCGACGGCGACGACCAGACCCGCGTCATCGCGCCCCGCATCCAGCGCCTGAAGCGCCGCCAGCACGGCGGCCTGGGCGATCTCGATCTCGGTGAACAGGTGCGCGGCGCGGTGCTGCAGGGCCTGGAACTCGCCGATCGCCTTGCCGAACTGTGTGCGGGTGCGCAGGTACTCCAGCGTGACCTGGAAGGCTTGATCTCCGGCCCCGACCAGCGACGCGGCGGCGCAGGCGCGGCCCAGGTCCAGCGCGGCGGTCAGCGCTGCCTCGCCCCCGTCCACCGCGCCGATCATGGCGTCGGCGTCGATGCGGACGTCGGTCAGCGTGACCCGGGCGGCGTTGTGGGCGTCGACCATGACGGTGCGCTCGATCTCGACGCCGTCCGTCTTCGGATCGATCAGGAACAGGGTCAGGCCGCCGTCCGTCCGCGCCGCCACGATCAGGGCGTCGGCGACGTGGCCGTCCAGCACGAAGCCCTTGGCCCCGTTCAGGACGAAGCCGTTGCCCTGACGCTGTGCCGTCGTGGCGATGCGCGCGGGGGCGTGCTTGGGCCCCTCGTCGACGGCCAGCGACAGGATCGCCTCACCCGCCGCGATCTTCGGCAGCCAGGCCTTTTGCGCGTCGGACCCCGCGTGCGTCAGTACGGCCGCGGCCAGCACCGACGAGCCGAGGAAGGGCGAGGGCGTCAGGGTGCGCCCCAGGCTTTCGGCGATCACGCCCGCCTCGACGGCGCCCAGGCCCGAGCCGCCGTCGGCCTCAGGGATCAGCACGCCGGCGAAGCCCATCTCTCCGAACGCCGCCCAAAACTCGCGCGAGACGCCGTCGGGGTCGCGCCCGTCGCGCAGCTTGCGCAGATGCGCGATCGGGGCGCGCTCGGCCAGGAAGCCGTCGGCGGCCTCCTTGAGCATGGTCTGTTCGTCGGTCAGGATCAGCATGCGCTCACGCCCCCGGCAGCTGGAGGATGTGCTTGGCGAGGATGTTCAGCTGGATCTCGCTGGTCCCGCCCTCGATGGAGTTGGCCTTGGTGCGCAGCCAGTCGCGGGCGGCGGCACCGTCGCGCGAGCGTTCGCCCTCCCACTCCAGCGCGTCCGAGCCGCCGGCGGCCATCAGCAGTTCATGGCGCCGCTTGTTCAGTTCGGAGCCATAGTATTTCAGCATGGACGCCAGTGCCGGGTGCGCCTGCTTGGCCTTCATCCGGTCGCCGGTGCGTTCCAGCGTCAGGCGGAAGGCAGCGGCGTCGACCTCCAGCTCGGCGATCCGGGCACGGAGCATCGGGTCCAGCAATCGCCCGTCGTCGTCCGTGCCGATCGAGCCCGTCGCGACCTGGCCCAGCGGACGCCCGCCACCGATCTCGCCCATGGCCCCGATCATCGTCCGCTCGTGCGCCAGCAGGTGCTTGGCCACGTCCCAGCCGCGGTTCAGCGTGCCGACCAGGTTCTCCTTCTCGACCCGTACGTCGTCGAAGAAGGTCTCGCAGAAGGGCGACTTGCCCGAGATCAGGGTGATCGGCCGCGTCGAGACGCCCGGCGTGGCCATGTCGAACAGCACGAACGAAATGCCCAGATGCTTGGGCGCCTCGGCATCGGTGCGTACCAGGCAGAAGATCCAGTCCGCCTTGTCGGCATAGCTGGTCCACACCTTCTGGCCATTGACGATCCAGTGGTCGCCCTGATCGACGGCGCGGGTCTGCAGCCCTGCCAGGTCGGACCCGGCACCCGGTTCGGAATAGCCCTGGCACCAGCGGATTTCACCGCGCACGATCTCGGGCAGGAAGCGCTTCTTCTGTTCCTCGGTGCCGAACTTCAGCAAGGCCGGGCCCAGCATCCAGACGCCGAAGCTGTTCAGCGCGGGCTGCGCCCCGATGCGCGCCAGCTCACTCGCAAGCACCTTGGCCTGTTCGCGCGACAGGCCGCCGCCGCCGTACTCCACCGGCCACTCCGGCGCGGTCCACCCCCGCTCGCCCATGACCTTCAGCCAGCGCGCGTGCCCCGGCGTGGCGAAGACGGCCTTGCGGCCGCCCCAGATCACCTGGTCCTCGGACGTGACGGGCCCCCGAACCTCGGGCGGACAGTTGGCCTCCAGCCACTCGCGGGTGGAGGCGCGGAAATCGTCGAGCTCGCTCATGGAGCGGATGGAGGCACGGTTACGTCAGGGGAGGCAAGGGTACGGCGACTGCTTCCGGCCGTGATCGGGGCTCAACGCCGGGCGCGGCATTTGATGCAGGTCATTCGGCCCGGCCGCGAGCGGCTCTGGGTGAACAGGTGACGGCAGAAGATCTGCCGGATGAAACGCAGCATATCGCCGCCTCCGGAGCCTTTCGGGGGGCCGACCGGCGACATCTCGAAAGACGCGGGGGCGTTCTCGAGATGCCGCCGGGTAACGGGCCTCGGCACCGCGCCCAGCCGATGTCTGGACCCGCGGGCTCCGGCTCGCCGGCACCGCACTGTGAGGGGCGGCACAGGCGCATACCGCGGTCCCCGGACGACGGGCTTGAACCACCGGCGTCCGTATTGGGATCAGCGTTCGCCGGAATCCTTGTCGCGGGCCAGCCGGCGGTACTCGCTGGGCGTCATTCCGTAGCGCTTTCGGAACAAGCGACTGAGGTGCGACGCGTCACTGAATCCCAGTCTGTGGGCGATCGAGCCGACGGGTTCGGTCATCCCCCGCTCCGCCAGTGTGGCTCTCGCCCGAAGCAGCCGCTGCCCCATCACATAGGCCGCCACGCCGCCCTCCGGCCGGAACGCCGAGAACAGGCGGCCCCGCGTCACGCCCAGCGCCTTGCACAGCTCCGCGGCGGGAATCTCGCCGTCGCCCATTCGCTGATCGATCAATTCGATGGCCCGTGCGCGCAGGGACTGCTCGGCGCTGACGCGGGGTGCCAGATGGGGCCGGTGCTGGGCGAGGCCGAAGGCGAGAACTTCCAGAAAGACGTGTCCGAGCCGGTCCGCGTGGGCCAGGTCGAGACGGGGCAGGGCGCGATGCAGCTCCGCGGCATAGGCGAACGCCATGGCGGCGGCGTCGGGCGGCAGGACGACGGCTGTGAGGTCCCTCAGGGACCCGAAGTGCGCTTCCGCCAGGGGCCGCGGGACGATCAGCGCATAGGTCAGGCTGGCGGTGGACACGTGCAGTGATGGACGGCCGAGATCGTGGAAGTGCAGCATTCCGTCGGATTCCCGGAACGGAAGCCCGTCGATCTCCCCGTGGGCGACGCCCCTCTCCATCATCGACACCACGATCGGGTCGAAGTCGGACTCCCGGATGTCGTCCAGTCGGCGCTCCCAGCGCATGGCGGTGATCTCCGTCCGGACGAAGGTCACCTGGCCCAGCTGCGCCGACTCCCAGCGGGTGTTGAACGGCTCGGACGGCACGGTGCGGTAGATCGGGCGGACCCGCGGCCAGTCCCGTCGACTCCAGTCTTCGTAGCGGCGGTCTTGCGGCACGTGGTCGGAGGAGTAGCGGAGGATCGGGATAGGTGTCCGGGGCGCGCGGCCCGCGTCCGCCTCGAAGAACTCATTCACTGACGCCACCGTACCCTGCACACTGCGATAACCACGCTACGCACAAGGCGGCGCAAGAGAAAGGGCGGGCCCGTCGCCGGACCCGCCCTTCTTCGTCGTTCAGCCTGGGCTGAGCGTCGTGGATCAGAAGTCCATGTCGCCCATGCCGCCCATGCCGCCGCCCGGCATGCCGCCGGCGCCGCCCGAGTTCTTCTTCGGGGCGTCGGCCACGGCCGCTTCGGTGGTGATCAGGATGCCGGCCACCGACGCGGCGTCCTGCAGGGCGGTGCGGACCACCTTGGCGGGGTCGATCACGCCCATGGCGACCAGGTCGCCGTACTCTTCGGTCTGGGCGTTGAAGCCGTAGGTGGCGCCCGGGTTCTCCAGCACCTTGCCGACCACGATCGAGCCTTCCACGCCGGCATTCTCGACGATCTGCCGGATCGGGGCCTGGATGGCGCGGCGGATGATGGCGATGCCGGCGGTCTGGTCGGCGTTGTCGCCGGTCAGGCCTTCCAGCGCCTTGGTCGCCTTCAGCAGGGCGATGCCGCCGCCCGGAACGATGCCTTCTTCGACGGCTGCACGCGTGGCGTTCAGGGCGTCGTCGACGCGGTCCTTCTTCTCCTTGACCTCGACCTCGGTCGAGCCGCCGACGCGGATGACCGCGACGCCGCCGGCCAGTTTGGCCAGACGCTCCTGCAGCTTCTCCTTGTCGTAGTCCGAGGTGGTGTCCTCGATCTGCTTCTTGATCTGGCCGATGCGGGCCTCGATGGCGTCTTTCTCACCGATGCCGTCCACGATCGTGGTGTCGTCCTTGGTGATGGTGACCTTCTTGGCCTTGCCCAGCATGTCGAGCGAGACGTTCTCCAGCTTGATGCCGAGGTCTTCGGAGATGACCTGGCCGCCGGTCAGGACGGCGATGTCCTCCAGCATGGCCTTGCGTCGGTCACCGAAGCCCGGCGCCTTGACGGCGGCGACGCGCAGGCCGCCACGCAGGCGGTTGACCACCAGGGTGGCCAGGGCCTCGCCCTCGATGTCCTCGGCGATGATCAGCAGCGGACGGCCCGACTGCACCACGGCTTCCAGGATCGGCAGCATGGGCTGCAGGCTGGACAGCTTCTTCTCGTGCAGCAGGATCAGCGGCTCTTCCAGCTCGGCCTGCATCTTGTCGGCGTTGGTGATGAAGTAGGGCGACAGGTAGCCGCGGTCGAACTGCATGCCCTCGACGACGTCCAGCTCGGTCTCGGCGGTCTTGGCTTCCTCGACCGTGATGACGCCCTCGTTGCCGACCTTTTCCATGGCGCGGGCGATCATCTCGCCAACTTCCACGTCGCCGTTGGCCGAAATGGTGCCGACCTGGGCGATTTCGGAGTTGTTCGACACCTTCTTCGACGAAGCCTTGATCTCGGCCAGGACGGCGGTGACCGCCTTGTCGATGCCGCGCTTCAGATCCATCGGGTTCATGCCGGCGGCGACCGACTTCAGGCCTTCCTGGACGATCGACTGGGCCAGGACGGTGGCGGTGGTGGTGCCGTCGCCCGCCTTGTCGTTGGTCTTGGAGGCGACCTCACGGATCATCTGGGCGCCCATGTTCTCGAAGGCGTCCTCGAGTTCGATCTCCTTGGCCACCGAGACGCCGTCCTTGGTCGAGCGCGGGGCGCCGAAGGACTTCTGGATGACGACGTTGCGGCCTTTCGGGCCCAGGGTGACCTTCACCGCATTGGCGAGGACGTTGACGCCGCGCAGCATCTTGTCGCGCGCGTCGGTGTTGAACTGAACGATCTTGGCGGCCATGTGAGGCAGCTCCTGTCTATTGATTTCGTGAGTGAAAGAAGGCGACGCGGGTGCTTAGGACAGCACGCCCAGGACGTCGGATTCCTTCATGATGATCAGGTCTTCACCGTCGACCTTGACCTCGGTGCCCGACCACTTGCCGAACAGGATGCGGTCGCCGGCCTTCAGCTCCAGGGCGTTGACGATGCCGCGCTCATCGCGGGCGCCGGGGCCGACGGAGACGACTTCGCCTTCCTGCGGCTTCTCCTTGGCGGTGTCGGGGATGATGATCCCGCCCTTGGTCTTGGATTCTTCTTCCACGCGCTTGACCAGCACGCGATCGCCGAGCGGACGAAACGCCATCTGTAGTTCTCCCTTTCAGGGCCTCTGATGATTGAGCGCCCCCGGACGGCGGCGCTTTGGCAGCCGCCGCGCCCGAGTGCTAACGCGCCGCGGAAGTAGGTCCGGCGCGGGGGGGCGTCAAGGGCGGGCGACCGATTCAGTCGGGGGATTTCGCCAGCCAGGCCGCCTGGACGATGCGCCGGAACAGCGGAGCCGCCCGGCGGGTGGGGTCGCTGCCCTCCAGCCGCCGCCCGTCGCGCCGGAACAGGGCGTCGCGCGCGGGCCTGAGCACGCTCAGCGCGTCCCGCGGCCGGCCCGTGCGGGCCAGAAAGCCGCCGTGGTCCGCGGCCTGGAACACCGCGTCGGGATGCCCCGCCGGCTGACGCGCGGCCAGGATGGCCCCCGCGCGGATCATCAGGGCCTCCGCCTCCTCCGGACGACCGAGGCCGATCAGGGTCTGGCCATAGCCGTCCAGCGTGGTGACCAGATCTGGACTGTCGGTGCCCAGCCCCGCCTCCAGAACCGGCAGCGCCGTCTGGAACAGCGGCAGGGCCTCGGCGTGCCGGCCCTGATCGACCAGGCTGAAGGCCAGATTGGCCGTTGCGATGCCGGTGAAGGGATGGTCGGGACCGACCAGCTCCAAGGCGATGGCCAGCGCCTGCCGGAAGATGGGTTCGGCCAGGTCGCCGCGTCCCGTCAGGTGAAGCAGCCAGCCGTGGTTCGTCAGGGTCTGGGCCAGCAGGACCGGATTGTCGACCTGCCCGGCAATGGCCACGGCCCGCCGGTGCGCCCGCTCCGCCTCGTCCATCCGGCCGGTGCGGCGCAGGATGTTGCCGAGGTTGCTGAGCGCCAGCGCCACCTGCTCGTCTTCGGCGCCGTAAGCCGCCTCATAGATGACCAGCGCCCGTCTCTGGGCCGGCTCCGCCTCGGCATAGCGTCCCTGCGCCATCAGGGCGTTGGCCAGCTGGTTCAGCGCGTCGCCGACGTACGGGTCCTCCGCGCCCAGAAGGTCCGTGCGCAGGGCGATCACGGTCCGGGCGGCCGTCTCGGCCTCGGCGAACCGGCCCAGCACGTCCAGGTTCTTGCCGCGTTCATAGGTCAGGTCGGCGATCAGGATCAGGTCGGCGCGTGCCCGCGGATCGCCGGTCAGGGCCAAGCCCCGGTCCGCGACGGTCAGGGCGTCCTCATGGCGACCCTGAATGTACCGCATGCGCGCTTGCACCAGCAGGGCGGGGATCAGGGCGGTCGACCGCGGGCCGAGGGCCGTCTCGACGACCGTCACCGCGCGGCCCACCGCCGCGTCGGCCTCGTCTTCCCGGCCCAGCCCAGCGCGGGCTTTGGCGACCTCGATCCACGCGGCCGAGGCGGCGACGGGGTCGCCCCGGCCCTCGGCGTCTTCGGCCACGGAGGCGTAAAGGCTCTCAGCCCCGGCCAGATTGCCCCCCTCTGCCATCGCACGCGCATCGGCAATCCGGACATCGGTCGGCATCGGGGCGGGCAGCGGCGGCGGAGGTGGTGGAGGCGGGGGCGGCGCGACCGGGGGTGGGGGCGGCGGCGGCGGCACGTCCTGCGCTGTCGCGCAGCCGGCCAGAGTCAGCGCCGCCAGTACGGCCGCGCCTGTGAAAGATCGTCTGAAGCCGCGCCACATCTGCATGGGCAGACCGTGCCGTTCCTTGCTTTCGGCCGCAAGGCGCGCGGCATGAACGCCGGCTGAACGCCGGGTCCCCGGCACGTTCAGGCCGCCGGGTGCAAGGTGCGGACATGCCTCATGAAAGGAGCGCCGACATGAAGACGAAGATTCTGATGACCGCGGCCGCCCCGCTGGCCGCCCTGATGCTGACGGCCGCCCCCGCGGCGGCGCAGGACTGGCGCCACGACCGCGACCGTGACCGCAACGATTCGACCCGCGACGCCCTGCTGGGCGCGGCCGTGGGGGCTGTGGCCGGGGCCGTGATTGGTCAGGGTGACGGCACCTACATCCTCGGTGGCGCACTCGCCGGGGCCGCCGTGGGTGCCACCGGCGGCGACGACTGCGGCTACCAGCGTGACGGACGCTGCTGGCGCAATCAGGGCCACTGGGAGCGCGAGCACGGTATCGACCGCAACCGCTACGGCCAGCAGTACGGCTACGACCAGCGCTACGTCGACGGCCGGACCTATCAAGGCCGCGGCTATTACAGGGACGGCCGCTTCTGGCGGAACCACGGCGAGTGGCGCAGTTCCCAGAACCGCCGCGACCGCGACTATCGCTATGATCGCCGCTGGTAAGCTGAACTAGTCCTGCGGCTTCTTGCGGGACAGGAACGAGGGGCGCGCTTCCTTTGCGGGGGCGCGCTCCTTTTTCTTTTCAGCCTTGACCTTCGCCTTTGGCTCTGGGGGCGGAGGCGGCACGGGGCGGGTCGCCAGTCGGGTCAGCAGGGCGGCGGTCGACGGATCCAGCCCCTCCGACGGGGTGCCCGCCTCGGCGTCGGCCAGCAGGCTGCGCGCCATGGCCTTGCCCAGTTCCACGCCCCACTGGTCGAAGCTGTTGATTCCCCAGAGCACCCCCTCCACGAAGGTCTTGTGCTCGTACAGCGCCAGAAGCGCCCCCACGGACCGCGGCGTCAGGGCGGTCATGACGATCGTGGTCGAGGGCCGGTTTCCGGGAAAGGCCTTGTGGGGGGCCAGACGCCCTGCCTCCTCAGGGTCCACGCCCAGCTCAAGCATCTCGGCCAGGGCCTGTCCGGCGGTCTTGCCCACCATCAGGGCCCGCGCCTGCGCCAAGGCATTCGACCACAGGGGTGCCCCCGTCCCCGCCGTGCCCGTGGTGTCGCGCACGACCACAAACTCCGCCGGCACGATCTGCGGCCCCTGGTGAAGCTGCTGGAAGAAGGCGTGTTGGCCGTTGGTGCCGGGCTCGCCGAAGACGATCGGGCCCGAGACGGCGACCGGTGCCCCGTCCAGCGTCACGCCCTTGCCGTTCGACTCCATCTCCAGCTGCTGCAGGAAGGCCGGCAGGCGGCGCAGGCCGTGGGCATAGGGGGCGACGGTCCGCGCCGTCCGGTCCAGACCGGCGACGTTGAAAATCTGCGCCAGCGCCAGCAGGACCGGCGCGTTGCGCTCCAGCGCCGCCGTGCGGAAATGGGCGTCCATCTCCGCCGCCCCGTCAAGCATCTCCGAGAACACGTCCCAGCCCAGGCCGACCGCGCACGAAAGGCCGACTGCCGACCACAGCGAATAGCGCCCGCCCACCCAGTCGCGGAAGGCGAAGGTCCGCCCGCAGCCGAAGGCCTCGGCCCGTTCCGGCGCGGCCGTCACGCCAACAATGTGCCGACCGATGTGCTTCGCCGGCACGGCGGTCTTCAGCCAGTCGCGCGCCAGCTCGGCGTTGGCCAGCGTCTCCTGGGTGGTAAAGGTCTTGGAGACGACCACGACCAGCGTTGCCTCGGGGTCCAGGCCCGCCAGCGCCTCGGCCATCTCGCGCGGGTCGATGTTTGCGACGAAGCGCAGGTCGAGGGTGGGCTCGACGGGGCGCAGGGCGTCCCACACCAGCCGGGGACCCAGGTCCGATCCGCCGATGCCGATGTGGACGACCGCCTCGAACGGTCGCCCGCCCGTGCCGGTCTCGCGCGCCGTGCGGACGTCCTCGGCGAACTCGGCCATGGCCTCGCGCACGGCCTCGACTTCATGCGAGACGGGCTCGCCCAAGGCCGCGAACACCGCCCCGTCGGGTGCACGCAGGGCGGGGTGAAGCACCGCGCGCCCTTCGGTCGGATTGACCACCGCGCCTCCAAACAGGGCAGCGCGCCGGCCCTCCACGTCGGCGGCGCGCGCCAGATCCAGCGCCGCGGCCAGACCCGCCTGCGACCACGGCTGTTTGGAGAGGTCCAGCGTCAGGCCCGCGGCATCCAGCGTCATCCGCCCTAGCCGGTCGGGCTCGCGGTCGAACCAATCGATGATGCGCGTCTTCGCATCCGCCTCGGCGGCACGGCGAAAGGCTTTCCAGGCCTTTTCGGGGGCGGCGGGGCGGGCGGTCGGCATCATCGGCTCCGAAGGCGGTGTAAGCGTCCGTTTACGGCTGGGGCGTACCCCCATTCAATGACCGATTCGCCAGTCGCGCGAGATCGGAGAACAAGGAACGCCGCCATGTCCTGCGGTCTGGCCCTCGCCGTCGCCCTGTCCCTGACCGATCCCGCCGTCGCCACGGCCGCCGTCCAGCCGGCGTGGCAGGCTGGCGACCCTGTCGTCGTGGCCGAAGAGCCCCTGTTCCTCGACATCGTCGCGCGAGCGGAGAAGCTCAAGATCACGGCCGAAGGCTGGGCCGCGATGGACCTCGCCGCGGTTCTGGGCGGCCCCGATTGGGCCGGGTTCAAGGCGGACGCCCTCGCCTTGGCCGACCGGGACATGCAGGGGCACCTGGTGCTCAAGGAGCGCGGCGTCGACGGCGACCTGAAATGCATCCTGCGCGGCATTTCCGAGGACATCCCCGTCCGCCTGACCGCGCTGGAAAGCGCCGCGACACCGGAAGAGCGCGCCTCGGCCCTGTCGGAACTGGTTCACCTGTTCGATGACAACGTGGCGGTGATCACCGCCCCGCCGCAGCCGGAAGTCTAGAGCCTGATCGGCTGAGGTGGGATCGCTTCGTGATTCCGCCGATGCCGTGAATCAGGCTCCAGCATGGTGCGTCAGGCCTCGGCCTCTACCGTCTCCGGATACTTGATCGAGCAGCCGTAGGGCTGGGCGAAGGGCGTCGCCACGGGGCGACCGGCCTCGAGGTCCGTCAGGGCGGCACGCACGAAATTGTTGGCGCCTTCCAGATCCTCGACCTTGCTGGTCGGCCGGTCGTCGATGCCGCCGACGAAGACGACGCGGCCTTCCGGATCGATGATCCGCATGTCGGGCGTGGTCTTGGCGTCGTACAGCTTGCCGACCTGACCTGTCGGGTCGAGCAGCAGGTGGGTCCAGGCGCCGTCGTGCCTGGCCTTGTACCCGCGCGAGGCCTCGCCCTCGATATAGCCCTGCGTGCCCGGGGCCGAGGACACGATCGTCAGCCACACGACACCATCGGCCGCCGCCTCGCGCTGGAGGGCCTGCATGGCCCCTGCCGAATAGTGTTTCTGGACGTAGGGGCAGCCCTCGTTGGTCCATTCGATCACGACCGTCTTGCCGCGGAAGTCGGCCAGGCTGCGCTGGACGCCGTCGGAATCCACCAGGGTGAAGGCCGGGGCCGTGGGCAGGGCGGAGGTCGAGGCCATGGCCGCCTCCGTCTTCGGCTCGGGCGTTTCCGAGGCGGGCGAGCAGGCGGCCATGGCCAGAGCGGCGGCGCAGGCGAAGGTCAGGCGGATCATCTCGGGTCTCCTTGCGGTCAGCGGGCGGAAGTCTCCTGAAGGGCGCGCACGATCGTGCCCTCGGTCAGCAGTTGCGGCAGGATGCGGGGCTCGCCCCCTCCGGCCGGATAGAGCAGATACAGCGGAACGCCCGAACGGCCGTGGCGGGCCAGTTCTGCGGCGATCACGTCGTCGCGTCGCGTCCAGTCGCCGACCAGATAGACGGCGTGGGCCGCCTCCAGTGCCGTCGCCACACGGCCTGACGACAGGGCGGCGCGTTCGTTGATCTTGCAGGTCACGCACCAGTCGGCTGTGAAGTTGACCAGCACGGGTCGGCCCCCGGACTGCGCGGCAGCGACGGCCTCGGCCGACCACGGCTGCGACGGCAGGGCGGTCGCGCTTGCTCCGACGTCCCCGGCGGCCGGGGCGGGCAGCATCGTTGCCGTTCCGGCCAGGCCGAAGCCGCCCAGCAGGGCCAGGGTCGCGGCCACGGCGCTGAGCACGGCGGGCCGCCCCTCTGCCCGCGCCGACTGGTTCAGGCCCGCCAGCCACAGGCCGAAGGCGACCAGCAGCGCGGCGGCGAACAGCAGGGCCAAGGCCTCGGCTCCCGCTTGACGACTGAAGACCCAGGCCAGCCACAGCGCCGTGCCGTACATCGGAAAGGCCAGAAGCCCCTTCAGCCGCTCCATCCACGGCCCGGGCCGGGGCAGCCGCCGCAGCAGCGCGGGGCTGAAGCTGACGGCGACGTAGGGCAGGGCCAATCCGAGGCCCAGCATGGCGAACACCAGCAGGGCCAGAGGCCACGGCATGACCAGCGCGGCCCCCAGGGCGAAGGCCATGAAGGGCGCGGTGCAGGGCGCGGCCACCACGACGGCCAGCACGCCGGTGAAGAAGGCCCCCACGCCGCCTGGAAGCCGCGACAACGGGCCCGATCCGGCCGCAGCCTGCAGCCCCGCGCCGACGTGGAACACACCCGACAGATTCAGCCCGACCGCCAGCATCAGCAGCGTCAGTCCGGCCATGACGCCCGGCGACTGCAGCTGAAAGCCCCAACCGACCGCCTGTCCCGCGGCCCGCAGGGCCAGCAAGGCGCCGCCCAGCGCCACGAAGGCGACCAGCACCCCCGCAAGGAAGGCCAGGCCGTCGCGCCGGGCGCGCGGCGCGTCGTGCGCCGTCGCGGCCAGCGACGCCGCCTTCATCGCCAGCACCGGGAAGACGCAGGGCATCAGGTTCAGGATCAGCCCCCCGATCAGGGCCAGACCCAACGCCGCCAGCACGCCGACCGACGCGCCGCCGCCGGTCGTCTCCGCGTCCGGGATCAGGGTTCCCCCGCCTGACGTCCCGGGCAGGGTCTCGCCGGGTTGGGCCGTGATCTCGAAGGCACCCCGGTCCGTGTCCAGCACCCCGGCCAAAGGCCGTGCTGTCGGGCCGAAGCCCCGGCCCGCCGTCAGCGTCAGCGCCACGCCGTCCGGTCCGCGCGTTCCGGTTTGTTCAGCCGCATGGTCCAGAACGCCCCCTTCGAAGGGGAAGAACCAGGCCCGGGTGACGCCCTCCAGCTCCGTCCCGGAGGCGGTCAGGACAGGACGGCCGTCCTCCCCGACCGTGATCCGCGCCGAGATCGGTGCCGGCCGGGGACTGGTCTCCATCACCTGACGGATCGGACCGGCATGTTCCGTATCGGTCGCCGCGCCCGTGGCGACGGGCAGGGCCAGCGACAGCTCCAGTTCGTCCGGCACGCACATCTCGGCGCTGCAGACGAGGAACAGGGCGGTGACGCTGAAGGTCTGGCGCGATCCGGGTGCGGCGTCGGCCGGAACCTGCACCGGGACGGGCAGATAGACGACCCCGGAATAGCCGTAGTTCATCAGCTCGCCGAGGCGCTGCCGCTCCGGCAGGGGCCAGACGATGTCGCCGGCCGTGAAACCCGCGGGCAGACGCCAGTCCAGCGTGGTCGCCCCGCCGCTGTCGCCGGGATTGCGCCAGTAGGTGTGCCAGCCGGGCTCGATGTCCTGTCGCACAGCCAGCATCAGGGTCGAGCCGGGCGTAGCCCAAGCCGACATGGACACCAGCTCCGCCTCGATCCGCTCGGTCGACCGAGGCTGGGCCTGCGCAAAGGCGGGCCACAGCAGGACAGCCAGGATCAGTGCGAGCAAACGACGCAAGCGGACCTCCAAGGGTTCGCTTCCGTCCTAACGGGCCAAGGGCCCGCGTCCAAGTCGCGCCGACGCCGCAGGAGCGGCGTCAGGTCAGGTCAACGGGGCCGCGACTCGATGAAGACCTGTGTGCGCCGGCGCAGGGGCTCCATCGTTCCGTCGGGGGTCACTGCGCCCGTGTCCCCGGCCGCGTCCAGCTGGAAGGCGGGGGCGGGCCAGCCGCGGCTCTCGAACTCGGCCACCACCGTCTGCGCCCGGCGCTGGGACAGGTTCATGTTCGCCTCCGGCGTGCCGGTGGCCGAGGCCAGGCCGATGACCGTCACCTTGGTGATGTCGCATCCGACCATCTGGTCGGCGACCAGATCGACGGCCTGGCGCGCCGGAGGGGTCAACTGGGCGGCGCTTTCGGCGAAATAGACCTCGAAGCTGCGGTTCCCGCAGGCCGACGGCTCGGCCACCAGATCGTCGCGGCTCAGCGGCCCCTGCGCGCAAGCCGACAGCGTCGCGGCACTCAGGGCGAGGATGGGAAGAATGCGAATTACGGTCATGACGTCCCCCTTGGTCGTTCGAGGTAACGCCGATTCGCCTCCGGAGTTGCGACGGAAGCTCCACCGTTCTCCGGTGCCCCGGACGTGAACGCGAAAACGCCCGCCTCCCTCGCGGAAGGCGGGCGCGTTCGAGGCTCAGTCGCGCTTAGCGGTAGCGGCGGCCGTCCGGATAGTAGCAGTCGCCTTCCGGGTAGCAGTAGATGCCGCGCGCCTGGTCGTAGCGCTGGTTGTTGCGGTCCTGGGCCGAGCCGCGGATCGCGCCGGCGGCACCACCCACGACCGCACCGATGGCCGCACCGCGTCCGGCGTTGCCGTCGCCGATGTTGTTGCCGATGATTGCGCCGGCCACGGCACCCACGCCGGCGCCAATGGCGCCTTGGCGGACCGTTTCATTGGTGCCGTATCCGTCGCTGGCGCACGCGGCGGTCAGCAGGCCGGCCCCGGCGATGGCGATGAGTGCCTTTTTCATTGTGTTTCGTCCTCTGGGAAATCTCGGGTTCGCCCCGGGGGTGAGAACGCTGGACCTGCGGCCGGGTTCCGCGATTAGGCTTGACCGTAAGATCGGCGTTACACGGTTAATGTCCGGTTTCGGACGCGGCCGGCATGGGTCGCGAACAAGTTGGGGGTTTGTTGAATGATGCGTTTTCCTGAAATCGCCCGCATGGCGGATGACGGTGCCGGTCCGGTTTGGGCGTCCAAGCGCCGCCGCGGCGGCAATCCGGTGGTCGGCTTCTTCGTGGGTCTGCTGGCCCTGTTCGGTGCCGTGATCGCTGTTCTGTCGATCATGGATCGCTCGGTGGCCGAAGCCGGTGCCCGCATGGACGGCTGGATCGCCACCGCGTGGAACACCGTCAGCGGCAAGACGGAGGAGGCCGTGGACGCGGTCCCCGCCGCCGCCGACAAGGTTGCCGACGAGGCCGGCGCTGCCGCCGAGAAAACCGGCGACGCCCTCGAGGCCGGTGCCGCCAAGACCGCCGAAGAGCTGAAAAAGGCCGGCTGATGCGCCGGAACGCCCCGCGCGGCGGGGCGTTCGGCAGGCATGAGCGAAACCTTTGCCGTGGAAGCCGCCCCGACTGAGCCCGAGGCGCGGGTCCTCACGCCCCATGTGACCCTGGGCCGCGTGCGGATGATCGTGAATCCCGCCTCCGGCAGCGTAGACCCGGGGGCGGCCGAGGCCGCGCGCACGATCCTGGCGGAGTATCCGCTGGATGACGTCGAGGTCATCGAGCTCGAGCCGGGTGCCTTCGCCGACGGCATCGCCTCGGCGCTGGATGCGCGCCCCGACCTGCTGATCATCCTCGCCGGCGACGGCACGGCGGGCAGCATCGCCTCCTCGGTCGGCGACGACGGGCCGATGATCGCGACGCTGCCGGGCGGCACCATGAACATGCTGCCCAAGGCGCTGTACGGCACGACCGACTGGCGCAAGGCCCTGCGCGAGACGCTCGAGCGGGGCGAGATCCGCCACGTCTCGGGCGGCGAAGTCGAAGGCCGGGTCTTCTTCTGCGCCGCCATCTTCGGTGCCCCGGCTTTGTGGGCGCCGGCGCGGGAGGCCGTTCGCGAGGGCAACTGGCGTCTCGCCTGGCTGCACGGCCGACGCGCCCTGCGCCGGGCCTTCGGCGGACGCCTGCGCTATCAGCTGGACGGTGGACCGACGCGCCGCGCCGAGGCCATGGCCCTGATCACGCCGCTGATCTCCAGAGTCATGGACGTCGATCGGGGCCTGGAAGCCGCCGCCATGAGTCCCGCGGGTGCCGCCGACGCCTTCCGGCTGGCCGCGCATGCCCTGTTCGACGACTGGCGCCACGATCCAGCCGTTTCCACCCAGACCGTTCGCAAGGTCGCCATGCGGGCGCGCTCGCGCATCCCCGCCGTGGTCGATGGCGAGCCGATGCGGCTGGACTCCCATGCTCTTGCGACCTTCCGTCCCCGCGCTTTCCGCGCCCTCGCGCCGTCTCTCGACCCGGCGGGGATCGAAGCGTGAGCGGACGGCTGGTCCAGGTCTCCGACGTTCATTTCGGACGCGAGAACGCCGCAGCGGCAGAAGCCGCGATGGAACTGACCCACACGCTCAAACCCGACCTGACCCTGGTCACGGGGGACGTCACCCAGTCCGGCCAGCCGGAGGAGTTCGAGGCCGCGTCGCGATGGATCGACCGTCTCGCAGATCCGACCTTCGTCGTCGTCGGCAATCACGATGTGCCCTATTTCAACGTCTGGCACCGGTTGTTCTCGCCCTGGAAGGCGTTCGAAACCGTGATCGGCCACCCGGCGCATGACCACCAGTACGTCGGCGAGCGGGTCATGGTCCGCGGGGTCACCACCGCGCGCGGCTGGCAGGCGCGGCTGAACTGGTCCAAGGGCGTCATCGATCTCGATCAGACCCGCCGGGCGGCCGAGGCGCTGGAGGCGGCACCCGCCGGCACGCTGCGGGTGCTGGCCTGTCATCACCCGCTCATCGAGATGATCGGCACGCCGGTGACCGGTGACGTCCGTCGCGGCGAGGCCGCGGCCCTGATCTTCGCGGAGGCCGGCGTCGACCTGATCCTGACCGGGCACGTGCACGTCCCCTTCGCCACGCCTATCCCGCTCGCGGACCACTGCTCCTACGCCGTCGGCTGCGGGACCCTGTCGGACCGGGAGCGCGGTGCGGCGGCCAGCTTCAACCTGATCGACTGGGACGACGCGGAAATTACGGTCACCGTCATGGCCTGGACGGGCGCACAGTTCGAGGAGAGCCAGGTCTGGCGCCTGCCGCGCCGGGGTCGCCCGGCGGTGGTCGAAGCCGTGCCAACCGCTTCTCCTGTTCCAACCGGCGATCCGACGCTCTAGGCTTCGCGCGCCTTCCACCCCGCGCGAGTCCCATGCCCGACCAGACCGACAAACAGACCTTTTCCAACGACGAGGCGCTGGAGTTCCACCGCGTCCCGACCCCGGGCAAGATCTCCATGGCCCCCACCAAGCCGATGGCGACCCAGCGCGACTTGTCGCTGGCCTATTCGCCCGGGGTGGCCGTGCCGGTGCTGGCGATCGCCGAGGACGCGGACAAGGCCTACGACTACACGTCCAAGGGCAATCTGGTCGCCGTCATCTCCAACGGCACCGCCATCCTCGGTCTCGGCAACCTCGGCCATATGGCGTCCAAGCCGGTGATGGAGGGCAAGTCGGTCCTGTTCAAACGGTTCGCCGATGTCGACAGTTTCGACGTCGAGGTGAAGACCACCGACCCGGACGAGTTCATCACCGTGGTGAAGAACATCGGCGACACCTGGGGCGGTATCAATCTCGAGGACATCAAGTCCCCGGAATGCTTCGTCATCGAGAGCCAGCTGCAGGACCTGCTGGACGTGCCGGTCTTCCACGACGATCAGCACGGCACGGCCATCATCTCGACGGCGGGCCTGATCAACGCGTGTCACATCGCCGGCAAACGGCTGGAAGACGTCAAGGTCGTGCTGGTCGGTGCCGGTGCCGCGGGGCTGTCGTCGATCGGCCTGATGAAGGCCGCAGGCGTGAAGGCCGAGAACACTGTGATCCTCGACCGGGACGGGGTCGTCTACAAAGGCCGCCCGAATGTCGATCAGTGGAAGGCGGCGCACGCTACCGACACGCCGCACCGGACGCTGGAAGAGGCCATGGTCGGCGCCGACGTTGTGCTCGGGCTGGCGGCCAAGGGCGCGATCACCAAGGAGATGGTCGCCTCCATGGCACCCAATCCGATCATTTTCGCCATGGCCAATCCGGACCCGGAGATCACGCCCGAAGACGTGCACTCCGTCCGCTCCGACGCCATCGTCGCCACCGGCCGGTCGGATTATCCGAACCAGGTCAACAACGTGCTGGGTTTCCCCTACATCTTCCGCGGCGCGCTGGACGTGCGGGCCCGGCAGGTGAACCACGAGATGAAGGTCGCCTGCGCCGAGGCGCTGGCTGCCCTCGCCCGAGAGGACGTGCCGGACGAGGTCGCCGCTGCCTATCGGGGCCGCAAGCTGAAGTTCGGGCCCGACTACATCATCCCCTCACCTTTCGACCCGCGCCTGATCTGGTACATCCCGCCCTTCGTGGCCCAGGCCGCGATGGACACGGGCGTGGCCCGCAAACCGATCGCCGACATGGACGCCTATCGCGCCCAGCTGCGCGAGCGGGTCGATCCGTCCGCCGCCCTGATGCAGAAGATCAGCAGCGCCGTGCGCGGCGCGCCGAACAAGCGCGTCGTCTTCGCCGAGGGCGAGGAAGCGTCGGTCATCCGCGCCGCCTGGCAGTTCAAACAGGCCGAGCTGGGCACGCCGATCCTGATCGGACGCGAGGACCTGGTGCGCCAGAACGCGGCCGAGGCCGGGCTCAACTTCGACGACCTCGGCATCGAGATCGTCAACGCCCGGGTCTCGCACCGCAACGCCGAGTACGTCGACTTCCTGTACGGAAAGCTGCAGCGCCGTGGCTGGCTGCGCCGCGACGTCCAGCGCATGGTCAATCAGGACCGCAACTATTTCGGCGCCGCCATGCTGGCCAAGGGCGAGGCCGACTGCATGGTCACGGGCGTCACCCGCAACTTCAACATGGCCATGCGCGAGGTCGGCCGCGTGCTGGACGTGCGTGGCACCCTGATCGGCATGTCGATCGTTCTGGCCAAGGGCCGGACCCTGTTCATCGCCGACACCACGGTGCACGAACTCCCCGACGCCGAGGAGCTGGCCGACATCGCCGTCCAGGCCGCCACGACGGTGCGCCGCCTCGGCCGCACGCCGCGCGTCGCCTTCATGAGCTATTCCACCTTCGGCAACCCGCCCGGCGACCGGGGCGAGAAGGTGCGCGAGGCGATCCGCATCCTGGACCGCCGCGGCGTCGACTTCGAATACGAAGGCGAGATGCCGCCCGAGCTGGCGCTGGATCCGGAACTGCGCGCCAACTACCCCTTCATGCGCCTGTCCAAGGACGCCAACGTCCTGATCATGCCGGCTGTCCACTCCGCCTCGATCTCGACCAAGCTGGTCCAGGCGCTGGGCGGCGCCACCGTGATCGGTCCGCTGCTGGTGGGCATGGAGAAGTCCGTCCAGATTGTCTCGCTGGGGGCGTCGGTCAGTGAGATCATCACCGCCGCGACCTTCGCCGCCTACGAGGAAGGCGTGATCGAGGAGGGGTGACCCTCCTCGACCTGTCTCACGACGGCTGGGCTTCGGTCTTCTCTTCCCCGGCGCGCGCGGCAGCTTCTGCCATGACCGCAGGCTGGCGCTTCGCGACGTAGAAGGCCAGCAGGATGGCGAAGACGCCGATCACGGTCGAATACAGGAAGAAGGTGAAATAGCCCGCGCCCAGGCCCTGGACGGTCGTTCCGCTCTTGGCCGCGCCCTCGACCAATGAACCCTCCGGCATGGCGGTGAACAGGCCCTTGAACACCGCCTGCGGTCCGCCCGCGTCCGCCGACCGCGCCGAGGCCTCGATGATCTTTCCGGACTGGGTGGCGATGATCTTGCCGGGCAGGGCGTACAGAGAGCTGAACAGGGCGTACTGCGTCGCGGTGAAGCCGATCGACGTCAGGCTGGACATGTAGGCGATCAGGGCCGTGCCCGCGATCCCGGTGGCCACGTTGTCCACGCAGATGGCGACGAACAGCGCCGACAGGTCGTGCCCCTGCGTCGCCAACCACGCGAATATCAGGTTCGACACCGGGCTCATGAAGGCGCCGATCACCATAGTCCGGATCAGGCCCAGTTGCGCGACCATCCAGCCGCCGATGAAGACCCCCACCGAGGTCGCCACGACGCCGAACACCTTGCGCACCTCGGCCACCTCGATCTTCGAGAAGCCGAGGTCGAGGTAGAACGGGTTCATGATGTTCAGGACGAAATCCGCGAGCCTGTAGAGGCAGATCAACGCCAGAATCGGCAGGGCCAGTCGGCCAAAACGGATGAAGAAGTCCGCCAACGGCTCGCCAAACGATCCGGCCAGATAGGCGCCCGGCCGCGTCCGGAAGCCCGGAATGGGCCAGCAGGCGGCTGTGAGAAGAGCAAAGCCGCCGATCACGTAGGCGAACTGGATCAGCACACCCGACAGATCGCCGTTCTCCAGTCCGGCCGTGATGGCCGCGCGCGTCGCCTCGTCCATTGCCCCGCCGAAGGCCCACAGGAGGGCGTCGGGCTTGTCGGTCAGGCCCGTGCCGATGATCAGGGCTGCGACCGCGATCAGGAGCAACCGCACGACCCATTCGACGACCTCGAAGGCGGGGCGGGAGGGGACGTCGCCCACCGGAATCGGGCGGATCACGTGCTGCTTCTCGCGGGGAGCCATAAGGACTCCCAGGACGCCGAAGCCCATCAGGGCGGCCATGACGGCGTAGGAGAGATTCCAGTTGTAGAGCTCCGCCAGCACCAGCGGCACCGCGCCCGCGACGATCTGGGCCACGCGCCAGCCCAGCTGATAGGCCGCCGCCATGGCACCCTGACGGCTATCGTCGGAGGCCTCGATGCGCCAGGCGTCGATGGCGATGTCCTGCGTCGCACCGAAGAAGCCCGTGATGACGGCGAACAGGGCGACCATGCCCAGGGCGTTCTGCGGATTGGATCCCGAGATCAGCCACAGGCCGAGGATCAACATGGCCTGCGTCGCCAGCATCCACGATCGGCGGTGGCCCAGCCATCTCGTCAGGACGGGAATGTTGGTCCGGTCAAGCAGGGGTGCCCAGACGAACTTCAGCGCATAGGTCAGGGTGGCCAGGCCGAAAAAGCCGATGACTTCCAGCGAAACTCCGTCGTCGCGGAGCCAGGCCGAAAGGGTGTCGAAGATCAGGAGGTTCGGCAGGCCCGAGGCGAAGCCCAGCAGCAGCATGACGAAGGTGCGCCGCTCGCCATAGACGGCGAGGCCCCCCAGGCCCCGGGCGGGTTTGGCGGCGTCGGTCATTCAGGCGTCCCTCTTCGAACGCCCCCCGCGGCGTCGATCAGGCGACCTTGGCGCGGACTTCGCGGTTCGTCCAGCGGGCGAGCGCGGCGCGCAGGGCGTCGGGCTCCAGCGGCTTGGGCATCCAGTCGTCCATGCCGGCATCCAGACAGGCGCGCCGGTCCTCCTCGAAGGCGTTGGCGGTAAGGGCCACGATCGGCGTGCGGTCGCCGCCCGCGCGGATCGCCCGCGTCGCCGTCGGCCCGTCCATGCCGGGCATCCGCATGTCCATGAACACCAGATCGTAGCGCGCCCGCTTCAGCGCCTGCACGGCCTCGTCGCCGCTGGCGGCGGTCTCGACCGTGCAGCCCTCGCGCTTCAGCAGGGTGCGGGCCAACAGGGCACCGACCGGATTGTCCTCGACCAGCAGCACCCGCGCGGCGAAGGCGCGGGGCGGGGCCACGCGGTCGTCGTCCGGCGCGGCCGCGGCCGCCTGCGGTCCGCGCCTCACCGTCGCCAGCGCGCGCTCTGCCAGCGAGGCACCGCGCAGAGGCTTGATCAGATATCCCGCCCATCCCGCGCCGCGATAGCGGGCGATCAGGTCGCGGTCGGTCGGGCGCAGCAGGATGAGCGCCGGTCGCTCCGGCCGCTCGGCCAGGGTCCGGCCTGCCGCCGCAGCCTCCGCATGGTCGACCAGCAGCACGTCCGCCTGCTCGCCGATCAGGGCACCGCAGGCCCGTGCCTGTGCCTCGGCCGCGCGCCGCACGAAGGGATCTGGGCTGCGCACGGCGACTGTCAGCCCGGTCAGCGGCGGGGGCGCGGCAAGCTTCACCGGCGTCGCGTCGAACTCGGCGGCGAAGATGAAGCGTGCGCCAACGCCGTCGGGCCGGTCCTGCACGGCGACGGAGCCGCCCATGGCCTCGGCGAGTTTGCGCACGACCGCCAGCCCCAGACCGGCACCGTCGACACGCACCGCATCGCCTGCCTCGGCGTGGCCGAATTCCTCGAAGATGCGGGCGCGCGCCGCCTTGGGCACGCCCGGCCCGGTGTCGTCGATCGTCAGCGTCAGCCGCGCCCGGCCGCCGGGCAGGGTTTTCGTCGCCACCCGCACGGCGACCGCGCCGGTTTCCGTGAATTTCACCGCGTTGCCAGCCAGGTTGAACAGCACCTGCCGCAGCCGCCCCTCGTCTGCCGACAGGTGCAAGGCCGGCCCTTCGGACCAACCGACGATTTCCAGCCCCTTGTCGTGGGCCCTCGGTGCCAGCAGTTCGACCACCTGCCGCACCAGCGCCTCCGGATCGACAGGGGCCAGATCGAACTCCAGCTTGGCGGCCTCCAGGCGGGCATAGTCCAGCAGGTCATTGACCAGCCCCAGCAGATGCTCGGCCGACGCCCGCGCGGCTTCCGCATAGGCGCGCTGCGCTCCGTCCAGCCGCGTTCGCTGCAACAGGCCCAGCATGCCGATCGCCCCGTTCAGGGGCGTGCGCATTTCATGACTCATCAGCCTCAGGAACTGACGTTCAGGAGAGGTTTCGATCAAAGGGGCGGAACGCTTCGGGGCACGTGACATAGCACCAGTCTGCTCCCGCATCCCTTGAAATCGGGCGAGCGAAGATGGCTAACGCCGTCCCAAGAAGAGCCGGTCGACCACATCCGGCATGCCACCGCCCGCCGCCTTCAGTCGTCCGACGTACAGGTCCACAATCCCGTCCCCGTCGAAGTCGGCGACCTCAAGCGCCACGTTGGGCCCCACAACCGGGTTGGCGAAATGGCGCGCCGTGGAGTCCGTGAAGCCGCCCCGGCCGTCGTTCTCCCACACCGCAACTGGACCCAGATCGGCGCGGATCAGGTCCAGGTCGCCGTCGCCGTCCAGATCAACGAAGGCACCATCCACCGTGGTACCCTGCTCGGCCGGGACGGCACCCGACATGGCGAACCGACCCGTGCCGTCGTTCAGGACCATCCGGTCCTGGCCTGCGCGGCCTTGCCAGGCCACATGGGCGAAGAACAGGTCAACGTCCCCGTCGCCGTCCACGTCGGCGGCACGCACCTTCCGCGCCTCGACGTTGCCGGGATCGGGCAGGCGGTCGGACGCGTCCGCGAACCGACCCGTCCCGTCATTGAGCCACAGGCCCCAGCCGCCCTCCTGCCCCAGCACGACGTCCAGATCGCCGTCGGCGTCGACGTCGACGAACTCCGCGTCCTGGGTGACGCGGTCTTCGCCAGGCGCGCGGGCGGCCGTCTCGTCGGTGAAGACGCCCCCGCCGTCGTTGATCAGCACCCGATCCTGGCCCGAGCCGCCCAGGATCAGGTCCAGGTCCCCGTCGCCGTCCACGTCGCCATGGGCCACGGCGTTGGTCTCCATGTCGGGCAGGCCCCCGGTGACGGGCGGTCCGGCGGGGTCGGCCGACATCTCGATCAGGCGGGTGAACCGCCCGTCGGCACCACCCGCATAATATTCCTGCACCGCGGACCGGCCGAACTTCACATCGTCCTCCTGGACGATGATCAGGTCCAGCCGGCCGTCGCCGTCGAAGTCGGCGATCGAGACGTCCTCGCTGTCGTGCCCCGCATCGGCGAAGCGCAGCTGAGGCGGGCCGCCGGCCATCTCCGAAGCCGTCAACGCGTCGAAGAGGTCCGAGGCGTCGACGAACCGATCCGCGTCGTTGCGCAGGATGCGGTTAAGGCGGAACTCCTGCGGCAGGACCAGATCGAGGTCGCCATCGCCGTCCAGATCGGCGGAACCCACGTCCATGGTCCAATGGCCGTCGAACGCGGGCAGGCGGTCGGTCGCGTCCTCGAACTGGATGACCTGAGCCGCGGCGGGCGCCGCGAGGGCCAGAAGAGCGGCGGCGCAGACGAGCGTCTTCATGATGAGATCCTCCCGACCGGCACGCTAGCCGAAGGGCGGACGGGCGCACGTGAAGGTTCCGTAAGGCGTCAGATCCGCTTCAGCCGCTTCGCATGCCCGCCGACCATGTTCAGCGCCATGCGGTCGGGAAGGTACTTGGCCAGCCCCGCCAGAAGATTGTTCATCACGCCGGGCGTCACCTGCGGACGGTTCGTTTCGCAGGCTTCGTAGCCGACTCGCGCTACCTGCTCGGCTGTCTGCCACATCCAGGCGGGATAGGCGCTCGACACCTCCTGCCGCGTGCCGTTGACGTCGTGGAACTCCGTCAGGGTGTAGCCTGGGCACAGGGCGGTGACGTGTACGCCGGTCCCGCGCAGTTCCAGATGCAGGCCCTGCGAGGCCTTGATCAGGAAGCTCTTGATCGGGCCGTACAGGGTGTCTCCGCCCGTCGCCGGCATGCGTCCGGCCAGGCTGGCGACGTTCAGGATGCGCCCGAAGCGGCGCTCGACCATGCCGGGAGCCAGCCGCCGCGCCAGCTCTACCGGCGCGGCCAGCATGACCTGCACCATGGCGCGATGGTCGGCGGGGTCGGTGTTCAGGAAGCCTGAGGTGCGGCTGAATCCTGCGTTGTTGCAAAGGCCGTCGACGTGCAGGCCGCGTCGATCGATCTCCGCCACAAGCCGGGCGGGCGCGCCAGGATCAGCCAGATCCTCCGTCAGCACCGCGACCGCCGCGCCCGTCCGGACCAACTCATCGGCCAGCGCCTCAAGCGGCCCCGCGCGCCGGGCCGTCAGGACCAGATCCCAGCCGTGGGTCGCATACGTCCGCGCCAACGCCGTCCCGATCCCGGCCGAGGCACCGGTGACCAGCATCGTCGGACGGACCTTGGACGGCAGACTCATGTCTTCCAGCCTGCCGCGCCTCGCGCTGTTTGAGGCCGCACGTCAGGCCGCGACCGGACACGACGAATGCGGCGCGAAGGCCCGCAGCGAGGCCGCGTCCTCGGCCAGAAGGTCGGCGATGGTGATCCTGGACAAGGCCGCCCCCGCGGCCTGGTCGGCGGCGGTCAGGGCCTTGGCGACCTGTCGGGGGATGTGCTCACCTACCGGGCAGCCCTTGGCCCCGGCGGGCGGCGAGCCCAGATGCGCGCACCCGTTCACGGCCCGCAGCACCTGGTCAAGCGTGATCTCCTCGGGTCGATGCAGCAGCCACGCGCCGCCGGATGCGCCGGGACGTGTCGCGATCAGCCCGGCCTTGGCCAGCAGGGCAGTCACGCGGCGAACCACCACGGGATTGGTCGGCACCGAGGCGGCCAGAACGGCGCTGGCGGCGGCGGCCTCAGGCCCATAGGCACCCTTGTGGGCCAGATAGGCCAGGGCGTGGGCGGCGACGGGAAAGCGTTGGCTGTCGGACATGGAGTCTCCAGCCCCCAATTTAGGTCCGCGCGCGGCGAATCACAAACGACGCAACCTCGACGGGGGCAGATCGTTCCGGGGCCGCGATTGAAGCGCCGACGGAAAGGGTCTAAAGCCCCGCGGCTTTCGAGAACGGACCGCCTCCCCGCGCGTCCCGGAGACTGTGAATGGCTGGGGTCGACCCCCGCGACGAGGCCGCCCCGCCCGCCGCTTCCTCCCACACCGCGACGCCCGACGCCCCCCATGGGGACGGCCATACCCGCGCGGGCAAGGGCGCGCTGATCATTGGCGCCATCGGCGTTGTCTTCGGTGACATCGGCACCAGCCCCTTCTACGCCATGCGCGAGGCTTTGGCGCACACCCGCTCGGGCGGCGAGTCGGAAGCCGCCATTCTGGGCGTCGTGTCCCTGGTGTTCTGGGCGCTGATCCTGGTCGTGACGCTGAAGTACGTCGTCTTCCTGATGCGGGCGGACAACAAGGGCGAGGGCGGCACCCTGTCGCTGATGGCGCTGGCCCAGCACGCGATCGGCCGGCGCAGTGCCCTGATCTTTCTGCTCGGCGTCTGTGGCGCGGCGCTGTTCTATGGCGACGGCATCATCACCCCGGCGGTGTCGGTGCTTGGTGCCGTCGAAGGGCTGAAGGACGCCCCCGGTCTGGCGGGCCGCGTCGACGGCTTCATCCTGCCCATCGCGGCCGGAATCCTGATCGGCCTGTTCCTGATCCAGTCGCGCGGCACGGCGGCGGTGGCGCGGTGGTTCGGGCCCCTGACGACCGTCTGGTTCCTCGTCCTGGGGGGACTGGGCCTCTACCACATTTTCGACGACGTCTCGATCCTGCGGGCCCTGTCGCCGCACTATGGCGTGGTCTTCCTCTTCGACAACGGCTTCCTCGGCTTTGTCATCCTGGGCAGCGTCTTCCTCGCCGTCACCGGTGCCGAGGCGCTGTATGCGGACATGGGCCATTTCGGAAAGGCGCCGATCCGTCAGGGCTGGCTCTGGTTCGTCCTGCCCTGTCTGACGCTGAACTATCTGGGGCAGGGCGGTCTGGTGCTGGCCGACCGGTCGGCGGCCGCCAACCCCTTCTGGATGATGGTGCCGGAAATGGCCTACTGGCCGGTCTTCGTCATCGCCACCATCGCCGCCATCATCGCCAGCCAGGCGGTCATCACGGGGGCCTTCTCGGTCACCCAGCAGGCCGTCCAGCTGGGGCTGTTGCCCCGGATCAGCATCCTCAACACCTCCGAAAGCCAAGCCGGCCAGATCTTCGTCCCGGCGGTCAACATGATGCTGATGGTCGGCGTCCTGTTCCTGCTGGCCATGTTCCAGACCTCGTCCAACCTCGCCGCCGCCTATGGCATCGCCGTCACCGGCTCGATGTTCGTCGACAGCCTGCTGGCCTGGTTCGTGGTCCGTCGGTTGTGGAAGTGGTCGCTGCCGCTGTCGCTGGCGGTTTTGACGCCCTTCATCGCGCTGGATCTGGTCTTCCTGACCTCGAACCTGCTGAAGATCCCCCAAGGGGCCTGGTTCCCGCTGGTCCTCGGTGCCGGCCTGCTCATCGTCATGTGGACATGGGTGCGCGGCACCCAGATCCTGACCGCCAAGACGCGCAAGGACTCGCTGCCGCTGACCGACCTGATCGAGATGCTGCGCGCCCGGCCGCCGCACCGCGCGCCGGGCACGGCCATCTTCCTGACCTCCGATCCCGACGTCGCCCCCGTCGCCCTGATGCACAATCTCAAGCACAACAAGGTGCTGCACGAGAAGAACGTCATCCTGACCGTTCGCACCACCGACCGGCCGCGCGTGCCCGACGACAAGCGCGTCCAGATCGAGCTCATCTCCGACGACTTCAAGAAGCTGACGATCTTCTACGGCTTCATGGAGCAGCCAAATGTGCCCAAGGCGCTGGGCGTCTGCCGCCGCCAGGGGCTGAAGTTCGACATCATGTCGACCAGCTTCTTCCTCGGCCGCCGCTCGGTCGTGCCGTCGGCGCAGCAGGGCATGCCCCTGTGGCAGGACCGGCTCTACATCTTCCTGATGCGCAACGCCGCCAACCCCACCGACTTCTTCCACATCCCGCCGGGCCGCGTGGTCGAACTCGGCGCGCAGGTCTCGGTTTGAGCGACGTCGAGCCCGCCGCCGGCGTCGAGGCGCGCCGCGCTGCCGGGGCCCTGCTGGAAGGGGCCCTGTCCGGCCGCGACGGTCTGGCGGCGGTGCAGGCGGGCAAGGCGTTCAACGCCCTGTCGCCGCAGGACCGCGCCTTCGCCCGCGCCTGCGCCATGGGGGCCCTGCGCCGTCTGGGCGAGATCGACCGCGCGCTGGACGCCCGGCTGAAGACCGCGCCGCCGCAGCCGGTCCGCACCCTGTTGCGTATCGCCCTGGCCCAGCGGCTGGTGTTGGACGTGCCGGCCTTCGCCACCGTCTCCACCGCCGTGAAGCTGGCCGAGCGTGACGCCAAGACCCGGCCCTACAAGGCGCTGGTCAACGCCGTGCTGCGGGGGCTGGAGCGCGACGGCCTACCGGACGCCGATCCGGTGGCCAATCTGCCCGGCTGGCTGGCTGCCCGCTGGACCCAGGCCTGGGGGGCCGACGCGACCGCCGCCATCGCCCGCGGTGCCCGCGAGGAGCCGGCCACCGACCTGAGTCTCAAGCCCGATCATGAAGCCGCCGCCCTGGCCGCGGAACTGGACGGCGAGGTCCTGCCCGGCGGCTCGGTGCGCACGCGGCGTCGCGGCGACCTCTCGACCTGGCCCGGCTACGCCGAAGGCGGCTGGTGGGTCCAGGACGCGGCCGCGGCCGTGCCCGTGCGGGCGCTGGCCCCGCAGGCCGGCGAGGCCGTGCTCGATCTGTGCGCCGCGCCCGGCGGCAAGACGTTGCAGCTGGCGGCGGCCGGTGCCGCGGTGGTCGCGCTGGACCGCAATGCCGCGCGCCTGAAGCGCGTGCACGAAAATCTGGCCCGCACAGGCCTCACGGCCGAGGTCGTGGCCGCGGACGCCGCCGGTTGGGACGATCCGCGCCTGTTCGACGCCGTGCTGCTGGACGCCCCCTGCACCGCCACCGGTACGCTGCGGCGCCATCCGGAAGCCCTGCACGCCGTGCGTCCCGCCGACGTCGCCAATCTGGCCGACGTCCAGCACCGCCTGCTGGACGCCGCCGCCGATCGGGTGAAGCCGGGCGGGCGGCTGGTCTACTGCGTCTGCTCGCTGGAGCGCGAAGAGGGCGAGGGCCAGGTTCCGGCCTTCCTGCGCCGTCGGCCGGAGTTCCGCCTGACTTCGATCGATCCCGTCGCCGTGGGTGCCCCGGCGGACGCCGCCTCGGAGCACGGCCTGCGGCTGCACCCCGGCCAGTGGGCCGAGCGGGGCGGGCTGGACGGCTTCTTCATCGCGCGCTTCGACCGCACGGCCTGACGCGGCTTGCCCCACGCGGCGGTGCGGCTTAAGCCCGGACCATGGCCGCGCCCCTGATCTGTCCGTCCATCCTGTCCGCCGATTTCGCCCGCCTGGGTGAGGAGGTCGCCGCAATCGACGCGGCCGGTGCCGACTGGATCCACGTCGACGTCATGGACGGCCACTTCGTGCCCAACCTGACCATCGGCCCGGCGGTGGTGAAGGCCCTGCGCCCGCATTCGCAGAAGCCCTTCGACGTCCACCTGATGGTTGCCCCGGTCGACCCGTGGCTGGAAGCCTATCGCGAGGCCGGCGCGGACATCCTGTCCGTCCATCCGGAGAGCGGCCCGCACGTCCACCGCACCCTGGGCCAGATCCGCAAGCTGGGGGCGAGGGCCGGTCTGGTCCTGAACCCCGCCACTCCGGTCGAGGTCGTGGCCGAAACCGTCGACCTGCTGGACCTCGTCCTGATCATGTCGGTCAATCCGGGCTTCGGCGGCCAGTCTTTCATCGACTCCTCCCTGCGCAAGATCGAACGCGTCCGCGCCATCCTCGACGCAGCGGGCTCGAAAGCCGTCCTGCAGGTCGACGGCGGGGTCACCGCCGCCAACGCCGGGGCCTGCGTCGCCGCTGGCGCCGACGCGCTCGTGGCCGGCACCGCGGCCTTCAAGGGCGGGGCCGACGCCTACGCCGCCAACATCTCGGCGCTCAAAGCCGCGGCGTGAGCGGGACTCCCGACATCCCCGGCCTGCGCGGTGCCCCCATGCGCACGCCGGTCAGACCCACCGGCGCAGCCTCCGGCCCCGAGCTCTGGCCTGCCCTCGCCGGGCGCATGCTGACCCGCCAGCTGTGGATCGAGCTCTATGGCCTGCCCGGCTACGGCGTGACGCTGGGTGGCACGAAGGTCGCCGCCTTCGCCTGCGCGCCCCGGGATCCGCGACCCATCGATCCGGCGCTGGGCCGGTCGGTCCTGGACGGCCGCTTCGTCCTGGCCGGCACGGCCATGGACGTCGCCGCGCCCGAGGACCCGTGGAACCGGCCCAGCCCGTCGCAGCCGTTTGCGGCCCAGTTGCATGCCTTCGCCTGGCTGCCGCATCTGATGGCCGAGGGCGAGCGCGGCGTGCGCGAGGCGCTGCGGCTGGTCCGGGGGTGGGAGGCCGTGTTCCGCCGCTGGTCCCCCTTCGTCTGGGATGCCGACCGCCTGTCGCGCCGGGTGTTCAACCTGTCCTGCGCCGCCCGCCGCCTCGGCTCGGCGGCTGACGAGGCCGACCGGCTGGCGCTGGCAGTCAGCCTGTCGCGTCAGGCTCGTCAGCTGCTGCGCGCGCCCGATCCGACCGCCCGCCGGACCGAGCGCCTGGCCGCTGCGGCCCTGGCCGGTTGCGTCCTGACCGGGCCCGCGGGCACCTCGCTGCGCCGTCGTGCGCTCGCCCGTTTGCCGGGTGCCCTGGCCCAGGGCGTGGGCGAGGACGGGGGGCATACCAGCCGCAACCCGGAGGCCGGGCTGGAGCTGCTGCTCGACCTCATGACCCTGTCCGATGCCCTGAACCAGTTGGGCGAGCCGGTCCCCGAAGCCGTCAGCCGTGCCATGGCGCGTCTCGGCAAGGGCGTGCGCACGCTGGCGCTGCCCGACGGGCGGATGGGCAGTTTCCACGGCGGCGGGGCGTCCCTTGTGGCCGCGGTCGCCGCCGCGCTCGGGCCCGCGGACGCGGGGGAGCCCGGCGTGGCCTGCGCCGGCTACGCACGACTGCACAGCCCGTTGCTGACCGTGCTCGCCGACGTCGCCGCGCCGCCGCGCGCGGCCTGGGGGGCCGACGCCTGCGCCCAGCCACTGGCGCTGGAGATCGTCTGCGGCAAGGACCGTCTGGTCACCGGCTGCGGCTGGACCCCGCTGGCGTCGGACCGCCAGGGCCTGCGCCTGACGCCCGGCCATTCGACCCTCACCCTGGGCGAAAGCTCGCTGGGCGAACCCCTGTCCGGCTGGAAGGCGAACGTTCTCGGCCCCCGCCTGGCCGGCCGCCCCTATGCCGTCCGCACCGAGCGCCGCGACGGCGACGGCGCCGTCTGGCTGGAGATCGAGCACGACGGCTGGACCGCCTTCGGCCTGACGCATCAGCGCCGCCTGTATCTGGACCAGCGCATGGACGAGCTGCGCGCGGAGGAACGGCTGTTCCCCACCTCCGGCCGGCCCGACGCCACCCGCCAGATCGCCGCCCCCTACGCCATCCGCTTCCATCTGGAGCCGGGGGTGCAGGCGTCGCTGGCGCGCGACCGGCGCTCCATCCTGCTGCGCGGCCACTCCAGCCGGGGATGGTGGTTCCGCACCGACGGCCCGGACGTGGCCATCGAGCCCTCCGTCCACGTCGACGGCGGCCTGACCCGGCGGTCGCTTCAGATCGTGGTGCGGGGGTCGGCGCGCACGGACAATGAAACCAAGATCCGCTGGAAGCTGAGCCCAGCGGGCGGCGTCGGTGACCCGGTTTAGGGCATGGGCGTCGGGGCCTTCATCGTCGGCGTCTTGTTCTCGGTCGCGCTGGTCCTGGGCGGCGTTGTGGCAGGAACCTTGGCTTTCGCGCGAGGCCGACGTCGTGGGCGAATTCTTCTGGCGGCCGCCCTTCTGGTCTGGGGCGTCCTTGCTTGGGATTTCGTTCGTCCGGTCTGGATCATCCAGGGCGCCGTTCCCGCGGCCGAGTTTCTCGTCGTCTGGCGCACACTGCTCGTCGGGATTGCAGCCCTTCTGAGTTTGCTCGCCCTCTGGTTCCGCCGATAGGAGGCGAGGCTCCGCACGAAATTCGCCCGCCGGCGGAATCACGGGCCCGGTCGACGGGCTACGTCTCCTCCCCGTCCGCCCTTGCGGATGGGGAGGGGGACCGCAAAGCGGTGGAGGGGCTCTTCACCCGACCCCGAACCTCCAGAAGAATCCCCTCCAGCACCCCGTCCAGGTTCACCCGCACCTCCTCAGCTGCGAAGCGCACGACCGCCACCCCCTGCGTCGCCAGCCACCCCGTCCGCCGCCGGTCATGCGCCATCCGGTCGGGGTGGTCATGACCCTCGCCGTCCACCTCCACCGCGAGCTTCGCCTCTGCACAATAGAAGTCGACGACGAAGGTCCCGATCGGGTGCTGACGGCGGAACTTGAACCCGCCCAGCCCCCGTCTCTTGAGCGCCGCCCACAGCCGCGCCTCCGGCGGCGTCAGCCTGCGCCGCTGGACCCTGGCCCGCGACACCGCGCCTGTGCTGTCCAAAGAGCCCCTCCACCGCTTCGCGGTCCCCCTCCCCATTCCTGCGGAACGGGGAGGAGACGTCAACGCCGGCCTCTGCTACTCCGCCGAACCACCGCCCCCCCCTCCGCCGAGACCGCCCATGCCCGCCGCTCCCGACTTCCCCCCCGCGCCCGACCGGGTCGTGCCCGCGCGCGCCCTGATCTCGCTCTCCGACAAGACGGGGCTGGAGGGCGTCGCGCGCACCCTCCACGGCCTCGGAGTCGAGCTGGTGTCGACCGGCGGCACGCGCGCGGCGATCGCGGCGCTGGACCTGCCGGTCAAGGACGTGGCCGACCTGACCGGCTTCCCCGAAATGATGGACGGCCGGGTCAAGACCCTGCACCCGGTGGTGCACGGCGGCCTGCTGGGCGTGCGCAACGCGCCGTCGCACGCGGCGGCGATGGACGAGCACGGCATCGGCCCGATCGATCTGGTCTGGATCGACCTCTATCCGTTCGAGGCGACGGTCGCGTCCGGCGGCGGGTTCGAGGCGGCGATCGAGAACGTCGACATCGGCGGCCCCGCCATGATCCGCTCGGCGTCCAAGAATCACGGCCATGTGGCCGTCGCGGTGGACGCGGACTCGATCGCCATGATCGTCGATGCGCTGAAGGCCGACGGGGCGACGTCGCTGGACCTGCGCAAGCGCCTGGCTTCCCGCGCCTTCGCCCGCACTGCCGCCTATGACGCCGCCGTCTCCGGCTGGTTCGCCGGGCAGGTCGAGGAAGCCGCCCCGGCTCGCAAGTCGGTCTCGGGCACGCTGGCGCAGACTCTGCGTTACGGCGAGAACCCGCATCAGGCAGGCGCCTTCTACCGCACCTCCGAAACCCGCCCCGGCGTGGCCAACGCCCGCCAGTTGCAGGGCAAGGAGCTGGGCTACAACAACATCGCCGACGCCGACGCCGCCTATGAGCTGGTCGCCGAGTTCCAGGCCCCGGCCTGCGTCATCGTCAAGCACGCCAACCCGTGCGGCGTGGCAACCGGCGGCGACCTGTCCGAGGCGTATCGGCGCGCGCTGGAATGCGACGCTGTCTCGGCCTTCGGCGGCGTGATCGCCGTCAACCGCCCCCTGACTGAGGCGGACGCCAGGAAGATCGTGGAGATCTTCACCGAGGTGGTCATCGCCCCGGGCGCCGACGCCGCGGCGCAGGCCGTGTTCGCGGCCAAGAAGAACCTGCGCCTGCTGCTGACCGACGGTCTGCCTGATCCGCTGGCCGCCGGAGAGGTCTTCCGCAGCGTGGCCGGCGGCTTCCTGGTCCAGTCGCGCGACACGGCGCGCGTCACGGCCGCCGACCTGAAGATCGTCACGAAGCGGCAGCCGACGCCTCAGGAGATCGAGGACATGCTGTTCGCCTTCACCGTGGCCAAGCACGTCAAGTCCAACGCCGTCGTCTATGCGAAGGACGGCCGCACCGCCGGCATCGGCGCGGGCCAGATGAACCGCCGCGACTCCGCCCGCATCGCCGCCATCCGCGCGAAAGAGGCCGGCGAGGCGCTGGGCCTGCCGGCCTCGCTGGCCGAGGGTTCCGCCTGTGCGTCCGAAGCCTTCTTCCCCTTCGCCGACGGCCTGCTGGAAGCGGTCGCGGCGGGCGCCACCGCAGTGATCCAGCCGGGCGGCTCGATCCGCGACGACGAGGTCATCGCCGCCGCCGACGACAAGGGCGTGGCCATGGCCTTCACCGGCACGCGGGTGTTCCGCCACTGAGGCACAGACCGCCCTGGAGGAGCCGCGCGGTTAGATATGGATCGCGTGGCCCAGCGCGCGAAGCGACGCCTCGTGGAAGGCCTCGCCCAGCGTCGGGTGCACGTGGATGACGCCGGCGACGTCTTCCAGCACCGCGCCCATCTCCAGCATCTGCGCGAAGCTGTTGGACATCTCCGACACGTGCTGGCCGACGGCCTGGACGCCCAGCAGACGATGATCGGTCTTCGACGCGATCACCCGCACGAAGCCGCCGTCCTCGCCCGCCTCGATGGCCAGCGCCCGGCCGATGGCCGACAGGGGGAAGACGGCCTGGATGACGTCGTCGCGGCCCTGAACGTCCTGCGGGCCCAGACCGGCCGAGACGATCTCCGGCTCGGTGAAGCAGACGGCGGCGATGGTGACGGGGTCGAAGCGCTTGTCATGGCCGGCGATGATCTCGGCCACCACCTCGCCCTGGGCCGAGCCCTTGTGCGCCAGCATGGGTTCGCCGGTCAGGTCGCCGACGGCCCAGACGTTCCGCATGCTGGTGGCGCAGCGGTCGTCGACCTTCACGAACGGCCCGTCCATGGCCACGCCCATGTTCTCCAGCCCCCACCCCTTGGTGCGGGGACGGCGGCCGACCGTGACCAGCACCTTGTCGGCCTTGAGGCTGACCGCTTGGCCGTCCTTGTCGGTGACGTTGAGCGCGCCCTTCTCGAAACCGCCCGCCTTCGCGCCCAGCATCAGGGTGACGCCGTGTTTCTCCATCCACTTGGCGACAGGGTCGGTCAGCGCCTTGTCGTAGAGCGGCAGGATGCGGTCGGCCATCTCGACCACCGTCACCTCGGCGCCCAGCTTGCGATAGGCGATGCCCAGCTCCAGCCCGATGTAGCCGCCGCCGACGACGGCCAGCCTGCCGGGCACCTTGTCCAGCGACAGCGCCTCGGTCGACGAGATCACGTCACCGCCGAACGGCAGGAAGGGCAGTTCGACCGGCTCGGACCCCGTGGCCAGGATGACGTGCTCGGCGGTGATCACGACGTCGCCCTCGGCGGTCCGGACCGTGCAGGTCTTGGCGTCGCTGAACTCGGCCCAGCCCTTCACCACCTTGACCTTCGCCTTCTTCAGCAGGGCCGCGACGCCGCCGTTCAGCTTTTTGACGATGCCGTCCTTCCACGCGACCGTGGCCTTCAGGTCGATGGCCGGTTTCGACGCCGTGATCCCCAGCGTCCCGCCGTCGGCCGCCTTGGCGACCGTCTCGAACTTGTTGGCCGCGTGGATGATGGCCTTGGAGGGGATGCAGCCGACGTTGAGGCAGGTGCCGCCCAAGCCGTCGCCGCCGTCGACCAGCACGGTGTCCAGCCCCAGCTGGCCGCAACGAATCCCCGCGACGTAACCGCCGGTCCCGGCGCCGATGATGAGCACTTTGGGGGAGAGGGTCTGGGTCATCTACTGCTCTTCTCCACGCAGCCGAACGGCCGCCTGCCGCAATGCCACAGCGACCTGGGGGTCGCGGTTTTCGTAGGTAGGCACGACGCCGATGATCCTGGGTTGCCCCCACTGGCGTGGGGATGTGCGCCAGATCGGGCGTTTCGCGTAGACGATCACGAGATCGCCCGGCGCCGCATAATGGGTGGGGCCGCATGTACTGCCGAACATGGGGTGATATCGATCCAGAACGGTGGTCGGCAGGCGGATGTCACCTTTGATCTCGACGATCGGCGTCAAACCAACCCTGACCTGTTCGTCACTGATGAAACTCAGGGAAGTCACGCGAGCCAAGAAGACGACGTCGGCTGCCTGCCAGTCTTCTTGCTGGCGCTCACGCTGAAGTCTCGCGTGAAATCGATTCTGGCGTGCGAAAAACTCGGCTTCAGTTTCGTTTGGAGGCCCCGGCTCGAAGGCAAGGGTGCACGCCATCGCAGGCGCGGCGACCGACAAGCTCAGCGCAACCCCGAAGATCGCCGCACGCATTCCCTCACCCCATCCACAGCGTCGCGGGATGCTCCAGCAGGCCCTTGATACGCTGCACGAAGACCGCCGCGTCGTGGCCGTCGACGATGCGGTGATCGAAGCTGGAGGACAGGTTCATCATCTTGCGGACGACCATCTGGCCGTCCTTCACCACGACCCGCTCCTGGATCTTGTTGGGGCCGACGATGGCGACCTCGGGGTGGTTGATGATGGGCGTGTGGGTGATGCCCCCGAGCGTCCCCAGCGAGGTGATGGTGATGGTCGAGCCGGACAGTTCCTCGCGACTGGCCTTGCCGGACTTGGCGGTGCCGGAGACGCGGGCAATTTCCTCGGCCGTGTCGTAGGGATCGCGCGCCTCGGCGTGGCGGACGACGGGGACCATCAGGCCGTTCGGCGTCTGGGCGGCGATGCCCAGATGGACGGCGGCATGCGTGGTCAGCACGCCGGCCTCGTCGTCGTACCAGCTGTTGATGGTCGGCTGGTCGCGCAGGGCCACGATGATGGCGCGGGCGATGAAGGGCAGGACGTTCAGCTTTGCCTTGCCCGTCTTCTTCGCCTCGGCGTTCAGGTGGGCTCGCAGCTCTTCCAGCGCCGTGACGTCGATCTCCTCGACATAGGTGATGTGCGGGATGCGGCGAACGCTCTCGGCCATCTTCTCCGCGATCTTGCGGCGCAGGCCGATGATGCGGGTCTCGGTCGTGCCCTCGGCCTTCGCATAGGTCGAGCCGGTCGATCCTCCGGACACGGACAATCCGCGTCCGCCGGCAGCGACCCAGGCGTCCAGGTCGCCGTGCTCGATGCGGCCGGCCGGGCCGGAGCCGGGGACGTACTGCAGCTCGATGCCCAGATCGCGGGCGCGGCCACGCACGGCGGGCGAGGCCAGAGGGCGCTGGCCTCTCTCCGACAACCTGCGTGAGCCCTCCCCCTCGAGGGGGGAGGGTTGGGTGGGGGTGGAGACGGTCTGTTGACGGGCGGACACGGGAGCCGCGGGCGGAGTCTTCGGGGCCGAAGCGGCCGAAGTCGTGGCTCCACCCTCACCCCCAACCCCTCTCCCCTCGAGGGAGAGGGGAGTCGAGACATTGCCCTTGCCCTCGACCTGGAAGCTGACCAGCGGCCCACCGACGGGGACCTGCTGGCCCGCGTCGCCGTGGATGGCCACGACGGTGCCGGAGACGGGCGAGGTGATCTCCACCGTCGCCTTGTCGGTCATGATGTCGGCCAGGATCTGGTCCTCGGACACCACGTCGCCGACCTTGACGTGCCAGCCGACCAGCTCGGCCTCGGCCGTGCCTTCGCCGACGTCGGGCAGTTTGAAAACGTAGTTGGCGCCCGAGGCGGGCTGTGCCGTCGGTGCGGGAGCGGACTTCGGCGTCTCGGCCGGAGCGGGCGGCACTTCGGCCTTCGGCACCGGCGCCGGCGCCGGCGCCGGCGCGGGATCATCGGCCGCGTTCCCCGCGCCGTCGACCTCAAACTCCACGAGCGGGCCGCGCACGGGGACCATCTCGCCGGGTTCGCCGTGCAGGGCGGCGACCTTGCCGGCGACGGGGGCGGTGATCTCGACGGTGGCCTTGTCGGTCATGATGTCGGCGACAATCTGGTCCTCGGCGACCACGTCGCCGACCTTCACGTGCCAGCCGACCAGTTCGGCTTCGGCGGTGCCCTCGCCCACGTCGGGCAGTTTGAAGACGAAACGACCCATCAGCGGCCCCCGCTCATCGTGACTTTCAGGGCGTCGGCCACGCGTTGCGGGCCGGGGAAATATTCCCACTCAAACGCGTGGGGATAGGGCGTGTCCCAGCCGGTGACGCGCGCGATCGGTGCTTCCAGGTGATGGAAGCAGCGCTCCTGCACCAGGGCCGACAGCTCGGCCCCGAAGCCGGAGGTTTTCGGCGCCTCGTGCACGATGACGCAGCGGCCGGTCTTCTTCACCGAGGCCTCGATGGTCTCGATATCCAGCGGCACCAGGGTGCGCAGGTCGATCACCTCGGCGTCCACGCCGGCGTGTTCGGCGCCCGCCAGCGACACCCAGACCATGGTGCCGTAGCAGAGGATGGTGACGTCGGTGCCTTCCTTCATGACCCGCGCCTTGCCGATCGGCTCGACATATTTGCCGGTCGGGACCTGGGCCAGTTCCTGCGCCTTCCACGGGCTGACCGGCTTCTCGTGCCAGCCGTCGAAGGGGCCGTTGTAGAGGCGTTTGGGCTCGAAGAAGACGACCGGGTCGTCGTCCTCGATCGCGGCGGTCAGCAGACCCTTGGCGTCGTACGGGTTGGATGGGATGACGACCTTCAGACCCGCGATGTGCGTGAACAGGCTTTCGGGCGACTGGCTGTGCGTCTGACCGCCGAAGATGCCGCCGCCGTAGGGGCTGCGGATCGTGATCGGCGAGGTGAACTGACCGCCCGAGCGATAGCGCATCTTGGCGGCCTCCGACACGATCTGGTCGTAGGCCGGATAGATGTAGTCGGCGAACTGGATCTCGACGACCGGGCGCAGGCCGTAGGCGCCCATGCCGATGGCGGCGGCGACGATGCCGCACTCGCTGATCGGGGCGTCGAAGCTGCGGGTCAGGCCATGCTTCTTCTGCAGGTGATCGGTGACGCGGAAGACGCCGCCGAAATAGCCCGCGTCCTCGCCGAAGCTGAGCACGTCGGGGTCTTCGGACATCTTCACGTCCAGCGCCGAGTTCAGCGCCTGGATCATGTTCATGGGCTGGACGCCCGACGTCGGCGCGGCCGACTTCGGCGCGTTCTTGGCGTCGACCATGTCGGGCTCGAGGCCGTCGGTGCGGTCGGCGTCGGTGAAGGTGGCGTTGTCGCTCATGCTCAGACTCCCACCTCGCGCCGTTGCTCCGTGATGCGCCAGTCCTCGGTGGCATAGACCTCCTCGAACATGGTCTTCACGCTGGGTCGCGACTGGCCCAGGGTGCCGATGGCCTCGGACTCCTTGCCGGCGGCACGGACCTGTTCGACGGCGTCGGCCTCGGCGGCGGTCTGCTGCTCGTCGGACCATTCGCCCAGCGCGATCAGGTGCTGCTTCAGGCGCTCTACCGGATCGCCCAGCGGCCATTTCTCGTGCTCGTCGCCGGGGCGATAGCGGCTGGGATCGTCGGAGGTGGAGTGCGGGGCACCGCGATAGGTGAACAGCTCGATGACCGTCGCGCCCTGGTTCGTCCGTGCCCGTTCCTCGGCCCACTGGGTGGCGGCCCAGACGGCCAGGAAGTCGTTGCCGTCGACGCGCAAGGCCGGCAGGCCATAGCCGATGGCCTTGGAGGCGAAGGTCGTCTCCAGACCGCCGGCGATGCCCATGAAGGAGCTGATTGCCCACTGATTGTTGACGACGTTCAGGATGACCGGCGCGCGATAGACGGCGGCGAAGGTCAGGGCGTTGTGGAAGTCGCCCTCGGCCGTGGCCCCGTCGCCGATCCAGGCGATGGCGATCTTGTCGTCGCCCTTGTAGGCGCTGGCCATGGCCCAGCCGACGGCCTGCGGAACCTGCGTTCCCAGATTGCCGGAGATGGTGAAAAAGCCGTACTCCTTGGACGAGTACATGATCGGCAGCTGGCGGCCTTTGATCGGGTCGGCCGCATTCGAATAGATCTGGTTCATCATCTCGACCAGCGGATAGCCGCGGGCGATCAGCAGGCCCTGCTGGCGATAGGTCGGGAAGCCCATGTCCTCGCGGTTCAGGATCATTCCCTGGGCGACGGCGATGGCCTCCTCGCCGGTGCACTTCATGTAGAAGCTGGTCTTGCCCTGGCGGTGGGCGCGATGCATCCGGTCGTCGAACGCGCGGGTCAGGATCATGGCCTTCAGACCCTTCCGCAGGGTCTCCGGATCCAGCTTCGGGTCCCACGGGCCGACGGCCCGGCCCTGATCGTCCAGCACGCGCACCAGTTTGAAGGCGTGATCGCGCATGTCGAACGGGGCGGTCGAGACCGCCGGGCGGTCGACCGCGCCGGGCGCATCCAGCCGGATATGGCTGAAGTCCGGGGCGTCGCCGGGCCGGCCCGAAGGCTCGGGCACGCGCAGGCTGAGCGCCGGGGCATTTGGCTTCTTCATCATCGATCCCGTTCGGTTGGTCCGACCGCGTTTCCTCCAGCGTGCATTAGCACGAGGGTGCGCGGGAAGGCTCGCTCAAATCCGACTTGCATATCGGCTTTTGACGCTATTTCATTGCGCTGAATCATCGATCGGAGAAAGACATTGGCGGAAGAGCTCGACGCCATCGACGCCCGCATCCTCGATATCCTGCAGCACGACGCCGGTCTGTCGGTGGCCGAGGTTGCGGATCGCGTCGGCCTGTCGGCCTCGCCGTGCTGGCGCCGGATCAAGCGGCTGGAAGATCAGGGCCTGATCGTCAAGCGCGTCACCCTGCTGGATGCGGTCCAGCTGGGGCTGGATTTCGAGGTCTATGCCATCGTCAAGCTGAACCTGCCTTCGACCGAGAATCTGGAACGGTTCGAGGCCGCCGTGGCGGGCTGGCCCGAGGTGGTGCAGTGCGCGACCATCACCGGACGGGAGGACTATGTCCTGCGCATCGTCACCTCGGACATGCACGCCTTCGACAAGTTCCTGCGCGAGAAGCTGCTGGCGCTGGGCATCGTCTCGGACTGCGAGAGCCACATCGTCACGCGCGGGGTGAAGAACGTCACCACCCTGCCGCTGGGATTGATCACGCCGCACGTCAGCTAAGGGCCGCCCCGCCAGCATTGCCGATCGTTCAGTTGGCGCGGGTGCCCGAATGGCGCAGCTTCTGCCCGTTCGTGGGGAGACCGAGATGCGCCTGACCGCCCTGATTCTTGCCGCCGCCTGCCTGACCGCGCCCGCCGCCGTGGCGCAGGATGCCGAGGGGGACGTGGCCGCCTTCTTCCGCCTGAGATCCGAGGGCGCCGCCGCAGCGCAGGCCGGGGACATGGTCGCCGCCCGCGCCCGGCTGGACGAGGCGGACGCCCGCAATCCCGGACATCCGGGACTGACCCTGATGCGCGCACGGCTCGCGCTGGGCGACGGACGCGTGGCGGATGCCGTGGCTCTGGTGGAACGGTATGCCGGGTACGGCCTGAACTTCGATCCGGCGACGGACCGGACCCTGTCACCTCTGGCCGGCACGCCGGAACTGGCCGGGGCGGAGGCGCGGCTGGCGCGCAACCGGGCGCCGGTCGGGGCGGACCGGCTGATGCCGGTGATCGAGATCGCGGGACCCGGCCTGACCGAAGCCGTCCTGTGGGACGCCGCGCGGGGCCGGTGGCTGGTCTCGCAGGTCGCCGGTCGCACGGTTCTGTCCGTGGACGGATCGGGCGCGGCGACGCCGTTCCTCGACGCGGAGTCGGAACCGGCCGGCGTGCTGGGTCTGGCCTGGTCACCGGGACGGACGCGGCTGTGGGCCACGACCGCTCCCGTGCCGCCGGCGGACCTGCCGGCCGGGAACGTGCCGCCGGCGCCCGCCCTGCTGCGCGTCGACCCCGCGACGGGACGCGTGCTGGCGCGCTTCGCCCTTCCCGGCGGTGCCGAGGCCTCGCCCGGCGATCTGGCGGTGGCGTCGGACGGCACGGTATTCGTGTCGGATTCGGCGCGCGGGGCCCTGCTGGTGCTGCGCGGCGGCAACGGTGAAGTCGAGACTCTGCTGGCCCCGGGTACGGTCGGTTCGCCGCAGGGGATCGTGGTGTCTCCTGACGAGCGGGCACTGATCGTCGCCGACTATCCCTCCGGCCTGTGGCGCGTGGACGCCGCTACCGGTGCCGCGACGCGTCTGGCGACGCCGGAGGGCGCGTCCCTGATCGGGATCGACGGCCTGATCGCCCACGACGGCGCGATCCTGGCCTTGCAGAACGGCGTCGCGCCGCAACGCGTGCTGCGACTGGACCTGAACGCGGACTGGACCGCCGTCGCGGCCGTGGAGGTCCTTGCCGCGAACCTGCCGGCGATCGACGAGCCGACCACCGGCGTCGTGCTTGACGGGGCTCTGGTGTTCGTGGCCCGATCGCAGTGGAGCGACTTCGACGGCGAGGGCCGGCCGCGGACGCAGGACATGGCGCCGGCCCGGATCATGAGGCTGGCGCTCGACTGAAGGGGCGACCGCATGATCGAGATGGTGATCCAGGCCCGAAAGAAGGACCTGGGCGGGTTCGAGGTGGGACGTATCCTGCCGTTCCACGCGCGGCGCATGGTCGGGCCTTTCATCTTCCTGGACCAGATGGGGCCGGCGGAGTTCGCGCCGGGATCGGAGGCGATCAACGTGCGGCCGCACCCGCACATCGGCCTGTCGACCCTGACCTATCTGTTCGAGGGCGAGATCATGCACCGGGACAACACCGGCGCGACCCAGGCCATCCGCCCCGGCGAGGTCAACTGGATGACCGCCGGCAGCGGCATCGTCCACTCCGAGCGCACAGACCCGCTGAAAAAGAGCACGGGCGGGCCGATGCACGGCATGCAGGCGTGGATCGCCCTGCCGGAGCATCTGGAGGAGACCAACCCCGCCTTCCATCACCACGGCGAGACCGACCAGCCGAGCTATTCCAACCAGGGCCTGTTCGCCCGACTGGTGGCGGGCGAGGCCTATGGGGCGAAGGCCGCCGTGCCGACGCCGTCGCCGTTGTTCTATGTCCACTGGGAAATGGACGCCGAGGTCCGCACCGCGCCGCCGCCCGGCAAGGGCACCGGCGGCATGAGCGAACGGGCGCTGTATGTGGCGAAGGGCGAGATCGAGGTCGGCGACCGCACCTTCAGCGAGGGCCAGATGATCATTCTGGAGCCCCACGCCGAGCCGACCGTGCGGGCGGTGCGTCCGTCGACCGTCATGGTGCTGGGCGGCGAGAGCGTCGGGCCGCGTCACATCTGGTGGAATTTCGTCCACTCCAAACAGGAGCGGATCGACCAGGCCAAGGCCGACTGGAAAGCCGGGCGCATGACCCTGCCGAGCGAGGACGACCACGAGTTCATCCCCCTGCCGGACGTGCCTTCCACGCCCGAACCCGCACCGGAACAGCCAAAGCCGGAACCGACGCATCCGGTGTGACCGGCCTTGGACGCATCCGGTGTGACCGGCCTTGAATGGGCGATCCGCATCACGATCTGATGCGGATGACGGCATTCTCGGTTCTTGATCTTTCGCCCGTGGTCGAAGGCGGCGACGCGCGGCGCGCCTTGCTCGAAACCACGCAGTACGCCCAGGCCGCCGACCGGCTCGGCTTCACCCGCTTCTGGCTGGCCGAGCATCACAACATGCCGGGCATCGCCTCGGCGGCGACGGCCGTGGCTCTGGCGCACGTGGCGGCGAACACCGGGACGATCCGTGTCGGCTCCGGCGGGATCATGCTGCCCAACCACGCACCGCTGATGGTCGCCGAACAGTTCGGCACCCTGGCGGCACTTCATCCCGGCCGGATCGATCTGGGGCTGGGACGCGCGCCGGGCACGGACGGGGCGACGGCGCGGGCGCTGCGGCGCTATTTCGACAGTGCCGACCAGTTCCCGCGTGACGTGCTGGAACTGCAGGCCTTTCTCGACGATCCGGTTCCGGGTCAGGCGGTCACCGCCTGGCCGGGCGCGGGGTCGAAGGTGCCGATCTGGCTGCTGGGCTCCAGCCTGTTCTCGGCCGAGCTGGCGGCGCACCTGGGCCTGCGCTTCGCCTTCGCCAGCCATTTCGCGCCGGAACTGCTGCAGCCCGCGCTGCGCACCTACCGCCAAGGCTTCCGGCCGTCCAAGGATCTGGCCGAGCCCTATGCTGCGGCCGCGATCAACGTGCTGGCGGCGGACACCGACGCGGAGGCGCAGCGCGTCGCCACCTCCATGCAACTGGCCTTCGCCGCCGTGGTGACCGGCAAGCCGGGACGGCTGAAGCCACCGGTGGACGACGTGACCGCGCACCTGACTCCCGACCAGATCGCGGCGGTCGAGAGCCGGCTGGTCCACGCCGCGGTCGGCGGACCGGAGCGGGTGCGCGCGCGACTGGCCGAGTTCATCGCCCTGACAGAGGTCGACGAGGTCATCACCACCGGGATGATCTTCGACGTCGAGGCGCGCATCCGCAGCCTCGAGATCACGGCCGGGGCGTCACAGGGACTGTAGAAAGTCCAACAGCAGCCGGTTCACCTGATCCGGCCGCTCCTGCTGCAGCCAGTGGCCGGCGCCGGGCAGGACGTGCTGGCCGCGCAGGTCGGTCAGCCAGTCCTTCAGCCCCGCTTCGTGGCCGCCCGCATAGTGGCGGACCGGATCGCGCTCGCCAACGAGGAAGAGCGACGGCACGGTGATGCGCCGGTCCTGCAGCCAGGCGGTCAGCTCCCAGTTGCGGTCCAGGCAGCGGTACCAGTCGATCGGACGCTTGAAGCCGCCGGCCGAGAAGGCGTCGACGTACTCGGCGAAATGCCGGGCCGACATCCAGGGCGGAAGGGTCGCGTCGTCGGCGATGCTGTCGATGAGATCGACGCCCGGTGCCAGAAAGCCGGTCGACTGGCCCGTGTCCGGCGTGGCGCCGTCATAGGCGAAGAACATCTTGCGCAGGGCGGTCGCCGGATCGGCGTCGAACGGGACGTGGGCGTCCGGGGCCTGGAAGCGGCTGATGTAGAGGTCGCCCAGACCGACGCGCTTTGAGATCGCCGCCATGGCGGGCGTGGGCGGGCCGCTGGCGCGGCGCGGCTGGAAAGGCACCGAGAGCCCGGCGACGGCCTTGAAGAGGTCGGGCCGGATCAGGGCGCAGTGCCAGGCCACCGGCGCGCCCCAGTCGTGGCCGACCACGACGCAGCTCTCCCGACCCAGAGCCCGGACCAGATCGACCATGTCGCCGACGAGGTGGAGGATGGTGTGCGTCTCCGTTTCCGCGGGCCCGCCGGTGCCGCCGTAGCCGCGCATGTCGGGCGCGACGGCGCGGAAGCCGGCGTCGGCCAGGGCCGCGACCTGGGCGCGCCAGCTGACGCCCAGTTCAGGGAAGCCGTGGATCAGCAGGACCAGCGGGCCGTCGTCCGGTCCCGCTTCCAGAACCCGTTGCGTCAGGCCGTCGGTCTGGACATCTCTCTGGATCATCGGCCGCCTCCGCCCCATCTGCGGGGCATGAAGCTGTACACCATCGGATATGAGGGCCAGCCGCAAGCCGCAGTGATCGGCCGGCTGAAGGACGCGGGGGTGCAGGTGCTGGCCGACGTGCGCGCCGTCGCGGCGTCGCGGCGGGCGGGCTTTTCCAGGACAGTGCTGAGCGGATCGCTGGCGGAGGCGGGCGTCGACTACGTCCACCTGCGGGGTGTCGGCACGCCCAAGGCGGGACGCGAGGCGGCGCGGGCGGGGCGGCTGGACGAGCTGCACGCCATCTATGACGCCCATATGCAGGAGCCCACCTTCCAGCTGGATTTCGAGCGGTTGCGGGCGATCGCGGCGGACCGGCCGACGGCCATTCTGTGCTTCTGCGGTGACGCCGGGAAATGCCATCGCGGCATCCTGTCGGCGCGGCTGGCGCGCGAGGACGGGTTCGAGGTGGTGAACCTCTGACACCGGGAGTATGGCGGGCCATGGACGTTTCGACCGCCGACCGCCGCCTGGCCCTGATCGTGCTGCTGGGGGCGGCCATGGTGCTGGGCCTCGCGCCCATTCTGGTGCGGCTGGGCGAGGTCGGGCCGGCGGCGGCGGGCATGTGGCGGTTCGCCTTCTCCCTCCCGCTGTTGCTGATCCTGACGGCGCGGCCGGGGGCCGAGGGCGTCGGGCGGCCATCGAAATGGATGGCGCTGGCGGGCCTGTTCTTCGTGCTGGACCTCGGCTTCTGGCACTACGGCATCGTCATGACCTCGGTGGCGAACGCCACGACGCTCTGCAACCTGACGCCGGTGGTGGTGACGGCCTTCGCCTGGATCGTCTGGGGCCAGAAGCCCGGCCGGACATTCCTGTTCGCGCTGGCGCTGGCGATGGCCGGCGCCTTCGCCATGGCCGTGGGCGCGGACGGCGGACAGGGCACCAACCCCCTGCTGGGCGACGTGTTCAGCCTGTCGGTCGCGGTCTGGTACGCGGGCTATTTCCTGGCGGTTCAGGCGGCGCGCCGAACGGCGGGGGCGATGCGGGTGACGCTGTGGGCGACGGCTATGGGGCTACCGCTGCTGCTGGGCGCGGCCGTGCTGCTCAAGGAAGACCTGACCCCGGAGACCGCCGGAGGGTGGGGCGCGCTGGTCGGTCTGGGCGTGATGCACGTGGTCGGCCAGGGCGGCGTGGCCTGGGCGCTGGGGCGTCTGCCCGCCTCGGTCACGGCGGTGACCATTCTGGTGCAGCCGGTGGTGGCCGCGATCCTGGGCTGGATTCTGTTCGCCGAGGCCCTGACGCCGGTGCAGGCCCTGGGTGGGGCCCTGGTGCTGGGCGCGATCGTCCTGGCACAGCGTTCGACGCGGTCCCGAACGAAAGCGGGCGCGGAACCCGAAAGTCCCGCGCCCGCCGGTTCTTGAGATCAGTTTCGGATCAGAGGATCTTCAGATCCACCGCCGAGGTCTTGCCGCGCTGGGATTCCAGCTCGTATTCGACCTTGGCGTTCTCATCCAGGCCCATCAGGCCGGCCTTCTGGACCGCGGTGATGTGAACGAACACATCATTGCCGCCGCCATCGGGCTGGATGAAGCCGAAACCCTTGGTCGGGTTGAACCATTTGACCGTGCCGGTCGCCATCGTGCGTCTCCGTAAACGCTCTTTCCAGGCAGACGCCCCGACGGGACGCCCGTCAGCCCATCTGGACAGGCTCGTTCACGAGGAGGAGCTGCACGCGGCTTTGGACACCGCGAAAATCCGGACTGCGACGACGTTGTCTTACGCTGTTTCGGTCCGGTCAACCGGATTCCGATTCGCGCGGCAGGTGAGTACGGTTAAGAACACAGGCCCCGTTCGGCACCGTCGAGATGCAGATGGTCACGGTGCGCGGCGTTGTATTCGGGGCTGAGGACGGTGGCGAAGACGCGGCAGGCCCCCTCGCGGATGCGACGCAGGAAGGTTCCGCCCTGCACGCCCGTCGGGCCGTCGCCGTTCCAGTCCGCCAGCACCGAGACCTTGCGGCCGTCGGCGAGGGTGACGCCGGCGACGTCCAGCGCATTGGCGCGGGCGTGTTCGCTGGGACGGGCACCGGCGTCGGACGAGTTGTAGATCCGGCGGCAGCTGTAGCTGCCCATGTTGTCAACGCGCGCGACCGACTGGCCGAAGACGTCCCGCGCGGCGGGCTGGAGCACCTGACGGTCCCAGATGACGTAGCGCACGGCCATGGGGCATTGCATGACCAGCCCGCCGGGCGACAGCGGTGTGATGGCCCCCCCGGTCAGCCTGACGGCCCCCTGCACGACGCAGAAGCCGCCGTCGTCGCGATCCTCGGCCCGTTCCACCTCGACCCCGGCCTCCCGCAACAGCTGGATGCAGGCGTCGGTGACGGCCCGGGCCTCTTCGGGCGCGGCGATCCGGCGGATCTCGTAGTCGGCGACCTGGGCCGAGGTGGCGGTGCCGATCGGCCGGCTGAGGTCCAGCGGCTTCCAGGGCAGGTCTTGGGGCGGCGCGAAGGCGTTGGCCAGCATGAAGGCCGCGGCCAGGCCGAGTGCGGCTTCCCACAACAGGTTCCAGAAATCGGCGAGGTCCCGCTTCATGCCGCCTCAGGTCGTCGCGGCGCGGATCAAGCGGGTCATGAGATCCCCGGTCGCATCGGCACCCCTGCCGGCGTCGTTCGACGCCGTGACCACGGCGAGCCCCCGCTCGGGCGCGAGAGCAGCGCTGAGATGCCAGAATGTGTTCGACCCGTCGTGCGTCAGGACCGGACCGGGCCCCCGGTCCCGCCCGGCCCAGGCCGCGCGCATCGTGCCCCAACCATAGGCGTAGGCCGGACCCGGCCCCTCGAACGGCGTGCCCAGCCGCGTCAGCGACGCCGAGGTCAGCCAGCCCTTGCCCCCGTCCAGAACGACCGCGAGGAAGCGGCCGTAGTCGGAGAGCGTCATATGCGCCGTGCCGGCCGGGCCAAGGGCGGCGGGATTGTCGGCCAGCGGCCCCGGGGGGACCGGCGCGGACACGCCGTTCGCCGACCGATGACCCCACGGCGCCGGATCCGTCGGCGCGCCGAAGCCGCCGGAGGTGATGCCCAAGGGCGCGAAAAGGTCGGTCGCCATCAGCTCTTCCCATGGCGCGCCGTGCAACCGCTCAAGCGCCGCACCGGCGATCATGTAGTTGACGTTGGCGTAGGAGAAGGCACCGGGCCGGCCCGGCGGCGCGGCGGTCAGCAACTGGGTCGCGATGGTGGCGCGCTGCTCGACGAGCGAGCGCGGATCCGAGCGGGAGGTGCGCAGCCAGCCCTGCTCCATCAGCGGCGCGTCCAGCAGACCGGCGCGATGACGCATCAGGTCGTCGACCGTGGCGCCCGCCAGCCGCTCATGCAGCGCGAGGTCGGGGAAGGCGGCCGACAGCGGCATGTCCCAGCGCGCCTTGCCCGCCTGGACCGCCCGGGCCCACAGCGCAGAGGTCATCGCCTTGGTATTGGAGCCGAGATGCCACCGGTCGTCCCGCGTCACCGGATCGGCGACCCCCAGGCGGCGAACGCCCCGCACGCCCACCCAGGTCGCGCCCGACCGGCCCACGATCATGCCGGCCAGCGCGGGCGCGCCGCTGCGCGAGAAGCTGAGGTCCAGCTGGTCGTCGTAGGCGCGGGGGTCGGCGGCGCGGGCGGTGGCCGGTGCCGCGGCCAGAGCGGCGGCGGCACCGAGCACAAGGCGGCGGTCGGGACGGGAGCAGAACGTCGTCATGCGCCCTGTCTAGCCCAGCCGGCGCGTCGCGCGCATGACATTTCGCGCGCCGTGCGTCACGGTAGCCCCATGGGCAAGAAGGACGACTACGACCGCGAACTGGAACGGCTGCAGGAACGCGTGATCGATCTGCAGCACCGGCTGATCGAGGACGGGCGACGCGCCCTGATCCTGTTTGAGGGGCGCGACGCGGCCGGCAAGGACGGGGCGATCAAGCGGCTGACCGAATACATGGCCCCGCGCCAGACGCGGGTCGTGGCCCTGCCCAAGCCGACGGAGCGGGAGACCACCCAGTGGTATTTCCAGCGCTATGCCCCGCACCTGCCAGCGGCGGGCGAGACGGTGATCTTCAACCGGTCCTGGTACAATCGCGCGGGGGTGGAGCCGGTTATGGGCTTCTGCACGCCGGCGCAGACCGACGCCTTTCTGAAGCACGCGCCGCGCTTCGAGCGGGCCCTGGTCGAGGACGGTGTGTGTCTGATCAAGCTGTGGCTGGACATCTCACGCGGCGAGCAAGCAGGCCGGCTTGAGGAGCGGGTCGAGAATCCTCTGAAGCGGTTCAAGGTCTCGCCGCTGGATGCCGAGGCGCAGAAGCGATGGGAGGCCTACTCCGCGGCCCGCGACCGGATGCTGGCGGAGACCCACACCGACGCCGCGCCGTGGACCTGCGTGATCACCGACGACAAGAAGACCGCCCGCCTGAACGTCATCCGGCTGGTCCTCAAGGCGCTGGGGGACCGCGAGGTCAGGCCCGACCCGAAGGTCTGCGTCCCGGGGAACCGGGCCAAGGCCCGGCTGAATCCCTAGAAGGTCACCACGGTCCGCACCGTCCGCCCTTCGGCCAGGTCGTCGAAGGCGGCGTTGATCTGGTCCAGTCCGATCGTCTTCGTCAGCAGGCGGTCGACCGGCAGCCGTCCCTGCCGGAACAGGTCGACGTAGAGCGGCAGGTCGCGTTCGGGATCGGCGTCGCCGATGTAGGAGCCCTTCAGCGTCCGGGCCTCGGCGACCAGCTGGACGATGTTGACCGACAGGGCGGCGTCGGGCGGCGGCAGGCCGGCGGTGACGGTGGTCCCGCCCCTGCGGGTCATGCGCCACGCCGCGTCCAGCGCGCGGGCCGATCCGGCCATCTCCAGCGCCACGTCGGCTCCGCCCCCGGTCAGGGCGCGGACCTGCTCCACGGCGTCCGGATCAGCGGCGTTGACGGTCCGGACGTCGCCGAACGATCGCGCCAGCGCCAGCTTGTCCTCCGACAGGTCCACCGCGACCACCGGCGACGCCCCGGCCGCCTTGGCGCCCAGTACCGACGCCAGCCCGACGCCGCCCAAGCCTACCACGACGACCGCCTGACCCGGGCGCACCGCCGCCGTGTTCATCACCGCGCCCACGCCGGTCAACACGGCGCAGCCGAACAGGGCGGCGTGCTCGAACGGCAGGTCGTCTGGAACGCGGACCAGGGACCGGCGCGAGACCACGGCCTTCTCCGCGAAGGCCGAGCAGCCGAGGTGATGGTGCAGGTCCTGCGTCGCGTCGTGCAGGCGGCGGCCCCCGGACAGGAGCTCGCCCTTTCCATTGGCCGCCGCGCCGGGTTCGCACAGGGCGGGCCGCCCGCCCTCGCACGGAGCGCAGTGACGGCAGGACGGCATGAAGACCATGACCACCCGATCGCCGGGCTTCAGGTCGTCGACACCCGGCCCGACCGCCTCCACCACGCCCGCCGCCTCGTGTCCGAGGGCCATCGGCAGGGGGCGCGGACGATTGCCGTCGATGACGCTGAGGTCGGAGTGGCACAGGCCCGCCGCCCGGATCGCCACCAGAACCTCGTCCGGGCCGGGCGGGTCCAGCCGGACCGTCTCGATCGAGAGCGGGCGGCTGTCGGCATAGGGTCTGGCGGCGCCTGTGGCGCGCAGCACGGCGGCGCGGATGTTCATGGCGACATGCGGCCCGCTTGACGCGGGGTCCGTCAAGCCCAAGGCTGCCCTGAAACGCGCGCAGACGCGTCGGGGAAACGACATTCGTCCTCAAGCAGCGACCCTCGGGTCAAGCCCGAGGGCGACGATTTGGGTAATGCCCTCAAGCAGCGAGACGCCGCGCGTCGAGCGGCAGGGCACAGGGAAGGACAGCGAACGCAGTGACCGGCACCATCGAACGGACGAAGCGCGGCGACTATCGACGCTTCCAGGCCATCTCCACGCGGTGGATGGACAACGACGTCTACGGCCACGTGAACAATGTGGTCTATTATTCGTGGTTCGACACGGCGGTGAACCGGCTGCTGGTGGTCAATGGGGTGCTGGACATCCACCACGGCAAGAGCATCGGTCTGGTGGTCGAGACGGGTTGCCGCTACTTCGCGCCGACGGCCTTTCCGGACGAGATCCAGGCCGGGGTGCGCGTGGCGCACGTGGGCACCAGCTCGGTCCGCTACGAGATCGGCCTGTTCCGGAACAATGAGGACGAGGCCGCGGCCGTCGGCCATTTCGTCCACGTCTACGTCGACCGGGACACCAAGCGCCCGGTGCCGGTCGATGAAAAGATGCGCGGCTTTCTGGACAGCCTGAAGGCCTAGTCGAGGTCCAGCCGGCCCAGCACGACCAGGGCCCCGACGGCGACAAGGGCCCCGAGGGCGAAGGCGCCCACGAGGGACCCCGTGGCCGCGGCGGTCGAGACGGTGACGGGGCGGGCCTCGTACCATTCGACGATGTCGGCCTGATCGGCGTCGTCCTCGATCCAGGTCTCGTCGTGGGCGGTCATGGCGCTCTCCTGCAGGTGCGCCGCTGAAATGCCCGGCGCGCCGTCGCGGTTCCGACATCGTGACAGCCGCCGCGCCCTCGGCTAGATCGCCGGTTCGCCAAGCACACGGATCGCGCTCAAGCAGCGAGCGACCGCGTCGCGAGCGGTAGCGCACAAACAAGAGTCCCCTCCATGGCCGGCCATTCCAAGTTCAAGAACATCATGCACCGCAAGGGCCGCGCCGACGCGGTCCGCTCCAAGCTGTTCAGCCGCCTGTCGCGCGAGATCACCGTGGCGGCCAAGTCGGGCCTGCCCGATCCGGCGCTGAACCCGCGCCTGCGCCTGGCCGTAAACAACGCCAAGGCCGAAAGCCTGCCCAAGGACGTCATCCAGCGCGCCATCTCCAAGGCGTCGGGCGGCGACGCCGATACGATGGAAGAAATCCGCTACGAGGGGCGCGGCCCCGGCGGCGTCCAGTTCGTGGTCGAGGTGCTGACCGACAACCGCAACCGCTCGGGCGGCAACGTGCGCGCCGCCTTCACCAAATACGGCGGCGCCTTGGGCGAGAGCGGCAGCGTCACCTTCATGTGGGACCGGGTCGGCAAGATCCACTATCCCGCCGAGGCCGGCACCGAGGACGCCGTCATGGAGGCCGCCATCGAGGCGGGCGCCCAGGACGTCGAGAGCGACCTGGCCAAGCCGGACATCTATGAGGACGCGCCCGGCCACGTGATCTGGACCGCCTTCGAGGACCTGAATGAGGTGGCCGAGGCCATGTCCAGGGTGCTGGGCGATCCCAAGTCCACGTCGCTGGTGTGGCGGCCGCAGGCCCTGACGCCCCTGTCGGGCGAGGCGGTCGGTACGCTGGTCAAGCTGATGGACGCGCTGGACGCCGAGGACGACGTGCAGCAGGTCTATTCCAACGAGGACGTTTCGGACGAGGACTGGGAAAAGTACGGGGGCTAGGCGGGGATGCCGCAGGGGGACCTACCGCCTTCGAAGTCAGCAGAGGGAAACCCGCTGCTGACGCTGGCGGCCTGGACCGTTGCGGTCGCCCTTCTGGCCGGCACGGCTTGGCTGTCGGCTCTGGCGATGCAGTCGCTGATCAGGGTCGGACGCGCGGTCAAGGTGTCCGCCGAAGCGCCCGCGACCGCGGCGTTCGCACCCCCTCGCTGGATTTCCCGACCGCGCCCGATCTACCCGTTCGAGGCCCTGGAAACGGGCGCGGAAGGCGAAGTGGTGGTCCGCTGCATGGCGCGCACCGACCGCAGCCTGAATTCCTGCACGGTGCTGGAAGAGGACCCGCCGGGACTGGGCTTCGGGCAGGCGGCGCTGGCCGCGGCCCGGGGGGCTCGCATGCATCCGCGACGGGTCGAAGGCGTCGACACCGAATCCTCCGTCGTCTTCACCATCCAGTTCCGCATCGACTGAGCCCATACCGGAACCTCCACCATTGACCCTCCGTTGACGGAGGGATGGACTTCGCCGACCTGCCCGACTTCGCCCTGCCGCTGGTCGCCGCCATGCTGGCGGGCGGGCTGATTGGGCTGGAGCGTGAGTGGCGCGGGCGGGCGGCGGGGCTGCGGACGCATATTCTGGTCTGCCTGGCCTCGGCCGTGCTGATGGAGATGGCGGTCAGCCAGGGCGCGTGGCGTTTCCTGCCGATCGACGGTGCACAGATCGTGGCCGACCCCACCCGCATGGCGCACGGCGTCCTGACGGGCATCGGCTTCCTGTGCGCGGGCGTGATCTTCCGCACCGGGTTCTCGATCCACGGCCTGACGACGGCGGCGTCGCTGTGGATCACGGCGGCGCTCGGGCTGGCGTTCGGAGCGGGCCTGTTCGCGCTGGGCGGCACGGCGACGGCGCTGACGCTGGCGATCCTGATCGCGCTGAGGCTGATCAGCAAACGGCTGCCGTCGCGGACGGTGGTGGACGTCTGCGTCACCTGGCGGCCGGGAAACGACGCGGGCATGACGGCGATCAAGGCCGAGCTGGAACGGCTGGACGGCCGGCTGAAGACCACGTTTCAGGGCCTGGAGGCGGACGGCGCACGGCGGGTGGGCTATCGCGTGCGCGCGGCCGATCCGGACCTCTCGGACCTCGCCGCGCGCCTGTCCGCGACGCCCGGCGTCTGCGCCTTCAGCCTCGATCCGCGCGACGACTGACGCCGGTCATTGTCCGTTAGGCATCCTTCGGGCATGACTGGAACGGATGGCGAACGAAGCGACTCGCATTCTGGGACTGGACCCCGGCCTGCGCCGCACCGGCTGGGGCGTGGTGGAGGCGCACGGCTCGCGCCTGCGCTGGATCGCGCACGGCGTGGTCCGGGCGCCCGAGAGCGGGCCGCTGTCGACGCGCCTGCTGGCCCTGATGGAGGGGGTCGCCGAGGTCTGCGCCGCCCACGCCTGTGACGAGGCGGCGATCGAGGAGATCTTCGTCAACATGAACCCCGGCTCGACGCTGAAGCTGAGCCACGCGCGGGCCGCCGTCATGCTGGCCCCCGCGCGCGCGGGACTCTCGGTGGCGGAATATGCGCCCAATCTGATCAAGAAGGCCGTGGTCGGCGCCGGCCACGCCGACAAGAGCCAGATCGCCTTCATGGTGAAGCGGCTGCTGCCCGCCGCCGGGGATGTGACGGCCGACGCCGCCGATGCTCTCGCCGTCGCCGTTACCCACGCCCAGATGCGCCGCGCCCCGGGACTGGCCGCATGATCGGGCGGCTGCGAGGCGTCCTGGCGGAGGTCGAGGCCGACCACTGCGTCGTCGACTGCGGCGGCGTGGGCTACGTCGTGGCCTGCGGGTCGCGGACGCTGCAGCGCCTGCCCGCGCCGGGCGACGAGGCGACGCTGCACGTCGAGCACGTGTGGAACGCCGAAAGCGGCCCCCGCCTCTACGGCTTTCTGGACCGGTCCGAGCGACGGGCCTTCACCACCCTGACCGGGATCCAGGGCGTGGGCCCCAAGGCGGCGCTGAGCGTGCTGGACGTTCTGCCCCCCGGCGATCTCGCCGCCGCCGTGGCGCGCGAGGACAAGGCGGCGGTGGCGCGGGCCAACGGCGTCGGGCCCAAGCTGGCCCTGCGCATCGTCACCGAGCTGAAGGGCAAGCCGCTGGGCGACGTGTCGTTCACGCCGTCCGCGCCGGGCGTGCACGTCGCGGCGCCGGCGGCGGCTCCCAGCCTGACCGGAGAGGCCGTGTCCGCCCTGCTCGGTCTCGGCGTGGCCGAGGTCAACGCCCGCCGCGCCGTGGATCAGGCGCTGATCCGGCTGGGCGAGGAGGCGGACCTGTCGGCGGTCATCCGTGCCGCGCTGCAGGAGCTGGGACGGTGAGGGCCCGAGGTGGTAGAGGCAACCCCATGCACTCAGTCCGGACTGCCGTCCTCGCCTTGGCCATCGGGCTACCCTCTGTGGCGTGCTCACAAGATCAAGGGGCGGCACGTTCGGCGGCAACTGTTGGCCGGGGCAGGATGCTTGAGAGCCCGTCGATCCCTGCAGCCGAGCTCGTCGGAGCAAGGCCGAACGGGGATGGTTGGCTGGAGGTGGAGATACTGCTGGGCGGCCAGGATGCGGCTCATCCCAGAGCCGTAGCGATTTCGCGGGTCCTCGCTGTGGATTGCCCGAACCGACGGTACAGATTCATGCGGATGCGTGAGTACGGAGCCGACGGCGTCGCCCTGCTAGACAAGGACATCGGTTCGGACGCGGTCGTGACGGAAGGACCGCAATGGGCATTGTTCTCACAGGTTTGTCCTGCAGTGCCCCTCCGCGACGCTGAAGAGGCGCGACGGCAGGCCGATTTCGACGGAATCGACGGCTTTTTGAGGCTTGCTGAGACTTGGCCTGAGCCTCTTCGCGCACCCCCGCCCGAGGTCGTTCGGCAATGAGCGTGCGCCCTGATGACCGATGACCGCATCGTCTCCGCCGCCCCCGGCCCCGGCGAAGCCTACGACCGCGCCCTGCGGCCGCAGACGCTGTCGGAGTTCGTCGGGCAGGAGCAGGCCAAGGGCAATCTGAAGGTCTTCATCGAGGCCGCGCGCGGCCGGGGCGAGGCGCTGGACCACGTCCTGCTGTTCGGCCCGCCGGGGCTGGGCAAGACCACGCTGGCGCAGATCGTGGCGCGCGAGCTGGGCGTCGGCTTTCGCGCCACCAGCGGCCCCATCCTCGCCAAGGCGGGCGATCTGGCGGCGATCCTGACCAATCTGGAGCCGCGCGACGTCCTGTTCATCGACGAGATCCACCGCCTGAGCCCGGCGGTGGAGGAGATCCTGTATCCGGCCATGGAGGACCATGTGCTGGACCTGATCATCGGCGAGGGGCCGTCGGCGCGGTCGGTGCGGATCGACCTGGCGCCCTTCACCCTCGTCGGCGCGACGACGCGGGCGGGCCTGCTGGCCACGCCCCTGCGCGACCGGTTCGGCATTCCGCTGAGGCTTGAGTTCTACACGCCCGAGGAGCTGACGCGGGTGGTCATGGGCACGGCGCGCAAGATGGGGGCGACGGTCACCGAGGACGGCGCGCTGGAGATCGCCGCCCGCGCGCGTGGCACGCCGCGCGTGGCCGGCCGCCTGCTGCGCCGGGTGCGCGATTTCGCCGACGCCGAGGGCTCGACCTCGGTCGGCCGGCTGGAGGCGGCGCGCGCCCTGGCGCGGCTGGAGGTGGACGAGGCCGGGCTGGATTCGCTGGACCGGCGGTTCCTCAAGGCGCTGATCGAGAACTACGGCGGCGGGCCGGTCGGCATGGACACGCTGGCGGCGGCGATCGCCGAGGCGCGCGACGCGGTCGAGGACGTGATCGAGCCCTATCTGCTGCAGCAGGGCTTCATCCAGCGCACCCCGCGCGGCCGCATGGCCTGCGCCCGCGCCTATGCTCACCTGGGCCTGACCGAACCGCCGAAACAGCCGGAGCCCGGCGGGCTGTTCGACTGAGGTCGAGGGGGAGGTAGCTGGAGCGGGCAGCGGGAATCGAACCCGCACGAGCAGCTTGGGAAGCTGCCAGGCTACCACTACATCATGCCCGCGATGGCCTGACGCGGGTCTATCCCACGGACCGGGCGGCCTCAAGCGCGACGGAGACGCCCGGAACTCCGAAACCGCCGTTCCCCCTTCGCGTGATCCGCGCTTGATCGCCGGCCCGCCTCGGTCAACATGGTTTCCGCATCAGCGCGGGAGGCCGTCGTGACCGATTTCACTCCGGAGTTCGGATCCCCGCCCGCGGGCTATGGCGGCGTCGACGACCCGCTGTTTCTGGGCGTCGAGCCGATGGTGGCCGGGCTGTTCGTCCTGCTGCTTCTGGGCGTCGGGGCGCTGGCGTGGCTGATGGGCCGGCGCGAGGGTGCTGCCGACGGACCCGATCAGGCCCCGAAGGAAATCCACAAGCGAATCCTCAAGGCGGCCCAGACGGCGCTGTCGGCCCCCAGCGACCGGCTGCACGAGAAGGCCAAGGCCCTGCGCGCGGTGATCGAGGACCTGCTCGGGCCCGTGATCGTGGTGGCAAACGGCATGGGCGCCAAGGTCAGGGCGCTGGACGAAGCGCTGAAGGGCGAGGTCAAGGAGGAGGCCAAACCGTCGCCCCCCGGTGCCGCGAAGACCGAGGCGACCTCGGCCAGCTCCGCGCCGGTGACGGTGAACACGGTGACGGTCATCTCGCCCGCGCCCCCCGCGCCGGCACCCGACAAGCCGAAAACCCGCAAGATGAGCCACGAGGAGCAGGTCGAGGCCATTGCGAAGGCGGTTCGCACCTTTCACGACCACTGGTCGCAGACCGGAGCCCGGGTCGACGAACTGAAGGCCGCGCGCGCGGCCCTGTCGCGCATGCCGCCCCGTGAGGCGGACCATGGCCACCATGGCGGCGGGCACGACGATCATCACGATGGACCGAAGCGGGTCTGGGATCGGTGAGGACGACCCGACGGAGTCTGCTGCTCGGCGGTCTGGCGGCGGCGACCACGGCAGGTCCGGCGGCGGCGCGCGACGCAGACGACGCGGCCCGCACCTTCATGGGACTGACCGGCGCGCCAGGTCTCTCGGTCGCCTTGGCGCGGGACGGACGCATCCGCTTCGCGCGCGCCTGGGGTCTGACGGGTCGAAGCGGGGCGCGGCTGAACGCCGGTCACAGGTTCCGCATCGCCAGCCTGTCCAAGCCGATCACCGCGGCGGCGATCATGACGCTGGCGGAACGGGGCAGGGTCGGCATGAACGACCGGATCTTCGGCGCCGGATCCTGGCTGGGCGAGGCCTATGGCCCGACCTCGCCCTGGGCGCGCGAGATCACCGTCGAGCACCTGCTCAGCCACACCGGCGGGGGCTGGACCAACGACGGGACCGATCCGACCATGCGGGTCGACACCCTCGACCGCGACGGGATGATCGCCCGGGCCGTGGCGGAGATCCCGCTGACCGCCCGACCAGGCACGCGGCAGCAGTACTCCAACCTCGGCTACATTCTCCTGGGTCGGGTGATCGAGGTCGCCACGGGCGAGCCCTATGAGACCTGGGTGCGCCGAGAGCTGCTGGAGCCGTGCGACGCGGGAGGGATGCGGCTGGGCGAGCGGACGCCGGGGCGCGGAGAGACGGGCTACGTTTCCATCTCCGGCGGCGAGCCTCACCGGCATGACCAGCGCCGGCTGGGCGCGGCGGGCGGCTGGGTCGCCACGCCGACGGAACTGCTGCGGGTGCTGGTCAGGATCGACGGCTTCCCGCGCGTGCCCGACGTGCTGCACGCCGACACGACCCGCTCCATGGCCACGCCTCCCGTCGCCGGGGGCGCCTTCGGTCACGGCTGGCAGGTGGATGAGGCGGACAGCTGGTGGCACACCGGCATCCTGCCGGGCACCGCGGCCTTCATGTGCCGCACGGCGGGCGGCTATGCGTTCGCCGCCCTCGCCAACCTGGGCGGGCCGTATACGGACACGGTGGAGAAGCTGCAGCGGGCGGCCTGGGCCATGGCGCGGGCGCAGCCGGGCTGGCGGCTGTGACGCCGGCGGGCTAAGGATTCGTCCATGAAACTCGCATCCCTGAAGCACGGCCGCGACGGCCGCCTCGTCGTCGTGTCGGAAGACCTGGCCTGGTACACCGACGCCTTCCTGATCGCGCCGACCCTGCAGGCCGCGCTGGACGACTGGGCGCGCTGCGAACCCGAACTGCGTAATCTGGCGGAGATGCTGGAGCATGGCTCGGCACCGCGCGGCCGGTTCCATGAGCGCGAAGCCGCCGCGCCGCTGCCGCGCGCCTATCAGTGGGCCGACGGCTCGGCCTATGTGAACCACGTCGAACTGGTCCGGAAGGCGCGGGGCGCCGAGATGCCGGCCAGTTTCTGGACTGACCCTCTGATGTACCAGGGCGGCTCCGACGCCTTCCTCGGGCCGCGCGACGCCATCCCGCTGAGGGACGAGGCCTGGGGGTGCGACCTGGAGGCCGAAGTGGTGGTGGTGACCGGCGACGTGCCGCTGGGTGCCGACCGCGAGGAAGCGTTGTCGCACGTCCGTCTGGTGGGCCTCGTCAACGACGTCTCGCTGCGCAACCTGATCCCGGCCGAACTGGCCAAGGGGTTCGGCTTCGTCCAGTCCAAACCGGCCAGCGCCCTGTCGCCGGTCTTTGTCACGCCGGACGCCCTCGGCGACCGCTGGCGGGACGGCAAGCTGCACGGCGCGCTGACGGTCGAGCTGAACGGCAAGCCTTTCGGCCAGGCCGACGCCGGCGTGGACATGACCTTCGACTTCGGCACCCTGATCGCCCACCTCGCGAAGACCCGGTCGCTGGGCGCCGGCTCCCTCATCGGCTCGGGCACGGTGTCGAACCGGGACGCCGACGGCGGTCCCGGCAAGCCGGTGGATCAGGGAGGCCTCGGCTACTCCTGCATCGCCGAGGTGCGCACCGTCGAAACCCTGTTGCACGGCAAGCCGGAGACGCCGTTCCTGAAGGCGGGCGACGTCGTCCGCATCGAGATGCTGGACGAAAAGCATCATTCGATCTTCGGCACGATCGAACAGACGGTGGAGGCGGCGTGATGCGGGCGAAGATTCTTGGTTGCGCGGCGGCCCTGTTCGCCACGACGTCGGCGATGGCGCAGGAGGCGACTTGGACGGCCCAGCAAGCGGGCGACGTCCGTCTGGCCTACGCCGTCTTCCCGGAGGCGGACGTGGCCATGATCGCCCGTTGCCAATCCGGAACGCTCGAGCTGCTGCTGCAGGGCGTGCAGTTGGCCGTGCCCGAGATCGAGGGCGCCGCCCGGTTCGACGAGGGCCGAGTCCGCGAGGTCAAATGGACCCGGTCGGGCGACGGACGCTACCTGGTGGCCGACCGCCCAGCACACCTGCTGCGCGGCATGGCCGCCGCCTCGGAGGCGCGGCTTCAGTTCGGCTTCGGCGATGGGGCCGCGGGGGTCGATCTGACTCCTCCTGCGGACGAGGTCCCGGTCAAGGACCTGCTGACCGCCTGCGGCCAGCCTCTTGTCAGCGATCGGGACGAGGCCGAGTTCCTGCGGCTGGAAGACGACGCCTGGGCCCGGCGCGGACGGGTTCACATCCCGGCCATGGCCTCGCGCGATCACGTCTCGGGCTGGGCGGTGGTCACCTGCATGACCCGGGTGCGCGGCATGCTGGACGACTGCGAAGTCGAGGCCGAAGGCCCGGTGGGATACGGCTTCGGCCGCGCCAGCGTCAGCTCCCTGCAGGAGTCGCGGCTGAAGCCCGACACGCCCGTGGACCGGCTCGTGACGATCCGGCTGACGACTCTGGTGGAGTGAGGCGATGGAGGTCCCGGTCGCCGCAGCTGCAGCCCTGGTCATCGCCTTGCCGGAGGCGGTCTTGGCACAGGATTGGGACGTACACCGTGACCCACGGACGAAGACCGTTCTGGCCTACACTCTTTTCGACTCCGGCTTGGGGATCACCTTCCGGTGCCAGGTCGGGAGGTATGATGCGGTGATCGGCGGGCTGCCTCCGGCGGGCGACGCGTCGACGCGTCCCCTGAGGCTGGTCTTCGGCGAGCCGACCAGCGCCCCGCATCCCCAGACGTGGAACGTCGCCGTCGACGACACCATGGCCGTCAGTCCCTTGCCCTCGCCCGTCGCCTCCGCGACGGCGGGCGACTTCAGGTCATCCTGCCGGCCGCGGGCGAGGGCGGCCGTGACCTGAGATACGATCTGACGCTGCCGGCCTCGACCGCAGCCATCGATGAGACCCTGACGGCCTGCGAACGCCCGCTGGTAGATCCGCGCGATGCGATGCTTGCTGAATTGGACGATGCAGGCCTGCCCGGCGGCATGGTCTGGACGCGACGTCCGCGCCCCACCTACCCGAACGGCCGGAAGGTCTATGTGCGCGGTTTCGCCGTCGCGACCTGCATCACCGCCCCCGACGGACAGACGGCTTCGGGATTGCGTGATCGAGACGGAACATCCTCGTGATGGCGGCTTCGGCGACGAGGTTCTACGCGGTGCCCGTTCCGCGCGGGTGGGGCACGGCGACGGGTCCGACAGGCCGTTCCCCGCGCGACGCGTCATGTTCCGCGTGGATTTCCGGATGCAGTGACGGCGTCAGATGATCCCGCGAGCGCCAGAGCCGCCTTCAGCGCTTCATCCGCAGAGATCGGGACGTCGGGCGTCACACCGACGCCCTCCCAGTTAGCCCCCGTCGACGGGTGCACGGTCACGGCGATGGGCATGATGACCGTGAACCACGGACCGAGGTCCATGGCGATAGACGGATTGGCACCGCCGCCCGTGACCTCGCCGACCACGACTGCGCGGCCTTGGACCTGAAGGCCGTAGGCCAGTGCCTCGGCCGCGGAGAAGGTGTCCTTGGAGGTCAGGACGTAGATCGGCCGGGTCGGGAAGGCGGGGTCAGTCACAGCGTCGGCGCGGCGGACCTGCTCATCGCGACGGCCGTCCTGCAGACACCCCTCGCGATCGCTTGGGTCCGGCTCGCAGTGGCGGAAGAAGATGGTCTCCAGATACAGGGGTTGAGGCGCCAGATGGCCCATCAGCCGCAACAGGGCCGCCTCGCCCCCGCCGCCGTTGGTGCGCAGATCGATGATCAAGGTCGGGGCATCGCGCAGGGGGGCAAGAGCCGCATCGATGGCCGCGCCGGCGTCGGGGTGTCCGCTGAAATAGGCCAAGTCCAGATAGGCCGTGCCGTCGTCCAGCAGCCGGGCCGCACGCACGCCGAAGCCGTTGCGCGCTTCCTCAGCGGCCATCCGGTCCATGGTCGGCGGCGGCCCTTCGGCGACCAGGTCGTCGCGGCTGCGACCCTCGACCCAGACCTGCAGGTGCTTGTCGCCGCTGACTTCATACAGGTCGGCGTTGATCGCGCCGCGGAACGCCTCCGGGTCCGTCAGAGTCAGATAGTGCGGCCGGCGCGCGACCAGACGAGCACGGATCGCGGGCGTGAGGTCGGCGTGAACGTAATGCGCAAGTCGGCGGTCCAGCACATCCAGGGCGCGCGTGCGGTGCTCCAGCGTGATGGCGGCATGGGATTGCGGAGCTTGGGCCTGGGCCATCACCAGGCTGGGACCGGCGCACGAGGCCACCAGAACGGCGGCCAGAACGGCCAGACGGGGACGGGACATGACGGACTCCTTCGTTCGCGGGAAGGAGGCGGCGAGAAGGTGCCGCGGATGCACGTCGGAGCGTTACGTTTTCGACAGGGACGGCCGCGCTTGGATTCCACCGGTGAGTCCCCACCTTCCTGAACAGGAAAGGCGACTTTCATGGCGACCGGATGGGCCCCGGACGGGGCGGTGCAGGATCAGATCGACGACACGGTGCGTGACGCCGTGCTTCACGCCCGGGCGCGGCTGCCCAAGGGCGACGGCGCGACCCACTGCCGGGAGTGCGACGAGCCGATACCGGAGGCCCGCCGACGCGCCCTGCCGGGCGTGGTGACCTGCATCGCGTGCCAGTCTGGCCGCGACGCGCGCGCCGTCATCCCCGGGATCAATCGCCGGGGCAGCAAGGACAGCCAGCTGAAATAGGCCAAGGCTGGACGCGCGCCGCACGTCGTGGCATCGCGGGCGCGCCCACCGGCCGATGCGGGCGTGGTGAAACTGGTAGACGCGCCGGACTCAAAATCCGGTTCCGAAAGGAGTGTCGGTTCGAGCCCGACCGCCCGCACCAAGCTTTTCGGGCCTTCTGGCCTCGACGAGAGACGCGCCGCCCCTCTCGTTCCCGACAGTTTGCGCGCGTTTCAGCAGGTGTCGCGGCACACTGACGGCACAGTCCGTTCCCGTCCTGTTCTCAGTCGGCTATCGCTTTCGCCTCGGTCGGTGGCACGACGGAGGGAAGAATGACCGACACCACTGACGACCGGGCCGTGGCCGCGCAGATGATGGAGCTTGCTGAGGCGCTCCTTGCCCGGCCAGGCTCCGATGCCCGGGCCGGCCTAGGCGCCGTCGTTCGCGAGATTGAGGCTGCGCACCCCGGCTTCATCGCCAGGCTGAATGCGGTGAACGACCTCCAGCGCCTCGGCCTGTCGATCGACGTCGCCACCACGCACTGACTCGCGCCGGCATGGGCGCGCGGAAGCCGGATCTGGTCAGCCCTCCCCCGTCGCCGTTCCTCGCGGTGACGGTCGGCGAGATGCGGACGCTGCGCTGGATCGTGACGGCCGATTGTCGGTCCTGCCGGACGCGCATCCACGTCGACCTTGCCGCGGTCGCCGCCATCCGCGGCGACGACTTCGTCCTCTGGGGCGCGCGGCCGAGGTGCAAGGTCTGGGTCCACGGCACCTATGACCGCCGATGCGAAGGCCGGGTCGCCCTGTTGGCCCAGTCGAACCGGGGTGGCAGCGCGATTCCACTATCCATGACGAACATGGTCCGCGACGCCATCGCGCTGCGCGAGCAGGCCAAGCAGAGGCGCTAGGGACCCGCCGCCTCGACAGGCTTCATTGCCACGCGCAAGGTCCAGTGATGTGCAACCTCTACAGCATGACGAAGAACCAGGACGCCATCCGGCGACTGTTCCGCGTCGACCGCGACCTGACGGGCAACCTGCCGGCGCTGCCCGGCATCTTCCCCGACTACCCGGCACCGATCGTCCGGACGGCGGCAGACGGTCAACGCGAGCTGGTCCTCACCCGCTGGGGGATGCCGTCGTCGAAGAAGGCCTTGCTGGACGCCGCCACGCGCCGCGCCGACAAGCTGCGCGCCAAGGGCAAGGACGTCGACTTCGCCGAGTTGCTCAAGATGGAGCCTGACGCCGGCACGACGAACGTTCGGAACACGGCCAGTACCCACTGGAAGCGCTGGCTGGGGCCGGAGAACCGCTGCCTCGTCCCCTTCACTGCCTTCAGCGAGTTCAACCGCGACCATGGCGGCGACGTCTGGTTTGCCTTGGCCGAGGACCGGCCTCTGGCCTGCTTCGCCGGGATCTGGACGCCCTGGGCCAGCGTCCGGAAAATCTCGAAGGGCTGGGAGGAGCTGGAGGTCTTTGCCTTCCTCACGACCGAACCGAACGCCGAGGTCGGGGCCGTTCATCCCAAGGCCATGCCGGTGATCCTGACGACCGAAGAGGAACGCGAGGTCTGGCTGCGCGCTGACTGGTCGGACGCCGCCGGACTGCAGAGACCGCTGCCGGACGGCGCCCTGCGGATCGTGGGGCGCGGCGTGAAAAAGGACCAGCCGGAATGAGACCCGTCGTAGGCTACACCATCGGCGTTCTGGATGGGGCCGTGGCGCTGGAGCTCGAGGGGGCCTGCACGGCGGAGCAGCTGGCGGCGCTGGAGGGCGAAACCACCCAGTTCGTGCTGTCACCACGCGCCGCCATCGAGATCGGACAGGCCCTCGTGGAGCGCGGCGAGCTGGCCTTGATGGCCCAGAAGGCGAACTGACCGGGCCGAACCCCAGACGCACGAAAAGCCCCCACCCCGAAGGGCAGGGGCTTCGTCACGCCGCGCGAGGGGCGTCAGATCGTTTCGGTAGCCATGTTGCGCTCCCTAGCCCGGCCAGAGGCGGGTGAACCACGGCCGCGTCTGTCTGATCGCGGCGGCGTCGCGGGCCTCGCACCGACGGATCGTCTCGATCGCGTCCGCCTTGTCGCGGTTGGCGATGTTCAGCTGGCCCGTCTGGGAGATGCCGAACACCTGCCAGTCCAGCGCCGGGTCGCCGCTGTTGTCCAGCACGGCCGAAGGGACAGGCTCAGCCCAGCGACCGGCGATCAGGGTCGAACAACCCTCAGCCGGGGCAAGCACCTGGACTGAGCCGGCACAGCCGCTCGCGAGCAAGGCGGTCGCGCTCAGCAGGGTCAGTCTCGTTGCGGACAGCATCGGTGGCCTCCTTGACCTCGTTGCGGGTGGATTGATTCGCCGCGTCGTTGTCGTCGCGGACCTGAGAGGCGTCCTGCGCAGCGGCTGTGCGGCCGTCGGCGAGGGTTTGCCCCGCCTTGGCCCGGGCTGCGTCCTTGCGGGCGTCCAGGGCGATCAGGACGGCCATTACGGTCAGCAGGACGAGGACCGCAGCTGCGATCATGGCGTAGGTGCGGATGGAGGGGCGCGGGATCACAGGATCAGCCCCTTCGCCTTTGCCGTCTGGACCTTGCGGTCATCGAGCCCGTTCGTCCCGCCGTTGATCTTGCGGGTGATGCCCATCAGGTCGTCGGCGTCGGCGAGCGCGTTCAGACCCCGGTTGTTCCAGTAGCGGACCGCGGCCAGCAGGCCGATCGAGGGATAGGCCACGATCTCGGGGTGTGCCTCGAAGTCGATCCCGACCTCCCGCCCGAACGCCCGGTAGTTGGCGCGACCGGTGAGCTGGATGGGGCCGCGGCCCTTGTACCTGCGGCCGTCGCCGGGCTGAGTGTTGCCGAGGTCGGCACGGCCCTCGTAGGCCTGTCCGCTGGCGATCTCTTCCATGTAGCGGAAGCCGCCGCTTTCGTGGGCGCACTGGCCCATGAAGTGCGCGAGGCGCAGGCCGGTGTCGAGAATGCCGTAGGTCCGGAAGTGGACGTTCGCCGCGAGGGCCAGTTCAGCGGCGAGGCCCGACTTCGCGCCGAACGCGGAGAACAATGCGGCGAGCGTGCCCCGCCCGATCTCGCCGTCGACAGGCACGCGAAGGTTCGCCTGGAGCTTTCGAGCGTCCAGCATCACGCGATGCCCTCCACATGGTCAGCGACCCGTTCGCGGGCCTTGGCCAGCAGGTTCGTCGCTTCCGTCAGCGCGGGACTACCCCCGGCCTTCTCGACTTCCTGCATGGCGGCGTAGATGGCCGCCTCGGCGGGGGTGAAATGGTCAATGCGGATGCGGCGGGGGATGCCGTCGACAGATTGGGGCGGCGCTGCGCCGGAAGCGTCGGGCATGGTGGTCTCCTGATTTTCGAGGATGGGCGGGGTTCAGTCCGCAGTGTCGCCCGCCAACGGCTCAGCAGGCGGGGGAGGACCAGCGCCGGCGATCTGAGCAAGGGCGGCCGCCGACTTCTCACTGACCTTGGCGGCAGCTTCCGTCGCAGCCTTCGCCCCCACGGTGTTGCCCCATCGGAACGCGCCATAGGAGATCGGCACCCCCAGGATCGCGGTCGCCAGAGACGAGACGATGGGCGCGACGGCCGGGTCCAGTGGCTGAACGAAGAGGCCGAAGATGATCCCGGCGACGATGACCAGAGAGGCGATGACCGCGATGGCGTCGAGGGTTTCGTAGTTGCGTTGCGGGAGGTCGATCATTGGCCAGGGCTTCCTTCTTTCCAGCCGAAAGCGGCGAGCCCCGCCATGAAGATCGCGACCAGCCACGGCGCGTTCTTGGTCAGCCAGGCCGCCAGGCCCGCGGCACCGGTCTGCTTGTCGCGGGTCGATTCCAGCCCGTCGATCCGGACCAGCGCGGCGGTCAGTCGAGCCGATAAGTCGTCGATCTGGCGCTCGTACTCGCGAGCCTCGAGACGAATGACCCGCTCCCGGACGTCGTCGACCTTGCTGTTCATTCGCTCGACCTGACGGGTCAGCGTCCCCACAGCATCGGTCATCTGCCGGATCGCGTGGATCTCCGCCATGCTCACGGCTTCCGGCTTCGTCACCGCGGTCATGATCTCGTCGGACGGTGGGGCCACGTCAGGCCCCCGTCACCAGATGGGTCCACGTCGTGCCGCCGTCCGTGTTCACATACATCCGGTCGTTCGTCGTCGAGCCGTCGGCGCGCATGTACAGCGAGCCCTTGGCCGCCGCGATCGTCGGCGCGCCGGTTCCGGCGTAGACGCCGATCAGGCTGGACGTCAGCGTGAAGGCCGAGTTGGCATCCCCGCCCGAGACGGGCGCCGTCTGCCGCATCAGCGAGGCCATCTCACCGCGCACCGCGAGGCCTTGAGCGAAGCTGGAGCCGTTCTGCGGGCGGACCAGGATCTCGCCGATGTTGTCGGCCCCGCGCCGAACGGCGGTGAACAGCCCCAGGGGGCGTTCCGTCGCCGCGTCGTCAATGCCGAGGAAGCGGATGCCCGAGCCGAACCCGTCGCCCATCGTGCCGGTGCGGCGCGACCGGACGTTGAACGCCGCAAGGGCGTTGTCGGAGGGCGATCCGGCATAGTCCCGCTCGAACAGCGGGATCTCGGTGTTGGAGGTTCCACGCGTCTGGAGGTTGGCCGTGGGGGCGGTGTTGACGCCGATCCCGACCTTGCCCTGGATCAGCGTCTCGGTGATGTTTGGTCCGCCGAGAACCTGCTGGTTGTCCTTGGTCGTGAAAGCGTCATGGCCCAGCGCGATCGAGTTGACGACGTCGACCTTCTGCGAGCCGTTGTTCCCGGCGTCGGGACCGATGAAGGTGTTGTCGGCGGCGGTCGTGATGCTGAAACCGGCCCGGTAACCCACGGCCACGTTGTTGTCGCCCGTCGCATAGGCCAGAGCTTCGAAGCCCACGCCAACCATGTAGTCGCCGCCCGAGGCCCCGTAACGGCCCGCGCCGTGACCGAAGAAGGCGTTGCCCTCGCCGTCCGTGCGGGTGAAGTTCGCGACCACGCCCACCGCCACGTTGCGGCTGCCGGTCTCGTTCTTGTCCATGGTCGTGTAGCCGACCGCGACGTTCAGCTCGCCCGTGGTGGTCTCGCGGAGGGCGCTGTCGCCGATGCCCGTGTTGGCGCCGGCCTCCAGCAGGTTTTCTCCGGCGAAGTGGCCGATCAGCACCCCACCGACGCCCTCGGTCGCCGCGGCAAGGGCGTTGAAACCGATGGCCACCGTGTCGATCGCGGACCCCGTGCTGCCGAACTGGCGGCAGGCGTAAGAGCCGATGGCGACCACGCTGCCGGTGGCGTCGGTCATGTTTTGCAGGGCATAGAGCCCGATCCCGAGAGCGTGCGCGCCCGAACCGACGCCGGCCATCGCGCCGCCGCCGATGCCCAGGTTCGCCGGGCCGGTCGAGGTGTCGTTGCCTGCCCCGCCGAAGAAGATGCTGTCCGCGTCGGCGAAGCCGGGATAGCGGCGCCGAAGCAGGACGGTCGGACCGGCGGTGAAACGATCCATGGTGGCTACACCGATCTTGACCTCGGCGGCGCGCGTCGTCTGCACGCCCCGACCGATCGCGACGGTGTCGTCGATGCCGCCGGAGCCAACCTGGACCCCGGACTGGAAACCGACCGCCACGTTGCCATCACCATCGACGACGCCCGTCCCCGAAGTGCCGCCGACGGCGGTGTTCTCGACGCCCGTGGTCAGGTTCGCCAGCGAGCCCTGCCCGACCGCCACGTAGTCGTCGCCGGTGCCGGTCGGCGCAGAACCCTGCCCGATGACGACGATGCGATCCCCGGAGCCCGAGTGCCCGCTGTCCGCAGACTCGCCGATGACCACGTTCTTTTCGCCACCGAGCCGGCTGACCGACGCGCCGGTGCCGACCGTGACGTTCTCGGTCCCGCCCAGATTCGCCCGGGCAGCTGCCTTGCCCACCGCGACGTTGTTGTTCGCCTCGTTGTTCTCCAGCGCCTCATCGCCGATGGCGATGTTGTTCAGGCCGGGGTCCTCGGCGTTCAGCGCCTCCAGACCGATCGCCACGCTTTCGTCGTCCAGCCGCACCTTGGCGTCCAGCCGCGCGAACTCCGGCTGGAAGAAGTCGAACCCGGCCGGCGCGACCGACACGGTCTGGCTCACGACCCTGATCACATAGTCGGCCATCAGACGGTCACCCCTTCACGGATCCAGAACTTGCCTTCCAGCCAGCGCACCCGCCCCAGCCCGCCGCCGGTGATGATCAGGTCGTAGGCCAGCTCCACGTCCGACCCCGCCTTCAAGCCGTTGCTGGCCGCAGGCAGGATGGCGTCGATCGTCGCCTCGTCGATCTGCAGGGTGGTGGTCGAGACGGTGACGCCCTCGACCTCACTGACCACGACGGACAGACCCTGATCACCGGGCGTGTCGCGCGTCAGGGTGATCAGCGCAGGGTCCGCGGCGCCCTTCCGCAGGCGCACCTGCATGTCCATCGACGCCTCGGACAGGTCGTAGCCCTCGAACGCCAGGGTGAGCAGGTACGGGGCATTGCGCTGGACCTCGAGGTCCAGCGTCGCTGGGATGATCATGAGGATGTCCTGCGCGGGTTAGGGAACGACGACCGTTTCAGGGCCGATGGGCTCGGCCAGCGTGCCTTCGAAGTCGCGAGACTGGAGCCAGTAGTGGTAGGTGCCGGACGCGGGGGCCACGTCGGTGTAGTCCTGATCCGTGCCCGCACCGCCGCCGCGCGAAGCGATCTGGGTCGCATCGGCGAACACCGTCGTCGTGCCGCGGAAGATCAAGGTCCGGTAGAAGTTCACCGTGGGATTGACCCACACCAGATCAACGTCCGCACCGTCCAAGGTGGCGGTGAAGGCCCCGACGGGCTCGACGTAGTCTCCGGGCGGCGTCACCGGATCGCCCGGCGTCGGCACGGTCGCAGTCTGGCTCAGGCCGGTCGCATAGTCGGCGTCCGACAGGTCCTGCCGGGACTCGATCGACACCAGCGTGGTCGCGGGCGAATAGGTCCGCTTCCAGACCCGGCACTTGACGTCCGTCAGCAGAAACTCCGGCTCGTCCCAATCGAAGGCCGCGCCGGGCTCCAGCTCCAGCATCCACGTCCGGAAGGGGCCCTCGACGGTGACGCCGGCGCGGTCGCGGGCCATGTCCAGCCAGCACAGCTGCGCCGCCTGATCCTTGTCCGGGCAGAAGCGATAGGTGAAGGTGTCAGTGCTGCGCCCGCCGTCGGCGGTCACCCACGCGGACTCGCTCACGGGCGACGCGCCGACGATCTCCCAGCGGTGTGCGGCAGACAGGAACTCCGGGATCCCAGTGTTGACGCGGTCCAGAACCGACGCCGCCAGGGCGATGTTCGGCCCGCCGGCGGTGTCGCGGTTCGTCACCGTCAGGCTGCTGGCCAGCGGCGCCGCCAGCGAGACGCAGGACAGCCGCCCGGCCTTCCTTGCGCGCCGTGCGCCCGAGGCGGCCAGCATGTCTTCAAGGACGTCGATCCGATCTTCGTCGGAATAGGCCGTGCCCGCGAATTTCCAGCCGTTGTCGTCGGCGATCTCCGCCGCGTCCGCGAACCCATCGACGTCGATCAGGTCCAGCGGAACGCCCAGCCCGCCCACCGCGGTGCAGAGATAGGGCACACCGTACAGGCCGCCGCCGCTGTCGCCCTCCCAACGCCCGATGGTCCAGTTCAGCGCGACTCGGCAGCCTTCGTCGAGAAAGGTCCAGGTGGTCGGATCGTCGATCTCGCTGTCGACGTCCGTGGGGTCGAAGCCCAGAAGGCCGTCGATCACCAGCAGCGGCTGGGGGATGCCGCCGCCGAACTCATCCTTCTTCGAATTCTCCTTGCCGGTCCACATATAGGCGGCCGACCCCGACAGCTTGTGGTCCGCCGTCCAGGCGAAGTTGTCGAGGTCCGAGGTCGGCGCTTCCGGACCGGTCGGCATGGTCAGCACGGCCGACGGCTGATCCCCCGGCAGGAAGCTGAACCACATATAGCCGGCGTGATCGCCGTCCACCGCGCGGTCGTCGCCATCGAAGGTCGTCGGCACGTCGTCGAAGGCGGTGTTGACCAGCCCCTGGATCGGCCCCGAGGCCGCGATCGTGCTGACCGTCGTCTGGAAGCGGTTCGTCGGCCCATAGCCGACGCGATAGCGCATCTCCCCGCCCCGGATGCCCACCCGGCCGAAGGGGAAGGCGAACGGCGCGTTGGGCTCATAGGTGTACTGGACGGCCTTGTCCTTGGGGTCCTTCAGCCCGCGCCCGAAGGCCACGCCGACGGCGTTCGGCTTGTCGTCCTCGCGCCAATAGGTCAGCTTCGTGCCGTCCGTGGCGTACTGCTGGCCCAGCTCGCCCGGCCAGCGCAGCTGGTGAAACGCGTCGGTCTGGCGCTGCTCCTCGCTGGTCCTCAGCGCCATCGCCTCGGCGGGCTGCACGACATAGTCCAGGATCCGCTCCTTGCCTGGACGCAGGCTCGGCTGATCCAGTTGGCCCCTGAACAGCAGATAGGGCTCCCCCTCGATCGCGCCGTCGACCAGCGCGACCAGATGAATCTCCACCGCGCCGCCCTGGGCGTCCGCCGCGGCGAGGTCCGCCATCGAGGACAGGCTGGGCGGCATGATCGAAATCTGGACCGGCTCGCCGTCGACCTCGATCCCGTCGGTGATGTCGCCGATCGCGTGCAGCTTGCCGAAAGTCGCGTCCTTGGCGTGGTACTTGTATGCCCCCCACTTCACCACGCCGCCGTCGGCCCAGCGGATGACATAGGCGTCCGGCATCTGGACCGTGACCAGATGAACCTTCGTCGCGCCGGCCCGCAGCGCCGCGACCATTTCGGCGTGCATGGGCATCAGTCGTCTTCCTCGATGACGAAGTTGCCCACCTGGATGGCCTTCAGCAGGCCCATCTCCTGGTCACCGCCCTCGTCGACCGAACCTTCGATGAACGGCTCGGCCCATTCCATGGCCAGCTCGTCGCCCGGGATGTCGCGCATCGGCGGCCAGAAACTGATCGTCGCCTCGCTGGCGGCGTCCGCCACGACCTCGGCCGTCACCAGATGCAGCGACGGCGTCGCGTCCTCGAACAGCAGGTTGAACATCCAGCCCTTGCGGATCGCGGTCTGCGGCTGCCAGCCCTTCGTCGCCAGGCTGGCCCCGACCTGATCGGCCCCGTCCACCACGGGCGTGCCGATGGCCCCGACGTCGATCCCCGCCATCGGGACATAGGCCCGCAGCGGCTCACCGCCCCCGCGCACGATGTCCGCCACCAGCTCGCGCGCGCACAGCGGACTCAGCGCCCCGGCGGCGATCTCCATGGCCCAGTGGTCGCCGCCGCGCTCGTTCGGCTGGCGGGTCGATCCCAGAGCCGACCGGGCCGGGCGCTTCCCGAACACGGGGCGCAGGGCATAGTCGGTCGCGCGGTGCAGCCGCGGCAGGATGATCGTCACTTCCGACGCCTCCCGAGGGCGTACTTCTCGGTCCGGGCCATGACCCCGCGAACCTGGCCCGCGAGTGCCGCGTCCCGCTCGGCGAGAGCAGCGCGGATTCGGCGTTCAACCCCAAGGTCAGCGCCGCGGGCGTCGATCGTCGAAGAGAAGGTCTGGTTGGACGTCCGGCTCGCCGCGAGGTCTGGTACCCGCGCCGCTGCTGCGTTCACGCGCCCGACCATCCCGCCGCCGGCCATGCGCGGAACCTGGCCGTTGTTGACCGCCTCCAGCAGTGCCCGGTTCTCTCGGGTCGATCGTGCGTTGACGACGAACTCCCCGGCCGAGAGGCGGCGAAGGACCTTGTCGTCGCGCGGTCCGCCGGGCCCGGTGACCAGACCGCCGTCCTTCATCCCTGCGATGGTGGCGATGTTCGCCGCGGTCGATGCCGTGGTGATGGCAACGGCCGGAAGGTTGAACGGGTAGGGTGCCGAGGCCCAGGCTTTCTGGATTGCCAGCACGCCGTCGATCGTGGCCTGGGCGACGGCCGCTGCCTTCCCGATCTGTGCGAGGCGCTTGTTCGAACTGTTCTGCAGCCCGGCCAGCGCGTCCAGACCAGACCGGGCGTGTTCGGTGCGGCGCTCCCAATAGTCGGCGTCCGCCTGGGCGCGGGCCTGGGCCGCCTGCTGGTCGCTCAGCCGGTCCGCCTGCCTCAGCCGCTCGATCTCTTCGTATGCTGCCTGACGGGCCGCCACGGCATCCCCGTCAGGGTCGGCGCTGCCCAGCCCGCCTATGATGTTCGCAGCCCTCAGCGCGTCCGCCTCGCCCTCGGCCTGCCCACGCGCCGCGCCGCCCGACAGGTTCGGGTTCTGACGCTGAAGGTCGGCGATCCGCTCCTGAATGTAGAGCTCGCGCTCCAAAGCGGGCAGGGTCACGTCCCCGGAGAGGCGAGCGATCTGAACTTCCAGCGCCAGCCGGTCCAGCGCGGCGTCGGAGGCGCGCTCCTGAGCGATAGCGAGGGCCTGAGCGGCTTCGGCCGTGCCGTCCGCCAAGGCTGAGATCACCCGTTCAGCGATCTCCCGACGTTCAGCCAAGGCGACAGCCTCAGTCTCATACGACAGGTGCTCCAAGGCCTTGCCCCGGGCGTCTGCGAACCCGGCGTCCTCATAGCTGGCAACCAGCTGGGCCAGCCGCCGGCGCTCTTCCAGCGCCTTGACGGCAGACTCGTCGCCCTTGGCGCGGGCGGCGGCAATCTGGCGCTCGAGGTCGAGCTCGTCGCGGCGAGATTGCTGGCGGGCGGCGTCGTCGGCTTGCCCGGCGCTTCGCCGGCTGGGGGCTGCCGCCGCACCAACCGGCGCGGCGCGGCCCGCACCCGCCTCGATCCGCCCCAGGCGCGTCTCGGCACCCTTGTAGGCTTCCTCTGCAGCCTTCTCTTCTTCGACCGCCCGGGCGTACCGAGATCGGGCTGCAGCAGAGGCGGCGGTGGATGCGTCGGCCGCGCCCTTGCCACCGTCCACAGACCGGAAGGATCTGGCAGCGGCTTCCCTGTCTGCGGCCGCGGCGGCCACCCGGCGGGAGCGAGCGAGCTCATAGTTGGCTTTGGCTTCAGCGATCGCGTCGACAGCGGCCTGCCGCATGGCGGCGGCGTTGGCCAGCGCGGTGGTGCGGGCTTCTCCGGCGGCGGCCGACGCATCCATCATGGCGCGCTCGTACTCGTCCAGCGCGGTTGATGCTTCCGCGGCGGAAGCATCAACCTGTCGCATCGCAGCGGAGCCCTCTTGGCCCCGAAGGGCGAGCAGGGCCAGCGCGGCGGCCACCGCCGTAATGGCGATCCCGATGGGGTTGGTCACGAAGAACAGAGCGGCTGCTCCGAGCCCGCGGAGCGCAACCGTTCCGACGAGAGCGCCCTGGGAAGTTCCGGCGATAGCTGCCAGCAGCGCGATCTGGGCGCGAGTGTGCGCGACCGTTGCCGCCGTTGCCGCGACCTGCGCTACCACGAAACGGCCGCCTACGATCGTAACCGCGACTCCCGACGCGGTGACCAGCACATCAAGGTTCTCTGAGAGGAACACGATCCCCTGCGCCATCCGCTGGGTTGCCGACAGCCCCTGATCAGTCTGCCCCACGAAACGGCCGAGCTCATTGTTCAGGGTCTGCAGAGCGGCGGACACCGTGGTCTGTGCCTTGGATGCCCGTTCCTCGATCGCGGGCAAGCCTGCCAAGATCGCGTCGAAGAACTCTTTGGACGAGACCTTCCCGGCCTTCACTTGTTCGGTGAGCTTCGCGACGTCCCCGCCGAAGCGAGTCGAGCCGGCAGCAGCGGCCTGCAAGAGGACCGGAAGACCGTCGATCAGAGAATTGTATTCCTCGGCCTGCACCACGTTGCCGCTGATTGCTTGGCCGAGTTGTAGCAGCGGCCCGCTGGCCGCCTCGGCCGATGTTCCCTGCAGTTTCAGGGCCGCCGTCGTTCCGGAGACCAATTGCAGAAGCTGTTCGTCGCTGGCGCGCAGGCGGTCGCGCGCGAGGGACGCGCGCTGGAACAGCTGAGCGGTCGCGGCGACGGCAACGCCATTTCGGTTCGCCGCATCGTACAGGCCGTTCTCGACCGCGGTCAGGCGCGCCCCTTCCAGGCCGGCGGCGGCGAGGCTGTTCTTCAGGCCAGTGTATGCGTCGGCGTATTTGATCACGGCGCCCGCGCTGAAGGCCGCCGCCAGCGAAGGGGCGAGCCCTCGAAGGCTATCCCGGAAACTGGCGGTGATGTTCTGGCCAGCTCGCCCCATGATCCGGCTGAGGTTGCGGTCGGACTGGAGAGCCCGGCGCTCAACCTCGTTCAGACGCTTGTCCGCCGTGGCCTTCATGGCCGCCATGGACTTGTCGAAGCGCCGGAGGTCCGCCGTCATTTGCAGGACGAGGCTTTCGACGTCACGCGCCATGCATCACCTCAAAGTTCAGGAGTAGAGCGCCATGAGCGCGGCGTGCTCGGCATCGGTCGGAGGCGGTGGGCCGGAAGACGCGCCGTTGGCCTTGGACCAGCCGTGGACGCTGGCCGCGAACTCCCAAAGCGTCATCGCGTCAACGTCACGAGGCGTGAAGCCTAGGACTGCGCCGGTGCCGTAGATGAGGGCGAAGCTGAGCTTTCCTCGGGGGAGGGGCTGCTCGTTTCCGTCTCCCCCTTGGGCTTTTCCAAATCTTCGTCCTCGGCCCCGTAGAGCCAGGCCAGAAGGACCGCTTGGGCCACGGGCAGGAACTGCGCCTTGGGCTCCGGGTCGATCCATTTTTCGATCAAGCCCTGGGCGTCGCGCTGGGGCATCCCGCCGCCGACGAGCCCTTGAACGATGGGCTCTCGCAGATCGTGGTCGCGCCACGACCCGTCCAGCAAGCGGTTGAGGATGAACTGGGGGCCCGCGTCACAGGCCTCCTGAAGGCGCCTCAGGCAGCCGATGGGGGAGAGGTTGAAAGTCCGCCTCTCCCCCGCGAAGTCGAGGCGAACCTCGGTCTTCAGGCTCATGTTCAGGAACCGCCGACGTTCGCGCCGTAGGTGCCTTCGACCTCGCCCGAGGACTTCAGCGCGATCTCGCCCGAGACCGTCGGGGAGCCCGGGTCGCCGGTCATGCTGAAGGTCTCCAGGTGGAAGTCGCCTTCGAACGTGATGACGTTGGCCGCGACAGCGTCGTGCAGCACGATCTGACAGCGCTTGACGTCCTTGGAGACGACCCAGTCGGCGAAGGTCTTGACGTTGGCCTTGTCGACCTTGCCGCCGCCGGTCACTTCGACCCCGACGCTGACCTTCTCGCGGATCATCCACATGACGGCTTCCAGATCGGAGCAGTCCGGGATCGCCTCTTCGGTCAGGTTGGTGTTGAAGCTCAGGCCGCGCGAGGCGTTGATCGAGCAGAGCGCGGTGAAGACTTCGGGACTGGCACCGTCCCCGACCTTCAGGATCAGGTTGGACCAGCGAGTGGTGTTGACAGCGGCCATCGTGGCCTCCTTTCAGTCAGAGAGCCGCTAGGCGGCGGGGGTAGAGGGGTTTGCGGGTCCGCCTAGGCGGAAGGCGCGGTGTGATATTCCAGCGTGACGACGCTGTGGGCGGTGAGGCCGTCCGGATCCTTCAGGTGCCGTGTCGTTTCGAACTGCCAGTCGATCACCCGGTGGCCCGTCACCGTCAGTTCGGCGGTCAGGACCTGGCGGACGGCGGCGGCGATGGCCTTGGCCTGCAGTCTGGTCGCCGCGGGCGTGTCGGTCCGTGAATAGACGTGGATCGTCACCGCGACGTCGGAGGCCTGACCGCAATCGCTGTCGTCGCCTACGATCTGGTCTTCTCCGATGATCAGATGCGGGAAGGGAGCGTTGACGGGGGCGCTCAGGGTGTAGAGCCGGACCGTGGCCAGCCCCATGGCGGACTTCACAGCGGCTGATGCCCTTAGCGCCGCCTCGACGGCGTTCTGGATCTCGACGGAGGGATCGCTCATGTGATCGCCTCTCCGATGGCCTTCTTCGCCGCGCGGCTCATCCGGGATTTCATCCGCCGGCGCAGCAGCCGATAGGCGACCCAGAAGAACGGGCTGGCCTCACTCTTGGTCGTGCCGAACTCGACCCATGAGGCATAGGGCGCATCCGCGGCCCCGGCCGAAACCCGCTGGCTGATCCGGGTCGACCCGGACACGTCCCGGTGTTTGATCGACGAGACAAGGTCGCCATCTTGAACCGGCGCGAAGCCGCGCATCGTGTCGACCAAATCGGCCGCGTTCTGGGCATTCTGCGTCTTCAGGGCCTTGCGCACTTCCAGCGGGATCGCCTTCATTTTCCTTCGCAGGCGGTCCCGGTTGGTGAACTTGCTGGCGCCGGCCATCAGCCCGCCGCGCCCCCGGCCACGGCCATGATGTTCAGGAAGCCGGGCGTCCGATCCGGGACGGCATCCGTGGTCAGGTTGAAGGTCTGGCCGACGACCACGCCCCGGCCGGAAACGACCTCAGCGCGGAAGCCTCCGGTGATCGTGCGGGCCTGAGCCGAATCCCGGACGGCGATCATGACCGGCTGGGATCCTTGGAGCCGGTTCGAAACGGCGCTCTCCGACCCCCGCAGATAGTCGACCTTGGCCCAGACGGTGAACCGCGTCTCGAAATCGCCGAGCGGGTCTCCGTTGGCGTCCAGGCCCCGTGCATCGAACCGCAGTCGAGCGTTCAAGTCGCCCGCGCCGATCATCAGGCTTCGTCCTCGGCCGCTATGACCGGCTTGCGGGGGGCTTTGACCTCGTCCGCGTCGCCGTCGCGGACCATCTCGTCACCCCACTCTCGCTTGACCGTGTACTCCTGCCCCGCGAGGAACTTGGTCGTCTGACGACGGTCGGACGGCGGGGTGTAGTTACGGGTCCGCAGCATCTTGACGCGCATGTCAGGCTCCTTCGGTTCGAACAGGCGGGCGAGATCGGAGAGGTTCAGGGGGATACCCAGGTCAGCAAGCCATTCGCCGTCCGGCCGCCCGAACAGTTCCGCGGACCAGCCCGACATCGAGCGGATGTTCGCCCCGTCGGCCTTCGCGGCTTCGAAGCCCGCCCGGTAGCGGTCGACGTAGGGCCAGGTCTCGGCCCCGTTGATGTGTCCAGCGTCTGCGTCCATCGGCACGCCGCACAGCATCACTCCAGCGGCGCCCATGATCTCCAGCGCCACCTGAGCGGCATAGAGCCCCGACGATCCGTACCAGCCCTGCGGGACGATCTCTGCGTCGACCCCGCGCTTGCGGGCGTGGATGAAGGTCCGAAAGTCCGTGTTCAATCCGGCCGCGGCGCGCTCTTCGCGCCAACCGTCGATCAGTTCATGGTGCAGCGTCGCCCATGCGTCGAGACTACCGGTGTAGATGATGCCGACGTGGTTGGCCGCGATGATGAAGTGGGGCGTGCCGCCGATGATCTCGCGGGCCGCGGCCAAGTCGGACCAGACACATCGTGCACCGCCCAAGACCAGGCCGATCATCGGCGTTGTCAGACGCGCCAGTTACGGAACGGCGACAGCAGGTTGGCGACCGTGGTGCTCATCTGCACCGCCCCGGTCACCTCTCCGACCGTCTCCCGGTTCGCGTAGAGGTCGCCGACCATCAGCAGCACCGCGGCGCGGATGGCGGGCGGGGTTTCATCCGAACCGGCCACGTACCGGATGCGCACCCCTTGCGCGTCGCCACGAAGGGTCGGCCAGGCCGAGCCATAGGTCAGCCCCACGACACCGGGCGGCAGGAGGGAGTAGACCGCGGAATCCAGCGTCTGCTCGACACCGGCCGCGTCGACGTACTTGATCGACGTGAGGGACTCGACCGGCCCATAAGGCAGCGGGATCGGCCCGCAGAACACGTTCTGACGAAGCTCCAGCGTCTGCGTCCAGATCGCCCGCCCCAGCCATCCCTGCGGACCGTCGATGTGGGAGCATGCGGCGGCGACATACGCCTCGATGAGCGTGTCGTCGCCATCACTCTCGACGCGAAGATGCGACTTTACCAGCTCCAGATCGATGTCCGGAACCGGCGGGGTGACGACAACGACGCTCATGGCTTACTCGGCCGCGGCGATTTCGTCGGTGGCCGCCGAAGTGGCCACAGCCGACACGCCGAGATTGGTCGCCTTGACCGTGGCGGTGATGACGGCGCCGACGTCGTCCTCGGTCAGCTCGTAGGTCGCCTCGTCGGCGCCTGCGATCACCACGCCGTCACGACGCCAGATGTAGGCGTAGGCGTCGGGCGTGTTCGACCAGGTTCCGTTCGAGACGGTCAAGGTTTCGCCCTCGGTCGGGGTTCCGGTGATGGCGGGCGCGACCGAGTTGGCGGGCAGCTTGGCGACCGCATCGGCGGCGCGGCTGGCCTGACGGCGGCCGACAGTGGAGCGGACGGATTGACGGGCCATCTACTTCGCCTTCCGCTTCGGGGCGGCCTTGTTGGCCGGAGCGACTTCCATCTTGTTCTCGACGGCCGGCGCCAACTTCGCCTTCACCGCCACGGCAAGGCCGCGGTCGATCAGGTTCTGGCCGACGGCGTCCGCGACCTCGAACTCGCCTTCGGGCGGGATGTTGTCCGGTCCGACCGACGAGACGTGCAGGGTGTCGATTGCCTTGAGTTTCATGGTGGCCTCCTTGCCTGACCGGCCCCGGCGGGTGCCGTTCAGGGAAAGAGGCCCCGGCCGAAGCCGGGGCCATCCCTCGGATTACGAAGTCAGATCGGTGATCTGGTCGCTGAAGTCGCCCTTGACGAAGGCGAGCGTGTTGTAGACGGCGAGCGCCAGCCGCTCCTCGGCCAGGATGGTCACGAGGTTCTTGCGGAAGTTGTCGCTGTCCTCGGTGCTGATCTCGACCGTCGCATCCATGCGATCGAAGATCTGCGCACCGTCCCGGAAGGCGCCGACCAGGAACTTGTCGACGGTCATCGCGGGGGTCTCGACCACGGGCAGGCCCCACAGGCGCGGGTTGGTGCCGTCCTGCGGGTTGCCGATGATGTAGGCGCCAGCCGTGTCCTTCGTCGTCTCGATGCCGAACCAGTCGGTCGGGTTCAGGACGATGCCCGAGGGCGGGATGTTGGCGAGCGCCGCCTGCAGCATGGCAGCGCGGATCACGTCCAGCTTGGTCGGAGCGGTGACCACAGCCAGGTTGGCGGTCGAGGCCGTCGCCTGGGTGTAGATGCCGTTCAGGTCCGTGCCGGTGCCGCCGCCGTTCAGCAGCTGGTTGTCCTCGACGTAGGCCAGGCCGTAGCGCAGGCGTCCGTCGATGTAGGACTGCAGCATCGGCACGTCGTCGAGGATCTGACGCGTGGCCAGCACCCAGTGGGCGATGGTGGTCACGGCGCCGTTGACGACCTCGAACTTGATCTCGGACTGCGGCTTGGCGGTGCCGGCGGTTTCGGTGTGCGTCGCGGCCGAGTTGGTGAAGCCCGACTCCTTGACGTACTGGATCGCGCTGGAGCTGGTGCGGCCCGGGGTCAGCAGGTCGCGGACCGACAGGCGCCGCAGAGCCGGCGAGACGATGCCCGGGATGCGTTGCGGGACGATCAGGTCCCCGGCCGAACCGTCGGCGTCGGTCGTCAGGGACGAGATGATCGCCTTGACTTCCATGCTGACGCGGCCCTTGCCGCCGGAGGCGAGGAACGTCTTGACGCTCTCATTCTCGGTGAACTGCTGACCGATGGTCTTGGAGGCGGTCAGACCCTGCTCGACGGTGCGAACCATCTTCTGCTCGAGGTCGTTCAGGCGCTCCTTGGCCTCGTTCAGGCCGGTAAGGGCCTCGTCGGCGATCTGCTTGGCCGACGCGGTGAGGTCTTCACCGGCCTTGGCCTTGCCGAGCGCCTCTTCGGCGATGCCCTTCACGGTGTCGTGGCGCGTCTCGACGAGCGACTTCACCTCGGCGACCAGTTGGTCGACGGTCTTGTTTTCGTCTGCCATGGGGAATTCTCCTGTTGGCGATGTGGTTGGGAAAATCAGCCGGTCAGCGCAGCGCGCAGCTTCCGCATGATCTCGGCTGCATCGTCCGCCTTCGCCTCGGGATCCCCCCGAAGATGCGGCGTTGCCGAAGCCGCCAGTGCGGCGGCCTTAGCTTTCGAGAATCCTGCATCCCGCAGGAGACCCTCGAACTCTCGGACGGTCGGGAGTTGCCCGGCGTCCAGAATGGATTTGACGACCTCGACGCGCGCCCGCTCATTGGCAGCGAAGGTCACGACGCTGTTCTCCAGCAGGTCGAGCTCGAACAGCGAGATGACGCCCTGCTTGCCCTCTTTCGGGCCCGCCTTGATCGTCCGGTAGCCGATGGATAGGCCGTCGAGCGCGCCAGCCTGGAGCAGGCCGTGGGCCTCGCGGGCCTTCGGGCTCTGGTCGATCAGCAGACGCCCCCGGACCTTGAGGCCCTTCTTGTCCTCGGCCAGCTCGTCCCACACCCCGATCGGCTGGTGCGGGTCGTGCTGCCACAGCATCTTGATCTTGCGGCCGGTCTTGGCGCTCTTCTCGAGCGACTTCACGAACGCCCCCGGCTCGACGATTTCGCCATAGCTGTCGACGTTGCCGAAGATCGAGGCGTAGCCTTCGATTACTCCGGCGTCGTCGACGTCCTTCGTGTCCAGCGGAACGCCGCTGTTCTTCGTCTGAAGCATCAGGGCCTCCTAGGGCGCTGGAGAGGGCGCGACGGGATTGGTCGCTTCGGTGATCGGCACGTTCTGCATCTGCATCCGGGGCACATCGCCGCCGGCCACCGGGGGCTTGCCCTCCAGCGCACGCACTTCGTTGATGGTGGTCCAGCCGTTCTGAAGGCCAGACTGGTAGAAGGCCGCCCGCCCGGCGCTGTCGCCGCGCAGCAGGCCTTCAAGGTTGAACTCGACCGTCACGCCCGCCGCCCGGTCCGCCGGGGTCAGCAGCTGCTTGGCGATGGCCTGCTCGATCCGCTTCAGGCGCTTGCGCAGGGTGAACTGGACGAAGCCGAGCGTCTGCTGCTCCAGCCCCGTGCCCCAGCTGGTCGACTTCTCGGTGTGGCCGATCATATGCGGCGGGACGCCAAACAGGCGGGCGACCTCTTCCACGCTGAACGCCCGCGACTCCAGCATTTGGGCGTCTTCGGGGTTGATGGTCAGCTGCTGCCAGGTCACCCCGGCCTCCAGCAGCATGGGCCGGCCGGCGTTGACCGAGCCGATGAACTTGTCCCCCAGCGCCTTCTCCAGCGGCTCGCGCTGGTCTGGCTTCAGAACACCGGGAACGGTCAGCACGCCCGAGGGCCGCATCCCGTTGGCGAAGGTGGTCTGCGAGGCCGTGTTGACCGCCGTCGCCAGACCGAACACCTGACGGCCGGCCGAGATCGTCGACATCCCGCCGAGGAAACCCCGGACCCGGAACACGTCTTCCTCGTAGGCTTCCCGCGCCTCGCCGTTCTCGACCCAGCGATAGAGCAGCCGCCCGGTCTCAGTGCGCCGGCACGTCGGGTCGTTCATCGGCGTCAGCGCGACGAGCCGGCCGCCCATCGTCTCCTTGTGCGCGTGCATGGCGCCGCGGAGCTCGATGGCCGTGTTGCCGCCCTCCCAGAATTCCATGGCCGTCTGGTCGGCGTTCGGACTGTCGTGCAGGATCCGGTAGAGCGGATGCTCCTTGTCGGCCACCCGGTTGCCCGAGCGGTCGACCCGGTAGACCATCAGCGGCAGGGACGCGATGGTCCCGGCCAGCAGGTTCACGCAAGCCCACGCCGCCGACAGCGCCAGCACGGAAGTCTCGCTGACGGCCACGCCGGCATAGCTGTTGTCGCGCGGCCAGTGCTCGACCGTGCTCAGCTTCGGGCGCCCGGTGACGAACCAGAGCGCCTTCTGAAGCAGGTTCAAGCCGCCACCCCCAGGCTGGCGAGATAGTCGTTCCATCCCGCCTCCTCTTCGCCGCCGTCCAGCGTCGCGACGCCTATCGCCATCGCCAGGCTGACCATGCCGTCGATGCGGCCGGTCGACTTGGACTTGTCCATCTTGCGGTTGTCCGCAGCGTCGGTGACGATGATCGCGTTCGCCGCGCACATCGTCAGCACCGGGTGGCCGCCGTGGCGGAACCTGTGGTGCAGGAACTCGATCTCTGCCCGGTCGATGGCCGGCGCCATGCTGACGAAGCCCTGGCCGAACTCTTCAAACGGCAGGACCACCTCGAGGCGGTCCAGTTCGGCCTGAAGGGTTTTCATCCGGTGTCGGTCGAAGCCGATCTTCTGGACGTCCATGCCCTCGGTGATGTCCCGAATGTCGCGGGCCACAAAATCGTATTCCACCGCCGGCCCCGGCGTCGCCTTGAGGAAACCCTGCGCGACCCACTTGTCGTAGGGCGCCCGGTCCTTCTTTGACCGATCGGCCAGAGTCGATTTTGGCGTCCAGAAGATCGGCAGGACGTGCCAGACGCCGCCCTTCTTCGCGATGAGAACGAGCGCAGAAAGGTCAGTGGTCCGGGACAGGTCGAGCCCGCCGTAAACCGGCCCCTCGTAGAAGGCCGACATGTCGACCGGGCCAGAGCAGGCCTTCCAGATAGACGGGCTGACGAAAGGCGTGTGCCGCGTCACCCGCTGGTTCAGGTACAGGTTCCGAAAGCTGTTCTCGACCGAGGGCATCCGTGCCGCTTCGGCCGCCTTGTTCGTGATCTCGACCTCGGACCGGAACGTTCCCAAGGCAGGGTTCGCCGCCTTCCACGCCGCACGATCCTGAAGGTCCGCTTCGGGGTCCGCAGCATAGACGTGGCAGACGATGGTGGGGTCGCCGGACCGCTCCGCGTCGTCGATCCGGATCGAGAGCATGTCCGCGTCGTTCGGCGCTTGGGTCGAGATGACAAGCTGCAGCGCGTCATCGTAGGCACCTTGGGCCGTCTCGATCGCCTCGATGAAGGCGTCGAACTCGCCCCGGACCTGGCCCATCTCGTCGTGGATGGCGAGGACTGGAGACAGCCCGTGCGCCGTGCCCGCCTCCGCCGCGAGCGCTTGGTACTCCGTATTCATCGTCAGGCCGTGCAGCGTCTTCCCGGACGGCACGATCCGGACGATGGGCCGAAGCCGATCCGACAGCTGAACCATCTTGGCGGCGAGGTTGAAGACGACCGCAGCCTGTTTCCGGCTCCGGGCGCCCGAGACGATCTGGCTGTTCTGCCGCGCCTCGGGCCCGACCAGGTGGGCCAGCATGATCGCCGCGATCAGCGCCGACTTCCCGTTCTTGCGCGCGATTGAGAGGATCCCCAACCGTGTGCCGGCCGGGTTGTCGTAGACTTCCAGAATGAACCGCTTCTGCCAGCGGTCCAGCCGGATCGGCTTTCCGACCAACTTACCTTCCGGCACCCTGCAGAAGGTTTCGATGAAGCGGATGACCCGCTCACCCCTGGTCACTGGACCGTCGGCCTCGCCAGCAGGTCTTCGTCGTCACCGGCCAGCGGGCTTCCCGCCTCAATCTCTCGCGCCTGCGTCCGGCGCCTGGCGACGTCCTCGACCCTGCCGGCCGCGCGACCGTGAATGTAGAGCGACTGACGGGCCGCCTTTATCTGAGCATGCAGGCCGTGAACGACCGAAACCCGCGGGTTCGCGAACTTCGAACCCTTCTCCGTCTCCAGGACCTCGCCTTCTGCCCGGAGCATGCGCCGGTTCTCGACCAGCTGGGCCATCGCGTTCGCCAGATCAGACGCACACGTCAGGTCGTGCTCGGTCCATTCGCTCTGCGCACGGGCCGCGATGATCTCGTTCCAGAACGGCAGGGCGTCGTCATCGAGAGGGGCGTGCGCCGGCGGATTGATGCGCTTCGCCGCCTTCAGCATCACGGCCACAGCGCCAGTCACGCTGTCGATGCGCTGGCGTCGGGTCATGGTCGCTCCGTGCGCGTGCGCGAGAAAGTGCGGTTAGCGTTAGTTTTGTGGGCCCCCGCCGGTCCGTAAGGCGGTGACCCTGAACTTTTGACCCCCGCCCCCCGTGGTGGCATCAGGTCCTATGCGCCCTTGGCTCGCTCTCGCCGCCCTGTTTCTTCTCGCCACCGGCTGTTCCGGGGGATCGGACACTTACCGCCTCTATCGGACGGCGATCGACGGCGTGACACCGGTCCACGTTGCGTCCTTCGATGCGCCTGGGGAGCCTGACGGCTACAACTTGGGCAACTGCGAGACCGTCGCAGCCCTTATGGCGTCCCAGCCCGGGGTCTCTGTTCGGTACTGGTGCGAGCGCCGCTAGCGATTCCAGTGGTGGTTCGGGTCTCTCGGCATCCCGCTCTCATGCGACCCGATGACGTAGCCCCGACGCTCCTGCTTCTGGATGACGCTGTCGTGGCAGGGTGCGCATTCGGAGGTGAACGGTCCCGCGAAGAACCCTTCCTCGGTCGCCTTGCTGTCCTTGTCCGCGTGGTTGCAGACGGTGGCGGCGGTGACGCGCCCTTCGCTGAGACAGGTCTCGCACAGGGGCTGCTTCGCCAGCTGGTCAGCTCTTGTCCGCAGCCATCGAGTGGTGCGGTAGAGGCGGCGGTAGACTTCGGCCTGAGGCGAGCGCCGGTCGCTGGCGATTTGCACCTCCATCCACAAGGGCACGGATCGACCCCCAGCGGAAGCGGCGACCGCTCCTGACGTTCCGAGAACGCGGGTCCATCATCCAAGCGCCGGCTGATTCTGGCCGGTGAGCACGGAGGGCAGCATGCCTGCCTATTTGATCAGCTACGACCTCAGGAAGGTCCGGAAGTACGACGCGCTGCTGAAGCAGCTCCGCGACTGGAGCTGTCACAAGTTGCACGAGAGCACGTGGCTCGGGGTGCTGAAGGGTCCCGCACCCACGATCAGAACGCTGCTGAGGCGCCACATCGACGGGGACGATCGACTAGCGGTGCTCGAGCTTAGGCCTGGTGCTGATTGGGCGCTGACCGCAGTAGACCAACAGGACCGCAGGTCTGGCGCCTGGCTCTCTGCCAACGTCACGCCCAACCAAGCCTCGAAGCCTAAATCCTGATCTAGCCGTCTCCGCAGGTCGGAGCATCGTCAGGGCCTGGAACGAGAAAGGCCCCGGACACTAGGTCTGGGGCCTGCTGGGCGCGGGAACGCCACATGGCGTGTGTCCGCCATTACCTCTCCAAAGTCAACAAGGCACACCAACCAACCGTGCGTTGGCGCATTTTTGTGCGCCCGTATCCTTGACTTTGTCCCGCACCGGGCGCATTAATGTGCGCCTTAGGAACAGAGACGGAGCACATGCCGACACCAGAGACTTCCCGACAAAAGATCATCCAGCGGCTCGAAAACGAAGGATGGTCCAACGAGGGTGGCGCCAAGCACGATATCTACCGGAACCCAGACTTCAAGTTCCCGATCATCGTGCCCCGCCACAGAACTTTATCTCCGGGCGTCGCCCGGCAAATCGGAAAGGCGGCGGGGTGGTGAGCCCCGTCGGTTTCCGGAAGTTCAGTCGGGCGTCGACGGCGATGTGTGTGGTCCGCAGAAGGAGGATGAATGCACTACGTTGCCCTGATCGACGGGGCTGAAGGCAGTTACGGCGCTCATTTCCCCGATCTTCCCGGCTGCACGGCCATGGGCGGATCGGTCGATGAGGTGATCGAAAATGCCGGCGAGGCTTTGAGGGCCTGGGTCGAAACCGTCGCCTCGAGCGGCGCAGACATCCCGGCAGCCAGAAGTCTCGGCGAGATCGTGACGGACGCTGATGTCCAAGAGGAACTGGCCGAAGGGTCGATCCTCGCGAGCATCTTGCTCATTCGCGATCTCGGCAGGCCTGTGAAGGCCAATATGTCGATCGACAGCGGCGTTCTTGCCGCCATCGATGCGACAGCCGAGCGTCTCGGCGTCACACGTTCCGCCCTTGTGGAGCGCATGGCGACGGAAAGGCTTCCGGCTTACGCATGAGAGAGCGGCGGTCCCGGGAAACCGGGGCCGCCTGGTCTCACTCCAAGCTGTAGACGATCGATGCGGCATCCAGCGCCGATCGAAGAGCATCCGAATACGCCAGCTGAGACGAGCCACTGCTGCTCAGGGCGGAGAGGTTCGAACCCTTTCCCGCAACCTCCCTTAGCGCCCACACGCGACGCCCGACCCGATGCACGGGGTTGACCGCAGCGGCACCCCTGAACGTCGGGTCCTCTGCCTGAATGGCTCGCTCCAGCCCTTCTACCCGCGTCCTGATCTCCTCCAATCGCTTCGCCCAACCCTCTCCGCCTCGCCCGATGCGCCGGGTCTGGTCGAGCGCCGGAGGCGTAAGGCCCCGCTCCGGATCCAAGTGCTCATAGTCGGCGCGGTAGCGGAGCCCGGCGGCGTATTGGTTCGACGTAAGCGAGCCTGCCGTCATCAGCGTCTCCAGACCGTCCCGGCTCGCGATGCGGATGCGGCCCCTGTGCTCCGGCCGGTTCGACACCTCGATCGTGGCGCCGCGGGCTTCCTCCAGAGCGCGGGTCTCGACCAGGTCGGCGGCGACACGCTGGCGATCGGCCGCGTCCGCGATCTCCCCCTCCAGCTGAACCAGCGCCGCCCGTCCGGACACCTTCAGCCGGTGATCCTCGCTGGCCGCGTTCTCCTCGGCCCTCCGGAAGCGGCGTGTCTGCTCAGCCGTCAGCAGCACCCCGCCGACCTGGATCCGGTCGTTGTCGTTGGCGATGCCGGGGGCGTCGTCGTTGGCGGCACCGATCGTCCGCGGAGCCGAGGGCCGGGCTTTGTTCGGGCGGAAGGCGCGACGGCTCATACGGCTTGCTCCTGGGGAAATAGATCGTTGGCGACGGGCTTCGGCTGGGCGATCCCGTGGGCGGCGAGGACGTCAGGCGGGCACCGGCAACCCTCCCGGCCTGGCGGCGGGCCGAGGTCGTCACGGGGCCAGTAGCCGTTGGACCGGAACTCCCGGACTGCGGAGGTCCAGCGGGCGTTGGGATCGGTGGGACCGGAGCGAGCGGCGACCGCCGCGACCGCGGTCCGGGGCGCTTTGGCGATGGCCTTCCGGGCCCAGGTGCGCCATGCCGCGGCCCAATCGCGGTGCCGGCCGTCCTTGGACGTCCACCAGTCCCGGAACACCTTGGCTTCTCGGCTCAGGTCGATGTTCGCGCCCTCGGATCGGGCTTCGGTCTGCATGGCGTGGATGAGCTCGGCGGACGGACACCCGTCGGGGAGAGGGGTTTCAGGCTTCCTCCGTTTGCCCCCTTGGGGGGTAGGGGGGTGTTTCTTCTCTTCTCTATTCTTCTCTAGGCGCGCATCCGACTGATTTTCTTGGGTTTGGCTGTCGAGAAGTCCGGCGTTCTCCCCGACACCTGCCGACTTCTCCTGGACTTCTCCCGACTTCTCCTCGACCAGAGCCCGTCCGGAGCGGCTCGAGGCGGCTCCCTTCACACTCGCCCGTTCGGCCTCGAAGGCCTCGTCTGACAGGTAGGTGCGCCCACCCTCCTCGAAGGTGATCAGGCGGCCCTTGTCGATCAGACGTCGGATGATCGGGTTCAGCTTCTGGACGGCACAGCCGCACCAGTTGGAAATGAAGGGGCGGTCGTCTTCGATCGGACGCCACGTCGAATAGAGCAGGTCCAGGACGGTGTTGTAGACTCCGCGCTCCTCCAAGCTCAGGCCGATCATGCCGGAGAGAGCCTTGGACGGATCGCGGCGGTAGAAGTTCTGGCCCTTCCTCATGCGGCCCTCCTATCCATGATCAGGTCGAACTCCGGCTGATAGTCCTGGGGCTCGGCGCCTTCGGACCCGTGGCGGTTCTTGGCGATGATGACGTCCATGTGCCGGCGCAGGTCATGGACGCGCATCTCCCAATCGAGGTGCTCTTGTGTACCTGTCTTCGGCTCCGCCTTCTGGAGGTAGTAGACCTCCCGGAAGGGGAACAGCACCGCGTCGGCGTCCTGCTCGATCGAACCGGATTCTCGCAGGTCGGACAGCTGGGGCCGCTTGTCGTCGCGGCTTTCGACCGATCGGTTCAGTTGGGACAGCAGCACGATCGTGATCTTGGCGTCCCGGGCGAGTGTCTTGAGGGCCCCGGTCATTTCGGCGATCGCGCTGGCCTCGTTCCGGCCGGCAAGGGCGGGCCGGCGCATGAGCTGCAGGTAGTCGATGCCGACGCACGCCAGGTCGCCGCGGCGCTTCATGGACCAGACGGCCTTGGCGACGTCCTCGACCGACGCTCCCGCTCGGTCGCGAAGCCACAGGTTGGCGGGCAGCATGTCCTTGACGACGGAAAGGGCGTCGAGGTCCATCGCGCTCAGCTTCCGCTTGCCGATGTCCGCATAGGGCACCTGGACGTCCCGCTCGGCCGTCAGGCGCGAGAAGGCCCGCTCGTTGAGCTGGTCGGTGTCCATCTCCAGCGACAGGGCCGCGAATAGCTTGCCGGGGTTCAGGACCGCGGCACCGTAGATGATGTTGCCCAGCAGCGCCGTCTTGCCCATGCCGGGGCGGCCGGCGATCACGACCACGGATCCGGGCAGCAGCCCGCCCAACCGGCGATCGACGCACGACAGGCCGCACTTGATGCCCTTCACTCGGCCTTCGGTGACGTCGTTGACGACCTTCTCCATGAGCGAGAGTCCGCTCTCATGGGCGTTGACGAAGGTGGCGTCGTCGGGCGCGGCGGTCCGCTCCGCATCCTCCATGGCCGACCGGGCGCGGGAAAGGGCCTCGAAGGCCGAGAGTGACCGGTCGTGGGCCGCTTCGCTGGCCTGTTCGGCAAGATCGATCAGGCGCCGGCGCAGGGAGAGTTCGGCGATCTGCTCCGCATAGTCTCGCACCACACGCGTGGGCGGGGCCCGGTCGACCAGATCGGCGAGATACCAGACGCCGCCCAGCTGCTGGAGCGCGGGGTCTTCGGCCAGCGCTTCATGGAGCGTCATGGGATCGGCCAGCAGGCCCTTATCGGCCTTGACGACCATCTGGGCCCAGAGGCGACCGTGGAACGGCTCATGGAAGTCTTCGGGCGCCAGAAGGTGCTTCACGACCCGGAGGGCGTCGTTGTCGAACATGACGACACCCAGCAGGGCCTGTTCCGCCTCGAGGTTCTGTGGCGTCGCTCTGGGGGTGGGCTCGACGATCATGCGCCCTCCCGATCGAACAAGGGCCCGAACCTGATGGCCTCGGCCCGTGATTCTGCGGCATCTGCCCATCGGGACAGCTGCTCCGCCACGGCCGGGGCCTTCTTGGCGCGCTTGGAGGCCTCCCGGCGAAGGGTGCGGGCGTAGTAGCGTTCGAAGTCGAGGAGGTCGGCTCTATTCATCGTTCGCCGCCCCCCGGAACACCTTCTCCGCGGCATCCCGCGCCGCGCTCTTCGGCATCAAGTTCCGCCCTGCCTCATGGGCCTCCCGCGCCAGAATGGCGGCTGCGGAGGCTTCCCCATGGTGGATCACCAGCTGGGCCCGGACGGCGGCGCAGAGCAGCTCCGCATAGGCCGGGCGCTCTTCCTCGGGAATCTCGCCGATCTCGCAGAGCAGTACCGATGCGGCGCGCGCGGTCAGGTGCCGGCGCCGGGCTTGGCGCATCTCGCGCGTCTCCTCCCGCTCGCGTCGGCGGTCGATCCGTTCGGCCAGGTATGTCGCGCGGCCGCTCATGCCACCCATCCGTCGTTGTCGTTCATGTGGGCCCTGATCACGCGCTTCAGGGCCAAGTTGGCGGCCGTGGCGGCACCCTGAGGCCCAGCCAGGTCGCGGATGACCCGCAGCGAGCCCTCTATCTTCGCCGTCTCGATGCGGACGGTGTCGCCGCGCTGCACGGCGTCGGAGATGGCGCGGGGCTTCATGCGAACCTCCGGAGCGAGCGAACGAGGTCTTTCTGCTTCGGCGTCAGGGGCTGATAGGCGACCGCCGCATGGTGGGCACAGTACGGCTTGGCCTCGATCGCCACGGCTCCGCAGCACAGCTGGCCTTCCGGGCGGTCAGGCTCGCCGACGGGCCACGCGCACTGCCCGAACCGGCGGGCGATCAGCTGGATCGCGTCGTCGTTGGCCGCTGCGAATGCGTCCAGCTTGGACTGTCCATAGGCCCGGCGTTCTTCGCGGCGCTGCTCGAGTTCGTCACCGTGGACGTGGTCGAACTTCTGATTCGCGAAGACGACAGGAGCCTTGCCGACGTCCTTCTGGCGGGGCGGCCGGCGCATGGCTTCGGGCTTGATCCGGGGCATGACTACGGGGGCACGGGGCGGGCGCACCATGGTCGGCTTTGCCGGCTCCATCCGGGCGTCCTTGCCCCAGCCCTTCCGATGCGAGATGCCGACCACGCTGTTCCGGGTCCGGCCGGGCAGCAAGCGGGCCGTCTCAGCCGCGCTCTTGCCCTCGTCGATGTAGAGCCGCCTGCACAGAGCGAGTTCCTCATCCGACCAGTTTCCGTTCATGACGCCCTCCTGAAGTTCATGGGATCCCAGAGCCCGGCGAGGCTGGGAAAGCGGAGCCGCACCGCGCACAGCCAGACGCCGAAAGCGTCGGCCTCGTCGGGGACCGCAGGGGTGAAGCCGTAGTGGCGGGCGGCCGCGACCATCTGGGCCTTGTCGGCCTTGCCGGAGCCGGTCAGGGCCTTCTTCACCTGAGACGTCGCGACCTCTGCGCATTCGATCCCGGCCCGGACCGCGACCATCTCGGTCACGCCCGCCTGCCCCTGCAGTTTGCGCGTGGTCGAGACGGTCGTGGCGGCCGGCAGGATCGGAGCCTCGAAGACAACGAGGCGGGGCTCGACCTTCTCCAGCGTCTCGGTCAGCCAATCCTCCCACGCCAGCAGGAAGACCCCGACGTCGGGGCCGGTGCTGGGCAGGCGGGTGTGGCCAATCGTCGGCACCTCGCCCGTGTCGGCGGGGCCGTGGCAGAAGCCGGTGACGGTGGCGAGGTCGAGCCCCAGGACGATCATCAGGCAGCTTCCTGCCGGGCGTCATCGCCTTCGTCGTTGGCCGGCGCGATGGGCTGGGCCTGCACGCCCGTGTCCTTCCGCTCCGGGTTGGTCCCGGCTTCGGACAGAGCCCAGGCCAGCTTCTCCTGTCCGGCATGCCAGCCGCGCATGAACGCGGGGGCATAGTGAGCCGGATAGGTGTCGGGCATCTTGGAGTCGTCGCCCCGGAGCCCCGCCGTGTAGCCCTGACCCTCGGCCGCGAGTTCGTCGAAGGCGGCTGACGGCCCGGCGAACAAGTCGGCCTGCGTCCCGGCCGGCAGACCGGCCCACGACCGCAGCTTGGCGCGGCGCTCTTCTTCTGACAGCAGGTCGCGGCGGCTGGAGGCGCTGTCGTCCAGGATCGCCTGCAGTTCCTTCCGGCTGAACCCGTCGGCCTTCGCCTGCCGGAACAGGTCGGTCAGAGCGGCCTTCTCGGCGTCGTATTCCGCCTTCTTGGCCTCGGCCTTGGACGCCTGCTGCCGCAGCCTGTTCAGGTGCGACAGGAAGACCGCCTCCTCGTTGCGGTTGGGGATCGACTTGGGATCGCCCCCTTCTGCCTCGCTCGTCAGTTTCTTGGCCATGACGGCCCTCCATTCTCGACCGGCTCAACGGGGCGGTCGGTCCCGTGGGGTCAGCCCGCGGCCTTGTCGGCGGCGGCGAGGGCGGCTTCGGTTCGATCGAGGGCGGCGCGGGCTTCTGCGATCTGCCGGTGGCCTTCCTTGATCTCGCGGGGGCTCAGGCGGTCATCGGCGAGAGCCTGGCGGAGATGGCGCTGAACGTCCGACGCCTCTTCGGCGAAGACGCAGGCCATGTCGGCCAGCCGGGCGCCCGAAACCTCGATCGTGGACCGCTCGGCCAACGCGCGGCTGATCACCGGCTCGCCGCAGTAGCGCTCGAGGCCCGCGATGATGTCGAGCGGGAGGTAGCAGCCCGACCCCACGGTCTGGCACCGCGACAGCTGGGTCACGCTGTAAGGCCGGGCGACCTCGGCACACGCGGCGGAAGCTTCGGTCAGCCCCCCGCACTTGGCGATCAGCTTTTCGGTCAAAAGGGCCAGCAGGCGGTCGGACATGGAATGTTCCGTCAGTGTTTTCCGGTGACCCGCGCGCGCCTGTCAGGCGATACGCGGTCCGGGTTGTTCAGGAGACGTGGGGTGTTGGTCGTTGGCGGCAGGAGGGCAGACGGGAGCCGTTGGGGCTTCTCGACCGGGCATGGCGGCCTCGATGATTTCGAGGGTTCCGATGATCCCGGCGACGACTGGGCGTTCGGCCCGGACGATCCCGGCGAGACCCGCCAGCCACGGCCCGAAATCCGGCTTGTCGCCCTTGGCGGCCACCTTCTCCCGGTAGGCGTCGGCGGCGATGATCGCGTCGTAGACCTCGGCTGCACGGGTCAGGGCGTCGAGGCTCAGCATCCGCGCGGCCCGCACAGAGTTGCTCCACCGGCAGCGCCGGGACTGGGGGCGGGAGCGCCACCGGTGGAGCGTCCGTCGCAGGACTGGAGTACCGCGACGGAAAGGGGATTGGCGAAGGTCGGGGAGCGCGCCAATGTCGGTGCATGAGCTCCGAACTGCCGAACTGGGTGGAGATCGCCACGCTGATTGTCGTGGTCGTGTCCTTGATCTGGACGATCTGGACACACCTCCATCAGCCGGTGCCCGAAGCGGTTTGCCGCATCGAGCGGGACGGGACGGTCGACGACCCCAACCTCTTCTCGGTCGTCATTCAGCCGATCCCGGGCCACGAGGCACACGTCGAGAAGACGGTCGGCCATGGAGTCTTGCTGGCGAAGAGGAGCGAGCGGCAGCCGGTGCCGCGGGCCGAACGCACATTCACCAAAGAAGTGCTGGGCGGCTCCGTGTTGCTGGCGAACGCTGCGGGCTGGGGACGTATGCAATTCTACGCCTCCCCCGATCCGTCCTGGCGCCGGGGCTGGTTGTGGCTCCGGTTCCAGAAGTCGAGCTCGATCAGTGTCCTGATCCGCGTCACCTCACCGAGGACGGCGCGCATCAAGAGCAGGCTCAGCGTGACGCTTATCGCTCCGAAGGCGGTCCAGACGTAGATGATCTCCCTCACGCCGCCTCTCCCTGGCGGTGGGTGTCGTCATTGGCGGGGAGACGCGCGGCCGCGGCTGAGGCCAGCTCATCGAGCGAGGCCAGCCCCGCGTCGCTGATGGCTTTCCAATACTCGCCGGGGATTGCCCCGCGCTGGCGCCAAGAGCGGACCGTGTGCACTGACACCGGCAGACCCGCGCGCTCCACAATGGCGTCGGTTCCGCCCTGCTTGATGATCTCTGCGTGGGTTCTCATGCCATGATGATGCACGATGCATCATGGACCGGCAAGTGCCAAATGCATCACGGGTCGCCGTATGCACTTCGCATCATGTCGACGCCCGACGAGCGCCTGAGAGAAGCCCGCATCAACGCGGGTTACGACACCGCCAAGAGCGCGGCCGAAGCCATGGGCGTCCCGGTGGCCACCTACATCCAGCATGAGAACGGTGGACGGGGCATGCCGCCCGCGCGCGTGGCCCGCTACGGCCGGTTCTTTCGGGTCGCCCCTGAATGGATCCTCTACGGCCGCGGCTCAGCCGAACCGGTTGCCGTTGACCCAGAGATCACGGGACTGCCTGTGCTGGGGTCGATTCAGGCCGGGGCCTGGTTGGCCATCGACGACAGCAATCAGGACGAGCCGGAGATCAGGCCGGCCGCCCGTGACCGCCGCTACCCGCACGCTGATCAGTGGCTGCGCGAGGTCCAAGGCGACAGCATGAACGCCCGGAACATCTTCCCCGGCGACTTCGTGCATATCGTGGACCTGACCGGTGCCGGGGTGAACCTGAACACCGGGATGATCGTTGAGGTCGTGCGCACGCGGGCTGGGGGTCTTCGGGAGATCACGCTGAAGGAGGTCGAGGTTACGGCCGACGGCCTGGTGCTGTGGCCTCGCTCGACGAACCCGCGCTGGTCAGAGCCCGTACGCCTCGATCACGAGGACGGCGGGGACATTGAGGTGCAGGTTACCGGCTTGCTGCTGGCGAAGATCACACTGTTCTGAGCCTCATTGCCGCCCCTCAGTGGGAGCCCCGAGCAAACCCATCTCCCGTGCCAGCCCGGCAAGGTCGCCACTCTTCGCCACCAGAGGCAGGCGGGTGCCGTTCTGAAGTTCGAACACCATCATAGGGTCGCCGTCAGCGTCCTGCGCCAGCCATACCGCTTTGGCCCGAAGCGTTGCGCTGACGTTGCGATCCTCTTCGGTCATCGGATCTAGAAGTTTGCGCGACTCAGCAGCGAGTACTGCCATGAGGGGGCCGATGACGCCCAAGCTGAAGTGGACGTTCATTGCGAGGTCGCCGCCGACGGAAAACTGGACGCTGACGGTCTTGTCGGAAGGGTCCGAGCCAGCAAACAAGATCGACTGGCAAATGGGGACCTCGTCCTCCTCATTCATGGGAACTACCTCTGGGTTCGACGCTCAACTCAGCCCGCAGCGCAGCCAGAGACAGGATACGAATTTTCTGTCCGCCTTCCGCGAGATCACGCGCCTTTACCATCGTAGCCGATCTGCGAAGACCGAACGACCAGGGCTCCGATTCGACGATCACCAACATGGTGGTGCTTTTCCCGATCCCTGACATCAGCTTCGCGCCAAGGGAGGCCAGCTCGCTCGCGACTACGCCGGGAGGATGTTCGCCCCAGAGGTGGATACGCTCACCCGAGAGCGGCCCATGTTCCGCCGGAGTCGGCATGGGCCTGCGCACAGGAGGCTTTCGCGGCTCGGGCGGAGGAGGCGATGCTCCGATTCCGAAGTCGATCCAGCCCATGTTCGGCACACTGAGGGCCACGCCATAGTGTCCCTCGTCATGCTGGTTAGTCCGCCAGCCTCCCCGGATACGGGCCTTGCATCGGACCGCCGATAGGTTGGCATCGTTAAGTTGCGAGCTCACGCGTCGCGCCTGCTCTCGCTCAAGATAGCCCACGCGTCGCCCGTCGATGACCACCTCTACTGCGTCCGGGTCGTGCGTATTGCGCGTATCCCTTCGAAGCGAAGCGACGTGCTCGCCCTCGTAGCCGTAACGAGTGTGGCGGCCGCAAATGGCAATCAGGGCATCCTGGCAGTAAGACTCGCCGACGACCTGCATCGGAAAAGAGCCATCCCGCCAAGCGATCATGCTCAGCGATGCGGCCTGCGTTTGGGCGGCGCGGGGTGGATCGCTGGGCTCAAGCCCGAGCAAACGCTTCCAGAAGCTCATAGGCTTTCCGGCAGGCAGGTGATGGATCCGTGCCCCGTGGCCTCGTTGTAAGTCCCCAGCGCCGTCGCGGTCGCTTTGAGGTCGACTTTCCGCGATTCACACTCGGTCTTCGTCAGTCCGCGCCCGGCCACGTGCTCCGCATTCCCCAGAGCCTGTACGAGTTGATAGGTCTCTTCCGGCTCGCTCGCGCCTCCGCACCCGGCCAGTGCCATAGCCGCGCACACCACAACCGTCCGGATCATCGCGCCCTCCATTCCCTGCGGACGAGCCTATCGGGTTGAGTGATGCATTTTGCACTTGCATGCGGTGATGCATGGTGCATTATGCACTCACCAACCGAGAGGGACGCCATGTCGATCCACCACCCCCAACCGAGCGCCGGGCTGACGCCGATCTCCGGCCCGATGATGCAGGTTCTGCAGTCCGTCGATGACGCGGTTCAGGCGAAACGGGGCAGCCGGGCGCTGGTCGAGGCGCGGGCCCATGCGGGCCGCTGGGAGGCTCCGGAAGCGGGCTCGCCGCGGGCGCTGTTTCTGGAAGCCGCGCTGGACCTGATCGGCACCTCGTACGTCCACGCCGGGCGGGCGGGTGGCCACGATGCGTGGTCGCTGATCCGGGCCTGTGCTGAACGCGCCGGGTGCGACACCGCCCTGGACTTCGAACGTCGGACCGTGGGTTACGGCGCCGTGACCGAGGCCAACGCCCGTGCGGTGCTGGGCAGCTACGGCTTCCGTGAGGTGAAGCCCAGCCGTGCCGAGCCGGGGGACGTCATGTTCTTCGTCTGGGGCGACGGCGTCCACGTGGCCGTCCTGACCGAGCCGGGCGGGCAGTGGCTGGGCCAGATCGCCCGCTTCGATCCGAAGCGCCACGGCACCGCGAAGATGGTCCACGCCTTCTGGGGCCGGGCCGTCGTCGAGAGCTGGATGGGCGACTACTGGGATTCGAAGGTCGTCTCGGCCTTCACGCTGGACCGTGGCCTTCCCCCTCAACCTGCCGCCGCGAACGATGCGGTGGAAGTGGCGAGGGCGGCGTGAGCATGAGCCCCTTCCTCATTCCCGACGGTGAAAACCTGACGGCCGAACAGAAGGCCGAGACGTTCGCCGACATGGTGGGCGAGGCTTGCGCCTACGCCGACCATGTCTTCGGCGGCACCAACGCACGGTTCGCGGTCGTCGCTTGGATCGACGGCCACTGTGACAGCATCGACGGGATCGCGGTCGGCGCTCATCCGGAGGGCAAGGGGGAGGTCCGTCAGGCGCTCGCCTTCGCGGCCGAGTGGGCGAAGGACAACGTCGGAGGGCCGTCGCAATGACCGGCCTTGAGCTCCGCATCTGCCCCGGCCTGACCAGCCTCTACCGCCTCGCCCTGATCGACGCCGACGACAGCTTCACCACCCTTTCCGAACACGACGACGCGGACAGCGCGATCGCGGCCAAGAGGGCGGCGGAGCGGGCGTCTGGCGATGCCTCCGACCGTCTGGCCGGGATGATCGGGAGGGCCAGCGCATGAGCCGCCGCACCCGCGCACTCGCATCCGTCGCCGGAGCCCTGATCGCCGCGCTCGCGCTGACCGAGATGTTCTTCTCCCACTTCCTGACCGGAGGCCGCCCGTGATCTGCGCCCAAGGACTCGTGAAGCACACCGCGCGCCTGCGCTGGACCGACCGCGACGGCCATCTGCAGTCCGAACGCCACGCCGCATGGGACGCATGCGAGGCGACCACCAAGGCCTATCGCCGTGCCAGGTCGATGATGCTGGCCGGTGAGGCCCGCTCCTATCGCATCGACCACCACGAAGGGACCGTCGAGGCCGGCACGGTCATCGACTTCCCATCGCCGTTCGCCATCCCGCCGATGCCGGTGCACGCGTGACCGCCCGCCCGCTACCCAAGCCGGCCAACGACGTCCGCGCGCCCGGTCCCAACGGGGTCGTGCACCATCCGAACGTCGCCCAGGGCAGCGCCGAATGGTTCGCCATGCGGTGCGGCGTCCTGACGGCCAGCGAGATGAAGCTGATCCTGACGCCGACGCTGAAGGTGGCCGCGAACGAGAAGGAGCGGGCCCACCTTTACAACCTTCTGGCCCAGCGGATCGTCGGCTTCGTGGAGCCGGGCTTCATCGGCGACGACATGCTGCGGGGCTATGAGGACGAGATCGACGCCAAGGCCGCGTATGCCCAGCACTACGCGCAGGTCGAGGACTGCGGCTTCATCACCAACGACGAGTGGGGCTTCACCCTCGGCTATTCCCCGGACGGGCTAGTCGGCGACGAAGGCCTGATCGAGGTGAAGTCCCGGCGGCACAAGTTCCACGTCGAGACGATCCTGGAATGCGTGACGAAGAAGACGGCGCCTGCCGAATTCATGCTCCAGATCCAGACCGGCCTGCTGGTCTCGAAACGGAAGTGGCTGGACTTCATCAGCTACTCGGCTGGGCTGCCGATGGCGACTGTCCGCGTCTTCCCCGACCGCGAAATCCAGACCGCCATCATCGAAGCCGCGTCGGCCTTCCACGACCGCATCGACACCAAGCTGATCGAATTCGCCGCGGTCCTGCGGTCGGACGCGAGGCTGATCCCGACCGAGCGTCGGGTGGAACAGGAGATCACCCTTTGACCGACCTGACGAAGACGATCGCTCCGAAGAGCGACCAGCTGAACGCCGACGATCTGATCGGCCGGACGCTGACCATCACCGTGTCGAAGGTCGCGCTCTGCGGCGAGGCCGACCAGCCGGTGGCAGTCCACTACGAAGGCGACAGCGGCAAGCCGTACAAGCCCTGCAAGTCGATGCGCCGGGTCATGGTGCACTGCTGGGGCGGCGACGGGTCCAAGTACGCCGGGCGCCGGATGCGGCTCTACCGCGACGATAGCGTGAAGTTCGGCGGCGACGCCGTCGGCGGCATCCGCATCTCGCACCTGTCCGACATCGACCGCGACATCACCATGGCTCTGACGGCCACTAGGGCGAGCCGCAAGCCCTACACGGTGAAATCGCTGCCCCCGGAGAAGCCCGACCCGGTCGAGAGCGAAGACCTACTGACGATCCTGACCGCGGGCCGTGAAGCCGCGAAGCAGGGCGGGGCCGCACTCACCGCGTGGTGGGACGGACTGACGCGTGACCAGAAGGCCGCGGCGAAACCGACGCTGGACGCAGAACTGAAGGCGGCAGCAGCGAAGGCCGACGACGACTTCCCGGGCGATCGGACCGACTGATGCTCCGGTTCGACGCCACCCAGCGCCAGAAGATCGCCGAGGTCGACGGCTTCAAGAGGGATGCCCGGAAGCAGGCCAAGGCCGGCCGCCCGAAGAGCGAGAAGGCCAGCCGGGGGCGCGTGCGCGACAACGGGCACCTGGCCTTCATCCGCCGCCTTCCGTGCGCCTGTGGTTGCCTCCGGACGCCCTGTGACGCGGCCCACGTCCGCTATGCCGACCTGTCGCGGGGGAAGGCCTCAACGGGCATGGCGGTGAAGCCTGACGATTCCTGGACAGTTCCCCTGCACCGGACCTGTCACGAGGCCCAGCACGGCATGAACGAGCGCGCGTGGTGGCAGTCCAAGGGCCGCGACCCGCTGGACCTTGCCGAGCGGCTGTACGCGGTCAGCGGCGACACAGAAGCGGGTGAGCGGATCGTGGCCGGCGCGAGGGCCCTGCCGTGACCTTCGTCGATGTCGAACAGTCCGAATACCTGGAGTGCCGGGACAAGGGCGGTTGCATTGCCAGCATCCGCTTGGGTGAGCGCGAAGGGCGTTGGTTCTTCGCCCTCGGCCACCAACAGCGGGGCGGAGATTGCTGGGGAGCCGGCGGGCCGCTGGGCTTCTCTCCCGGCGGGCCCAGCGCCGACCGGCACTACCCGGACCGTGACGCAGCCCTGACCGCCGCCATCATCCACGCCCGCGAACGCTGGGCCGGGCGGGAGCGCGAGATGGCTCCGCAGTTCGCCTGGCTCGACACCCTCCACACCGAACAGCCCGACCTTTTCCGAGGATCTGACCAATGAAGAACGAAGATTGGACGAAGGGGCCTTGGGAGGTTCACCTCCTGAAGACAGGCGTCGCGGTCTATCCCTCCAACCGGCCGAAGTGGCGCGCGAAAGTCACGACCGTTCCCGTGTGGGAGGGAACGCCCGGCCGCTTCGAGGCTGAAGCCAACGCCCGCCTGATCGCCGCCGCTCCTGATCTGGCCGAAGCCGCTCAGCCGTTCGCTGATCTGGCCAGTGAGGGGTCTGAGGACTTCCCGGACGAAACGCCCGTCACCGTCAGATTCGGGCGCACGACCGATTACTCGCTGACGCTGGGGGATATCCGCAGGGCTGTCACCGCTCTTCAAAAGGCTCGCGGACAATGAGTGGGGAAATCGACCTGAGCGCCTTTGAGCGCGACGACCATGCTGGTGAGTGGGACGTATTAGTCAGCATCACCGCGACGGTGCGCGAGACGGTCACAGCCGAAACCGCCGAAGAGGCACGGCGCAAGGTTCAGGCTCAACTCGACGCAAACGAAATCGAGGTGTTCGGCGAGGACTTCGACGATGCGCGGATCGAAACCGTTCGCGCACACCCGGTCATGTATTGGGTCTTCCGCGACGGCCAGCCAATGCGGGTCAGTCATGTTCAGCCCCGCGACCTCCCTCGCAAGCGGGAGGAAGTCGGCAATGACTGACCTTATCCAAGCCCTACAAGAAGCGGGAGAGGGATCGCGGGAGCTGGATGCAGCGGTTTGTGACGCCGTTAACTGGCGCAAGACGGACGGCTTCTGGACGTTCCCTGCCCCGGTAAGCCGCTCCCTAGACGCTGCTCTGGCCTTGGCAGAGCTGGTGCTGGACGATCCGAAAATCTGCGTTTGGAACAGCCGGAATGGCAAGGCTGGCGCGACGGCGGCGGTGGGCCTCGTCGATGCCGGGGCTGCCACGCTCCCCCTCGCTCTCTGCATCGCGGTTTTGAAGGCCCTCCGCACAAAGGACACAGCATGACCGAGGGCAAACCATCCGTTGATCTGGACGGGCTGGAGAGGGGGCGGGCGCTTTCGATCCGCACGGTCTTCGGCGTTCGGGCCGGAGACGTGCTTCGCGCGCGGCGCTCTTTTCACAATCCCGGCGTTTTGACCAAGGGCGACATAGTGATCGTTCAGTCGGTCGGTGACGACGGCAACATCACCTTCACGAACCTGTTTCGGCCAACTCTCCAGTGCGGCCTCAACCCTGACAGGTTCGATTGGATGTCCCGTCCGGTAACGACGCTTGTCCCAGACTACGCCGTTCGCGACCTAGCCCGTGAGGCAGAGGGGATGCGGGAGGCACTCGTGCAGGCGGACCTGACAATCCGCTCGTTTCCCGGCGCAGATCAATCGCACGTCGAGTTCATCCGCCAAGCCCTCCAACCCAAGGACACTTCCAATGGCGAGTGAAGACCTCATGCCGACGGACGCCGAGCCGACCGGCCTGACGTTAGCCCAGCAATCCTTGCTGCGGTGCGACGACTGCTACGAAAAGCGTCCGCTCGCATGGTGGGGGCGGCACATTCGCATCTGCGATTCCTGTCGAACCGCTCGCGACGATCAAGGGATCAAACCCCATGACTGATACGACCACTCCCTCGCTGGTGCTGACGAACTTTGCACGCATCAACTACGGCTTCGGCCAAGCCCTTTTCTGGGGCGCGTTCACACGCGAGACAGTAGAGGAAGAGTTCTACACTTACGCAAACCAGTGCTTCGGCATTCGTAAGAGCATCGCGGGATGCGACGTGCGCGAGTTTCGTGCCGAGCCTATGCCCGAGGTGTTCGGATGCAAGCCCGAAGAAATCACGACTTTGCTGGAGCACAACGGCGACACCATCGCTTGGAACGCGGCGGGAGAGAAGATCAGATCGGAGTTTGATTGATGACCGCCCCAACCTCCCCCGTGCTGCGGCATCGGCCTGTGACGGAAGCCGCCGACGCCCTGAACTTGCTGGCCGAGTGGCTGACGCACGTCCAGAACGAGGGCGACGCCTCCGACGCCTTCGAGGCATTGCTACGGCTCAACGGGGACACCGTGGCCGACATTGCGCGCCGCCTCGCCCAGCCCGCCGCCCAGCAGTCGGAGGCGGGGGAATACCGACAGCGCCTGCACGACTTCAACGCCATGACCGACGACGAAATGCGGCCCCAGCAGTCGGAGGCCGGAACGACTGATCTGCTCGCCAGCCTGATCGGTGCTGACCAAGCCCGCATTGCCAGAGAACAGCCGTCAGCCCAGCAGTCCTCGTCTCCCTCCCCCTTGCCTGTGGATGGGCTGGAGACGGTGGCCTATCGAGTGACGTGGGTGAATGACAGCAGCAACGATAACGACCGCCGCATGTATGTGGACGGCCAGCAGTGGGCAAAAATCTACGGCTGGAACCACGCTTCGCTTAACGCCCGCTGCGACATCATTCAGGCCGCGCTAGAGAACCGCCGCCAGTCCGCCGCCGATGCACTGGAAGCCGCGAACAGGCGGGCAGAACGCGCCGAAGCCGAGGCCGCTGATCTGCGGAAGGCTGTCGAGTTCTACGCGAACGAATGGACGGTTCCGGCCATCGGCCCGCGCGATGCTCCTGAACCTACGATCCGCCTGTCGCGGGATCATGGTCAGCGCGCCCGCCAAGCCCTCGCCGCCCATGCAAAGCAGGAGCCGGGAGCATGAGCGTCGAGGCAATCAAAGCCAAGATCGAGTGCGATAACTGCGGCTCGCAGTTCGAGGTCAGGCTAGACCCTGCCCGCAATCTCCCTTCGGGATGGTCGATCTTCGACTTTGCAGAGGACGCCGTTCGCGGCGGATATGTCGTCGGCAAAAGCATCTTCGACGGATCGTGCAGTGTCCAGAACGACCAGATGCTGTGCATAACTTGCACGCGCGCGGCTGACAACCAGAAGGAGCCGGGAGCATGACCCAGACCGATAAAGCCCCCGCTGGTGATGGTCTGTGCCGCGACGACATGAGCGTGCCTGAACTGATCGCCTGCGCCCGCGCGCACGCCGAACGGATGCACGAGGGAAGCAACCTCCGCGACCTTCTGGAACAGATGGCCGATGCTCTCCGCAGTCCGGGGGAAGCGGTGGCTTGGCGCGCGGGCGACCCTGAAACGGATGTCTGGATTTTCCTCGCGGGTGCCAGCGAGGCCGAGGCATTCCGTGCGGCAGGGCAGCATATGGTCCAAGCCCTCGGCGTCATCGGACCCGCCCCCGCCCTTCCCGAGGACATGGTCATGGTGCCGAGGGACTGGCTTCGGGAGCTCGTCCTGCTGGCCGATGACCTGCATCCGGGCGATGGCGACGGAAACGTCATCCCGCTCATTCTGCAGGGCTACGGCTTCTCCGCTGGAGACAAGGGATGAAGGGGGTTCATTCCGCCCTGACAGGCTCCACACCGGCCGGGGGCCAGGGTGATACCGAGGGCCGCCGTCCGCGTCTGCTAGACCTGTTCTGCTGCGAGGGTGGCGCGGGTGTCGGTTACGACCGCGCCGGCTGGGACGTGACGGGCGTCGACATCGTGGCCCGCCCCCGCTACCCGTTCGCCTTCATGCAGGCCGACGCTCTGGCCCTCGCCCCGGAATGGATCGCCGCCAACTTCGACGCCGTCCACGCCTCCCCGATCTGCCAGGGGCTGACCCGGATGCGGGCGCCGGGCAAGAAGGAGCATCCGAACCTGATCCCGGCCACGCTGGCCCTTCTGGAGGCCACAGGTCTGCCATGGATCATCGAGAACGTCGAAGGGGCTGAACCGTGGATGCCGGGGGCCATCACGCTCTGCGGGACCATGTTCGCGCTCGGGGCGCAGGGCTGCGAGCTGCGCCGTCACCGGCTGTTCATGGCGAACCTCCCGATCTCGCCGCCCGGCCCGTGCGCGCATTCCGATCTGCCGACCATCGGCGTCTATGGCGGTCACGCCCGAAAGCGGTCCGCCAAGCACGGCGGCCGGGGCACGCGCGACGTGTGGGAGGGCGGACATGCCGGCGCGGCGTCCGAAGCCATGGGTATGGACTGGGCGACTCTGAACGGGATGAGCGAGGCCATCCCGCCGGCCTACACGGAACACCTCGGCCGCCAACTCATGTCCGCCATCTCCTCCCAAAGGCTCGCAGCATGACCGCCCCCGTCTCCTTCTCCGCGCCGGCCGCTGATAGGGTGTCGCGATGATCGGCACCTTCCTGATCTGCACGGTTATGACCTGGAGCGACGGCGACAGCGGACGCTGCGAAGGCCGACGCTTCCGTCTGCACGGCGTGGACGCCGCAGAGGCCGCGCCGTTCACCCGGTGCCGCAACCAACCGACGATCTGGGCCTGCCTCCCGGAGAACCGCCGCCATGCCCAGCCGGCGGAGACGCGGGCCCGAACCCTGACGCCCCACGGCGCGCGCTGCGAGATCATGGACGTCGACCGCTACGACAGGCTGGTGATCCGGTGCTCGGTCGACGGCCGCGACCTGGGCGGTCAGATGGTGCGCGAGGGGCTGGTGATCGCAGACCCGACCTATGGCCGGGAGTACCGTGACGAGGAAGCGGAGGCCCGTGGCGCGCGGCGCGGGATCTGGAGATGAAAGCCGCGAACGACAACGCGGTGTTGACCTTCGGCCAAGTGATGGCCGAACTGCAGGTCGGCGAGCATGCCCTGCGCGAGATCATCGGCAGCGGGGCCCTGCGCGCCGGCAAGATCGGGCGGCGGTGGCGCGTCCGTCGGGACGATCTGACGGCTTATCTGGAGGCACTGACGTGTCCGTCTTCAAGCGCGGCGAAATCTGGTGGTACGACTTCACCGTCCGCGGCGAACGATTCCGCGGCTCGACCAGCGCGCGGCTCAAGGAAGATGCGCTCGTCATCGAGAAGCGTGAGCACCGGCGGGCGCTCATGGGAGGTCTACAGCAGAGGCTCACGCTAGCCGACGCTGCCGACATCTGGTTCCGAGACGTGCGAGTCGGATCCAAGTCGGCGCAGGACACCGCCGACCGGATCAAGATCATGCTGCGCCACGTGCCCGGCACGACGCTCGTCAGAGAGATCGGTGCCCGGATGATCACCCAGGCTCTGAACGATCGCCGGGTGGAGCCCATCCGCCGCGGCAAGAACCGCAAGGACACCGGCGCCGTGCCGTCCAACGCGACGGTCAACCGGGACATGATCGACAGCACGCTCCGGCCGATCCTCCGATATGCAGCGGAGAACCTCGAGGCCGAGGTGAAGGCGATCCCCTGGAGGAAGCTGCGACTTCCCGAAGCCAAGGGCCGGCACCATCCTTTCAACCCCGACCAGATCGCCGCATGGAGGGCCGGCCTGCCGGTCTGGCATCGCCCGGTGCTGGACTTCATGCTCCGCTATGGCGTGAGGCTCAGGGAGGCCTTCTTCCCGCTCGACGCCATCCACGACCACGGCGACGTCATGGACGTGCACCTGAGGGACCGGAAGAACGGCGAGCCGCACGTCGTCACGCTTATCGACGAGGACGCTGCGCTCATGCGCGCGCGCTTGGGAAGGGCCCGGGCTGCGGAGGTGGACACTGTCTGGTTCCGGGAGATGAAGAACGGCTCCCTGCGCCCGATCGCGCCCCGCGGCTTCCAGTCGGCGTCGGATCGCGCCCTGGACGAGGCCGGTCTGTCAGGGGCCCGGCCGGCGCACGATGCGCGGCACCACGCGGCTACCACCTTCCTCCGCCACACTGGAGACCTGGCCGCCGTGAAGGAGCTCCTTGGGCACGAGAGCATCCAGTCGACGATGCGCTATGCCCACACTTCCCGGGCCGACCTGCGCCGGAAGCTGCGGCACGCATACGGCACAATCGACGAGGCCGCGCCTGAAAAGCCCAGCGAAAAGAAGCGCCTGTCGGACACCTGAACCGACCTCAAAATCCGGTTCCGAAAGGAGTGTCGGTTCGAGCCCGACCGCCCGCACCAAATCCGGTCGCCGCGCCCGCACTGGGATGCGTGATGGCCGCGTCGTCGCGTCTGACGATATTATGACGGATCGGCCGTATCCGGCGGGACTTTCTCACAGGCGACGTCCAATCGTCACATTGCCATGAGCGTCGTGCACGGACGCATCGTCTACGACGAGCGCGCCCCGTCGGGTGGGGCGGCTTCGAGGCGTCGCCGTGATCGGTCGGATGCGACAGCAACTCGGACGGACCGGCGCGCGCGTCATGGCGCGCGGCGCGCGGCCCGACCGCCTGCGTCTGCTGGCCGAGGGCGCGCTGGCTATCCTGATCCTGGCCCAGGCGGTGCGACTGACCCTTGTGCTGCTGTCGCCGGCGGCCGCGGCGTCGACTCCGTCCGTCGCCCCGACCGCCCGGCCTGACATGGCCGTGTTCGCCCGCGCGGACGCCTTCTTCCGCGGGGGTGTTCCCGCGGTCGATGAAGCCGGGGCGACGTCGATGGAGGGCCTGCGCCTGTTCGGTGTCCGCGCCGGCCAGGGCGGCGGCGGTTCGGCCATTCTGGGTCTGGCGGACGGACGGCAGGTGTCGGTCGGCGTCGGCGAGGAGATCGCGCCGGGCCTGATCCTTCGCACCGTCGCCCTCGATCACGTCACTGTCGCGCGCGGCCCGACGGTCAGCCGCATCGAGTTCGGCGAGATCGGGGACGGACCGGCACCCGTCGCGCCGCCGGCACCGGCCACTCCGCAGGTGGTTGCGCCCCCGAAGACCGAGCCGACCGCCGAGGCACGCGCCGCCGCGCCGGTGGTCGATCCGCAACGCCTGATCGGACAGGCCTCGCTGCGCCCGCGCATGAAGGGGATGTCGGTCTCCGGCTTCACCGTGTCTGCGACCGGCGACGGTCAGGCGCTGCGCAGCGCCGGCCTTCAGAACGGCGACGTCATCCTGGCGGTCAACGGCGTCGAGCTGAACGGCATGGGGGCCCTGTCGGGGCTGCGCGCCGAACTGGTCGACGCCACGACCGTGGACATCCGCTACGAGCGCGCCGGTCGCGTCTCCACCACCACCATCCGGACGGGACGCTGATGCGACGATCGAAGACGGGCCTCATGGGCTCCGCGCTCTACCTGATGGCCGCCCTGTCGCTGGGCGGTGCCGTCACGCTGTCGGCCACTGCGGCCGTTGCACAGGAGCGGCAGATCCTGAACGTTCAGGGGGCCGACATCCGCGCCTTCATCCAGGACATTGCCCGGACCACCGGCCGCACCTTCATCGTCGATCCGGCGGTGACGGGGACCGTCACGGTGACCAGCGACCGGCCGCTGACGCGGGCGGAGGTCTATGACGTCTTCCTGTCGACCCTGCGGGCCAACGGTCTGGTGGTGATCCCGACCAGTTCCGGTGCCTATCGCATCGCCCCGGCCCAGGGCGCGGCCCAAGGGCCCGCGACGGCCGGCGCCGAACGCTTCGGCACCGAGGTCTTCGTCCTGAAGAACATCGACGCGGCCTCGGCCGCCGAGACCATCCGGCCCCTGGTCGGTCCCCAGGGTCAGGTGCTGGCCAATCCGACCAGCAACACGATCGTCGTCGCCGACTTCGCCGACAACCTGCGCCGCGTGCGCCAGCTGGTCGCGCGGATCGACGTGGACTCCACCGAGATCGTCGTGGTCACGCTGGAGAACTCCAACGCCCGCGAGATCGCCGGGGTGCTGGACGACGTGCTGGCGCCGCCGGGCGGGCAGCCGGGCACGGGTCTGGTGACGGTGACGCCGGTCGAGAGCTCCAACTCCATCGTCCTGCGCGGTGAGCCAGCGGCGGTCGCGCGGGTCCAAGGGCTGATCGCCGACCTGGACCGCCGCGCGCTGCAGAACGACGACGTGCGCGTGATCTTTCTGGAGCACGCCGACGCCGAACAGCTACTGCCGGTGCTGCAGCAGGTGGTGGGCCAGCCGGTGGCCGGCGCAGCGCCGACCGCAACTGCATCCCCCGCGGGATCGTCCGAAGGCGGAGAAACCGCGCCGCAGGCGGTCACCGCCACCACCGCGACGGGCCAGCGCGCGACCATCGCCCGCTATTCCGGCGCCAACGCCCTGATCATCTCGGCCCCGCCGGAGACACAGCGCATGCTGGCCGAGGTGATCGGCCAGTTGGACCGCCGCCGTCCGCAGGTCCTGATCGAGGCCATCGTGGTCGAGCTGTCCGACGACGCGGTCAAGGAGCTGGGGGTCCAGTGGGTGCTGGCGGGCGAGGACGGCAATCCGGTCGGCTTCACCAACTATTCCGACCGCACCGCGCCCCTCCTGCCGATTCTGGGCGGGGTGGCGGCCAATGAGGAGCTGGACGCGGACGACCCGCTGCTGGAGCAGGCGCGCGATCTTGCGCTGAACAGCCTGCTGGGTGCCAACGGCTTCGTCGGCGGCGGGGCGGGCCGGATCGGCGACGGCCTGTTCGGCTTCATCATCAACGCGGCCAAGACCGACAGCGGCTCCAACCTGCTGCAGACGCCCTCGGTCATCACCCTGGACAATGTCGAGGCCAACATCCTGGTCGGACAGGAAGTGCCGATCACGACGGGCGAGGCCCTGCTGGACGGCCAGACCAATCCGTTCCGGACCACCGAGCGCAAGGAGATCGGCGTGCGGCTGGTCGTCCGGCCCCAGATCAATGCCGGCAACAGCGTGACCCTGTATATCCGCCAGGAGGTGTCGAGCGTGAACGGCATTCTGTCGAACAGCACCAACGACCTGGTGTTCGACACGCGCGAGATCGAGACCACGCTGGTGGTCGACGACGGCGACATCGCTGTTGCCGGGGGTCTGCTGGACCAGAACGAGCGCATCTCGGTCGACGGCATTCCGGGGCTGCGCGACCTGCCGCTGGTCGGCGGCCTGTTCCGGTCGGAAAGCCGCCAGCGTGGCCGGACCAATCTGATGATCTTCATCCGCCCGACCATCCTGCGCACGCCGGAAGATGCCCGGCGTCTGTCGGCGGACCGGTGGGGCTATATGCGCGACCAGCAGCTGCGCGTCGCGCCGGATCAGGAACCGAGCCTGGACGAGCTGCTGCGCGAGTACATCCGCACCCAGCCGCCTGTGCCGCCTGAGTACCAGGAGCCCTGGCCCACCGCCCCGGTCGCTCCGGTCGAGGGCCAGCCTCTGACATGATCGCCTTCGCCACGCCCCAGCTGCCGTATGGCTTCGCCCGCAAGGCGGGCGTCGTCCTGCTGGACGCGGGAGAGGTGGCGCGCGTCGGTCTGAGGGACGACGCCGACCCGCTGGCCCTGGTCGAGGCGCGGCGCGTGCTCGGCCTGCCGCTGCAGGTCGAGCGGCTGAGCCGGGCGGAGTTCGACCGGAGCGTGGCCGACGTCTACGCCGGCGACCCCGTGGCGGGCGGCGACGAGGATCTGGCCCTTCCCGACGGGCTGGACGGGATGATCGACGACCTGCCGGCGGCCGCCGACCTGCTGGACGGGTCGGACGACGCCCCGGTCATCCGCATGATCAACGGCATCATCGCGGAAGCGGTGCGGGCGGGGGCATCGGACGTCCACCTTGAACCCTATGAGACCGCGCTGGTGGTCCGGTTCCGGGTCGATGGCGTGCTGCGCGAGGCGCTGAGCCTGAACCCGCGGATCACGCCGCTGCTGGTGTCGCGGGTCAAGGTCATGGCACGGCTGGACATTGCCGAGCGTCGCGTGCCGCAGGACGGGCGCATCCCGCTGGCGCTGGGCGGAAAGACGCTGGACGTGCGCGTCTCGACCCTGCCGTCGCGGGCGGGCGAGCGGGTGGTGCTGCGCATCCTCGACAAGGACCAGGGCGACCTGGGTCTGGCGGATCTGGGCATGGATCCGGCTTCTCTGGCGACCTTCGAGGGGGCGCTGCGCGAGCCCAACGGCATCATCCTGGTCACCGGCCCCACCGGCTCGGGCAAGACCACCAGCCTGTACGCCGGCCTGTCGCTGCTGAACGACGCGACGCGCAACATCCTGACCGTCGAGGACCCGGTCGAATACGCGGTCGAGGGCATCGGCCAGACCCAGGTGAACACCAAGGTCGGCATGACCTTCGCCGCCGGACTGCGGGCCATCCTGCGTCAGGATCCGGACGTGGTCATGGTCGGCGAGGTGCGCGACGTCGAGACGGCGCAGATCGCCGTGCAGGCCGCCCTGACCGGCCATCTGGTGCTGTCCACGGTACACACCAACGACGCGGCCGGGGCCGTGACCCGTCTGCGGGACATGGGCGTGGAGCCCTTCCTGCTGGCCTCGACCCTGAGGCTGATCGTGGCGCAGCGGCTGGTACGGCGGCTGTGCGGGACATGCCGACGCGAGGAACCCGCCGACGCCGCCAGCGCCCGGCTGATCGGGGTGAAGTCGGGCACGCGGGTGTGGCGGGCCGTCGGCTGCCCGGCCTGCAATCACACCGGCCATCTGGGCCGCGTCGGCATCTATGAGATGATCCGCGTCGACGACCGCGTGCGTCGCCTGATCGCGGCCGAGGCGGGCGAGGAAGCGATCGCCGCCCTGGCCTTCGAGACGGGCGCAGATCTGGCCTCGCGCGCCCGGGCGCTGGTGCTGGCCGGCACGACCTCGCTGGAGGAGGCGGTCCGCGTGATCCGGCAGGACGCCTCGGCCCCGGCCGAAGAGGCGGCGGCCTGATGGCGGCGTTCGACTATGTGGCGCTGGACGCTGGCGGGCGTCGCGTTTCCGGCGCGGTCGAGGCGGCGGACGAGACCCGCGCGCGGGGGGCCCTCGAGAAGAAGCGGCTGATGCCGCTGGAATTGAAGCCCGCACGGCCGGCGGTCGCAGCGGCACCGACGCGGGCGAAGGGCGGCCGCCTGCCGGCCCGGTCGCTGGCCCTGATCACGCGGCAGCTGGCGACCCTGATCTCGGTGGCCCCGATCGAGGAAGCCGTGCGGACCTTGGCCCTGCAGGCCGACCGACCCGCCGCACGTCGGGTGCTGGAGGGCGTCCACGCCGGCGTTCTGGAGGGGCGTCGTCTGTCGGACGCCATGGCACGTCAGGGCCCGGCCTTTCCGCCGCTGTACCGCGCCATGGTCGCGGCGGGAGAGAGTTCGGGCAGTCTGGCACCCATCCTCGAGCGTCTGGCCGACGGGCTGGAGCGGGACCAGCAGGTGCGCGGCAAGGTGATCACGGCGCTGGTCTATCCGGCCGTCCTGGCCGTCGTGGCCCTGGGCGTGGTGATCGCCCTGATGACGCTGGTCGTGCCCAAGGTGGTCGAACAGTTCGACAGCATGAACCAGACCCTGCCCCTGCTGACCCGGATCGTCATCGCCGTGTCGGACGCCATGCGCACGGGCGGCTGGATCGTGGCGCTGGCGCTGGTCTGCGTTGCCGCCGTGGGCGGACTGGCGCTGCGCCGCCCGGCGCTGAGGCTGAAGGCCGACGCCTGGATCCTGACCCTGCCGGTGATCGGCCGGCTGATGCGCGACCTGCACGGCGCATCGATGGCGCGCACGCTGGCGGCCATGATCGCCTCGGGCCTGCCGGTGCTGGAGGGACTGACCATCACCGCCCGCACGGTGGCCAACATGAAGCTGCGTCAGGCCACCGAATCCATGGCGGACGCGGTGCGCGAAGGCGGCGGTCTGGCCGCGGCCATGCGGCGGGCCGACGTCTTCCCACCCATCCTCGTGCACATGACGGCGTCGGGCGAGAACTCCGGCCGGCTGGAGCCGATGATGGACCGCGCCGCCGACTATCTGGAGCGGGAGTTCACCACCTTCACGGCGGTGATGCTGAGCCTGCTCGAGCCCCTCGTCATCGTCGTCATGGGCGGCGTCGTGGCCGTGATCGTCCTGGCGATCCTGCTGCCCATCCTTCAGATCAACACCCTGGCCGCCGGTTGAGAGACGCCATGCGCAACATCCTGCTTCATGCCCTGACCCGCGCGATGGCGCGGCACCCTCAAGCAGCGAGGCTCCGCGAGCCGAGCGGTAGGGCCCGAGGGACGAAAGAAGGCTTCACCCTGGTGGAGCTGATGGTCGTCATCGTCATCATCGGCCTGCTGGCCACGGTGGTGGCGATCAACGTCCTGCCCAGTCAGGACAAGGCCATGATCGGCAAGACGCGCGCCGACGTCGCCACGCTGGAGACGGCGCTGGAACAGTACCGGCTGGACAATCTGGTCTTCCCGACCAGCGAGCAGGGGCTTCAGGCCCTGGTCCAGCCGCCGGCCGGTCTGGCGCGGCCGGAGCGGTACCGCCAGGGCGGCTATGTCCGCCGCCTGCCGGAGGATCCCTGGGGCAATCCGTACCAGTACCGTCGGCCCAGCGCCCACGGGCAGGCGTTCGACGTCTTCTCGTACGGCGCCGACGGCCGCGAGGGGGGCGAGGGCGAGGATGCGGACCTGGGCAACTGGCAGGGCTGAGACGGCCCGCCCTGAAGCAGCAAGCGCCCGCGGCGCGAGCGGCAGGGCCCGCCCTGAAGCAGCGAGCGCCCGCGGCGCGAGCGGTAGGGCCAAACAGAAAAGACCGGGCTTCACCCTGGTCGAGCTGCTGGTGACGATTGCCGTGGTGGGTCTGGCCGCCACGGCGGTGGTCCTCGTCGCGCCTGATCCGCGGCCCGGCGTCGATCAGGAGGCGGAGCGGCTGGGCGCACGACTGGTGGCGGCGCGCGAGGAGGCCCTGCTGACCGGGCGCGCGACAACGGTCGAGTTCCGGACCGACGGCTACGGCTTCGCCCGGCTGGACGGCGCGACATGGGCCCCGCTGACTGACGGCCCGTTCGGCCCCGAGCGGTGGGAGGCGGAGACCCGCGCAACCGTGACGCCGGCCGAGGCTCGCGCAACCTTCGATCCGACCGGCGTGACCGACGGCGTCGAGATCGTCCTGTCCCGCGACGGCGCGCGCGCCACTGTGACCGTCGACGCCGCCGGCGAGGTGGTGGTCGAATGACCCGCGCCCCCATCCGCCCTCAAGCCGCGCGCCGCCGGGAGGCCGGACAGCGACCCGGCTTCACCCTGATCGAGCTGCTGGTCGCCCTGGCCGTGTTCAGCCTCGCCGCCCTGGCCCTTCTGAAGCTGTCAGGGGAGAATGCGCGGGCGGCGGCGGACGTCGAAACGCGGACAGTCGCGGCGATCGTGGCCGACAATCTGGCGGTGGGCGCCCTTACCAGCGTCGATCCGCCGGCCGAGGGCGAGACGGCCGGAACCATGCCCATGGCCGGGCGCGACTGGCGTTGGCGGCGCATTGTCACGGCGACGCCGGACCCGGACATGATCCGCATCGAGGTGAGGGTGTCGGAAGACGGGGTCTGGACCTCCGCCGAGGCCGTGCTGTTCCGGGGGCGGGCGCGATGAGGGCCAGAGCCGGCTTCACCCTGGCCGAGGTGCTGATCGCCCTGGTGATCTTCGCCCTGCTGGCCGCCGCCGGCACCGCGGTGATGGCCACGGCGGTCGACGGCCGGTTCGCCGTCAGGGCGGCCGACGCGCGGACCGCCGAGCTGCAGCGCCTGCGCGCCCTGCTGAAGGCCGACGTCGGCCAGGCGATCGGCCGCGCCGATCCGGCCGTCCGCCCCATCGAGAGCGGCGAGGGTCTGGTGCTGGGCCTCGTCCGCACCGGCTGGGCCAATCCTTCGGATCGGGCCCGCTCGTCCCTGCAGCGGGTGGAGTGGCGGCTGGTCGAGGGCCGGCTGGAACGGCGGATCCACGACCAGCTCGCGGGCGGCCGGCCCGGTCCGGCCCAGGTCGTGGCCCGCGATGTCACGGACCTGCAGGTCAGCTTCGTCTCGCTGGGCGTCGAAACGCCCGTCTTTCAGCCCCGTCCACCGCTGCAGCTGATACCCGATGCCGTCCGTGTGCGGATGACACTGAGGGAGCTGGGCCCCGTCGACCTGCTGCTGCTCGTGGGTTCGGGCCGATGAGGCGCGCGCGCGAGGGCATGGCCTTGCTGACCGTGTTGCTGATGGTGGCCGTCATGGCCGCCATCGCCGCGGCGGTGCTGGACGACGTCCGCTTCTCCCTGCGCCGCGCCACCAACGCCGACCAGATGGGACAGGCCCAGTGGTACGCCGTCGGCGCCGAGGCCCTGGCGCGCAAGCGTCTGGCGCGGCTGACGCGCGAGAACCCCGCCCGCACACCGGTCCAGCCCGAGTGGAACGGGCGGCCGCTGGCGTTTCCGACGGACGAGGGCGGGGGCGTGTCGGCCATGATCCGCGACGGTCAGGCCTGCTTCAATCTGAACGGCGTGGTGCAGGGCGGGCCCGGCGCCTGGGTTGCCCGGCCGCGGGCGGCGGCGCAGCTGGTGGCGCTGGGCCGGGCCGTCGGGCTGGACGAGGGCCGCATGCGCGGGGTGGCTGAGGCTCTGACCGACTGGATCGACAGCGACGCGGTCGCCCTGCCGCGCGGCGCCGAGGACCCCGCCTACGCCGCCCTGCCGCGCCCCGTTCGCACCGCGGGGACACTGCTGACCGAGGTCAGCGAACTGCGCGCCGTGCAGGGGGTGGACGCCGAGGTCTACGCCCGGTTGCGCCCGCATCTGTGCGCCCTGCCCGAGGCCGTCGCCTCGCCGATCAATCCGAACGGCCTGAGGCCCGAGGACGCGCCGCTTCTGGTCATGCTGACGGAGGGGCAGGTGACGCCGGCGCAGGCACGGGCCGCGATCGCCGCCCGACCGGCCAACGGCTGGACCGATCTGGCCGCCTTCTGGAACCAGCCGGCGCTGGCCGCCGCGCAGCCTCCGTCCGACGTCTATGACCAGCTGACGTTTGTGACCCGCTTTTTCGACCTGAGCGTGGAGGTTCGGCACGGCGACGCCGTCGCCGTCCGCACCGCCCTGCTGCAGGTCATGCCCGACGCGACGGTCCGCACCGTCGTCCACCGCTGGACCCCCGAAGAATGAACCGAACCCGCCTGATCCTGCTGCCGGCCCGGGCCGACGAGGCCGCACCCTACATGACGCTCGACGCGTCCGGCGGGGTGCTGGAACGCGGCCGCCTGTCGCCCGAGTCGCCGGCCGCGGCTGGTGTGCCGTACGCCGTCGCCGTCGTCCCCGGCGCGCGCGTGACGATGCGCCGTCTCGTCCTGCCGGCCGGCAATCCGGCGCAGAAGCGGGCGGCCGCCCTGTGGGCCCTGCGGGATGACCTGGCGGCCCCGGCCGAGCGGCTGCGCGCCGCGGTCGGTGCCGCCGACGCCGGAGGAGTGTCGTGGGTCGCCGTGGTCGACGAGGTCGTGGCGGCGTCCTGGTCGGACTGGTTGCGCCTGTCCGGAATCGTGGGTGCCGCCCTGCTGCCCGACGCCCTGGCGTTGGAGCCCGGACCGGACGGCGCGGCGACGGCGGTACGGTTCGGCGACGACCTGGCCCTGCGGGCCGACGATCTGGCCGCGACGGTCCAGCCCGAGCTGGCCGAGGCCGTAGCCGGCATCCGGCCACTGCGGATCGTCGAGAACCCGGACGAAGTCGAGACGCAACTGATCCGCGCGGCCCTGAACCCGCCGCTGGACCTTTCCGCGCCTGTGCCGATCGCCGCGTCCGGTCTGAAGCCCTGGTGGCGCGCCCTCGCGCTGGCGGCGGCGCTGGCGGTCTCCCCCCTGATCCTCATTCTCGCCGAGGCGGCGAGGGACGACATGGCCGCGCGCGACGCCGACGCCCGGGCCGAGGCGGCGGCGCGGCGTCTCTTCCCGGATCTGGCGGCGACCGCCGACCCGTTGGCCGAGGCGGAGACCCGGCTGGCGGTCCTGCCACCCCCCGACGGCGTGGCCTCGGCCGCCGCGGCCCTGTTTCAGGCGCTGGAAGCCGTGCCGCAATCGGAACTGGACAGTCTGACGGTGGATCCGGAGGGCGGCGTGCGCGCCTCGCTGCGCTATGCGGCCTATCAGGATCTGGAGGCGATCCGGACCGCCATGGAGGCGCAGGGCCTGACGCTGGTGGACGTGTCCACCGTGGACGACAGCGGGCGCGTGGCCTCGGACGTCATCGTGGGAGCAGCGCGATGAAGGCGCGGATCGCGGAACTCCGGAGCTGGTGGGCGGGGCGCAGCCCGCGCGAGCGGGCCATGCTGAGCCTGATGGGCGGTCTGATCGGGGCGCTGGTCGTCTGGTACGGCGTTGTCGCGCCGTCGCTGGCCTGGCGGGCGGACGCGGCCGAACGCCGTGCGACGGCCGAAATACGGCTGGCCCTGTTCGAGGCGGCGACGGATCGCCTGACCCCGGCCCCGACCGACCCGGCGGCGGTTCAGGCGCGCGCCGAGCCGGCGGCGACGGCCATGGGGCTGGAGGTCCGGTTCTCGGCGGGCGAACGCGGGCTGGACTTCACCGTCTCTTCCGCCGCCACGCCCGCCCTGTTCGGGTGGATCGCGGCCCTGCGGAGCCAGTACGGCGTCGAGCCACTGGCCCTGACCGTCACGGAGACGGCCGAGGGCACGTTGTCGGCGCAGGGAACCCTGGTTCAGTCTTCGGCGCGGTAGACCACCACGCCGTCAACGATGGTCCAGAGGGCCTTGGCCTTGGGGATGTCGGCAATCGGCACCGTCATCAGATCGAGGTCGAAGACGGTGAAGTCGGCGCGCTTGCCGACCTCGATGGTGCCCAGTTCGTCCTCGCGGAAGCTGGCCACGGCCGGCCAGATCGTGAACATCTTCAGGGCCGTGGCGCGGTCGACGGCCTCGTCCGGACGCCAGTCGGGACCCTGGAAGCCGGTCAGGTCACGGCGGCCGACGGCGGCGTAGAACTCGATGGCCGGATCGCCGCGCTCGACCGGCGCGTCGGACCCGCCGACGACGAAGATGCCGCGGTCGACGAGGCTGTGCCAGGCGTAGGCACCGTCCAGTCGGGCATCGCCAAGCCGCGCCGGCGCGAAATGCAGGTCGCCGATGGCGTGGCTGGGCTGCATCGAGGCGATGATCGGCAGGTCCTGAAACCATCCGTAGTCGGATGGCCGCAGAATCTGGGCGTGCTCGATGCGCCAGCGGACGTCCTCGCCGTTCGGCCGCTCGGACGCGGGGACATTCTCCATCGCCTGGTGATACCAGCCCGCCACCTCGGCATTGCCGCGGTCGCCGATGGCGTGGGTGGCGGCCTGGATGCCGCTGCGCAGGGCGGCCTCGTAGACCGGCACGATCTCGTCGCCCATCTGCATCAGGCCGGTGGTGTCGGGCCGGTCGGCATAGGGTTCGAACAGGGCCGCGCCGCGCGAACCCAAGGCCCCGTCGGCGTAGAACTTGACCGCCCGGGTGATGACCCGGCCGTCCGCGACCGAGCGCGGACCCGAGGCGAACAGGGCCTGGGCCCCGTCCGGGGTCACGCTGTTGTAGACGCGGATCGGGGCGGCCCCCTCCCCGGCCATGCGCTCCAGCAGGGGCACGTCGGCCCACGGCGCGCTCATGTAGTGGATGCCGGTCCAGCCATAGCGGGAATAGACGCGGAAGCCCGCCTCATAGGCGCGACGCGTCGCCGCCTCGTCCTCGCGCGGCATCAGGCCGGCGACCAGCTGTTCGGCCGCGTCGACCAGCAGGCCGGTGGGCTGGCCGGACGCGTCCTTCAGGATCTCGCCGCCGTCGGGCGCGACCGTGCCGGCGTCGACGCCCGCGGCCTCAAGGGCGGCGGAGGAGGCCACCACCGCGTGACCGTCGGCGCGGCCCAGCAGGACGATGCGGCCGGGCGCGGCGGCGTCCAGGTCCTGACGCGTGAGGAAGCGGCCCTCGGGCCAGTGGGTCTCGATCCAGCCCCGGCCGATGATCGGCCCCTCGGGGTTGGCCACCGACCAGTCCGACAGCCGCTGCATGGCCTCGGCGACGGAAGCGGAGCCCTCGAGGTTCAGCGTCAGCTCGCGCTGGCCGATGCCGTTCAGGTGGGCGTGGCCGTCGGTGAAGCCGGGGAACATCGTCGCGCCCTTGAGGTCGATGCGCGGCATGGTCGAGGCGACCGCCGGCGCGTCCCTCTCGGCACCCACCCAGACGATCCGCCCGTCTTCGACGACCACGACTTCGGCCTGCGCCGCGCCGTCGACGCCTGTGTGGATCGTGCCGCCGTGGATGAACATGTCCTGCGCGGCGGCAGCGGACGCGAAAGCCGACAGGGTGGCGACGGCGGTCAGGGCGAGGCAGAGACGCATGGGGACGACCTTCACGGTTGAGGCCGTCGTTCTAGCGCCCGTCAGGCTTCGGGCGCCAGCACGGCCTTGGCCTCGGCGCCGACCTTCAGCGCGGGATCGCGCACCTCGACCTCGACCAGGATGCCGCCCGCGGGCTCGTGCGCCCACAGATAGCGGCGCTCCACCTCGACCTCGCGGCCCGACGGCGCGAAGCCGGGATAGCTGTCCCCCCACGGCGTGATGCGCGTCATCTCGGCGAAGGACAGGTCCAGGGCGGCGTCCAGTTCCTCCATGGCCATGGTCGAAAGTTCGTCTTCGGGCGGGGTCATGCCCCTCCCCTAGGCCTTACGGCCGCGGGTGGCCAGTCGGGCGACGAGCTTCAGATCCAGCGGTGGACGCGCCCGCGATAGGCATCGTAGGGCGCGCCGAACTTCGTCGACAGATACCGCTCTTCCCGCGCGATCACGCCCCTGTCGACGACCAGAAGGCAGGGGACCAGCAGCGCCAGCGCCAGCCACGAGTTCAGTGCCAGGGCGAGACCCAGGTACGTCACGGCGAAGCCCAGATAGATGGGGTTGCGGCTGAACCGGTAGGGGCCCTCGGCCACCAGGGCCGTCGACGGCTTCCACGGCTGGACGGCGGTGCGGCGACTGCGGAAGGCCCCGATGGCCCACAGCTCCAGCGCCAGTCCGAACCCGATCAGCAGCCCCGCGACCGTCACGCGCGCCACCGCGTCGCCGCCGATCCCGGGCAGGCCGGCGAGGCGTCCCAACCCCCACCCGCCCAGCAGGAAGCCCAGATAGATCAGCGGTGGCGGCGCGATCACGCCGGGATGGTCGCGGTCGGACATCAGACCTCCACGCCCTGGGGTGCGGTGAACGCCGAAGCCGGCGCGTCGCCGGTGTTGATCACCTCCGACGGTTCGAAGATCAGCACCTCGGCCTCCGCGTCGGCGGCGGTGCGGTGCTCGACGCCGCGCGGCACCACGGTGAACTGGCCGGGGCCGAGGTCGACGATACGGTCCCGGTATTCGACGCGGAACCGGCCCTTCCAGACCAGGAACATCTCGTCGGCATCGGCGTGGCTGTGCCAGGGGAAGGCGCCCTTCACCTTGACCAGCCGCACATCCTGTCCGTTCAGCCGGGCGGCGACGCGCGGGCGCCAATGATCGTCGAAGGCGGCGAACTTTTCTGTCAGGTCGATCGCGGACACTGCGTCATTCTCCGGCGTAGCTCGGGTCGTCCGCATAGATCGCGACCCAGGCGGACTCGACCGAAGACACGGCACCCCGATACATGCCGGACGTGTTCATGGCGAAGTAGGGTCGCCCGCCTCGCGTCATCACGATCACGCCACCCTCGCCGCCCAAGGCCCCCACCTCGTCGATCTCGTCACGGGCGGCCGCATAGGCCGGAAGGCGCTGGGAGATGATGCAGACCTCATCCGGCGCTGCCGCCGCCTGACACTCGGCGCTCCGGCGCTCAAATTCTGCGCGGGCGATTTCGGGACGCGCTTCTGACAGGGCGATGCGCGCGCAGATGTCCCGCGCCACGGTCGCCCGGATGAAATACTCGCCCGAGCCCGTCGCGGACACGGCGCAGCCCTCGGCGTTGGAGGCATAGGTGCCGGCGCCGATCACCGGCACGTCGCCGACGCGGCCCCAGCGCTTGCCCGACATGCCACCGGTCGAGGTGCCCGCCGCCAGCCGCCCCTCGCGGTCCAGCGCCACCACACCCACGGTGCCGAACTTCTTCTCGTCCAGCGGCGGCGCGACCAGGGCCGCCGACTGATCCGGCGGCGGCGGGACGCCCTCCGGCCGCGGGGGCACGGGCCGGCCCTCGCGCTCCAGCTGGCGCACCAACCCCTGCCAGCGGCGCTCGGTGAAGAAGTACGACGGATCGACCTCCTCCAGCCCCTGATCGCGGGCGAAGGTCTCGGCCCCTGCGCCGATCAGGAAGACGTGGGGCGATTTCTCCATCACCGCGCGGGCGGCGCTGATGGGATGGCGCGTGCGGGTCAATCCCGCGACGGCACCGGCGTTCAGGGTGGTGCCGTCCATGATGGCCGCGTCATGCTCGATGCGGCCGTCGGCGGTGAAGACCGCGCCGCGCCCGGCGTTGAACAGGGGATCGTCCTCCAGCACGTGGATCACGGCCTCGACCGCGTCCAGCGAACTGCCGCCGTTCGCCAGCACTTCGGCACCCACGTCCAGCGCATGGTCCAGCGCCGCGCGATAGGCCGCATCCTGCTCCGGGCTCAGCTGGCCGCGCTCGATCACGCCCGCGCCGCCGTGGATGGCCAGCGACCAGTCCGCCCGCTCCTGGGCGACGGCGGGGAAGGCCAGCAGGGCCAGCGGAATGACGAGGGACGACAGAAGGGGACGCATGGCGGACTCCTCGGCGGGGGAGGGGCATCGTCGAACGGCCGTGAAAAAGAATCCAGAGGCGCGTTCCTGACTCCGTTTGACTCCCGTCGGACGTGAGAACAAAAGTAGAACAACAACGTTGGTCCCGCCATGTTTCCTTCACTCGCCCCGCACCCGTTTCCCGATATGGCCGCCCCTCTGGAAGAGGCGTGGGGCCCGACGCCGCGCGACGTGGCGGCGACCTTCGCTTTCGCCCTGTCGCGCCGGCCGACAGACGACGCCCGGCCGGTGCTGGTGGCGGCGACGGCGGACTGGCTGGGCGAGCACGGCCGCCCCTACGGGCCCGGTCTGGGCGACGTCCGCCTGCTGCTGACGCGGGTCCGGCGCGGTGCCGACGCCCTTTGGGCCATGGAGCAGGCCTTGCGGTCCGGCGCGGTCGCCCTGGCCGTGGGGACGGTCGGGGGCGCGGCCCTGACCCAGACGCGACGGCTGGAGTTCGCCGCCCGGCAGGGGGGCGCGGTCGCCCTTCTGATGCCGCGCGACCTCGAGGGCCTCAGCGCCGCCGCCCGGCGCTGGCGGATCACGGCCCTGGACGGGGCCGCCGATCCCGACGACCCGCGCGCGCCGGGCGCGGCGCGGCTGAACGCCGAACTGGTCCGGGCCCGCAACGGCCGCCCCGGACGATGGACGCTGGAGCAGGATGATGAGACGCATCGTCTCCGTCTGGCTGATCGACTGGCCGATCGCGGTCCGACGTCGATCGCTGGAACGGGCGCGCCGTCCGGCCTCGCCGCCTGACCCCGCCCTCGATCCCCGGATTCCCTTCGCCCTGATCCTGAAGACCCCCCGGGGGGCGGCGGTGCTGCACGCCCTGAATCCGGCCGCGCGGGCCGCGGGGCTGCGGCGCGGCCAGAGCCAGGCCGACGCCCGCGCCATGATCCCGCATCTGCTGGCCCAGCCCGCCGACCCGGCCGCGGACCTGCGCGCCCTGGCCGCCCTGGCCGGCTGGGCCGAGCGCTGGTCGCCCTCGGTCAGCCTCGATCCGTCGCCGGACGGGCTGGAAGGCCTGTTCCTCGACGTCACCGGCGCGGCCCATCTGTTCGGCGGCGAGGCGGCCATGCTGGAGCGGCTGCGCGCCCGTCTGGTCGAGGCCGGGGCGCCCTGCCGGCTGGCCCTGGCCCCCACGCCCGGCGCGGCCTGGGCCTTGGCGCGATACGGGGAGGGTCAGACGCCGATCGCCACGGAGGAGACGCTGCGCGACCTGCTGGCCGACCTGCCGGTCGAGGCCCTGCGCGTCGACGACCGCACCCTGATCGCGGCCCGCCGCTTCGGCCTGCGCCGGATCGGCGACCTCCACGTCATGCCGCGCGCCGGTCTGGCCCGCCGTTTCCGCGAAGTGGACGGGGTCGGTCTGGTCCGCCGGCTGGATCAGGCGCTGGGCTTTGCGGCCGAGGCCCTGACGCCGCTGCGGCCCGCCGCGGTCTGGCGGGCGTGGGAGGCCTGGGCCGAGCCGCTCGGGGACATTCAGGGCGTGGAGGCGCGCCTGCCCGGTCTGGCCGCCCGTCTGGCCGCGGCGCTGGAGCGCGACGGCAAGGGCGCGACCGCCCTGTCGCTGACCGGCTTCCGCACCGACGGCGGCACGACCCGGCTGGCGATCCGTCTGGGCCGGCCCGGGCGGTCCCCGGCGACGTGGTTGCGCCTGTTCCGCGAGGCGGGGCTGGGGCGGCTCGATCTCGGCTTCGGCCTCGACGCGCTGGATTTGCAGGCGGACGCCGTCGCGCCCCTGACGCCGCGCCAGACCGCCCTGGCCGGCGAGGTCGAGGCCCGGCAGGACGAGGGTCTGGCCGATCTGGTCGACCGGCTCAGCGCCCGGCTGGGCGAGGACCGCGTGCTGACGCCGGCCCCGGTCGACAGCTGGATTCCCGAACGCGCCGAACGGCTGGTCCCGGCCCTGGGCCGCGGCCCGGGCGGCGCGACGGGCGATCCGGGGCGGCGCCCCATCCTGCTGCTGGACCCGCCCGAACCGGTCGAGGCCATCGCCGAACTGCCCGACCACGCCCCGGCGCGCTTCACCTGGCGACGTCTGACCCGCCGCGTGACCCGCGCCGACGGACCGGAGCGGCTGTCGCCGGAATGGTGGCGGCCCCGTCCCGACGGCCGCGCCCCGCGCACGCGCGACTATTACCGCGTCGAGGACGAGGCGGGGGCGCGCTACTGGATGTTCCGCGAGGGCCAGTACGGCCCCGACTGGACAGGGCCGGACGACCTCCGTCCCGCCCCGTCGTGGTGGATGCACGGGCTGCTGCCGTGAGCGGGCCCGGCGCGGTTTGGGACGGCCGCTACGCCGAACTGGGGGCGATGACCAATTTCAGCTTCCTCGAGGGGGCCTCCCACCCCGGGGAGCTGCTGCATCAGGCCCGCGCCCTGGGACTGGAGGCCGTGGGCGTCGCCGACCGCAACACCCTGGCCGGCATGGTCCGGGCCCTGATGGGGGCCGAGGCGGCGGGGGTGCGTCTGGTCGTCGGCGCCCGGCTGGGCTTCACCGACGGGACCGAGCTGATCGTCTTCCCCCGCGACCGCGCCGCCTACGGCCGGCTGTGCCGGCTGCTGACCCTGGGCAAGAGCGAGGTCGTGCCCCAGCCGGGTGCCGACCCCGAAGGCGACCGCATCGAGAAGGCCGAGACCCGCCTGACCTTCGACCAGGCGGTCCGGCTGGGGCAGGGGATGATCGCCCTCGTCCCCGCGCCGGAGACGCCGGACGCGGCCTTCGAGGCGCGGCTGGGCGCCTGGCGCGCGATCTGGCCCGACGACCTGCACCTGGCCGCCTCGCCCCTGTGGCGGGGGGACGACCGGCGGCGGCTGAACCGGCTGGCCGGCATGGCCCGCCGCACCGGTGCCCCGATGATCGCCACCAACGCCGTGCTCTATCACCACCCCGACCGGCGGCGGCTGCAGGACGTCCTGACCTGCATCCGCGAGGGGACCACGATCGACGCGGCCGGGCGCCGGCTGCAGGCCAACGCCGAGCGGCACCTGAAGCCCGCGGCGGAGATGGCGCGGCTGTTCCGGGGGCACGAGGCGGCGCTGGCGCGCACCCTGGAGGTGGCCGAGGCCTGCCGCTTCTCCCTGCGTGAGCTGGAATATCAGTACCCGGATGAACCCGTGCCGCAGGGCTGGACCGCCCAGCGCCGCCTGATCCGCCTGACCTTTCAGGGGGCCCGGGAGAAATGGCCCGGTGGCGTACCCCCACGCATCGTGGCCACGATCGTCAAGGAGCTGAAACTCATCAAGCTTCTGAAATACCCGAACTACTTCCTCACCGTTCACGACATCGTCGACTGGGCCCGGTCGCGGCCCGATCCGATCCTGTGTCAGGGCCGCGGCTCGGCGGCGAACTCGGTAGTCTGTTTCTGCCTCGGCGTCACCAATGTGAACCCGGCCGAACAGGACGTGCTGATCGAGCGCTTCATCTCCGCCGACCGCGACGAGCCGCCCGACATCGACGTCGACTTCGAGCACGAGCGGCGCGAGGAGGTGATGCAGCACATCTATCGCCGCTATGGCCGCGACCGGGCGGCGATCGTGGCCACGGTCATCCACTATCGCCCCCGCTCCGCGATCCGCGAGGTCGGCAAGGCTTTGGGCCTGACCGAGGACGTCACCGCCCGGATGGCCGACACGGTCTGGGGCTCGTGGGGCGACGCCGTGAGGGACGAGCACGTCGACCGCACGGGCCTGAGCCGCGAGGACGCCCGGCTGCGGCTGGCGCTGGACCTGACCGCCGAGCTGATCGCCTTCCCCCGCCATCTCAGCCAGCACGTCGGCGGCTATGTGCTGAGCCGGACGCCGCTGACGGAGATCGTGCCGGTCGGTAACGCCGCGATGGCCGACCGCACCTTCATCGAATGGGACAAGGACGACATCGACTTTCTGAAGCTGATGAAAGTCGACGTCCTGGCCTTGGGCATGCTGACGGCGCTGAAGCGGGGCTTCGACCTGATCGCCGGTGCCTATGGCGCGCGCTGGCGGCTGGACACGGTCCCGCGCGAGGATCCGGCCGTCTACGACATGCTGTGCCGCGGCGATTCCATCGGCGTCTTCCAGGTCGAGAGCCGGGCCCAGATGGCCATGCTGCCGCGCCTGCAGCCGCGGGAGTTCTACGACCTGGTGGTCGAGGTGGCGATCGTGCGGCCGGGGCCGATCCAGGGCCGGATGGTGCACCCCTATCTGCAGCGCCGGACCGACCGCCGCGAGGCCCGGACGGCGGGGCGGCCGTTCGACATCGTCTATCCGCAGCCCCACCCGGACCACGGGGAGCCCGACGAGCTGCGCAAGGTGCTGCACAAGACGCTGGGCGTGCCCCTGTTCCAGGAACAGGCCATGCGCATCGCCATGGAGGCGGCCCGCTATTCCCCCGCCGAGGCCAACAGTCTGAGGCGGGCCATGGCCACCTTCCGCCACATGGGCACGATCGGCGAGCACGAGACGCGGTTTGTCGGCCGGATGATCGCGCGCGGCTATGACCCCGACTTCGCGCGCGGCTGCTTCGACCAGATCAAGGGCTTCGGCGAGTACGGCTTTCCCGAGAGCCACGCCTGCTCCTTCGCCCACCTCGTCTACATCTCGGCCTGGATGAAGCGCTTCCATCCCGAGGCCTTCACCGCCGCCCTGCTGAACAGCCAGCCCATGGGCTTCTACGCCCCCGCTCAACTCGTCCGCGACGCGATCGAGCACGGCGTCGAGGTGCGCCACCCGGACGTGGCCGCCAGCGACTGGGACGCCACGCTGGAGCCGCGGGCCGAGGGCCGCCGGCGCGCCCTCCGTCTGGGCCTGCGCGCGGTCGACGGCTTCCGTCAGGCCTGGGCCGAGCAGATCATGGCGGCGCGGTCGGGCGGCCCGTTCCGCGATCTCGACGACCTTCGGCTGCGCGCGAAACTGCCCCCGAGGGCGCTGGACCTGCTGGCCGACGCCGACGCCTTCGGCTCGCTGGACCTGACGCGCCGGCAGGGGATGTGGAGCGCGCGCGGCATGGCGTCGCCGACGCCCGCGCCCCTGTTCGAGGCCATGGGCCTGGTCGAGACGGACGGCCGCCCGCCCGAGGCCCTGCCCGAGCTCACACCGTCGGAGGAGGTGGTGGGCGACTACCAGTCCATCCGGCTGTCGCTGAAGGGCCACCCGGTCGCCTTTCTTCGCGACCGGCTGGACCGGGCCGGTGCCCTGTCCGCCGCGGACTATGCGCGGCTGCCCAACAACCGGCGGGTCCGGGTCGGCGGGGTGGTGCTGGTCCGTCAGAGACCGGGCACGGCCAAGGGCGTCTGCTTCATCACCGTGGAGGACGAAACCGGAGTGGCCAATCTGGTGCTGTGGCCGGACGTGTTCGAGCGGTTCCGACCCGTGGCCATGGGCGCGCGGATGGTGCTGGTCACCGGCCGGGTGCAGACGGCGGAGGGCGTCACCCACCTGGTCGTCGAACAGCTGGAGGACTGGACGCCGATGCTGGGCCACCTCGGCCATGACCAGACGCCGGGCTCGGGACATGCGCCGGCGCGGGGACGGCATCCGCGAGACGTGCGGGTGCTGCCGGGATCACGCGACTTTCACTGATCCCCGCGTCGAAGCCGCCATTTCCACAGGGCGTTGACCCCGATCGGCAGGAAGCCGGCGACCAACGCCGCCAGCAGACACTGCCGCAGGTCCCCGTTCAGCCCGACGCCGACGATCCCGGCCGCCATCCCTGCCAGCGGCGGCCCGAGGAACGGCAGCCAGGCCGGCGGGGCGCGCCGAGGCGTCAGGCGTCCACCTTGATGACGCCGCGCCGGATCTGGTCCAGCTCGATGGAGTCGAACAGGGCCTGGAAATTCCCCTCACCGAACGCCTGGTTGCCCTTGCGCTGGATGATCTCGAAGAAGATCGGCCCGAAGGTGTCCTGGGTGAAGATCTGCAGCAGCAGGCCGTCCTCATCAGAACCGTCGATCAGGATGCGGTTCAGCCGCATGCGGGCCACGTCCTCGCCGTGGTTGGGCAGGCGTTTGTCGATCAGGTCGAAGTAGGTCTCGATCGTGTCCTGGAAGGGGATGCCGCGACGCTTCATCTCCTCGACGGTCTCGAAGATGTTGTCGGTGTGCAGGGCGATGTGCTGGATGCCCTCGCCGTTGTAGCGCCGCAGGAACTCCTCGATCTGGGAGTTTTCGTCCTGGCTTTCGTTCAGCGGAATGCGGATGGCGCGGTCAGGCGCGATCATGGCCTGGGACAGCAGCCCGGTCGCCTTGCCCTTGATGTTGAAATACTTCTGCTCCTCAAAGCCGAAGACCTGGCCGTAGAAGCCTGACCAGGTGCGCATCTGGCCACGGCGAACGTTGTGGGTCAGGTGGTCGAGGCTGAACAGGCCGACGCTGTTCTTGCGCTCAGCCTCTTCCCAGCCCTCGATCTCGTCCCAGCCTTCGTAGAGCGAGCCCGTCTCGCCGTACTTGTCGACGACGTAGAGCAGCGAGCCGCCGATGCCCTGCAGGACGTAGGGATAGCCGCCGCCCAGCGCGCCGCCGTCGTGACCCTCGGCCGGACGGGCACCGCGCGCCACCGCGCCCTCATAGGCGGCCTTCGCGTCATTGGTGCGGAACGCCATGCCGTTGGCCGACGGGCCGTGATCGTCGGCGAATTCCTTGGCCTGTCCTTTCGGGCTCCGGTTGACCAGCAGGGTGATGTCGCCCTGCTTCAGTCGCACCACGCCATTCTCAGGATTCACGTGGGTCCGGGTGAAGCCCATCAGTTCCAGCCGCGCGATCATGGCCTCGGGCTCAGGACCGGTGAACTCGACGAATTCGAAACCGTCGACACCGAGGGGGTTCTCCCGGTCGATGGCCTCGGCGGTGGGGTGCACAGCATCGTCCATGGTCGCGTCTCCTGAAGCGGGTGGCTCCTGGGTGTGGCTTTCCCGGGGCCGGTTTCGGGGCGGAACCTAGTGGTCCGGACCCGCCAAGCCAAGCCGCGCCACGGCCATGTGATCGGCGGCTGGCCTTGGGCCTCCGCATCGGCTAACGCCCGACGACCCTTCCCGGAGCGCCGATGACCGAGCCGAACCGCCATCACGACGACGCCGGTGTGGGCTTCATCGCCCTGATCCGCAGCCTGTCGGAAAACGCAGGACCGGACGGCATGACCCTGCGCGAGATCCGCGACCGGCTGGACGAGCGCGCCTTCGGCCTGATGATCCTGATCCTGGCCGTCCCCTGCCTGGTCCCGGCGCTGTACGGCGTGCCCCAGATCGTCGGCATCCCCATTTTGCTGCTGGCCGGCCAGATGCTGCTGGGACGCCACGAGCCCTGGCTGCCCGAGGCGATCCTGAAGCGGTCGGTGTCCAAGCCCTGGCTGGACCGGATGGCCGATTTCGCGACGAAGAGCATGGGCTGGACCGAGCGCCTGTCGCGCCCGCGCCTGCGCCTGTTCGCCGAGGGCTGGGCCGAGCAGACCGCCGCCTTCTTCATGATCATGGCCACGCTGACCATCGTCCTGCCGATGACGAACACGGTTCCGTCGGTGGCTCTGACCCTGCTGTCGGTCGGCCTGATCCAGCGCGACGGCCTGTTCGTGCTGGGCGGCGCGGCGGTGGCGACCGGCTGGATCGCCGCCTTGGCGACCGTGGCCGTCGGCTTCTGGTTCGGGGCGGGCTGGGCGGTCGGCCTGGCGGCGCGGTTCGGCTTCTGAACACGGATCGACGGCCGTGCGCGGCCCGGCTATGACGGGATCATGATCCGCCTCTACCGTCTCCTGACCCGCTGGTGGACCGCCTTCGCCCTCGCGGCGTCGCTGGCGCTGCTGGGCGCGGCCCACGCCTTCGAGCGGTTCGGCGGACTGGCCCCCTGCAACCTCTGCCTCAAGCAACGCGAGGTCTACTGGGGTGCCGTCGCCATCGCCCTGATCGCCACGCTTTGGGCCGTCGTCAGCCGCGCCAGCCGTGGCACACCCCGCGTCGCCTCCTTCCTGCTGTTCGCGGTCTTCACGACCGGTGCGATCACCGCCGCCTATCACGCGGGCGGCGAGATGAAATGGTGGGAGCTGCCGGCGACTTGTTCCGGCGGGGCCGGCGTGCCGTCGCTCGAGTCGCTGGCCGCGCTGGCCATGGGCACGGGTGAGGCCCCGAAGCCGGTCTTCTGCGACGCCGTGACGTGGCGCTTCGCCGGTCTGTCCATGGCAGGGTGGAACACCCTGATTTCGGCCGGTCTGGCGATCTTCAGCCTGCTGGCCGCGAAACGCCCCAAGGACGCCCGTGCCCCCAGAGGCTGATCACGCTGCCCCCCCTCTGCCCCGGCCCGGCCCGGGCGAGCCACGCCGTCGTCTGGCCGAAATCCTGCGCGTCGACCACGCGGGCGAATACGCCGCTGTCCACATCTACCGCGCCCAGCGCGCCGTGTTCGAGGCCCGCCGCGGCAAGTCCGGCGTCGTCGCCGACCTGACGGAGATGGAGGCGCACGAACAGGTGCACCTGTCGCGGTTCGAAACGCTGATGACCGGGAACCGGGTCGCGCCGACCGCCCTGTTGCCGATCTGGCGGCTGGCGGCCGGTGCGCTGGGTGCCGGCACGGCCCTGCTTGGCGAGAAGGCCGCCCACGCCTGCACCGAGGCGGTCGAGAGCGTCATCGAGAAACACTACGCCGCACAGATCGCCGAACTGAAGGACCGCGATCCGGAGCTGGCCGCGGAGCTGAAACAGTTCCGCGATGACGAACTGGCCCACCACGACCACGCGGTCGCGCACGGCAGCCGCGAGGCCCCGGCGCATCGGCTGCTGTCAGAGGTCATCAAGGCCGGCTGCCGCACGGCCATCAGGCTGAGCGAGCGGGTCTAGTCCGCCTTCGCCTCGGGCGAACGGTCGCCGCGACCGCCGCCCCGGCTCCGTCCGGACCGCGCGAGCATCGGTGCCAGGCGGGCTCGATCCTGCGGCTCCAGCGTCTCCATCAACGTCAGGGCGTCGCGCTCCAGACGCTGCCTGCCGCGCAGCTCCGCCGCACGCGAGCCGTCCAGAAGGGCGGTCACTGCCGCCGCGTCGAACTCCGGCGCCGAAACGGCGGCCACGGCCTCGCGGCGCAGGCGGCGGGCCTCCTCGAAGTCGGGCTTGGCCGCGAGCGCGGAAGCGCGAAGGGCTTCGCCGACGCGCTCCCGGGTCTCCGGATCGAGGTCGCGCAGCATCTGTCGCGGCGAGCGTCGTTCGCCGTTCGGCCGGTGCTCGGCTTCCAACCGCGTCTCGACACGGTTCAATTGCACCAGTGTGGTCGCCAGCGCCGCCAGGGCGAACACGTTCACCAGCACCAGAACCACGAGGGCGATCTTCAATCCGCGCGTGTTCATCCCAGCAAATCCACGTCGTCCACCGCGCTCAACGACGCCTGATACAGGACGGCGTCGGCCTGGATGTCGGCGGTAAGGGTATGGGTCAACATCATCCCGGCGACCACGCCGGCGCAGGCCGCGGCGGCCCAGCCGGCGCCAAAGGCCACGCCCGAGCGGCTCCAGCCCGCCGGCGACAGGACGCCGGCCCAACCCGCGACGCCCGCCAGCACGGGCACGCGCGCGGGCTTCGGCGCCGCGGCGATGACGCGGTCGCGCAGGGCCTGCGACGGCCACGGCGTCGGAGAGGCGTCCAGCAGGGCGTCCAGCGACGCCGCCTCGTCCAGAACGGTCCGCAGCTCCGGCACCTCGGCCAGCAGGCGCTCCGCGGCGGCGCGTTCGGCCCCGGGCCAGCGACGCAGGTCGCCGCCGTGAATTCCGGCCAATGTCTCGAAGCGCTCACGCTTCATCGTCATGCTCCTTCCGCGCCGGGCCGGAGGTCGGCCAGGGCGGTCCTCAATGCGCGGCGCCCGCGCGACAGCAGGCTTTCCAGCGCCTCGACGCTGATCTCCATCGCGGCGGAGGCCTCGATGTTGGTCAGCCCCTGATGGTGGCACAGGACCACCGCCTCGCGCTGGCGGTCGGGCAGCGCGGCCAGAGCCGCGTCGACCCGCCGGCCGACGTCCAGGGCCATCAGACCCCGGTCCGGCGCGGGACCTTCGTACATCTGTTCGGGCGGGGCCTCGGTCGGCCGCTCCCGACGCCGACGCAGCCGGTCATAGCACAGGTTCAGCGCCACCCGGTGCAGCCAGGTGTCGAACTTCGCCTTGCCGGGCGTCCAGCGCGGGGCCTGCTTCCAGGCGCGCAGGAGAGCGTCCTGGGCGACGTCCTCGGCCTCGACCGGATCGTTCAGCATGCGTTGCGCGAGGGCCAGAAGGCGCGGCAGCTTGCGCGCCACCAGCGCCTGGACCGCGGCGGGGTCGCCGCGGCCCACGCGCCGGATCAGGTCCTGATCGGGATCGACGATCACGTGTCGCGGCTGCTCCGCCTCGAGTCTGAGGAAAGGGCCGCCGATCGCGATCGTCTCGCCCGGCATGACCTTACTCCGAAGCGGGCGCCGGACGCGACCGGCGTTCGCGGCGTTCGGCGCGCTGCGCCTGACGCTCGTCGGCAGTGACGTAGCCGTCGCCGTTCGCGTCAAGGCGGGCGAAGCCCTGTTCGGCGCGCGACTGGGCGTCGGCGATCACGACGGGCCCGCGGTCCATGCCCGGTCCGCGACGACCGCCCCGGTGCATGCCGCCCCCGCCACGGCGCTCGCCGCGTTCGGCCCGACGCTCGCCACGTTCAGCGCGCGAGGCGTCGAATTCGGCGCGGGTGATCGCCCCGTTCCCGTCGGCGTCCATGCGGGCGAACATCCGGTCGGCACCCTGGGCGCGGCGGGCTTCACGACCCGCCTGCATCTCGGCGGCGGAAACGGTGCCGTCGCCGTCGGCGTCCTGGGCGGTCAGCCGGGCCACACGGCCGTCGACGAACTCCGCCTTGGAGATCCGGCCGTCGCCGTCCTTGTCGCCGCGCGCGGCGCGCGGCGGGTCCTGCGGTGCCTGTTGGGCGAGGGCCACGCCGCCAGCGGCCAGGGTGAGGGCGGCGAGGCCGCCGACGATGAGGGTGCGCTTCATCTGCTGAAAGTCTCCGATAGGGCCCCTGAAGCGGCCCGATGTCTTCCCTGTCGGAGAGTTCAACGCGAGGGCGCGGTGGTTCCGTCGCGGCGGGGCAGCAGGCGCTCCAGCTCCGCCCGCGTGCCCGCCCTGACTGAAGTCAGTTCGAGCTTCAGCGCCTCGAAATCCGGCATCCCGCCCGCGCGGGCGAGCAGGTCGCGCATTCCCTGCGGCTCCTCCTCGGGCACGGGCCGCTCGTTGAAAGCGCACGCCAGCACCTGACCCACGGCCTGGTGCAGCGCCCAGGACCGCGCCGGCAGCGGATCGCCCCGCAGCGCCTCGATTGTTGACGTCGTCAGGGCACCGCCGTCGCGCGCGGCTTCCAGCTGCCGGAACTGGGCGATGAATTCCGCATCAACCTGTCCACCGGGGACCAGTTTGCCGTCCCAGAAGCCGGACGGCGCGCGCTCGCGATCCATCAGATCGCGCATGGCCCGGACGTCGCCGGCCAGGTCGACCCCCGGGCGCGGAGCCCGCAGCACAGTGGCGATCTCGAAACGGACCGTTTCGGCGAAGTCGGCGTCGCTGGCCCAGACCACCCGGGCCCGGGTCAGCGCCATCCGCTCCCAGGTGTCGGCCTGATCGAGGTGGTGCGCGCGGAACGCCCCGAGGCTGAGCGAGACCGGGCCCTTGGACCCGGTGGGCCGCAGCCGCATGTCCACCTCGTAGAGTTCCCCCTCGGCCGTGTGCGCCGACAGGGCGGCGATCAGGCGCTGGGTGAAACGGACGTAGAAGACGTCAGGCGACCATCCCTTGATCGACGACGTCGCCTCGGGGTCCGCACGGTAAAGGGTCATCAGGTCCAGATCGGACCCCGCCGTCATCTCCCGCGACCCCGCCTTGCCGAGCGCTACCACGGCGACGGCGCAGTCCATGTCGCCGCCTTGGCGTACGACTTCGCGCAGGGCGGCCTCCGACAGGGCGTGCAGCGCCGCGTCGGCCAAGGCGGTGTAGCCGCGCCCTGCGGCGTCGGCGCCCGCGCGGCCGGTGAGCACCTGCAGCCCGATGCGGAACGCCTGTTCGCGGTGCATGCGGCGCACGACGTTCATCGCCTCCTCGAAGTCGGCGGCCGCGGCCTCGGCCAGCATCTGTCCGACCACGCCGGAGTCCTGATCCAGATCAAGGTACAGGCGGGCGTCCAGAATGCTGTCCAGGATTGCCGGGCGACGGCCCAGCGTTCGGGCCAGACGCGGCGCATGGGCCATGACGCCGACGATGGTCTGGAACAGGTCCGGCTGGTTCAGGAACAGGGCCTGGACCTGGACGCCCGCCGTCAGGCCGCTGAAGAAGGCGCCGAAGCGACGGAAGGCAGCGTCGGGCGCGCCGGTTTCGGCCATGGCGGTCAGCAGCCTGGGGGCCAGTCGGGTGAACAGTTCGCGCCCCCGGGCGGTGCGGGTCGCGGCGATGCGCCCGTGGTGCCATGAGCGGATGGCGTCGGCCACCCTCGCGGGCTCGGAGAAGCCCATGCGGCTGAGCGTCTCCAGCGTGCCGGGATCGTTTTCCACCCCGGTGAAGACCAGGCTCCCGTACGGCGAGGACAGGTCCTCCTCACCCTCGAACAGCTCGCCGTACCGGGCGTTCACACCGGTCAGCAGGTGTTCGACCCCGGCGTCGAACGCCGCGAGCGTCTCATGTCCCTCCAGCGCTGCGACGGCGCGGCGGCGCTCCGCGTCCTCGGGCAACCGGTGGGTCTGCTCGTCCTCCAGCATCTGGGCGCGATGCTCCAGCCCCCGGAGCCGGACGTAGGCGGACGACAGCTCGTCCCTGACCACCGCCGACACGTGCCCGGCCGCCTCCAAGGCCTGCAGCGCCTCGAGGGTGCGCGGTGCGCGCAGGGCGGGGTCCCGTCCTCCGAGGATCAGCTGCTGGGTCTGGGCGAAGAACTCGATCTCGCGGATACCCCCCCGGCCGAGCTTCAGATTGGCACCCGCCGCGTCCAGCCCTTCTCCGGTCTTGTGGACGTGGATCTGACGCTTGATCGAGTGGACGTCGAGGATCGCCTGGTAGTCGAGACTGCGGCGCCAGACGAAGGGCCTCAGCTCCTTCAGGAACGCGCGTCCGGCCTCCATATCCCCGATCACGGGCCGCGCCTTGATGAAGGCCGCCCGCTCCCAGTTCTGGCCGACGCTCTCGTAGTAGCTGAGGGCGAAGGGGGCGGCGACGCACGGGGGGGTGGACGAAGGATCGGGTCGCAGGCGCAGGTCGACGCGAAAGACGTAGCCGTCGCCGGTGCGCTCCTGCATCAGCTGGGCGAAGGCGTGGGTCAGACGGTCCAGAAACCGCTGCGGCTCGACCCCCTCGGCCAGGGCGTCGGCGACCCGCTCCGGGTCCCAGAACAGGCTGACGTCGATGTCCGAAGAATAGTTCAGCTCATCCGCGCCGTGCTTGCCCATGGCGAGGCCGAACAGGCCGGGAACGGGGCCGCGGAGGTCGTCGGGCGGGGAAACCAGCTTGCCGCGCTCGCGCTGGTCGTGGGCGACGGCGCGCAGGGCCGCGGCGGCCGAGGCGTCGGCGAAGCGGCTGAGCGCGTGGGTGACGGCGTCGAGGTCCCACAGGCCGCCGAGGTCGGCCAGAGCGGTCAGGAGGTGCAGTTCGGCCTTCAGCCGCCGCAAGGGCGCGCGCACCTCGTCAGCCCCGCCGGCCAGCGCCGCCGTCGCCGCCAGCACCGCATCGCGGCGCGCCTCTGGCCCCTCCTCGAGAAGGCCGCGGAGCAACTCCGGCCAGCGCCGCGCCAGGCCGAACAGATAGGGGGACGCCGAAAAGACGGGGGCCAGGGCGGGCCAGGCGGCCTCGAGCGTCCCGCTCCACCCCTGCTCGGTTGCGGCATCGACCAGCCGCTCGTGGGCACGGCCGGCGGCACCGGCGTCGACGACGGGGCCGCAGGGCCGCAACGCGATCACGCCCCGGCCGCCGGCAGGATCAGGGCGACGCGCAGGCCGGGTCCCTGACCGCCGTACTCGCCGGGCCCCTCGTCCAGCTGGATGCGCCCCGCGTGCGCCTCCATGACGGCGCCCACCAGCGACAGACCAAGGCCGGAGCCGGGCTCGGTGCGGCTGTTGTCCAGACGCACGAAGCGCTGCAGCACGCGGTCGCGGTCCTCGGCCGGGACGCCGGGCCCCGTGTCGGTGACGGAGAACTCGACGTCGCCGGAGCTGCGCCGCCGCGCCCGCAACACCACCGCCCCTCCGGACGGCGTGTATTTCACGGCGTTGTCGAGCACGTTCGCGAGAGCCTGGGACAGGAAGGCGCGGTTGGCGTCCACCAGCAGACCGCGCTCGATCTCGGCGGAGAATTCCAGGCCCTTGTCCTCGCTGGCGGGCTCGTAGAGCTCGGCCATGTCGGCGGCCAGTTCCGCGGCGTCGAACCGGGTCGGATCGGGGGTCCGGCCCGAGCCGGCCGCAGCCTGAAGCCGGGCGATAGCCAGCACGGCGTTGAACGTCTTCAGCAGGTCGTCCGCCTCGGCCAGCGCCATCTCCAGCGCCTCGACCCCGTCGATCTTGCCGGCCTCGGCGTCGATCAGGGCGACTTCCATCTTGGCCCGCATGCGCGTCAGGGGGCTGCGCAGGTCATGGGCGATGGCGTCTCCGGCGTGCCGGATCGAGGCCATGGACGCCTCCATGCGGTCCAGCATGGCGTTGAGGCCCTGGCCGAGCTCGTCCAGCTCGTCGCCATTGCCCTTGATCGCCGCGCGCGCTTTCAGGTCGCCCTCCTGCACCGCGACCACGACCGAGTTCAGCCGGCCCATGGCCTTTTCGACGTTGCGGCTGACGAGCAGGCCGCCGCCGACGCCCAGCAGCAGGACCATGGCCATGGCACCCCAAAGGGCTTGGGTCAGGCGGGCCAGGTAACGTTCCATATCGCCGATGTCCTCGGCCACGAACAGCATCTCGCCGGTCGAGAGCCGCACCTGCACGCCCATGGACTGGGTCCGCACCACGCGGCCCTCGGCGTCGACGTCGGTGAAGCGGAAGGTCTCCCACTGCCGCGGCCCCTGGAAGTCCGAGATCGGCGAGGTCGTCAGGTTGCCGGTGATCTTCTGACCGTCCGGCGTCATCAGGATGTAGAGATAGGAGCCGTTCGACAGGGTCCGGTCGATCAGGGCGCGGTTCAGGGCGTCGAGACCGCGTTCGCGGAAGATCCCGCTCAGGATCTCCATCTCGCCGCGCACGCTGCGCTCCGCCCGCGTACGGGCCTCCTGCGCCGAGGCGACGTAGACATAGGCCAGCACCGCCGCCGCCACGGCCGCGAACAGCGCCAGGAACAGCAGCGTCAGCCGGAACGGCGTGCGGCGGAAGAGGGAGGGGAGGCGCATCAGGCCTCCAGCCGATACCCCGCGCCCCGGACCGTCTGCAGCATGGCCTTGTCGAAGCCCTTGTCGATCTTGGCGCGCAGGCGGCTGATGTGGACGTCGATGACGTTGGTCTGGGGGTCGAAGTGGTATTCCCACACCTTCTCCAGCAGCATGGTGCGGGTCACCGACTGGCCGGCGTGGCGCATCAGGAACTCCAGCAGCTGGAACTCGCGGGGCTGCAGGTCGATCTCCTGTCCGGCGCGATGCACGTCCCGGCTGATCAGGTTCATCTCCAGATCTCCGACCTTCAGCACGGTGGCGACCGAGCCCGTCTCGCGGCGGCGCGCCAGGGCCTCGACCCGCGCGATCAGTTCGGAAAAGGCGTAGGGCTTGACCAGATAGTCGTCGGCCCCGGCCTTCAGGCCCGTGACCCGGTCCTCGACCTCGCCCAGCGCCGAAAGGAACAGGACCGGCGTCTGGTCGCCCTCCTTGCGCACCGTCTCGACCATGCCGATGCCGTCCAGGCGCGGCATCATCCGGTCGACGACGTAGACGTCATAGCCGCCCTTCTGGGCCTCGAGCAGGCCGAAGGCACCGTCGACGGCGTGCACCGCCTCGTGCCCGGCCTCGGTCAGTCCGCGCACCATCGCGGTGGCGGCGTCCGCATCGTCCTCGACCACCAGAATCCGCATCGCTCACCCCTCCGTCCGGCGCCGATTCGCGGCACCGCAGTTCATCCGTGATCGTTCTACCGTTCGCGCGGCAGGTCCAGCGCCACCGCTTCGTTCCGCCGCCCCGTCCAGACCAGCAGGAAGATGGAGTCCCGACCCGCGGCACGGGCGCGGTTCACTTCGGCCTGAACCTGTTCGACCGTCCGCGCTTCGGCCATGCCGACCCGGACGATGACCAGACCCGGCCAGAAACCGCTGGAACTGCCGCGGGCCACGCCCGTGACCACCACGCCGTTCACTGCCGACGGGATCGAATAGCGGGCACGCTGTTGAGAGGTCATGGGTGCCAACAGCAGGCCGGCGGTCTCGGTACCCGGCGAGGCGGGCGCGTCGCGGCCGGCACCCTGGTCCGGCAGGTCGGCGTTCAGTTCGGATTCGGGCGGGCGGCGCGAGGTGCGGATCGTGGCCGTCACCCGGCCGTTCCCACGCAGCACTTCCAGCCGCAACGACTGGCCGACCCGCGCGGCACCGACCCGGCGGGTCAACTCGGTCGAGTCCGCCACGGGCTCGCCGTCGATGGACAGAACGATGTCGCCGGGCTGCAGGCCGCCGCGCTGGGCAGGCCCACCGGCCGTCACGCCGGCGACCAGGGCGCCCCGGATGTTCGCTGGCAGGCCCAGCGCCTCACGGAACGGATCCAGGTCTCCGATCTCGACCCCCACGTAGCCCCGCTCGATCGTCTCGCCGCGCATCAGGCGTTCGGTGATGGTCTTGGCGGTGTCGGCGGGGATGGCGAAGCCGATGCCCACGGAAGCCCCGGTCGGCGAATAGATCGCCGTGTTCACGCCGATCACCCTGCCGTGCACGTCAAAGGTCGGGCCGCCGGAGTTGCCCGTGTTGATGGCGGCGTCGATCTGGATGTAGTCGACGTAGGCGCTGGATGACTGGTCGCGCAGGTCGCGCGACTTTGCCGAGACGATGCCGGCCGTCGCCGTGCCGCCCAGACCAAAGGGGTTGCCCACGGCGATGACCCAGTCGCCGACGCGCGGCTCGGCCGAATCCTCGAAGCTGACATAGGCGAAGCGCTCGCCCTCGACCTTGATCACCGCCAGGTCGGTGCTTTCGTCGCGGCCGACCAGCCGGGCCCGCAACTCGCGATTGTCGGCCAGCCGGACGATGATCTCCTCGGCATTCTCGACGACGTGGTTGTTGGTGACGATGTAGCCGTCCGGGGAGATGAAAAAGCCTGATCCGGCACCGGCCGCCAGCTGGCCCTCGTCCTCGGCCTCGGGGGTCTGACCGTCCGGCCGGGCGTCGGGACGGAACTCGAAGGGCAGACCCGGAATCTGGTACCTCTGGCGACGGGGGATCCGCGTTCGCACGTCAATCTGCACCACGGCGGGCGCGACCTGGTCGAAGATGGCGGCGAAGCTGGCGGGAGCGCCGGGCGGCTGGGCGAAGGGGGCGCCGGACACGCCCGAGTTCGGCGTGATGCGCAGGCCGTCGTCGCCGGGCCAGCGCATGAAGCCGCCCGCGGTCGCCGCGGCGGCCACCAGCAGGCCGGCGGCGGCCCCGAGAATGAATTCCTTGCGCTTCAGCATCTGGTCGCGGACGTCCCCTGTCCGGAGCGACGGCCCCGGCGATCCCTCGATATAGCCTTTCGGCGGCTCGCGCCCAACCGGCACCGACGCGCCTTGATGGCCGTGTTCATCGACCGTCGTCGGGCGTGTCCGCGGCGGCTTCATGGCGAAGCCTGTCGGACTTGAGAACTTTGGCCAGAGCCTTCTCCTCCGCCGGCGTCAGCGGCGCGGTCTCGACCGCGGCCTTGCGGGCCCGCAGCACGGCAAGCGCCCCCCCCGCCAGCAGCAGCACCAGTGGGCCCAGCCACAGCAGCAGGGTCCCCGGATCAAACGGAGGCCGGAACAGGACGAAGTCGCCCCAGCGCTCGACCAGTCCGGCCCGGATCTGGTCGTCCGTCGCCCCGGCGGCGATGCGGCCGCGCACTTCGGCGCGCACGTCGGCGGCGAGGCCGGCGGGCGAATCGGCGATCGATTCGTGCTGACAGACGACGCAGCGGATTTCCTCGAACAGGGCCTGGGCCCGCGCCTCCTGCGCCGCGTCGGGCAGGGGCGCGTCGGGCACGGGGGCGGGTTCGGCCGCGATCAGGAACAGGGCGGCCAGGGCGGCGGCGAACCTCATCCGCGCCTCCGGGTCGGGGCCCGACGCAACCGCCGGTCCAGCAAGGACAGCAGGCCGCCCAGCGCCATCAGGGCTGGCCCGAGGAAGATCAGGCGCGCCATCGGATTGTGCGCCATCCGCACGCTCCAGGCGCGTTCGCCTTCGGGCGTCGCACCGCGCTCACCGACCGTCAGATAGACGTCATCGAGACCCCGGAAATCCAGCCCGACTTCGGTCGTCGTCTGGCCGCCTGCGGGGAAGAAGCGGCGCTCGGCGGTGACGGTCCGCGCCGCGGTGCCGGCGTCGGTGCGGACGGTGAAGGTGGCCCGTTCAGCGAGGAAGTTCGGCCCTTCGACCACCTCGGCCCGCTCCAGCCGGGCGACCCAGCCGCCTGCCGCGATCTCGCCGCCGATCGGCAGGATCGCCTGTCGCTCGGTCTTCAGCCCGGTCTCCACCGCCGCGCCCAGCACGAACAGGCCCAGTCCGAGGTGCGCCAGCGTGGTGCCCCAGGCCGACAGCGGCAGGGCCTTGGCGCGACGCGCTGTCTCGACCCCGGGGGCGCGGAACAGGCGGATGCGGTCGGCGACCTCGCTCAACGACCCCAGCACCAGCCAGGCGGCCACCGCCGCGCCCAGAGCGGTCATCGCCTGCGACGGGCTCCACAGCGCCAGCGCCCCGAGGCCGACGGCCACGGACAGCCCGGCGGCCAGAAGCAGCCGTTGCCCCACGCCCTTCAGATCGCCCCGCTTCCATGCCAGCAGGGGCCCGGCGGGCAGGATCAGCGCCATTGCCGTCATCAGCGGCACGAAGGTCAGGGCGAAATAGGGCGGGCCGACCGAGATGGTCTCGCCTGTCGCCGCCTCGAGGATCAACGGATACAGCGTGCCCAGCAGCACCGTCGCGGCCGCCACGGTCAGGAACAGGTTGTTCAGCACCAGCGCCGCCTCGCGGCTGACGGGGGCGAAGGCTCCGCCGGGCGTCAGCTTCGGCGCGCGCCAGGCGAACAGGGTGAAGGCCGCCCCGGACGCCAGCCCAAGGATGCCCAGCAGCATCATGCCGCGCTCCGGATCGACGGCGAACGCGTGGACGCTCGTCAGTACGCCAGAGCGAACCAGGAAGGCACCCAGCATGGAGAAGGTGAAGGCGAGGATGGCAAGGAAGGTGGTCCAGCCGGCCAGAGCCCCGCGCCGTTCGGTCACGACGGCGGAGTGCAGCAGGGCCGCGGCCGCCAGCCATGGCATGAAGCTGGCGTTCTCGACCGGGTCCCAGAACCACCAGCCGCCCCAGCCCAGCTCGTAGTAGGCCCAGAAGCTGCCCAGGGCGATGCCGACGGTCAGCAGGGCCCAGGACGCCAGCGCCCAGGGGCGCACCCAGCGGCCCCAGGCCGGCCACATGGCGGAGCCGGCGCGGCCCTCGATCAGGGCGGCGACCGCCAGCGAAAAACAGACCGACAGGCCGACGTAGCCGCCGTAGAGCAGGGGCGGATGTATGGCCAGCGCCGGGTCCTGGAGGAGAGGATTCAGGCCCATACCGACCACCGGCGCGTCGTCCAGCCGGGCGAAGGGGCTGGAGGTGAAGACGGCGAAGCCGACGAACAGGGCCGTCAGGGCCCCCTGTGTCGCGACGGCCGAGGTCCTGAGTCGAAAGCTGAGCCCCCGCGCGCCGGCCAGCAGCGCCCCGAACCCGGCCATGACGAGGCACCAGAGCAGCAGCGAGCCCTCGTGGTTCCCCCAGGCCCCGGCGACCTTGTACAGCGCCGGCTTGTCGACGTGGCTGTTGGCGGCGACGACAGCCAGCGAGAAGTCCGAGGTCCAGAACGCGAGGATCAGGGCGAGGAAGGCCAGGACAAGGGCCGCGGCGCAGGCGATTGCCGCGCCCTGCGCCGCGCCGGCCAACAGGGCGGTGGACCTCAGGCGGCCTGCGACGGCGAAGCCCGTCCAGGCGAGAGCCAGCGTCAGTGCCAGAATCAGGCAGAAGGAGCCGAACTCCGCCGTCACAGCTCCGGACTCCCGTCCTCGGGCCGCCACTCGCCGCGGGCCTTCAGCTTCTCGGCGACCTCGCGCGGCATATAGGTCTCGTCGTGCTTGGCCAGCACCTGCGTCGCCTCGAAGCTGCGGTCGGGGCGGAAGGCCCCCTCGGCGACGATGCCCTGCCCCTCGCGGAACAGGTCGGGCAGGTCGCCGCGGAAGACCACCGGCGTCGTGGCGGTGCCGTCGCCGACGGTGAAGCGAACCGTGCCGTCGGCGTCGCGCGAGACGCTGCCGGCCTCGACCAGGCCGCCCAGCCGCACGTGCCGGCCCGCCGGCGCGACCTCGAGCGTGGCCTCCGACGGCGTCACAAAGAAGGTCACACCGTCGCGCATGGCCCACAGGGACAGGCCGACGGCGGCGGCCAGCAACGGCCCCACGGCCAGGACGACCCACAGACGGCGGCGCGCCTTGGGCGATTTCGGCAGCCAGCTCACGACGCGCCTCCCGGCATCCGCGCGACCAGATCGGTTCGGCGCGGGTCGGCCGGATCCAGGGCGGCGATCAGGGGGCCCCACATCTCCCGCACGCCCGCGGCGTCGCCGCGCTCCCGCGCCGCCTCGCCGAGGAAATAGCGGGCACCCAGCTGGTTCGGGTCCAGCCGCAGGGCCTCGCGGAAGGCCGCCTCGGCGTCGCCGTCGATGCGCCCCTCGGCGGCACGCACCAGACTTTCCCCCAGCCGCGCCCACGCCTGGGCGTCGTCGGGGCGCAGCACCAGCAACCGACGGAAGGCCGAGGCCGCGCCCACCGGATCCCCCGCCTCGAACCGCGCCGCGCCCAGCAGGGCCAGGGCCTGCGGATCGCCCGGATTGCGCCGCACCGCCTCGGCCATGACGGCGGCCACCCGCGGTGCGTCGAGCGTCTGCGGCGTCGCCGCCCACTCCGCGACCCGCGCCGTCATCGGCTGGTCAGGCATGCCCGGGCGACCGAGGGCGAAATACAGGCCGCCCGCCGCAAGGACAGCCACCGCCGCGCCGATCGGCACCCACCGCCGCGTCGTCGCCCCGGCGGCGACGGGGGTGGACTCCGGCCCGGCCGCCAGCGCGCGACGCGCGACTTCCGTTCGGGCCTGGTCGAAGCCGGCGTCGTCCAGCAGGCCCCGCGCCCGCAACCGCTCAAGGTCCGCCAGTTCGCGCGTGGGGCCGTCGTCGGCCACGTCGGCGTCACGCGCCAGTTCGGCGCGTCGGGCGAAGCTCAGGATCAGGAGGGCGGCCCCTGCGGCCGCCAGGCCGGTCAGGCCCCAGAAGGCGAACATGGCCGACGCTCTAGAGCATCCTCGCCCCGGACGGAAACGGTGCGGCGTCGCACCCGGGAATCGCCGTCAGGCGGAGCGGACTTCACGGTCCGCGACGCCCGCCACGGCCAGTCTGCGGCGCACGGTGCGCGCGGCCTCGGTGGCCTCCAGCGCAGCCAGCGTGTCGGCGACGTGCGCGATGCGCGCGAGGGCCGCGTCCTCGTCGGGCGCCTCACCGGCATTGACCGCGTGGATCGCCTCGTCGGCCCAGTCCGACAGCTCGGTGACGGCCGCCTCGACGCTGGTCTTGCGGTCACCCTCGCAGCCGAACGTCGCGGCCGGTCCACGCAGCGCGGTCAGGAAGGCCGCGTGAACCACGGCTCGACGCGCGCCCTCCCTGTCGAGGGGGGTTTCGAGATCCGGAGCCTGCCGGCTGGACCGTCCGCCGAGCTTCACGCGTGCCCTCGGCGCGGAGGCGCGTACCGCGCGGTCGGCGTCGCGCGTCCACACCCCCAGCCGGGTGACCACGCTGCGTCGCACGACCGCGATCTCACGGCTCCAGTCGCCATCGGGGTCGCGATCCAGGCTGATGTCGATCTGGGTCAGGGCGTCGGCCGCCCAGCGCAGGCCGTCGACCGTCGCGGCCACGGCCGCCTCGCCGCCGTCGGGGTCGAAGGTCGCCGCCTCGGTCCGCAGACGCACGGCGCGGACAATGCGCGACACGAAGTCGGCCAGTTCGGACCCCTCGAGGAACTCCTCCCGCGTCGCGGCGGTGGAGGTCCGGGTCACGATGCGCAGGATGGCCGGGGCCTCCGCCAGATGGGCGAAGAGGATCTCGATGAGGCGCGTCGCGCCGTCGGGAGCCACGGCGGCCGCATCCTTCAGAAGCAGACGCAGCCCGGTCCGGTCGTCGCCCTGGGGCTTCAGCCAGTCCGGTAGCTGTCGCGCGCCGAGTCGGGCGAGGGGCGCCAGGTCCAGACAACCGGCGAGGTCCACAAGGCCTGTCTCGCGCGTCTCCGGAGACAGCGTCGACGGCCAGACGTCATCGGGAGCGTCCCGCAGGGTGCCGGCGGCGGCCCGGCAAAGGCGATCGGCCACGCGGTCGGCGGCCCCGTCCCTTTCGTCGAGCAAGGCGAGGTGTGCCTCCTGCCCCGGGACGGCGGCCGCCCAGAGGCGCGGCAGGAGCGCCCGGGGGAAGGTCAGACTTTCGACGCCGTCCTCGCGCGGCTGAAACAGGGGCAGCAAGGGTGAAAAGGCCACGGCCCGCCGGCGTCGGCTCTGGGTCGCGGCCTCGAGCATTGCGATCAGCCCGGCGGCCCGTTCGCCGCCGCCCATCTGGGGAACGGCGCGCACAAGCCGGGCCAGAACCTGGTCCGGGCATTGATCGATGAGCGCCGTCAGAGCCGCCCTGTGCGCGGTCGAGAGCCCCGCCATGCCTCACTCCACCCGTCCGGACGTGGAGCCGGACGGCAGCAGGGTGACCCGACAGGGTTAATGAATTGAAACGGTCAAGCTTCGGCCGCCGGCAGGTCCAGTGTGGCCTTCAGTCCACCGAGATCGCTCGCCCCGAGCACCAGCCGCCCCCCGTACGCCCGCGCCAGATCGTCGACGATCGCAAGACCCAGTCCGGACCCCGGGGCGTTCTCGTCCATCCTTTCCCCGCGCTTCAGCACCGTATCGAGCTGGTCGGCAGGCAGTCCCGGACCATCGTCCTCGATCACGGCCACCATCTGACCCAGGCCCGTGCCTCCAGCAGACACCCGCACCCGGCGCGAGCACCATTTGCAGGCGTTCTCCATGAGGTTTCCGAGGATCTCCTGCAGATCCTGCCTCTCGCCGAGAAAATGGAGTTCGTCGGGCGCGCGCCAGTCGATCTCCACACCCTTCGACTGGAACACGCGCTCCAGCATGACGGCCATCTCGTCGACCACTTCTGCCACGGGCGTGCGGTCGCCCAGACCCTGCGCCCGGGCGGCGGCGCGGGCGCGGCGCAGGTGGTGTTCGACCTGACCCCGCATGGTCTCGCTTTGACGCCGCACCACGTCGGCGAGCTGGTCCCCGCGGCCTTCCGCTTCCGCCAGCATCACCGACAGCGGTGTCTTGAGAGCGTGAGCGAGGTTGCCGACGTGGGTCCGCTGACGCTCCACCACGTCCTGATTGTGATCAAGAAGCCGGTTCACCTGCTGCGCCAGCGGCGCGATCTCCAGCGGATAGTCGCCGGCGATGCGCGACGCCTTGCCCTTGCGCACGTCCGAAATCTCGTTGCGCAGCGCAAACAGGGGGCGAAGCCCTATCTGCACCTGCAGGAAAACGGCGATCACCAGACCCACGCCGAGCAACACTAGGGAGATCCAGGTCACGGTCGAGAACTGTCGGACGTCCGCTTCGACGTCCGTCCGGTCGACGGCGGCCATGAAGACCACGTCGCGGCCTGAGACGCGCTTGAGCGTTGCGGCCACGCGCAATGGCGCGCCGTCAGGCCCCGCAGCGTTGAAGCTGATGTTCTGGCCCGACGCCTCCGTCAACATGCCCGGAAGTTCAGGCGGGACGACGAGGGTCTGATCCCACAGGGAGCCCGATTTGGTCAGCAGCCGGAGACGCCCCTCGCCGACCGGCTCGGCCACCTGCCAATAGGAGCCTCCGAACAGGTTCAGCGTCGCCTGATCGCTGAGGGGACGCGTCGTTACGCCCTCGGGCGTGACCTCCGTCGCCAGCAGAACCTGATCCAGCATCTCCGACAGGTCGGAGCCCAGGCGGCGCAGCGCCGACTCCTTGAACGTCGACGTCAGCACCAGCCCCGTCGCCACGAGGGCCGCGAGGATCCAGGCCGAGGCGAGCCAGATCAGTCTTCGGGTCAGCGACCGCCCGGGGCGTCCGAACCAGCGGCCCCAGTCCCTCGCCGCGCCCCCCCGGGCCGATGTCACGCCGCGTCCGCCTCGCCGGCCAGAGGCGTCAGGCGATAGCCGAGGCCGCGGACGGTCTCGATGCGGTCGGCGCCGATCTTCTTGCGCAGGCGACCGACGAAGACCTCGATGGTGTTGGAGTCGCGGTCGAAGTCCTGATCGTACAGATGCTCGACCAGCTCCGTCCGGCTGATCACCCGGCCTTGATGCATCATCAGATAGTGCAGCAGCCGGTATTCCAGACTGGTAAGCCGCAGCGGCTCGCCGTCCACGCTGGCGCGCGCTGCGCGCGGATCGAGGCGCAGGGCTCCGCAGGTCAGCGTGGCCGAGGCGATGCCGGCCGAGCGGCGCAGCAGCGCCCGCAGGCGTGCCAGCAGCTCCTCGGTGTGGAACGGCTTGGTCAGGTAGTCGTCAGCGCCCGCGTCGAAGCCGGACACCTTGTCCGACCAGGCACCGCGTGCGGTCAGGATCAGTACCGGCGTGGTCTTGCCCTCGCGGCGCCAGCGTTCCAGCACGGACACGCCGTCGATTTTGGGCAGGCCGAGGTCCAGTACGATGACGTCATAGGGCTCGGTGTCGCCGAGAAAGTGCGCGTCCTCGCCGTCGGCCGCGTGGTCCACGGCATAGCCCGCGTCCGACAGGGCACCCTTCAGTTGACGCGATAGATCGACGTCGTCCTCGACCAGCAGAACCCTCATCCGCGTTCTCCCAGAATGCGGCCCGTGCGGCCGTCGACCACGATCTCGACCACGCGGCCGCCGGGGTACTCCCAGACCACGACGACGTTCTGGCCCTCGACACGGACGCCGACCCGGCGCCCGGGGCGGCCCCGCTCGACAGTGCGGATGGCGGCCTGGGGGTCCTGCGCCTGCGCGTGCGCCGGTTCGGGCGCGGCAGCATACGCCTGCACGGTGCCGGGGGCGGCGGTCAGGACGGCGGCGGCGATGAGGGCGGACAAACGGATCATGTCGGCGTTGTGACCTTGCGGCTCTGAACGGCGTCTGAACGCGGGGTCTAGAGTCATTTCATCGGTTTCCCAACCCCGCTCGCCTGACGCGAAGTGCGGGAGAGGTCGCGTGGAGAACAATTCATCCAGATGAACCCCGTCTTAACCGCGCCGTTCAGGCACGGCTCAGGCGGCATGCGCTTTTCTGCGGTCAACGTCGGGCCACCCGGACCGGCGAGCGTTTCGAAGGAGACCGCACCATGAAGAAGTTCCTGATCCCCGCCCTCGCCCTGGCCGCGGCTTCGGTCGCGGTCCCGGCCGCCGCTCAGGTCCGCGTGACCATCGGCACGGCACCGGCCTATGGACAGGCCTATGCCAACGCCGGCTACGGCTATGACCGCAACTGGCAGCCGATCCATCGTCGCGTCGCCAACCTGGACCGTCGCATCGACCAGGGCGTGCGCAACGGTGCCCTCACCCGCCGCGAGGCGTCCGGTCTGAGGGCCGAGCTGAACGCCCTGGTCCGTCTGGAGCGCCAGTATTCGCGCAACGGCCTGTCGCGTCAGGAAGTCCGCGATCTGGACCACCGCTTCGACCGCCTGTCGCAGCGCGTCCGCATCGAGCGCCGGGATCGCGACAACCGCAACCGCGGCCGCTGGTAAGCGACCGCGAAGGCCTCCGACCCCAATCCGGAGGTGACGAGGGCGCGGATCCGAAAGGGTCCGCGCCCTTTCTTCATGCGTCAGACCCGCAGGCGGCTCTCGACCGTCGTGATCGCCCGGCCGCGAAGCAGCACCCGGTCGCCGCGCATCTCGGTCTCGATCTCGCCGCCGCGCGTCGGGAACACCTGCCGGAAGCGCACCGTCGGCCGCCCGAGCCTTTCAGCCCAGAAGGGCGCGAGCACGCAGTGGGCCGACCCGGTCGCCGGATCCTCGTCGACCCCGCAGCCGGGCGCGAAGAACCGGTCCACCACGTCGACGTCGTCGTCCCCCGCGGCCGGCGCACAGACGATCACGTGCCCGGCTTCCCCCGCTTCGCCCTGAATCGTCCGCAACGCCCTGAGGTCCGGCGAAACCGCGTGCACGGCCGCGGCGTCGGGCAGGACGATCAAGAGATAGCGGCCCGCGAGCACCTCGAGCGGCGCGGCGCCCAGAGCCTTGGCCAGCCCCTCCGGCACCGGGCAGGGGCGCGGCGCGTCGGCGGGAAAGTCCATCTCGTAGCGGTCGCCCATCCGGCGCACGAACAGGGGTCCCGAGCGGGTGTCGAAGGCAAGGTCCGCCGCCCTTGAACCGATCTCGGCCCACAGCGCATGGGCCGCCGCAAGAGTGGCGTGGCCGCACAGATCGACCTCCTGACCCGGCGTGAACCAGCGGAGATCGAAGCGCGCCGGATCGGCCGTGCGCCGCAGGAAGGCGGTCTCCGCCTGATTGTTCTCCCGCGCGAGCGCCTGCATCCAGTCGGCGGCGGGCCAAGCGTCGAACGGCTCCACCACGCAGGCCGGATTGCCCAGGAAAGGCCCGGCGGCAAAGGCGTCCACGGTCCATTGGCGCATCAGACGGCCTCCTCGATCACAGTCATTTCGGGCCACCGCGCGCGCAGGCCCTCGATCACGCGGTCCCAGTCTTTCGCCAAGGGCCGGTTCGGGTTCGGGCGCACGACCATGTCGAAGACGTCCTGAAGTCCGAATGGCGCGACGACCCTGATGCGGCCGTCCGGGGCCAGCCGCACCCCGACCGCGAAAGCGGGTGCCACGAATCGATCAAGCGCCCCGGCCGTCGAGGCGACCGGCGGGTAGGGTTCGCCGAATTTGGCCGGAAACCACTCCGATACGCGCCGCTGGTTGCGCACCTCGACGCGGCTGCGCAGGGGTTCGTCGAAGGCCGCGGCCACCTGCCGGATCACGGCGTCCTCGGCGTCCCAACTGACGTCCTCGTCGAAATAGCCGAGGTCGAAATCCCTGATCCCGTGCCCCGGCGGGCGTCCCGTCACGGCGTTCCAGACGCACTGATAGACGCTGCCGGAAAACACCAGCCAGTCGTTCAGGTCCAGCGTCGCCGTCGTTTCCAGCACCCGCATCAGGTCCGGGTCGCCCCGCACCATGGCGATCAGACGGTGTTCCAACTCGGGGTTCGGGTCCATGGGCGGACGTTCAAGCCGATTCCGGGACGGCCGTCACGCTGGCGTTTCGGCCGCTTGTTCTGTAAGAGGCGCGCGCCTCCCCGCATCGTCGCATGAATCCCGCGGCCCGACCGTTTCGGCGCCGCCTGTCCCCGATACTGAAATGAACCTGCGCAACGTCGCCATCATCGCCCACGTCGACCACGGCAAGACCACCCTGGTGGACCAGCTTCTGGCCCAGTCCGGCGTCTTCCGAGCCAATGAGGCGACCACCGAGCGCGCCATGGACTCCAACGACCAGGAGCGCGAGCGCGGCATCACCATTCTGGCCAAGGCCACCTCGGTGCTGTGGAACGGCAAGGCCGGCGAGACCCGCATCAACATCATCGACACCCCCGGCCACGCCGACTTCGGCGGCGAGGTCGAGCGCATCCTGGGTATGGTGGACGGCTGCGTCATTCTGGTGGACGCCGAAGAGGGCGTCATGCCCCAGACCAAATTCGTGCTGACCAAGGCGCTGAAGATGGGCCTGCGCCCGATCCTGTGCATCAACAAGGTCGACCGCGCCCACGCCGATCCCGACCGCGTGCATCTGGAGACGATCGAGCTGTTCGAGGCCATCGGCGCCTCGCCCGAGCAGCTGGACTTCCCCCACATCTACGCCTCGGGCCGTAACGGCTGGGCCACGCTGGACCTGGACAAGCCCAACGACACCCTGGCCCCCCTGTTCGACCTGATCGTCGACCACGTGCCGCCGCCCAAGGTGGCCGAGAACAAGGACAAGCCGTTCCAGATCCTGAACGTGCTGATCGAGAGCGATCCCTTCCTGGGCCGCCTGCTGACCGGCCGCATCGAAAGCGGCAAGGCGGTTCCGGGCATGGCCATCAAGGCGCTGGACCGCGACGGCAAGCAGATCGAGCAGGGCCGCATCACCAAGGTGCTGGCTTTCCGCGGCCTGAAGCGCCAGCCGGTCGACGAGGGTGCCGAGGCGGGCGACATTGTCGCCATCGCCGGCATGTCCAAGGCCACCGTGGCCGACACCCTGTGCGCGTTGGAAGTCACCGAGGCCCTGCCCGCCCAGCCGATCGATCCGCCCACCATCTCCATGACCGTCTCGGTCAACGACAGCCCGCTGGCCGGCCGCGAAGGCGACAAGGTCCAGTCGCGCGTCATCCGCGACCGCCTGCTGAAGGAGGCCGAGGCCAACGTCGCCATCCGCGTCACCCAGACCGCCGGCGCGGACGCCTATGAGGTCGCGGGCCGCGGCGAACTGCAGCTGGGCGTGCTGATCGAGAACATGCGCCGCGAAGGCTTCGAACTGTCCATCAGCCGCCCGCGCGTGGTCTATCAGACCGGCGAGAACGGCGAGCGGCTGGAGCCGATCGAGGACGTCATGATCGACGTCGACGACGAATACACCGGCGTGGTCATCGAGAAGCTGAGCCAGCGCAAGGCCGAGCTGAAGGACATGGGCCCGTCGGGTGCCGGCAAGACCCGCATCCAGCTGATGTGCCCCTCGCGCGCGCTCATCGGCTATCAGGGCGAGTTCCTGACCGACACGCGCGGCTCCGGCGTGCTGAACCGCGTCTTCTCGCACTACGAGCCGCACAAGGGCGCGATCGACGGTCGCGGCAAGGGCGTTCTGGTGTCCAACTCCGATGGCGACACGGCGGCCTTCGCCCTGTGGAACCTGGAGGACCGCGGCGTGATGTTCGTTGGGGCCGGCGAGAAGACCTATCAGGGCATGATCATCGGCGAGAACTCGCGTGCCGACGATCTGGACGTCAATCCGATCAAGGGCAAGCAACTGACCAACGTCCGCGCCTCGGGCAAGGACGAGGCCGTGCGCCTGACGCCGCCGCGTCGGCCCTCGCTGGAACAGGCCATCGCCTACATCGAGAGTGACGAGCTGGTCGAGGTGACGCCGAAGTCGATCCGCCTGCGCAAGCAGGTGCTGAACCCGTCCTTCCGCAAGAAGCGCGTCCGCGAGGACTGACCCGGGTTCATGGCAAAGAAGAAGGGCGGCCTCCTTGCGGGGGCCGCCCTTTTTCGTTCGGCTGATCCGGAGATCAGGCCCGACGCTTCACCAGTCCCAGCAGGAACAGCAGGATGATCGCGCCGAGGGTGGCGACGATGGTCGAGCCGATCCAGCCGCCCCAGGCGAAGCCCAGGGCGTTGGCCAGGAAGCCGCCGATCACGGCACCGACGATGCCGACGATCAGATTGGTCAGAAGGCCGTGGTTCCGGCCCATGATCTTTTCGGCCAGCCAGCCGGCGATGATGCCGACGATGATCCAGAAGATGATGTTCATGTCGCTTTGTGCTCCCTAATGCCAAGCTGACGTAACAATGCGCGTCGACCCGCTCGGTTGCCTCTGTCCGAAAAACGTCGTCGGAGGCCGTTCGTCGAACATCGTCACTCCCCCGTCGCGCGATCGCGGCATGCCCTTTGCCGCGTGGAGGGCGAGCCGTGCCGTTTCGGGACGGTCGCGAAAGGGGACATTGGGGCCATGGCCACCGACATCGATCTTCACCTCGGCCGCAGACTGCGTCGCCGCCGCCGCCTTCTGGGCCTGACCCAGCAGCAGCTGGCCGCCCAGGTCGGCATCCGCTTCCAGCAAATCCAGAAGTACGAGTGCGGCGCGAACCGGATTTCGGCCGCCCGTCTGTGGCAGCTGTCCGAGGCGCTGGAGGCACCTGTCAGCTATTTCTACGATGGACTGACCGAGGCCCTGGAACGCCGGGAAGCCGCCCACACCAACCACGGTGGGGAAATGTACTCCCGCAAGGAGACGCTGGATCTGATCCAAGCCTACTACCAACTCGACGAAAAGCCGCGCCGGCGCCTGCTGGACCTGGCCAAGTCGCTGCACGTCGAGGGCGACGCCGCCTGATTTGAGGTCGTGACGGCAGGGGGCGGCGTCTGTATGCCCCCGCCCATGACCGAGTTCGAAGCCTTCGCCGTCGATCTGGCCCGCGCCGCCGGTGCCGCCAGCCTGCCCCTGTTCCGCACCGGCGTGGGGTTCGACGACAAGAACGAAGGCGGTGCCTGCGACCCGGTCACGCGCGCCGATCGCGACGCCGAAGCGGCGATGCGGAAACTGATCGCCGAGCGCTATCCCGACCACGGCGTGGTCGGCGAGGAGTATGGCGAGGACCGGCCGGACGCGGAGCATGTCTGGGTGCTGGACCCCGTGGACGGCACCCGCGCCTTCGTGGCCGGCCTGCCGCTGTGGACCTGCCTGATCGGCCTGCGGATCGCGGGACGGCCGACGGTGGGCGTGGTGGCTCAGCCCTATCTGGACGAGATCTTCGTGGGCGGCCCGTCAGGCGCGCGCCTGCGGCGAGCCGGTGCGGAGACGCCGCTGGCCGTCCGCGCCTGCCCGACCCTGAACGACGCGGTGATCGCCACGACCGACCCGGACATCTTCACGGGCGCGGAATTGGGTGCGTGGCGTCAGGTTCGGGCGGCGGCTCGTCTGGCCCGCCTGGGCTGCGACGCCTACGCCTACGCCATGCTGGCGGCAGGCCACATCGATCTGGTAGCCGAGACGGGGCTGAAAGTGTGGGACTGGACGGCGCTCGTGCCGCTGGTCGAGGCGGCCGGAGGGCGCGTCACCGACTGGTTGGGCGAGGCCCCGCACGCCGACGGCCGGATCCTGGCCGTCGGCGACCCGGCCCTGACGGATCAGGCCCTGGTCGCCTTGAGGCGCGCCGTCGTCTGACGGTCAGTACCGACGCCGACCGTGCGGCTTTTCGGTGAAGGCGGCGGCGACCATGGTGGCGAGTGCCGGATTGCGGAGGAACATCCAGCCCCCTGCCAGCGCGGCAACCGTGCCGAGGATCGGCCGCTGACGGAACAGGGCGAAGGCCCGCCCGCCCAGACCTTCCGGCTCGTCATACGCCTCTTCCTCGTCGTCAGGTGACCCGAGGAAGACCGCCGCGATGACCCCTGCGACGACCGCGAACAGCAGCATGGTGAGGGCCGCGGCGGCCAGCGGGACGACCACCAGGCAGAGCGCGAAGTATATGGTTGCGCCGAGCGCCACGACGGCGACGAAGGCGGCCGCCGCGGCAGCGGAACCCGCGACCGCCTTCTTGATCAGTCCCCGTCCCAGCATCAGCGGCGACGGCCGGCCAGCAGCATGCCGATCAGGACGCCGACGCCCAGCGCGATCGCGGTCGACTGCACCGGGCGCTCCTGCACCCGCTCGATGACATAGCGCTGCGCTTCATCAAAACGCTCGGCGGCGTCGTCATAGACTTCGCGACCGCGCACGCGGGCCTGCTCGTAGTAGGCCTGCGCCTGGACGCGGGCCTGATCGGCCTTCTCGCGGACGAGGGCGTCGGCCTCCGAAGCCTTGGCGCGGATGCGGGCCTCGGTCTCGGCGGCCTTGGCGCGCAGGCGCGCGGCCTCCTCGCGACCGGCGATCTTGACGTCCTCCTTGAGGGTCTTGAGATCGTTCTTGACGTCTTCCCGAGCCTTGGTCGTGGCCATGTGATGCGCTCCAGCGTTGCAAGCTTGACGGTTTAGATAGGGAACCCCGCCTGTCAACGCCATGGGGCGGGGGGAGTTCCGCATTGCAGCATGGGCAGCCGCGCCCGACCTGCTATTCAGGGCCGCATGAGCGACTGGATCTTCCCGCCCGCCCCGACGCCTTCCCTGCCCATCCAGGGCTCGCCCGCGCGGTTTCCCGTCCGGCGCATCCTGTGCGTCGGTCAGAACTACGCCGCCCATGCGCGGGAAATGGGCGCGGAGCGGGCGGAGCCGTTCTTCTTCTCCAAACCGGCCGACGCTCTGGTCGTCGACGGCACCGATCCCGTCTATCCGGGCGCGACGGCGGATCTGCACCACGAGGTCGAACTGGTCTGCGCCGTCGGGCCGCAGGGCATCCTCGGCTGGGCGGTCGGCTGCGACCTGACGCGGCGCGATCTCCAGGCCGCCGCGAAGAAGGCCGGGCGCCCCTGGGACGCGGCCAAGGGCTTCGACATGTCGGCCCCCTGCGGCACCCTGACGATCGGGGCGGGGCCGCGGCCGGACGCGCGGATCGCCCTGTCCGTCGACGGCGAGGCCCGCCAGTCGGGGAGGATCGGCGACATGGTCTGGGCACCGGACGAGATCCTCGCCAAGGCGCGAACTCTCTGGGAGGTGCAGCCCGGCGACCTGATCTTCACCGGCACGCCCGAGGGCGTCGGATCTGTGCGTCCGGGGCAGACCGTAGAGGCGACGATCGACGGATTGGCACCGCTCACCTTCACCATGAGGCCCCGATGATCCTCCACGGCTACTGGCGCTCGGGTGCCGCCTACCGGGTCCGCATCGCTCTGAACCTGAAGGGTGTGGCCTATGAACAACGGGCGATCGACCTGCGGACGGGCGCCCAGCGCGACCCGGCGTGGATGGCGCGAAATCCCCAGGGGATGGTGCCCGCTCTGGAAGCCGACGGCCTGATCCTGACGCAGAGTCCCGCCATTCTGGAATGGCTGGAGGAGACCCGGCCGGAGCCGCCGCTGCTGCCGCGGGAAACACAGGATCGCGCCGCCGTCCGCGCCATGGCCGCGATCGTGGCCTGCGACGTTCACCCCCTGAACAATCTGCGCGTCCTGACGGCGCTGCGGACGGATTTCGGGGCAGACGTCGATCAGGTGAACGCCTGGGCCGACCGCTGGATCTCGGCCGGCTTCGACGCGCTGGAGCGGCTGGTGGAGCGGCACGGCGGCGGATTCTGCTTCGGCGCGGCCCCGACCGTCGCCGATGTGAATCTGATTCCGCAGATGTACTCCGCGCGGCGTTTCGGCGTGGATCCCGCGCGCTGGCCCCGCCTGTCCGATGTGGAACGGGCGGCTGTGGCCCTGCCGGCCTTTGCGAACGCCCATCCGGACCGGCAACCGGACGCCGACTGACGCGGTCAGGGTTAATCGGCCATCAAGGTATTGGAAAACCGGCCTTAAGCTTTCGGCGTCAGGGTCGCACGGTGACGACGCCGTCGATCCGTTCCGCCCCCGCTTCCGCCCTGGCCCTGGCCGTGGTGACTGTGCCTCTGCGCGCGGTGCCCGCGGCGCCGGGTGCGCGGGAGGAGAACCTCCGCGCCCTGCTGCAGACCGCCGCCGACGGTGGCGTGCGCGCCGTGGTGAGCCGACCCGACGGCGACGAGGAGCGCCTGCTGGGACACGCCTGGCCCTTCCCCTCTCCGTTCGAGGTCACCGTTCGCACGGTCGCTTCGACCGAGGGTCTGGACCGCGTCGAGGCGCGCGCGCGTCGCTCGCTGGAGCGCATGGGCCTGCCCCGCGCCGAGGTGCTGCTGGTGTCGAACGCGGCAGATCTGGCGGGATCGGAAGGTCGCGCCCTTTGGGACCGCGTCCAGGGCCTGAAAGAGCGCGGCCTGTTCAAAAAGGTCGGATTCGTCGCGGAGGTGGAGGACGGTCCAGGCCTGCTGGCGCGGCGACTGTCGCCCGACGTCGTCCGCCTGTCGTGCAATCTGCTGGATCAGACGGCCTGCCGTTCCGGTGAACTTGAGGCCCTGAACGGTCTCGGCGTGGCGGTGCAGCTGTCGTCCGTCTTCGCGCGCGGCGCGCTGTTCGGAGGATCCGCGACGCCGGAAGCCTGGCACGGTCGTGAGCTGGAGCTGTCGCGGGCGCGCCGTCGACTGGCGGAGGCCCGCATCGACCCCATGCAGGCGGCGCTGGCCTATGGCCTGTCGCTGCCGTGCCAACCCAGACTGGTCGTCTCCGTGGCCTCGGCCGCCGAGATGCGCGCCATTCTGGCGGCGGTGCACGCCCCGGCACCGGACATCGACTGGTCCCAACTGGACCTCGGCCGCAGCACGCCGGGAGCCGAAGCCCCCGGCGTCCGCGCGGTCAGTAGCGCAGCCTGACCCCGACGTACCCCGAGCGACCGGGCTCACCGTAGCCCAGCAGCTGTTCATAGGTTTCGTCGGCCAGGTTCTCGACCCGTGCCGTCAGCTCCACCCGGTCGGAAAGCCGCCACGCCGCGTTCAGGTTGGCGGTGACGAAGCCTTCGCGTTCACCGCCGGAGTCGGGCATGTCCCCCTCGCCGCGCACCGTCACGGCCGCCGACAGGCGGTCTCCGGTCCAGGCGAGGGTCGCCGATGCGGCGTGTTCGGGCACGCGCAGGATCGGCGTGCCGGCGCCGAGATCCTCCGCGTCGGTCCACGCCCAGGCCAGGCTCAGGTCGAAGCCGCCACCCAGCGCTGCGCGGCCTTCCAGCTCAACCCCGTCCGTGCGGGTTTCGTCGATGTTGACATAGTAGAACTCGAACGTGCCGGTATCGAAGAAGCCGTCGATCTGGTCGTCGACCTCCAACCGGTATGCCGTGACCCGCCCGTCAAACCGGCCGTCGGCCGAGCGCCAACCCAGGGCGATCTCGCCGCCCTGGGCATACTCCGGAACCAGCGGCGGCACGACGGTGCCCGGCAGGACGAAGCAGAAGTCGCACACCGCCTGGCTGACGCTGGGCGCCTTGAAGCCCGTGCCATAGGCACCCGACAGGGTGAAGCCACCGCCGAGATCATAGGCCGCCGAAACCCGCCCCGTCGTCTCGCCGCCGAAGTCGTCGGTGGAGTCGTGACGCAGGCCCAGGTTCACCGTCAGTCGATCGGTCGCGTGCCAGCGGACGGTTCCGAACGCTGAGTCCACGCCCAGATCGGCTGAGTAGCCGTTCAGGAAGGCCTCGGTCTCTTCACGCTCCAGCCCGAAGGCGTAGGTGACACCCGCTCCGGCGCGGCCGTCGGCCTGCCAGCGCAGCAAGCGGCGCTCGCCCTCGTAGGTCGAAGGGAAGGCACCGTCGGTGACGCGCTCGATGTCCGAAGCGGCGGCTGTGACCTGATGGTCCAGGCCGAACACGCCGTCGGCGTGAAGACGCACGAAGCCAGAACGATTGCGGGTGTCGGTGGTATCGAGGCTGTCCACCGGTCCGAAGGCGTCGATCTCGGCGAAGACGTCGGACTGTCGGGCGCGGGCCTCGACCGACAGGCGGTCGGTCAGGTCAACGCGACCGTTCAGGGTGAGGGTCTCGACCTCGACGCCGTCGTCCTCCGTTCCGGAGGAAGCCGCGGAGATGCCGTCCGTCTCGTAGCGGCTCCAGGAGCCGCCAAAGGCATGGACGTCGCTGGACACGCCCGCGGCGAGGCGGCCGCGCACCGTGTCGAACGATCCGACCTCGGCGTCGGCTTCCAGCCCGTCGACCTCGCGGCTGATGAAGGCGATCACCCCGCCGATGGCGTCCGATCCCCACAGCGACGACTGCGGGCCGCTGAGCACCTCGATCCGCCGGGTCGCACCCAGGTCGAAGCCGAGGAAGTCGAAACCGCCCGCCGGCTGGGACGGGTCGTTGACGGGCACGCCGTCGACCAGGATCAGGCTCTTGTCCTGGCTGGCCCCGCGCATCCGCACGGAGGTCACGCCGCCCAGGCCGGCGCGATAGACCGACAGGCCGGGTACGTCGGCCAGGATGTCCTGGGCGAAGACGGCCCCGCGCAGGCGGATGGTCTCCGACTCGATCACCCGCGCGCCCGGGGTGTCCTGAACGACGGCGGGCAGGCGGGTGGCGGTGACGACGACGTCGTCGACCCGCGTGGTCTCCTGTGCGAGCACGCAGGTGGGCGCGGCCAGAACGGCCGCGGTGGTCAGCAAAAGTCGCTTCATGGCGACGGTCTCCTCGGCCGGAGACGCGCGCGCCCCGACGGATGAAAAGCGACCGATCCACCGGGCCTTTCGGCCCGGACGGCGCACGGATCGGGTCGCTTCGAAGAGACAAGCCTGTCCCCGCGCCTCCACCTGGTCCCGGATGGCGGGCGAGCGACGTCGGCGGCCAGGTCTCCTGGCTTGCGGGTCAACAGTCGCCGCGCTCGCCTTCCCGGTTTCCCAGTGGCGCCGGACCCGAGGGTCCGGAATGCGCGACGGCCTCGCCGCCTACAGTTGCGGGCACAGCCGCGGTGTCTGACCGCGTTCCCTTAACCGCCTGACGCCGCCTGTGGACCGATGCGGGTAAGGACGCAAGGCGCGGTGCCCTGCCCTTGAGCGACGGGGTGCGATCCGTCACCCTCGCGCCACGCATGAACGCCCGAGTCCCCCCAGAGCAATTCACGGCCCCCGAGGGTTCGACGCCCGTCATGGCCCAGTTCCTGGAGGCCAAGGCGCAGCACCCGGACGCCCTGCTGTTCTTCCGCATGGGCGATTTCTACGAACTGTTCTTCGAGGACGCGGAGCGGGCGGCGGCGGCCCTGGGTCTGGCCCTGACCAAGCGGGGCAAGCATCTGGGCGAGGACATCCCGATGGCGGGCGTGCCGGCCCACGCCATGGAGGGCTATCTGGCCCGGCTGATCCGTCAGGGCTTCCGCGTGGCGGTGTGCGACCAGCTGGAGGATCCGGCCGAGGCCCGAAAGCGCGGCTCCAAGTCCGTGGTGAAGCGCGGCGTGGTGCGTATCGTCACGGCCGGCACCCTGACCGAGGACGGCCTGCTGGACGCGCGCGCCGCCAACCGTCTGGCGGCGGTGGCGATCCGACGGGGCCGGGCGGCGGTGGCGACGGTGGAGCTGTCGGCCGGGACGGTCGAGGTCACGGCCTGCGCGCCCGACGATCTGGGCGCGGCTCTGGCCTCGGTGCGGCCCAGCGAGGTGCTGGCACCTGACCGGCTGTTCTCGGACTCGACGCTGAAGGCCGCGCTCGACGGTTCCGGCGGCGTGGTCCAGGCCGTGCCGCAGGCGCAGGCCGAGCCGGAGGCGGCACGGGCGCGGGTCGAGCGGCTGTACGGTGTGGCCTCGCTGGACGGCTTCGGCGCGTTCGAGGAAGCCGAAGTGTCGGTCTTGGGTCTGATCGCCGCCTACGTCGAACTGACGCAGGCGGGGCGGCTGCCGGCGTTGCTGCCGCCGCGACGGCTGGGCGAGACGGGCCGGCTGGCCATCGACGCCGCCACCCGCCGCAGTCTGGAGATCGACCGGACGCAATCGGGGGATCGGGAGGGCTCCCTTCTGGGCTGTCTGGACCGCACGGTGACGCCGGGGGGCGCGCGGGCTCTGGCGGACCGCATCGCGCGCCCGCTGTCCGACCCCGGAGAGATCAACCACCGGCTGGACGCCGTCGACTGGCTGGTCGAACGACGAGGCCTGCGTCGCACTTTGCGGGACGGACTGAAGGGTTCTGCCGACGTGGCGCGGGCCTTGTCGCGGCTGACGCTGGGACGGGGCGGTCCGCGCGACCTGGCGGCGATCCGCAGCGGTTTGCGTTGCGCCCAGAGCCTTTCGGCCTGTTTCCTGTCCGGCGGCAATGGCCTTCAGCCCCGGCCGCGCGACCTCGAAGCCGTCCTCGCCGACCTCGCCTTCCCGGCGGAGCTGGGTGCCCTGCTGGCCGAGCTGGACGAAGGACTGGCACCGGAACCGCCGCATCTGGCGCGCGACGGTGGGCTGGTGAACCCCGGCTTCCGGCCGGAGCTGGATCAGGCGCGATCGCTGCGCGACGATGCCCGACGCGTGATCGCCGATCTGGAGGCCCGCGCCTCGGCGGAGGCGGGCATTCCGTTCAAGGTCCGGCACAATGCGGTGCTGGGCTATTTCCTCGAGACCACCGCACAGAAGGCCGAGCCGCTGCTGCGGCGCGGGCCCGACAGCCCTTTCATCCACCGCCAGACCCTGGCCAGTCAGGTGCGGTTCACGACGGTGGAGCTGTCCGATCTGGACGCCCGCATCGCCCAGGCCGGACACCGGTCGCTGGCGATCGAGGTCGAGACCTTTGAAGGCTGGCGCGCCGCCTGCGCCGCCCATGCCGCCCCGCTCCAGGCCGTGGCCGAAGCCCTGGCCGCTTTGGACGCCGCCTGTGGCCTGGCGGAATGGGCCGAGGAAGTCGGTGCCGTGCGCCCGCTTGTCGACGGTTCGACCAGCTTCCATGTCGAGGCCGGGCGACACCCGGTCGTCGAGGCAGCGGTTCGGCGCGCCGGCAATCCCTACACGCCCAACGACTGCGTACTGGACGGCGAAGCCACGGCCGGGCCCCGGCTGGCGCTGGTCACCGGACCCAACATGGCGGGCAAGTCGACCTTCCTGCGCCAGAACGCCCTGCTGGTGATCCTCGCCCAAGCCGGGGCCTTCGTGCCGGCGCGGTCGATGCGGCTGGGCGTCGTCGACCGGCTGTTCAGCCGCGTGGGATCGGGTGACGACCTCGCGCGCGGCCGCTCCACCTTCATGACCGAGATGGTCGAGACCGCGGCGATCCTCAGTCAGGCGGGCGAGCGCAGCTTCGTCGTGCTGGACGAGATCGGGCGCGGCACGGCCACCTATGACGGCCTGGCCATCGCCTGGGCGGTGACCGAGGCCCTGCACGACCGGGCGCGGAGCCGCACACTGTTTGCCACCCACTATCACGAGCTGGCGGCGCTGGAGGAACGGCTGTCGGGTCTGGCCAACCTGTCGATGCGTGTGCGCGAATGGGAGGGCGAGCTGGTCTTCCTGCACGAGGCGGCGGCCGGGGCGGCGGATCGCAGCTATGGCGTCCAGGTCGCGCGGCTGGCGGGCGTGCCGCCTCAGGTGGTGGCCCGGGCCCAGTCGGTGCTCGAGACGCTGGAGGGACGGGGACGATCGGCCGGACGCCTGGCCGAACTGCCCCTGTTCGCCGCCGTAGCCGAGCCGGCCGCGCCGCCGCCCGGACCCACGCCGTTGGAGCGGGCGCTGGCCGAAGTGGAGCCCGACGACCTTTCGCCTCGCGAGGCGCTGGAGGCGCTCTATCGCCTCAAGGCGCTGAGGGGTTAGCCGCCGGGGTCGCGAAATTGAGGACGCAGACGGTGCGCCAGACCGGATGCGGCCCGCACCAGGCCCCGACCCGTTGATAGGTCGGGCTGAACAGGATGGTCCGGTGTCCCCGGTCCGGGACGCCGTCGTCGACGATCAACTGCATGACCGCCTGCTCCGGCGTCGGGCCGTAGACGATGGCCTCGCCCGTGGCCCGCCAGCGGCCGTGGCGGCGCATGCGGTCGGTCGGGCTCGACCCGTCGCCTCCCGTGTGTCCGACCTGGCCGGTGCGGCTCTGATCGAGGCCGTGAGACGCCGCGGCGCGGTCCAGAAGCGTCGAGCGGGCGAGGGCCGGCAAGGCGGGCTGCGTCTCCAGAAACCGGATCGCCTCGTCGACGGCGGCGACGCCCTCCTGCGTCACCACGGCGATCTCGCCGGGTCGCTGGAAGCGGTCGCCCGTAAACAGGCCGCGGAATTCGCGCGCGCGTCGGGCGTAGGCCCGGGGGTTGCGGCGGGCCTCATTCAGTTCCGCCAGCATCGCCTCAATGCCGTCCGTGTCAGCGGCCCGGGACGGTCCGGGGACCACCGACGGTGCCGCCGCCGGGGCGCAGGCAGACCCGATGAGCAGGGCGGCCAAGGGGGTCAGGACAAGTCGGTGAAGGCGGCGCATGACGCGAGCCTGCCAGCGTCTGATGCGGTGCGCCAGACGGCGGTCTATACCGGGAGCATGAGCGACCGCCGCCGCGCCCCGACGACCGACGCCATCGACCCTTGGGCCGCCGCCGCCCGGGCCGCCGATCCGCGCGCTGCCGTGGCCCCCCTGGTTTCGGATCTCCTGAACTCCGGGCGTGAGCGGGCGACGCGCCGGCTGGAGGCCGGAGGCGACGGCGTGGAGGTGGCCCGCCTCTATGCCCAGGCCGCGGATGAGGCCCTGGCGGCGCTGTGGGACTTCGCGGCCGACCAGCTGTACCCGGCGGCCAATCCGACCCAGGCCGAGCGGCTCTCGCTGCTGGCGGTCGGTGGATACGGGCGCGGCGTGCTGGCCCCCCACTCGGACCTCGACGTGCTGTTTCTGCGGCCGTGGAAGGTCACGCCGCGCGCCGAGCAGGTGACGGAATTCGTGCTCTACGTCCTGTGGGATCTGGGTCTGAAGGTGGGCTCCGCCGCCCGCTCAGTCGACGAATGCCTGAAGCTGGCGAAGGCCGACATGACGATCCGCACGGCGCTGCTGGAGGCGCGGCCGCTGGCGGGCGACGCGGCGCTGGCGGCGGAGATGATCGACAAGTTCCGCGCCCAGGTGCGCAAGGCCGATCCCCGCCCCTTCATCGCCGCGAAGCTGGCCGAACGGGACGCCCGCCACGAGAAGGCGGGCGCGGTGCGGAACCGGGTGGAGCCGAACGTGAAGGACGGCAAGGGCGGGCTGCGTGACCTCAATGCCCTGTTCTGGATCGCGCGCGGTCTGTCGCCGGACAGCCCGAACGGGGAGGCGACTCTGGCCGACATCCTGACGGCGCGCGAGCGGCGGCTGTTCGCCGAGGCCTTCGACTTCCTGTGGCGGGTACGGCACCACATGCACCTGACCGCCGGCCGGGCGGTGGAGGCCCTGACCTTCGATCTGCAGCCCGAGGTCGCGCGCCGAATGGGGTGGCGCGGGCGCGGTGACGAGCCGGCGGTGGAGCGGTTCATGCGTCGCTACTTCATCGTGGCGGGCGACGTCGGCGCCCTGACCCGCGCCTTCTCGGCCCAGCTGGAGGCGCGCGGCCAGAAAGCGACGATGTCCCTGTCGCGGCTGTTCGCCCCCCGCCCCAAGAAGCTGTCCACCGAAGGTTTCCTGACCGTCGGAGGCCGGCTGTCGGTCGCTGGACCGGAGGTGTTCACCGGCGACCCGGTGAAGCTGCTGGACCTGTTCCGGGTCATGGACGCCGAGGATCTGGACCTGCATCCGGACGCCTTCGCGGCCGTGTCGCGTTCACTCAACCTCGTGACTCCGCAGCTGCGACGGAATCCGGAGGCAGCGCGCGCCTTTCTGGACGTGCTGGCGCGGGGGCAGCGGCCCTATCGCGTGCTCAGCGTGATGAACTCGGTCGGTCTGCTGGGCCGCTTCCTGCCCGAATGGGGCCGGATCGTGGGCCAGACCCAGTTCAACATGTACCACGCCTACACCGTCGATGAGCACACGCTGCAGGCGGTGGGGATCATCAACGACATCCAGCGCGGCAAGCTGAAGGACGATCACCCGCTGGCCAGCGAGATCGTGCACCGCATCGTCGACTTCGAGGCGCTGATGCTGGGCATGCTGCTCCACGACGTGGGCAAGGGCGGCGACCGGGGGCAGCTGGAGGACGGTGCCATCGCCGCCCGGCGGGCATGCCAGCGGCTGGGCGTCGACGCGCGGCGGATCGAGCTGGTGTGCTGGCTGGTGGCCAACCACCTGGCCCTGTCGGACGTGGCCCAGAAGCGGGACGTGTCGGACCCGGCGACGGTGCGCGCCTTCGCCGAACGGGTCGGGGATCCCGAGCGGCTGCGCATGCTGCTTGTGCTGACCGCCGCCGATGTGCGGGCCGTGGGGCCTGGCGTCTTCAACAGCTGGAAGGGCGGACTGATGCGCGACCTGTTCCTGCGCGTCGACGCCCTGTTCCGCGGCGAGGACGCCGACGAGGTCGATCCCGCAGAAGGGTTCGAAGCGCTTCTTCAGCGCGCCCGGACCGGAGGCGCGGCGTCGGACGCCGTGGTGGACTGGGAGGGCGACCGGCATGGCGGGCGCGCGACGACGCGGGTGGCGGTGGCGGCGGCCGACCGCCCACGCCTGTTCGCCGACCTGGCCGCCGTGCTGGCAGCGGAGGGGGCTGACGTGGTCGGCGCCCGGATCGGCTCGGTCGGCGACGGTCTGACGCTGGACGTATTTGAGGTGCAGGACGGGGCGGCGCGCCCCTACGGCCAGGACGAACCGCGCCGCCTGTCCCGCCTGCTGGAACGGCTGACGAAGGCGGCTGGTGCGAATCCTGCGCGGCCGGCCGTCCCGCCCGCCGACGCGCTGAGCGCGCGTCGGGCGACTTTCGAGGTGCGCCCGGTGGTGATGATCGACCTCGACACGGTGGACGACGCGGCGGTGGTGGAGGTGTCGGGTCCCGACCGACCCGGTCTGCTGGCGGCGCTCGCGGGCGTGCTGGCCGACGGCGGCTGGCAGGTCCGCTCCGCCCACGTCGCCGGCTTCGGCGAGCGGGCGGTCGACGCCTTCTATCTGACCGAACGGGACGGCGGAAAACCGAAGGCGGGCAAACGCCTGGAGGCCCTGCGGGACGCACTGGCGGGGGTGCTGGAGGACAAACCGCCGACCGTCGCTGAGGGACGCCCCATCACCCCGGTCAGGGCGTCGACCCGCGACGTGTCCGACCTGACCCGGCCGCCCGTTTCGCGACGGCGCAAAGCGGGATAAGCCGAAGGCGAACCTTTTCGACGGGACGACCGGACCTTGACCTTCACGCCCGAGCCCCCGTCCGGCCAGACCGCCGCCGAAACCCCGACCACCCCCGTCCAGCCGCCGAAAAAGGGCGGCGGCATGCTGCGCTCCTCGGCCATCTTCTCGGGACTGACGCTGGTCAGCCGGCTGGTCGGATTCGCCCGCGACGTGGTCATCACGGCGGCGCTGGGTGCCTCGGCCGGACCGGCGGCGGACGCCTACAATACGGCGCTGAGTTTCCCGAACCTGTTTCGCCGCATCTTCGCCGAGGGCGCGTTCGCCGCCGCCTTCGTGCCGGCTTACACCAGGACGCTCAAGACCGAGGGTGCCGAGCAAGCCGACAAGGTGGCGACCCAGGCGCTGGCGGCCGTGGCTTTCGCCACCGTGCTGCTGACCGTCGCCGCGCAGCTGGCCATGCCGTGGATCATGACGGTCATCAACGTCGGCTTCCTGGACGATCCGGCGCGCTTCAAGCTGGCCGTGGTCCTGACCCAGATCACCATGCCCTACCTGCCGTGCATGGCGATCGCGGCCCTGCTCAGCGGCGTGCTGAACGCGCGGGGCCGGTTCATCGTCTCGGGTGCGTATCCGATCCTGCTGAACCTTATCATGCTGGTCGCGGTCATCCCGGCCCAGGGCGGCCAGATCGGCGCGGCCTACGCTGCCAGCTGGGCCGTGCTGGTGGCGGGCGTCAGCCAGGCCGGGCTGTGCTGGTGGGGCGCGCGCAAGGCGGGGGCCGACATCCGTCTTGCCCTGCCGCGCCTGACGCCTCCGGTGAAGGCCATCATCATCACCGCCATCCCGGCCGCGATCGGCAATTCGGCGACCCAGATCAACGTCTTCATCTCGGGCAACCTGGCCAGCTTCGTGGACGGCGGGCGGACCTGGCTGGCGACGGCGGACCGGCTGTACCAGCTGCCTCTGGGGCTGGTCGGCGTAGCCATCGGCATCGCCCTGCTGCCGCGCCTGTCGGCGGCGGTGGCGACCAGGGATCACGCACAGGAACAGGCGGCGATGGACGAGGCGGTCATTCTGTCCATGGCGCTGACTCTGCCGGCGGCCGCGGCGCTGATGGCCATGCCCTATTTCCTGATCGACGGCCTGTTCACGCGGGGCGAGTTCCTGGCGGTCGACGCGCGGGCCACGGCAGCGGCCCTGTTCCAGTTCGGCTGGGGGGTCCCGGCCTTCGTCCTGATCCGTATCCTGTCCCCCGGCTTCTTCGCCCGGGGCGACACCCGAACGCCGATGACCTTCGCCCTGGTGTCGGTGGCCGTGAACGCGGCGCTGGCCTTCGCCCTGTTCTACGGCGGTATGGGCGTGGCGGGCGTGGCGGCGGCGGTGTCAGGCGCGGCCTGGACCAACGCCCTGCTGCTGGGCCTGCAACTGTGGCGGACCGGGCACTGGAAGCCGGGCCCGGCGGTGGTCGGGCGCGTGGCGCGGATCGCGCTGGCGGCGCTGGGACTGGCCGGCGCAGTCTGGGCGGCGCAGCTGGGCCGGCCGCAGATCGAGGCCGCGGTCGACGCCGTGCTGGGTGGGCTGACGCACGGCCACGGCGGCAAGGAGATCGCCCTGATCCTGACCACTGCGGCAGGCGGTCTGGCCTATGTGGCGCTGGCCTTCGCCACCCGCGCGGTGACGCCGGCGGAAGTGCGCAAGCTGATCCGTCGCGGCCGATGAGCTTGCGGGCGGGGCGGGGCTGAGGCAAAGCCCGGATCATGTCCGAGACCGCGTCCCCCACCGCCCCCGTCTATGCCGGCCCGCGCCGCATCCTGTCCGGGATCCAGGCCTCCGGCGCCCTGCACCTGGGCAACTATCTGGGCGCGCTGAAGCGGTTCACCCAGTTGCAGGATCAGGGCGCGCCCTGCTTCCTGTTCGTGGCCGACCTGCACGCCATCACCGTCTGGCAGGATCCGAAGCTGCTGGCGGCCCAGACGCGCGAGATCGCCGCGGCCTATCTGGCGTCGGGACTGGATCCCGCCAAATCGGTGATCTTTCCCCAGTCGGCGGTGCGGGCGCACGCAGAGCTGGCCTGGATCTTCAACTGCGTCGCCCGCCTCGGCTGGCTGGACCGGATGACGCAGTTCAAGGAGAAGTCCGGCAAGCATAAGGAACGCTCGTCGGTCGGCCTCTACACCTATCCGGTGCTGCAGGCGGCGGACATCCTGCTGTACAAGGCGACCGAGGTGCCGACCGGCGAGGACCAGAAGCAGCATCTCGAGCTGACCCGCGACATCGCCGCCAAGTTCAACGGCGACTTCGATGTTCCCGGCTACTTCCCGCTGCCGGAGCCGCTGACGCAGGGGCCCGCCCCGCGGGTCATGAGCCTGCGCGACGGCGCGGCCAAGATGTCCAAGTCCGACCCCTCGGACCAGTCGCGCATCAACCTGACCGACGACGCCGACACCATCGCGGGCAAGATCCGCAAGTCCAAGACCGACATGGGCGTGATGCCGGAGCCGGGCGAGAGCCTGGACGAGCGCCCCGAGGTGCGGAACCTGCTGACCATCTATGCCGCCCTGTCGGACCGGACGCGCGACGACGTGATCGCCGAGTTCGCGGGTCAGGGCTTCGGCGCCTTCAAGCCGAAGCTGGCCGATCTGGCGGTGGCGTCGATGGCCCCCGTCACGGCCGAGATGCGCCGCCTGATGGCCGACCCCGCCGAGATCGACCGTGTGCTGGGCGACGGTGCCGAACGCGCCGCGGCCGTGGCCGACGTCACCGTGGCCGAGGTCAAGGACATCGTGGGATTCTGGAGGGGATGATGCGATTTCACCTGGTCGGCGCGATCTGCGCCATCGTGACGGCGGCGGCCGGTGCGGCCCATGCCCAAAACGCGCCCGCCTCGGCGCAGGTCGGCGATCTGACGATCAGCCAGGGCCACATGATGGGCTGGGCCGGCGGCGGCACGCCACTGGGCGGCGAGGTGGCCTTCACGGTGGAGAATGCGGGCGTCGAGCCGGACCGGGTAGTGTCGGTGTCCACGCCCGCCGGGCCGAGCGGAGAGGTGTCCGTCCAGGTGGCACGCGACGGCCGCGCCGTGAGGCTGGAGCCCGGCGACCTGACGCTGGCGGCGGCGACGGGGGACGGCCCGGGTCTGTCGCGGGTGACCACCACCCTGACCGGCCTGACGCACGGCGCGCCGTCGTCGGTGGCGACGACGATCACCGTCACTTTCGAGCGCGCCGGCGAGGTGACGATCTCGGCCGGACCCGTGTCGCCCGCGCCACCTCCGGGCTGACGGCGGTCTTCGGACCTCGCCTTCCCGAGTGTCGCTGACGACGGGGCCAAGCGGCGCTATAGGCCAGTCATGCCCCACCCGCTCGACCGGCCGATCTGGAGTTCGCTGACCACGCGGCAGGCGCATCTGGCCGTCGGCGACGGGCGCGCCCTGCGGTTCGACGCGGACTACGCCCTGTTCGCCGCCGGCACCGACGCCGGGCCGGAGGCGGCGGAGGCGGTGGGCACCCTGATCCCCGAAGGCGGCGTCGTGGGTCTGGTCGAGGCCGGGCCGGTGGCCCTGCCCACGACCGCCCGCGTCGTGACCCAAGCCGCCTGCGTGCAGATGACGCTGCAGACGCTTGCGCCCTCGCGCGCCGCAGACCCCGACTGGATCGACCTCACCGACGCCGACGCGCCGGAGATGCTGGCGCTGGCGACACTGACCGAGCCCGGGCCATTCTTCCGCAAGACCCACCAACTGGGCGACTTCGTCGGCGTGCGCATCGACGGGCGGCTGGCGGCCATGGCCGGTGAGCGGATGCGGCCCGAGGGCTTCACCGAAGTGTCGGGCGTCTGCGCCCACCCGGACTTTCGCGGGCGCGGCCTGGCCGGTGCCCTGATGCGGATCGTGACCGCACGGATCCTGGCGCGGGGCGAGACGCCGTTCCTGCACGCCTATGCTCACAAGCCCGAGGCGCTGGCGCTGCATCAGGCGGTCGGCTTTTCGGTGCGCACACCGATCACCTTCACGGTTCTGACCCGGAGCGACGACGATGAGCGAACATACGGCCACGGTTGAGTGGACGCGCGGCGGCCAGCCCTTTTCCGACGGACGCTATTCCCGGGCGCACGACTGGCGGTTCGACGGAGGGGCGACGGTGCGAGGGTCGTCCGCCCCGCCGGTGCCGGGTTCGGACCCGGCCGCGGTGGACCCGGAAGAGGCGCTGGTGGCCGCGGTGTCGAGCTGCCACATGCTGTTCTTCCTCGCCTTTGCGGCCAAGGCCGGACTTGTGGTCGACCGGTATTCGGACGCCGCCTCGGGCACGCTGGGCAAGGACGATCGGGGCCGGGTCTCGATGACGGAGATCGTCCTGCGGCCGCGCATCGACTGGGCCGGCGAGGGGCCGACGGCCGAGGCTTTGGCCGACCTGCACCACCGGGCCCACGAGAGCTGCTACCTGGCCAACTCGGTGCGGGGCGAGGTTCGCGTCGAGGCCTAGGGTGCGACCGCCACGTCCTCGAGCAGGCGTCGGAAGCGGTCCAGTGCCTGGGTCGTGAGGCCGTCGTCGTAGCGCATGGGCGGCGCGTTCATCGGCTCGTCGAAGCTGTGCGTGCCCTCCGCGATCCAGGTCTCGACCTCGGCACCGCAGTTGCGGACCATGTCGTGCACGCGCTCGGCGTTGCGCACCGTGGTCAGGTGATCGCGGCGGGCGACCACAGCCAGGGTACGCGGGCAGTGCCGCCACGGTCGCATCCGGTTCAGCGCCGCCACGCCGACGTAAGGATAGGCCAGGAAGGTCGCGCGCACGCCGGACAGGTCGCCTTCGTGCGCGTCCGTCACGCCCAGCGCGCCGGGGCGGGCCGGATCGGCGCTCATCGCCTCCATGATGCCCCAGCCGCCGTGGCTCCATCCGGCCAGCGCCAGGGCAGAGGCGTCCACGTCGGGCCGTTGCGAGACGCCTTGCACGGTCGCCAGAACGTCGCCGCCGCGTTCCCAGCCCCGAAACATCAGGCCGGTGCAGACCGTGGCCATCGCCCATTCCCGCGACCAGCCGCGCGCCGCATAGGAATCCACGATCACCGCCCGCCAACCCACCGCCACCGCAGCCTCCGCATAGCGCGGCAGATGGGCCCGCACCCCGCCGCAGCCATGAAACAGCAAGGCGGTCGGCCTCGGGTGCCCATCATCGGGCCCGTGCCACGCCACATGCGGTTCGAGCCGGGCCCAGCGGGCGGAGAGTGTATCCATGCTCCGACCTAACTCTTCTCCCGCAAGGGGAGAAGGATCCCGTCCCGCCATTACGCATGTTTCACCTACCTTACGCCGCTTTCACTTGAGCGCGAGCGGGCGGCGACCCATCGTGGCGGCTCAATCCCCGGAGCCCCTGCAATGCGTCTTCACCTCGCCTTGGCCACCCTCACCGCTGCTGTCCTGACCGCCGGCACCGCCGCGGCTCAGGATCCCGCCACGGACGGCGAGTACCGCGTCGCCCTGACGAAGATGCTCACCGAGACGACCCAGGGCGTCTGCCCCGCCGACGTCATGGCCGACGATCTGTTGGAGGCCTGCGAGGGCCAGGTCGCCCAGATGGCGCCGGCGCTGCAGTCGCTGGGTGGCATCGTCTCGATGAATTTCATCGGCGCGGAAGGCGAAGGTGCCGGCAAGATCGAGCGCTACGAAGTTACCTATGACGCCGGCCCGACCCTGACCTGGTTCATCGGCGACCGCGGTGCCGACGGCCGCTTCACCTCGGCGGGCACGGGCCGCTGATGCGCGCGACCCTTGCCACCGCCGCGGTCGTCGTGGCCCTCCTGACGGCAGGTGCCGCCGCCGCCCAGGACCCGTCGAAGGACGGGGAGTATCGCGGCTCGCTCGTCAAGGTCATGGACTCCCTGGCCGCCGGTGACTGCGACGCCGACGTCATGACCGGCGACCTGCTGGCCGCCTGCGACACCGAACTGGCCCCGGTCACCTCAGCCCTGCAGATGCTCGGCGCGCCGCTGGACGTCCTCTTCCTCCGCGCAGAGGGCGAGGGCAGCGAGCGGATCGAGTTCTACGAAGTCCACTATTCCGTGGGTCAGATCCTGACCTGGGGTCTCGGCGGCCTCGAGGACGGCAGGTTCACCCAGCTGTCGGTCGACAGCAACTGAACCCGCCGTCCTGATCGTCAGGCCGCCTTGGCCTGCATGGCCTCGGCGTTGACCGTGGCGTCGGCGATGCCGGTCAGGTCCTCGTCGGTCCGGGACTCTTCCTGCAGGGTCTCGTCCAGCAGGGCGGCCGCGTCGTCCAGCCCCAGCACCAGGGCCCAGCGCTTCAGCGTGCCGTAGCGCGTGATCTCATAGTGTTCGACCGCTTGGGCGGCAGCCAGCAGGCCGGCGTCCAGCGCGGCCGTGTCCTTGTATTCCTCGGCGATCTCGTCGCCCTCGGCCAGGATGCCCTCGATGGCGTCGCAGGTCTTGCCGCGCGCCGGCTTGCCGATGATCTCGAACACCTGCTGCAGGCGCTCGATCTGGCCCTCGGTCTGGCCGATGTGCTTCTCGAACGCTGCCTTCAGCTCGGGCGACTGGGCCGCGCGGACCATCTTGGGCAGGGACTTCAGGATCTTCCGCTCGGCGTAATAGATGTCCTTGAGCGTGTCGTGGAACAGGGTGTCGAGAGTCTTCTCGGCCATGGGGTGTCTCCGATTGTCGTGGACTGCCGGAAACCCCCGCGTGGCGGGAGGTTCCTATGTCGCCGAGGCGACTCCAGGCTGCCCGTGGACCTCGTCCAGCCGGGGTTTCAGCATGTGCCAGCACTCGCACGCCGCGGCCTCAAGACCCGGTCGGTCAACGATGCGGATGACCCCCCGGCTGTAGGCGATGACCTTGCGCCGGCGCAGTTGCGACGCCGCCTCGCTGACCGTCGAGCGCCGCGCCCCGATCAGGCGCGCCAGCTCCTCCTGTCGGAAGAAGAGCGTCTCGTTCGGCGACAGGTCGCGCGCCGTCAGGATCCATCTAGCAATGCGGTCGGGCACCGGGTGCAGGGCGTTGCACGCCGCCGTCTGCGCCGCCTGCGCCTGATACAGGTCCGTCAGGGCCAGCAGGCGCGCCATCAGGCCCGGCCGCTGCATCGCCAGCGCCCGCAGCGGTCCCACGCCCACAACCCAGGCCTCTCCGCCAGCGCGACACAGTATCACCCACGCACACGGCCGGTCCGCCATGAAGGGGGCCAGGCCCGTCAGTCCCTCGTGGCCGATCACGGCCGTCTCCACCGCCGTGCCGTCGGCGAATCTCACGACGTTGGCGAACTGGGCGTCGATGGGGAAATGCACCTCGGTCAGGGTCGCGCCCTGAGGCACCATGGTCTGCTCCGAGGTCACGGACACGCGTCGCAGAAGGGGCCGCAGCGCCGCGGCCTCCTCGGGTTCGAGCGCAGCGATGAACAGGTTTTCCGGTGACTGGGGCATCCTGCCCCAACGCGCCACGGTCGCGCTTGGCTCCCTGTGTCGTGCGCCGGGCACAAAGCCGGAACACCGGATGCTAGACCCCTGTTCGACAGGGACACAGAGCATGCCGACCTACTTCTGCTTCATCGAGCGCGACCTCATGGGCACGCCGCATATGGAGGCGCTGGACGCCGAGACGCCCGAACAGGCCATGCTTCAGGCCGAGGCGTTGTTGCGCACCCACGCCAGCGGCATCGCCGCCCACGTCATTCTGGACGAGCGGCGGATCGGCAGCGTCCGCGCCGAACGGTCGCGGGACGCCTGATCAGCTGCGCTTCAGGTCCGGCGGCGTCGCCTCTTCGGTCAGGATGCGGATGGCCTCCTCGACGCTGACCAGCTCCTGCGCCTGACTGCCCAGGCGGCGGATGGCGACCTGACCGTTCTCGGCCTCGTTGCGTCCGACCACGGCGATGACCGGCACCTTGGCGACGGAGTGTTCGCGCACCTTGTAGCCGACCTTTTCGTTGCGCAGGTCGCTCTCGACACGCAGGCCCGCGGCGCGGAACTTCGCGGCCACTTCCTCCGCATACGGATCAGCCTCCGACACGATGGTCGCCACGACCGCCTGAACGGGTGCCAGCCACAGCGGGAAGGCCCCGGCGTAGTTCTCGATCATGATGCCGATGAACCGCTCGAACGACCCCAGGATCGCCCGGTGCAGCATCACCGGCCGGTGCTTCTGGCCGTCCTCGCCGGTGTATTCCGCGCCCAGTCGTTCGGGCAGCACATAGTCAAGCTGGATCGTGCCGCAGGTCCATTCGCGGCCGATGGCGTCCTTGACGATGAAGTCCAGCTTGGGGGCGTAGAAGGCGCCGTCGCCCGGCGTCACCACCGGCTCGGTCCCGGCCGCCCGCGCGGCCTCGGCCATCAGCGCCTCGGCCTTGTCCCAAAATTCGTCGCTGCCGGCCCGCGTCTCCGGCCGGGTGCCCAGCGAGATGTAGGCCGTCTCCATGCCCAGATCGGCGTGGACGCTGCGCGCCAGCTCGATGAAGGCCGCCGTCTCCTCGACGATCTGGTCCTCGCGGCAGAAGATGTGGGCGTCGTCCTGCACGAAGCCGCGCACCCGCATCAGCCCGTGCAGCGAGCCCGACGGCTCGTACCGGTGGCACGCCCCGAACTCGGCCATGCGCAGCGGCAGCTCGCGATACGACCGCTGGCCCTGGTCGAAGATCTGCACGTGGCCCGGGCAGTTCATCGGCTTCAGGCTCAGTTCCTCGCCCTCGACCGTCTCGCAGACGAACATGTTGGGCCGGTACTTCTCCCAGTGGCCCGAGGCCTCCCAGAACTTCCGGTCCAGCACCTGGGGCGTCTTGACCTCGACATAGCCCGCAGCGTCCAGGCGGCGGCGCATGTAGGCCTCGATGACCCGCCACAGCACCCACCCCTTGGGGTGCCAGAAGACCATGCCGCGGCCTTCCTCCTGCATGTGGAACAGGGTCATCGTCCGGCCCAGCTTGCGGTGGTCGCGCTTCTCGGCCTCCTCGACGCGCGCCAGATGGGCGTCGAGGTCCTCCTTCGTCGCCCAGGCCGTGCCGTAGATGCGCTGCAGCTGCTCGCGCTTGCTGTCCCCGCGCCAATAGGCGCCGGCCAGCTTGGTCAGCTTGAACGCCTTGCCGACGTGGCGCGTCGAGGGGAAGTGCGGCCCCCGGCACAGGTCGATCCAGTCGCCCTGCTTGTACAGGGTGATCGTCTGGTCGCCGGGCAGGTCGCGGATCAGCTCGGCCTTGAACTTCTCGCCCTTCGTCTCGAAGAATTGGATCGCGTCGTCGCGGTCCCAGACCTCGCGCTCGAACTTGGCGTCGCGGTCGACGATCCGCCCCATCTCCTTCTCGATCGCGGCGAAGTCGTCGGTCGAGAACGGCTCCTCGCGGAAGAAGTCGTAATAGAATCCGTCCTCGATCGCCGGGCCGATGGTCACCTGGGTGCCGGGGAACAGGGTCTGCACGGCCTCGGCCAGCACGTGCGCCGTGTCGTGGCGGATGGTGTACAGGGCCTCCGGGTCGTCCCTCATGATCAGGCGGAAGTCGCCGCCGGTCTCCAGCTCGCGCGACATGTCGCGCTGCTCGCCGTTCAGCTCGGCCAGCAGGGCCTTCTTGGCCAGGGACGGCGAGATGGACTGGGCCACGTCGCGGGCCGTCGATCCGGCCGGATACTGGCGCACGGCGCCGTCGGGGAATTTCAGTTCGATCATTCTGCGGTCTTCTTGGGCGGCACGGGGTCGTAGCCCGACGACCCCCATGGGTGGCACTTACACAGGCGGCGGGCCGTCAGCCATCCCCCGCGGACCGGCCCATGGGCGATCAGGGCGTCGCGGGCATAGTCGGAACAGGTCGGCAGGAACCGGCACTGCTGTCCGAACACCAGGCTGAACGACAGCTTGTAGGCCCGGTGGGCCAGCCGAACGCCGCGTTCATAGGGTCCTTCGCCGGTCGCCATTGCCGCGCTTATCCCCGATGCCGGGGACGACGGCTAGGCCGAACCGGCGCCGCGAGTTCGCTCGGCTTCCTGCTCTTCCCAGCTCGGCTCCGCATAATAGGGCGGGCTCCAGGTCAGGCGGTTCGTCACGGCGTCCTCGATGGCGTCGCACAGGGCCTCGATCCCCACCATGGTGGAGGCGTGCCGCGCCGGATAGTCGGCCACGGGCTTCAGGATGCGCAGCCCCTCGAACCGGCCCGCCGGTCCCTCGCCGCCGGACTTCAGCATGTCGCGCATCGCGTCGCGCGCGGCCCGCGCCTCGGTCAGGTTCGTGCCCACAGCGTGGGTCCCGACGATCGACGCCGCCGCCTGGCCCAGGGCGCAGGCCTTCACGTCGTGGGCGAAATGTTCGACCACCGTGCCGCGGCCGATCTTCACATCGACGATCGCGCGGGATCCGCACAGCTTCGCCGTCCGCTCGCCTGTGCCGTGAGGCAGCTCCAGCCGGCCGGCGTGCGGCAGGTCCGCGGCCAGCCGCAGGATGTCCTTGCTGTAGATCGCGTCGATCATGGCGCAGATATAGGGCGTCGGATCCGGTCGGGCGACCCTACTGCAGCGAGCTCCAGGTCCGGGCACCCGCGCCGGTCCCGTCGGCCGACCTCTGCCGGATCCAGGCCAGGTTGGCGTCGGCCATCTCCGGCGGCAGGTCGCGGCGCAGCATGCGCTCGGCCTCGCCCAGTTCACCCTTCAGGCCCAGCACCAGCGCCAGGTTCTGCCGCACCTGCAGTCCCGCCTCGGGGTGAACGGCGGCCCGGCGCAGCAGGCCTTCGGCCACCGTCAGATCGCCGGCCATCATCGGCCCCATGGCCATGTTGGTCAGGATGGCGGGATTCTCGGGCGACAGGGCCAGTCCCTGGGCCCAGGCCGCCGCGGCGTCCTCCGGCCGGCGGGTTTGCTCAAAGGCCACGCCCAGCAGCGAGTGCGCCCGCCAGTCGCGCGGTGCCAGCTGCGCCGCCCGCTCCAGATGGGCAATGCCGTAAAAGGCCTGCCCGCGCGCGATGTGGGCGCGACCGGCCTCCAGCAGAGCCTCGACGTTGTCGGGCTGAACCACCAGCGCGCGCTCGGCGGCCTCGGCCGCTTCCTGGTGCCGGCCCAGTTCGCGCAAGGCGCGGGGCAGGGCAGCGGCGGCCTCCGGATCGGCGGGGTTCTTCTCGAACTCCTGCGACCAGAACAGACTGCGGCTCAGGGGGTCCATCCGCTCATAGCTCGCGCGGGTCTCGGCCGGGGTCGGGGCCGTCTGCTGCTGCGCCAGCACGGGCCCCGCGAGCAGGGTCAGGGCGGTTGCGGCGAGGATGAGGGTGCGCGACATGGGCGGGGTCCGTTCGGCGTCGCGGTCGAGGATCGCCGCGCCGCGTCAAGGGACCGTTAACGCTCGCTCGCCGGAGATGCCCGCATGACCGCCGCCGCCGACGTCCTGATCGCCGCGTCCGCCGCCGCCCTTCCGGTGCGCCCGGCGCGAGGGGCGGACGCGCGCGACGGAGCGGCCGCGGCCTGGGCGGCGGCGCACGACTTCACCGGCAAGCCCGGGCAGGTGCTGATCGTGCCGGGCCCCGACGGCACACCCGATCACGTCCTGCTGGGCGTCGGCGACACGGCCGTCGACCCGATGGCGGGCCGGGCGCTGGCGGCGAAGCTGCCGGCCGGCGACTGGCGTCTGGACGGATGGGCGGAGGCGGAGGCGCACGCCCTCGCCCTCGCCTTCGCCCTCGGGGCGTACCGGTTCGATCGCTACAAGGCGAAGTCCGCGCCCCGTCCGCGGCTGGTCGCGCCGCGGGGCCTCGATCTGACCGTGACCCGCGCCCTCGTCGACGCCTGTTTCCGCGTGCGCCGCATGGTCGACACCCCCGCCGCCGACATGGGCCCCGCCGAGATCGAGGCCGAGGCGCGCGGGGTGGCGGAGGCGCACGGCGCGTCGTTCCAGATCACCGTCGGTGACGCCCTGCTGGAAGCAAACTATCCGGCCGTGCACGCCGTCGGCCGCGCCGCCGCCCCGCACCGCGCCCCGCGGCTGATCGAGATCGGCTGGAACCTCGACGCGACCGACCGCCCGCTGGTCGCCTTGGTCGGCAAGGGTGTGGCTTTCGATTCGGGCGGGCTGGACATCAAGCCGGCCGCCGGAATGCGTAACATGAAGAAGGACATGGGCGGCGCCGCCCACGTCCTCGGCCTCGCCCAGTTGATCATGGGTGCCGGGCTTCACGTGCGGCTGGTCGTGCTCGTCGCGGCGGTCGAGAACGCCATCTCCGGCGACGCCTTCCGTCCCGGCGATGTGCTGCAGACCCGCAAGGGGCTGACGGTCGAGGTCGGCAACACCGACGCCGAGGGCCGGCTGATCCTGGCCGACGCCCTGACCCGCGCGGGCGAGCATTCGCCGGACCTGACCCTCGATTTCGCTACCTTGACCGGCGCGGCGCGCATCGCGCTGGGGCCGGAGCTGCCGCCGCTCTACACCGATGACGAGACCCTCGCGGCTGACTTGCTCGCGGCCTCGGTCCGGGTCGGCGACCCGCTGTGGCGCATGCCGCTCTGGCCGGGATATCGTACCTCGGTGGAGGCCGAGATCGCGGACCTGCGCAACGATTCCGCCCCGTGGGCCCAAGCGGGATCGGTCACCGCCGCCCTGTTCCTGCAACGCTTCGCGCCGCAGACGGGCGTATGGGCCCACCTCGACGTCTTCGCCTGGAACCCCCGCGCCCGCGCCGGCTGGCCCGAGGGCGGCGAGGCGCAAGGGATCCGCGCCGCCTTCGACATGATCGAGCGCCGCTACGCGGCGAAGGGATAGGGCTTAGGGCTTAGGCAAGGATCAGGACCTCGTCGCCCCTAAGCCCTAATTCCTAAGCCCTAAGCCCTCCGCGTTAACGGCCCTTTCGGCCTTCCGCGTCAGGATCGTCGACGAACCGGACCCGACGTTTGCCGCACGACCTTCACAGCCCGGACCCGCGCTTCCTGCCTGCGCGCCCCGCCTTCGCCGCCCAGGCGCTGGAGGGCATCTTCCGCGCGCCGGAGTATCGCGCGACCGAGGCGATGCGCGGCTCGTCGTCCGTGACGCCGCTGTTCGACGACGACGGCAATGAAATCTCCCAGCTGCTGTTCGGAGAGGCGTTCGACGTCCTCATGGCGGAAGGCGACCGGGCCTGGGGCCAGTGCCGCCGCGACGGCGTGGTCGGCTGGATCGACGCCGGTGCCCTGACCGCCGGAGCCGGTGCCCCGACCCATCGCGTGGCCTCCGTCGGGGGCAGCCTGCCGTTGAACGCCCTCGTCGACGCCGCGCACGACCCGGTCGGCGACGTGGCGCTGATGCCGGTGGGCGAGTTCGAGACCGATCTTGCGGCGGTAGCGGAACGCCTGTTGCGCGCGCCGCACCTGCTGGGCGGGCGCACGGAGCGCGGCACGGACTGCGCCGGCCTGGTGCAGGCCTGCCTGATCGCCTGCGGTCGCGCCGCGCCGCGCTACGCCGACGGGCAGGCGGAACTGGGTCACGCGGTGGTCCGATCCGACCTGCGTCGCGGCGACGTCATCGTCTGGCCGCACGCCGCGGGGGGACCCGGCTGGAACGGACATTCGGCCGTCGCCCTGGACGCGGACATGCTGATCCATGCGTCCGGCCGGGTCGGCGTGGTGGTCGTCGGTGCCTTGACGGCGGTCGACGCGCTGCAACGGGACGTTGGCTACGACGCGCCGGTCTTCAGGAGAATTTGACCGGTATCAGCCGCCCGTCGGGGCGCTGGTCGCGGCCGGCGGGGCCGCTGGCGTGGTCTGGGTGGCGGCCGTGCCCGGAGCGCCCGTGGTCGCGCCGGCTTCGGCGGTGCCCTCGGCGGCCGGAACCTCGCCCTCGACCGGGGCCGCGCCTTCCGCGGGAGCGGCCGCGCCCGGCTGACGCGCGGGATCCGGCGCCGGAATGCCGAAGCCGCCCGAGCCCTGGGCCCGCAGATAGGCGATCAGGTTCACGCGCGTCTCTTCGTCGCGCAGGCCGGCGAAGGACATCTTGGTGCCCGGCACATAACGGGCCGGCGCCGTGATGAAGGCGTCCAGTTCGTCATAACCCCAGGTCGGCGCCTCGCCCTTGTGCGCCGCCATGGCGTCCGAGTAGGCGAAACCGGCCGAGTGCATGACCGGACCGCCGACCACGCCGTAAAGGTTCGGGCCGATCCCGTTGGCACCGCCCGCGGTGATCGTGTGGCAGGCCTTGCAGCGCGCGAAGGCGGCCTCGCCCGCGGCCAGGTCGGCCGTCGGCAGGACCGTTCCCCAATCGATCGGCAGGGCCTCGGCCGCGCCGCCGGCCGCCGCCTCTTCGGGGGCGTCGACGAAATAGCCCATCTTTTCGGGCGGCTCGGAATGATAGATCGCGCCCGTCACCTGCTGCACGCCGATGATCACCAGAGCGGTCGCCAAGCCGGCGCCCATGATCTTGTTCCACTTCAGGTCGCCGCTCATCGCGTCGTCGCATCCCATATCTTGATGATGCCAGGTCGCGCGCGCGGGAGCGCAGGCGGCCTCGCCTTGCGTGGGCGTCTCTGACACGCTAGCGCGGCCTTCGCAACCGGGCCGCGCCGCGCCGTGGCGTCACGGGGAAAATCCATCTTGAATCCGCTGGTCCTGATCCCCGCCCGCATGGCCGCGACCCGCCTGCCGGGCAAGCCGCTGGCCGACGTCGGCGGCACGCCCATGATCGTCCGGGCGTGGGAACGCGCCGCCGCATCCGGCCTGCCGGTCGCCGTCGCCGCGGGCGATCCCGAGATCGTCGAGGCGGTCACCGCCGCCGGCGGCGTGGCCGTCCTGACCGATCCGGACCTGCCGTCCGGCTCCGACCGCATCATGGCGGCGCTGTGGGCGCTGGACCCCGACGGGCGGCACGACGCGATCATCAACCTGCAGGGCGACATGCCCTTCGCCGACCCCGGTCTGGCCACCGCCTGCGCTGCCCTGCTGCACGGCCAGCCGGACTGCGACGTCGCCACCCTCGTGGCGCCGGAGGCCGACGTCTCCGACCGGTCCAACCCCGACGTGGTCAAGGCGATCCTCGCCCTCGAGCCGGGTGAACGCCACGGCCGCGCCCTCTACTTCACGCGCTCGACCCTCTACGGCGACGGCCCCGTCTGGCGCCACGTCGGCCTCTACGGCTACCGCCGCGTGGCGCTGGAGCGGTTCTGCGCCGCCCCGCCGTCCCCGCTCGAGAAACGCGAGAAGCTGGAACAACTGCGGGCGCTGGAGATGGGGCTGTCGATCTGGGCCGCCGTCATCGACGCCCCGCCGCTGTCGGTCGACAATCCCGCCGACCTCGAAGCCGCCCGCGCCCTGGCCTGACGGGCGCAGATCAGGTCAGACTCCGTCATTTGCGCCGGTCCCGGGTCGCGCGCATGATCCCGGACATCTCCGGAGGACATCCCATGCACCGCCTCGCCGCTGCCGCCATTGCCGCTCTCGCCCTGACGGGTGCCGCCGGCGCCGCCTCCGCCCAGGACGCCACCGGGGCCGCCCTGGTCGACTACGTCTTCAGCGAACTGGAGGCCCAGTTCGGCATCGCGCCGGCCAGCCGGGCGACCGGGCGTCTGGCGGCCGGTGCCTCGACCACGGGCACCTTCACCGTGACCTCCGGCGCGGCCTACATCGTCATCGGTGCCTGCGACGAAGGCTGCTCGGACCTCGACCTGGTCGTCCGCGACGCCTCTGGCAATGAGGTCGGCTCGGACTTCGAGGACGACGACGCCCCGATGGTGGTCATCCCCGCCGGCTCGGGCGGCCGCTACACGTTCGAGGCGCAAATGGTGACCTGCACCTCCAACTGCCACTTCGGCGTCCGCGCCTACAACGCGGGCAACTAGGGCTCGAAGCCGTCGACCCAAGCCTGGATCAGCGTCCGGGCGATGGCGACGGGGGGTGGGGCGATCACCGCGGGATGGCGGCCGGCCAGGGCGTCGGCCGCCTCCTCGCGCGTCAACCAGGCGCTCTCCACCAGTTCGGCCGGATCAAGGGTGACGGCGTCGTCCTCGACCCCGCAGACCAGACCGATCATGAGCTGCGAGGGGAACGGCCACGGCTGGCTGGAGTGATGGCGCACGCGCGTCACCTTGAGCCCCGCCTCTTCGAACAGCTCGCGCGCGCAGGCTTCCTCGATCGCCTCGCCCGGCTCGATGAACCCCGCCGGTGCCGACATCCGTCCGGGCGGCCACGTCGGCCCCCGCGCCACGAAGCAGCGATCCTGAAACACCGGCAGCATGATGCAGACCGGGTCGACGCGCGGAAAATGCTCGGCCGCGCAGTCCGGACAGATCCGCTTCCAGCCCCCGCAGGCCGGCGTCGTGGCCGCGGCGCAGTTGGCGCAGAACCGGTGCCGCCGCCGCCAGTCGAACAGGCTTCGCGCCGTGCCCGCCATGGCCGCGTCGGCCGGGCTCAGCACCATGGCTGCCTCGCGCAGCGGCGCTCCGCCGTCTGCCACCTCCACGGCGAAGACCGGCGCGTCCTTCCACAGGCCGAGGAACACGGGCTCGCCGATCGCGCTGTCCCGCGCCTGCGTCAGCGGCGTCCAGACCAGACGCGGCCCCTCCGGCCCGTCCTCCACCACCGGCCCCGCGGCGTTGCAGCTCAGGGCCAGCGCCTCCGGATGCGCCGTCATTGCCGCGATGAAGGCCGGATCGTTCCGCCTGTCGCCCGCCCTATCCAGCGGATTGCCAGCGAAGATGTTGGAGGTCGGCGTGGACATGCCGCCTGAATAGCGCGGCCCCGCTTGCGTCCGCGACCGCGAAATCGCATATGTCTCCGCGGAGATCGCGGGCGAAGGTTTCGCCAATCTGGTCAGGGCCGGAAGGCAGCAGCCACAACGAATTCCCCTTCGGGTCGCGGTCTCCACCTCTCCTCTATTGTTGCCCTACCGCTCGCGACGCGGTCGCTCGCTGCTTGAGGGCCGTTTTCCTCCCCGCATCGTGGCGAGGGGGACCCTCCGAAGCTCGGAGAGCGAAGGAGGGTGGAGGGGCCACGCGCGCGGAACCTCCCGCACGCTGACGTCCTTCCCTTTCGCGACAGCGGAAGGACCCTCCCCATGAGCATTCTCGGCAAAATCCTCGGCCCCATCTGGGAGCGCGCGAAGGCGGGCCCCGGCCACAGGCCCGACCGCACGGCCACCCCGACTTCGGCCCCCGCGCCCGCGCCGTCCACGATCGACGCCGGCTCGGCCACCGCGCCCCAGCCCCACGCGCCGGCCGCCGCCCAGCCCGTGGATGTCGACGGCATCCTGGACTTCATGAACCAGAGCAAGAACCTGAATTGGCGCACCTCCATCGTCGACCTGATGAAGCTGACCGGCATGGACTCCACCCTCGACGAGCGCCGCGAGCTGGCCGACGAGTTGGGCTACACGGGCGACAAGTCCGACACCGCCGCCATGAACATCTGGCTGCACAAGAAGGTGCTGGAGCGCATCCGCCAGGACGGCGGCCAGATCCGCGACCTGACGGACTGATCCACCGCTTCGCGTCTCATGGGGGATGCGCGCGCCGCCGACTTCGCGCTAAGCATCCTCCATGAGCGACGCCGGATCGAATCTCGACGGGCCGCCCTGGGACGAGGACGAACCCTCCGACCAGGCGCCGGAGCGCGATCCCGACACCGACGACATGTTCGGCACCCCCGAGCCCGCCGGTATGCGCGAGGCCGAGGCCCTCGCCGCGCCCGACGAGACGCCCGACCTCGTCGCCCCCGACGCCCCGACCCTGCCCAAGGCGAAGCCGCCCGTGCCCGCGCCGGAGCCCGTCGAAGCGGTGTCCGAATACACCGTCCTGGCCCGCAAATACCGGCCCCGCACCTTTGAGGACCTGATCGGACAGGAGGCGATGGTTCGCACCCTGACCAATGCCTTCTCCACCGGCCGCATCGCCCACGCCTTCGTGCTCACCGGCGTCCGGGGCGTCGGCAAGACGACCACGGCGCGCCTGTTGGCCCGCGCCCTGAACAACGAGACCGAGACGATCGACCGCCCGTCGCTGGAGCTGTCGCCCACCGGCCGGCACGACGCGGCCATCATGGCCGGCCAGCACATCGACGTCATGGAGATGGACGCCGCCAGCCACACCGGCGTGGGCGACATCCGCGAGATCCTCGACAGCGTCCGCTATGCCCCTGTCGAGGCGCGCTACAAGGTCTACGTCCTCGACGAGGTCCACATGCTGTCGACGCAGGCGTTCAACGCCCTGCTGAAGACGCTGGAAGAGCCGCCGCCCCACGCCAAATTCATCTTTGCCACCACCGAGATCCGCAAGGTGCCGGTGACCATCCTGTCCCGCTGCCAGCGCTTCGACCTGCGCCGCGTCGAGCCCGAGGTTCTGGTCGGCCATCTGGGCAAGGTGGCGGAGAGGGAGGGCATGGCCATCGAGGCCGACGCCCTGGCGCTGATCGCCCGCGCCGCCGAGGGCTCGGTGCGCGACGGCCTGTCGCTGCTGGACCAGGCCCTGGTCCAGGGCGAGCGCGGCGCGGTGGTCGAGGCCGAGACCGTGCGCGACATGCTGGGTCTGGCCGACCGCACCCGCACCATCGCCCTGTTCGAACAGGTCATGGGCGGCCGCACGCCGGAGGCTCTGGAGACCTTCCGCACTCTCTACGGCTACGGTGCCGACCCGGTGCAGGTCATGGGCGACCTGCTGGAGCACTGCCACGCAGCCTCGGTGTCCAAGATGCTGGGGCCCCAGGCCACGCGTCTGCCCAATGATCAGGCCCAGGCGCTGGCAGCGCTGGGCGCGGCGATTTCCGCCGGGGCCCTGTCGCGCGTCTGGCAGATGCTGCTCAAGGGTCTCGACGAGGTCCGCCGCGCGCCCAATCCGGCCGACGCGGTCGAGATGGTCATCGTCCGCCTCGCCTACGCCGCCGACCTGCCGGGCCCGGAGGAGGCGCTGAAGGCGCTGCGTGACGGCGACGTCACCGGCGGCTCCGGCCCGTCGCGCGGCGGCGGCGGTGGGGGAGGGGGCGGCGCCTCGGCCCAGCTGGCCGTCCGCACTGCGCCGGCCCCCGCTCCGCCCGATCCCCAGACCTTCGAACAGGTCGTCGGCCTGATCGGTGCCAGACGCGACGTGGCGCTGCAGATGGACGTCCAGCGCTATGTCCGCCCGGTCTCCTTCCAGCCCGGCCGCATCACTTTCGAGCCCGCACCCGGGGCCCCGCCGAACCTGGCCACCCGTCTGGCCGGCCGGCTGAAGGAATGGACCGGCCGCGTCTGGCTGATTGCCGCCAACGGCCAGGGCGGCGGCGAAACCCTGATCGAGACCGAGAAGAAGGCCCGCGCCGCCGAACGCGCGGCGGTCGAGGCCGACCCCTTCGTTGCCTCTGTGCTGGCCACCTTCCCGGGCGCCAAACTGGGCGAGATCCGCGTCCCGCCCCCCGCGCCCGACCTGCCGACCATCCCCGACGAGGTCGAGGACGAGGACTGATGGCGCGCCGGGACTTCGACCCCTCGACCGTCGTCCCCGACGACCGCCCCGCGACGAAGTCCCGCCTGTTCGATCCCGCCGTCGAGGGCCCGTGGCGCGGCTCGGTTCCCGGCCTCGACCAGGGCGGGGCGGTGACGGTCCTCGCCTACGGCACGGACCAGATCGGCGTCGGACCGCGCCTGCACGTCCACCCCTACGACGAGACCTTCATCGTGGTTCAGGGCCGCGCCCGGTTCTTCGTCGGCGATCAGACGCTGGACGCCTCAGCCGGCGACGTCGTCTTCGGTCCCGCGGGCGTGCCGCACCGGTTCGAGAACCTGGGCCCCGGCCGGCTCCAGACGATCGACGTGCATCACTCCCCCGAGTGGATTCAGACCGATCTCGACGACGCCTGACGAAACCCGACGCGGGGGGCCGAGGCTCTGGCCTTCTTCCGGCGTGTCGCGTCATGATCCCCGCACGAAGGGGAGGATCACCATGCGTTCGATGATTCTGGCCGGCCTGCTGGCGGGCGCCGGCCTGCTGACTGGGCCTCAAACCGCGATGGCCCAGATCGTCGCCGTCTCGACCGAGGATCAGGCCGCCGTCCGCGAGGCGGTCGATCAGCTGGACGCGGAGATGGCGCGGCTTGCCGAGAGCCTCGGCGTCGAGACCCCGCCGCTGGCACCGTTGATGAAGAACCTCACCACCACCCTGTTTTACGGCCTGCCGGACGACGACGACTTCTCCTTCGCCATCGGCTTTCGGTTCAGCAGCGAGCGGATCGAGGGCGACGAACTGGATCCCGGCCTGCCCGAGGTCCTCGCCGACGCCGACGCCTGCGCCGCCGCCAACCCCGGGCTTTCGGTCCTCCGTTTCGAACGGCTGCACCGTGACGGCGTCCCTGGCCATCGTTGCATCCTGACCGGCCCGGACGACGACGATCCGGGCTCGCACGTCTGGGTCTCCGTCACGGTCATGGCCGACGACGCGCGCCACCTCGAGAACCGCGTCGCTGCCGCCGCCAGCTCCGACACGGCCGGCCGCGCGGCCGAAGTGATCGCCTCGCAGACCTCCACCCTCGCGCGCATGGCCGAGGAACTGGACGGCACCACCGCCGATCTGGCCTTCGCGCTGGACTGACCGGCTTCTCCCGCAGCCCCCGACGGCCTATCTAGAGGCCATGAAAGACCTCACCGATCTGATGAAACAGGCCCAGGCCATGCAGCAGAAGCTGCAGGAGGCCCAGGCCCGCATGGCCGAAACCACCGCCGAGGGCACCTCCGGCGGCGGTCTGGTGACCCTGTCGCTGAAGGGCGCCGGAGAGATCACCCGCGTCGCCATCGACGACTCGCTCATGCAGCCGGGCGAGGGCGATATCCTCGCCGACCTGATCGTCGCCGCCCACGCCGACGCCAAGCGCAAGCTGGACGAGGCCAACGGCCAGCTGATGCGCGAGGCCGCCGGCCCCATGGCCGGGATGAACATCCCCGGCATGCCCAAGCTGTTCTAGGCGCGTGGCCGCCTCCGCCGGACCCGAGATCGAGCGCCTGATCGCCCTGCTGGCCAAGCTGCCGGGCATGGGCCCGCGCTCGGCCCGGCGCGCGACGCTGGCGTTGCTGAAGCGGCGCGACCAGCTGCTGATCCCGCTGGCCGAGGCGCTGGCCGACACCGCCGCCAAGGTGAAGTCCTGCTCGATCTGCGGCACGCCCGACACCCGCGACCCCTGCGCCATCTGCTCGGACCCCGCCCGCGACGGCCGCCTGATCTGCGTGGTCGAGGAGGCCGGCGCCCTGTGGGCCATGGAGCGGTCGGGCGCCTTTCGCGGCCGCTATCACGTGCTGGGCGGCCTGCTGTCCGCGCTGGACGGCGTGGGCCCCGATGCCCTCCGCGTCGCCGAGCTGGTCGGCCGCGTGAAGGGGGGCGAGGCCACCGAGGTCGTGCTGGCCCTGCCCGCCACCGTCGACGGCCAGACCACCGCCCACTACCTGGTCGAACGCCTGGCGGGCGCCGGCGCCGAGATCACCAGCCTGGCCCGCGGCGTCCCCGTCGGCGGCGAACTGGACTGGCTGGACGACGGCACGATCGTGCAGGCGCTACGGGCGCGACGGCCGGCGTGAGCTTGGTTCTGTGCAGGCGGTAAGCGGACCTACTGTTCAATCGGGATGGTCACGGCTGGCATGCCGCTTCCGGGGTTGTCAGTCGGCCCGATCCGCACATTCCCGAGGAGAGCCATGCTCGCCAGTAAGGCGAAGGGCAGCAGAGCTACAGCGAGACGGGCCATGGTGAGCGCGCGCTTAAGCCTCGGGCTGTAGCTGTCTGTCTTTTCGCCGACGATAATGCCGAACCACCTATGTGACAACTCTGGACTGTAGAGGTCCGGAACGACGCGGTAGTCACCGTGTTTCAAGCGTTCCTTCGGGAGGAGCCTCGCTGCCGTGTGTAGTCCCCGCCAGTAAGCGAAAAACGCCAGAACAAGCGGCGACACTGCCAACGCGCTGAGGAGCCATGACATAGCGGCGATATGAGCACCGCCCTCCGAAGTCCGCAACGGGTCGGAACCCGCCTCTCCCTTGCCGCTTGCGACCGCAAACGCCGCACCGGCCGCCTAGCCTCTCGTCCGCGCCGTCATCCGACGGCTCGTAGGAGGCTGAAAATGTGCACCCCATGTACACCCCGCGGTGATGCCCCCGTCCCGCCCTCAGGGCGTTCGCGGGGAAAATGTGCACGATGTGCACTCGAAATTTCTCCGCGCCGCAGCCGGCATGGCGGCGCCCGCCGACTCTCGGTAAGGAACGGAGCATGAACGCCTCGCTCGTCGCCTTTCTCGCCGCTTCGGTGGTCGCCGTCGTCGCCCTCGCCTGGGCCCTGATGGAGCGCCGCCGCGCCGGGGCCGCCGAGACGCGGGCCTGGGAGATGCGCGAACGGTTCGCCGAGACCGAGGCCCGCCTGCGCATCGCCGAGGATCAGGCGTCGGTCCAGTCGGAGTACCTGCGCGCCCAGGCGGGCGAGCAGGCCCACGCCGCCGCCGAGGCCCTGCTGAAGCGCACCGACGAGACCTTCCGCAACCGCGAGCTGATGGCCCAGCAGCGGCTGGAGGCCCAGCTGAAGCCCGTCGCCGACACCCTGGCCCAGTTCCAGTTGCACGTCGCCGCGCTGGAAAAGACCCGGGCCGACGAGACGGGCGGGCTGAAGGAACAGCTGGCCCACCTGATGACCGCCTCGGCCGCCACCCGCGACGAGGCGCGCAAGCTGACCGAGGCCCTGCGCGGCAACACCGGCCGGCGCGGACGCTGGGGCGAGCAGACCTGCCGCAACGTGCTGGAGGCCGCGGGCATGGCCGGCCGCTTCGACTTCGTGGAACAGACCTCGGCCGCCGACGACGCCGGCCGTCAGCAGCGGCCCGACTTCCTGGTGCGCATGGCCGGGGGCGGGCGGTTCGTCATCGACGCCAAGGTGCCGCTGGCCTTCGCCGACGAGGGCGAGGGCGACGACGAGGCCCGCGTCCGCGCCGCCGCGATCCGCACCGCCGCCAGCATGAAGACCCACATGCGCCAGCTGGCCACCAAGGCCTATCAGGACCAGTTCAAGCCCAGCCCCGACTTCGTCGCCCTTTTCGTGCCGTCCGACGCCTTCCTGTCGGCGGCTCTGGATCACGAGCCCGACCTGCTGTCGGACGCCATGGCCAACCGCGTGGTCATCGTCACCCCATCGACCCTGTTCGCCCTGTGCAAGGCCGTCGCCTACGGCTGGCGCGCCGAGGAGCAGGCCAAGAACGCCGAGGAGGTCGCGAAGCTGGGGCGCGAGCTCTACAAGCGCCTGTCGGTCATGGGCGGCCACGCCGCCGCCGTCGGCCGCGCGCTCGATACCGCTGTCGGCAAGTACAACCAGTTCGTCGGCTCGCTGGAGAGTCAGGTCATGGTCTCGGCCCGCCGCTTCGAGGACCTGCACGTCGACCACGAGGGCAAGGAGTTGCCCGAACTGGCCCCCGTCGAACCCACGCCCCGCGCCCTGTCGCGGCCCGAACTCCTCGCCCCGCCCGCCGACGCCGCCGAGTAAACGACAAGCCTTGCGGACTTTCTGACAAGGCCGCTTGACACCGCTGCGGTGCGATGTAAAACACCCTTGTCAAATCGACGAGGGAGCTTGTCATGTCCGACCAACCGATCCGCAAACGCCGGCCCCTCGGCTACATGAAGATGCTCGGCCTCAGCGCGCTGGTCGGCCTGGTCGTCGGCGGGGCATCGGCCCTCATCGACGCGTTCGGCGGTGCCGCCGCCGATCCGCTCCGGGTCGTCCTGCTGGCCGCGGGCGTCGCGGCCACCGCCTGGGTCTGCGTCGCCTGGTGGCGCAGCGCCGATGAGGCGGTGCGCGAGGCTCACAAGTGGGCCTGGTACTGGGGTGGCTCGACCGGCATGGCCTTCGTCATGCTTCTGTTCGCCCTGTCCACCTGGGAGGTCATCGACGTGACCCTGCCGCCGCTGGGGGACACGCCGAACGACCTGATCATGACCGGCGTCGCCCTGACGGTCGGCGCCCAGGGGGTGGGCTACCTGGTCGCCTGGGCGGCCTGGTGGCTGCGGCATCGGTGAGGAGCAGGAACATGACTGGCAATACCTTCTCATCCTCTGACTCCGAGCGCGCACCCGCGGGCTGGCCCGCGTTCGCCGTCAAGGTCGCCCTGGCCTTGCTGTGGATCGCGGCCGTGTTCGCGGGCGGCACCCTTCTCAAGCAGGACGACCTGCTTCCGCGCGCCCTCGGCGGCCTGTTGGTCGCCGGCCCGGCCCTGCTCTGGATGCTCTCGATCCAGCGGCGCGCCCGCGTGGACGAACTGGAGGCCCGCCTCGCCCTGTCGACGCTCGCCCAGGGCGGTTGGTGGGCGGTCAGCTTCGGCGCGATGATGTATGGCCTGCAGGCCGCCATGGGGGATCCGCCCGGTGCCTTCCTTCTGGCGCTGCTGCCCTGGGGTGCCTTCGCTTTCGGCGAGACCATGACGCAGGTCGCCCGTGTCCAGATGGCCCGAAAGGTGCCGGGCCGATGAACAACCGCCTCAAGGTGCTGCGCGCCGAACGCGACTGGTCCCAGGCCGATCTGGCCGACCGCCTCGGCGTCTCCCGCCAGACCGTCAACGCGCTCGAAACCGGCCGCTACGACCCCTCGCTTCCCCTCGCCTTCCGCATCGCGCGCGTCTTCGGACAGCCGATCGAAGCCATCTTCTCGGAGGACTGACATGACCGAAGATCGTCCCCTTCCGCTGCCGCTCCGCCTTGCCGGCATGGCCCTGCTGGCCGCGGCCGGCGCCGTCACCGGCGGCCTCGTTGCCCGGTTCGTCGACGCCGGCGGCCTGCCGCCCGACGACGCCCTGAACCTGTTCATCGCCGTCGTCCTCGTCGCCATGGCGGGGGTAAGCGCCGTCGTTCTGGCCGTGCGGCCCGCGCGGTCGCCCAGGGGCTGCGGCGTCCTGCAGGTCGTCGCCATGGCGCTGGCCGGCGTCATGCTGCTGATCCCGCTCTACGCCACCCGCTGGGTCTCGTCGGAGCTGGCCTTCGGCATGGTTCTGGCCCTGCTGGCGGTCCAGACGGTCGCCAACCTCATGCTGTGGCGTCGCGCCGACGAGATGCTGCGCCGGATCATGGTCGAGACCGGCGGTCTGGCCTTCTGGACCCTGCAGCTGGCCCTCTTCCTCTACGCCGCCGGCGAGCGCCTCGGCCTGACCGGCGGCGTCACCGCCTGGGGCATGATCGGCGTCCTCATGGCGGTCTACCTCGTCGCCTCCGCCGTCGTCGCCGCCCGCCGCGGCATCAAGTGACCTTCCCTTCAATCCACGACTTCCAACCCGCCTCGAAAGGACCTTCCATGACCCTCGCTTCCCGCCTCAAGACCTCCGTCGCCACCCTCGGCCGCTCCGTCGCCGGTGCCGCCCTCGGCCTCGGCCTGGTGATCTCCCTCGCCGGCTCCCCCGCCGCCTGGGCCCAGGAAGTTGCCGTGACCCCCGCCGTCGTGCCCCAGGCCCCGGCCGGTACCGGTCCCGCCCTCTGGGTGATCAAGGACGCCGACTCGACCATCTACCTGTTCGGCACGGTTCACGTGCTGCGCCCGACCACCGCCTGGGGCAGCCCGGCGGTCGACGCGGCCTTCGACAGCGCCGACACCATCTGGTTCGAGATCACCAACCCCGACGACCAGGCCGCCGCCATGCCGCTGGTCATGCAGCACGGCATCGACCCCTCGCGGCCGCTGAGCAGCCTGCTGAACGCGGAGGAGTACGCCAAGCTGACCGAGGCGGCCTCGACGATGGGCCTGCCGGTCCAGCAGCTGGACGTCATGCGTCCCTGGCTGGTCGCCCTGACCCTGTCCATGGCCCCGCTGATGAAGGCCGGTTACGACCCCAACTCCGGCATCGAACTGGTCCTGCGCGCTCGCGCCCAGGCCAGCGACAAGCCGATCAAGGGACTGGAGACGATCGAGGAGCAGATCCTCATCCTCTCGGGCTTCCCGGAGGAGGCCCAGCTGAACTTCCTTCGCCAGTCGCTGGAGTCCTTCGAGAACGCCGAGGTCGAGCTGGACGGTCTGGTCGACGCCTGGGTCGTCGGCGATGTGGACGGTCTGGCCGACTTCGCCCACGAGATGCGCGACGGCGACGCCCGCATCTACGACGCCATGCTGACCCGCCGGAACACCAACTGGGCCGGTCAGATCGAGACCATGCTGGAAGGCTCCGGCACCGCCTTCATCGCCGTCGGTGCCGCCCACCTGGCCGGCGACGACTCCGTCCAGGCCATCCTCGGCCAGCGCGGCGTCACCGTCGAACGCGTGCAGTGATCGCGGACATCTGATCCGCACAGGGCGCCCGCCTCCCGGCCCGGAGGCGGGCGTCTTCGTCTGCGGCGACTCTTCCTGTTGCGCATGACAATGCTTCGCAATAGACGTGCGCGCCCTGTCGTCCGTCGTCGTCGAGCCCCATGCGTAACCTTCTCCTCCTGTCCGCCTCTCTCGCCGCCCTCGCCGGCACCGCCCAGGCCCAGCAAGCGCCTTCCGACGCCGGCACCACGGAGGTCGAACCCATCGTCGTTACCGGCCGCGCGCGGGGCTATCAGGCCCTGGACACGATCACGGCCACCAAGACCGACACCCCCCTCATCGACGTGCCGCAGAGCGTGTCGGTCGTCACCGCCGAACAGATCGAGGACCAGGGCGTGCGGTCGGTCGGCGACGTCCTGCGTTATGTGCCGGGCGTCACCGTGGGACAGGGCGAGGGCAACCGCGACCAGATCACCCTGCGCGGCCAGAACACCACGGCGGACTTCTTCGTCGACGGCGTGCGCGACGACGTCCAGTACTATCGCCCGCTCTACAACCTCGAGCGCGTCGAGGTTCTGCGCGGCCCCTACGCCCTGATCTTCGGGCGCGGCGGCGGCGGCGGAATCGTCAACCGCGTGCAGAAGGCCCCCAGCGCCGACGCGGCGTTCGGCGAGGGCCGGGTCTTCGCCGACAGCGTCGGCGGCCACGGCGCCTGGATCGACGTCAACCGCCCGCTGGGCGACCGGGTCGCCTTCCGCCTGAACGCCATGGTCGAGGAGAGCGAGAGCTTCCGTGACTTCGTCGACGGCTCGCGCTGGGCCATAAACCCCTACCTGGCCGCCGGGATCGCGCCGGGCTGGAGCCTAGGCCTGTCTTACGAGCACGTCGACGACGACCGCGTGCCGGACCGCGGCATGCCGTCGTACCTGGGCGTGCCGCTGGAAGGCTACGACGAACTGTTCTTCGGCGTGCCGGGCGTGAACCGCACCACGCTGGACGCTGACGTCGCCAAGCTGCGGCTGGACGGCCGGATCGCGCCGGGGCTGAGCCTGAACACGACGCTCGTCTACGCCGACTACGACAAGGTCTACGCCAACGTCTATCCGAACGGCCCGGCCACCTCGCCGACCGGAACCGTGCCGCTGGCCGCCTACGTCGACACGACGGACCGGACCAATGCCCTCTTCCAGTCGAACCTGATCTGGGAGGTGCTGGGCGGCCCGATCGAGCACCGCGTCATGGTCGGCGTGGAGTACGGGGATCAAGAGACGGACAACGCGCGCCTGAACGGGTCCCTGTCGAATCCGACCTTCAGCCTGACCGCGCCGGTCTACCCGACCGTGACCTTCGGTACGGCCGCGCGCGACACCGTCAGCCGGGTCACCACGACCTCGATCTACGCCCAGGACCAGATCGGCCTCGGCCGGTTCTTCGACGTCATCCTGGGCCTGCGCTGGGACCGCTTCGAGATCGAGGGGACCGACTTCCTGCCCACGCCCGACCGCGCCTTCGGCCGCACCGACGAGGTGGTGTCGCCGCGCCTGGGTCTGGTCTGGAAGCCGGCGGAAAATGCCTCGGTCTACGCCAGCTACAGCCGCTCCTTCCTGCCGCGCTCGGGCGAGCAGTTCGCCTCGCTGACGCCGACGACGCAGAACCTTGAGCCTGAGGAGTTCGAGAATCTGGAGCTGGGGGCCAAGTGGGACGCGCGGCCGGGCCTGTCGCTGACCGCCGCCCTGTTCGAGCTGCGCCGCACCAACGCCACCACGCCGGACCCGGCCAACCCCGCCGCCACGATCAACGTCGGCGAGACCCGCACGCGTGGGCTGGAGCTGGGCGTCGCCGGCCGGGTCACCGGCCGCTGGACCGTCGCCGGCGGCTACACTTGGCAGGACGCGGTGCTGGACGGAAACCACTCCGTCGAACTGGCCCAGGTTCCCAAGCACAGCCTGTCGCTGTGGAACCGCTATGAGGCGACCGACCGGCTGGGTCTGGGGCTGGGCGTCGTGCACCAGTCCGACCAGTGGGCGGCGATCCGCACCGCGCCCACGACCACCCGACTGCCCGGCTTCACCCGTGTGGATGCGGCGGTGTTCTGGGCGCTGACGCCGACCGTGGACGTCCAGTTGAACGTCGAAAACCTGCTGGACGAGGGATACTGGGCCGACGCCCACAACAACAACAACCTGACGCCGGGCGCGCCACGAAACGCACGCCTGACCCTGTCCGCCCGATTCTGAGCCCGCGCGCACCGGGCGTGAAAAAGGCCCCCTCCGTCGCTGGAGGGGGCCTTCCTCGTTCAGCCTCGTGCGGGGGTCAGCCGCGCACGCCCAGTTCGCGCAGCAGGCGCGGCTGCGGATAGACGACCCGCAGCGACTCCGTGATCGCCGACGTCGAGACCGACACCGTCCGGTTCAGCGCGCCGTCATAGCCGAACGCCCCGCCAAGCGAGTGGATGTTGCCGTCAAAGGCCGCGCCGATCACCTCGCCGCGCGCGTTGATCACCGGTGAGCCCGAGTTGCCGCCGATGATGTCGTTGGTCGAGGTGAAGTCGAACACCAGATCCTTGTTGATCCGGCCCTCCGCCGCCAGGAAGCCGGCGGCGGCATTGAACGGCTCGGCTCCGGTGTGGCGCTCGTACAGACCCCCGATGCGGGTGAAGGCCGGCACGTCCACTCCGCGGTACGACCAGCCCTTCACCTCGCCGTAGGAGATGCGCAGGGTGAAGGTCGCGTCGGGATAGATGTTGGAGCCGTAGACCGCGAACCGGGCCTGGGCCACGCGCTCGGCGGCCTGGGCCGTCGGGATGGTGACCTTCTGGTTCCAGTCGCTGGCCACGGCCTGGGCGGCCGCGTCATTGGCCATGACCCAGGCGATCAGGGGATCGGCGGCGGCAAGCTCATCCGGCGTCATCGACAGGGCGGCGACGCGGAAGGCCGGATCGGTCAGCTTCGTCCCGCCGATCAGGCGGTCGGCCAGACCCTCGGGGCTCTCCTTGCCCAGCAGCGCCTTCACCTGCGGATGGTCGACCGTCAGATACTCGCGCGTCTTGGACAGCCAGTAGCCGAGGCGGATCTCCTCCATGTCGACGTAGATCGGCGTCTCTGCCCCCAGCGCACCTTCCAGCTGCGCCTTGCGCTCGGCGGTCAGCTGTCCCGCGGCGTTCTGGGCGGCGGCCCGGCCGATGGCGCGGGCGTAGGCGTAAAGCTGCGAACCGCCGCCGGCCGAGGCGGCCAGCTGGCGATACGGCAGGTACAGGTCGCGCGCGGCGGCCTGGATGGTCTCCAGCTCGGCCCACGGGTCGCCGATGCGCTGCTTCAGCGCCGGGTCGGCCTCGACGGCGGCGCGCAGCTGCGCCTCCTCCTGCCGCTTGGTGTTCATGAAGGCGGGGTCCAGCAGGGCCTGATGCTGGCCGTACTGGGCCTTGAAGCTGTTCTCCAGGCCGAAGATCGGATCGACCGAAACCCGCTTGGCCTCCTCGCCCGAGGCGGCGTAGGTCAGGAACCGGCCGCGCAACTCCGACGCCTGGATCAGCGTCACCGGCAGCTGCTGGTCGCGCAGCCGCTCCAGCTGGCTCATCGTCAGCAGGCGCGAGGTGGAGCCCGGGTTGCCCACCACGAAGGTCGGATCGCCCTCGGCCGGCGCGTTCGCGTTCCACTTCAGATGATTGGGCGTCTCGACCGGCTTGCCGTCCTCGTAGGCCCGCAGGAAGGACGCATCGAGCGCATAGCGCGGGAAGTTGAAGTTGTCGGGATCGCCGCCGAAGAAGGCCGCCTGGAACTCCGGCGCGAAGGCGATGCGCACGTCTTCATAGCGGCGGTACTTGTACAGGGCGAAGCGGCCGCCGCGGTAGAAGTCGACGACCTGGCAGTTGAACTTCGGATCGCCGGCGCAGTTTTCCTGGGCGATGCGGGCGACCTCGCCCTGCCGCGCCTGGGCGAAGGCCTGGCCTTCCATGCCCATGCCGGCGGTCAGCATGCGGTCGGTGACGTCGACGATCTCGGTCAGCACCTCGGCGGTCTGGCCCGGGCAGCGCAGCTCCTCCTCGCGGGTGCCGACCATGAAGCCGTTCTTGACGTAGTCGGTCTCGGCGCTCGACAGCTCCTGCAGGCAGCCGACCACGCAGTGGTGGTTGGTCAGGATCAGGCCCTCGGGCGAGACGAAGCTGGCCGAGCAGCCCTGGATCCGCACCGCGGCCATGCGCACCCGGTCCAGCCAGGCCTGGTCGAGGCTCAGGTCCCACTTCTCATTGACTGTTTGAAGTGGGAAGTTGTCGAAGGTCCACATGCCTTCGTCGCGCGCGACCGAGACACCCGGTGCCGCGATGAGCATGGGGGTGGCGGCGATCACCGCCGACAGCGCCATCGACAGGCGCACGGATCGGAATTTCATGGGTGAAAGGCTCCGACGCCGCGGCCCGTCCGCGGCGTTGCGGACCAGCTATCCTCCCGCGCGCGCCGTGCCGCAAGAGGCTCCGGGCGCTCGCCTTACCCCGATTTAACTTGGCCCGACCGACCCTTGGCGCGGTATACCGGAACCCTGTCAGGGGAACTCGCGTCGAATGTCGCTCGCGCTCGCAACGCTGCTCTATGAGTGGCGCCGATACATGGCCGCCGTGATGGCGCTGGCGCTGTCCGGCCTGCTGGTCATGGCGATGACCGGCGTGTTCATCGGCATCGGCAAGGGGTTCACCGCCGCGATCGAGCGTTCACGCGCCGACGTCATGATCCTGCAGCCCGGCGCCAAGGCGCTGTTCAGCGGCCCGTCCGGCGTCCCCCGCCGGTTCATCCCGCTGGCCTACAACCACCCCGAGGTGATCGAGGTGAAGCCCTTGGATATCACCGGCGGGCAGTTCCAGAACATCAAGGAATACGACCCGACCATGAGTCAGGCCGAGCGTGCGCGACAGGGCGCGCCGAGGCAGAAGAGCGTGCTGGTCAACATCATCGACACCGCGCCGGAGTCGGTCACCATCCCCGTCGACTATTCGCAGGAACTGGTCGACGCCCTGCGTCAGCCGTTCACCGTCGCAGTCGACGAGACCGCCCTGCGCCCGCTCGGGGTGGAGCTGGGCGACCGGGCCCTGTTCAATGGCCAAACGGTACGCGTGGTCGGCGTGCTCCGCGGCTATCCCAACATGATGCAGCCGACCATCGTAATGTCGCGCGACAACCTGCGCATGTTGGGTCAGTCCAGCGACGGCCCGCGGGTGGGGCCCCTCATGGTCAAGATCCGCAATCCCGCCCGCGCCGAAATCGTCGCCACGGAGCTCAACGAGCAGGGCAGGGGTCAATGGACCGCCTGGACGCGCCAGCAACTGGCCGACGCGAACGCCGCCGCCATGTTCGAAGAGGGCATCCTGGTCATCATCATCGGCGGCTGCGTGGTGCTGGGCACCATTATCGGCGTGGCCATCACCTGGCAGACCCTGCGTGGCGCCATCATGGCCAACATCAAGGAGTTCGCCTCTTTGCGGGCGTTGGGAGTCGGCATGGGATCGCTGCGCCGCATCGTCATGGAGCTGAGCTTCTGGGTCGGCGTCGTCGGCACCGGAGCCGCGGTCCTGCTGACCTGGCTTCTTGGACTCGCCGCCAAGGGCGGGGGCGTGATCATCGCTCTTCCGCCCATCCTCGTCATCGTTGTCGGCGGCGGCCTGATCGGCATCGCCATGATGTCCGGCATGCTGTCGATGGGCGTCCTCAAGAACAGCCAGCCGGCGGACCTCCTGCGATGACGACGAAGGTTCACGGAAAGCACGGCGACTTCGCGATCGAGGCCAAGGGGCTGCGCAAGCGGTTCAAGACCGGACGCACCTTCATTGAGGTGCTCAAGGGTGTCGACTTCGACGCCCGCCACGGCGACCTGACCATGGTCATGGGGCCGTCCGGCTCCGGCAAGTCGACCCTGATCGCCGCCCTGTCCGGCCTGCTCAAGCCCGAGGAAGGCCGGGTGGACGTGCTGGACGTCGATGACCTCTGGAAGTTGTCATCGGGCCGGATCGACAAGTTCCGCCTCGACCACTGCGGCTTCATCTTCCAGGGCTTCAACCTCTTCCCGGCGCTGACGGCCCTCCAGCAGGTCGAGACGGTGCTGAAATTCCAGGGCCTGTCGTCCGGCGACGCGAAGAAGCGCGCCACCGCCGCCCTGGAGGAGGTGGGCCTGGGCCCGCGCCTGCACATGCGGCCCTCTTCGCTCTCAGGGGGCGAGAAGCAGCGCGTCGCCATCGCCCGGGCCCTGGCAAAGGACCCCAAGATCCTGTTCGCCGACGAGCCGACCTCGGCGCTGGACGGCGAGAACGGCCAGGTCGTCATCAAGCTGCTGCGACGCGCGGCCAGCGAGCACGGCGCCGCCGTCATCTGCGTGACCCACGACCCGCGTCTCGAGGCGTGGGCAGACCGCATCATCAAGATCGAGGACGGCGTCATCATCGAAGATCGCCGTCACGTCCCCGACCCCAACGCCGTCCTGGCGTCGCACCACTGAGCCTGAAAGACGAGCCAATGCCTGGTTTCCTCAAGAAGAAGCGCACCTGGATCGGCCTGGTCCTGATCATCGTGCTGGTCGGCGGCTTCATGTTCATGCAGTCGCAGGGCGCGGCCAAAAAGGCGGCGGATGAAGAGGCCGCGGCCAATGCGCCGCCCAGCCCCTACGCCGCCGTCGCCAACGGCAAGGCGGACGTCGAGGGCGGCATCGTCCAGATCGCGGCCCGCCGCGGCGGCATCGTCAAGGCCGTCTATGTCCAGGAAGGCGACCGTGTCGTCTCCGGCCAGATCCTGGCCCGGCAGGAGGACGACGAGGCCCGTCTGGCCTACAGCCGCGCCAGCGCCGAGGTGGCCCAGGCCGAAAGCCAGTTGGCCCAGCTGCGCGTCGAGCTCTCGACCGCGCGGCGCGAGCTGGAGCGGCTGTCGGCCCTGGTGGACTCCAATTTCGTGGCCGCCCAACGTATCGACCAGGCCCGCGACGCCGTCGCCTCGGCCGAGGCCCGCATCCAGAGCCAGAATGCGGCCATCCAGACCGCCCGCGCCCGCCTGGCCGAGGCGGCCTACAATCTGGAATTGACGGTGATCCGCGCGCCGATGAGCGGCAGGATCGTGCGCCGCTACGCCAATCCCGGCGCCGGGGCCTCGACCCTGAACGTCTCGACCATGTTCGATCTGGAGCCCGACGCCCCCCGCATCGTCCGCGCCGAGATCGTCGAGGCCGACATTCCCGCCATCACCGTCGGCCAGCAGGTCGAGATCAGCCCCGAAGGCGACCCCTCCAAGGTCTATGTCGGCCGGGTCCTGCGCCGCGCCGCCGTGTTCGGTGCCCGCAAGCTGGCCTCCGATGATCCGTCCCAACGGTCGGACGAGCGCGTGGTCGAGGTGGTGGTGGCCTATGACGAGGCACCGCTGCTGATCGGCCAGCGCGTCCTGGTCAAGTTCATGAAGCCCGGCCAGACCGCCGGCGCTGCGCGCGCGACCGTCACCGGCGTCGGCCCCGACCGGGCGATGAAGGCGGCGGGCTGAGCTCAGCCCACGCCGACGGCGCGTGTCGCGACGTAGGCGGCGACGATCAGGATCAGGCCGGCGAACAGCTTGCGCGCCAGCGGTGCCCGGTCGGCCAGCTGGCGGGCCAGCGTCTGGCCGGCGATCGCGCCGCCGACGCCGCCCAGCGTCATCGCCCCCACGATCGCCCAGTCGATCAGGCCCGAGGCGGCATAGTTCAGCGAGGTCGTGGCCCCGAACGCCGCGACGCTGACGAGCGACGCCGCCTGCGCCGCCGCCAGCGTCATTCCGGTGGCGGCCATCAGGCCGGGCACGATCAGAAATCCGCCGCCGATGCCGAAGAAGCCGGACGCCGCCCCGACGCCGACGCCCGACGCCGCCAGACCGGGCGTCATGCGCGGATTGATGCGGGCGTCGACGTCTCCCTGACTCCGCGCCGGCCTCAACATGGCCGCGCCCACCACGGCCATCGCGGCGGCGAAGAAGATCAGCAGGCTTTGGCCGTCAACGCGCTTGGCCAGGCTGGACCCGACCAGAGCGCCCAGAACGCCGAAGCCGGCGAAGGTCAGGGCGCAGGGCCACTTCACCCGTCCATCGCGGGCATGACCGACCAGTCCGGTCAGGGCGTTCAGCGCCACACCGGCGGCCGAGGCGCCGATGGCCACATGCGGTTCGCGCACGCCGACCACGTAGAGCAGCAGCGGCACCGCGAGCACGGATCCGCCGCCACCGAACACCGTCAGCAGCAGCGAGACCAGCCCTCCGCTGGCCGCCGCCAACGCCAGCTGGACCGGATCGGTCGTCATGGCCTCAGACCCGGGCCGGACGGTTCCATGGCATGACCTGCATCAGCCGCGCCATGCCGCAGAATCCGGTCGCCCCGGCGACGAAGAGGCCAGCGCCGACGAAGGCCGACAGACCCCAGAAGCCCGGGTGCACGGTCGCGCCGAGGGCCGCGCCCAGCAGGATCAGCCCCCCGGCCGTCATCTGCACCTGACGCATGATCTCGATCGGTGCCTTGCGGTTGGCCTCGACCTTCAAACCGGCGGCCTTCCAGGCCTCCAGTCCCCCGTCCAGCACATAGGCCTGCCCCGGCACGCAGCCGGCCAGACGCGCAGCGTTGGCACCCGTGCGCCCGCCGGTCCGGCAGGTGAAGATGACCTGCGTGCCGTCGACAGTAGTGCCGTCGAAGCGCGACAAGGGCAGGGGCCGGGCCCCGGCGATCCGCTCGCGCGCGAACTCGTCCGGCTCCCGCACGTCGATCAGCACGGCACCGCGCCGCACGCGCTCGGCCACCTCGGCAGGAGACAGGGGATGCAGCATGGTCAGGTTTCCTTGGGGCAATAGATGTCGATCAGGACCGCGATGACCTTCAAGGCGGCGGGATCGGCGATACGGTAGAAGATCGAGGTGCCCTCGCGCCGCGTGGCGACCAGGCCTTCCTCGCGCAGCACGGCCAGGTGCTGCGACAGAGCCGACTGCGACAGGCCCACCTCGGTCAGCAGTTCGCCGACCGTGCATTCGGCCTCCCCCAGCCGGCACAGCACCATCAGGCGATGCGGATTGGACAGCGCCTTCAGAAGGGCGGCGGCACGGCCGGCGCTGGCTTCCAGAACGCGGGGATCGAGAGCGGAGGCATCGGTCATGCGGCCAATATATGCGTCATTGCTAAAGTAGCAAGTGCTAATATATAGATACCCTGAGCAAGGAGCGCCGCCCATGTCCGCCTCACCCGACGTCCACGCCTTCTTCGACGCCGCCACCCACACCGTCACCTATCTGGTCGCCGACCCCGCCACGGGAGAGGCCGCCGTCATCGATCCGATTCTCGATTTCGATCCCGCTGCGGCCCGAACAAGTTCGGCCGGGCTGGAGACGGTGCTGGACGCCGTGCGCGACCGGGGCCTGACCCTGACCCATGTGCTGGACACCCACGCCCACGCCGACCACCTGTCGGGTGCCGACGAGATCCGCGCCCGGACCGGCGCCCCGATCGGCATCGGTGCGCGAATCACCAAGGTGCAGAAGACCTTCGGCGACCTGTTCGAGGCCGGCGACGTCACCCCCGACGGCGCCGCATTCGACCGCCTGTACGACGACGGCGACCGCTTCATGCTGGGGGCGATCGAGGTGGAGGTCCTGCACACGCCCGGCCACACGCCTGCCTGCGTCAGTTACCGCATCGGCGACGCGGTCTTCGTCGGCGACACCCTGTTCATGCCCGACTACGGCACGGCGCGGTGCGATTTTCCCGGCGGGGACGCCCGCACCCTGTGGCGCTCGATCCAGAGGATTTTAGCCCTGCCCGACGACACGCGCCTGTTCGTCGGCCACGACTATCTGCCCGAGGGTCGCACCGACTTCCGCTGGGAGACCACGGTGGGCGAGCAGAAGCGCACCAACATCCATGTCGCCGGCCGCACCGAGGACGAGTTCGTCGCCATGCGCGAGGCGCGCGACGCGACGCTGAAGCCGCCGCAGCTGATCCTGCCGTCCCTTCAGATGAACATCCGCGCCGGTGCCCTGCCGCCGCCCGAAGCGTCCGGCCGCCGCTTCCTGAAGACGCCGCTGAACGCGATCTAGCGCCCGTCGAAATCCGGCATGCGCTTGTCCAGAGCTGCGGCCACGCCCTCGGCGTGATCGTCGGTCAGGTGGGCGAGCGCCTGCATGGCGGCGGTCATCTCCAGCATCTGGTCGAAGGTGACGTCGCGCCCTTGGCGCAGCAGGGTCTTCGCCATCCGCAGGGCGTGCGGCGCCTGGGCCGCGATCTGGCCGGCGACGTCCATCGCCTCGGCCATCAGGCGGTCGTGCGGCACGACGCGGTTGACCAGACCCCAGCGTTCGGCCGTCTCCGCGTCGATCGAGCGGCCGGTGAACAGCATCTCTGAGGCGCGGGCATAGCCGACATGGCGCGGCATCAGCCACGCCCCGCCGTCGCCCGGCACGATGCCCAGCTTCAGGAAGGGAATGCCGAAGACGGCCCGGTCGCTGGCGATCTTCACGTCGCCCAGCCCGGCGACGTCGCAGCCCAGTCCCATGGCCGGCCCGTTGACGGCGGTGACCAGCGGAACCTCCAGCCCGTACAGCGACCGCACGATGCGGTGCACGACGCGGCGATAGCGGTCCCGGATCTCGGTGCCGGATCCGGCGAACAGGTCCCGACGGTCCTTCATCGCCTTCAGGTCCCCGCCGGCCGAGAAGGCGCGTCCCGATCCGGTCAGGACGACGCAGCGCACGCCCATGTCGGCATTGACCGCCCCGCAGGCCGCGGCGAACGCCTCCCCGTCCTCGAGATCCGGCATCGCGTTCAGGCGGTCGGGGCGGGCCAGGGTCCAGACTTCGACCGCGCCCTCGCGCCGCCGCTCGATCAGTTCGCCCATGTCCTCGCCCCCGGAATAAAAACGCCCCGGCCTTTTCGGGGCCGGGGCGGGGTCACGCAAGCGTGGATTGGACCTCAGCGGCGTCCCGGCCTGAACAGGCCCTTCAGCGAGATCAGCGGCGTCCGCCGCGGCTGGGGATTGGGATCGACCAGCAGTCCGCCCCAATAGGCGAACGAGGTCATGGCGTGTTGGAGGTTTCGGCGTTCTTCGTTCATTCTTGGCGTCTCCTTTCGCGCAAACGAGGAAAAGAGACGCGGCGTGCTCTCAGGGTTTCTCACCCTCTCAGTCGTTTCGCGTCACCGGATCATATGGGGACACATGGCCGTCGTTGTCCAGTTTTTTAGTCCGATTTCGGATCAATTGTCGTGAAACCGTGTCCTGAAGGCGACGGCCTGCCGAAGGCGATCGCCACGCCCTGCGTGCAGGTCTGCGTCGTCGATACGGGCGCGGGCCTGTGTCTGGGCTGCAAGCGGACCCTGCCCGAGATCGCCCGCTGGTCGCGCCTGTCGGACGACGAGCGCGCCGCGATCATGGCCGAACTTCCGGCGCGCAAGACGCCGTTCTGACGTCAACCTTTCGTCAGCCCTGTCTCTTCACCGCGTTCTCATTCGCGTCCCCTAGAAGGGCGGGGTCCGCAGAAGCGGGCGCGTGAGAGAGGCCGGCATGCGACTGGGCAGTTCCAATCTGGCGGCGGCGGCGATGGCGATCGGGTCCGCCTTCACCGCGGCCTGGTGGCTGAACCAGCTGGAGGGTCCCTCTCCGGCCCACGCCGCGGTGCCCGTCGTGGTGCAGCAGGACTGGCCGCGCGACGCCGCCGGCGCGGGCGGGACTCAGATTCTGCGCGGTCCCGACGGCCACTGGTGGGCCGACGCCATGGTCGACGGCCGCGCCGTCCGACTGATGGTCGACACCGGGGCCACCGTGGTCGCCCTGACCCCCGACGATGCCCGGCGCCTCGGCCTGACGCTGAGCCCCGCGGACTTCTCCGAACAGATCACCACGGCCGCTGGACCGGCGCGCGCTGCCCGCGTGCGTCTGGCCTCCCTGTCGGTCGGCACCGTCCGCGTCGCCGACGTGGACGCTGTCGTCGTCGAGCGTGGCCTGCCGCACTCGCTGCTCGGGATGAGCTGGCTCAGCCGGCTGTCCGGCTTCGAGGCCGCAGACGAGGCGCTGACCCTGCGGCCCTAGACCGCCTTCACCACCACCGCCCCCGCCGCGATCAGCAGATAGATCGCGAACGCCCGCCGCAGAGTCCGCTTCGGCAGGCTGTGCGCCAGCTTTGCGCCCCAAGGCGCGATCAGACCCGTCACCGTTCCCATGATCAGGGCCGCGGGCACGTTGACCCAGCCCAGCGACAGGGGAGGGCGACCCTCGGCGCTCCAGCCGAACACGATAAAGCCCAGCGTCGCCGCCGCGCCGATGGCCATGCCGAAGCCCGAGGCCGTCGCCACCGCCTGATGGATCGGCCGGCCGCACAGCGTCATCATCAGCCCGCCGAAGCTGCCGCCGCCGATGCCCATCAGGGCCGACAGTCCCCCGATGCCCGACCCCACGACGCGCCGGACCCATCCGGTCGGCAGATCGGGGGTCAGCCGGAACCCTTCGGGCGTGAGCGCCAACTGCAGCGCCACCGCCCCCAGCCCCAGGCCGTAGACGATCGCCAGCCCTTCCATCGACGCCAACCCCGCCACGGCCGCGCCGATCAGGGCACCGATCCCGACCCACGGCGTCCAGGCCTTCAGCACGGTCTCATCGACAGCACCGTGTCGCCGGTGGGCTGCCAACGACCGCCAGCTTGTGATGACGATGCTGAGGAGGCTGGACCCCACCGCCACGTGCAGATTGCTCTCGCCGCCGACGCCCAGGATCTCGAAGGCCCAGAACAGCACCGGCACGATCACCGTCCCGCCGCCGACGCCGAACAGGCCGGCGATGACGCCGGCGAATACCCCCGCGCCCAGCAGGGCGGCGATCAGGGTCAGGGTCTCCGCGGCGCTCACGCCGCGCGCCGGGCCTCGGCCTCGCGCACGGCGTCCAGCGCCCGGTCCACGACCTCCAGCCCCGCGCCGGGGCGGATCGCCTCGACCGTCAGGATCCGGCGGAAGGCGCGGGCTCCGGGCCGGCCGTGCATCACGCCCAGCATGTGCCGCGTCATGGCCGCCAGCGGCACGCCCCCGGCCAGCCGCGCGGCCAGATAGGACTTGTGCGTCTCCACCGCCTCGAAGGCGTCGACGTCGGCCACGTCCTGACCGAAGACCTCGCGGTCCACCGATCCCAGCAAGGCCGGCTCGTGATAGGCGGCCCGGCCCAGCATGACGCCGTCCAGCGTCACCCCGTCGTCGCCCGGCGCCAGATGCTCCCGCACGGCCTCCAGCGACGGCACTCCCCCGTTCAGGCAGATCGTCAGACCCGGCCGCTCCGCCTTCAGTCGCCGCACCAGCGCATAGTCCAGCGGCGGCACGTCGCGGTTCTCCCTGGGTGACAGCCCCTGCAGCCACGCCTTGCGGGCATGCACCGTGAAGCTGGTCACGCCCGCACCGGCGCAGGCGTCGACCAGTCCGAACAGGGCGACCTCGGGCTCCTGGTCGTCCACCCCGATCCGGCATTTCACCGTGACCGGTACATCCACTGCCGCATCCATGGCGGCCATGCAGTTGGCGACCAGCGCCGGTTCGCGCATCAGGCAGGCCCCGAACCGGCCCGACTGCACCCGGTCGGACGGGCAGCCGACGTTCAGATTGATCTCGTCATAGCCCATGTCCGCGCCGATCCGCGCGGCCTCGGCCAGCTTGTCAGGGTCGGACCCGCCCAGCTGCAGGGCCACCGGGTGCTCCATGGCGTCGAAGCCCAGCAGCCACTCCCGGTCGGCATGCAGCACGGCCTCGGCGGTCACCATCTCGGTGTACAGCAGGGCGCGTTTCGTCAGCGCGCGGTGGAAGGCGCGGCAGTGCCGGTCGGTCCAGTCCATCATCGGCGCGACGGACAATCTGTGCGCGGGCGGCGTCATGACGGCGGCCTCGTACACCAAATCCAGCGCCCACGCGACGCGCCCCATTCCCGGCGCCGTCCCGCCCAAGTTGCAAGCTCGTCGCAAGTCCGGCTAGGCTTGGGCAACTCCCGGCCAAAAGCCGGATCGGGAGCCGCGGAGCCTTCCGCCCGTCCCGGCGTTTTTTCCGGGACCCCCTCCCCGAAGTCTTGAAGGAAAGTACGTATGCGCATTGCTCTTCTGGTCGCCGCTTCCGCCCTGGCCCTGACGGCCGCCCCGGCCCTGGCTCAGGAAGCCACCACTCCGGCCGATCCGACCGGTGCTTCCGCGCCCGCCGCAGGCGACTTCACCGATGCCGAGATCGAAGGCTTCGCCGCGGCGATGGCCAAGATCACCCCGATCGCCCAGTCGCTGGCTGGTGCCGCCCCCACGGCTGAGCAGCAGGCCGAGATGGCTGCCGCGATCGAGGCTTCGGGCCTGACCATCGACCGCTTCAACGCCATCGGCACGGCGGCGCGCGCCGACCGTGTCACCGGTGCCCGCGTGCTGGTCGCCCAGGCACCGGCCGGCACGGTCGACGCCGGCGTGACCGACCAGGAAGTCGAGGCCTACGCCTCCGCCATGGCGAAGCTGACGCCGATCGCCCAGGCGCTGAACGGAGCCGCGCCGGACGAGGCCCAGCAGGCCGAGATGGCCGGCATCGTGTCCGGCTCGGGCCTGTCGCTGGAGCGCTTCAACGAGATCAGCGCCGCGGCCTCCACCGAGCCGCGCCTGCGCGCCCGCGTCGGCCTCGCCGACGCCCGCGCCGGCCGCTGATTCCCGGACCGACGACCTGAAGGGGCGGGCTCCGGTCCGCCCCTTTTTCGTGGGCGTCACATACCGTCAGTCGCCAGCCGTTGCCCGGTAGCGAAATCCGCGTCATGGATTTCGCCACGGTCACGGTTGGAGGCGCTGGAATGATGGGGTTCTTTCAGACGCGGGTCTGGGGGCTCGCGCTTGTCGCCTCGGTTGTTCTGCCGGCTGCGGCACAGGCCCAGAACGGCTGCACCGGAGACAACGCCGACCACGCCGACCGGATCGTCCGGTGCGACGCGGTTATCGCGGCGGGCGACATGACCGCCCGGGGGTTCGCCAACGCGCTGTATCACCGCGGACTCTCGTTTGAAGCCCTGGAAAACGACACGGCGGCTGCCGCCAACTTCAGCGCCGCGATCGCCGTCGATCCCGGACATCACTGGTCCTTCAACCAGCGCGGGGTCGTGTTGGACGCGTCAGGCCGGTACGCCGCCGCCTTCGCCGACGTCACGACGGCCGTGGAGCTGGATCCGGCAAACATTCAGTATGTCCAGAACAGGGCCTTGGTCGCCGTCAGGGCCGACCGTCCTGATGTCGCCCTTTCCAGTGCGACCCGCCTGATCGAGCTCGATCCTGCCAACAAGCTCGCCCATGCCGTCCGCGCGCGCGCCTATCTGGTGCAGGGGCGGCTGGACGACGCCTTGACCGCTGCGGAGCAGGCCGTGCGGCAGGATCCCGGTGGCCCCGTACCCTTGATCGACCGCGCGCGCGTCCATCAACGTCGAGGCGACGACCTGCGCGCCTTCGCGGACTATGACGCCGCCCTGCGGATTCGCCCCGACGACGCCTGGGGACTTTTCGGCCGGGGCCTGGCCCAGATCCGCCTGGGCCGCACGGCCGACGGCCAGGCTGACATGGCCCGGGCTGTCGCCCTCAAGCCCGACATTGCCGAAGACTTCGCCCGCTATGGAATCCGGCCATGAGGACCGCCCGCATGAGCCGCCCCCTCCCGCTCGCCGTCCTGGCCTTCGGTCTGCTGTCCACGACGCCGGTGTGGGCCCAGGATGGTGCCCAGACCCCGATGGATGCCGCCCGCCAAACCTGCCAGTCCGCCGGACCGAACGCAGCACGCGCGGAGGCATGCACCTATGTCATCGCCAATGCCCGGTTGAGCCGGAACCTATTGGTCAGTGGTCTGTCGAACCGGGGTCAGGCGCATAGGCTGGCCGGAAACCGCGACGCGGCCATGGCGGATTTCGACGCCGCCCTGACGATCGACCCGACCTTTGGCTTCGCCTGGCAGGGGCGGGGCCAGGTTCTCACCGCCGACGGCCAGACGCAGGCCGGGCTCGAGGCCTACGACAAGGCGACCCGGTTCAATCCTCAACTGACGACTCCGTATGTGGCCCGCGCGCAGGCGCTGACCGCGAGCGGCGATTGGGCCGGGGTCGTCGCCGAGGCGGACCGCATGCTGGCGGCGATCCCGGACACTTCCTACGCCTATCGCATGCGGGGTTTGGGCAGACTTCGGCTGAATGAGCTGGATGCCGCCCTGGCCGATCTGGACACGGCGGCCCGCTTGGCCCCCGAGGATGCGGCGGCGTTCGGCGTGCGCGGCCAGGTTCATGAGGCGCGAGACGATGACCTGCGGGCCTTCGCCGACTACGACCGGGCCGTCACCCTTGCCCCCCAAACCGCAAACTGGACGCAACTGCGCGGTAGCACCCTGATCCGGCTCGGACGCCATGCCGACGCGATCGCCGACTTTGATCGGGTTCTCCAGATCGAGCCGGACAATGCCCATGCGCACGCCAGCCATTGCTGGGCGCGCGCCCTGTGGGACCAACAACTGGATCAGGCGCTCGCCAGCTGCGACGAATCCATCCGGCTGTCGCCCGAAAACTCCAGCTACTACGGCACCCGCGCCATGGTTCACCTGAAGCGCGCCGACCTGCCGGCCGCCTTGGCCGACTTTGATCGCACGCTGGCCCTGGATCCTGCCTCAAACTACGCGCGCTATGGCCGGGGCGTGGTGATGATCCGGCAGGGTCGCGACGCCGAAGGCCGGGCCGAGATCGCGACCGCCCTGGCCGCCGATCCGAAGATGGCCGAGACCTGGGTCGGCTATGGCGTCCCCGTTCCCTGACGGCGGGGATCAGGCTTCCGCCTCGGCCTTTTCGACGTCGTCCTCGTTCAGCAGCTGACCCTCGCGGCGCGGCGTGACGTAGGGGGCCGGCTGCGGGGTCGGCATGTTGCCGCGCATCATGTGGCGGCCCGCCGTCAGCCCTCCGGCAAGCTGCAGCGTCAGACGTTCGTCGTCGCGCCAGCGGACCTCTTCGATGGTCTCGTCCGCCTGGGCCGGATCGAAGCCCAGGTTCACCAGCACCTCGTGGCCGAACGTCAGCGCGCTCTCGAAGGTTTCGCGGATCTGATAGTCGACGCCGGCCTGGATCAGCCGGATCGAGTGGCCGCGATCGAACGCCCGCACGAACAGCTTGGTCAGCGGGAACTCCGACTTCACCAGTTCGACGATGCGGTCGGCCTGCTCCGGCTTGTCGACGCACACCAGCACCGCCTCGGCCTTGTCGACGCCCGAGGCCCGCAGCACGTCAAGCCGCGTCCCGTCGCCGTAGTAGACCTTGAAGCCGAAATTGCCGGCGACCTGGATCATCTCCACGTCGTTGTCGATGATCGACACGTCCACGTCGCGCGCCAGCAGCGACTGACAGACGACCTGGGCGAAACGGCCGAAGCCGACCACCAGCACGCGCTCGCGCAGGCCCTCGGCCTTCTCCACGCCCTCGGCTCCGTCGGGCGACAGGGTCTCGGCCGGCATGAAGCGACCGACCACCATCGTCGTCAGCGGTGTCAGCACCATCGACAGGATCACGATGGCCGTCATCGCCGCGCCCACCCGGGCGTCGAACACCCCGGCCGTCAGGGCCGCGGCGTACAGGACGAAGGCGAACTCACCGCCCTGGGCGAACAGAACCGCCCGCTCCACCGCCTCGCGCTCGCTCGCCCTCAGCAGACGGGCGACGGCATAGATGGCCACGGCCTTGACCGCCATGAAAGCGATCACCCCGCCCAGGATCAGCCGCCAGTCGGCCAGCACCACGCCGACGTCCAGGCTCATGCCGACGCTCAGGAAGAACAGGCCCAGCAGGATGGCGCGGAACGGCTCCACGTCCGCCTCCAGCTGATGGCGGAAGGTCGATTCCGACAGCAGCACCCCGGCCAGGAAGGCGCCCATGGCCATCGACAACCCGCCCGCGCCCATCAGCCAGGCTGCCCCTACCGCCACGAACAGGGCGGCGAAGGTCATCACCTCGCGCCCGCCATAGCGCGCCAGGATGCGGAACACCGGGTTCATCAGATACTTCCCGGCCAGGAAGACGACCGCGATCGCCCCGACCGCCAGGGCGATGGTGCGCCACAGCGGCGGGCTTTCGGCGCTGGCCGTGCCCAGCACGCTGCCCATCACCGCCACCACGGCCAGCAACGGCACGATGGCCAGATCCTCCAGCAACAGGATCGACACCGACCTCTGCCCCAGCGGCGTGCCCAGCTCGCCGCGCTCGTCCAGCATCTGCATGATCACGGCGGTCGAGCTCAGCACGAAGCCCATGGCGGCCACGAAGGCGACCGCGACCGACAGGCCCGCCGCCATGCCCGTCAGCGTCAGCAGCAGCCCGGCCGCACCCACCTGGGCAGCGCCCAGACCGAAGATGTCCTTGCGCAGGCTCCACAGCCGCGCGGGTCGCATCTCCAGCCCGATGATGAACAGGAACATCACCACGCCCAGCTCGGCGACGTGCAGGATGGCCTCCGGCTCGCGGACCAGACCGATGCCCCAAGGCCCGACCAGCAGGCCCGCGGCCAGATAGCCCAGCACCGACCCCAGCCCCAGCCGCCGGAACAGCGGCACCGCCACCACCGCCGTCGCCAGCAGCGCCACCGCATGCCCCAGTTCCAGCCCGCCGCCCGCTTCCGCCGCCATCGCTCGATCCCCCGCGCCTGAGCGACAGGTAGGGCACCTATGGCGATGACGCCAGTTTCGGGCAGCAGTGTCATGCTAAGCCGGGACGTGGACCAGATCAGCCTCAGGACCGCCCGCCGCATCGCCCTGGCCGCCCAGGGCTTCGGCCGCGCGCGCCCTGCGACGCCCGATCGGCGGCATGTGCGTGATCTGGTGCGGCGTCTGGGCGTGGTGCAGATGGACAGCGTCAACGTCCTGACGCGGACCCACTACCTGCCCAAGTTCGCCCGCCTCGGTGACTATCCGCGCGAGGCGCTGGAGGCCGAGGCCTGGGGGCCGCGGCGGTCGCTGTTCGAATACTGGGGACACGAGGCGTCGCTGCTGCCGCTGGAGACCCAGCCCCTGCTGCGCTGGCGCATGGGCCGCGCGCGCGACGGCGCCATGTGGACCGGTCTGGCCCGCTTCGGCCGCGAGCGGCGCGACTACATCGACGGCGTGCTGGCCGAGATCGAGCGGCGCGGCCCGGTCACCGGCGCCGACTTCGCCACCGGGCCGCGCGGCGCGCCGGGCTGGTGGGAATGGTCGGACGGCAAGCGCGCGCTGGAATGGCTGTTCTGGGCCGGGCTGATCACCACGAAGACGCGTCGGGGGTTCGAGCGCGTCTATGACCTGACCGAGCGGGCGCTTCCGCCCCGCATCCTCGACCTATCGACGCCGACCGAGGCCGACGCCCAGCGCGAGCTGGTCCGCCTCGCCGCGCGGACCATGGGCGTGGCGACCGGGGCCGACCTGCGCGACGTCTTCCGCCTGCCTCTGGCCGAGACCCGCGCCCGCGTCGCCGAACTGGTCGAGGCGGGCGAGCTGACGCCGGTCGCGGTCGAGGGCTGGCGGCAGACGGCGTATCTGGCCCCCGGCGCCCGCGCCCCGCGCAAGGTGACCGGCGACGCCCTGCTGTCGCCCTTCGACAACCTGATCTGGACCCGCGACCGCACCGAGCGCCTGTTCGGCGTGCGCGTGCGGCTGGAGATCTACACCCCGGCCGACAAGCGCCTGCACGGCTACTACGTCCTGCCCTTCCTTCAGGACGAGGCGATCACCGCCCGCGTCGACCTGAAGTCCGACCGCAAGGGCGGGGCGCTTCTGGTGCAGGCCGCCTGGCGCGAACCGGGCGCGACGCCGGAGACCCCCGCCCGTCTGGCGGCGGAGCTGACGCGCATGGCCGGCTGGCTGGGGCTGGAGCGGGTGGAGGTGGTCGGGAAGGGCGATCTGGCCGAGGCCTTAGTGGCGGCGCTTGGCGTCAGTGAGCGTGCATCTGCGGGCTGAGAAATGCAGCTTACGCGATGCTCGGACTGAACAGCCTTCGACGATGACAGCAAGAGTTTCAGCGCGTAGCGTCTGAGTTTGAGCCAAGACAGGATGGGCGCTGTGGTCAGAACTTTCCCAATGGCGGTCGCTTTTCTGACCCTCTCGGCATCGTTGGCGAGCGCCCAGGAACCTGCCAGCTCAATGCCGTCCCCGGTGCACGCCAAGTTACCCGATGGGCGACAGCTCGCCTTCTACTGTGCAGGTGCAGGTTCCCCGACCGTGATATTCGATGCGGGCTTGGGCGGGGACGCAGAAGTCTGGTCCCGGGTGCAGCCTGAAATTGCCAGAACGACCCGGGCTTGTGCATACGACCGTGCCGGCTACGGAGCTAGTGACGAGGGTCCCGCGCCAAGAGACGCGGCCCACTTGGCGGATGATCTCAGGGCGGGACTCGAAGCTGCCGGGATCGCGGGCCCTTACATTCTGGTTGGCCATTCAATGGCAGGCTACAACATGCGCCTGTTCGCAAACCGTCATCCGGCTGAGGTCGTCGGAATGGTGTTGGTCGATCCCAGCATTGACGGAAACGAAGCTCCCTTGCGTGCGGTGTCGCCAGCCTTTGGCCGAGGCATGGACGAGTTTCACGCAACTGCCGGCCGGTGCATCCGGGCCACGGCGGAGGGCCAGATGACCCCGGACAATCCGGTCTTTGTCGAATGCGGCTCACCTCCCCCGGACAGTCCCATGGCAAATGCCGCTCTCGCCCGGACCGCTCTGTCTGAACAAGAGAGCATGGATGAAAGCTCGCGACAGGTGCTGGACAGTCAGCCAGCCGTCAGCGCGCTGCCTCTGATCGTCCTGACGGCAGGCGGACAGAATGGACCGCAACCGGGCATGCCGGAATCAGAGCGCAACGCCCTAACGACGGTAACGCGCGCGAATCACGCCGCCATCGCCGCCCGTTCATCCGCCGGAATCCATCGGGTGGTGGAAGGCGCGCCGCACAACATCCAGTGGGCCCAACCGGATGCCGTGGTGGCCGCGATTCTGCAAGTCGCCGGCTCGGCATCTCCGAGCCGCCCCTGACAGCTCCTCACACCTCGAACCTCACCCCCTGGGCCAGCGGCAGATCGCGGCTGAAGTTCACGGTCTGGGTCTGGCGGCGCATGTAGGCCTTCCAGGCGTCCGAGCCGCTCTCGCGCCCGCCGCCGGTGTCCTTCTCACCGCCGAAGGCACCGCCGATCTCGGCCCCGCTCGGGCCAATGTTGACGTTGGCGATGCCGCAGTCGCTGCCCCAGGCGGACAGGAAGGCCTCGGCTTCGCGCACACTGTCGGTGAAGACGCAGCTGCTCAGCCCCTGGGGCACGGCGTTCTGCATCTCGACAGCGTCGTCGAAGTCGCGCCACGTCAGGACGTACAGGATCGGCGCGAAGGTCTCGTGCTGGACCACCGCCGTCTGCGCCGGCATGCGCACGATGGCGGGCCGCACATAGGCTCCATCTCGGTTCACGCGCGTTCCGCCCACGATCACCTGCCCGCCCTCGCTCACCGCCTGCGCCAGCGCCGCGTCGAAGGCGTTCGCCGCATCGGCGTCGATCAGTGGCCCGACCAGTGTGTCCGCCTCGCGCGGGTCGCCGACGGGCAGGGTCTCATAGGCCGCCGCCAACCGGCCGATCAGTGCCTCGGCCACGTCCTCGTGCACCAGCAGCCGCCGCAGGGTGGTGCACCGCTGGCCGCAGGTGCCGACGGCCGAAAACGCGACGGCGCGCACCGCCATGTCCAAGTCGGCCGACGGCGTCACGATCATGGCGTTGTTGCCGCCCAGCTCCAGCAGGCTGCGCCCCAGCCGCCTCGCCACCGTCTGCGCCACCGCCCGGCCCATGCGCGTCGATCCGGTCGCCGAGACCAGCGGGATGCGCGGATCGGCGCTCAGCGTCTCGCCCGCCTGGCGCCCGCCGATCACCACCTGCGACAGGCCCTCGGGCGCGTCGGCGCCGAACCGGGCCAGCGCGCGGTCGAACACCGCTTGCGTCGCCAGCGCCGTCAGCGGCGTCTTCTCCGACGGCTTCCAGATCACCGGGTCGCCGCACACCAGCGCCAGCGCCGCATTCCACGCCCACACCGCCACCGGGAAGTTGAAGGCCGAGATCACCAGCACCGGCCCCAGCGGCTGCCAGGTCTCGCGCATGTGGTGGCCGGGCCGCTCGCTGGGCATCGTCAGGCCGTACAGCTGGCGCGACAGGCCGACGGCGAAATCGCACACGTCGATCATCTCCTGCACCTCGCCCAGACCCTCGGACGTGATCTTGCCGGCCTCCAGTGTGACAAGCCGGGCCAGATCGTCCTTGGCCGCGCGCAGCTCCTCGCCGAACAGTCGGACCAGCTCGCCCCGCCGCGGCGCCGGGACGCGTCGCCAGGCGACGAACGCCGCCGCCGACCGGGCGACGATCCCGTCTAGATCACCCGTCTCCGCCAGCGTCGGCCCCGTCGAGCCGTCGACCGGCGAGCGCGGGGTCAGGCCGTCCTCCGCCTGCCTGGCGGCAACGCCCAGCCGGTCCAGAATCGCCCACGCGTGTTCGATCGCCGTCATGGCCGCACTCCCGTTCGCGGCCCGCATAGCTTCCGGGGCGGTCCGGCGGAACCCCCGGGCGCGCATCGGGTTCTGTGGTCACCCCCTGAAAGCTTGAGAGGACGAGACCATGAAGGTGCGCGACGTGATGAGCCGGGACGTCCAGGTGGCCCGCCCCAACGACACCCTGCGCGAGGTCGCGGCCCGGATGAAGGCGGGCGACTTCGGCTTCATGCCCGTGGCCGACGGCGACAAGCTGCTGGGCACGGTGACCGACCGCGACATCGTCGTGCGCGGTCTGGCCGAGGGCGTTGGACCCGACTCCACGGTCGACGGCTGCATGACGCGCGACGTCAAATGCGCCCACGAGGCCGACGACCTGAAGACGGTGCTGGACGCCATGGGCGGCTCGCAGATCCGCCGCCTGCCGGTGCTGGACAAGGACGAGCGGCTGGTCGGCGTCGTCTCGCTGGGTGACCTGTCCACCCGCGTGAAGGAGAAGTACGCCGGCGAGGCACTGGAAGAAATCTCGCGTTAACCGGACGGGCACACGCCACGTTCACCCGCGGGCGCCATCCTCGCCGGTCGAAGGATCGGAGCTGTCGATGGCGCGCGCGCAATTCCAGAAGGGCCAGAAGGTCTGGGTCGAGTGCGTCGGCGCATGGGCCCAGATCGAGAAGGTCCAGCCCGTCTGGGCCAAGGGCTTCGAGGAACCCGTGCGCGTTACCTACGACGTCGGCCTGGGCCGCGAGTTCCTGGCCCACGAACTCCTGACGCCTGTCGAGGACGCCGCCGGCCGCGACGGCGAGAACTGGCGCCTGCTGCGGGCCCGCAACAAGTGGCAGACGGCCGAGGACTGCCCGCATCATCCCTATCCGGGCAGCTACCCGGTGGTCGTCACCGATCCCACCGACTGGGGCGGCTGGCGCGTGCCCGGCGCTGAATACGACCGCGATCCCGAACGCATCGAACGCCAGGCCCGTCTGATCGCCGCCACGCCGGCGCTGGAAGCCCTCGCCCGCGAGCTTCTCGAGGCCGTGGCCGAGGCGCCCGACGACGCGCCGCCGGCCATGCTCAGCCTCGCGCGTCAGGCCCGCGACGTCCTGCGCGGCGTCGACGAGATCCTGTCCGCGCCCGAAGTTTCCGCGTCGTCCCGCGCCGCCTGAGGCCTGTCGGCCACAGGCGAGGGTCGACAGGAATCCGCGACGCAGCCTAGATTCGCCCCAACGGGCAATTCGGTCTGGAAGGGACGCATTTGCGGGGCCGGGACCGGCGCATCACGGGCGAGGGGAGGCGCGCGACGGACCGTCTTCGCGGACCGCCGTCGTGGGCGCGCATCCTCGTCCTCCTGACCGCCGTCGGCCTGGGTCTCTACGCCCTCTGGGTCACCCGCGCGCACGGCATTTCCCTGAACCCCGGCGACCTGACGCGCGACGGCTGGATCCTGATGATTCCGGCCGCCGTCGGCGTGATGATGATCGGTCTGGTGCTGGCCCTGAATGCCCGGCAGGGCGCGATCCGCCGGGAATGGGCCGAGACCGAGCAACGCTTCCGCATCGCGGTCGAGGGCGCCCGTTGCGGGATCTGGGAATGGGACCTGCACACCGATCAGGTTGACCTCTCGGACTATATGGCGGCGCTGCTCGGCCTTCAGGGCGGCGTCCATTCGGCCGAAGCGATCCTGGCCCGGGTGCATCCCGATTTCCGCGAACCGCTGCGCCACGCGCTTCGTCAGGCCCAGACCTTCGGTGCCTTCGAGGCGACCTTTCCCGTCCCCGACGCCCAGGGTCGGCCGCGCTGGATCGACGCGCGCGGGCAGGCGCAGGGCCAGCGCGACGAGGCCGGCTTCACCCACATCATGGGCATGGCCCTGGACATCACCGAGGAACGCCGCGCCAAGGCCCAGGCCCAGGCCGCCGAGGGCCGCCTGCGCGACGGCATCGAGAGCGTCACCGACGCCTTCGTCCTGTTCGATCGCCACGGACGCCTGATCCTGTGGAACCGGGCGTTCGAGGACGCCTTCGGCTTCGAGCCCGGCTCGGTGAAGCGGGGCGCGGCCAAGGACGAGCTCAACCGCATCGCGGCCCTTGCCGTAAAGTCGGACCAGCCGGCCACCGGCGGCCGCGCCGGCGCGCGCGAGCTGGAGCTGCACGACGGTCGCTGGCTGCAGGTGACCGAGCGGTTCACCGGCGACGGCGGCACCGTCGTCACCGCCGCCGACGTCACCGCCATCAAGCGGCAGGAGGAGGAGCGGCGCAAATCCACGGAGAACCTCCGCGTCATGGTCACCCAGCTGGAGGCCAGTCAGGAGAAGCTGGCGCTGCTGGCGCGCAAGTACGAAGTCGCCATGACGCGGGCGGAGGCCGCCAACCAGGCCAAGTCCGAGTTCCTGGCCAACATGAGCCACGAGCTCCGCACGCCGCTGAACGCCATCAACGGCTTCTCGGAGATCATGTCGGCCGAGATGTTCGGCCCCCTCGGCGACGCCCGCTACAAGGGCTACGCCGCCGACATCCTGAAGTCCGGACAGCACCTGCTCAGCCTGATCAACGACATCCTCGACATGGCCAAGATCGAGGCCGGCAAGATGACGCTGCACTACGAGACGGTGTCGATGAAGGAGCTCTGCGACGACGCCCTGCGCCTGATGCGCGGCAAGATCCAGGAGGCCGGCCTGACCGCCACGCTCGACGCCCCGGACCTGCCCGACGTGGACGCCGACCATCGCGGCCTCAAGCAGGTGCTGCTGAACCTGATTTCGAACGCCGTGAAGTTCACACCGGAGGGCGGGTCCATCGTCGTGGCCCTGTCACAGCCGGATCAGCACCATGTCCGCGTGGCGGTGACGGACACCGGCATCGGCATCGCGGCCGAGGACCTGGCCCGCCTCGCCCGCCCCTTCGAACAGGTCGAGGGCCAGCATTCCAAGACCACTCAGGGCACGGGCCTGGGCCTGGCCCTGACCAAGGCCCTCGTCGAGATGCACGGTGGCGAGCTTGGCCTGGAAAGCGAACCGGGCCGGGGCACCACCGTCAGCTTCATCATTCCGGCCCGCAAGCCGGCGAGCGCGGCGGTCCCCGAGGCGGTCGCCGCCCGCGCGGCCTGACGCCGCATTACCGCACCGTAACTTTCGCCGCCTTCCCGCCCTGATAGGGTCCGGCCGACCCCGTTCAGGAGCCTTGGCCATGATCCGCCCCCGTCCCTTCCGCGCCGTCCTGCTCGCCGCCTCGGCCCTGACCCTGCTGACCGCCGTGCCGGGCGCAGCGCACGCCCAGGACGCCGCCATCGCGGTGCCGCCGCTTCAGTACACGCACCGCGAACTGCCCAACGGCCTCGACGTCTACGCCATGCCGGATCCGACGGCCGGCACCGTCACGGTCCAGGTCTGGTACGACGTCGGCGGCAAGGACGACCCGGAAGGCCGCTCCGGCTTCGCCCACCTGTTCGAGCACATCCTCAGCCGCAAGACGGTCAACATCCCCTACGGCCAGATCTCGACCTGGGTCGAGAACGCGGGCGGCAGCCGCAACGCCTCCACCGGCCAGGACTTCACCAACTACTACGAGACGGTCCCGCCCGAATATCTGGAGACCATGCTCTGGACCCACGCCGAGCGCATGGCGCGTCCCGTGGTCGACCAGGCCGTGTTCGACGCCGAACGCTCGATCGTGAAGGAGGAACTGCGCCAGCGCGTCTATGCCCCGCCCTATGGCCGCTTCGGTCGCTTCGTGATCGGCGACAACAGCTTCGACGAGAGCATCTATCGCCGCAGCGTGATCGGCTCGATCGAGGAGCTGGACGCCGCCACCATCGACGACGCCCGCGCCTTCCACGAGGCCTATTATCGTCCCGCCACGGCGACCCTGATCGTCTCCGGCAATTTCGATCCCGCCCAGCTGGACCGCTGGGTCGACCAGTATTTCGGCGACATTCCGAACCCGGAGCGTCCGGTTCCGGTGTTCCAGCGGCCCGTCGAGACGCCCCGCACCCAGCCGCGCGACGTCGTCGCCTATGCGCCCAACGTGCCCTTGCCGGCGGTCGGCCGGATCTGGCCGGGCGTGCCGGCGACCCACCCCGACGCAGCGGCGCTGGACGTGCTGCAGGGCATCCTGTCGCGTGGCCAGAACAGCCGCCTGTACCAGCGACTGGTCTACACCGATCAGGTCGCGACCAGCGCCTCGTTCGGGGCCAACACGATGGAGGAGGACGGCGTCGTCTCCGGCACCGTCATCGTCGCCCAGGGCAAGTCGCTGGAGGCCGCCGAGGCGTCATACGACGCGGTCATTGCCGACATCCGGACGAACCCCGTCACCGAGGCCGAGCTGGCCGAGGCCAAGACCGAGATCGTCGCCTCCGAGTTGCGCCAGCGCGAGACGGCGTCAGGCCGCGCCTTCATCCTTGGCCAGGCCCTGGTGTCCGAGGGCGACCCCGGCGCGCCCGACGCCCGGCTGGCCGCCGTCCAGGCCGTGACCACCGAGGACGTCCTGCGCGTCGCCCGCACCTATCTGCGCGACGACGCCGTGGTCCGCGTCCGCTATCTGGACGAGTCGCAACGGCCCGAAGGCGTGCCTGAGGACAGCTGGCGCAACCCGGCGCCCGTGCCGACCTTCGTCTCCGTGCCCCCGGCGATCCTGCCGCCGAACGAGCTCCGTCCGGAAGGCCAGAGGATGGCCCCGCCCGCGCCGGGTGCCGCCCGCGTCGCCGCCGTTCCCGCGGTGTCGGAGCGCACCCTGCCCAACGGTCTGCGTGTCATCGTGGCGAAGTCGACAGACCTGCCGATCATGAATGCCCAGCTGATCATCGGCGGCGGCGCGGCGGGCGATCCCGAGGGCCGCATGGGCCTCGCCTCCGGCACGGCCGGTCTGGCGCGCGAGGGTGCGGGCGGCCGCACGGCACCCCAGATCGCCGCCGCACTGGAATCCCTCGGCGCCTCGATCGGGGCCGGGGCCGGCGTGGACGCGACGGTCGTGTCCCTGTCCGCGCCGGTCGCCTCGCTGGATCGCGCCGGGCCTATCTTCGGCGACGTCGTCATGCGTCCGGACTTCCCGGCCGCCGAACTGGAGCGTCAGCGGACGCGGGCGCTGAATGGCTTGCGGGTCTCCCTGCGTGATCCCGCCACCCTCGCGGCGGCGGCCCTGAACCGCCTCGTCTTCGGAGGGGCTCCCTATGGCGCGCCCAGTTCGGGCACGGCCGAAAGTCTGGCCGCGATCGGTCGTGACGACGTGGTGACCCACCACGCCCGCTGGTGGCGGCCTGACAACGCGGTCCTCATCGTGACCGGCGGGATGGAGCCCGATGCCGCCTTCGCCTTCGCCGAGGCCACGTTCGGCGGCTGGGCCCGGCCCGCCGGAGCGTCGCCGGTCGTCGCGGATCGCGATGGCCCCGGCACGGCCCCGCGCGTCCTGGTGGTCGACATGCCCGGCGCGGGCCAGGCGGCGATCGCCGTCGCGGTGCGCGGCCCGGATCGGACGGACGCCGACTGGTATCCCGCAGCCATCGCCAATGCCGTCATCGGCGGGGGCAGTGGCGGCCACCTGTTCAACGAGGTGCGCGCCAAGCGGGGCCTCAGCTACGGGGCCTATTCGAGCCTGGTCACCCGCGTCGACGGCAGCCTGTTCGCCGCCCAGACCCAGACCAAGAACGAAAGCGCCGCCGAAGTGGTCGAACTGGTTCTTCTGGAGATCGACCGCCTCACCGGCGCGCCGGTCGCCGATCAGGCGTCGACCGATCGGGAGAGCTTCGTTCTGGGCGGCTTCTCCCGTTCGATCGAGATCACCGGCGGCCTCGGCGGCTTCCTCGGCGACGCCGTGACGCTGGGTCTGCCGCTGTCCGAACTCCAGACCTATCCCGAGCGCATTCGGGCCGTAGATCCGGACGCCGTGTCTGCCGTCGCGAACCGCTGGCTGGGACGCGATCGAGCCTGGGTCGTGGTTGTCGGCGACGCGTCGCAGTTCCTTGAGCCACTGCGGGCCGCCCATCCCGACCTCGTCGTGATCAAGGCCGAGGACGTCGACCTGAACGAGGCCGACCTCGGGATCCCGTGACGCGGGACGTCCCGATCCGTCCCGCTCAGTCGTCGCCCCAGCTTTTCGCCTCGTGCGCGGCGATCAGCTTGGCGCGCAGTTGGTCCATCGTCATCGACAGGGCTCCGCCAGGATCGTTCTTGCGCCAGCGACCGATGCCCTTCTTGCCCGACACCTCGTGGTGGCCAAGGACGTAGTTCAGCGAAAACACCGCCTCGTTGTTGCGCTTCAGCCAGAGCAGCAGATGCACGAGCGCCGCCTCCTGGGCCTCGGTGTACTTGCGGTACCGGCCGGTGGGACAGCCCCACTGGGCCTCCTTCACCTCGCGGATGTCTTCCTTGGCGTAGGTCTTTCCGAACCAAGATTTGCCGCCAGCGTCCAGCAGACCCGCCGAACAGATCTCGATCCCCACGAGCTTCGAACTGACCGACGACCCCAGGCCAGGCCATGCCGATTCTCCCGCATGATGACCCCACCGATCCAGCGGATGCGCCTGCAGCACGCGCCCCGAGGGCCCGATGCAGAAATAGGCGTGTCCCTGGGCACGTCCGTAGGAGATGGTCGCCGCGGCATCGTCGTCGTCACGATCGTGGCCGGCGGTGAAATGCACGATCGCGCCTCGCGGATAGCCATCGGCATAGCGGCCCTTGGTGGGCATCTCCGGCGTGATCACCTTGGCGAGCGGATACCAGAGGCTGCGCGCGTTCGCGACGCCCAACGACGGCCGCAGGGGCTCGTCCAGCGTGAGGTCGTCCATGATGTGCCCTCCCAGGAAGGCTCACTATGAACGCCGTTCGACGACCATTGCAACGTCAAATAGTGGGCTTGGCCCGGAATGCCCGCACCGCGTCCACCGCCTTGCGGACCTCGGCCTCGATGGCGGCCCAGTCGCCGGCTTTCACGGCCGCGTCGGTGATCAGCCTGGACCCCATGCCGGCCGCGACGATGCCGCTGCCGAACCATTTGGCGATGCTCGCGGCGTCCGGATCGACCCCGCCGGTCGGCATGATCTTGGTCCAGGGCATGGGCCCGAGAACCGCCTTGACGAACTCAGGCCCGCCGACCGAGGCGCCGGGGAACAGCTTGACGATCTCGCAGCCCAGCTCCTGCGCCTTCAGGATCTCCGTCACCGAGCCGCAGCCCGGGAAGTAGGCGGTCATGCGCCGGTTGCAGACGACGGCCACCTCCTCGACCAGCCCCGGGCTGACCACGAAGCGCGCGCCCCGGTTCAGGAAGGTCGAGGCCGTGCCCGCGTCGATCACCGAGCCGATGCCGAGCACGACGCCGGGGTCGGTCTTCTGCAGCTCGCGCGCCACCTCGCCGAACAGGTCGACGGCGAAGTCGCCCCGGTTGGTGAACTCCACCACCGGCGCCCCGCCCCGCGCGCACGCCCGGATCACGTTCAGGCAGACCTCCGGGTCCGCGTGATAGAACACCGGACACACGCCCTGCGCCTCCAGGCCGGTCAGCACGCTCAGACGGTCGTGGGGCATTCGAGTGTCTCCGTTGGCCCTTTGCTCGACCGATGGTCGTGTGGCGTCAAGTGACGACCTGTTTCGCACGGTCCACGTCATTGTCTCCGAGGCTCTCACACGGCAAGGTCAACCGATGTTGCGCGATTTTCAGAAGGGCTTTGATCGCAAGGCTTGGCTTGAGCAGTCCGGCCTCGAGCAGAGTGCGACCTGGGCTCGCGGCGGAGCGGCACGCCAGCTCGTCGATCTGCTCGGCCGCGACGTGCCGGTGCTGCGGTGGGCGGCCTCAGCCCTCCACGCCGTGCTTGTCGCCGCGCTGATGGTGGGGTTGTTCAGACCTGATCTTGTGAACAGTGCCTTGGACTGGGCCTCTCAAACGTCAGGTGTCCGGATGCCCCCATTCGATTTTCAGGTGACCTTCTGGGCAGTCTTCCTTCTGACCTTGCTTCACTGGGGGCATCACGACCTGATCAAGCAGCGAAACCTGCTGCGGAGAGAAGACAGGCTCTAGCCGCCCGCCATCTCCACCACCCGCCCGACCATCGCGCTCTCCGCATCCCCCAGCGGGTCCAGCACGGTGAAGTGGTCGGCGCCCGCGACCACCTCCATCCGCGTCTCCACGCCCTTGGCGCCCCACAGCGCCGCCATGTCGCGCGACTGGCGGAGGAACTCGCCGCTCTCGTCGCCGCCGACCCAGCAGTCCAGCGTGGTGCCGCCCGGCGTCGATCCGTCCGGCGCCGGCCAGTGCGTGACGCTGAGCGCGCGCGCCTCCATGACGTCCAGCCCCAGCGCCACGTTCAACGACGTCGGGATCAGCGGCTCCAGGTCGAACACGCCGCTGATGGCCAGCGCGGCGGACGCCCGCCCTTCCGACAGCATGGCCGCCGCCATGTGGCCGCCGGCGGAGTGGCCGAACACCACGGGCCGCGCGCCGGTTTGCGCCCGCACCGCCTCCACCGCCGCGCGCGCCTGCGCCACGATCCGCCCCAGCCGCACCGCGGGCGCCAGGTCATAGGACGGGATGGCCACGCTCACGCCGCGCCCCACCAGCGCCGGCGCGATCCAGCTGAACCAGCTTCGGTCCAGCGCCTGCCAGTATCCGCCGTGCAGGAAGACGGCGACCGGCGCGCCTTCCCCCGCCTCGAACAGATCCATCACCTCGCGCGTGCCGGGCCCATAGCGCACCTCGACCGGCGGCCGCGCCGCCCGCGCCGCCTCGCTGTCGGCCTGCCAGCGCGCCATCACCGCCGGATGGTCCGGCACGCGGGCGCGGTTGTTGTATTCGGCTTCGAGGTCCAGGGCGGGGGCTCCCAGAAAGGGGTAGGCGTGAGGGGTAGGCGGTAGGGAAGAACGGCTGGCGTCGGCGCGCAACAGGCCCTACCCCTACCCCTAATTCCTACCCCTCCCCAACGCGGAGCGTGCCCCCATGATGACCGCCATCTTCGTCTTCATCAAATGCGAGCTGGGCCACGCCAACGACGTGGCGGCCGACATCGTCGACGAGGTCGAGCACGTGTCGGAGGTCTATTCGACGTCCGGCCAGTACGACCTGCTGGCCAAGTTCAACCTGCCCAGGGATCTGGACATCGGCACCTTCGTGACCCGGTCGGTGCAGACGCGCCCGCATATCCGCGACACCTTCACGGTCATCACCTTCTCGCCCTTCCTGCCCTCGAAGGGCTGAGGCGCATGCGCAACACCAGCCTCGCTTTCGCTCCGCGTCCGGAACGCGGCGACTCCCGCCCGCATTTCGGTGCGGAAGGAGCTTCACCATGTCCGCCGACAAGCCGCGTCTGACCGTCGTGGGAGACGCTGAGATCTACGATCTGATGCGCCGGCCCGAGTCCACGGCGGACCGCGTCAAACGGCTTCAGGCCGAGGCGCGCGCCCTGGCGCTGGAAGAGGTCGAGGAGCTGGCCCGCACGCTGAAGACCGCGGCAGAGATCGCCGATCGCATCGCGTCGGGCGGCGACGCCTATCCGGTCGGCGCCCGCGAACTGGCCTCGCGTCTGTCGTCGGACCTGCCGGCCAAGGCAGAGACCATCCGCGCCATCGCGGCGAAGACTCTCTAGGCCGGTCGCGCCCGCCTCTCCCGATACGTCCGCAGCCGCCGCGCCAGCCGGAACACCACCACCGCCAGGATCACCAGCAGAACCGGGATCAGGATCGGCGCGAGGAACGCCAGGATCACGGTGAAGAAGGCCAGCAGGTCTTCCAGCAGGCTCAGCACCGGATTGCCCAGCCCGCCGGTCGTGGCCGTCGAGGCCAGCCGCGCCCCGCCTTGCGCCGCGTTGAAGGCCAGCGCCGTCGGCGCCCCCACGATCACGCCGGCCACGGCCGCCGTGGTGGGGTCGACCGTGGCGAACAGGCCGCCCGCCGCCACCGCCGCCGCCACCGGCCGCGCCACCAGCCCCAGCGAATGCAGGGCGTGATCCACGCCGGGGATCTTGTCGCCGACGAACTCCACCACCGCCGCGATGCCCAGGGCGATGATCGCCGCGTCCGACGTGACCCAGCTCCAGCTGTCGTTCAGCTGCAGGCCGAACAGGCCGAACCGCTCCGCCCCCGCCATCATCAGCAGCGGCAGGAAGGTGCGCAGCCCCGTCGCCGCCGCCAGACCGAGGCCCAGCAGCACCGGCAGAACCCACGTCACGCCCGCCTGACCCCAGATGCCGCTCAGCGTCTCGCGCGCCGCCTCGATCGAAACTCCGTCCATGTCGTTCCTCCAGCCCAGCGCCTGAACGCGCGCCGCTTCATCGCGATCCGGTTCGGGGCTATCCTACACCCATGCCCGCCGCCCCGCGCGTCCGCGCCGCCGACGTCTTCGCCCCGCAGGACTGGGCCCCGTTCCAGACGCGCTCCGCCTGGGTCGGCCCCCTGCTGGTCGCCCACTGCTGGGGCGTGATCGCGCTGGCGGTGGGGGTCGGCGTGATCTGGCCCCTGCTGATCCCGCTCTGCGTCATGGTGATCGGCACGCGCCAGCTCGGCCTGGCCATCCTGATGCACGAGGCGGCGCACGGCGCCCTGTCGCCGAACGGCCGGCTGAACGATGTCCTCGGCCACTGGCTGTGCGCCGTGCCGGTCGGGGCCTCGCTGGACGCCTATCGCCCCTATCACCTGGCCCACCACAAATACGCCCAGCAGGCCGAGGACCCCGACCTGGTCCTGTCCGCCCCCTTCCCGGTCACCCGCGACAGCCTGCGCCGCAAGATCATCCGCGACCTGACCGGCCAGACCTTCTTCAAGCAGCGGGTGCTGTTCGCGCTGGCGCGCTCAAGTAGCCCGAAGGGCGGTAGCGCAAACGAGAATGTGGCGCAGGGTGCGGTGGTCACGGGCAAGTCGGTGCTGCCCTTCCTTGCGGTCAACGCCGCCCTGTTTGCCGTCATGGCGCTGGCCGGCGTCTGGTGGGCCTGGTTCGCCCTGTGGCTGCTGCCTCTGGCGACCTGGTTTCCCATGGTCACGCGGCTGAGGAACATCGCCGAGCACGCCTGCGTCGAAGGCTCCTCCACCGACCCCTTCCGGGCCGCCCGCACCACCCGTGCCAGCTGGTGGGAACGCGCCTTCATCGCCCCCTACTGGGTCAACTTCCACGCCGAGCACCACCTGTTCATGCACGTCCCCTGCTGGAAGCTCCCCGCCCTGCACCGCGCCGTTCGGGCGACGGAGCCGGGGCAGCGGATGGAGGTGGCGAGGGGGTATGTGGCGGTACTCGCCGAAGCGTCGTCCCTCTCCCGGCGGGAGAGGGCTTGAGCGCACGGCGGCAAGGCCGTCGTCCTTGCGCGAAAGGGTGAGGGGCGGAAGTTCAAACCGCCGTCACGCACCCCACCCTCATCCGCCCCTGCGGGGCACCTTCTCCCAATGGGAGAAGGATCGCTGTTGCGCCCTGCATCTCCCCCCGCCAATGTCCGCCACGCCCGTTCCCGTGTCGGAGACCCCTCCATGTCCCTCACCCGCCGTCTCGTCGCCGCCGCGACAGCCTTCACTCTGATCGCCGCCCCCGCCGTGCAGGCGGGCGAGGGGATGTGGACCTTCGACAACTTCCCCATCGCGCGGGTCAACGCGACGCTGGGCACCAACATCGATCAGGCGTGGCTGGACCGGGTGCGGCTGTCGTCGGTGAAGTTCGGCGGCTGCTCGGCGGGCGTGGTCTCGCCCGAGGGGCTGGTGATGACCAACAACCACTGCGTCGCCAGTTGCGTGGCGCAGCTGTCGACGCCCGAGGTCAACTACGCCGCCACCGGCTTCCTGCCCGCCTCGCGCGCAGAGGAGAAGCGCTGCCCCGGTGGCTCGGCCGAGATCCTGACCGACATCGCCGACGTGACCCAGCGGATGCAGGCGGCGGGCGCCGACCTGTCCGGCTCGGCCTTCGTGCGCGCCCGCGACGCCGAGGCCGCCGCCATCGAGGCCGAGGCCTGCGCCGGCAAGGCTGACAGCCGCTGCCAGGTCGTGACCCTGTACCGGGGCGGCCAGTTCAAGCTGTACACCTACAAGCGCTATTCCGACGTGCGCCTGGCCTGGGCGCCCGAGGATCGCGCCGCGACCTTCGGCGGCGACCTGGACAACTTCAACTTCCCCCGCTTCGCCATCGATGCGGCCTTCATCCGCCTGTACGAAAACGGCCAGCCGGCGGCGACGCCGATCCACTTCAAGTGGAACGCGTCGAAGCCCGTCGAGGGCCAGCCCATCTTCGTCACCGGCAGCCCCGGCGCGACCCAGCGCCTGCTGACCCAGGACCAGCTCTACACCGTCCGCGACGTCATCCTGCCGATGGATCAGCTGATCACGTCCGAGCTGCGCGGCCGCATGATCCGCTATGGCGAGGAAAGCCCCCAGCGCGCCTTCGAGGTCATGGACCCGCTGGTGTCGCTGGAGAACACCTACAAGCGCGGCATCGGCCGCATGCGCGCCCTGATCGATGTCGACTTCATGGCCAAGCGCGCGGCGGACGAAGCCGATTTCAAGGCCCGGGTGGCGGCCAATCCGGCGCTGGCCGCCGACGTCGGCGACCCGTGGGGCGAACTGGCGGCGATCCAGCCGATCCAGCGCGCGCTCTATCCCTCCTATGCGATGCTGGAGGCCCGCGCCGGCGGCGGCTCGGTGCTGTTCGGCTATGCCTGGACCCTGGTCCGCGCGGCGCAGGAGCGGGCCAAGCCTTCGAGCGAGCGCCTGCCGGAATACGTCGACGGCCGCCTCGGCGCCGCCCAGGGCCGCATCACCGCCGAACGCCCGATCTATGCCCGGCTGGAAGAGATGCAGGTCAGCTGGTGGCTGTCCAAGACCCGCGAATGGCTGACCGTCGACGATCCCCGCGTCCGCGGCTTGCTGGGCCAGGAGTCGCCCGAAGGTCTGGCCGCCCGCGTCATCGGCGGCACCAAGCTGGCCGACCCGGCGGCGCGCCGCGCCCTGTGGGAGGGCGGTCTGGAGGCGATCGAGGCCTCGGACGACCCCCTGATCCAGTGGGTTCTGTCCATCCAGGACGAAAGCCGCGCCGCCCGCGCCGAGTGGGAGGAACGCGTCGTCGGCCCGACCGATCGCGCCTCTGAAACCCTGGCCCGCGCCCGCTTCGGCGCCTATGGCGACAGCGTCTATCCCGACGCGACCGGCACCCTGCGGCTGACGTACGGCCGGGTCGAGGGCTGGACCTATCAGGGCCAGACCGTGCCGGCCTTCACCACCTTCGCCGGCCTGTGGGACCGCATGACCGGTGCCGCGCCCTTCGACGTCGCGCCCAAGCTGCTGGCCGCGCGCGACCGCATCCCCGCCGACACCGTGCTGAACATGGCCGTCTCCACCGACACCATCGGCGGCTCGTCGGGGTCGCCCGCGGTCAATGCGGCGGGCGAGATCGTGGGGGCGAACTTCGACTCCACAATCCTGACCCAGCGCAATGCCTACGGCTACGACCCCAACGTCAATCGCTCGGTCATCGTCACCACGGGCGCCGTGACGGTCGCCCTGCGCGATGTCTACGGCATGGACCACCTGCTGGAAGAGCTGGGGGTGGGGTGAGTCGGTAGGGGTAGTCGTTAGGGGTAGGGCGACCGCGGCCTTCCCTACCCCTACCCCTAATTCCTACCCCTAGATCGCGCTCATCTTCTGCCGCGCCTTCTCGAAATACTGCCAGCCGGTCCACACCGTGATCACCGCGGCCGCCCAGATCAGGATGTCGGCGAACAGCTGGAAGTGCGGCAGGTAGTCGAACTCCAGCCCGAAGCCGTCCCAGTTGCGCGCGAACAACTGCGCGCCCAGCGCCACCAGCTGCAGCGTGGTCTTCCACTTGGCCAGCAGGGTGACCGGCAGTTTGACCTTGCCCGCCACCGTCTCGCGCAGGGCCGAGACGGCGAACTCGCGGAACAGGATCAGGCCGCACGGAATGGCGATCTGCGGCACCGACCCGCTGGTCAGCACGCCCAGAATGGCCCCCGTGACCAGCACCTTGTCCGCGATCGGGTCCAGGATGGCCCCCCACCGCGTGGTCGCGTGCCAGCGCCGCGCCAGATAGCCGTCGATCCAGTCCGTCGATGCCGCCACCACGAAGATGATGAAGGCCGTGCGGTACAGGGCGAACTGGTCCTCCGGGCTCAGATAGCTGGACAGATAGGGGATGCCGCCCGTCGCCCCGGCCAGGATCAGGAACATCACCACCCCCGCCGCCAGCCGCAGGCCGGTCAGGATGTTGGGGATGGGGTTGGCGTGCGGATGCGGGGCGGTGGTCATGGCGTCCTCGGGCTGTTGGCCTGAGATGCCACGCTTTCTCTGATCAGGCGAGCGGCTGGAACGGCCCGGCCCCGGTCAGACGGCGCAGCAGCCCGTCGGCGATGCCGAAATGCAGACCGACCAGTTCCAGTTCACCGGCCGCCTCCCTTTCCGCGATCCACGGGAAGGTACGCAGGTTGTCCAGCGACAGACGGACGACGGCCTCCTCGCTGGCCTGCTCGACCTGATCCGGCTCCACCGCCTCGGCCACGCGGCGCACGGTCGGCTCGCCCTGGGCGATCCACGGCGCCAGGAAGTCGCGGCAGTTGGCCGGGGCCCCGCCACGCATGGCTGCCACGCCGCCGCAGTGGGCATGCCCCATGACCACGATGCGGCGCACCTTCAGCACCTTCACCCCGAACTCCAGCGCCGCCGACACACCGTGCAGGTCGCCGTCGGGCGCATAGGGCGGCGCCAGGTTGGCCACGTTGCGCACGGTGAACAGCTGGCCCGGCGCGGCGTCGAAGATCAGGGCCGGATCGGCCCGGCTGTCCGAGCAGGCGATCACCAGGGTGTGCGGCGTCTGCCCCTCTGCCGCCAGTGCCTCATACTCCGCCTTCGCCTCGGCCCAGTGGCCTTCGCGGAAGCGGCGGTATCCTGAAAACAGCAGGTCGGTGTCGGTCATCTGGCTTCCTTGCTTGCGGCCATCGCCTTCTGCCAGCGGCTGGGCGGCTTGTCGTCGCGGTGGACGCAGCCGGGCCAGCAGCACGGTCGGCGCTTGCCCTCCTGCATCTCCTCGATCGTGCGACGTATGCGGCGTTCGCGGGTCGCAGCCTGTTTGGCGTCCTCGACCCAGCAGATGAACTCGTTGCGGCCCAGCGGAGTCAGCCCCTGCCACAGCTCCAGAATCCCGGCGTCCGCACGGATGGCCGCTTTCATGTCCCCGGCCGCCCGGTGGACCGTGCCTTCGGCGAACTCATCGCTCATCCCCGTCTCCTCTCGCACAGTCTACGCCCGTCCCGCCGGATGGAAGAAGGCGTGGATGCGTTCCGCCAGCGCGCGGTTGATGCCCTCGACCTTCTCCAGATCCGCCACCGACGCCCGGCCCACGCCCTTGGCCGAGCCGAAGGCGTGCAGCAGGGCCTTCTTGCGCCCCGGCCCGACCCCCTCGATCTCGTCCAGCGGGTTTTTCTTGATGTCCATCGACCGCCGTTTGGCGTGGGCCCCGTTGGCGAACCGGTGCGCCTCGTCGCGCAGCCGCTGGATGTAGTACAGCGCCGGCGACTTCAGCGGCAGCATGAAGGGGGCCTTGCCGGGGATGATGAACTTCTCCAGCCCCGCGTCGCGGTCCGGCCCCTTGGCGACGCCGACGGCCAGGATGTCCTCCAGCCCCAGCTCGTCCAGCACCGACCGCACCGCCGACAGCTGACCCAGACCCCCGTCGATCAGCAGCAGGTCCGGACGCTCGGGTGCCTCGCCCTCGTCCTCTTCCTTCACCAGGCGGGAAAAGCGGCGCCGCATCACCTCGCGCATCATGCCGAAGTCGTCGCCGGGGCTCAGCTCCTCGCCGCGGATGTTGAACTTGCGGTACTGGTTCTTTCGGAACCCCTCGGGCCCGGCCACCACCATGCCACCGACCGGGTTCGAGCCCTGGATGTGGGCGTTGTCGTAAATCTCGATCCGCTCCGGCCGCCCGTCCAGCCCGAAAGCCTCGACCACCTCGTCGAGGATCTTCCCCTGCGCCGAGTTCTCGGCCAGCCGCCGCCCCAGCGCCTCGCGCGCATTGGTAAGGGCGTGGTCAACCAGCGCCCGCCGGTCGCCCCGCATCGGCCGTTCGATCGAGACCACGCGCCGCCCGTCGGTCCGCTTGGCCATCATCGAGAACGCCTCTTCCAGCAGCTCCTTCTCGAACGGGACCACGTTGGACAGGATCTCGCGCGGGACCGGCTTGTCCTCATAGAACTGGCCCAGGAACGCCCCCAGGATGTCGGCGTCGGTGTCGCTCTTGTCGACCCGCGGGAAATAGGCCCGCCCGCCCCAATTCTGGCCGCCGCGATAGAAGAACACCTGCACGCAGGCCTGCCCCGCGTCGGAATGCACGGCGAACACGTCCGCCTCGGCCACGCCCTCGGCCGAGACCGAGTTCTCCATCGAGATCGCCGACAGCGCCCGGATGCGGTCGCGCACCCGCGCGGCGGTCTCGAAGTCCATGTCGTCGCTGGCGGCCTGCATCTCTTTCGACAGCCGCCCGATCACCGCGCGCGACTTGCCGCGCAGAAACGCCTCGGCCTCATCCACCAGCTCGGCGTAATCCTCAAGCGAGATCAGCCCCGTGCACGGTGCCGAGCAGCGCTTGATCTGGTGCAGCATGCAGGGCCGCGTCCGGCTCTCGTAGACGCTGTCCGAGCACGACCGCAGCAGAAACGCCTTCTGCAGCGTGGTCAGCGTCCGGTTCACCGCCCAGGTCGAGGCGAACGGCCCGAAATAGTCGCCCTTGATCGTGTGTGCCCCGCGATGCTTGCGCACCTGCGGCGCCCGGTGGTCGCGCCGGATCATCAGCTCCGCGAACGACTTGTCGTCCCTCAGCACCACGTTGAAGCGCGGCTTCAGCTTCTTGATGAAGTTCGATTCCAGCAGCAGCGCCTCGGTCTCGGACGCCGTCACCACCAGCTCCATGGACCGGGTCAGCGACACCATGTGGGCGATGCGCTGGGTGTGGAACCGCCCCTGGGCGTACTGCACGATCCGCTTCTTCAGCGACCGCGCCTTGCCGACGTACAGGCACGCCCCGTCCTCGCCGTACATGCGGTACACGCCCGGCCTGTCCGGCGCCCGCCGCGCCTCGTCACGGATCAGCTCGGCGGCCTTCAGATCGGTTTCGGGGGCCGGAATCGCCTCGGTCATCGCCGGGGAATATAGGCCGACCTCACCCCCGCCGCACCAGCAGCATGCCGCCGATCACCATGGCCGTCCCACCCAGCCGGGACAGGCTGATCGGCTGCCGCGGCACGCCCATAAGGCCGAAGTGGTCGATCAGCAGGCCCAGTACCAGCTGGCCCGCCACCACCGCCGCCAGCGACGTGGCCACGCCCAGCTTCGGCGTCGCCCAGGCCAGGACGAAAACGAACAGGGCGCCATACAGGCCCCCGATCCACGCCCAGGCCGGGACGGCGCGGACCGCCTGACCCTCGGGCCGGTGCTGCATCGCGACGGCCAGAACCATCAGGGTGATCGTCCCCACGGCGAAAGACACCAGTGCCGCGTTCAGAGGCGTGCCCAGCCCCTGCGCCAGCCGGGCGTTGGTCGGCCCCTGGATCGCCGCGGCGGCTCCGGCGGCGAAGACGGCGAACATGGCGAAGAGATTGGCGTTCATGCGGTCGATCCTTAGGGCACCGACTTGAACGCGCGAAGCCGCCCCGGTATGCCCGCCCCAGCTTTCGGAGATTTCCCCATGCTCGCTCTCGGCGTCATCCTCGGCTTCGTCGCCGTCCTGGCCGCGGTCAACTTCTTCGAGTTCGGCCGGGTTGACTGATCCCGCCCGCGGAGCCGCCCTCGTCACGGGCGCGGCCCGCCGCATCGGGCGCGAGATCGCCCTGCACGCCGCCCGCGCCGGCTGGGACGTCGCGATCCATCACGGCTCCTCGCCCGACGAGGCCGAAGCCGTGGCGACGGAGGTCCGGGCTCTGGGTCGGAATGCCGCCGTTCTGCAGGCCGATCTGACGGATGTGGAGGCGACCCATGGCCTGATCGGCCGCGTCGCCGACGCGCTGGGTCCCCTGACCCTGCTGGTCAACAACGCCTCGGTGTTTCAGGAGGATCGTCTGCAGACGATCACGGGCCGGACCTGGGCGACCCACATGGACGTCAACCTGCGTGCGCCGGTGCTGCTGGCCCAGGCCTTCGCCGCCCGCGCCCCGGCCGGATCGTCGATCGTCAACCTGCTGGACCAGCGGGTGCTCAAGCCCGACCCCCGCTTCTTCTCCTACGCCCTGTCGCGGGCCGGTCTGCACTGGGCCACCACGACCATGGCCCAGGCCCTGGCCCCGGCCGTCCGCGTCAACGCCGTCGCCCCCGGCCCGACGCTGAAGTCCGTCCACCAGACCGACGCCGACTTTCAGGCCGAATGGTCCGCCGTGCCGCTGGAACGCGCCGTGACGCCACAGGCCGTCGCCGAGGCGGTGATCTGGCTGGCGAGCGCCGACCGGGTCACCGGACAGACAATCGCCGTCGACTCCGGCCAGCATCTGGCCTGGCGCACCCCCGACGTGCAGGACTGATCCCGTGATGCCCCCGGATTTCCGTCGCGACGGCCTGACCGTCTTCGTCCGCGGCCTGTCTCTGGCCGCCGAGATCGGCGTCCATGCCCACGAGCGGGGCATCACCCAGCCGCTGGACGTCGACGTCACGCTCGACCTGACCCCCGGCCCGGTCGAGCGGCTGGAGGACACGCTGAACTACGAGACGGTCCGCGCCGCCGCCCACGACCTGGTCGCCCAGGGTCACATGGAACTGATCGAGACCTTTGCCGAGCGGCTGGCCGCCGCCTGTCTGGCCGATCCGCGCGTCCGGTCCGTCGCCGTGCGGGTGGAAAAGCCCGGCGCCCTGCGCGGCGCCCAGGCGGCGGGATGCGAGATCCGGCTTTCGCGCGCCGACTGACGCGCCGTTGCACCGGCGCCCGCGGCCCGGCACAATCGGCGCACTGCAAGGGATGACCATGTCCGACACCGGCGACCGCCAGCCTCCGAAGGATCCGACGCCCGGTCACGACCCGGACGATCTGGTCGGCTTCGCCTCGCCCGCCTCGCTCGCCGGGCGGCCCCGCGCGTCCGACCCCGAACCCGAGGCGGCCGTGGAGCCGGTGCCCGAGCCGGTGCCTGCGCCGGTCGCCGAGCCCGTCGATGCCCGCGCCGCTTTCGAGCCGGCGACGCCGCCCCCGCCGTCCGAACCCGCCTTCGGCCGACGCGACCGCGAGCCCGTGCCCGAGGCGCCCATGGGTCTCTACGCCATCTACGCGCTGATCCTGTTCGCCGTTCCGACGCTCGGCGTCTCCGCCGGGGTCGGCCTGCTGGCCATCCTGTTCGGCGACGCCCCGACCGAAGAGCCGTTCAACAGCCACCACCTCTACCAGCGCCGCACGCTCTGGACCGCGGCCATCGCTGCCGTGGTGGGCGTCATCCTGATCGTGGTGAACCTGGGCGTCTTCGTCCTGTTCGTGCTGGTCGGCTGGCTGGTGATCCGCGGGGCCTGGGGCGTCTTCCTCCTGACCCGCGGCCGCCCTGTGCCGAACCCGCGCGGCTGGTGGGTGGGTTAGGCCAGGTTTCCGGGGGCCGCGGCGATCACGCGCTCGTGCGATCCCCGGGGATTGCCTGAGGCGATCGATTGTTCAACCTTCAGTTGCGCATTTCGCGCACGCTGGAGGATGACATGAAGACCTCGACCCTCGTTTCCGCGTCCGCCGCCTTCGCCCTGCTGCTCACGGCCGCGGCCCCCGCCGCCGCCCATGGCCCGATCCGCCAGATCGTGACCTACTACTCCGACCTCGACCCGACGCAGGAAGTCGGACAGGCGATCTACTACTGCGACGGCCACGCGAGTTTCACGGGCTATCAGGGCACGTCGAACTACGTGGAAGAAAACTTTTCCTGCCCCTGAATCGGAGCTGGCGGTGACGTAGGGCGGTCGATCCTGGCCGCCCTACGGCTCCAGCTCGATGTCCCAGTACAGGTAGTCCAGCCAGCTCTGGTGCAGGTAGTTCGGCGGGAACCGGCGTCCCGCGTCCTGCAGCTGCCAGGCGTTGGGCCGGTGCGGCAGGCGCCGGATCGGCATGCCCGCCTGGGCCGGGGTCCGCCCGCCCTTCCTCAGATTGCAGGGTCCGCAGGCGGCGACGATGTTCTCCCACGTCGTCCGCCCGCCGCGGCTGCGCGGGATGACGTGGTCGAAGGTCAGCTCCGTCGTGTGGCCGCAGTACTGGCAGCGGAAGTCGTCGCGCAGGAAGACGTTGAACCGCGTGAAGGCGGGAGCCCGGTCCTGATCGACGTAGCTCTTCAGCGAGATCACGCTGGGCAGCCGCATCTCCATCGACGGGCTGTGCACCACCTTGTCGTAGACCGAGACCACGTCGACGCGGTCCTGCCAGACGGCCTTGACCACTTCCTGCCAGGGCCAGATCGACAGCGGATAATAGGAGAGCGGCCGGAAATCGGCGTTCAGGACCAGGGCAGGCCAACCGGACGGCGGTCGCTCGGAGACCCTCACCTCGGGGCTCCCGTCAGACTTCGAACGTGCAGGACGACGTGACTGAAGACGCTTCTCCTCCGACGCTTTCAGCCTACGCCTGATTCGACGACGACGTCATGACGTTCAGCCGCGGGCGGGAAACGCCGGCAGGCTCCAGCCCCACTTCAGCGCCCCCGCCCTCAGGGCGAATCCGAGGACCGATCCCAGGATGGCCGCGGGCCAGTCGCCCAGCCCCAGAGCCGTGCCTGCGACATAGGCCGCCGCCGCCAGGATGGCCGCCGACACCGTGATCTCCCGCCGCAGCAGGATCGACGGCTGCCCGGCCAGCAGGTCGCGCACCACCCCGCCGAAACAGGCCGTCAATGCGCCCATGACCACGCAGATCAGCGCCGGCACGCCCCACGCCTCGGCCTTGGCCGCGCCCAGCACGCCATAGGCCGCCAGCCCGACCGCATCCAGCCACAGCAGGGCCCGGAACCGCCACTCGCGCGATCCGATCATCCACACCGCCACCGCCGCGCCGATGCACACCGCGACGTAGCGCCAGTCCTGCACCCAGAATACCGGGGCCCCGATCAGCAGATCCCGCAGCGTCCCTCCGCCCACGCCGGTGATGGCGGCGAAGAAGGCGGCCGTGACCAGATCCTGCTTCAGCCGCGCGGCCGCCAGTGCGCCGGTCGCGGCAAACACCGCCACCCCGGCGAAGTCCAGCACCGCCAGCAGCCGTTCCGGCGCGACGATCTCGGGCGTCAGCACGGCCGTGCTCATATCGTGGCGTCTCCCCGTTTGACCTGCCCGTACCACGCCCAAAGCAGATGCGCCGCCACCGCCCGATGCGGCCGCCAGGCCTCGGCCCGGGCATAGGCGGCCTTCTCCTTCGGACGGGCCTCCAGTCCATCGGCCCACTTCATCGCCTCCTGCAGGGCGATGTCCCCACCCGGAAAGACGTCCAGCCGTCCTTCGCAGAACATCAGAAAGGTCTCGGCGGTCCACAGACCCACACCCTTGATCGCCGTCAGCCTTTGCACCGCCTCGGTGTCGGACAGCCGTTCCAGATGGTCGAAGTCGATCCGGCCGTCGACGTGCGCCCGCGCGATCTCGTGGGCATAGGTCGCCTTCTGGATCGACAGGCCCATGCCGCGCAGCGCCGCGATCTCGTGGGCCATGACCCGGCCCGGGCTCAGTTCGCCGCCCAGTCCCTCGACCACCCGCTTCCAGATCGCTGCGGCCGAGGCCAGCGACACCTGCTGCTCCACGATCATGCGCAACAGACCCTCGAAGCCGCCCGTCCGCGTGCGCCACTCGAACGGCGGCACGGAAGCGTCGGCCCGCGCCAGCGCCGGATCGCGCGCCACCAGCGCGGCGCGCGCGGCGGTCAGATCAGCGGGGGTCGGAGGCTGCGGCACTTCTGGACGGTCCCTGACCGGCGCACTAGCGTCGCCGGATGCGCACACTGGACGATCTTCTGGCCCCGATCACCCCCGAGGCCTTCCATCGGGACTACGACGACCGGAAACCGCTGCACGTCGCCGCCGCCGACGGCGCGCCCAAGCGGTCCCTGCTCAACTGGGACGAGTTCAACGCGCTTCTGGACCAGTCCGCCGTCTGGAACGCCTCCACCCTGAAGATGGTGCACGACAATCGCCCCATCCCTCCGGAGCAGTCCTGCGTGCTGGCGAACACCCAGTCCGGCGCCATCATGCGGCCTTCGCCCGGCAAGGTGCAGGCGCTGATGGCCATGGGGCCAGCGTCATCCTCGGCGACGTCGAGAGCCTGGAACCCGGCCTGCGCGCCTTTTCCGCCGACCTGTCGCGTCGCTTCGCCGCCCAGGTCGGGGTCAATCTCTACTGCTCCTTCGGCGGGGTTCAGGCCTTCGGCAGCCACTACGACCTGCACCACGTCTTCGCCGTGCAGCTGGAAGGCGAGAGGACGTGGCGGCTGTATTCGAACCGCGAGGCCGACCCCGTCGACCTGCCCGACGATTCCGACGGTCGCGCCCGCGAGCGGCTGCACGCCGCGCGGGGTCAGCTGGTGCAGGAAGTCCGGATGAAGCCCGGCGACGTCCTGTATCTGCCGCGCGGCCAGTTCCACGACGCCCTGGCCACGGAGGGGGCGTCGCTGCACGCCACCTTCTCGATCACGCCGCCGTACGGCCGGATCCTGTTCCGCCTGCTGGAATCTGCCGCCCTTCAGGACCCCGCCTTCCGCCGCTGGCTGCGCCCGGCCGGCGAAGGCGGCGGTACCCCGCTGAAGACCCAGCTGGCGGATCTTGGCGCGCGGCTGGCCGCCATCGCCGCCAGTCCCGCCTTCGCCGACGTGATCGCCATGGCCCAGACGCGGGCCCAGTTCGACTTCGTGCCCGAGGCCGACCTGCGCGTCGCCGTCGACCGCCTGATCGCGGCCGGCGCCCTGCGTCGCGTCTGACGGTGGCCGACTTCGTCACCCGTTTCGCCCCGTCGCCGACCGGTCGGCTGCACCGCGGCCACGCCCTGTCGGCGCTGACGGCCTGGACCGCGGCGCGCGCGGCGGGCGGCCGCTTCCTGCTGCGGATCGAGGACATCGACCCGACCCGCTGCCGGCCGGCGTTCGAGGCGGGCATTCTGGAAGACCTGACGTGGCTCGGCCTTGACCGGGACGGCCCGGTGCGCCGCCAGTCGGAGCATCTGGCGGAATACGCCGCCGTGGTCGATGTGCTGGATCGGCGCGGCCTGATGTATCGCTGCTTCCGGACACGGAAGGAAATCCTCGACGCCATCGGCGACGCGCCCCACGGCCCCGTCGAGGCCGCCCGTCCGGGGCCCCACGCGCCGGAAGAGGAGGCCGCCCTTCTGGCCGAGGGCCGCGCCTTCGCCTGGCGGCTGTCGCTGGACCGGGCGCGCGAGGCCCTGGGCGACCGGGCCTGGTCGAAGCTGGCGTGGACGGAGGAGGGGGCCGGCCCCGACGGCCAGCGCGGCCTGATCCCCGCCCGGCCCGAAACCGCCGGCGACGTGGTGCTGGCGCGCAAGGACGCCGGCACGGCCTACCATCTGGCGGTCACCCACGACGACGCGCTGCAGGGCGTCACCCAGGTGATCCGCGGCCATGACCTGTTCGAGGCGACGCACATCCAGGTCCTGCTTCAGGCCCTGATGGGCTGGCCCACGCCGCGCTATCACCACCACCCCCTGCTGCTCGACGCCTCCGGCCGCCGGCTCGCCAAGCGCGACAAGGCGGAGACGCTGCAGTCCCTGCGCGAGCGCGGTGTGCCTGCCGCGCAGGTGCGGGCGGAGCTGGGGTTCTAGGGAGAATTCACCCAACCTTCAGCAAGCACTGATGCAGTCTCGGCATCGACCCGCCCTTCTGCCGCGAACAGCGCGACCTGGTAGGTGAACAGCACAGTGTCCCAGCCCCCGATCCGGATGCCCGCCACGACCCCGGCCCGAGACGCCGTGTCGCTCGAAGTGTCCTGAAGGGCCGCGGCTTCCCGCTCGGTCATCCGTTGAGTCGAAAGCGTCTCGAACCGCGCCACCTCGTCGAAAGCCTCGGGCGGGTACAAGGCCGCCAATCGCTCGAGCCACCTTGCGGAGACTGATTTCAGCACGCCCCACTCGCGAACGCTGCAGGCCCTCATTAGGCGGATGGCGTCGTCCTGATCAGCCGCGGGAGTCCAGAGATGGCAAGGCAAGGCTTCCAGGCATGCGGCCCGGTGTACGAGCCATGCGTTCGCCGTGGCAGCGGTGGGGACCGGAAGCGCTTCCATGCACGCCGTCACCTGGACCACGTCCTCCGCGATTCCACAGCCCATGGGATCGCGCGAGTTCCCGACGCAGGCCTCCAGGGCGAGGAGCTCTTCCCCGGTCATGCGCATCGGTACGGGATCTTGCAGCAGACCGAGCGACAGAACCGCGACAGTCAGGAACATCACGCGCACTCCCTCACGCACGCCCGCGCCAGCACCTCGGCCGAGTCGATCAGGGGCACGCTCACGTCAGCCTGCGCCATGACCAGCGGAATCTCCGTGCATCCGGCGATCAGCGCCTCGGCTCCTTGATCGATCAGCCCCTGCGCCAGCGCCGTCATCTCCGCGCGTCGTTCCGGGCCCACATCGCCCGCCTTGATGGCGAAGACCGTGTCCAGAAAGGCCCGCCGGCCGCCGACCGCCGGCACGACCGGCGTCAGCCCACGGCGGTCCAGCTCGGCCACGTACAGGTCGGTCCCGCCCGGCGTGGCCAGCACCCCGACCTTCGTCGCCCCCCGTCCGGCCGCCTCCGCCGCCGTCAGCTCGATCATGTCCAGAAAGGGCACACCCGCGGCGCGGATCGCGTCGGCGTGGGCGTGGGCCGTATTGCACGGCATGGCCAGCACCTCCGCCCCCATGTCGCGCAGCCGCCGCGCCATGGCGCCCAGTTCCTCCTTCGCGCCCGGCGGATCGCGGTGCCGGTTCGGGACCTGGGGATTCATGTCCATCAGTATACGGACATGATCCTCGTCTTCCCGCGCCGGGGTCAGCTCCAGGACCCGCTGCAGGAAGGCCACCGTCGCGGCGGGCCCCATGCCGCCCAGCACGCCAAGTTTCCTCATCCCTCGCCCTCGTCGTCCTATCCATCGTCACGTCGCGCCCGTCTTGTCGCTCCGAAGCAGTCGATATACAAAACGCCTACGTATCGTATCACGCGCTGGAGGCCGCATGGGCATCGTCAACATCGAGGACGCGCTGCACGAACAGCTGCGCCGCGCCGCCCGCGCCTCATGCCGCTCGATCAATGGCCAGGCCGCCTTCTGGATCAGGATCGGCATGCTGGGCGAGCTGAACCCCGGCCTGACCTTTCAGGAGCTGGTGGCCCGCGAACTGACCGCCGCCGGCGTCGCCGCCCCCGCGCCCGACGGCGTGGCGGCATGATCAAGTCGCCGGACGAGATCGAGATGATGGCGGCGTCCGGCCGCCTGCTCGCCTCGGTCTTCGCCCATGTCGATGCCCTGCCGCTGCAGGGCATGACCACCCTGGCGATCAACGACGCGGTCGAGGCCTTCATCGTCGACCACCTGCGGGCCCGCCCCGCCTCAAAGGGGCAGTACGGCTACGGCTTCGTGCTCAACAGCTCGATCAATGCGGTGGTCTGCCACGGCGTCCCCTCGGCCGACGCGACGCTGACGTCCGGCGACATCGTCAATCTGGACATCACGCTGGAAAAGGACGGCTGGATCACGGACTCCAGCAAGACGTACCTGATCGGCGACGTCTCCGCGGCCGCCCGACGTCTCGTCCGCACCACCTCTGAGGCGATGTGGAAGGGCATCCGTACGGTGCGGCCCGGGGCGCGGCTGGGTGACGTGGGTCATGCCATCGAGCGCCATGCTAAGCAGAACGGCTATACCGTCGTGCGCGACTACTGCGGCCACGGCATCGGCCGCGAGATGCACGAGGACCCGCAGGTCCTGCATTTCGGCAAGCCCGGCACCGGGCTGCGGCTGCAGGAGGGCATGACCTTCACCATCGAACCCATGCTCAATCAGGGCCGCGCCGGCACCCGCACCCTCGACGACGGCTGGACCGTGGTCACCGAGGACGGAAAGCTCTCCGCCCAGGCCGAGCACACCGTGGCGGTGACGAAGACGGGCGTGCGCGTCCTGACCCTGCGGGACGAGGAACGCGGCCGCTGACAGCTGCGGCGGCTCAGTCGCCGCGTCCGCCCTCGACCGGGCTCGTCATCAACTCCGAAAGCAGACCCATGGCGTCAGCCAGGGCCTCGCGCCGTTCCGCTGGCAGGGCGGCCCAGCGGCTCAGGGCGTCGTCGCGCAACAGGCCTGGCGCGGTCCTCAGCCCCTCGCGCCCCGCATCGGTCAGGCGCGCGTGGACGATCCGCCGGTCGGTCGTCGAGCGATAGCGCACGATCATCCCGCGTGCCTCCAGCCGGTCCAGCACGGCCACGACGGTGGGTGGCGACATCGACGCGTCGCGCGAAATGGCGCTGGTGCTGACTTCACCCAGCCCGCGGATCGACTGGAGCACCAGCAGCTGCGGCAGGGTCAGGCCTGTCAGCCGGGCGATCTCGCGCGATCGCACGTCGACCGCCTGGGCGATGCGGCGCACCGCGCGGACCAACGGGTCCGTCGCCTCCGGAGCGGGCGCGGACTGCCCAACGTTGGTCATGGGGTTGAACTCTTTCGTGTGCTAACCATTTGTACGCGCTGCTTCCACAATTCAAGGAGGGCCCATGTGCGGTCTGAGCGGCGAGATCAATTTCGACGGACGGCCGGCCGACGCGGGCGCCGTCCAGCGGATGACCGACGCGCTCTCGCCCCGGGGACCCGATGGCTCGGGCATCGTCATGCGCGGCCCCGTCGGGCTGGGGCATCGGCGGCTCAAGATCATCGATCTCTCCGAAAAGGCCCAGCAGCCGATGGTCGACGCCGACCTCGGCATCACCCTCGCCTTCAACGGCTGCATCTACAACTATCCCGAACTGCGTGAAGAGCTGCAGGGCCTCGGCTTCCGCTTCTTCTCGCACGGCGACACCGAGGTCATCATCAAGGCCTGGAAGGCCTGGGGCGAGGCCTGCGTCGACCGGTTCAAGGGCATGTTCGCCTTCGTCCTGCACGAGCGCGACACGGGCCGCACGGTGATCGCCCGCGACCGTTTCGGCATCAAGCCGCTGTATCTGGCCGAACAGGGCAAGCGCCTGCGCTTCGCCTCGACCCTGCCCGCCCTGCTCGCGGCGGGCGACGTCGACCGGACGATCGATCCGGTCGGCCTGCACCACTACATGACCTTCCACGCCGTGGTGCCGCCGCCGCACACCATCCTGAAGGGCGTGAAGAAGTTTCCCCCGGCCACCATCCGGGTGATCGAGGCGGACGGCACGGCCAGGGACCGCCTCTACTGGCAGCCCGACATGACCCGCCACGCTGAGGATGCGTCGCTGACCGCCGAGGACTGGCGCGACCGGGTGCTGGACAGTCTGCGCGAGGCGGTGAAGCGCCGCATGGTGGCCGACGTACCGGTCGGCGTGCTTCTGTCGGGCGGCGTCGACTCCAGCCTGATCGTCGGCCTGCTGGCCGAGCTGGGTCAGCAGGATATGATGACCTTCTCCGTCGGCTTCGAGGAGGCCAATGGCGAGAAGGGCGACGAGTTCGTCTGGTCCGACCTGATCGCGAAACACTACGGCACGAAGCATCACCAGATCTTCGTGCCGCACCAGCGCCTGATGGAGGCCCTGCCCGGCACCGTCGGCGCGATGTCCGAGCCGATGGTCAGCTACGACAACGTCGGCTTCTACCTGCTCAGCCAGGAGGTCTCGAAACACATCAAGGTGGTGCAGTCGGGTCAGGGCGCGGACGAGGTCTTCGCCGGCTATCACTGGTACCCGCCCATGGTCGACGCGGCCGACCCCGTCGACGCCTACACCGCCGCCTTCTTCGACCGCAGCCACGCGACGCTGAAGACCCAGCTGAACGGCGCGTACATGGCCGACACGGACGTCAGCCGCGCCCTTGTCGAGGCCCATTTCGCCCGGCCCGGGGCCCAGACGCCGGTGGACAAGGCTCTTCGGCTCGACAGCCAGGTCATGCTGGTCGACGACCCGGTCAAGCGGGTCGACAACATGACCATGGCCTGGGGGCTGGAGGCGCGCGTGCCTTTCCTCGACCACGAGCTGGTCGAACTGGCCGGCCGCATCCCGCCCGGGCACAAGCTGGCGCAAGGCGGCAAGGGCGTGCTGAAGGAGGCCGCGCGGCGGGTCATCCCGTCCGAGGTCATCGACCGCAAGAAGGGCTATTTCCCCGTGCCCGCCCTGAAACACATCCAGGGGCCCTACCTCGACCTGACCCGCGAGGTCCTGACCAACCGGGCGGCGCGCGATCGCGGCCTGTTCGATCCAGAATATCTGGACGCCCTGTTCTCGGACCCGACGGCGCACATCACGCCCCTGCGCGGCTCCGAGCTGTGGCAGGTCGCCGTCCTCGAGATGTGGATGCAGCAGCATGGCGTCTGACGTCCGTCCTGTCCGCCCCAAGGCCCACCGCCTGAAGCGCCTCCGCCACGAGGGACTCAAGCCGCCGGTCCAGACCGGGGAGGGGCCGACGCCCAACGCTGTGCTCGACTGCGGCTGGGGCCGGCTGCTCTTCGCCCAGACCTTCGAGACGGCCGAACCTCTGGTCGAGGCCCTGCGCGCCGAGGGTCCGGACCGGCGCGACATCGCCTTCTACGTCCGCAACCCGCACGTCCTTCTGGCCAACGCTCCGCAGGAACTGTTCCTGGACCCGTCGCACACCTATCGGCTGGACCTGGCCACCTATCGCGCCAGCCGGCGTCAGCCGCGCGGTTTCACCGTTCGCCGCCTGATCTCGGACGCCGATGCCCAGCCGATCAACGACATCTATGCCAAGCGCAAGATGGTGCCGGTCCCGCCCGAGTTCTTTCGATCGCCGCGCGACGATCGCGCCATCACCTATTTCGTGGCCGAGGACACAGGCACCGGCGCGGTGATCGGCACGGTCACCGGGGTCAATCACGCGAGCGCGTTCGAGGACCCGGAATGCGGATCGTCGCTGTGGTGCCTGGCGGTCGATCCGCAGGCGACCTTGCCGGGGATCGGCGAGGCCCTCGTCCGGCGGCTGGCCGAACATTTCAAGACCCACGGCCTGGCCCACATGGACCTGTCGGTCATGCACGACAACGATCAGGCCATCGCCCTTTACGAGAAGCTGGGATTCCGCCGCGTCCACTTCTTCGGGGTGAAGCGCAAGAACCCGATCAACGAGGCCCTGTTCGTGGGCCCCAGCGACGACCAGGACCTCAATCCTTACGCCCGCATCATCGTCGACGAGGCGCGCCGGCGGGGCATCCACACCGAGATCATCGACGCCGCGGGCGGTCTGTTTCGCCTGTCCTGGGGTGGCCGGTCCGTGCGCTGTCGCGAGAGCCTGTCGGAGCTGACCTCGGCGGTGGCGCTGAGCATCTGCGACGACAAGCGCATGACCCGCCGCATCGTCGAAGCCGCCGGCGTGCGCGTGCCCGAACGGATCGACGCCGACGACCCGGCCGCCATCGCCGCCGCCCTGAAGACCCACGGCAGTCTGGTGGTCAAGCCCGCCCGCGGCGAGCAAGGGCAGGGGGTGGCGGTCGGTCTGTCCCGGCCCGAAGAGGTGGAGGCGGCCGTGGCGCGCGCCCGCCGGCTCTGCCCCGAGGTCCTGATCGAGGAACAGGTGCGGGGTGAGGACCTGCGTCTGGTCGTGATCGACTACAAGGTCGTCGCCTGCGCCCTGCGCCGTCCGCCGCGCGTCATCGGTGACGGCCGCTCCACCCTGCGCGCCCTGATCGAACACCAGAGCCGGCGCCGGGCCGCCGCGACCGGCGGCGAATCCACCATCCCGATCGACGACGAGACCGAACGCACCCTGGCCGAGGCGGGGCTCGGCCTCGACGTCGTCGCGCCGGAGGGCGTCGAGGTGATGGTCCGCAAGGCGGCCAACCTGCACCTCGGCGGCACGATCCACGACGTCACCGAAGAGGTCCATCCGGCCCTGATCCGCGCCGCGGTCAGCGCCGCGCGCGCCATCGACATCCCGGTTACCGGCATCGACCTGATGGTCACCTCCCCGCGCGAGCCGGACTATGCCTTCATCGAGGCGAACGAACGCCCGGGCCTCGCCAACCACGAGCCCCAGCCCACGGCGGAGCGGTTCATCGACCTGCTCTTCCCCCTTTCGGCCCCCGCCTCGGCGCGGACGGCCGCGCGCCCGCACGTCTGAAGGAGGCCCCGTGTCCCGACCCCACGTCGACCTCGACTATCTCAAGGCCCGTCTGGCCGAACTGCTGAACACGCCCAGTCCGACCGGCTACACCGACGAGGCAGTCCGCCTGCTGTGCCGCGAGCTGGACCGTCTGGGGCTGGAGTATGAGATGACGCGGCGCGGCGCGATCCGCGCCCGCGTACCCGGCCGCGCGCCGCGCCCGGCCCGCGCGATCGTCGCCCACGTCGACACCCTCGGCGCCCAGGTCAAGGCGGTGAAGGACAGTGGCCGCCTCGAACTGGTCCCGATCGGCCACTGGTCGTCGCGCTTCGCCGAAGGGGCCCGCGCCACGGTCTTCTCCGAAGGCGGGGCGTACCGGGGTACCATCCTGCCGCTCAAGGCCTCCGGCCACACCTTCAACGAGGAGGTCGACAGTCAGCCGGTCAGCTGGCGTCAGGTCGAGCTGCGCATCGACGCGGTCACCCGCTCCCGCGAGGACACCCTGGCCCTCGGCGTCGACGTCGGCGACATCGTCGCCATCGACCCCCAACCCGAGTTCATGGACACCGGCTTCATCGTCTCGCGCCATCTCGACGACAAGGCCGGCGTGGCCGCCCTGCTGGCGGCGCTGGAATGTCTGGTGCGCGAGGGCCGCACGCCCGCCGTCGACACCTGGTTCCTCTTCACCATCGCCGAGGAGGTCGGCCTCGGCGCCTCGTCGGTCCTCGTCCCCGACGTTGCCGCCATGGTCACCGTCGACAATGGCACGACGGCACCGGGCCAGAACTCCTCGGAGTTCGGGGTCACCCTCGCCATGGCCGACCAGACGGGCCCCTTCGACTGGCACCTGTCGCGCAAACTGGTCCAGCTGGCCCGCGACCATGACGTGCCGCACCAGAAGGACGTGTTCCGCTACTACCGCTCGGACTCGGCCTCGGCCCTGGAGTCCGGTGCCGACATCCGCACCGCTCTCGTCACCTTCGGCATCGACGCCAGCCACGGCTATGAGCGTATCCACGAAAGCGCCCTGTCCGACGTCGCGCGCCTGCTGGTCCTCTATGCCGAAAGCGAGGTCGAGATCACCCGCGACGCCAGCCCCATGAGCGGCCTCAAGGGCTTCACCCACCAGCCCCTCGACGACGCCGCGGGGTGAGGGGCGGGGGAGGTCAGATTCGCCCCTCAAGCACGCTCTGATATCCGAACAGTCCCTGCGCGCCGCCGGTGTGCAGGAAGACGACGGTCTCGCCCCTGAATTCCTCCGCCCGGGCGATCAGCCCCTTCATCGCCTTGGCCGAATAGACCGGGTCCAGCACGATGGCGTCGGTCCGTGCGGCCAGCGTCAGGGCATCGATCACGCCTTGGTCGACCAGCCCATAGCCCTCGCCGACATAGTCGCAGTCGGCCACCACCATGTCGTCGGTCACCGCGTCGGGCCGGCCCAACAGGGCGGCGGTCTCGCGCGCCAGTTTCAGGACCATGGCCTCCTGCCGGGCCTTCGGCGCGCGCACGCCGAAGCCCAGCACCGGCACGTCGGCCCCAATCACCGCCAGCCCCGCCACGAGCCCGCCGTGCGTACCCGCGCTGCCCGTCGCCGTGACGATCCGGTCGATGGGCAGGTCCAGCTCGTCGGCCTGGACCACGATCTCGCGCGCGCAGTCGACATAACCCAGCGCCCCGATCGGGTTCGATCCGCCGCCCGGAATGACATACGGCCGGCGACCCTCCGTACGCAGACGGTCCGCCTCGGCCTCCAGTTCGGCGTTCATGTCGGTGCCCGCCGGGACGGTGCGGAGGGTCGCCCCGAACAGCCGGTCCAGCAGCACATTGCCGTTGCCGACATAGTCGGGCGCCGTCGACCCTGTCCGCGCCTCCAGGATGATCGCGCAGTCCAGCCCGTGCGCCGCCCCCGCCGCCGCCGTCTGGCGCACGTGGTTGGACTGCACCGCGCCCTGGGTCACCAGCACGTCGGCCCCCTGCTCGAAGGCGTCGCCCAGCAGGAATTCCAGCTTGCGCGTCTTGTTGCCCCCGCCCGCCAGCCCGGTGGCGTCGTCGCGCTTGATCCACAGATCGATCCCCAGCTTCTCCCCCAGCCGCGGCAGGGGCTCCAGCGGCGTCGGCAGATGGGCCAGGCGGACGCGGGGAAAGCGGGCGAGGTGCATGGGGTGGACTCCGGGGTCGGGGCAGGGCGGGCGTCCCGCATAGCACCGCCCGTCGCGGGCGGCGACGGATCGTCGGCCATCGCGCGTGTCATCGGGGTCGGCGCGCGCGGACTCCGGTCCGGATCCCGGCCGCGGCGGTCCGGTCCCTCACCCTGTCGGCCGGGCCGTCGCAGCGCGTCAGTGCGCGGGGCCCGTGACCGCCTCGTGCAGGGCCATCAGGATCCACGACGGCGACGGTGCCTGTTGGGCCATCAGGGCGTCCAGGGATCGTTCCAGCTCCGGCGTGACGCGGGCGCTGGCCATGGTCCAGTCGGCGAACATCCGTTCCTCCACCGGCTCGCGGTGCATCAGCCGGATGTTCCTGTGCCGGGGATCGTTCTCCAGCCGGCGCAGCAGGCCGTCCAGCGCCTCCGGCTGGCCCTCCACAACCTGGATGTACCGGTCGCGATGCGCCGCCAGCGCCCCGGTCAGCCCCCGATGGGCGTTGTTGCGCTGCGACTCCGCGAGGATCACCGCCAGATTGCCCAGCGAGCCGGTCGAGCCCGTCGCCGTGCTCTCGTAGATCAGTCGCTCAAGGCCCATCGCCCGGTCTCCTCGGTTCACGCCAGGAGGGAAATGCCGGTTTTCGTTTCAATGCGCAAACAACAGGTTGATTTTTCGGGATAAGTCCGGTCCCGTACACGAGCCCCTGCCCGTCGCCGGAGCCTTGGCCTCGCCGACGCGTTGCGCCGGACATGAGCGCCGCCGCCTTTCCGCGCAGCCGGTCCGACCTCGCCTTCGCCCGTGACCTGGCACGCGGCGCGGCGGGTGCCCTCATCTTCGCCGTCCCCCTGCTGATGACCATGGAGATGTGGACGCTGGGCCACGTTATGGATCGGCCAAGGCTGGCCTTGTTCGTCGCCTCGGGCCTGCCGCTCCTGTTCGGCCTTTCCTGGGCCGTCGGCCTGCGCGAGGGCGGTGACTGGCTGGATCACGCCCTGGAGACCCTGACCGCGGTGGCGCTCGGTTTCCTCGTCTCGGCCGCCGTGCTGCTCGCGGTCGGCGCGCTGCGGCTGGACCTGCCCCTCGACGCCGGCTTGGGGCAGGTCGTCCTGCAGACCGTGCCCGCCGCCATCGGTGCGCTTCTGGCCCGCCGTCAGCTGGGCGGCGGGGCCGCGGACCGGGAGGAACCGCGCGCCTATCCGGCCGAGTTGTTCCTGATGATCGTCGGCGCCTTGTTTCTCGCCCTCAACCTAGCCCCGACCGAGGAGATGGCGCTGATCGCCTGGCGCATAGGTCCGCTGCAGGCCGTCGCCCTGCTGGTGGCCTCGCTGGTCCTGATGCACGCCCTCGTCTACGCCGTCGGCTTCGCGGGACAGGAAGATCACGGCCGGCCCGTGCTGGCCTTCTTCCATTTCACCCTGGCGGGCTACGGCCTTGTCCTGCTGACGTGCCTCTGCGTCCTGTGGTTGCTGGGTCGGACGGACGGGCAGGGTGCCCACGAGATCGCGGCCCTCGCCGTGGTGCTCGGCTTTCCCGCCTGTCTGGGCGCGGCCGCCGCGCGGCTGCTGGTCTGATGGCCGCGAAACCGAAAGCCCCGCCGCGTCCGCCCATGCTGGAGTGGATCATGGCCGCCCTCGGCGCCGCCGTGGTCCTGCTGACCCTGGCCCTGCTGCTCCGGGACGCGCGCGGCGAGGCCACGCCACCTCAGCTGTCCGCCCACCTCGTCGAGGTCCGGCCGCTGGGCGATGCCTGGGCCGCGGAGATCGAGGTCATCAACCGCGGCGACGAGACCGCCGCCCGCGCCCGCGTGGCCCTGATGGGGTCGGAGGCCGAGACCGACTGGGTCGCGGGTCACGGCAAGGCCCGGTTGACCCTGATCGTCCCTGCGGATCCCGCAGGCAGCCGCCCGATCGTGAAGGGCTGGGCGGAGCCCTGACGTGGAGCCTATCCCGCGATGCAATCTTAGGTTAACAACCTCGGGTCGCATTCGACATTGCCTCCATCGGGGTATGGATCATGGCTCACCAGCTCACCACTCGACCCGACGCCACGCGCTTCGACGCCGCGGCACCCGTCACCTTCGGCGGCCTCAAGCTGACGTTCACCGACATCTTCGACTACCGCTGGACCGATGCGGGAAGCGGGGGGGACTACGATGTCGGCTTCTATGCGCCTCGCATGCCCGAAGGGCTCACCGGCTTCCGCGCGCTGGGAAGCATCGGCATCCAGGGCTACGAAGGGCCCAATAACCGGTACTGGGCGCTGTGCGTCGCCGCGGACGACGCCGACCCCACAGCCGTGCGCGAACCCGACGGCTATGACTGGGTGTGGTCCGACGCGGGGTCGGGCGCTGACGCCGACGGATCGTGCTGGCGCCCGCGCCCGCCCCAGGGCTACGTCGCCCTTGGGGACGTCTTCGTCACGGGTCACGGAGAGCCGGACAGGGGCGACGTCTGGTGCGTGCGCGAGGACCTGGTCGGCGAAGGCGACGTCACCGAATGGATCTGGGACGACGCCGGCACCGGCTCTGACCTCGACTTCAGCGCCTGGGGCGTGTCGCCCAAGCCGGACTTCGTCAGCGAGACCCAGATCCTGGTGGCACCCAACACCTTCCGCGGCGTCGCCAGCCATGACCGGCCGGCGGTCCGGGTCCGGGTGCTGAAGCTGGTCCCCCCGACGGTCAGCGCCACCAATCCGCCGGTGCCGACCCTCCCCAGCCGCGAGCGGCCGCCGGCCCAGTCGACCGAGGTCTGGGACCGCAAGGTGACCCTGCCCTTCACGGCCGTCCACGACGAGGAATTCCGCGATCAGCTGCACCGCCAGATCGAGGAGTCGCCCTTCTACGTTCTGGAGCGCTGGCAGAATTTCGAACTCACCCTGTTCGACGACAACCAGCAGGCCGAGCCGCACACCATCGAGACCACGGTGACGGTCGGCGTCAGCGAGCAGTCGACCCAGACCTTCAGCCACGAGGTCGGCATCACCGTCAGCTATGAGTCGGGCATCAAGGCCGGCCCCGCCAGCACCAAGGTCTCGGGTAGCCTCAGCTACAAGTTCGGCTACTCCAGTGCGACCCAGATCGGCTCGTTCCGCAACTCCGAGATCAAGACCCATCTGACCACGCCCGGAAAGCACGCCGCGGCGCAGTGGACGCCGCGCACGGCGTTCAAATTGTTCCGGACCAACGGCAGCCAGGTCGGCGGATCTCTGGTCCTCGACGACGCCGGCACCGCCTTCTACGAGCGGGAGTTCCCCGCCACGCCCGGCCGCAAGCCGCTGCGTCGCCGCTGACCGGCGGGCGCGGGGGGCGGGGTTCGCCTCGCCCCCCGCGCGTCAGCTTTCGTCGGCTTGCGCGCCCTGCCGCGGCCGCGCCACATCGGGCCTCTGCAGGGGAGCGGCATGGGCGAAGACTCGACGACTTTTTCGCGCACGGTGGTGGAGCGTCGCCGCTGCGCGCGCTGCGGGGGCCGCTATGAGTACGACCGGGTCCTGTCCATCCAGCGCCCCGCCGCCGCCCGCGCCGCCGCCGAGCTCGAGCTGGACCGGCGGCAGGCCGAGGCCGACGTCGCCATCGTGCGCTGCCCGGCCTGCGGCAAGTTCGGATCCGACGCGGTCCGCGCGCGCCTGCTGATGCTCGGCGCCACCCTGGGTCCCGCCGTCCTGTGCGCCAGCGCCGCGATCGGTCTGGTCCTGCTGGCCGGCATGACGGGCACGTTCTTCTGGGTCCTCGCCCTCGCCGCCGCCCTCGGCGCCGCCTGGTTCGCCCTGCTGGCGGTCGTGGCGCTGGTCGTCCCGACCACGGCGAAGACCCGGCCCGCCTCCGGTTGAACCGCGCCCGGCATGCGCCTATCGTCCGCCCGTTCTCCCGGGGGCGGCAGGTCAGCCGCTGAGATAGAGGTGTCCCTCTGACCGGCCGAACCTGATCCGGGTCATGCCGGCGAAGGGATGAGACACGCTCCGGCAGACGCCCGGAGTCTTCCCGCGCCGGCGGTCCCTCTTGTCGAGAAGAGGCCGCCATGAACATCCACGTCACTCCGTCCGCCAAGGCAGATGAGGCTCAAGCAGCGAGCGACCGCGTCGCGAGCGATAGCCTCCCCCTCGCGGAAGCGAGGAAAGAGGTGATGAAGGAGACCGGCACCATCCCCACCGGCGAACGCGCCGGCTCCCGCAAGGTGTACGTCCAGGGCGAACTCTACCCCGACATCCGCGTCCCCTTCCGCGAGGTCGCCGTCCACCCCTCGGCCAATGAGCCGCCGGTGACCATCTATGACTCCTCGGGCCCCTACACCGACCCCACGGTCACCATCGACATCACGAAGGGCCTGCCCCTGGTCAAATCCAGCTGGCAGCTGGATCGCGGCGACATCGCGCCCGTCGCCAACCCCCGAGAGGTCAAACCCGAGGACAACGGCCACGCATCCGGCCGCCACCTCGCCCCGCGCTTCGACACCTCGAACCACAAGGTCTTCAAGGGCGTGCCCGGCCGCCCGGTGACCCAGCTGGAATACGCCCGCGCCGGCATCATCACGCCCGAGATGGAATACGTCGCCATCCGCGAGAACCTCAGGCGCCAGAACCCCGCCAGCGAAGGCCCTCAAGGAGCGAGCGACCGCGTCGCGAGCGTTAGGGCCGAGCGGGATGGCGAGAGCTTCGGCGCCAGCATTCCCGACTACGTCACCCCCGAGTTCGTCCGCGATGAAATCGCCCGGGGAAGAGCCATCATCCCGCACAACATCAACCACCCCGAGGTCGAGCCGATGATCATCGGCCGCAACTTCCTGGTGAAGATCAACGCCAACATCGGCAACTCCGCCGTCCTGTCCTCCGTCGACGACGAGGTGGACAAACTGGTCTGGGCCACCCGCTGGGGCGCCGACAACGTCATGGACCTGTCGACCGGCCGCAACATCCACAACATCCGCGACTGGATCATCCGCAACTCCAGCGTCCCCATCGGCACCGTGCCGATCTACCAGGCGCTGGAGAAGGTCAACGGCGTCGCCGAGGACCTGACCTGGGAGGTCTATCGCGACACCCTGATCGAACAGGCCGAGCAGGGCGTCGACTATTTCACCATCCACGCCGGCGTCCGCCTGCCCTTCGTGCCGATGACCGCCAGACGCGTCACCGGCATCGTCTCGCGCGGCGGCTCCATCATGGCCAAATGGTGCCTGTCGCATCACCGCGAGTCCTTCCTCTACGAGCATTTCGAGGACATCTGCGACATCATGCGGGCCTATGACGTGTCGTTCAGCCTCGGCGACGGCCTGCGCCCCGGCTCCATCGCCGACGCCAATGACGAGGCCCAGTTCGCCGAGCTCCGCACGCTTGGCGAGCTGACGAAAATCGCCTGGGCCAAGGGCTGCCAGGTCATGATCGAGGGCCCCGGCCATGTGCCGATGCACAAGATCAAGGCCAACATGGAGGAGCAGCTGAAGCACTGCCACGAGGCGCCCTTCTATACGCTCGGGCCCCTGACCACCGACATCGCCCCCGGCTACGACCACATCACCAGCGCCATCGGCGCGGCCATGATCGGCTGGTTCGGCACGGCCATGCTCTGCTACGTCACGCCCAAGGAGCACCTGGGCCTGCCCGACCGTCAGGACGTCAAGGACGGCGTCATCACCTACAAGATCGCCGCCCACGCCGCCGACCTGGCCAAGGGCCACCCGGCCGCCCGCCTGCACGACGACGCCCTGTCCCGCGCCCGGTTCGAGTTCCGCTGGGAAGACCAGTTCAACCTCGGCCTCGACCCCGAGACGGCCCGCAAATACCACGACGCGACCCTGCCCAAGGAGGCCCACAAGACCGCCCACTTCTGCTCCATGTGCGGCCCGAAATTCTGCTCGATGAAGATCAGCCAGGACATCCGGCGGGATGCGCAGGCGCAGAATGATGCGGGGGGTTCGCTGGCGGAGGCGGAGGCGGAGGCGGAGGCCGAGGCGGGGATGGCGGAAATGTCGGCGAAGTTCCGCGCCGGGGGCGGGGTGGTGGAGGTGAAGGTGTGAGTGAAGCCCGGCTTCAAGCTGGCGCGACAGCACCCGCTACAGCTATCGGGGCCACAGGCGCGCGCATGAATCCTTTCTGCGCCACGGAGTTCTGAATCTCAGTTTTGAACGCGCTCATGATGTCGAATATTTCGTCGAGCAGCGTGGAAAATTCGGTCTCGTCGATTTGAACAAATTCTCCGTGAGCGACGTCGTTCCTATTTTTCAATAGGCTTACGTCAATCAGGGCTTTTTTGGTCTCGATTCCTTGGATGCTCACGCCAACAAAGCTAGAAACCTCAGAAAATAGCTCGAAATTAAGATTTCCAACGTTGCCAATGTAGTCAGTTAGCGGCAACTTCACTGACTTTGACGGTATTGTTCTCAGTTTCGATAAAATCGTAGAAGACGCGAATATCCGCTTCTTCAATTCCGCAAGTTGCCTAACTTCAGAAATCGCCTCTAATCCTTGGAAAGACTCAAGTATTTCCTCGTACCGCAAACCCAAACCGCTTAAATATGAGCCGTAGGCTATGGCGGCCCCTTTTGTGAAACCTTCCCAGTGAGCGTACAGAAGTGGTGTTCCCGCGCGCAATAGGGCTTGGCGCTCCGCGCGGTTGGAACGCGAGATCACTTTCTTAAAGTCGGTCATCTCTTTCCGACGCCACGCAAATTCGTCGTCTAGATACGAATGAAGCTGCGTTGGTGTGCGAATAGGCTTCACGTGGATCAGCCAGCAAAGTGCTGTTCAGCGTGAGGCATCACTAGCCCGGCCAGCCGTTGAGTGCCGCGAACTCCCATCCCGGAGTAACGATCGGTCTCAGGCAGCGCAGCGAAGGCAGTGATCCGATCACGGATAATGTCGTCGGTGACGGCGTCACCCCTGTTGTCCAAGGCCCTCGAGAGCCCCAACGAGATAAACTCGAAGTATGCGAGCGACCACCGCGTACCCTTTTTGAACGCGACTCCCGGAAGCGCACCCTGGAGGCGATCCATAGTGGTATTGAACGACGCCACTTCGGCGTCCCAGTCGAACTCGGCCTCTTGGCAGAGCGAGACCATGCCCTGATCCAGATACTCGTGGACGTCCGTTCCATTTCGGTAGGGGAAGTTGCGCAGAACGAGGAACCTTACGACCAGCTCAAGGCGGTACTGCCGGTTAACTCGTTCTTGGCCGACGGTCGTTAGGGCAACGAAGTTCGGGTTTTGCGCCATCGCGAGGACGCGCTCATAGACAGACCTGTTGAGCGCTATGATTATTACGTTCCGAATTTCCTGTTCGGTAAGATTGGCTCCGCCCGTGTTCAATCTTTGGAAAAGCTCATATTTTACATACGGATCAGTTTGCTGAGAAAGTATTTCGACGCGTAAACGTGCGCGTCTAATGGTGTTCTGGAGGGAAGGACTAAGTACGTTCTCCCCCACAGCATCAGGTGCTGAAGGCTCCCAGCGCGCGTTACTCAGCGCCGGGACTAGCTGAGTCCCGTCGCAGATGAATGGGGCCATGACATCGCCTTCCGGAGATTTCAGGACGCCCATGAATTCCAAAACTGTGGAGACCCGCTGCAGGCCATCAACGAGCTCCCACCTTCCATCCTCGTCTGAGAAGACGAAGATCGGGGGTATTGGGATAGACAAAAGAAGGGACTCGATAAAGCGAGTCTTCTTTGACTCATCCCAACGAAATAGCCTCTGATACTCCGGTGCAATGACCAGATCACCTCGCTCATAGAGACTCGCTAGCTCCCCAAAAGACATGTCGTAGCCATCCCGAAAGATGCCACGCCGGGCGTTCGAAATCTCGGTATCGAGAGACATGAATTCCTCCTCGCTTGCGCCCCGCTCGGTCAAGCGATCTAGACCAGTTGGTGACGGTCCGGACCTTTCTAGTCAACCGAAGGTTCGGGCATTTGCCCCGCCGAGACGAGGCTCACCCCTCCCCCGCCATCCCCCGCAACGCTTCCTCGAACACCCCCGCCGGCTGCCCGCCCGAGATCAGCCACTTCCCCTCCACCACCACGGCGGGCACGCCGGTGATGCCGCGCGAGAGCCACAGGGCCTCTTCGGCGCGCACCTCGGCGGCGTACAGGTCGTCGGCCAGCACCTCGACCGCCTTCGCCCGGTCCAGCCCCGCCGCCGCCGCCGGGTCGGCCAGGACGTCCGCGTCGGTCAGGCGGCGACCCTCGGTGAAGTGGGCGACGAACAGCGCCTCCTTCAGCGCCCTCTGCTCCGCCCGTCCGATCGTCCCCGCCCAGTGCAGCAGCCGGTGGGCGTCGAAGGTGTTCCAGATGCGGCTGTCCTCGCCCATCCGCATCTGAAACCCCGGCCAGGCCTCGGCCGCGCGTTCGGTGATCATGGCGCGGTTCTTCGCCGACTGCTCCGGCGTCGATCCGTATTTGCGGCCGATGTGGTCGACGATGTTCTCGCCCTCGGGCGCCATCTGCGGGTTCAGCTCGAACGGGCGGAAGGTGATCTCGGCCCCGATCCCCTCGGCCCTCAGCGTCGCCAGCGCCGCCTCCAGCCCGCCCAGCCCCACCACGCACCACGGACAGACCACGTCCGAGACGAAGTCGATGTGCAGGGTCCGGGTGGGGGCGGTGTCGGTCATGGGGTCGATATGGTGATCCTTCTCCCCTTGCGGGAGAAGGTGCCCCGGAGGGGCGGATGAGGGGTCGCACCGGCGGGGCCGACCGGCCTTCGAGCCCCGCCGGGCCTGAGAGACCCCTCATCCGACCTCGCTCCGCTCGGCCACCTTCTCCCGCAAGGGGAGAAGGGCCCCGGCCCGCCCACGACCGATCCTGACGCAGCCGCGTGCCAGTCTGCCCCGACCGCAGCGGCAGGAGGACGTATGGCGGATGGATCCCCCCCGGCGCGGGCCAACCCGCGCATCGCCCCGGACGAGGTCTGGGACCAGGTCCGCGCGGACTATCTGGCGGGCATGCCGGCGGCGCGCGTCTGCCGGCGGCACGGCGTCGGCCTGACCACCCTGCGCGAGCGGGCCGCGCGCGAGGGCTGGCGCCGCGTCGACCAGCCGTGGACGCCGCCCGACCGTCTGGACCCCGACGACGAGGGTCGCGCCCTGGAGCAGAGCGTCGACGGCGATCTCGACCGCGTCGAGCTGCGCCAGCTGTCCTACGTCGCCGCGCGCCGGATGATGCGGGCGGTGATGCGCGGCGACGCCGTCGAGGCCCTGCGCTGGCGCCGCGTCCGTCTCGCCATGGACGAGGAGGAGGCCGAGATGGACCGCACCATGGCCGCCGAGGAACAGGCCTGGCTCCAGATCCACGGCACCCCCGATCCGGACTCTCCGGACTCTCCGGACCCTGTTTTTCCGTCCGGACCGGCCGATCCTCCCTGATCCCTGCGGCGGGTCCTCTTCCGACCTGAGCCATTCCCGCGGTGGTGCGTTCCGCCCGCATGGCGAAGGGCGAACTCAGGACCTATCAGGCGAAACGCCGCTTCGACGCGACGCCTGAACCGAAAGGAAAGAAGGGCAGGTCGGCCAGGGCCGGCGGGGCCTTTCTGATCCAGCGCCACGCCGCGACCCGCCTGCACTGGGACTTCCGCATCGAGGTCGACGGGGTGCTGAAATCCTGGGCCGTGACCAAGGCCCCCTCGCGCGACCCGGCGGTCAAGCGGCTGGCGGTCGAGGTCGAGGACCACCCGCTGGACTATGGCGCCTTCGAGGGCACCATCCCGTCGGGCAATTACGGTGCCGGCACCGTCCAGTTGTGGGACACGGGCACCTGGGAACCCCAGCATCCCGACACCCTGTCCGACGACTGGGCGCGCGGCTCCATCAAGATGACCCTGGCGGGCGAGCGCCTGCGCGGCGGCTGGGCCCTGGTCCGGCTCAAGTCCGATCGCGGCAAACCCTCCAAGCGCGCCAACTGGCTGCTGATCAAGGAGAAGGACGAGCACGCCGTGCCGGGCGAGGGCGACGCCAATCTGGAGATCGACGCCAGCGTCACCTCCGGCCGCTCGCTCGCCGAGATCGCCGAGGGACGCACACAGTGGACCTCGGCCAAACCCGTGGCGAAGAAGGGCCCCAAAAAGCCCGAGCCCAAGGCCCGCGAGGCGAAGCTGGCCAAGCCCCCCGCCTTCACCCCCATCCAGCTGTGCAAGGTCGCCGACCACCCGCCCGGCGGCGCCGGCTGGGCCCACGAGATCAAGTTCGACGGCTACCGCGTCCAGATCGCCACCGGCGGCGGCAAGGCGAAGGTCTACACCCGCCGCGGCCACGACTGGTCGGCCAGGTTCCCCGAACTGGCCGCCGACGCCGCGAATTGGCCGGACGGGGTGATCGACGGCGAGGTCTGCGCCCTGGACGCGGACCACATGCCGGACTTCTCGGCCCTGCAGGCGGCAATCGCCGACGGGAAGACGGGCGGGCTGGTCCATTTCGCCTTCGACCTGCTGGCCGAAGGGACCGAGGACCTGCGCAAGCTGCCCCTGTCGCACCGCAAGGCGCGGCTGCAGGCCCATCTGGACCGCGTGCCGAAAGCCGCGGGCAAGCGCGTCCGCTACGTCGACCACTTCGCCACCACGGGCCAGGCCGTGCTGGACAGCGCCTGCCGCATGGATCTGGAAGGCGTCATCTCCAAGAAGCTGGACGCCCCCTACGTCGCCGGCCGATCGTCCACCTGGCTGAAATCCAAATGCCGGGGCGGGGACGAGGTGGTCATCGGCGGCTGGTCGTCCGAAGGCGGCACCCGCTTCCGCTCCCTGCTGGTCGGCGTGCGTGAGGAGGGCGGCCTGAGAACCCTGGGCCGTGTCGGCACCGGCTATTCCGCCGCCGTCATGAAGACCCTGATGCCCGCGCTGAAGGCGGCGGCGTCGGACGACAACCCCTTCACCGGCAAGGGCGCCCCGCGCGGCGGCAAGGACATCCACTGGCTCAGGCCCGTGCTGGTCGCCGAGATCGAGCACGGCGGCTACACCGAGAGCGGCACCCTGCGCCACGCCGCCTTCAAGGGCCTGCGCGAGGACAAGCCCGCCGCCGAGGTCACCGAGCGCCCGCAGGCACCGGCGAAGACCAAGAAGTCAGGAAAACCTGACGAGGCCGCCGCCAGTCTCCACGTGCCCGGAGAGGCCCCGCCGCGCCCCGGCAAGCAGAAGGTCGTGGTCGCCGGCGTGACCCTGTCCAACCCCGACAAGATCCTCTGGCCCGCCCACGACGGCGCGCCCGCGATCACCAAGGCGGATCTGGCCCGCTTCTATGAAATGGCGGCCGAGCGCATCCTGCCCCACGTCCACGACCGCCCGACCTCCATCATCCGCGCCCCCGACGGCATCACCGGCCAACAGTTCTTCCAGCGCCACGCCATGCCCGGATCGAACCCCCGCCTGCGCCTGATCGACGTCAAGGAACGCGCCCCCTACGTCGCCGTCGCCGACGTCGGCGGCCTGGTCGCCATTGGCCAGTCCGGCGGGCTGGAGCTGCATCCCTGGGGCTGCGCGCCGAACGATCCGGAAACGCCCGAACAGGTCACCTTCGACCTCGACCCCGACGAAGGCCTCGACTTCGCCGACGTCGTCGCCGCCGCCAGGGTGCTGAAGAAAGAACTGGAGGCGCTGGGCCTGAACCCCTTCGTCAAGACGACCGGCGGCAAGGGGCTGCACGTCGTCGTGCCGATCAGGTCGGACGCCCGCAGCCGTATCGAATGGGACCAGTGCAAGGCCTTCGCCAAGGCCGTGTCCGAACGCGTCCGCGCCGCCCAACCCGACCGCTTCACGACGACGCTGGCCAAGAAGGCGCGCGGCGGGAAGATCTTCCTCGACTATCTGCGCAACGGCCGCATGGCGACCGCCGTCGCGCCGTGGTCGCCGCGCGCCCGGCCGGGGGCGGGCATCGCCTTCCCGCTGTCGTGGGGCCAGGTGAAGCCGGGCCTCGACCCCCGCGCCTTCACCCTTCTGGACGCCCCGACCCTGCTGAAGAAACCCGACCCCTGGTCCGACTTCCGCGCCGCCGCCGTCAGCCTGAGACCGGTGTTGAAGACGGTGCTCTAGGGCGTGACCGGGAGGTGGCGCGCGAGGAAGGTCTCGATCTCTCTCAGCGCCTCCGTTTCGGCCCGGGAACTCCAGCCGCTGTGCCCCTCGTCCTCGAACTCGACCAGCCGCACATCGACGCCCGCCCGCTTCAGCGCGCCCTCCATGTCCCGGGACTGTCGGATGGGGACGAGGTCGTCCCGCTCGCCATGGATCAGCAGGACCGGCGGCTTCCAGCCCTCGACCCGGCGGATCGGCGACGTGGCGTCCAGGCGCTGGCGATCGCTTGCGGGATCCCCGATCGAGCGCAGCCAGTAGGCGTAGGTATCGGAATCGCCGCCATTCTCGAGACGTGTGTGCGACATAAGGTCGGGCAGATCGCCAATTCCCGAGACGGAGATGACGCAGCGATAGAGGTCCGGCTGGGTCGCCCCGCCCCAGAGCGCGGCATAGCCGCCGTAGCTGGCCCCCATGATGCAGACGCGCGAAAGGTCGGCCAGACCCTCGTTGGCCAGTTGCCGGACGCCCGCGGTGATGTCGTCCTGCATCAGCCCGCCCCATTGACCGTATCCGGCCACGGCGAAGTCGCGCCCCATGCCGGCCGACCCGCGGAAGTTGGGCTGGAAGACCTGATAGCCCCGGCTGGCCAGAAACTGCGCCCACATGTCGTAGCTGAGCTGGTCGCGTGCCTCGGGTCCGCCGTGCGGCATTACGATCAGTGGCGGCGTCGCGCCCGTGTCGTTCGCCGGACGTGTCAAATAGCCGAACAGGGGCGTGCCGTCGGCAGCCGTGTAGTCATAGCGGAACGCGCGCCCCAGGCGGTCGGCACCGAGCCCTTCATGGGCGGAGCCGATCGGCTCCAGCTTCTTTTCGCCGGTCCTGTAGACGTAGAAGGCTCCGGGATTGTGCGGCGCGGTCACCTGCAGAACCCAGATCCCGCCGTCGTCGGAACGGGACAGGATTCGCACGCCTGCGTCCTCGCCGACGTGGCGGCGCAGGGCGACCATCTCGGCGTTCTGCGCCGCGTCCGTCAGCGTGCAGGCGAAGGCGTCGGCCACCACGCATCCCCCCAGAAAGGCGTTGGTGTCTGCGTCGATGATCAGGCCTGCCGCGTCGTACCGCGCGTCTCGCCAGATGGCGGGTCCCATCGTCCGTGTCCGGAAGTCGTAGACGTGAATGCCGGAGATGGACTCCGGCGCGTCGTCGTCCGGCCGGAAGATGACGTAGACCTGCCCCGGCTCCTCGGCCGGCCCGACGAAGTGATAGTCGGCCAGTTCGCGGATCTCGTCTTTCCTCAGGCGGAAGACCTCGGTCCAGCGTCCATCCTCGCCCCGGGCTTCCATGACCAGCATCTTGTCCAGCGCCCCGCGCAGAACGTAGCGCCCGACGACCTTGCCGTCCCGGTCAGTGATATAGTCGAAGGCCTGCCGGTCGCCGTTCTCGACCTGCTCGGCCCGGCCGGTGCGGACGTCGATGCGCGCCACGTCCAGACCGTTGTCCTGATAGGTCATGAGGATGTGGTTCGGCTCGCGCGGCAGCATGTCCAGCACCGGGCCCGGGTCGCCGTCGCGGGTGGAAGGCGGATCGATCTCGACGAAGCCGCTGCCGTCGCGCGCCACCGAGAACAGGCCGCGGCCATAGCGCCAGTTGCGGATGTCGCCGTCGGCCCTGTTGCCGTGACGCTCTATGTTCAGCCGGGTCATGCTCACGATCAGCCGGTCGTCGCCCTTCCAGCCGTACCAGTCGATGAACTGGCCGCCGAAATCCTCGTTCGAAGTCGCGCTCATCACCGGAATGGTGGCGCCGGTCCCGAAGTCGTGGATCGTCAGGGTGTGCACGTCGCCGGACCGTTGAACGACAGCCAGATAGCGGCCCGAGGGCGAGACCGAGGGCTGACCCAGGACGGGCGCAGCGGTGAACTCCGCGATGGCGGGCGGTGCCTGCTGGGCTTTCGCTTCGCTCGCCGCGAACGCGAGCGCCATCACACATGCGAACACGCCTCGAACGACCATTCCGCCTCTCCCATCACTCCATGCCATGGTCGGAGTTGGCGGGTTTCCGGTCAAGATTCCCGGCAGCCGACGTGAACGCTACCGCAGCGCACGCACGCGTGTGGGGTCTTGCGAGAGGTAGAGATGGGTAACCAGACCGCACAGGTCCACGGAGCCAATCGGCCCGTCGATGCGGGAATCGACGGCATTCCGTCGATTGTCTCCCATCAGGAACCATTGCGATGTTCCCAGCGCGAGGCCCGGCATGTCGTCGACCGACGCCACCCCGTCATGCTGAAAGGTCTGATAGGCGCGCCCGTTTGGCAGCGTCTCAGTGAAAATCTCGCCGTCCCGGCCGGCCAGAACGGTGCGGCCGTCGGATGATCGGTTCACGGGCCGTCCATCGATCATCAGAAGGCCGCTGCGCATCTCCACGGTCTGCTCGGGTCCGGCAACGATGCGGCTGATCCACCTTTGTTCGCCGCGCCGCCGGATGACGATGTCGCCGGGCTCAAAGCCGTCCACGTCACCGCAGTCGTCGGGCTGCCGATCCGCCGCGACGCGTTCGTCGATCTGCAGCGTCGGTTCCATGCTCGTGGACTCAATCGAGTAGGCGTGGAACCGCCGATCCTGTGCCGTGGCGGAAGTGGCAGCCAGAAGGGCGGGCAGGAGGAGCGAAACCAGTCTCACAGTGTCCCCGTCCGCTCCACCTCGACCGGCCCCGTCATCAGCACGTGGCCCGTCGCCTCGTCCCACGCGATGTGCAGCTCTCCGCCGTCGACGATCACCGCCGCCGCGCGGTCTGTCAGCCCCCGGCGCGCGCAGGCGACAAGGGCCGCGCAGGCCCCCGTGCCGCACGCCCTGGTCAGCCCCGCGCCGCGCTCCCAGACGCGCAGCCGGATCCGGTCGCGGGCCTCGACGTGGGCGAAGCCGACGTTGACGCCTTCGGGGAACAGGGGGTGGTGCTCGATCAGCGAGCCGGTGGCCCGTACGGTCGCGTCGTCCGGCACATGGTCGATGAAGAAGACGACGTGCGGATTGCCCATGCTGACCGCGCCCGGCGTGTGCAGCGTCGGCGCGTCGATCGGGCCCACCTGCAGCTCGATGCCGCGCGTGTCCATCTCTTCGGCCAGCGGGATCTGCGTCCAGTCCAGGCGCGGCGGACCCATGTCGACGGTGACCCGGCCGTTGGCGGCGCGCGTCGCCACGGTCGGCCCACCCAGGGTGTCGATCGTCACCCGGTCACGCCCGCCCGCCTCCATCAGCATCCAGCCGACGCAGCGGAGCGCGTTGCCGCAGGTCTCGACCGTGCCGCCGTCGGCGTTCCACACCCGCATGAAGGCGTCGGCGGTCGGCGACGGCTCGATCGCGATCAGCTGGTCGCACCCTTGACCGCTCCGGCGGTCGGCAATCGCGCGGGCCTCGTCCGGCGTCGGCGCGAACGGGCGCGACAGGGCGTCGACGACCACGAAGTCGTTGCCGCAGCCGTTCATCTTGACGAAGGGGCGTCCGCTCATGCGCGGCATATAGAGCCGCCGGGTTCCGGATGCGAGCGACGCGCGTTATGCCGGTCCCATGGCGACCGACGACGCGATCCCCGAGAAGGACGGCCTGCGGCTGCGGGCCCGGCTGCGGGCGCTGTACCATGGGGCCTCGCCCACGGCGGTCCGGTTCCGGGTGGCGGTGCTGGTGATCGACCTGATCATCGTCGCCTTCTTCATCGCCGCCCCCCTGCTGCGCCACCAGCCGCTGGCCTTCTACGTCATCGACTATGTGATCGCCTTCATCCTCGCGGCGGACCTGACGGCGCGAGCGCTCTGCTATTCGGACATCAGGGACTGGCTGAAGAAGCCGATCGTCTGGATGGACCTGTTCATCCTGGCGACGCTGCTGTTCCCGGCCTGGCTGTTCAACCTCGGCTTCCTGCGCGTTCTGCGCCTGTGGACCCTGATCAACTCCGACTTCTTCTGGCGCACCATCGGCCGGCGTTACGACGACACGCGGGTGGAGGAGGTGACCAAGTCGCTGACAGCGCTCATCACCTTCGTCTTCGTGGCCACGGGCTTCGTCTACACCTTCTTCCTCGAGAAGGCGGAGGGGATGATCGGCTGGATCGACGCCCTGTATTTCACCGTCACCAGCCTGACGACCACGGGATATGGTGACATCCTGCTGCCCGGCGCCTGGGGCCGGATGGTCTCGATCGTGATCATGCTGATGGGCGTGACCCTGTTCGTGCGGCTGGGTCAGACCCTGCTGCGCCCGCACAAGGTCCGGTATCCCTGCGACCGGTGCGGGCTGCAGGTGCACGACCCCGATGCGGTCCACTGCAAGGCCTGCGGCAACCTGCTGTGCATCCCCGACGAGGGTCATCGGTGAGCATGACAAATCCGTAAGGCGACGAACCGTCCGCTTGCCGCGCGAACCCCGATCCCTAAGGTGCGCCCCGAACTCGGGGACATCACATGCTCAAGACCAGGCTCGCGCTGCTCGCCATGACCACCGCCTTCATCCTGCCCGCCGCCGCGCCCGCCCTCGCGCAGGAGGCCGCCGTGGCCGGCTTCGCCCAGTCGGACGCGACCGATCCCTACCTGTGGCTGGAAGAGGTGGAAGGCGAGCGCGCCATGGCCTGGGTCAAGGCGCAGAACGAGGCCAGCCTCGGCACGCTGCAGGGCGATCCTCGCTATCAGGGCCTGCACGATCAGGCCCTGGCCATCCTCGAGGCGCGCGACCGCATTCCCATGCCGGGCTTCGCCACGGGGCTGGAGGGCGAGGCCCAAGGCATCTCCAACTTCTGGCAGGACGCCACGAATGTGCGCGGCCTCTGGCGGATGACGACGGTCGACTCCTACCTGACCGACCAGCCGGAATGGACGACGATCATCGACGTCGACGCCTTGTCTGCGGCCGAGGACGCCAACTGGGTCTGGCGCGGTGCCCAATGCCTGTCGCCCGACGACCGCATGTGCCTGGTCACCCTGTCCGACGGCGGCAAGGACGCCGTCACGGTGCGCGAGTTCGACCGCGAGACCCGGACCTTCGTCGAGGGCGGTTTCGTGCTGCCGGAGTCCAAGGGCGGCGTGACCTGGATCGATGAGGACACCCTGCTGATCTCCCGCGATTTCGGCCCCGGCACGCTGACGGATTCCGGCTATCCCATGGTGGTGAAGCGCTGGACGCGCGGCACGCCGATGGACCAGGCGGTCGAGGTGTTCCGTGGGCAGCAGACGGACGTCTCGGCCTCGGGCTTCACCCTGCGCGACCCGGACGGCACGCTGCGCGCGGTCATGCTGCGGCGCGGTGTCACCTTCTACGAGGGCGAGACCTGGGTCCTGAACGCCGACGGCACCACGACGCAGCTGCCGCTGCCGGCCAAGTCCGGGATCTCCGGCTTCGTCGGCGGCAAGGTGATCCTGACGCTGGAGCAGGACTGGGGCCACGGCGGGCAGGCGTTCAAGACCGGCGATCTGGTCGCCTGGGATCTGGACGGCCTGCTGGGCCGAACCCAGGCACCGGTCGAGCTGATCCTGCGTCCAACCGACCGCCAGGCCATCGAGGGCGTCACCACCACGCGCAACCGCGTGGTTGTCGCCCTGTACGACAATGTGCGCGGCGGGCTGATCTCCTATGCGCCCGACGGCTCGGGCGGCTGGGCCGCGACGAAGGTCGACCTGCCGGAGAACGTCTCGGTCAACCTGGGCTCGGCCTCGGATCAGGACGACCGCGTCTTCGCCTCGGTGTCCGGCTATCTGACGCCGCAGTCGCTGTGGCTGGTGGACGCCGCCACGGGCGCGGCGAACACCGTCAAGTCGCTGCCGGCCAAGTTCGACACGGCGGGTCTGGAAGTGCGCCAGTTCGAGGCGACCAGCGCCGACGGCACGAAGATCCCGTATTTCGTGGTCGGCGGTGCGGACATGCCGATGGACGGCTCGAACCCGACCTTGCTCTATGGCTACGGTGGCTTCCAGTCGTCGCTGCTGCCCGGCTATTCGGCCAACGTCGGCAAGCTGTGGCTGGAGCGCGGCGGCGTCTACGTCATCGCCAACACGCGCGGCGGCGGCGAGTTCGGGCCCAACTGGCACCAGTCGGCCCTGCAGGAAAACCGCCAGCGTGCGCATGAAGATTTCCAGGCCGTGGCCATGGACCTGATCGCCCGCGGCATCACCAGCCCGCGCCGTCTCGGCGTCATGGGCGGCAGCCAGGGCGGCCTGTTCATGGGCGCGATCCTGACCCAGCGCCCGGACCTGATCAACGCGGCGGTCATCCAGGTGCCGCTGTTCGACATGCTGCGCTTCCACAAGCTGCTGGCCGGCGCGTCGTGGATCGCGGAGTACGGCAACCCCGACGTCGCCGAGGAACGGGCGTGGATCGCGGCCTATTCGCCGTACCAGAACCTGCGCGCGGGGCAGCCCTATCCGCAGGTCTTCATCCACACCTCGACCAAGGACGACCGCGTCCACCCCGGCCACGCCCGCAAGGCCGCGGCCCGGATGCAGGAGCTGGGCTATGACGTCCTGTTCTACGAGAACACCGACGGCGGCCACGCCGCTGGTGCCAACCTGCGCGAGACGGCGCGTCGCCTGGCGCTGGAATACACCTACCTGACGCGCCGGCTGATGGATTGACCTGATCCTCCCCCGCTCGCGTGCGAGCGGGGGAGGGGGACCACGAAGTGGTGGAGGGGCCTTTTTTCAGCCCCGGCACCTCACCTTTCCGCTCATCCCGGCGAAAGCCGGGACCCAGTCCTTTCCCCCGACAGGTCCCGGGATCACGAGTGGAGCCTCAGATGGCGGTGCCGGCCGCCCAAACCACTGGGTCCCGGCTTTCGCCGGGATGAGCGGAGTAGAATGATGCGCACGACCCTGCTGATCGCCGCCTCGGCCCTGGCCCTGACTGCCTGCGCCAGCCAGCCGCAGATGCAGGTGCCGATGGTCGATCCGGACACCGTGGCCCGTCCGCTGGCGATGCCGGACGCGCCCGATCCCACGGATCAGATCCACTACGCTTCGCCCCGCGCCTCTGCGGATTTGAGCTTGCAGCCCGTGGGCCTGACACAGACGCCACCTCCCCACCTCCCCACCGACCTGTCGCCCGAAGGCGTCGCCGCGGCCGACGACCACCTGGCGCTCGAGCAGGTTGACGGGGCCGAGGCCATGGCCTTCGTGCGGGCGTCGAATGAAAAGGCGCTGTCCGTCCTGACCGGCGACGCGCGCTACGAGACCTTCCGCGCCGAGGCCGAGGCGATCCTGACGGCCACGGACCGCATCCCGGCGCCGTCCTTCCTCGGCGACGGTATCGGCAACTTCTGGCAGGACGGCACAAATCCCAAGGGCGTCTGGCGCCGCACCACGCTGGACAGCTACGCCTCGGCCGACACGCGGTGGGAGACCCTGCTGGACGTCGACGCCCTCGCACGGTCGGAAGGCAAGGACTGGGTGTTCAAGGGGGCCTCATGCCTCGCGCCGGACGAGACCCGCTGCCTGATCTCCCTCTCCGACGGCGGCAAGGACGCCGTCGTGGTGCGCGAGTTCGACCTGACGACCAAGACCTTCGTCGACGGCGGCTTCGTCCTGCCCGAGGGCAAGCACCGCCTCAGCTGGCTGGACCGCGACACGCTTCTGGTCGCCACAGACTTCGGCGCGGGCACGCTGACCGAGTCAGGTTATCCTTACATCGTGAAGTCGCTGAAGCGCGGCCAGACGCTGGCGCAGGCGACCGAGGTCTATCGCGGCGAACAGGGCGACGGCGGGTATGGGGTGAGCCCCTATGTCCTGCGCGACGGCGCGGGCACCGTGCAGGCGGTCCTGATCAACCGTCCGCTGGACACGTTTCGCGCCGAGACCTGGATGCTTCACGAAGGTCGCGCGACGCAGCTGCGTCTTCCCGAGCGGGTGAGCGTCCACGGCATCATCGGCCAGCAACTGGTGGTCGGCCTCGATCAGGACTGGGAATGGCAGGGCGAGGCCCGGCAGGCCGGAACCCTTCTCGCCGCCGACCTCAACAAACTCGCAAGCCCGGCGCACGAGATCACATTGATGAACGCGGACGAGGTGATCTTCACTCCCGGGCCGCGTCAGTCGGTGGAGTCGGTGACCGTCTACGACGACCGGGTCGTCGTCGCCTACAACGACAATGTGGTGGGCCGCGTCGCCGTGTTTCAGAACCGCGGGGAACGGGGCTGGCCGCGGACGGACGTGGCGGTCGCCGACAACTCGGCGGTTGGGCTCGGCGACAGCTCGCGGGCGGCCGGCCGGCAGTTCGTCTCGACGCAGGGCTTCCTGACGCCGCCCTCGCTCGGCCTCCTCGACGTCGCTGCCGGCACCGAGACCCCCCTCCGCGCCGCCCCGCCCAAATTCAACGCCTCCACCCACGTCGTGGAACAGTTCGAGGCCACGTCGTCGGACGGGACCAAGATCCCCTATTTCGTCGTCATGCCGCGCGGTCTGGCGTTGGACGGTTCCGCGCCGACGATCCTGTTCGGCTACGGCGGGTTCCAGGTCAGCTTCCCGCCCGCCTACAAGCCCGAGATGGGCAAGCTGTGGCTGGAGAACGGCGGCGTCTTCGTTCAGGCCAACATCCGCGGCGGGGGCGAGTTCGGGCCGGGCTGGCACCAGGCCGTGCTGAAGGAGAACCGCCAGCTGGCCTTCGACGACTTCGCGGCGGTGGCCGAGGATCTGGTCGCGCGCGGCATCACCTCGCCGCGCCGTCTCGGCATCTATGGCCGCTCCAACGGCGGCGTCCTGACCTCGGTCTCGATCACCCAGCGGCCGGAGCTGTTCAACGCCGCGGTGATCGAGAGCCCGCTGATCGACATGCTGCGCTATCACCTGCTGCCCGCGGGGGCTTCGTGGATCGGCGAATACGGCGACCCGCGCATCCCGGAAGAGGCGGCCTGGATCGCGGAGTATTCCGCCTACCAGCGGCTGCGGCCGGACGTGGAGTATCCGCGCGTCTACATCACCACCAACACCCGCGACGACCGCGTGCATCCGGGCCATTCGCGCAAGTTCGCGGCGCGGCTGGCGGCGCAGGGCCACGATCACCTCTATTTCGAGGACACGGCCGGCGGCCACTCCAACGACGCCGACCCGGTCGCCAACGCCCGCCGCTGGGCCCGTCACTACGTCTATCTGAGCCAGCAGCTGATGGATTGATCCCCGGCTTCGTCCACAGGGGTCACGCGCCGCTCACGGGAATATGAGCGGCACCGATCGCCCGGGGCGATAGGGTCCCGGGCATGAGGATGGGGGCAGTCATCGCCGCGGCCTGCGCCGCGCTGGTAGTGGGGGGCGCGCAGACGTCGGCCCAGACCGGCGCGCGTCCGGCGGTCGTGGCCGACGAGCCCGTGGTGGTCGAACTGTTCACCGCCCAGGGCTGCGCCGGCTGTCCGGAGGCCAACGGGGTCGTGGAGTCTCTGGCGGACGAGCAGGGCGTCATCCTGCTGACCTGGCCCGTCGACTATTGGGACTGGCTGGGCTGGAAGGACACCCTGGCCAGGCCCGCCTTCACCGCCCGCCAGCGCGACTACGTCCAGGCCCTGCGCCTGCGCGCGCCCGCCACGCCCCAGGTCATCGTCGACGGTCGTCGCGTGGTCGCCGCCGCCGCCGGGCCGCTGGACGTCGCCGTGGCCGAGGAGGCGGCGCGCCGCGGCTGGCCGCCCGAGGTCGAGTTTCGCACCGACACCGACCGGGTCGGCGTCGGCTCCGGCCGGGTGCCCGAGGGCGGGGCAGAGGTGGTGGCCGTGATCTTTACCCCCGGAGTGCAGACCGTGCGCGTCGGCGCCGGCGACAACCGCGGCAAGACGGTGCGGCAGGTCAATGTCGTCCGCAGCGTTGCCCGACTGGGTCCGTGGACGGGCCGCCCCGAGGTCTACGTCCTGCCCGAGGGACTGGCCGACGGTGACGGCGTGGCCGTGCTGGTGCAATCGCGGGCCGACCGGCGGATCCTCGGCGCCGCGCAGCGCTGAGCGCGCCAAATCAGCTTCCATCACTGGCGCGGGTTGCGCCCGTCGGCTGTCACGGCATGATGGTCGGTGAACGGGAGTACTGGGTATGGGCGTGCGCGCGGGGCTGAAGGCCGGACTGACCGCGGTCCTGCTGTGGGCCGCCTCGGCCGTCGGTGCCCTCGCCCAGGAGGAGCCCGGTGCCGCCCGCGGCGTGGCCCGGCTGGCCACCGCGGCCCAGCTGGCCGACTGGGGCCGCGAGCGCGACGACCCCGGCGCCCTGATCCTGGCCGCGCGCATGGTCGGCGAGGTGCCCGTGCGGGCGCAGGGCGAGGCCGCGCCCTTCTTCACCGCCGACGCCCTGCTCGACGAGGCGCTGGCCATGGCCGACGGCGACCCGGCCTATGCCGCCGCCATCGAGGTGGTGCGGCAGGACCCGACACGCGGCGTGGTCTCCAGCCCCTATGGCGACGGCCCCATCGCCACGGTGAAGACCATGCGCGCGCGCGAGGCCTACGGCTTCGACGTCGTGGCCCGTCCGAACGAGATCCTGCGCGTGGCCGGCATCGGCGACGGCGATGCGCCGCTGGATCTGGTGGTGCGCGAGGGCAGCCGGGTTCTGTGCCGTAGCGGTCTGGTCGACCACTATCCGGTCTGCACGGTCCGTCCCCGGACGGGGCGGGTGCGGATCGAGGTGACCAACGGCGGGGCGATCTGGACGCGCGTCCAGATCCTGAGCAACTGATGCGCGGCCTCGCCCGCTTCGCCGGAGGACTGGCGGCCGTCGTCCTGCTGGCCGGACCGGCCGGATCGCAGGACCCCGACAACTCGCCCGAGGCCCTGCGCGCCGAGGCCTATGAAGCGGCCCAGTGGGCCATGGCCTCCGACGCCGCCGACGCCCTGGCCCGGGTCTCCGCCCGCTATGCCGAGGGGCAGGGCGAGCTGGGCGATCTGGCCGAGCAGCGCGAGCGCCTGCTGGCCGAACGCGATGCGCAGGAGCGCGAACTGGCCACGCTGTACGGCACTGACGGCGAGGTCGCCCGCGCCCGTCGGGCCGGGCTGACCGACGCCTATGAGGCCGGGCTGGACGCCCTGAAGGCGGTCGAGGCCGAGATCGATGCCCGCTTCCCCGCCTATGGCGAGCTGGTCGCGCCGCGCGCCCTGTCGGTCGCCGAGACGCAAGGCTTGCTGAATCCCGACGAGGCGCTGCTACTGGTGCTGGTGAATCCCGAGGCGACCTACGTCTGGGGCATCTCGCGCGACAAGGTCGTCTGGGCCCGCGCCGCCGATCTGGGCGAGGCGGAGATGACGCGATCTGTCGGCCGCCTGCGTTCGACCCTGACGACGGCCGGCGCGCGCCGCGACGCGGACGATCCCGTGGTCGATCCCATGATCTATGCCGGTCGCGGAGGCCTGACCTTCGACCGGGCCGAGGCGCACCGGCTCTACAAGGCCCTGATCGAACCGGTGGAGAGCGCCTTCGAGGGCAAGACGACCCTGCTGTCGGTCGTGTCCGGCCCGCTGACTGGCCTGCCGCTGGCGGTGCTGTCGCCGGGCGCGCCGGGCACGGCCGACGACGCCGGCTGGCTGATCGACCGCTATGCCCTGGCCACCCTGCCGGCCGCGTCCAGCCTGAAGTCGCTGCGCTGCCATCTGGTCGTCGGTGCGGCGCGACATCCCGGTTGCCCCCCGGCCCTCACCGCCGGTGCCGAGGCGCGCGACGCGGGTGCCCGCCTGCCGCTGGTGGCCTATGGCGCGCCGACGCTGGGCGGCGCCGCTGTGTCCGGTCCGCGCGGCGCGCCGACCGACGCCGACGCCGTCCGCGGCGACGGCCCCTTGGCCGACCCGGCCAAGCTGCGCGCCCTGCCGTCCCTGCCCGGATCGAAGGCCGAGCTGGAGGCGCTCTCGGTCACCTATCCGACCGGGGTGGTCCGCATCGGCGCCGCCGCCACCGAGACCGCCGTTAAATCCACCGACGCCGAGGCCCTGTCGCGCGCCCGCTTCGTGGTCTTCTCCACCCACGGCCTCATGGCCGGCTCGGCCTTCGCCGAGCCCGGACTGGTCCTGACCCCGCCCGAGACCGCGACCGAGATCGACGACGGCTATCTGACGGCGTCGGAGGCGGCGGGGCTGCGCCTGAACGCCGATCTGGTCGTCCTGTCGGCCTGCAATACCGCCGCGCCCGATGGTCGTCCGGGGGCGGAGGGTTTGTCAGGATTGGCCCGCGCCTTCTTCTACGCCGGGGGCCGCGCCGTGCTGGTCTCGCACTGGGCGGTGTCGGATCAGGCCACCCAGGCACTGATCGGCCGCACCTTCTCCGGACTCGACGCGCTGGGCGCCGACCCCGCCGCCCGCGCCCGCGCGCTGCGCGACGCCTCGCTGGCGGTTCGCGCCGAGGCCCGCTGGCGGCATCCGGCCTACTGGGCGGCGTTCACGCTCGTGGGCGCGCCCTAGGCTCCAGCCCTTTTGGCGAAGCTCCAGGCCGCTTCGGCCAGCAGCGGCACCTGCGCGGCCATCGACTTCGCGTGGCTGCTGGCGGCGGTGCCGTCGCGGACGCGGCCGGCGATGCCCTGGCAGATGGCGGCCAGCCGGAACAGGTTGTAGGCGAACAGCCAATCGAGATTGGTCGGCGGGGCGATGCCTGCCTTTGTTGCATAGCGGGCGGTCGTCTCCTCGATCGAAGGGATGCCCAGCGCCGCGATGTCCACGCCCGCCAGCCCGTTGCGCTGCGTCGCCGGGATGACCCAGGCGATCAGCAGGTAGGAGAAGTCCGCCATCGGATCGCCCAGCGTGGACAGCTCCCAGTCCAGCACCGCGCGCACCTCGGCCGCGTCCGGCGCGAGGATCAGGTTGTCCAGCCGGAAGTCGCCATGGACGATCCGAGTCGGTCCCTGCGGCGGCAGGGTGGCGGGCAGGAAGTCGATCAGCCGGTCCATCGAGGGGATCGGGTCGATCTCTGACGCCCGGTACTGTTTGGTCCAGCGCCCGACCTGGCGCTCGAAATAGTTGCCGGGCCTGCCGTAGTCCGAAAGCCCGATCGCGGCGGGGTCGAAGGCGTGCAGCCGGGCCAGGGTGTCGACCTGCGCCTCATAGATCTCGCGCCGCTGGGCAGGCTCCATACCGGGCAGCTTCAGGTCCCAGAGCACCCGCCCCTCGACCTTCTCCATGACGTAGAACATGGAGCCGACGACCTCATCGTCCGTGCACAGCGCATAGGGGCGCGCAACCGGGAACCCCTTCGCGTGCAGGGCGGAGATGACGGTGAACTCCCGATCCACCGCGTGCGCGCTGGCCAGCAGGACGCCCGGCGGCTTGCGGCGCAGGACATATGTCCGGCCGGGCGTGGTCAGCTCATAGGTCGGATTGGACTGCCCACCCTTGAACTGGCGGATCGTCAGCGGCCCGGCATAGCCGTCGACGTTGGCCGCCATCCACGCATCCAGCGCGGCGACGTCCAGCGCATGGCGCGGATCGACATCACGCGTGCCGGAAAAGGTGGATTGGGCGTCGGTCTGCGAGGCGTCGGTCATGGCACGGCGACGATGGCGGCCTTCACCGCCGCGCGCCAGCCCTTCAGCAGGCGTTCGCGCTCTTCGGTCCCGATCCGGGGCGTCCAGCGGGCGGGTGCCTCGACCGGGTGATCCTCCAGATCGGCGATCAGACCCACGCCCAGCGCCGCCAGCTTGGCCGCCCCCAGCGCCGTCATCTCCTGGAACGCCGGGCGCTCGACCGCCACGCCGCAGATGTCGGCGACGAACTGCATGGCCCAGGCATTGGCGGTGACGCCGCCGTCGACTTTCAGCACATCCAGCTGCGGCGCGCCGTCCTTCTCCAGCGCGTCCAGCAGGTCGCGCGTCTGATAGGCCAGACTCTCCAGCGCGGCGCGGACGAAGTGCGCTGGCCCCGAATCCCGCGTCAGGCCGACGACGGCGCCCCGCACGTCCGGCGCCCACCACGGCGCGCCCAGCCCGGTGAAGCCGGGCACCAGATAGACGCCGCCGTTGTCCTTCAGCGACTGCGCCATCGCCTCGGACTGCCGACTCTCGTCGATGGCCCCCAACCCGTCGCGCAGCCACTGGATCGCGGACCCGGCGGAGAAGATCGAACCCTCCAGCGCATAGGCGACCTGACCGCCCGCGTCGTAGCCCAGCGTGCCCAGCAGCCGGCTGGTCGAGGCCACCGGCCGGTCGCCGACGTTGGCGACAAGGAACGCACCGGTGCCGTAGGTGATCTTGGCCTCGCCCGCCTTTAGCGCGCCATGGCCTACCAGCGCCGCCTGCTGATCGCCCGCCGCGCCATGGATCGGCAGGGCCGCGCCCAGCACCGACGCCTCGCAGGTGCCCAGCAGGTCGGCGCAGCCCCGGATTTCCGGCAGGGCAGCCATGGGCACCCCGAACAGTTCGGCGAGGTCAGGTCGCCATTCGCGGGTGGTGAGGTCCATCAGCGACGTCCGACTGGCGTTCGTCGCGTCGGTGACGTGGGCGGCCCCGCCCGTCAGCTGCCAGATCAGCCAGCACTCGATGGTGCCTAGTTTCACCTCGCCCGCCTCGGCCCGCGCCCGCGCGCCCGGCACGGCGTCCAGCAGCCAGGCGTATTTCGAGGCGCTGAAATAGGGGTCCAGGATCAGGCCGGTCGCCGACTGCACCCCCGGCTCATGCCCCGCCGCGGCCAGCTTGCCGGTGGCCTCGGCGGTGCGCCGGTCCTGCCAGACGATCGCCTGGTGCAGCGGCTCGCCGGTCGCGGCGTCCCACATCACCGAGGTCTCGCGCTGGTTGGTAATGCCGACGGCGGCGAACCGGCCGACGCCGCCGGCCTTGCGGATCACCTCGCGGCAGGTCTGCAGCGTCGCGTTCCAGATCTCGGCGGCGTCGTGCTCGACCCAGCCGGGATGCGGGAAATGCTGCGCCAGTTCGATCTGGCTGACCGCGACCGGCCGCAGCCCGCCCTCCGGTGCGGTCTCGAAGGCGACGGCGCGTGTCGAGGTCGTGCCCTGGTCGATAGCGAGGATCAGTTTGCTCATCCCGCCACCTTACGCGCGGCGTCGCGGTCGGGTTAAGTGGTCCCATGCACACCGCCTCCTTCGAGGGCGTCCGCGACGCCGCCCGCCAGCTGTCCGGCGTCGCCGTGCGCACGCCCCTGGTCGAAAGCCCGGCTCTGAACGACCGGCTCGGCGGGCGCGTGCTGATGAAATGCGAGAACCTGCAACACGCGGGGGCTTTCAAGTTCCGCGGCGCCTGGAACCGCATCAGCCGGCTGACGTCCGAGGAGCTGACGCGGGGCGTCGTCGCCTATTCCTCCGGCAACCATGCCCAGGCCGTGGCGGCCGCCGCGAAGATGATGGGGACGAGCGCGATCATCGTCATGCCCGCCGACAGCCCCCGCGTGAAGGTCGAGGGCGTCCTGTCCTTCGGCGGCGAGGTGCGCAGCTATGACCGCTATCGTGAAAGCCGCGAGGCCATCGGCGAGGAGATCGCGGCCACGCGCGGCAGCGTGCTGGTGCGCCCGTTCGACGATCCCTTCGTCATCGAGGGTCAAGGCACGACCGGGCTGGAGATCGTCGAGCAGGCGCAGGAGGTCGGGGCGGGGATCGACCAGCTGCTGTGCGGGGCCTCGGGTGGCGGCCTCATCGCCGGCATCAACCTGACGATGGCCGCGCTTGCCCCTGACGTGCCCGTGATCGGGGTGGAACCCGCCGCCTATGACGACACCCGTCGCTCGCTGGCGGCCGGCGAACGCATGACCCACCCGCCGGTGGAGAAGCCGTCGATCTGCGACGCCCTGATGACCGACCGTCCGGGCGAGCTGACCTTCCCCATCAACCGCCGCCTGCGCGAGGTCGTGACGGTCACCGACGCCGAGGTGGCCGAAGCCGTTCGTGTCGCCTTTCGCACCCTGAAACTGGTGGTCGAGCCCGGCGGTGCCGTGTCGCTGGCGGCCCTGCTGGCGGGCAAGGTGGACGCCCGCGACCGCACCACCGCGATCGTCCTGTCCGGCGGCAACGTCGATCCCGGCCTGTTCGCCGACATCACCCAGGAGCGGTTCGTCCCATGACCAAACCCAGCGAGCTTCAGTCTCTCATCGGCCAGGAGGTCGGCGTCTCGAAATGGTTCGAGGTCGACCAGGCCCGGATCGACGCCTTCGCGAAGATCACCGAGGACGAGCAGTTCATCCATGTCGATCCCGAGGCGGCGAAAGCCACGCCGTTCGGCGGCACGATCGCCCACGGCTTCCTGACCCTCAGCCTGGCCTCGGCCATGAGCTATGACGCGGTCAAGCCGCTGGAGGGGGTGGTGATGGGCGTCAACTACGGCTTCGACAAACTCCGCTTCCTCGCCCCCGTGCCCGCTGGCTCCGGGGTCCGAGGGCGGTTCAAACTGCTGTCCGCCGAGGACAAGGGCGGCGGCCGCTGGCTGCTGAAGCACGAACTGACGGTCGAGATCGACGGTGCCGACAAGCCTGCCCTGATCGCCGAATGGCTGGGGATGCAGGTCGTCGCATGACGGGTGGCGTCGCCGGGCCGCCTGTCCGATAACGTACCCTTCCCCAACGCTTCCGGTCGGACCCTTGCACTCGCACCACGGCGTCGCCTTCGTCCTGCTGTCCTACGCCGTCGCGGCCTTCGCCGCCTGGACGGCGCTGGACCTGTTCGGGCGGGTGCGGGACCGCGACGGCGGCGACCGCCTGCGCTGGCTGGCGGTGACGGCGCTGGTCATGGGCGGTGGCGTCTGGGCCATGCATTTCATCGCCATGCTGGGGTTCGATCCCGGTGCCCCGGTCAGCTATGAGCCCGGGCTGACGGCGCTCAGCTTCCTCCTGGCCGTCGTCGGCACGGGCGGGGCCTTCTTTGCCGCCTCGCGCGGAGGGCTGGGGTCGGTCCGGCTGCCGCTGGCCGCGCTGGCCATGGGCGGGGCCATCGCGGCCATGCACTACGTCGGCATGGCGGCCATGCGCACCACGGCAACCGTCGGCTGGAAGCCGGAGCTGGTCGTCGTTTCCGTGCTGATCGCCGCGGCCGCCTCGTTTGCCGCCCTCTGGGCTTCGGGCCGCGAAACTTCGGCACTGTGGCGTCTGGGCGCGGCGGCGACCCTCGGGGTCGCAGTGGTCGGCATGCACTACACGGGCATGGCCGCTCTGGTGCTGCAGCCGACAGCGGCGGCGGCGGCGGGCGGGGCCTCGCCGCTGGCCCTCGCGATCGGCGTCGCCGCGGTGACGGCGGCCATCCTGTTCATGGCGCTCGGTGCCTCGATCGCCGACCAGAGGTCGCGTCTGCTTGATGTGATCGAGGCCGGAGGCGTGGGCTATTGGGAGGTGTCGGTCCCGGATCGCGCGGTCCGGCTGTCGGACCGGGCGCGGGCGCTGCTGGCCCTGCCGGCAAAGGGGGTCGCCTATCGCTTCGACGACCCGCCGTGGCTTCGGCAGGACGACGTCCCGGCGCGCGCCGAGGCTCTGGAGGCCGCGATGCGGGGCGAGGCGCCCTATGACGTCGAGTATCGGGTGCGGGATGCCGACCGGTGGGTGCAGGCCTACGGAACCCTGGTGCGTTCGCGCACCGGGCGGCCCATCAAACTGGCCGGGGTGATCCGCGACATCACCGATCGCAAGCGGGCCTTCGACGACCTGGAGACCAGCGAGCGTCGGCAGAAGCTGCTGGTCAACGAACTGAACCACCGGGTGAAGAACACCCTTGCCACGGTCCAGTCGATCGCTGCCCTGACGGCCCGTCGCGCCGCATCGGTCGAGGAATTCGGAACCCAGTTCCAGGCCCGGCTGATGGCCCTGTCGGAGACCCACAATCTGCTGACCGCCCAGGGCTGGGAGCAGGCGACGCTGCGCGACCTGATCGCCAAGGAAATGCGGCCGTACTCCGCCGACCAGTTCCGGCTGCAGGGGCCCGACGTCGTCCTCGCCGCGCCGCAGGCCTTGGCCATGGGCATGGTCATCCACGAGCTCGCCACAAACGCCGCCAAGCACGGCGCGCTCAGCGTCGACGGCGGCTCGGTGGTGATCGCCTGGAGCGAGGCGGGCACCGACGGCCTGCATTCGCTGGACTGGATCGAGCGCGATGGTCCGGCCGTCTCGGCCCCCACCCGCAACGGCTTCGGTTCTCGCCTCATCGCCACCAGCGTGAAGGGCGACCTCGACGGTGAGGCCGAGATGGACTGGCTGAAGACGGGGCTGCACGCCCGGCTGACGTTCCGGGCGGCAGGGCGGTAGGGTTCAGCCCGTCACTCCCCCAGACACCTCAGCGCCACCTCAAGGTTCCGCAGCCCGTCCTCCCCCGTGACCGCCGGAGTCTCGCCGGTGCGGATGGCGTGGGCGAAGGCTTCCAGCTCTTTCTTCAGGGGCTCGTTCGGCCAGCTCATGACGCCGCGGGTGGAGTAGCTGCCGTCGGGCTGCTGGCCGAAGTATTCGGTGACCTGACGGGTCATCAGGTCGGCGACCACGAACTTGTTGGGCGTGGCGACCTGCAGGGTACGGGTCTTGTAGGGCGTGACCCAGTTGGTGGTGATGTGGGCGATGGTCCCGTTGGCCAGCCGGAACTGCAGCAGGGCCGTGTCCTCGCGCTCGGCCTTGGTGCGGGCCAGCTGGGGCTGGACCTCGACAATCTCGCTGTCGGTCAGATGCCGGATGATGTCGATGTCGTGGACGGCCAGGTCGATGACCACGCCGACCTCGCCCATGCGCGGCGGGAAGGGGCCGACGCGGGTGATCTGGATGGAGATGATCTGCTCGTCCGCCACGGCGCGCTTGACCGCCTCGACGGCCGGATTGAAGCGCTCGACCTGGCCGACCATCAGCACGCGGTCGTTGGCCTTCGCCGCGTCGATCAGGCGCTGGGCGTCGGCCACGGTGGCGGCGATCGGCTTTTCGACCAGAACGTGGACGCCCTTCTCCAGCAGGGCCACGCCGACGTCGCCGTGGGTGCGGTTGGGCGTGGCGATGACGGCGGCGTCCAGACCGGCGTCGGCGAAGGCCGCGACCGTGTCCACGCCCGTGGCGTCATAGACGTGAGCCACGCCCGTCGCCGTCGCCGCGTCGGCGTCGAACACGTGCGTCAGGGTGAAGTCGCGGATGTCGGACAGGACGCGGGCGTGGTTGCGGCCCATGACGCCGGCGCCGGCGACGCCGACCTTGATCGGGGGGAGGTGTGCGGTCATGGGGCCGTTCTAGACTCAGCCGGCGAAGCTGGCGACCGCCGCGATCACGCGATCCTGCGTCGCGGCGTCCAGATCGGCATGCATGGGCAGGCTGATGACCACGTCCTTGAGCCGCTCGGTCACCGGCAGGCCGCCCGCGCCCTGCGGGAAGCGGGCATAGGCCGGCTGCAGGTGCATCGGCACGGGATAGTAGACCGCGGTCGGCACGCCGTGGTCCTTCAGATGGGCGGCCAGGGCGTCGCGGTTCGGGTGTTCGATCGTGTACTGGGCCCAGTTGGAGACGTTGCCGGCCGGCACGTCCGGCACGGCGGCGACGTGGGGGCGCAGGCCCTCGTTGTAGCGGGCCGCCACGGCGTTACGCCATTCGATCTCCTCGCCGAAGACCTTGAGCTTTTCGATCAGGACGGCGGCCTGGATAGTGTCCAGCCGGCTGTTCATGCCGATCCGCATGGCCAGGTATTTGGGATCGTGGGCGAACTCGGCGGCGCCGGCGGCCAGGTCCTTGGCCACCACCTTTCCGTGGACGCGCAGGCTGTCCATCTCCTGCGCCAGATCGGCGTCGTCGGTCAGCACCGCCCCCCCGTCGCCGTAGCAGCCCAGCGGCTTGGCCGGGAAGAAGCTGGTGGTGGTGACGTCGGCCCACTTGATCGGGTGTTCGCCGCCGATGGTGCAGCCGAAGCCCTGGGCCGAATCGGAGATCAGCTTCAGCCCGTGGTGGTCACAGACGGCCTTGATGGCGGGATAGTCCGCCGGCTGACCGAACAGGTCGACGGCGATGACGACCTTCGGCGTCAGGCGGCCCTCGGCTTTCACCGCCGCGATGGCGGCCTCCAGCTTGGCCGGGTCCATGTTGTAGGTGCGCGGATCGACGTCGACGAACACCGGGGTCGCGCCCAGCCAGGGCACGATCTCGGCCGTGGCCGTGAAGGTGAAGCTGGGCACGAACACGGCGTCGCCGGTCCGCACGCCCCAGGCGATGAGCGGCAAGATCAGGGCGTCGGTGCCGTTGGCGCATCCCAAGGCGTGCTTCGCCCGACCGAAGACCGCCAGCTCCTCCTCGAACTGCCGCACCTGGGGGCCCATCACCCAGGCGCCGCCCTCGACCGCCGCCATCACGGCGGCCTCGATCGCGCCGTTCAGACGGCGGCGCTGGGCCTGAAGGTCGATGAACGCCATGCTCATGGTCGTCTCCTGCAATTCGCGCGCGGCCTTACCGCGAACGGTCCGGACCCGCCAAATCGCAGGAGGTCACTTCGCGTTGCGGGTTGCAACCGTCCGGGTTAGGACCGGGGCGCCGCACAGGGCGGCCTGAGGGCGTAGAGTTTTGCAGTCGGCCGACGCGGCGGTGGTTCCCGCCGCCTTTCTGGACAGGGACGGCGTCCTGATCGAGGACGTGGGATATCCCCATCGCGAGGATCAGCTGCGCCTGATGCCGGGTGCCGCGGAAGCGGTGCGGCGGCTGAACCGGCTGGGCTATCTGTGCGTCATCGTGACGAACCAGTCCGGCGTGGCGCGCGGCATGTTCTCGCTGGAGCAGATGCAGGCGTTCAACGCCCTGCTGGTGCGCAGGCTGGCCGCCAAGGGTGCGATCATCGGCGCGGTCTACGCCTGTCCCTATCACGCCGAGGCGACGGTGGACGAATGGCGGCACCCCGACCATCCCGAGCGCAAGCCGAACCCCGGCATGATCCTGCGCGCGATGGCCGAGCATCGCATCGACCAGTCCCGCAGCTTCCTCATCGGCGACCAGCCATCCGACGTCGAGGCGGCACGGCGCGGGGGGATTCCGGGCTTCCGCTTCGACGGCGGAAACCTGGACGACTATGTCCACGAGCTGTTCGGCGGCTGAGGCTTCAATTCCTTCGGCGATGAAATAGGGTCGGTCCATGACCCAGCCCTACGTCGACCGCCGCTTCACCAGCCCTGACGGGCTCAGCCTGTACGCCCGCGACTATGCGCCGGGTCCGGGCCAGACGAAGCTTCCGGTCATCGCCATCCACGGCCTGACGCGGAACTCGGCGGATTTCGGCGGCATCGCCCCGGAGCTGGCGCGCGCCGGACGGCGCGTACTGGCGGTGGACGTGCGGGGACGCGGGCTGTCGGACCGCGCGCCGGACCCCATGACTTATCAACCGGCGGTCTATGCGAAGGACGTTCTGGCCCTGATGGAGCAGGCGGGCATCGAGCGCGCCGTGTTTCTGGGCACGTCGATGGGCGGGCTGATTACCATGGCGCTGGCGGCCATCCGGTCGAAGGTCATCGCCGCGGCGATCATCAACGACGTGGGTCCCGAGGTGGCGAAGGAGGGGCTGGCCCGCATCGCCGCCTACGCCGGCCAGCCGGTCGACACGCCGACGTGGGCGGCCGCAGCCGAGTATGCGAAGCGGCACAACGCGGTCGCCCTGCCGCACTACTCCGACGCCGACTGGGACGCTTTCGCGCGGCGGGTGTTCCGCGAGGGGCCCGAGGGGGCACCGATCCTGGACTATGACCCCGACATTTCGGTGCCGATCCGGGCCATGGGAGCCAAGGGGCTGGTGCCCAACCTGTGGCCCATGTTCGGTCGGCTGGCGAAAGGCAGGCCGACCCTGCTGATCCGGGGCGCGACGTCGGACCTGCTGAGCGAGCCGATCGCCGCGAAGATGCGCAAGCGCGCGCCGACAATGGCCTATGCGGAGGTCCCCGGCGTCGGCCACGCGCCCATGCTGGACGAGCCCGAAGCCAAGTCGGCCATCTTCGAGTTCCTGTCGGACGTGGCCTGAGGCCGGATGTGCACCCGGAAATTTCGAGTGCACATGGTGCACTTCGAGCGTCGAGAAGGCCGAATGTGCACCCTGAATTTTTGAGTGCACATCGTGCACATCGGACAGGCTGAGGCGGCGCATCCACCACCCTGGCACGCGCCTGCGACAGGCGCGGTCGTCAGGCCCTCCTGACGAACTCGGTGCGCAGCACGAGGCCGCGGACCTTCTCGACATTGGCCTCGATCTCGTCGGGGTCGCCGGTCAGGCGGATGTTCTTGACCAGGGTGCCGCGCTTCAGCGTGACCCCGCCCGAGCCCTTGACCTTGAGGTCCTTGATCAGGGTGACGGCGTCGCCGTCAGCCAGCACGTTGCCGTTGGAATCGCGTGTGGGGGTCTCGCTCATCTGCTCGCCTTAAGCGTCCGGAACGTTCGCCTCAAGCTCGTCCAGCCAGACCCGCGCCGAGGCGTCCGACGGCGCGCGCCAGTCGCCGCGCGGCGACAGCGAACCGCCGGTGACGACCTTGGGCCCGTTCGGCAGGGCCGAGCGCTTGAACTGGCTGGTCTGGAAGAAGCGGACCAGGAATTTCCGCAGCCACGCCTTGATGGTGGGCAGGTCGTATTCGACCTTCTCGTCGTCCGGCGTGCCGGCGGGCCAGTGGCCGACCCCGCGGTCCTTCCACGCCTGCCACGCCAGGAAGGCGACCTTGGACGGGGTGAAGCCGTAGCGCGAGATGTGGAACAGGAAGAAGTCGTTCAGGGCATAGGGGCCGACGGTCTCCTCCGTCGACTGCATCTTCCCGTCCTTCGCCGGCACCAGCTCGGGCGAGATCTCGGTGTCGAGAATGGCGCGCAGGGTCGGCGTCGCCGCCTCGCCGATCAGCCCCTTGTCGGCGACCCAGCGGATCAGGTGGCGGATCAGGGTCTTGGGCACGCCAGAGTTCACGCCGTAGTGGCTCATGTGGTCGCCGACGCCATAGGTGGCCCAGCCCAGCGCCAGCTCCGACAGGTCGCCGGTGCCGACCACGAAGCCGCCGTGCAGGTTCGCCAGCCGGAACAGATAGTCGGTGCGCAGTCCGGCCTGGACGTTTTCATAGGTGACGTCGTGAACCGCCTGGCCGTCGGCGGCGGGGTGGCCGATCTCCTTCAGCATCAGCTCGGCGGTCGGGCGGATGTCGAGTTCCTCGGCGGTGACGCCCAACGCCGTCATCAGGGCCCAGGCGTTGGCCTTCGTGCCGTCCGAGGTGGCGAAGCCCGGCATGGTGTACGCCCGGATGCCGGCGCGGGGCAGGCCCAGCCGGTCGAAGGCGCGGCAGCAGACCAGCAGGGCCTGGGTCGAATCCAGCCCGCCCGAGACGCCGATGACGACCGTCTTGCCGTTGGTCGCCTTCAGCCGCCGCATCAGGCCCTGCACCTGGATGTTGAAGGCCTCGAAACAGTCCTGATCCAGCCGCGCGGGATCGTCTGGCACAAAGGGGAAGCGGTCCAGCGGGCGGCGGAGGTCGGAGGGGGCTGTCGCCTCGTCGGCGTTGAACGTCAGGGTCTCGACCTGATCCGGATGCAGTTCGCGGCGGACACAGTCGGCGAAGGTTCCGGTCCGCAGGCGGTCCAGACCGATGCGGCCGACGTCGAGGTCGGCGACGATCAGCCCGCCGTTCAGGCCAAAGCGTTCTCCCTCCGCCAGCTTGGCGCCGAGTTCGTGCACGGTCGCCTGGCCGTCCCAGGCCAGATCGGTGGTGCTTTCGCCCCAACCCGAGGCCGTGAAGACGTAGGCGGCCATGGCGCGCGCGGACTGGCTGGCGCACAGCACGGCGCGTTCGTCGGCCTTGCCGATCACGATGTTGGACGCCGACAGGTTCAGCAGGATCCGCGCGCCCGCCAGCGCCTGACGCGTGGACGGGGGCAGGGGGGCCCAGAAGTCCTCGCAGATCTCCACCCCGAACACGAAGCCCGGCCGGTTGTCCGCGCGGAACACCAGCTCGGGCCCCATCCAGACGGTTCGTCCCGCGAAGGTGACCATGTGCGCCCGGTCCTCGACCGCGGGCGCGAACCAGCGCTTTTCGTAGTACTCGCGATAGTTCGGCAGGTAGGTCTTGGGCACCACGGCGACGACCTCGCCCTCGGCCATGACGAGGGCGGCGTTCAACAGGCGGTCGCCGTGCCGGACGGGCGCGCCGACGACGGCGGCCAGCCCGGACTTGCGCGTCACCTCCGCCACCCGCAGCGCCTGCCGCTCCACCTCGTCCAGCAGGGCCGCCTGCATGTGCAGATCGTCCAACGCGTAGCCGCTGAGGCTCAGTTCCGGGAAGACGATCAGGTCCACGCCTTCCGCCGCCGCCTGCTCGATGAGGTGGAGGTGCTCGTCGGCGTTGGCGACCGGGTCGGCGGTGTGCACCACCGGGGTGGCGGCGGCCACGCGGACGAAGCCGTGGGTGCGGGGGCTGAAGAAGGGGTGGGCCTTGGGCAAGTCGGGCTCCTGACGCTTCTGCTCATTTAGAGCCGAACGCCGCCGCGCGCCATGACGGCGCGTGACGCGGTCCGTTCGCCTCGCTACATGCCTCTCATGACCGACGCACCCAAGAAGGGCTGGCTCTCCCGGCTGACGGAGGGGCTTTCCCGATCCTCCAAGCAGATGACCGAACAGGTCGTATCGGCCTTCGTGAAGGAGCCGCTGAGCGAGGCGGCGCTGGAAGGGCTGGAAGAGCATCTGCTGGAAAGCGACCTGGGCCCGGCCGCCACCGACCGGATCGTGGCGCGGTTCCGCGAGCTGCGTTTCACCGCCGGGGCCGACGAGCGGGAGGTCAAGGAAGCGCTGGCCGACGCGGTGCACGCCGAGCTCGTGAACCACGAGGCGCGCTATGAGCCACTGGGAGGGACGAAGCCGTTCGTGACCCTGTTCGTGGGGGTCAACGGCTCGGGCAAGACGACCACGCTGGGCAAGATCGCGGCCGACCTGACGGGGCAGGGGGCGAAGGTCATGATCGTGGCCTGCGACACCTTCCGGGCCGCCGCGCGCGAGCAATTGAAGGTCTGGGCCGAGCGGGCCGGGGCCACGTTCGAAAGCCGCCGCGACGGCGCCGACGCCGCCGGTCTGGCGTTCGACGCCTACACCCGCGCGAAGGCCGAGGGCTTCGACGTCGTGCTGATCGACACCGCCGGGCGGCTGCAGAACAAGTCGGCGCTGATGGACGAGTTGCTGAAGATCGTGCGGGTGCTGAAGAAGGTCGACGCCGACGCGCCGCACGAGACCCTGCTGGTGCTGGACGCCACGGTGGGCCGCAACGCGCTGGAGCAGGAGAAGATCTTCGGCCGCACCGCCTATGTCTCCGGGCTGGTCATGACCAAGCTGGACGGCACGGCGCGCGGCGGGGTGCTGGTGCCGGTGGCCCAGGCGTCGGACGCGCCGATCAAGCTGATCGGCGTGGGTGAGGGGATCGAGGACCTGCAACCCTTCGACGCGCGGGCCTTTTCGCGGTCGCTGGTCGGACTGGAGGACGCGGCGTGAGCGAGATGGCGAACAAGCCGGCGTCGACCGTGCGGCAACTGGTGGATTTCGGGGCCCTGCTGGCCTTCATGGCGGCCTATGCCATCAACCGGTTCGTCCGCGGACTGGAAGGTGATCAGGCGCTGGTGCAGGCGACCTGGGTGCTGGTCGGGGCCTCGGCGATCGCGCTGCTGGTCGGCTGGATCGTGGAGAAGCGTCTGGCGCCGCTGCCGCTGCTGGCCGGCGGCTTCGCCCTGCTGTTCGGCACGCTGACGCTGATCTTCAACGACCCGGTGCTGCTGAAGATCAAGCTGACCATCCAGAACGGCCTGCTGGCCGCCGTGCTGCTGGGGTCGCTGCCGTTCGGAAAATACCCGTTCAAATATCTGCTCGAGAGCGCCTTCCAGCTGACGGAGGCGGGCTGGCGCGGGCTGACCTTGCGTTACGGCCTGTATTTCGCGGCGGTGGCGATCGTGAACGAGGTGGTGTGGCGCACCCAGACCGACGACGTCTGGGTCGCCTTCCGCGGCGGGTTGTGGATCGCCTCGGCTGCCTTCGGCATCTGGCAGGTGTTCTTCATCATGAAGCACATGGTCAAGGACGAGGATCAGGCGGTCGAACCCGCGTCCCCCGACCCCGGACTCTGACGCTTTGCGGATCGTCCGTCGTCAAACCGTAAAACGCCCCTGCTAGCCATGCGGCGGTTCAGTGCAGGGGATGCGGCATGGTGAAGTCCGGCAAACAGGCGCGGCGGCAGGGGGCCCTGGCCGAATCGCCCAGCCATCAGATGCACCGGGCGCTGCAGCTGGCGCTGGACGTCTATGCAGAGGAAGTGGGCTCCGACGGCCCCACCCAGCGTCAGTTCGCCGTGCTGGAAGCCGTCTCGGTCCAGGCGGGGCTGACCCAGACGGACCTGGTCAAGGCGACCGGCATCGACCGTTCGACCCTGGCCGACCTGGTCTCGCGCATGACGTCCAAGGGACTTCTGGAGCGGGAACGGTCGACGCTGGACGCGCGGGCGATGGCGGTTCGTCTGTCGGCGGACGGCGCGGCGATGCTGGAGGCGGCCCGGCCGCGGGTTCTGGCCGCCGACAAGCGGATTATGGGCCTGCTGGCCAAGGGAAAGCGCGACATCTTCCTGGAGATGCTGTCCGAACTGGCCGCCGCCGCCGACGCCGCGCCGGAGGCGGCGAAGCTGGCGATCAAGGCCGAGAAGAAGCGCCAGAAGGAGGCCCGAAAGGCCGAGAAATCCGCGAAGAAGGCCGGGAAGTCCGCCAAGGCGGAGAAGCCGGCCAAGACAGCCAGGAAGGCCGGCAAGTCGGACAAGCCGACCGATCAGGCCGCCTGAGTCACGCCGTGTCGGACGGGGTGCAAACCGCCCGGAAACCCGCGGCGGCGAACCGGACCATGTAGTCGCAGGCGCTCTCCAGATCGCCGGAGCGGCACAGGCCGCCCGACAGCCTGTCCAGCCGTCCGGTCTCGCCCAGCGTCAGTGTCAGGGCACCCGAGAGGTTGTGATAGGCCCAGTACAGATCGACTTCCCGCGCGTCCGGAAGGACCTGCTTGATGAGTTCGATCAGGCGACGGATCGCCGGGTCGAAATAGCGGGCCATGGTCTCGCCGCCGAAGGTCGGGTTGGCGTTGGTCTGGGCCACGAGCGCGGAATAGTGCTTCCAGCCGGGCCCGCCCTTCAGCGACCATTGGAAGGGCGGCCGCAGGAAGGCCTCCAGCAGTCCCTCCAGCGTCATGCCGTCCGGGCCCCGATCGCGCGCATAGCGGTCCACGGCGGCCACCCGCTCGTTGTTCCACAGCTCCGCCCGACGCTGGAAGACGGCATCGAACAGCTCGCGCTTGGAGCCGAAGTAGTAGTGGACCAGAGCCGTGTCGACGCCGGCCTCGCGCGCCACCTCGCGGATGGTGACGCCATAGAAGCCGTGTTTGGAGAACAGATCCTCGGCCGCGTCCAGAATTGAGGCCGAGGTGTCGCCGGTGGCGGCGGCCTGCGCCTTGCGCGGTCGTCCCCGCTTTGCGGCGGGGGCATCGGCGGGCGGAGCGTCGAGCTTGGTCATAATGCCATCCTTGGCCCGCAGAACCCCGGTGTGCAACGGCGCCACACACGTCGGGCCCCGACGCCGGAAGCAAGCGTGACCGTTTGACAGCGCCCTGAAAGCGGTTACGTTCGGCGAAAATCATTGAACGCTGAATAAAAGCGTCTCGGGCAGAAACATCAGGACTTGGGGTTCATCATGAAGAAATTCGTCAAAGCCGCCCTGCTGGCGGGCGCCGCGTGGAGCGCCATGGCCGGTATGGCCGCCGCCCAGGAAGCGCCGGCCCAGGAGCCGGAAGCCACCGCCGTCGACGACATCATCGTCACCGCCCGCCGTCGCGACGAGGCGCTGAAAGACGTTCCGGTTGCGGTCTCCGCGCTGTCGGAAGAGCGCCTCGAGCAGACCGGCGCCGCCGACATCACGGCGCTGCAGCAGCAGACCCCGAACGCCACCGTCCAGGTCGCGCGCGGATCGAACTCCACCCTGATCGCCTTCATCCGCGGCGTCGGCCAGCAGGATCCGCTGTGGGGCTTCGAGCCCGGTGTCGGCCTGTACATCGACGACGTCTATGTGGCCCGTCCGCAGGGCGCGGTGCTGGACGTGTTCGACGTCCAGCGTATCGAGGTCCTGCGCGGCCCGCAGGGCACGCTGTATGGCCGCAACACGGTCGGCGGCGCGATCAAGTACGTGACCCAGCGCCTGTCGCCCGAGAACGAGCTGATGCTCAAGGGCTCCTACGGCAGTTTCAACCAGGTCGACGTCCTGGCCATGGGCAGCGGTGCCCTGACGGACAGTTTCCGCATCGGGGGGGCCTTCGCCAAGTACACGCGCGACGGGTACGGCGAGAACATCAACACCGGTGCCGAGCACTACAACAAGGACGTCGAGGCTTTCCGCGTCTCGGCCGAGTGGTCGCCCAATGACGACGTGCTGGTGCGCTTCGCCTACGACCTGATGAATGATGACTCCAACCCCCGCCACGGTCACCGGGAACTTGCCGGTGCCTTGCCGGACGGTGCGGTGCTGGGCAGCGTCTTCGACACCAACGCTGGCGTCGGCGACATGAACTCGGTCGAAACCCAGGGCTGGTCGATGTCGGTCCAGGGCCGGGTCAGCGACAACTGGACACTGAAGGCCATCGCCGCCCGCCGAGACGGGCGCACCGACACGGTGATCGATTTCGACAACACCCCGCGTCCGACGCTGGACATCCCGGCCTACTACGAGGACGAGCAGACCACCCTCGAGTTCCAGGCTCTGTTCGACTACGACCGGATTCAGGGCGTGATGGGCCTGTTCTATCTGGAAGGTCGGGCCGAGGGTGCCTTCGACACCATCCTGGGCAACGCCGGCGCGACGATCGGCACCGGCGGCTACGTCGACACCACGTCGATCTCGGCCTTCGTCGACATCAACTTCGACATCACCGATCGCCTGCACCTGTCGCTGGGCGGCCGCTACACCCTGGACGACAAGACCGGCGACGTGTTCCGGGCCACCTATCTGGGTGCCACGCGCTCGCCGCTCACTGGCGGCACCGTCCGCGCGCCGCTGGCGATCGCCACCGACTACACGCGCTCCAAGTCCTTCGACCAGTTCACCCCAAAGGTGGCCCTGTCGTATGACATCTCCGACGATGTGACCGGCTATCTGTCTTTCTCGCAGGGCTTCAAGTCCGGCGGCTTCGACATGCGCGGCGACGCGGCGCTGACGCCCGACACCGTGAACGGCTACGACCCCGAAACGGTCGACAGCCTCGAGGCCGGTCTGAAGGGGCGCTTCGGGCCGCTGTCGTTCGCCTCGGCCATCTTCTACAACGAGTATCAGGACCAGCAGGTCACGACCCAGGTGCCGGCTGGTGCCGGTATCGCCAGCTTCGTTGACAACGTCGGTCAGTCGACCTTCTACGGCGCGGAGTTCGAGGGCTCCCTGTTCCTGACCGAGAATCTCAGCGCCAACTTCGCGGTCGGCTATCTGAGCTCCGACTTCGAAGAGTTCATCCGCTACAACCTGACGACGATGACCTATGAGGACATCTCCGACCAGGTCGTGCTGCAGAACGCCCCGGAATGGACCGGCTATCTGGGCCTGACGTGGAGCAGCCCGCTGGCCGGCGGCGACCTGACGATCATCCCGCAGGTCTCGTGGCGCGACGACTACAGCCAGTTCGAGTTCCCGAACCCGGTTCTGGACCAGGAGGGCTTCGCCCTCGTCGATCTGTCGGCGACCTGGACCTACGACCGCTTCGTGGTCGGCGTGTACGGCAAGAACCTGACGGACGAGGAGTACCGGGTCGGCGGCTACAACTTCGTCGGCGCGCTCTTCGACAACTCGGTGATCGGCTACTACGGCCCGCCGCGCACCGTCACGGCCTCGGTGACCGTGAAGTTCTGATCGCATTGAGTTCCTGAACGACTGGGCGGCGGTTCCTCGCGGATCGCCGCCCATTTTTCTTTGTGGGCCGACGCGTTAGGGTCGGCCGCAGAACGAGCCCGGGGGAGGGGCCGCCCATGATCGACACCGCCGCCGCGCCGACCGAACGTCCCGGCTACCGCTTCTACGTCCTGGCGGTTTTGATCCTGGTCTACATGCTGAACTTCCTGGACCGGCAGATCATCGGCATCCTCGCCGCGCCGCTGAAGGAAGAGTTCGGCATGTCGGACAGCGAGTTCGGCCTGCTGGGCGGTATCGCCTTCGCCAGCGTCTATTCCACGCTGGCGATTCCGCTGGCGTGGCTGGCCGACCGCTTCAGCCGGGTCTGGATCATGACCGGCGCGCTGGCCGTCTGGTCCGGCTTCACAGCCCTTTGCGGCACGGCGACCAGCTTCACCCAGCTGTTCCTGTACCGGATGGGCGTGGGCGTGGGCGAGGCGGGCGGCGTGGCCCCGGCCTATTCTCTCGTCGCCGACTATTTCCCACCGCACCAGCGCGCGCGCGCCTTGGCCGGCTTCGCCTTCGGCATCCCGCTGGGCACGGCGGCCGGCACTCTGGTGGGCGGCCTGCTGGCGGCCGAGTACGGCTGGCGCACGGCCTTCATCGTGGTCGGCCTGCTGGGCGTCGTCATCGCTCCGCTGATGCGCCTGACCGTGCGCGATCCGAAACGCGGCGGAACGGATGTCGCCAGGGTCGCGGTCGCCGCGGCGGACGCGGGGGCACCGGCCGACGCCGCGCCGGTTCCGGCGTTGGACCCGGCGTCGGGCTCCGGCGCGCTCGGCCGCAAGGTGGCGCTGGGCATGCTGGGTCTGGGCATCGGACTCGTCGTCCTTGCCGCCCTGAACCATTTCGCAGGGCTGGAGATCGGCAGCGCGGGGGTGCTCGGCTTCGCCGGCCTGCTGGCCCTCGTGATCGGCGTGTCGGTGATGATCGCCCAGGTGACCGCCTCGGTGGTGGTGCGCAAGAAGAGCTTCTGGCTGCTGGCGCTGGGCGCGGCCTCGTCGTCGGTGTGCGGCTATGGCGTGGCCGGCTGGCTGCCGCTGTTCTTCATGCGCAGCTTCGATCTCAGCCTGCGTCAGGTCAGCTGGTACTATTCCGGCATCGCCCTGATCGGCGGCATCGCCGGGATCTGGCTGGGCGGCATGATTGCCGACAAGCTGGGCAAGCGCGGCAAGGGGGCCTATCCGCTGGTGCCCGCCATCGCCTTCCTGATCTCTGCCCCCTGCTTCATCCTGGCGATGAACTCCGACTGGCTGATCGGCCAGATCATCCCGGGCGGCGGGACTCAGGTTCAGGCCCTGACCGTGGCCTTCCTGATCTTCCTGATCCCGACGGGGCTGAACCTGGCCTGGCTGGGGCCGATCACGGCCTCGGTCCAGCATCTGGTCGCCGCGCCCATGCGATCGACGGCTTCGGCCCTGTTCCTGCTGATCAACAACCTGCTCGGCATCGCCGTCGGCTTCTACTATTTCGGGGCCGTGTCGGACCTGCTGAAGCCCCAGTTCGGCGACGAGAGCCTGCGCTGGGCCATCTACACGGGCATGGGCTTCTATGTTCTGGCGGCGCTGCTGCTGATCGGCGCCTCTCGCACGCTGAAGCGCGACTGGGTGGACTGAGCCGGACCGGGTCGGGGGCGGTTGCGCCGCTCTCGACCCGCCGCCTATAAGCGCCCGACTTCCTCCCCCGAACGGCGGCGCTTCTCATGAACATCCACGAATATCAGGCCAAGCAGGTCCTCAAGGGCTTCGGCGTGCCCGTCGCCGAGGGCGTCGCCATCACCTCGGCCGACGAGGCCGAGGCGGCGGCGAAGCAGCTGCCCGGGCCGCTGTGGGTCGTGAAGAGCCAGATCCACGCCGGCGGACGCGGCAAAGGCAGGTTCAAGGAGCTGGGCCCCGACGCCAAGGGCGGTGTGCGCCTGGCCTTTTCGATCGAGGACGTGGTCAAGAACGCCAGGGAGATGCTGGGCTCGACCCTGGTCACCGCCCAGACCGGCGACGCCGGCAAGCAGGTGAACCGCCTCTACATCGAGGACGGCGCCGACATCGCGCGCGAGCTGTATCTGTCGATCCTGGTCGACCGCGCCCACGGCCAGGTGGCCTTCGTCGTCTCGACAGAAGGCGGCATGGACATCGAGCAGGTCGCCCACGACACGCCGGAACGCATCCAGACCGTCGTGATCGACCCCACCGCCGGCGTGACCGACGCCGACGTGGCCGCCCTGTCCGACGCCCTGAAGCTGGACGGTGCCGCGCGCGAGGATGCGAAGTCGCTGTTCCCGGCGCTGCACAAGGCCTTCGTCGAGAAGGACATGTCGATGCTGGAGGTCAATCCGCTGATCGTCATGGAGAACGGCCGGATGCGCGTGCTGGACGCCAAGGTCAGCTTCGACGGCAACGCCCTGTTCCGCCACAAGGACATCCAGGCGCTGCGCGACGAGACCGAGGAGGATCCCAAGGAGATCGAGGCCTCGAAGCATGACCTGGCCTATATCGCCCTGGACGGCACCATCGGCTGCATGGTCAACGGCGCGGGCCTGGCCATGGCCACGCTGGACATCATCAAGCTGTACGGTGCCGAGCCCGCCAACTTCCTGGACGTCGGCGGTGGTGCCTCCAAGGAGAAGGTCACGGCGGCGTTCCGCATCATTACGTCCGACCCGAACGTCGAGGGCATCCTGGTCAACATCTTCGGCGGCATCATGCGCTGCGACATCATCGCCGAGGGCGTGGTGGCCGCGGTCAAGGAAGTCGGGCTGAAGGTGCCGCTGGTGGTCCGTCTGGAGGGCACCAACGTCGAGCTGGGCAAGCAGATCCTGCGCGATTCCGGCCTGAACGTGATCCCGGCCGACGACCTGGCCGACGCCGCAGAGAAGATCGTGAAGGCGGTGAAGGCCGCCTGACGCCCCCTTTTCGCCGTCACGGGCGGATTTGATCGCGTGACCGGAACGGAGCCGCATTCGATGAAGACCGTCCTTGCCCTGACCGTCGTCCTGCTGGCCACGCCGGCGGTCGCCGATCCCTATGACGACTTTCTGGAGCTGTGCGTGGCGCCCGCGGGAGACGTGGCGGCGGCGCAGGCGAAGGCCCGGGCAGCCGGCTTCGGCGACGCCCCGGCCGAGGTAGCCCAGACCTTCCGCCTGCCCGACTTTCCCGACGCCGTGCCCCTGACGCGCGGCGAGGGCGGGGCGATGGAAATCTTCATCGCCGGGACGGCGCCGCGAGCGGACTTCGGTGCCATGACCGGCACGACCTGCATCGTGGTCGCGCCCGCGTTGGATGCCGCCGCGGCCGAAATCCGTCTGGAAACGAAGCTGGGCTTTCCGGCCTTCACCGACGGCGCGGCGGGCGCGCCGATGTGGTATCTGACGGGCGGCCCGGACGTGTGGCGCTCCGAGCCCCAGCTGGTCGGCTCGTCCGACGCCCGCATCGCAGAGGTGGCGCGCGAACGCCCCGTGTCCATCTTCGCCGTCCTGCCCATCGGCACCGGCGCAGGCCTTATGTACGGAACCCTGAAGTGAAAATCTCGATCGCCGCCGCCCTGCTTCTCGCCGCGACGCCGGCCGCGGCCCAGCAGGTCGCGCCCCCCTCGCCCGTGCAGGCTCCGGGCGCGCCGAACTTCGTGCCCGATGCGGCCGCGACCGCGCGATACGTCGCAGACTTCACCCGGCTGTGCCTCGACACGGGCGGCGAGCGCGCCGCAGTGCGCACGGCGGCCGTCGAGGCCGGCTGGACGCCCGCGGCTGCGGGTCCCGAGCTGGCGACGGCCGTGGATCTGGCGGCGTTCGACAGCCCGGACGGGCTCGGCGGCCAGCTCCTGACGTCGGCCTCCTCGCCCGGCGAGATGCCGGGCGGCCTGATCGTGCGCACGTGCATTCTTCAGCCCCATGGAGGGTCGGCCGGTTCACGTGCGGATCTCGCCGCTGCGACCTCGGAAGTGATGGGCCTGCCCGGGAAGTCGACGATGCAGGGCCTCGTCTGGTTGGTCTCCGGCGACCGGCGGACGGGCTACGTCGACGAGGCGGCCAACTTCGTGGCCGCGGGATCTACCGACGCCGGTTTCGCCCTCGCGCTTCAGCGTCCCCTGTTCATGCTGACCATGGTCGGCGATGAAGCCGAGGCCGGTCTGGCGCTGATGCGCGTGTCGGTCGAATAGCCGCACGGCTCCGCTTTGCGGCGGGCCTGTGGACGGTTACACTGCGTGAGAGACCGGGGGGACCGGTTCCCACATCATCATCGAGGCTGTTCCAATGTTCGCTTTCCGCTCGCCCCTGAAGACGGGCGTCCTGTCCGCCTGCGCCGTCGCCGCCCTGGCCTTCGCCGCCCCGGCCGTCGCCCAGGATCCCCTGTTCGAAACCTTCAGCAGCATCTGCGTCGCCGGCGACGGCGACGCGGCGCGGGCCGCGGCCGTGGTCGAGGGCCAGGGCGGCTGGATGCCGCTGGACCCGGCCATGTTCGGCAACGACGTGCCGTTCGACAATCTGAAGGCCTGGATGAAGCCGGAAGGTGCCGGGTTCAACCTGGTGATGACCGGCGACATGTCCGAGCCGATGGAAGGCATGGCCGGCATGGAAATGAACATGGGCGTCTGCGCTGTGGGTGCCCAGCCGGCCAACGCCGCCGCCGTCGAGGCCGAGGTCAAGCGCTACACCGGCGCCCAGGCCCCGGCACCCGACATGGATACGCCCGAGTTCCGCGGCTACGTCGTGAACATGGAGGCTGGCCGTCCGACGCCGGTCGACCCCAACATCACCACCGAGGCGCTGGGCCTGCAGATGATGACGGGCAACCTGCGCCTGCTCATGGTCGGCGAGCAGGGCGGCATCACCATGGTGATGTATATGGAGCCCAAGGTTCAGTGATCTGCTGAGGGCGCCCTTCGCGCCCGCGTCACGTATTCGGGGGGCGGCGTCGATCGGCGTCGCCCCTTTTCGTTTGCGCCAACAGGGTGGCGCCCGCCGCCGCCATCGCCTATTCACCCGCCCGGCGGCGCTGGTCGCCGACCTCCCTCCGCCGCGATCCGAAGGCCCGGAATGTCCATCCTCGTCGACAAGAACACCAAGGTCATCACCCAGGGCATCACCGGCGCCCAGGGCACGTTCCACACCGAGCAGGCTATCGCCTACGGCACCCAGGTCGTGGGCGGCGTGACGCCCGGCAAGGGCGGCATGACGGTGCTCGAGGACGTGCCGGTGTTCGACACCGTGCGCGAGGCCGTGGAGAAGACCGGTGCCGACGCCTCGGCCATCTACGTGCCGCCGCCCTTCGCCGCTGCCGCCATCCTCGAGGCCATCGAGGCCGAGGTGCCGCTGATCGTCTGCATCACCGAGGGCATTCCGGTGCTGGACATGGTCAAGGTGAAGGCGCGGCTGGAAACCTCGTCCTCGCGCCTCATCGGCCCCAACTGCCCGGGCGTGCTGACGCCGGGCGAGTGCAAGATCGGCATCATGCCGGGCAGCATCTTCAAGAAGGGCTCGGTCGGCGTGGTCTCGCGCTCGGGCACCCTGACCTATGAGGCGGTATTCCAGACTTCCAACGCCGGCCTGGGCCAGACCACGGCCGTCGGCATCGGCGGCGATCCGGTCAAGGGCACCGAGTTCATTGACGTGCTGGAGATGTTCCTGGCCGACGACGCCACCGAGTCCATCATCATGATCGGCGAGATCGGCGGCGCGGCCGAGGAAGACGCCGCCCAGTTCCTGATCGACGAGGCGAAGAAGGGCCGTCGCAAGCCGATGGCCGGCTTCATCGCGGGCCGCACCGCCCCTCCCGGGCGCACCATGGGTCACGCCGGTGCCATCGTGTCGGGCGGCAAGGGCGGTGCCGACGACAAGATCGCGGCCATGGAGGCGGCCGGCATCCGCGTGTCGCCGTCCCCCGCCGCGCTGGGCGAGACCCTGCTGGCGGCCCTCAAGGGCTGAGGCTGGGCGGGCGCGGCCGGTTGCCTAGGCACCTCCCGTCCCGCCTCGTCGCCTCGCCGTAACCGGGAGAGAGTCGGATGCGCCGCCCGCTCATCGTCGCCCTGCTGCCGCTTTTCGCCGCCTGCTCGCCGACCGTGGTCCAGCAACAGCCCGTGTTGGTGGCAGCCCCCGGCTGGGGCACGGCGCAGATCGTTCTTCTCGGCGACTACGTGGACAAGCAGGTTCGCATCACTCTGAACAACAAGGCCATCGTCGACCGACGCTACAGCGCCCCGTCGCCGGCGACCGGGGACCGCGTGCCGCTGTTCACCACCGCGATGTACTATTGGGTGCTGGTGGAGATCGAGGGATGCCCGACGCCTGTGGAAGTGCGCGTCGACGTCGAGCCGGATCGCTCGTCGTCGCTGATTTTCGACGGCTGCACCGTGCGCGCCCGGTCGCCGGAGTGATTGGCGCGAATTTCCGCGCATTTCGCCCCGCTTCGGTCATGACCCGTGAGCAAATGACGCTTATATGAGCGCCGGCCCGGCCGCGGACGTGCGCGCGCGGGCTCATGGGACGATGAAGAGACGATGGCTGACGACGCCGGACGGCTGAACCAGGTCTTTGCCGAGACCAGCTTTCTGTACGGCTCCAACGCCGCCTTCATCGAAGATCTTCACGCGCGCTGGGCCGACGATCCCTCCTCGGTTTCCGAGGAATGGCGCGCCTTCTTCGACCAGCTGCGCGATCAGGCGGACGCGGTGAAGGCCAGTGCGGGTGCCGGCGCCTGGGGCCGCCCGGTCACGCGCGAGCCCAGCGAAGAGACCGCCCCCTTCGACGGCCGATGGCCTGCGCCGAAGCCGGATCCAAAGGCCCCCCGCGGCGCGACGGCCCCAGCGGCGGCGGCCCCTTCGGCCGACGCCATCCGCAGCGCCGCCCACGACTCGATCCGCGCCCTGATGCTGATCCGCAGCTATCGCGTGCGTGGGCATCTGCAGGCCAATCTGGACCCGCTGGGCATCGAGCCCCCGGTCGAGAACCCCGAGCTGACCCCCGAATTCCACGGCTTTGGCCCGGGCGACCTGGACCGGCCGATCTTCCTGGACGGCGTGCTGGGTCTGCAGACCGGCACCATCCGCGAGGTGCTGGCGATCCTCAAGGCCACCTACTGCGGCAACGTCGGCGTGCAGTTCATGCACATCGCCGAGCCGGACGAGAAATCCTGGCTGCAGCAGCGGTTTGAGGGCGCGGACTCGCAGGCCAGGACCGGTTTCACCAGGGACGGCAAGCTGGCCATCCTGAACAAGCTGATCGAGGCCGAGGGCTTCGAACGCTTCCTGCACAAGCGCTTCCCAGGCACCAAGCGCTTCGGTCTGGACGGCGGCGAGGCCATGGTCCCGGCGCTGGAGCAGATCATCAAGCGCGGCGGCGCCCTGGGCGTCGACGAGATTGTGCTGGGCATGGCCCACCGCGGCCGTCTGAACGTGCTGGCGGCGGTGATGGGCAAGCCCTACCGCGCCATCTTCCACGAGTTCCAGGGCGGCTCGACCATGCCTTCGGACATCGAGGGTTCGGGCGACGTCAAATACCACATGGGGGCCAGCTCGGACCGCGAGTTCGACGGAAACCGGGTACACCTGTCGCTGACGGCCAACCCCTCGCACCTCGAGATCGTCAACCCGGTGGTGCTGGGCAAGGCGCGCGCCAAGCAGGCGTTCGACATCCGCGACGCCCACGCCGGCGTCACCGAGCCGCAGGGCGTGCTGGACCGCACCAAGGTCATGCCGCTGCTGATCCACGGCGACGCCGCCTTCGCCGGTCAGGGCGTGGTGGCCGAATGCTTCGCCCTGATGGGGCTGAAGGGCTACCGCACCGGCGGCACGGTGCATTTCGTGGTCAACAACCAGATCGGCTTCACCACCAGCCCGCGCAACAGCCGCAGCTCGCCCTATCCGTCGGACGTCGCCCTGATGGTCCAGGCGCCGATCTTCCACGTCAACGGCGACGATCCGGAAGCCGTGGTCTTCGCCGCCAAGGTGGCCGCCGAGTTCCGGCAGAAGTTCCACAAGGACGTGGTGGTGGACATGTTCTGCTACCGCCGCTTCGGCCACAACGAGGGCGACGATCCGACCTTCACCCAGCCGTTGATGTATTCGAAGATCAAGGCCCAGCCGTCGACGCGCGAGCTGTACGCCCGTCGTCTGGTCGAGGAGGGCGTGATCACCGCCGCCGAGGTAGAGGCCGAGGTGTCGCGCTTCGAGCAGTTCCTCGACGCCGAGTTTGACGCCGGCAAGACCTTCGAAGCGAAGAAGGCCGACTGGCTGGACGGCCAGTGGAAGGGCGTGGGCCTGCCCGAGGACGACGAGCGCCGCGGCAAGACCGCGGTGGCGATGGAGACGCTGAAGTCGCTGGGCGACCGGCTGACGACCATCCCCGCCTCGGTCGACGTGCACAGGACGCTGAAGCGGGTCATTGAGGGCCGTCGCGCGGCCATCGAGGCCGGCGAGGGGCTGGACTGGTCCACGGCCGAGAGCCTGGCCTTCGCCAGCCTGCTGGACGAGGGCTTCCCGGTCCGCCTGTCGGGTCAGGACTCGGTGCGCGGCACCTTCTCGCAGCGCCACTCCGGCGTGGTCGATCAGACCACGGAGGAACGCTATTCGCCGCTGAACAACCTGCGCGAGGGCCAGGCCCCGTTCGAGGTCATCGACTCGGCCCTGTCCGAAGAGGCCGTGCTGGGCTTCGAGTACGGCTACTCGCTGGCCGATCCGAACACCCTGGTCCTGTGGGAGGCCCAGTTCGGCGACTTCGTGAACGGCGCCCAGGTGGTGATCGACCAGTTCATCACCTCGGGCGAGCGCAAATGGTTGCGCATGTGCGGCCTGACCATGCTGCTGCCGCACGGCTACGAAGGTCAGGGGCCGGAGCATTCGTCCGCCCGTCTGGAGCGCTTCCTGCAGCAGTGCGCCGAGGACAACATCCAGGTCGCCAACTGCACCACCCCGGCGAACTATTTCCACATCCTGCGGCGCCAGATGCAGCGGCCCTTCCGCAAGCCGCTGATCCTGATGACGCCCAAGTCGCTGCTGCGCCACAAGAAGGCGACCTCGACCCTGGCCGATCTGGCCGAGGGCAGCAGCTTCCACCGGGTGCTGCACGACGACGCCCAGACCCGGCCCGAAGTGGCCGGCGTCACCCTCAAGCCGGACGCGGAGATCCGCCGCGTCGTGCTGTGCTCGGGCAAGGTCTATTACGACCTGCTGGAGCGCCGCGAGAAGGACGGCATCGACGACGTCTATCTGATGCGGCTGGAGCAGTTTTATCCGTGGCCGATGAAGTCGCTGCTGACCGAGCTGGCGCGTTTCCCCCAGGCCGAACTGGTCTGGTGCCAAGAAGAGCCGCGCAACATGGGCGGCTGGACCTTCGTCGATCCGTGGCTGGAGCTGACGCTCGAAAAGCTGGACGTGAAGTCGAAGCGCGCCCGCTATGTCGGCCGCCCGGCCTCGGCGTCCACCGCCGCGGGCCAGATGAGCCGCCACCTCAAGGAACTCGACGCCTTCCTGACCGACGCCTTTGCCCGCTAAGCTGAACAGACACCTCCCCCGAAAGACCCGATCATGGCCGACATCCTGACCCCCGCCCTCGGTGAAAGCGTCACCGAGGCCACCATCGCCAAGTGGTCCAAGGCCGCGGGCGAGGCCGTGACCAAGGACGAGGTTCTGGTCGAGCTGGAGACCGACAAGGTCTCGCTGGAGGTCGTGGCCCCCGCCGACGGCGTCCTGTCCGAGATCAAGGCCGAGGCCGGCGCCACCGTCGTGCCGGGCACGGTGCTGGGCGTCGTGACCGAGGGTGCCGCGGCCGCGAAGCCGGCCGAGGCTCCGAAGGGGGACGCCAAGGCCGAGGCCGCACCCGCCGCCGCCCCGGCCAACAGCGGCTCGGCCCAGGTGAAGTCGGGCGAGGATCCGCACCTGTCGCCCGCGGTCCAGCGCGTGGTCTCCGAGACCGGCGTCGATCCGAAGTCGATCACGCCGACCGGGCCCAAGGGCAACGTCACCAAGGCCGACGCCGTGGCCGCCGCCTCGGCCCCGAAGGCCGCGGCTCCGGCTCCGGCCGCCGCCCCCGCCGCGCCGCGCGCCGATCAGCCGCGCGAGGAGCGGGTGAAGATGACGCGCCTGCGCCAGACCATCGCGCGCCGCCTGAAGGAATCGCAGAACACCGCCGCCCAGCTGACCACGTTCAACGAGGTGGACATGACGGCCGTCATGGACATCCGCACGAAGTACAAGGACGCCTTCGAGAAGCGCCACGGCATCAAGCTGGGCTTCATGTCCTTCTTCGTGAAGGCCGTGGTCGAGGCGCTGAAGGAGATCCCGGCGGTCAACGCCGAGATCGACGGCACGGACATCATCTACAAGAACCACTACGCCATCGGCGTGGCGGTCGGCACCGACAAGGGACTGGTCGTGCCCGTGCTGCGCGACGCCGACACCCTGTCGCTGGCGGGCATCGAGAAGGGCATCGCCGACCTCGGCAAGGCCGCCCGCGACGGCGACCTGACGCTGGACCAGCTCCAGGGCGGCACCTTCACCATCACCAACGGGGGCATCTACGGCTCGCTGATGTCGACGCCGATCCTGAACATGCCGCAGTCAGGCATCCTGGGCATGCACAACATCGTCCAGCGCCCGGTCGCCATCGGCGGCCAGGTCGTAGTCCGGCCGATGATGTATCTGGCCCTCAGCTACGACCACCGCCTGGTCGACGGCAAGGAAGCCGTGACCTTCCTTGTGCGGATCAAGGAGCACCTCGAGGATCCGCAGCGGTTCCTGCTGGACCTGTGATCTGAGGGCGGGCGATGGACGTTCTTGAGGTCGCCCGCTTCAACACCTTGCCCGAGGCCGAGCTGGCCGTCGCCCTGCTGCGACGCCAAGGCATCGATGCTCGACTGCCGGACCGGGAGACGGCCAACACCCTCGCCCACATTCAGCTGGGTCTTGGCGGCCTGCGTGTCCTGGCCCCGGCGGATCAGATCGCCAAGGCCCGCCGGATCCTCGCGGACGCTGACGCTGGAGCCTTTCAGGCCGACGGTTCGGAAGACGCGGGCGGCTGGCGACAGGACGAGACGCCGGGGCGCATCGGCGAACTGGAGGACGAGCAGATCACGGCGCCGGTCAGCTGGGGCAAAGCGCTGGCGATCGTGCTCGGTCTGCTGTTCCTCGTAAGCTTCCTGCCCGGTGCCTGCGCCGAACATCTGCGCGGCTATTGAGCCCTGCGCAGCAACGGATCGTCGACTGTTTGATCTGGACCGCGTACCGGGAAGAGACTGCGCATTTGGCCCAGCGGTGGTTGTCGAAGGCGTGAAGGATGGCTCTGGTCGAAATCGCGCGCTTTGACGACGTGCATGAGGCGGAGTTGGCGGCAGCCTTCCTGCGTGCCCGGGGGATGACCGTGTGGCTCGGTGAGCGGCACCAGACCACCATGGATCCCCTGATGCAGCGCGCCTTGGGGATCAGGCTGCTGGGGCCAAAAGGTCAGGCCGAGGATGCGAGACAGTACCTCGAGCGCGTTCGCGCCGGCGAGTTCGGAGAGCCCATCGCCGCCGAGGAGGACTTTATTGGCGAACCAAGGCTGTCATGGCCGTTGCGCGTTCTGGCGATGATTACTGCCGTGATATGGCCGGAGGTGAGCCTCGCCGTACAACGTGGCAATCGAGGCGCGTTTACCGCGCTCTGGTTCGCATTCTGGGTCGTGGTGGCCGTTGCCGTTGGCCTCATCCTGTATGTGCGGGTGGGGTCGAGGTTTCTGTTTCGCTGACCTCCCCCAACACCTCATCCGTGTCCGCGCCCAGCGCGGGCGGCGGGCGGTCGTAGCGGACGGGAGTTTTCGACAGGCGGATGGGGCTGGCCACGGTGCGGACCGGCGCCGTCAGGTCGGCGCGCGTCTGTTCAACCTCCAGCCCGCGGTGCACCGCCTGCGGTTCGGCGAAGACCTGATCGACCGTGTTCACCGGCCCGCAGGGCACGCCGGCGGCCTCCAGCAGGGCCATCAGGGCCTTCATCTCGTGCCCGGCGGTCAGTGCCGACAGCTCCGCCGTCAGCACGGCCCGGTTCTCGATGCGCACCGCATTGGTCACGAAGCGCGGGTCCGACCCCATGCCCGGCGCGCCCAGCGCCGCGCACAGGGCGCGGAACTGGCCGTCGTTGCCGACCGCGATCACGACCATTCCGTCCGTACACGGAAAAGGCTGATAGGGAGCCAGGTTCGGATGGGCGTTACCCATGCGCGTCGGGGCCTTGCCCGAGACGAAGAAATTGGTCGCCTGATTGGCCAGCATGGCCGCCTGCACGTCGAACAGGGCCACGTCGACGTGCTGCCCCTCGCCCGTCGCCCGGGCGTGCATCAGGGCCGCGAGGATGGCGTTGGACGCGTACAGGCCCGTGAACAGATCAACCACGGCGACGCCGACCTTCATCGGCTCGGCCCCCGGTGCCCCATCCGGCTGGCCGGTGATCGACATCAGCCCGCCCATGGCCTGGATCATGTAGTCGTAGCCGGCGCGGTGCGCGTCCGGCCCGTCCTGGCCGAAGCCGGTGATCGAGCAATAGACCAGCCGCGGGTTGACCTTCTCCAGCGAGGCCCAGTCCAGCCCGTACTTCTTCAGGCCGCCGGTCTTGAAGTTCTCGACCACCACGTCGCAGGTCGCGGCCAGTTTCCGCACCTGTTCCGCGCCCTCAGGGCTGGCGATGTCCAGCTCGACGGACTTCTTGCCGCGGTTGGCGCACAGGAAGTAGGCGGCGTCGCCGCGCGAGCCGTCCGTCGTCGTCGTGAACGGCGGGCCCCACAGCCGGGTGTCGTCGCCCGCGCCCGGCCGCTCGATCTTGATCACCTCGGCACCCAGATCCGCCAGGGTCTGCGTCGCCCAGGGCCCCGCCAGAACGCGGGACAGGTCGAGGACGCGAATGCCGTGGAGAGGGCCGTTCAAAGCCCCGGGTCCCAAACCCCCGCGTCGCGCATGCGGCACTCGCGCGCCTCTTCCGCGCGATGGCTCATGGTCCGGGCCGTGGCCTTGATCTCGTCGGAGACGGTGGTCTTGAACACGCCCGGCACCACGGCATGGGCAAAGGCGCACCCGGCCAGCCGCAACAGTTTGAAGCCGAATCGCGAGGATGCGGCCATGTGCTCGAAATAGGATTCCTCGACCTCGCGCGGATGGTCGACGAACAGGCGTTTCAGCGTACGGCTCATGACGTCTGCATAGCTTGCGAGGGGGCCGCCCTCTACCCGTGCCGTCCATTCTGGCCTAAACCGCGCGCCAGAACAGGGGGTGATCGGACATCGGCGTCACGATCGCCGCAACCCGACGCGCATCAGGAAGACCGACCATGGCCGACGGCCCCGCGACCACCGCAAAGACCTTCCGCTGGGACGATCCGCTGGATCTGGACGGCCGGCTGACCGACGACGAGCGGATGATCCAGGAGGCGGCGCGGTCCTATGCCCGCGAAAAGCTGCTGCCGCGCGTGGTCGCCGCCTTCCGCGACGAGACCTTCGACCGCGCCATCATGACCGAGCTGGGCGAGATGGGCTTTCTGGGGGCCACCCTGCCGGAGCAATACGGCGGCGCCGGCGCCAGCCACGTCGCCTATGGCCTGATCGCGCGCGAGATCGAGGCGGTCGACAGCGGCTATCGCTCGGCCATGTCGGTGCAGAGCTCGCTGGCTATGTACCCGATCTACGCCTTCGGCTCGGAGGAGCAGCGCATGCGCTGGCTGCCGAAGATGGCGGCCGGCGAGCTGATCGGCTGCTTCGGCCTGACCGAGGCCGACGGCGGCTCGGACCCGGCTTCGATGAAGACGAAGGCGGAGAAGGTCGCGGGCGGCTACCGCCTGAACGGCGCCAAATACTGGATCACCAACTCGCCGATCGCCGACCTGGCCGTGGTCTGGGCCAAGCTGGACGGCGAGATCCGCGGCTTCGTCGTCGAGCGTGGCATGGACGGCTTCACCACCGACAAGATCGGCGACAAGCTGTCGCTGCGCGCTTCGGTGACCGGCGACATCGGCCTGAACGACGTGCTGGTGCCCGAAGACAACCTGCTGCCGGGCGTCAAAGGCCTGCGCGGACCGTTCTCCTGCCTGAACAAGGCCCGCTACGGCATCAGCTGGGGGGCCATGGGTGCCGCCGAGTTCTGCTTCCACGCCACGCGCGACTATGTGGCCGAGCGCACCCTGTTCGGCCGCCCCCTTTCGGCGCGCCAGCTGGTGCAGAAGAAGCTGGCCGACATGCAGACCGAGATCTTCCTCGGCTTCGAGGGTGCCCTGGCGCTGGGCCGTCGCCTCGACAATGGCGACTGGTGCCCTGAGGCCATCTCGATGATGAAGCGCAACAACTGCGGCAAGGCCCTGGCCATCGCGCGCGAGGCCCGCGACATGCACGGCGGTGCCGGCATCACCGGCGAGATGCACGTCATGCGCCACGCCATGAACCTCGAGACCGTCAACACCTATGAAGGCGCCCACGACGTCCACGCCCTGATACTGGGCCGCGCGATCACGGGGCAGGCGGCGTTCTGACGTCAGGAACCGTTGGCTTGCCCGTCTGACCGTCCCGCGCCATCGTCCGGGACGTACAGGGGAGTGCCGCGATGACCGACGCCGCGATCGAGGACGACGCCTTCGCCCTGCTGGGGCCGGTCTTCGCCGGACGTTCGGCCCTGCTGCTGGAGGACGATCCGGCCCTCGCCGAGCACGTCGAGGCGCGGCTGCGGCGGGCGGGCTTCGCGCGGGTGGACCGGTTCGACGCCGGCGAGGGCGCGCTGGAGGCCGCGGCGGACCATGCCTATGACGTGATGATTCTGGATCGGCTGACGGTCGGGCTGGACGGGCTGGAGACGCTGAAGCGGGTGCGGGCCTCCGGCGGGCCCTCGGCCCAGGCGCCGGCCCTGATGCTGACGGCGCTGGGCGGCGAGCGGCAGAAGGTCGATGGCCTGCTGTCCGGCGCCGACGACTATCTGGCCAAGCCGGTCGGCGACGAGGAACTGCTGGCGCGGATCGCCGCGCAGCTTCGCCGGTCCGGCCGGACGGCGACCCCTGCGCCGACGGAGCTGGTCAACGGGCCATTCCGCCTGTCGCCCGGAGCCCGCACGCTGAAATGCCATGACCGGGTGATCGACCTGTCGCCGCTTGAGTTCGCCATCGTCTCGGAGCTGATGGGCGCGCGCGGCCAGCCGGTGACCAAGACCATGCTGTGGGACAGGTGCTGGGTCGAGTGGAACTTCCTGCCCGACAATTTCGTCAACATCATCGACGCCCGCATCTCGGCCCTGCGCAAGCGGCTGAAGGAACAGTGCCCCGAGGTTCCGGACGAGATGCACCCCCTGATCGTCTCGGCCCGCAGTCAGAGTCTGGTGTTCCGCGATCTGGGACCCGCGACCTAGGTGATCGGCACCCGGGTCCGCGGCTGGCTGGGGCGGCGCACGCTCGCGCAGCTTTCGGTCGCCGTCGGCGTGCTGGCGGCCCTGGCCCTGACGGGATCGCTGGTCGTCACCGGCCTGGCGGTCCGGGCCGAACAGCGGAAACAGGCGGCGCTGGCGGCGCTGGCCGACTATGCCGCCATGGCGTCCAAGCTGGGTGCCGACGCCGGGCTGGCCGAAGGCACGGTGACCGCCGCCGACGCGGCCTATTTCTCGACCTGGCTGGCCGCCTTCCAGGACGGCCCGGCCGCGACCCAGAACGACGTAACCCTTGAGGAAACCTGCCGGACCGGACGCGGCGGCGCTGGCGTGCGCCTGATCCGCGCGCCGGTCGGCAAGCCCGCAGGTCTCGCCGCCCTGGAGGAGGCGCCCGCCACGCGCCTGCCCGCGCTGGGGGACGACGTCTATGCCGTGCACCTCGCCCCCGGCGAACTCTGTCCCCGACGGGCGGTCGACGTCGTGGTGGTGGCCAAGTCGGTCGGGGCGCTGGACATCCGCGTCGGCCGGGTCGTGGCCCCGATGGGAGACGCCTGGATCTGGGCTGTGGCGACGGTCGCGGGGGCCGCGGGGCTGATCCTGATCACGGCCCTGGCCGGCGCGGTGATCGCCCGCGGCCGACTGACCGTGGCGCTGGACGCCGTCAGCCGCGCGCTGGAAGGCGCTGCCGTCGGCGACCTGTCGCGCCGGGCGCCCGAGGAAGGCGTGGCCCCGGAGCTGGACGAATTGACCCGGCTGGTGAATCAGACGCTGGACCGGCTGGACGACCTGCTGTCTTGGCTGCGCGACTCCTCTGACCAGCTGGCCCACGACTTCCGCACGCCGCTGGCCCGGGCCACGGCGCGGCTGGAGGCGCTGGAGGAGGCCACGACCGCGGCCGAGCGGCGCCGGCTGCTGGGCGAGGTGCGGGCCGATCTGGGCCGGCTCAGCCAGGCCATGGCCGAGACGTTGATGCTGCGCGACGGACAGGCTTGGGCCTTCGAAAAGGTCGATCTGGCCCAACTCCTGCGGGCGACGGCCGAGCTGTACGAGCCGCTGGCGGAGACGCGCGGCGTCTCGGTCCGGGTCGAGGCCGAGCCCTGCGCCATCCTCGGCGTGCGCTCGCTGCTCCAGCGGGCCCTGGTCAACCTGACGGACAATGCGGTGAAATTTTCGCCGGACGGCGGGACGGTGACCCTGACTGTCCGGGCCGAGGGGGACGGTGCCGTGCTCAGTGTGGCCGATCAGGGTCGCGGGTTCGGTGCCGTGGCTGAAGGGCCGGGCGGCAGCCACGGCATGGGGCTGCCCTTCGTGCGGGCGGTGATGCGGCGCCACGGCGGCAGCCTCGAGATCGCCCCTGCCGATCCCGGCACGGTCGTCACGGCGCGGTTCTCGCGCTAGCGTATGGGAAATCGAGGAATCCGCATGCGTCTCACCGTCCGCCTCTCGCTCGGCCTGGCCCTGACCCTGGGCACCGTCCTGCCGGCCGCGACGGTCTGGGCCCAGACTGCCCCTTATGATGAGCGGCGCGGGGTCTTCACCTTTGCCGCCGGGCTGGAGCGGTCACTGCCGGCGGTGGTCCAGGTCACCACGCTGGGTCAGTCCGAGGGCCCTTCGTCCGGCGTGCGCGAGCCCACGCCGATCGCCACCGGCTCGGGCGTCATCATCGACGCGGGCCAGGGGATCGTCGTGACCAACCAGCACGTGGTCGAGAACGGGTCGAAATTCACCGTCGACCTGCTGGACGGCCGCCTGCTGGACGCGACCCTGATCGGCGCGGACAAGGCCACCGACATCGCCGTGCTGCGGATCGAGGCGCCCGGTCTGATGCAGGTGGAGACCGTCGATTCGGACACGTTGCGCACCGGCGACGTCGCCTTCGCCGTCGGCTATCCGCTGGGCCTGGACCAGACGGTGACGATGGGCGTCATCTCGGGGCTGAACCGGTCCGGGCTGGGGGATGCGGTCGAGGACTACATCCAGACCGACGCGGCGGTGAACTCCGGCAACTCGGGCGGGCCTCTGCTCGACAGCCGGGGGCGGCTGATCGGCATCAACACCTCCATCCTGTCGGGCGGCGGCGGCGGCAACGACGGCATCGCCTTCGCCGTGCCGACGCGCATCATGCTGTACGTCGTCGGACAGCTGCGCGATTTCGGCGAGGTCCGTCGCGGAGAGATCGGGGCCGTGCTCGGCTCGCTGACCGCCGACCGGGCGCGCGAGCTGGGTCTGGGCATCGTGCGGGGCGCGGTGGTGCTGGACGTCGCGCCCGGATCGCCGGCCGAACAGGCGGGCCTGCGGGCAGGGGACATCGTCACGCGCATCCAGTCCCGGCCGGTGGCCAACGCCGGCAGCGTCCTGGCCACCGTCGGCATCGCGGCACCCGACAGCCGTCTGACGCTCCAGTGGCTGCGCGACGGCGAGGAGATGAGCGGCAGCGTGCAGGTGCGCATGGCCCGGACGACGTCGTCGGTGCTGGGCTTCGACCGGCTGGTCGCGCGTGGCGCGACGCTGGCCGTGACGTCGGGCGACGTGCCGGGTCTGCTGGTGGAATCGGTCGAGAGCGGATCGGCGGCGGCGCAGGGCGGGCTGCGCGCCGGCGACGTCGTCACCGCCGTGGACGGGGCCCCGGTGACCGACCTCTCGGTCGGCGCGCTGTTCGACGTGGAGGGCGCGCGCGCGCTGACCGTTCGGCGCGGGGCCGACGAACTGCAGATCACGATCTGAGGAAGGGCCCCAACGAAGACGCCCGCCGCCGCCTGGAGGGGGGAGGGGTGGCGGGGCGGACGTCTCGCTTGGAGGAAGCATCGGCCCGCCGGAGCCCTAAGCGGTGTGAACCGGGGGGCTGGGGGGGCTGTTCAGGATCCAGGTTCACTCCGAACCCCGGCGAGCCGATGGGAGGACATTCGGAGGCCAAGGCGGCGCGTCAAAGTCCGAAACGGGGCCATTTCGTGTCCGGCGCGAAGGGCTGGCGCCGGAACGGAATCGACCCCACTCTCCGACGATGAGTTTCGAGGCCCTGCCCGATTCCAAAGGCGGCCCGGTCTTCTTTGACCGGCGCGAGCTGGAGCGCATCCTGCGCGTCTACGGGCGCGGCATCGCGGCGGGCCAGTGGCGCGACTATTCGGTTCTGAGCCAGGGCGACGCAGCCGAGTTCGCCATCTTCCACCGGTCCGGCGACGCGCCGCTGTTCCGCATAGAGAAACGCCCGGCGCTGCAGGCGCGACAGGGCCAGTGGGCCGTCTACGGCTCGGGAGGTCAGGTGCTGAAGCGGGGGCGCGAGCTGGACGCTGTGCTGCGCGTCTTCGACGCCCGCCGCTTCACGGTCGTCGACTGATCAGCGCGGAGCCAGACGGATCGCGCCGTCCAGACGGATGCACTCGCCGTTGATGTAGGTGTTCTCGGCAAGGTGCAGCGCCAGGTTCGCATAGTCCTGCGGCGTGCCGAGACGCTTGGGGAAGGGGATCATGGCGGCCAGGGCGTCCTGAACCTTCTGGTCCATACCGGCCATCATCGGTGTCCACATGATGCCCGGCAGGATGGTGTTGACCCGCACGCCCTCGTTCATGAGGTCGCGCGCGACCGGCAGGGTCATGGCGTAGACGCCGCCCTTGGACGCCGAATAGGCGGCCTGGCCGATCTGGCCGTCCTGCGCCGCGACGGAGGCGGTGTTGATGATGGCCCCGCGCTCGCCGTCCTCGCCGGGCTCCAGCGTGACCATGCCGGCGGCCGACTGCGACAGGACGCGGAACGTACCGAACAGGTTGATGGTCACGGTCTTTTCGAACTGCGCCATGTCATGGGCGCGCGGCTCCTGCGTTTCGCGGTTGCGCGACACCGTCTTCTGCCCGGTGGCGATGCCGGCGCAGTTGATGGTCAGCCGCTCCTGGCCGTGGGCGGCGCGGGCCTTGGCGAAGCCGGCGGCGACGCTCTCGTCCGAGGTCACGTTCACCTCGCAGAAGACGCCGCCGATCTCGGACGCGACCTGCTCGCCGCGCTCCGCGTTCAGGTCGAAGATGGCGACCTTCACGCCCCTGGCCGCCAGCGCCCGGGCCGTGCCCTCGCCCAGGCCCGAAGCCCCGCCCGTCACCACCGCCGCGATCGACCCGTCGAGTTTCATGGAGGAAGTCCCTATGTTCGCATCTGAACCGTTGAGTAGCGCGAGGGTTTAGCGGCCATGACCGCCGATGCCAAACCGATCGATCCGGACACCGTGCTGGACCCCAGGCGGGCCCTGGTGCCGTCCGTCCAGCGGGTGAACGAGACCCGTGTGACCAAGGGCTTCTGGCCCAAGATGCGTCGCGTCGCCAGCCGCGTGCCCTTCGCCGACCGTGCCTTGTCGGTCTGGTACGCCGCGCGCGATCCGGAGACGCCGACGGCGGCCAAGGGGATCATGCTGGCGGCGCTGGCCTATTTCGTCATGCCTGTGGACGCCATTCCCGACATTTTCGCGGGCATCGGCTTCACCGACGACGCGGCGGTGTTCGCCGCCCTGCTGGCGACCCTGGGCGGCAACGTGCGCAAACGGCACTATGAGCTGGCGCGTGATGCGCTGAAGCGGTTGGGCGGGGGCTGACACGCCTTCGCCGCCTTTCGTGCTATAAGCCCCGCCTTCCTCGAACGCGGATCCCCTTGCCTTGAGCCTGACCCTCGACCTGACGCGCGCCAATCCGGCCGCCGCCGCCCTCGTCAACCTGACCGGTCTGACGCGCGAGGGCCTGCGTCAGGCGCTGATCGAAGCCGACGTCTGCCCGCCCGAAAAGGCGAAGATGCGGGCCTCGCAGGTGTGGCGCTGGATCCACCACTACGGCGTCACCGACTTCGCCCAGATGAGCGACGTCGCCAAGGAGACGCGGGCCAAACTGGCGGAGGCCTTCACCCTGGCCCGGCCCGAGATCGTCGAGCGTCAGGTGTCCAAGGACGGCACCCGCAAATGGCTGATCCGGACCGCGCCGGGCATCGAGATCGAGACCGTCTACATCCCCGACGTAGGCCGCGCCGGCGCCCTGTGCGTCTCGTCGCAGGTCGGCTGCACCCTGAACTGCACCTTCTGCCACACGGGCACGCAGAAGCTGGTCCGCAACCTGACCGCCGCCGAGATCGTGGCCCAGGTCCAGGTGGCGCGCGACGATCTGGACGAATGGCCGTCGCCCAAGGAAGACCGCCGCCTGTCCAACATCGTGTTCATGGGCATGGGCGAGCCGCTCTACAATCTGGACCACGTCGCCGACGCCATCGACATCATCTCGGACAATGAGGGCATCGCCCTGTCGCGGCGCCGGATCACGGTGTCGACGTCCGGCGTGGTGCCGCAACTGGATCCGCTGGGCACCCGGACGGCCGCCATGCTGGCGATCAGCCTGCACGCCACCAACGATGCGCTGCGCGACGTGCTGGTGCCGTTGAACAGGAAGTATCCGCTGGACCAGTTGATGGCCAGCATCCGCGCCTATCCCGGCTTGTCGAACGCGCGGCGGGTGACGTTCGAATACGTCATGCTGAAGGGCGTCAACGACAGCCCCGAAGAGGCCCGCGCGCTGGTCAAGCTGATCCAGGGGATCCCGGCCAAGGTCAACCTGATCCCGTTCAACCCGTGGCCGGGTACCGACTATCAGTGCTCGGACTGGGCCACCATCGAACGCTTCGCCGCCATCCTGAACAAGGCCGGCTACGCCAGCCCCATCCGCACCCCCCGCGGCCGCGACATCCTGGCCGCCTGCGGCCAGCTGAAGTCCGAGAGCGAGAAGGTCCGGGCCAGCGCGCTGCGCCAGTCGGTTGGTGCCGGCTGACGTTCGCCATAGCCCGTACGCACCCCTCCTGCCGCGTACCCTCGTTGTCCGAACGATAAAATCTGTTAGGGTTTTCGCGTTCAGCGGGAGGGGATGATGACTCAGTGGCGCGACCGGGTGTCGGATATCAACGACTACTTCCCTGTTGGCGACGGCGCGGGGGCCTTTCCGGAAATTGCGACGTCGCTCGATGAAGGGCTTCGCGACCGCCTTTGGGAACAGCTCCAGACGGCCTCTCCGATCAACGCCCTCTACGTCGAAGACCTGTTGCGGGACTGCGCCGCGCGGGTCGCTTACTGTCTGCAGATTCGGGACAAGGCCCATGAGCTGGAGACCCGAGCGATCAACGAGGCGCTCGCCTATCGCGTGCAGTCCGCGGCCGTGACATTGCAGAAGACGGTGAACGAGGCCGTCGGACCTCATGCTGGCAAGCTGTCGATGAACGCGACGCGCTCCCAGACCCAGGCCGGCGGCACGACGGAGTTCGACAGCGCGATCAACTGGGTGCCCGTGTCCCAGGAACAGGCCCGCGCGAACGCCGCGCAGATGGAGGTTCTCGCCGACAGAAAGGCAAAGGCCGAGACGCCCGGCAACGGCTCCAACTACCGGGAAAGGTACGGCTTTCTCAAGAAACTGTTCGATCAGAGTTTCGTCGAGACCTATCGGCGCGCGACCAGATGCGCGGACGCGTTGAAGCGGGTGTACGGAATAGATCGGCCCCTGCCGCCCTTCAAACCGACCAATTATCTGGATGACTTCGCGTTCTGGGTACAGTCGGCGTCCGATGCGTTGAGCACCGAACTGGACGCGCGGTTCGTGGGAGAGATCGGCTTCGCGCTCAACGCGAAGGATGCCAGCCCGAAGGCGAACGAGCTGATGGCGAAGGCCGACTATGACGCGGCCGTTCCGACGCGGCGGATCGCCTTCAGGCTCAAGGCCGAGCATTTCGACGGCTACGACATGGAAGGCGTTCTCCTGCGCAGCGTCCGGATTCAAATGGGAAGCGCCGACGGAAAGACCCACTTGTGGCCGATCCGCGTGCGGGTGCCCGGCTCGGACCTTTCGACCGGAATCGAGATGTTCAGCTGCGTGGCCCCCAGCCTCTATCAGGAGGGACATTCGGACGCGGCGCTGATCCGCGGGGTGCACAACATCGACCCGCGAGGTGACTGGTTGATCGAACTGCCCGAAGAGAGCCTGGACGGACTGGCTCCGACGCCGGCAAACCTGCCGGACGTCTATCTGATCCTTCGTGTGTCTTACCGGCGCAAGCAGGTCTGAGATGCTGTATCAGGGGCAGTTCGACGACCGAAGTATGCTGTACGCAGCCGCCAGTTCGGAGGCGGGGGTCGAGAGAGCATTCGCTCCAACCTCGGTCTTCGCCGGTGACGGTCAGGCCAGCACGAAGGCTTCGGCTGCGGATTTGCGGGCGGAGGCCAGGGCGTGGCAGGGCGTGGCTGACCGCGCGAGAATGGCGGAACGCGTCGGCGACGTCCTGGGTCTGGTCGGTGCGGCCAAGCGTGACGTCGTCATAGGGGTTACCGGCCAGACACTATCCGTAGGGGCGGACGCCGTGGCCGATTTTGCAGAGGGCAAGGTGAGCGAGAAGAACGCCCAGGCCGCCAAGGCCGAGGCCGCCGCGAAGCAAAGCGGGGCCGGTCGTTCTCCAAACAGCCAAAGGTCAGGTTCGGGCGGCCGGGGCGGCGATTTCGAACGCGGCGGGTTTCGCGGCGACACCTATGGCGGCCGGGCTTCAGCCTTGGGCGCTGGCGAAGGCCGCGGAGGCTGGGCGTAGACACCGCAGCCTCGGCAAAGGGATCAGCGGCCATCGCCCACCGTCGCAAGGGCACCGATTGATCCGCCCCCCTGTAATCTTCGGTCACCGGGTGTGTCCTCGGGGCGCTTGCGGATTCGGGCGCGATTGAGGCATGTCCGCCGGAGGCGCATGGGGCGCCGCCGGCTCCCGTTCTGATGGAATCCTTCCTCTCCGATCTTCTCGCCAGCGCCGAGGTCCAGGCCTTCGCCAGCGGCTTCCCGACCATGCTGCTGCACCTGGCCGCGACGCTGGGTCTGCTGGTGCTGGGCGCGGTCATCTATGCCGCGCTGACGCCGTGGAAGGAGATCGAGCTGATCCGCGAGGGCAATGCCGCCGCGGCGGTGGCCTTCGCCGGGGTGCTGGTCGGTCTGGCGGTCCCTCTCGCGGTGTCGCTGACGGCCTCGACCTCCCTGCGCGAGATCGGACTGTGGGGGCTGGCGACGGTGGTCCTCCAGCTCCTGGCGTTCCGCGTCGTCGACATGATCCTGACTGGCCTGCCGCAGCGCATCCGCGACGGCGAGGTCTCGGCCGCCGTGCTGCTGGTGGGGGCCAAGCTGGCGACCGCGCTGGTGCTGGCCGCCGCCCTGTCGGCCTGAGCCGATGAAGCCTCCCGACTGGCTGGTCTATGCCGCCGTCATCGGGGCCCTGGCCGTGGCCGCGTCGTGGGCGCGCGAGGACGTCTACACCCCGCCAGCCCCGCCGCCGCCCGGCGAGGCCGAAGGGGCCCTGCTGGGGCCCGTGACTCCGTTCGACGCGGCGGTGACGGTCAACGCGCCGGACATCCCGTTCCAGCCGGCGGCCGGGACGGCCTTCTCCATCGCCGGCGAGGGGCGCTGGGTCACGGCGCGGCATGTGGTCGAGGGCTGTCGTCGGCCGGCCATCGTGGTCGGCGGCGGCCGTGCCGTGGCCGCCGACGTGCGGCTGGCCCCTCGCGCCGACGTGGCCCTGCTGCTGACCGACGGCGGGCCGCCCGCCCTGCACGTGCCGAATGACCTGCCGCTGCGGCTGGGTCAGCGGGCCTTCCACCCCGGTTTCCCGCAGGGGCGGCCGGGCGAGGTGACAACGCGCCTCCTGGGCCGTGAGACCTTCAAGGTGCGGGGTCGAGGCGCGCGGGACGAACCGGTCCTGGCCTGGGCCGAGATCGCGCGGACCGACGGCCTGCGCGGCAGCCTGTCGGGCCTGTCGGGCGCGCCGGCCCTGGACCGGTTCGGACGGGTGGTCGGCGTGACCATCGCCGAGGCCCCCCGCCGGGGCCGGGTCTACACGACGTCGCCTGACACCTTTCTGCCGGCCGTGCGCGGGATCCAGCGGGCCGACGAACCGACCATGGGCGAGCCGGTCACACCCGACAACTATGGCCGGGTCGCGGACTCGCTGCGCCGCGATCTGCGGGTGGCTCAGGTGGTCTGTCTCAGCGCCTGACGGCCGGAGATCAGATCAGGTCGGCGGCCTCGTCGCCGAAGGGTTCGAACACGGCCACGCGGATTTCGCCCTCGGGGGTCAGCCAGGCGCGCTTCATGCCTTCGCTGTTGCGCGGGTGTGCGACGCGCCCCTGGGCGTCCAGCGCGATCAGGCCGCCGTCGCCGCCGAGGACGGCCACCTCGGTCAGGGCGCGCCATGCGGCTTCGTCCACCGGGATGCCGGCCTCCATGGCCCAGGCCACACGGGCGGCGGCGACGGTGCGCATGAAATACTCGCCCTGACCGGTGCAGGAGACGGCGACGCGGGCGTCGGCCCAGACGCCGCAGCCGACCACCGGGCTGTCGCCGACCCGGCCGGGCAGCTTGCCGAAGACGCCGGCGGTGGAGGTGGCGGCGGCCAACCGGCCTTCAACGTCCAGCACGCAGCAGCCGACCGTGCCGTGCGCCAGCGTGCCCGGGGGGTGATTGTCCTCGCCCTGACCGGCGCGGGTGAACCAGGCGTTGACGTCCTCGATGCGGGCCAGGCCGCGCTCTGCGGCGAAACGGGCCGCGCCTTCGCCGGCCAGCAGGACGTGGGGGGTGTGGTCCATGACGGCGCGGGCGGCGACGACCGGGTTGCGAAAGCCCTGCAGCGCCGCGACGGCGCCGACCTTGCCCGTGGCGCCGTCCATCAGGCTGGCGTCCAGTTCGAAGGCGCCGGCGCGATTGGGCGAGCCGCCGCGGCCGGCGACGTAGAGGCCGGAGTCCTCCAGCAGCACCGTGGCTTCGACCGCCACGTCCAGCGCAGCGGCACCCGCGTTCAGCCGTTCGGCCATGCGGGCCACGACCTCGGCCATGTGCGCGCGCTCGGCCGTGTAGTCCTTGCTGCGCCGGGCGCCGGCGCCGCCGTGCAGGATCAGGGCGGGACGGGTCATGAGGGGGCCTTTCCGTGCGGGTGCGGGACCGTTAGCGTCGGCGTCCTCCCCGATGCAAGCCGAAGGATTCCCATGCGCGCCGTCCTGTCCAAAGCCCCCGGCGGACCCGAAACCCTGGTCGTCGAGGAGGCGCTGGATCCCACGCCGCTGAAGGGCGAGGTGGTGATTGAGGTGAAGGCGGTGGGGATCAACTTCCCCGACACCCTGATCATCGAGGACAAATACCAGTTCAAGCCCCAACGGCCGTTCTCTCCGGGCGCCGAGGTCGCGGGCGTGGTCGACGCCGTGGGAGAGGGCGTGAAGGGCGTCCAGCGCGGCGACCGCGTCATCGCCGTGCCGGGCTGGGGCGGTCTGGTGGAGCGCATCGCCGTGCGGGCCGACGCCGTGGTGAAAATGCCCGACGGCATGTCGTTCGAGGAGGGCGCGGCCCTGCTGATGACCTATGGCACCAGCTACTATGCGCTGAAGGACCGGGCGCAGCTGAAGGCGGGCGAAAGCCTGCTGGTGCTGGGCGCCGCGGGCGGCGTGGGCGTCGCGGCGGTCGAACTGGGCAAGGCCATGGGCGCGCACGTGATCGCCGCGGCCTCGACCAACGACAAGGTGCAGTTCGCGCTGGAGGCGGGAGCGGACAACGGCCTGATCTATCCGACTGGACCCATGGACAAGGCCGCGCAGAAGGAACTGTCGGGTGAGCTGAAGCTGGCCAGCGGGCGTGACGGCGCGGACGTTGTCTATGACGCGGTCGGCGGCGACTATGCCGAGCCGGCGCTTCGGGCCATGGACTGGGGCGGCCGCTATCTGGTCGTGGGTTTCCCGGCCGGCATCCCCAGCCTGCCGCTGAACCTGACGCTGCTGAAGTCGGTGTCGGTGGTCGGGGTGTTCTGGGGCGCGGCCGTCATGCGCGATCCGGCGGGGCACGCGGCCAATGTCGCGGACCTGATGAAGTTCTGGAGCGAGGGCAAGATCAAGCCGCGCGTCAGCCGGACCTTCCCGCTGGAAAAGGCGGCCGACGCGATCAAGGCGCTGGGCGACCGCTCGGCGCTGGGCAAGATTGTGGTCACGGTCGAATGACGCCGCCGCCGGTCGAGGCGGTGGAGCGGCTGGCCGCAGTCGGCCGCGTGCGGGTCGAGATGCCACTGGGCGAGGAGATGACCCGCGGGCTTCACGCGGCGCTGGCGGGGCCCGAGATGGTCTGGAACCGGGCCATCCGCACGCCCTTCGGCACCGACGTGCCCGCCGCCGTCTTCGATGCCCAGGATCCGGTGGAGAAGGCGCGGCTGATCGCCATGGTGCACGAGGAAGCGGCCGAGGGGTTCCAGTTCATCTACGACCGGCTGCGGCTGGGGCAGGCGCGGACGATGGGGTTGCCGCTGCCGGTGCCGCTGGACGGGCTGCACGCGCTGTTCAACACGTCGGAGTGGCTGGAGTGGGCCCACGCCCTGACCGGCGACGACCGCATCGCCTACGTTGACGCCCAGGCGACGCGCTATCTGCCCGGCCACTTCCTCAACGGCCACGACGACCGCCACGAGGACGCGGGGCGGCTGTACGCCTATGTCCTGAATCTGACGCCGCGCTGGCGGGTCGAATGGGGCGGCCTGCTGGCCTTCCTCGACGACTGGACCGAGGTCACGGAGGCCTTCGTGCCCGCCTTCGGCACGCTGAACGTCTTCCGCGTGCCCCAGCCGCATCTGGTGACCCAGGTCGCCGACTTCGCGCCGGAGCCGCGGTTCTCGGTAACCGGCTGGTGGCGGACCACCCCGCCTCCCTCCGCCTAGAGAATGTAGCGGCCCAGGTCGGCGTCCTTCGCGAGGTCTGAGACGCGCGCGCGGACGAGGTCGGCGTCGACCACGAAGGGGCCCGCCCGGTCGGGGGCAGTGAAGCTGAGCTCTTCCAGCACGCGCTCGACCACGGTCTGCAGGCGTCGGGCACCGATGTTCTCGACGGCCGTGTTGGCGGCCACGGCGGCGTCGGCGAGGGCCTGGATCGCCTCGTCGGTGAAGGTCAGGTCGACGCCTTCGGTGGCCATCAGGGCCTGGTTCTGGCGGATCAGATTGGCCTCGGGCTCGGTCAGGATGCGGGCAAAATCCTCGCGCGTCAGAGCCCGAAGCTCGACGCGGATGGGCAGGCGGCCCTGCAACTCGGGCAGCAGGTCCGAGGGCTTGGCGACGTGGAAGGCGCCCGAGGCGATGAACAGGACGTGGTCGGATTTCACCGGCCCGTATTTGGTCGAGACCGTCGTGCCCTCGATCAGGGGCAGCAGGTCGCGCTGGACCCCTTCGCGCGACACGTCGGCGCCGCGCGCCTCGGACCGGACGGCGACCTTGTCGATCTCGTCGAGGAAGACGATGCCTTCCTGCTCGGCCAGCGACACGGCCTCGCGGGTCAGGCTGTCCTGATCCAGCAGCTTGTCGGCCTCTTCCGAGGTCAGCGGCGCGACGGCTTCGCGGACGGTGGTCTTGATGGTCCTGGTGCGGCCGCCGCCCAGCTTGCCGAGCATTTCCGACAGGTTGAGCATGCCCGCGCCGCCGCCCGGCAGATCCATGCCCTGCAGTGGCGACGTGGTGTCGGCCAGGGCGATCTCGATCTCCTTGTCGTCCAGCAGGCCGGCGCGGAGTTTGGTGCGGAAGCTGTCGCGGGTGGCCGGCTGGGCGCCGGGTCCGACGAGGGCGTCGAGGATCCGTTCCTCGGCCGCCGACTCGGCCTTGGCCCGCACGTCGGTCCGGCGCCGGTCGCGGACCATCACCAGGGCGGCCTCGACAAGATCGCGGATGATCTGGTCCACGTCGCGGCCGACGTAGCCGACCTCGGTGAACTTGGTCGCCTCGACCTTGAGGAAAGGCGCGCCCGAGAGTTTGGCCAGACGCCGCGCGATCTCGGTCTTGCCGACGCCCGTGGGGCCGATCATCAGGATGTTCTTGGGCGTCACCTCGTCGCGCAGGCCCTCGGGCACGCGCTTGCGCCGCCAGCGGTTGCGCAGGGCCACGGCCACGGCGCGCTTGGCGTCGGCCTGGCCGACGATGTGGCGGTCCAGCTCGGAGACGATTTCTCGGGGAGAGAGGTCGGTCACGACAGCGTCTCCACCGTCAGATTGCCGTTCGTGTAGACGCAGACCTCGGCGGCGATGGCCATGGACTTGCGGGCGATGGCCTCGGCGTCCAGGTCGGAGTTCTCGATCAGGGCCCGCGCGGCGGCGAGGGCGAAATTGCCGCCGGAGCCGACGGCGGCCACGCCGTGCTCGGGTTCCAGCACGTCGCCGACACCGGTGACCGTGTAGATCGAGGTCTTGTCGGCGACCAGAAGCATGGCCTCCAGCCGGCGCAGGTAGCGGTCCGTGCGCCAGTCCTTGGCCAGGTCGACGCAGGCGCGGGCCAACTGGTCCGGGAACTGTTCCAGCTTGGCCTCCAGCCGTTCGATCAGGGTGAAGGCGTCAGCCGTGGCACCGGCGAAACCGGCGAGAACCTTGCCGCCGGCCAGCACGCGCACCTTGCGCGCCGCGCCCTTGACGATGGTCGGCCCCATGGAGACCTGGCCGTCGCCGGCGATGACGGTGCGGCCGTCCTTGCGCACCGCGAGGATGGTCGTGCCGTGCCAGTCGGGAAAGCTGGAATTCATCATCCGTTGGAGATGGCGACGGAAATGCGGCGCTTCAAGCGAAAGCGGAGCGATTTCAAGCATTGCAGTGAGTCACATTTTGACCACTGTAAACCGTTACAAGAACACATTCCACCCAAGATTACGCCACTACGGGAAATGGGAATGCTGAGACGCGTCGTGTTTACGAGCCGATCGATCGGCGCCGCCGGGCTGAGCACGGTGTCGCTGGCGCACATCCTGGGCGCGGGCGAGCGCAACAATCGGCGCGACCAGGTCGCGAGCGGCATGGTGGTCCATGGCGACCGCATCCTGCAGGCGTTGGAGGGACCGGCCCGCGAGGTCGGCCGCACGCTGGAGCGCATACAGGCCGACCCCCGTCACACCGAGGTGGATGTCCTCGTTGACACGATCGTGGCGTCACGGACGCTGAACGAACCGATGGTGTTGTGCGACGACCCCGAGGCCTTCCTGCGGGCAGTGCGCCTGCCCTGCCTGTCACTGGTGACGCCCGAAGTGGCCGAGGCCGTGCTGGAGCGCCGTCTGGCCGCGTGACGGCCGGGCCCCCGCGCCCTATGTCGAGGCGGTGAGCCTCTCCGACGACGAAATCGAGCGTTATGCGCGCCACCTGATGCTGGCCGAGATCGGCGGCGTCGGGCAGCGGCGGCTGAAGGCCGCGCGCGTCGCCGTCGTCGGCGTCGGCGGCGTCGGTGGTCCCGCAGGGCTGGACCTGGCGGCGGCGGGCGTGGGCACGCTGCGGCTGATCGACCCGGACGTCGTCTCCCTGTCCAACCTGCAGCGGCAGGTGCAGTTTGCGACCGCCGACGTGGGCCGGCTCAAGGTCGAGGCGGCCGCGTCGCGGCTGGCGGCGCTCAATCCCCACGTGACGATCGAGGCGCGCGCCGAACCCCTGTCTTCGGGCACGGCGCGGGATCTGCTGGCGGACTGCGACGTCGTGATCGACGGGACGGACGACTTCGACATCCGGCGCGCAGTCAACGCGGCGTGCCTCGATCTGGGGCTGCCGCTGGTGTCGGGCGCACTGGGGCGCTGGGGCGGGCAGGTCGGCGTGTTCATGGGCCGTCCGTGCTGGGCCTGTCTGGTCCCCGAGGCACCGCCCGAGGCCGAGACCTGCGCCCGCGTGGGCGTGATCGGGGCGCTGGCGGGCATCGTCGGCAGCCTGTGTGCGCTGGAAGCGATCAAGCTGATCGCCGGGGCGGGGGAGCCCCTGACCGGACGTCTGCTGGTGTTCGACGGCCTGACGGGTGCGGCCCGGACAGTACGGGTCGCTGCGGACCCGTACTGCCCGGCGTGCGGAGGCTAGACCAGCACCCTGTCCGGCGGTCTGTGTCCGTTGGCGAAAGTCATGACGTTCAGGATGACGCGATCGCCCATGTCCTGACGCGATTCCACGGTGGCGGAGCCGAGGTGGGGCAACAGGACGGCGCGGGGATCGTGCAGCAGGTCCGGGTGGACAGCCGGCTCGTGCTCGAAGACGTCAAGTCCGGCACCGCCCAGCCGGTTTTCCTTCAGTGTGCGGGCCAGCGCCGCCTCGTCGATCAGTTCGCCGCGGGCGGTGTTGATCACGATGGCGTGCGGCTGGAGCCGGGACAGGCGGTCCGCCGACAGGATGTGGTGCGTCTCGGGCGTCGCCGGGCAGTTCAGAGAGATCAGGTCCATGCGCGGCAGCATGGCGTCGAGGTCGTCCCAGTATGTCGCGCCCAGCTCCTCCTCGATCAGGGGGCTGAGGGGCTTGCGGTTGTGGTAGTGGACCTGGATTCCGAAGGCGCGGGCGCGCCGGGCCAAGGCCTGGCCGATCCGGCCCATACCGACGATCCCCAGCCGCTTGCCCCACAGTTTGCGCCCCATCATCCACGTGGGGGTCCAGCCCTCGAAGCGGCCGGCGCGCAGGGCCTCGGCCCCCTCCAGAGCCCGGCGCGAGACGGCGAGGATCAGGGTCATGGCCAAGTCGGCCGTGTCCTCGGTCAGGACACCGGGCGTGTTGGTGACGAGGATGCCGCGGGCCTGCGCCGCCGCCACGTCGACGTGCTCGGTGCCGGCGCCGAAGTTGGCGATCATCTTCAGCGTGTCGGGTGCCCCGGCGATCAGGTCGGCGTCGATGCGGTCGGTGATGGTGGGGACCAGCACGTCGGAGGTGGCCATGGCCTCGGCCAGCTCGTCGCGGGTCATCGGCCGGTCGGTCAGGTTCAGCCGGGCGTCGAACAGCTCGCGCATGCGGGTCTCGACCGCGTCGGGCAGGCGGCGGGTTAAGGTGACCTTAAGGCTGCGGGCCGACATCTGCGGCGGAATCCCTTTGTCCGGAGCGCGCCGGTGTCGCCCCCCACGCTTAGCAAAGCCCTCGGCGCGATCAAACGTCCGCTCCTGCTGGCCGGTGTCGCCGTGGCGCTGGGCGCGGGCACGACCATGCCCGACGGGCGGCCGACGCCGACCGGGTTCGAGGTGCCGCGCTGGATCGCGCTGAGCTCGAAAGAGGTCCACGCCCGGCGCGGACCCGGCACCGATCATCCGATCCTGTGGAAGTACACCGCGCGCGGCCTGCCGGTTCAGGTGATTGCCGAGACGCGCGAGTGGCGAAAGGTCTGCGACCCCGAAGGTTCGGTCGTCTGGATCCACCGCACGGTGACCAGCGGGCGGCGGCGCGTCTTCAACATGGGCGCCGAGGCCGTGCCGATCCATTCGGGGCGGGACGCGGCGTCTTCGGTCAAGGCGCGGCTGGGGCCGCGCAGCCTGATCTCCGCCGAGGACTGCGAGGCCGGCTGGTGCAGGGTGCGCGAGGGGCGGCTGAAGGGCTGGGTGCAGGAGAGCGCCGTGTTCGGCACGGCGACCGTGGCCCGGTGCGATTGGCGTCGCCCGGCGGGGTCCGCCGCCGGTTGACCCCGCGGGCGCGGGGGTGCAATCCCCGGGCATGAGCAATTCGACCCCCATGTCGGACCCGGCGAACCGCCGCTCCAGCTACGATTACGACCAGCTTCTGGCCTCGGGCCGCGGCGAGCTGTTCGGCCCGGGCAATGCCCAGCTGCCGGCCCCGCCGATGCTGATGTTCGACCGCATCGTCCACATCGACGACGACGGCGGTGCCCACGGCAAGGGCCGCATCGAGGCCGAACTGGACGTGAATCCGGACCTCTGGTTCTTCCAGTGCCACTTCATCGGCGATCCCGTGATGCCCGGCTGTCTGGGCCTCGACGCCATGTGGCAGCTGGTCGGCTTCTACCTGGGCTGGATCGGCGGACCCGGCAAGGGCCGGGCGCTGGGCGTCGGCGAGGTGAAGTTCACCGGACAGGTGCTGCCGGACGTGAAGAAGGTCACCTACAAGATCGAGCTGAAGCGGGTGATCAACCGCAAGCTTGTCATGGGCATCGCCGACGGGGTTCTCGAAGCCGACGGCGTCCCCATCTATACGGCCACCGACATGCGCGTGGGCCTGTTCGGGGCGACCGGACAGAGCTGACCGCCTCCTACCGGGCCAGTCGTCGCAGAGCGGCGGCCCGACCACGACCAAAAGGGACTGAAACATGCGGCGCGTCGTCGTCACCGGACTGGGCATCGTCTCCTCCATCGGCACCGGCCAGGATGAGGTCGCGGCTTCGCTGAAAGAGGCGAAGTCCGGCGTGAAATTCGCGCAGGATCACGCCGCGCACGGCTTCCGCTCACAGGTCTGGGCGCCGCCGGCGCTGGGACACACCGCCGAGGACTGGGCTCCGCACGTCGACCGTCGCGCCGCCCGCTTCCTGGCCAACGGCACGGCCTGGGGCCACATCGCCTTCGAGGAGGCGCTGAAGGACTGCGGCCTGACCGCGGAGGAGATCAAGGACGAGCGGATCGGCCTGATCGTCGGCGAAGGCGGTCCTTCGACCCAGGTCATCCTGCAGGCGGCCGAGACCACGAAAGAGAAGGGCTCGCCCAAGCGCATCGGCCCGTTCGCGGTGCCCAAGGCCATGGCGTCCGGTCCCTCGGCCGTGCTGGCCACCTGGTTCGAGCTTAAGGGCATCAACTATTCGATCAGCTCGGCCTGCGCGACCAGCGCCCACTGCATCGGCGCGGCCGCCGAACAGATTGCCTGGGGCAAGCAGGACGTGGTCTTCGCCGGCGGCGTCGAGGACATCGACTGGTCCATGTCGAACATGTTCGACGCGATGGGTGCCATGTCGTCCAACTTCAACGAAACGCCGTCGGTCGCCTCTCGCGCCTACGACAAGGACCGTGACGGCTTCGTCATCGCCGGCGGTGCAGGCATCGTGGTGCTGGAGGAGTACGATCGCGCCGTGGCCCGCGGCGCGACCATCTATGCCGAGGTCACCGGCTACGGCGCCAACTCCGACGGCTACGACATGGTGGCCCCCTCGGGCGAGGGCGCCGAGCGCTGCATGAAGATCGCGCTGGAAATGGCCGGCAATCCGAAGATCGACTACCTGAACCCGCACGGCACCTCGACGCCGGTCGGGGACAGCAAGGAGATGGGCGCGGTCCGCAACGTCTTCGGCGACGAGCTGCCGATGATCAGCTCCACCAAGTCACTCACGGGCCACAGCCTCGGCGCCGCCGGGGCCCAGGAAGCGATCTACTGCCTGCTGATGATGAAGCACGGGTTCGCGGCCGAGAGCGCCCACATCGAAAACCTCGATCCCGAGTTCGAGGGCATGCCGATCCTGCGCAAGCGCCACGACGGCGAGCTGACGCACGTCATGTCGAACAGCTTCGGCTTCGGCGGCACCAACGGCACGCTGATCCTGTCGAAGGTCTGACGGTTCAGGCCGCCGCGCGGTCCGCGGTCGCCGCGGGGGTCAGGGCGCGGCGGATGGCGTCGAGCAGGACGTCGGGCTGGATCGGCTTCTGGACCACGCCGTCCATCCCTGCGGCGAGGTAGGCTTCGGCGTCGCGATCGTCGGCGTTGGCGGTGAGGGCGAGGATGGGCAGGGCCGCGACCGCTCCCGGCAGGGCGCGGATCGCGCGGGTGGCCTCGACGCCGTCCATCACCGGCATCTTGATGTCCATCAGGATCAGGTCGTAGGCGCGGGTCCGCGCGGCCTCGACCGCAGCGCGTCCGTCCTCGACCATGTCGGCCGTGCAGCCGAACAGCTCCAGAAGCTTGCCCGCCAGGAAGCGGTTCGTGACGTTGTCGTCGGCGACCAGGACGTGAAGCGTCTCATGGGGCGTGGGTGCCGCCATGGCCGCGGCCCGGGCGCTCTCGATCTCGACGGCGGACGCGGCGAAGGAGAAGCTGAACCGCGCCCCTCCCGTCGGGGCCGTGGACAGGGAGATGGTGCCGCCCATCCGCTCCACGATCTGGCGGCAGATCGCCAGGCCGAGTCCGGCACCGGCGCTTGAGCGGCCCGCATTGCCGGTGTTGAAAGGCTGGAAGATGGTCGCCGCGGCGGTTTCCGGCACGCCGGGACCGCTGTCGTCGACGGCACCCGTCACCTGCACGCCGTCCGCCACGGCCTCGGTCGTCAGGGAGACGAGGATGCCGCCCGTCTCGGTGAACTTGATGGCGTTGCCGATGAGGTTGTTGAACAGCTGCTTCAGCCGGATCCCGTCGGCCAGAATGCCGTCGGCACCGCGCAGGCCGGCCTCGACGGTCAGGGACAGACCCTTCTCCTCCGCCCGCGGGCGCCACAGCCGGTCGAGGTCGGCGGCGAGCTCCGACAGGCTGAGGGGGGCCGGCTCCAGCGCCAGCAGGCCCGCCTCGGCGCGTGACATGTCCAGCGCGTCGGTCAGCAAGCGCAGCAGGCCCTGGCCGGACTCCACGATCGTGTCGACGTGGGGGCGCAGCTCCTCCTGGGTCAGCAGGCGCTGCATCAGGGCCGCGACGCCCAGCACGCCGTTCAGGGGGGTGCGGATCTCGTGGCTCATCACCGCCAGGAACTCGGACTTGGCGCGGCTGGAGGCGCGGGCGCGGGCCTCCGCCGCGGCGAGGCCGCGGGCCAGCTCGCCCATCTCCTCGGCGCGGCGCTTGTAGAGCGCGCTGCCGGCCCGCAGAACCTGCAGAATGGCCCCGACCCCGACATAGCGACCGTCGCCGTCCACGGCGATGAAGCCGCCCAGCAGGGACGCCGCCTCGCTGGAATCTATGGTGGCGAAGAAGGCCTCGGCCCCGTCGGCGGCGCGCGCGATCGTCGGCCGGTCGTTCATCAGCGCCGATACCGGGCGCTTGGCGTAAAGCTCGCGGCCGAAGGCACCGGCCATGCTCAGGGTGAAGGCGTTCCGCTCGATCAGGCCCAGCGGTCGACCCTCGTCGTCGACCACGGCGATGACGAGGGTGTTGGGCTCGGCCAGGAAGCGCTCATACACCTCGGCACCCCGGGTGTTGGGGGACACCGGCACTGCCGCCTCGATGTAATCGCCGATCCGCGCCATACGCCCTCCCGACCCGGAGACGCGGGCCACGGGGCGAGGCTTAGCCACGGGCGCTTAACGACCGGTTGGCCGAATGTGAAACTTTTCGAATGAAAACAGCAAAGTAAATCCGCATCCGGAGCATCTGTCACGGCGCGCGGCATTGCGGGAGCTCGCCGGCTTGTCGGGAACCGAACACGGGACTAGGCCTTCCTTGGCCTTGACTCCGGAGCCCGCCCTGACCCCCGATCCCTACATCCTGTTCCTGCTGGGTCTCGGCCTCGTGATCATGCTGGTCAGCTGGGCGCCGGTGGGGCTGAAGCGGCTGCCCCTGACGCTGGCGATCGTCTGCGTGGCGATCGGGCTGGCTGTCTTCTCCACGGGCCTGCTGGCCTTCGATCCCGATCCGCGGACGTGGGACACGGCGACGGAGAAGCTGACCGAGCTGGTGGTGATCATCAGCCTGATGGGGGCCGGGCTGAAGCTGGACCGCAAGATCGGCTGGAAGAGTTGGTCGACCACCTGGCGGCTGCTGGCCGTCGCCATGCCGCTGACCATCCTGGCAGTGGCCGTGCTGGGCGTCTGGGGGCTGGGGTTCGCCCTGCCGATGGCGATGCTGCTGGGTGCCGCCATGGCGCCGACGGATCCGGTGCTGGCCGCTGACGTGCAGGTCGGGCCGCCGCGATCCGGCGAGGAGGACGAGGTGCGGTTCGGCCTGACCTCCGAGGCGGGACTGAACGACGCCCTGGCCTTTCCCTTCGTGCATCTGGCCATCCTGGCGTCGCTGGGCGGGCTGGCCTCGCAGCAGGCGCTGATCGACTGGGGCCTGGTCAAGGTAGGCTGGAAGATCGTGGCCGGTCTGGGCGTCGGCTGGCTGGTCGGCGCGGCGTTCGGCTGGCTGTTGTTCCGGGGCTCGGAGCGGGAGCTGTCGAAACTGGGCGACGGCCTGATCGCCCTGGCGGCCACCTTCGTCGCCTATGCGGCGACGGAGCTGGCGCACGGATACGGCTTTCTGGCGGTGTTCGTGGCGGCAGTGACGATCCGCAACTGGGAGCGGGATCACGATTTCCACGAGGAGATGCACGACCTGTCGGACCAGATCGAGCGGCTTCTGATCATGTTGCTGCTGGTGCTGTTCGGGGGCGCGCTGGCGAACGGGCTGATGGCCAGTCTGACCTGGGTGGACGCGGCCGTCGGGCTGGCGATCCTGCTGGTCGTGCGGCCTGTCGCGGGGCTGTTGTCGCTGGTCGGCGCGCCCCAGCCGTTCCGGGAGAAGGTGCTGCTGGCCTTCCTCGGCATCCGGGGCGTGGGATCGGTCTACTACGTCGCCTATGGCATCAACCACGGGGAGTTCGGCGACAGCGAGCGGCTGTGGGCCGTGGTCGGGTTCGTGGTCCTGGCCTCCATCATCATCCACGGCGTCACCGCGACGCCCCTGCTGGAGCGGCTGGCGAAGTGGCGGACGGCGAAGCCCGGCTGACTTTTCCGATGCGACAGGGCCTGCTACCCCTCGCCGCCTGATTTTCGAGGAGAAGACCCATGGCGTCCGAGTCCAGCTGGAACATGCCGACCGGCGAACTGATGAAGGGCAAGAAGGGCCTGATCATGGGGGTGGCGAACACCAACTCCATCGCCTGGGGCATCGCCCAGCAGCTGGCCGCCCAGGGTGCCGAGCTGGCCTTCACCTATCTGGGCGAGGGGCTGGAGCGCCGGGTGCGCCCGCTGGCCGAGAGCGTGGACGCGAAGCTGATCCTGCCGGCCGACGTCACCGACGACGCGAGCATGGACGCCCTGTTCGCCGAGCTGGAAAAGACCTTCGGCACGCTGGACTTCGTGGTCCACTCCGTCGCCTTCGCCAACAAGAACGAGCTGCAGGGCAGCTTCGTCGACAACACCACCCGCGACAGCTTCCTGCTGGCCATGAACATCTCGGTGTTCAGCTTCGTCGACGTGTCGAAGCGCGCGGCCAAGCTGATGCCCAACGGCGGGTCGATCGTGACCATGACCTATCTGGGGTCGGAGCGGGCCATCCCGAATTACAACACCATGGGCGTGGCCAAGGCCGGGCTGGAAGCCGCCACCCGCTACGTCGCGCGCGACCTGGGGCCGAAGGGCATCCGGGTGAACGCCATCAGCGCCGGCGCCATGCGCACCCTGTCGCTGGCGGGCATCTCGGGTGGCCGCGGCATGCTGTCCAAGGGCCGCGAGATGAGCGCCATGAAGGAGGACACCAGCATGGAAGGCGTCGCCGGCTGCGCCCTGTGGCTGTGCTCGGACCTCGGCTTCTCGACGACGGGCGAGGTCATCCACGTCGACGCCGGCTTCCACATGATGGGCATGGCGGCGGACGAAGAGGGGTGAGGGACTAGGGATCAGGGATGAGAAAAAGGGCCGGAGCGGCGTCGCTCCGGCCCTTCGTCATTTCAGGCTTGGCAGGGATCAAGCCAGCGACGGATCCGCCTGCTTGCAGGCCTCGATCAGGCCCTGCACCGACGCCACGGACTTGGCGAGCATCTCTTTCTCCGCGTCGTCCGTCGTGAACTCCACGATCTTCTCGACGCCGCCGGCGCCGATCAGGGCGGGCAGGCCGACGTAGAGGTCGTTCAGGCCGTATTCGCCCGCGGCCCAGACGGCGCAGGGCAGGACGCGCTTCTGGTCCAGAAGATAGGAGCGGGCCATGGCCACGGCGCTTTCGGCCGGGGCGTAGAAGGCCGAGCCGGTCTTCAGCAGGGCCACGATCTCGCCGCCGCCCTTGCGGGTGCGCTCGACGATCGCGTCCAGATCGGCCTGGGTCATGAAGCCGGCCTTGACCGCGTCGGGCAGGCTGAGGCCGCCGACGGTGGAGTGGCGCACCATCGGCACCATGTCGTCGCCGTGGCCGCCCAGGGTCCAGGCGTGGACGTCCTGGATCGACACGCCGGTCTTCTCGGCCAGGAAGGCGGCGAAGCGGGCGGAGTCCAGCACGCCGGCCATGCCGACGACCTTCTCCTTCGGCAGGCCCGAGAATTTCTGCAGGGCCCAGACCATGGCGTCGAGCGGGTTGGTGATGCAGATGACGAAGGCGTTCGGGGCGTGTTTGGCGATGCCCTCGCCCACGGCCTTCATGACCTTCAGGTTGATGCCGATCAGGTCGTCGCGGCTCATGCCCGGCTTGCGCGGCACGCCGGCGGTGACGATGCAGACGTCGGCCCCCGCGATGTCGGCATAGTCATTGGCACCCTTCAGGCTGACGTCCTGGCCGAACACGGCCGAGCCCTGGAAGATGTCCAGCGCCTTGCCCTGCGGCGTGCCCTCGGCGATGTCGAACAGGATCACGTCGCCCAGCGCCTCGCGCGCGCAGATGTGGGCCAGGGTACCGCCGATCATGCCGGCGCCGATGAGGGCGATCTTGGCGCGTGCCATTGGGGGAAGTCTCCGAAGGTTCGATGGGGAGGATGGGCGCGGGTCTAGACCCCGTGCGGCGTGGCTGCAACCATGCCGTCCCCTTCGATGGAGGACACCCTCGATGCACGGCTGGTGGCGGCGTCATGGCGCCCTTGCTTCCTATGTCGGGATGCTGGCGGTCACTGCCGTGATGGTGCTTTTCATGGTCGAGAGCTGGCCGGCGCGAATCTTCACCTGGCTGGTGCTGAACCTGCCCGTCGCTCTCTGGATGAGCCGGAAGGGTTGGTGATGCCGGAGACGGAGATCTTCCCTGACGCCGACGTGCCGGCCGGCCTCGTCCGGGTCGCCGACGCCCGCGCGGTGCGGGCGGAAGTGGAGGCGTGGCGCGCGCGGCTGCTGCGGCCGCCGGGGCTGTGGGACAAGGCGACCCGGGGCACGCAGGACCGCATCAACCGGGTGATCCCCGAGCGGGTGCATGCGGCCGTCACGGCCGGGGTCGAGGCCATGACCAAGGGCATCCTGACCGGTGCCGACGTGATGGCCCGGCCGGCCACGCGCGGCTCGCTGGCGGCGGCCGAGGCGCGATCGCGCGCGATCCTGAAGGCGCACCGCAACGCCGCCAGCGTCGAGGGCGGGGTGGCCGGGGCCGGCGGCTTCCTGCTGGCCGCGGCGGACTTTCCCGCCCTGATGGCCATCAAGGTGCGGATGCTGGCCGAGATCGTCGCCGCCCACGGCTGGGGCGGCGGCTCGGCGCGCGAGCGGCTGTTCCTGCTGCACGTCTTCCACCTGGCCTTCGCCAGCGCGCGGCGACGGCCCGAGGCGCTGCGGGCTCTGGACGACTGGATCGCAGGGGTGAACCAGCCGGATCTGGTGGCCAACTACGACTGGCGCACCTTCCAGATCGAGTACCGCGACCACATCGACCTGGCCAAGCTGGCGCAGATGCTGCCGGTGGTGGGGGCGCCGGTGGGGGCGGTGGTCAACTGGCGGCTGACCGAGCGTCTGGGGGAGACGGCGATCATGGCCTGCCGGATGCGGTGGCTGGCCGAGGGGGAGGCACCTTAGCCTTCGTCCCGCTCGTCCACCTCGGCGGGACGGATGGCGCGCAGCCAGCGGTCGGTCAGGCGGACCTCGGGCACGGCCTCGCGGGTGAAGGGCAGGTACCAGGTGGGGCCGCCCTCGGCGGGCGCGATCTCCAGCATGTCGCCGGCGCCGAAATTGGGGACCGACTTCACCGTGCCGATCACGGCGTCGTCGGCGTCGCGGGCGGTCAGGCCGATCAGGTCGGTCAGGTAGAACTCGTCCTCGTCCTCCGGGGCCGGCAGGCGGTCGCGGGGAACGAACAGTTTCAGCCCACGCAGGGCGTCGGCCTGTTCCTTCGTCGCGATCTCCCTGGCCCGGCCGACGATCGCCGTCTTCTCCGGCCGGCCGGAGGTCAGGGTCAGGCCGACGGTGCCGTCGGCACGCAGCAGGGGGCCGTAGGTCAGCAGGGCCATGGGATCGGCGGTCCAGGCGGTGACGCGCACCTCGCCCTTCACGCCGAAACCGCCGGCGACCTGGGCGACGAGGATGAGGTTCTGATCAGTCATGCGGAGCGCCGGATAGCAGAAAGGGCGACGTCGAACGACGCCGCCCTCCCAGATTGCCTGAAGGCGAAGGGCGATCAGCCCTCGGCCTTCTCCTCGGTGGCCTCTTCGGCGGCCGGGGCTTCTTCCGCAGCCGGGGCTTCTTCAGCGGCGGCTTCGGCCGGAGCCTCTTCCGTCGTCGCTTCGGCTTCGGCGGCCGGGGCTTCCTCGGTCACTTCCGGCTCGGGGGCCGGCGGCGCGTTCCGGGCCGCTTCGGCGGCGGCGGCGGCTTCTTCCTTGGCGCGGGCGGCGGCCTCGGCGGCCTCGACCTTGGCGGCGGCTTCGGCTTCCAGACGGTCGGCTTCGCGCTGGGCGCGCTCGGCGGCGCGTTCCTGGGCCTTCTTGCCCGGCTCGGCCTTCTTCAGGTTCTGGCCCTGGGTCCACTTGACCTTGTCGGCCAGGGTCTCGTCCTGCGACAGGAAGCGGGCGACGCGGTCGGTCGGCTGGGCACCCTTGCCCAGCCATTCGGCGATGCGGTCGGCCTTCAGGTTGACGCGCTTCTGCTCGCCGTCGCGCGGCAGCATCGGATTGTAGGTGCCGACGCGCTCGATGAACTTGCCGTCGCGCGGCGAGTGGGAGTCGGCGACGACGATGTAGTAGTAGGGGCGCTTCTTGGCGCCGCCGCGGGCCAGACGGATCTTCAGCATTTTCGGTCTCTTTCTTCGGAAGTCAGGTCTTTTTGGTGGGTAGGCCGGGCAGGCCGGGGAGGCCGCCCGGAAGGGCTCCGCCACCCAGTCCGGCGAGCCGGTCCTGGATGGCCTTGAGTTCGTCGGCCGAGGGTTCGGCCATCTTGCCGCCGCCCATCGCCTTGAGGCGCGCCAAGTCGGGGCCGCCCATGCCGCCGGGGCCGCCGCCGAGGCCGCCCAGCATGGCGGCCATCTGCTGCATCTTCTTGGGTCCGCCGCGCGACAGGGACTTCACCATGTCCGCCATCTGGCGGTGCTGCTTCAGCAGGCGGTTGACGTCCTGCACCTCGACGCCGGCGCCCGCGGCGATGCGCTTCTTGCGACTGGCGTTCAACAGGTCGGGCTTCTTGCGCTCGGCCTTGGTCATCGACGAGATGATGGCTTCCTGACGGGCGATCATGCGGTCGTCGACGCCGCTGTCGGCCATCTGGGCCTTCATCTTGGCCACGCCGGGCAGCATGCCCATGATGCCCTGAAGCCCGCCCATGCGCTTCATCTGCTGAAGCTGGCCGGCCAGGTCGTTCAGGTCGAACTGACCCTTGGCCAGCTTGCGGGCCATGGCCTCGGCCTTGGACTGGTCCAGCTCCTGGCTGGCCTTCTCGACCAGGGCCACGATGTCGCCCTGACCGAGGATGCGGCCGGCGACGCGGCGGGCGTCGAACACGTCCAGCGCGTCGACCTTCTCGCCGGCGCCCAGATACTTGATCGGCAGGCCGGTGACGGCGCGCATCGACAGCATGGCCCCGCCCCGGCCGTCGCCGTCGGCGCGGGTCAGGACCAGGCCGGTCAGCGGCAGGCGCTCGTGGAAGGCCCGGGCGGTGCGGACGGCGTCCTGACCGGTCAGGCTGTCGGCGACCAGCAGGGTCTCGACGGGATTGGCCACGGCGGCGACCTCGGCCACCTCGGCCATCAGGGCCTCGTCCAGGGTGATGCGGCCGGCGGTGTCGAGGATCAGGACGTCGAAGCCCTGCAGCTTTGCCGACGACAGGGCCCGACGGGCGATCTGGACCGCGCTCTCGCCCGCGACGATCGGCAGGGTCGCGACCTCGATCTGCTTGCCGAGCGTGGCCAGCTGTTCCATCGCCGCCGGACGCCGCGTGTCCAGCGAGGCCATCATGACCTTCTTGCGATCGAACTTCGTCAGCCGCAGCGCCAGCTTTGCCGAGGTCGTCGTCTTGCCCGAGCCCTGCAGGCCGGCCATCAGGATGACGGCGGGCGGGGCGGCGTTCAGATTGATGCCGACCGGCTCCTCGCCGCCCAGCATCTCGATCAGGCCGTCGTAGACGATCTTGACCACCTGGTCGGCGGGCTTGACCGAGCGGATGACCTCCTCGCCGGTGGCGCGCTCGGTGGCGAAGGCGATGAAGTCCTTGACGACGGGCAGGGCGACGTCGGCCTCGAGCAGGGCCACGCGCACTTCGCGCATCGCCTCGGCCACGTCCTTTTCGGACAGGGCGCCGCGACCGGTGATCCGGTCGAAAACCCCTGTCAGCCGCTCGTTCAGAGCCTCGAACATTCACGCACCTTGCACGCGCAAAACGACCTCAGCCCCAGTGGACGTATGACGTCGACTGGGGTCCTCCCCATCCTCGTCCCGACTGTGAGCGGGGGTCGTGATGGGGGAGGCGCGAGGAAAATTGCGCCGGAAGCGGCGGCTTATGGCGGAAAACCGGGGCGGAGACAAGGCGGGCGGCCGGTGCCGCCTGATCGCTGTTCAGCTTTCGTCGAATTCACGCGGCGTCACCATTCCGCCTTCGGTTTCGCAACATGCCGCAACGAAGCGTCGCCATTAGGACGGGGTCGCCGGCAAGAGCGACGATTCCTCCTCAGGAGCCCCCGATGAAGACGCTGATCCTGGCCGCCGCCGCGGCCCTTTCGCTGGCCGCCCCGGCCGTGGCCGCCGACCCGCTGCGCATCTCGCTGGCCGACCTCGATCTGGGCACCGTCCAGGGCGCGGCCGAGCTGGACGCCCGCATCGACGCCGCCGCCGACGCCCTGTGCCACGACGCCCGTCGCCCGGGCAGCCGCCTGTCGGACCGCGCGTACTGCGAGGCCGGCGTGCGCGCCGAGGTGATGGCCGCCCTGCCGCGCCGCGCGCACGCCGACTATGTGCGGGCGACGGACCTGCTGACGGTGCGCGTGCCCACCGACGCGCGGTGATCCCGTCGCCGGACGCGAAAAGGCCCCGACGGGAAACCGCCGGGGCCTTTCCTTTTGGCGCTACCGCTCGGCCCGCGAGGCCTCGCTGCTTGAGCGCGGTTCAGCGTGGCACCCTCAAGCAGCGAGCGACCGCGTCCCGAGCGGCAGGGCGGCTCAGCTCGTCGGGAAGCCGCGGACCTTGAGCAGGGCCGAGACGTCCGGGTCGCGGCCGCGGAAGCGGCGGTAGGCCTCGGCGCGGTCGGTGGTGTTGCCCTCCGCCAGGATGATCTCCTTGTAGCGACGGCCGATCTCCGGATTGAAGACGTCGCCCGACTCCTCGAAATAGGCCCAGGTGTCGGCGTCCATGACCTCGGACCAAAGATAGCTGTAGTAGCCGGCCGAGTAGGCGTCGGACGTGAACAGGTGATTGAACTGCGGCAGGCGGTGCCGCATCACGATCTCCTTCGGCATGCCGTAGCGCGCCAGGCTCTCGCGTTCGAAGGCGTCGATGTCGGCCGGCGGATCGGCACGGGTGTGCAGGTCCATGTCGACCAGGGCCGACGACAGATAGCTGACCGTCGCATAGCCCTGGTTGAAGGTCGCGGCGGCCTCGATCTTGTCGACCAGGGACTGCGGCATCGGCTGGCCGGTCTCCACGTGCTTCATGTAGCCATCGAGGATCGGGCGGCTCAGCACCCAGTGCTCGTGCACCTGCGACGGATATTCGACGTAGTCGCGCGGCGTGCCGGCCAGCGAGGGGTAGGTCACCTGCGACGACAGGCTGTGCAGGGCGTGGCCGAACTCGTGGAACAGGGTCTCGGCGTCGTCCAGCGAGATCAGCAGCGGCGCGCCGCCCTCGGCCTTGTTGAAGTTGTTGTTGTTGGACGACAGCACGTTCTTGACGCCGTCATAGGTCGAGTAGCTGCGGTAGGTCGTGGCCCAGGCGCCCGAGCGCTTGCCCGTGCGGTTGAAGTCGTCGGAGTAGAACAGGCCGACGTGGCTGCCGTCGGACTTGTTCTTCACCTCGAACACCTCGACGTCCGGGTGGAAGACCGGGACCGTGCCGGGCGCCAGCTTGACGAAGTCGAAGCCGTACAGCCGGCCCGCCATGTAGAAGGCGCCCTGCTTGACGGCGTTCAGCTCGAAGTAGGGTTTGATCTCGTTCTGATCGAGGTCGTACTTCGCCTTACGGACCTTCTCGGCGTAGTAGAGATAGTCCCACGGCTCGATGTCGTGGCCGGCGATGGCGCGCATGTCGGCCACCTCCTCGGCCACCCGGGCCACGGCCGGGCGCCAGACGCGCATCATCAGATCCATGGCCGCCGCGGGCGTTTTGGCCATGGTGTCCTGCATGCGCCACTCGGCGTGGTTCGCGTAGCCGAGCAGCTTGGCCCGCTGGGCCCGCAGGCGGACGATCTCGGCGATCGTCGCATTGGTGTCGTTGGCGTCGCCGTTGTCGCCGCGGTTGACGAACTTGCGCCACACCGTCTCGCGCATGGCGCGGTCGTCGGCCAGCGTCAGGAAGGGATCGACGCTGGAGCGGGTGTTGACGATGGCCCAGCCCTCGAGGTTCCGGGCGCGGGCGGCCGCGGCGGCGCCCGCCTTGTCGGATGCGGGCAGGCCCGCGACTCCCGACTCGTTCGGGATGTGCGTCCAGGCGTTCTCGTCGGCGACCACCTTCTGGCTGAAGCTGGTGAAGGCTTGCGAAAGGGCGGTGTTGATGCGGCCCAGCTCGGCCTTGCCGGCGGCGTCCAGCGCCGCGCCGTTGCGGATGAAGGCGTCGCGGCTGCGTTCGGCGATGCGCTTCTGTTCGGCCGTCAGCCCCATGGCGTCGGCATTGTCCGCGACGGTCTTGATGCGCTGGAACAGCTTCTCGTTGAAGGTGATCTCGTTGCCGGCCTGGGTCAGCAGAGGCGCGACCTCGCGCTGCACCGCCTGGTAGTCCGGAGAGCCGATGTTCCCGGTCATCACGCCGAACAGCGACAGGGCCCGGCCCAGCGGCTCGCCCGCCATCTGGTTGGTCACCAGGGTGTTTGCGAAGGTCGGCGGAGCCGGATTGTCGGCGATGGCGGCGTATTCGGCGCGCTGCAGCTCGATCCCTTCGAGGATGGCGGCCTTGAGCTTGTCGGCCGTCACCTTGTCCCACGGGGGCACGCCCTCGAACGGACCCGTCCACTCCTGAAGCAGTTCGGCGCGCGGCGTCTGCACCGGCAGGACGGCGCGGGCCTCGGCGGCTTCGGCCTGCAGGGTGGCGACGGGCGTTCCGCCCATGCCGCCGGCACCGGCCGCGGCGCAGCCCGTCAGGGCCAGCAGGCTGCCCCCGGCGATCAGGAAGTGGCGTCTTTTCATGACGAAGGGTCTCCGTGACTTTTTCGGTGGCGGACCTTGGACCCGCCCGGTCTGACTGTCACCTGAACGGGCCGTAATGTTCGACGGTGGCGCATGCGGCGCTTCGCCGCTAAACGGCGCGCCATGGCCATGGGCGTTTTCGATTCCGGCGTGGGCGGGCTGACCGTCCACCGCGAGCTGACGCGGCGGTTCCCGACCGCCGACTTCGTCTATCTGGCCGACCAGGCCCGCGCCCCGTACGGCGGCCGCGGCGGGGAAGAGATCGTCGACCTCACGCGCGCTGGCTGCGAGCGCCTGGTGGAGGCCGGGGCCAGCCTGCTGGTCCTGGCCTGCAACACGGCCTCGGCCATCGCCCTGCGTCGCCTACAGCAGACCTGGATTCCGGAGGTGCGGGCGCGGACGGGACGGCCGATCAACGTGCTCGGCATCATCGTGCCGACCATCGAGGCGGCGACCGGCCTGCCCTGGGCCTATGAGGCCGAGCGCATCCGCGAGGAGGGCGAGAAGCGCGAGGCGATCGAGATCACCGGTGTATTCTGCACCGCCGCCACCGCCCTGAGCCGCGTCTATGAGATCGAGATCGACAAGCGGCGCGACGACCTGGCGGTCTTTTCCGAGCCCTGCCCGGGGCTGGCCGGCCTGATCGAGCTGGGCGCGCCGGATGAGGAGTTGGAGGTGGTAGTGCGCGACCACGTCGACGCCCTGCGCCGTCGCGTCGGCCGGCATCCGGACAAGGCCATCCTGGGCTGCACCCACTACGAGATCGTGGCCGACGTCTTCGCCCGCGCCCTGCCGGACGGCACGCCCCTGATCCACCAGCCCTCGGCCGTGGCCGACGCGCTGGACCGCTATGTGGCCCGGCATCCGGAGTACGACCTGGGCACGGGATCGGGTCGCGTCTTCCTGACGACGGGTCAGCCGGGGCCGCAAAGCGAGCGGGTGTCGCGCTTCTGGGGCGCGCCGCTGACGTTCGAGCCGGCTTGACCGGCCGCCAGCGCGGGCGCTGGATGGCGTCAGGAGGACTTTCCATGCGCACACTGTTGGTCGTCGTCACGGCCCTGTTCGCGGCACTCGCCAGTCCGGCCGCCGCCGAGATCGTATCGCGGAGCGAGAACGCCTTCACCCTGAAGTTCACGGGGCGGACGACGCTCGGACCCACCCGCGTCCCGGAGGCTCTGTCGCAACTGCCGTTGTGGTGGGATCCGGCGCACAGCTATTCGGGCGACGCGAACAACCTGAGCCTCGACCTCAGCCCCGGCGGTTGCTGGTGCGAGAAGCTGGAGGACGGGACCGACTTCGATCACGGCCGGACCCTGTCGGTCGTCCTGGGAGAGATGCGGTTTCACGCGCCGTTCGGCCCGCTGCGGTCCATGGCGACCAAGGCCGATCTGGTCGTTACGTACGCGCTGGTGGACGGCGTTGTCACGCCGACCTGGACCTTCGTCGTCGAGGGGCCCGGCGTGGGGGCGATGGCGGACCCCGTCGACGCGGTCATGGGCGGCGGCTTTGCCCGCTGGATCGCCCATATGGACGGGCTGGCCGCCGCCGGGGGCTGATCTCAGGCCTCAGCCAGAGCGGCCTCTGACGCCATGATCCGGCCGGCGGCGTGGACGACGGCACCGATGCGCAGGGCGGCCTGGACCTGGGGCGCGGTGACGCCGTGCTTGCGCAGCTCGGCCTCGTGCGCGTCGAGGCAGGCACCGCAGCCGTTGATGGCCGAAACCGCGGTGCACCACAGCTCGAAGTCGACCTTCACCACGCCAGGATTGGCGATGACGTTCATGCGCAGGCGGGCGGGAATCGTCCGGTACTCGCCGTTCTGCATGAGGTGCAGCGACCGGTAGTAGATGTTGTTCATCCCCATGACGGCGGCGGCGGATTTGGCCGCGGTCATCGCTTCGGGCGTCAGCACCGTCGCCGCCTGGGCCTCGATCAGCTTCACCAGCGGCGCGACGCCCAGCGCATGCGCCGAGGCCAGAAAGCAGCCCCACTTCTGCTGATCGTTCAGCGTCGTCTCGTTGGCGAGCGACGACAGGTTCAGGGAGATGTCCTTGGCATAGGCCGGGATCAGATCGCGCAGGGCGTCCAGCGACATGGGTGTTTCCTTCGGAAGCGGCTACCGCTCGCGCCGCGGGCGCTCGCTGCTTGAGCCGCAGGATCAGCGTTTCGCGCTCGGGCAGCGAGACGCTGCGCGTCGAGCGGTAGCGCACGAAAGGTGGAGCGAGCGAGGAAAGGCGGCGACGATCGCCGCCGCCCTCCCCAATCGCGGTCGCCGCCTTTACGCGGCGAGCGTCTCGCCGCCGACGGGGCGGTTGCAGGCGCACAGTTCGTCGGTCTGCAGGGCGTCGACCACGCGCAGGGTGTCGGCCGGGGCGCGGCCCACGTTCAGGTTGGTGACGTAGACGTGCTGCACGACGTTGTGCGGATCGACCACGAAGGTGGCGCGCAGGGCGACGCCCTCGGCCTCGTCCAGCACGCCCAGGGCGCGGGCGAAGACGCCGCCGTTGTCGGCGAACTGCCAGATCGGCAGCTTGTTCAGGTCGGCGTGGTCGCGGCGCCAGGCCAGCTTGACGAATTCGTTGTCGGTCGAACCGCCCAGCACGACGGTGTCGCGGTCGTCGAAGTCACGCGCCAGCGAGGCGAACTCGGCGATCTCGGTCGGGCACACGAAGGTGAAGTCCTTCGGATAGAAGAAGATGACCTTCCACTTGCCCTCGAAGCTGTCCTTGGTGACCGTTTCGAACGCCGAGACGCCGTTCTCTTCGTGGCTGTTGAAGCCGGGCTTCACGCCAATGATCTTGAAATCAGGCAGGGTCTGGCCGACGCCGAGCATGGGAAACTCCGATTTTGATGGATGCGGTTCGGCGGGGGGAGCCGCCGTCGGCGCGGTAGATGGATTGCTGCGACTGCGAAGTCAAATGGATCGTTTCGCAAGTGCGAAGAACTTGTGCTTATTCCGTCTCCATAAGCTGAACTGTCATCCAGCATGAAATCTATCGATTTGCCTTTGACTGTGCGGGGCCTACGGTGGCGGCTTCCCAGGAAAGAAGAGGCCAGTCATGGACGGAAACGACCGCAGCCCGCTGAGCGACCCCAGCAAGAAGCCCGCCGCCCTGCGAAGCCTGCTGGGCCGCACCAACCGCGACTGGTGGCCCAATCATCTGTCGACCGAAATCCTGCACCAGCAGGGCAAGTCGGGCGATCCGATGGGCGACGACTTCGACTATGCCGAGGCGTTCCAGAAGCTGGACTATGCGGCGGTCAAGCGCGACCTGCACGCCCTGATGACCGACAGCCAGCCGTGGTGGCCGGCGGACTATGGTCACTATGGCCCGTTCTTCATCCGCATGGCCTGGCACTCCGCAGGCACCTATCGCACCGGTGACGGCCGCGGCGGCGCGGGCGCGGGCCAGCAGCGGTTCGCGCCGCTGAACTCGTGGCCGGACAACGGCAACCTGGACAAGGCCCGCCGCCTGCTGTGGCCGATCAAGCAGAAGTACGGCGCCAACCTGTCGTGGGCCGACCTGATGATCCTGGCCGGCAATGTGGCGATCGAATCGATGGGCGGGCCTGTGTTCGGCTTCGGCGGCGGCCGCGCGGACGTGTGGGAGCCGGAGAAGGACGTCTACTGGGGCACCGAGGAGCAGTGGGTCGGCGACGAGGGCAATGAGACCCGCATCCAGCCAGACAAGGAAATGGCGCTGGAGGAACCGCTGGCGGCGATCCAGATGGGCCTGATCTACGTCAACCCGGAGGGGCCGGGCGGTCACCCCGACGCCCTGCAGTCCGCGCGCGACATCCGCGAGACCTTTGCCCGGATGGGCATGAACGATGAGGAGACGGTCGCCCTGACCGCCGGCGGCCACACCTTCGGCAAGGCGCACGGTGCCGGCGACGCCAAGAAGGTGGGCGTGTCCCCGGAAGGTGCCGACATCGCCCAGCAGGGACTGGGCTGGGTCTCCGGCCACGAGAGCGGCATGGGCGACCACACCATCACCTCGGGCATCGAGGGTGCCTGGACGCCGACGCCGATCACCTGGGACATGACCTATTTCGACATGCTGCTGGACCACGAGTACGAGCTGACGCGCAGCCCGGCCGGCGCCAAGCAGTGGCACCCCGTCGGAGACCCGGCCGACACCCTGGCCCCCGCCGCGCACACGCCCGGCAAGCGGGTGCCGACCATGATGACCACCGCCGACATGGCGATGAAGGTCGATCCGAAATACCGCGCGGTCATGGAGAAGTTCCGGGCGGATCCCGCCTACTTCGGCGACGCCTTTGCCCGCGCCTGGTTCAAGCTGTGCCACCGCGACATGGGGCCCAAGGCCCGCTATCACGGGCCGGAAGTGCCGGCCGAGGACCTGATCTGGCAGGATCCGATCCCGGCGCACACCGGACCGAAGCTGACCGACGCCGACGTGGCTTCGCTGAAGGCCGCCATTGCCTCTTCCGGCCTGTCGGTCGCAGAACTGGTCCGCACGGCCTGGGCCTCGGCCGCGACCTGGCGCGGGTCGGACCACCGGGGCGGCGCCAACGGGGCGCGCATCCGTCTGGCCCCGCAGAAGGACTGGGACGTCAACGAGCCGGCCAAGCTGTCGAAGGTGCTGTCGGTCTATGAGGGCATCAAGGCGTCATCGGGCCTGAACGTGTCGATCGCCGACCTGATCGTGCTGGGCGGCGGCGTGGGCGTGGAACAGGCGGCGAAGGCGGCGGGCCACGAGGTGACCGTGCCCTTCGCGCCGGGCCGCACCGACGCGACGCAGGCGCAGACCGACGTCGACGGCTTCAAGGTTCTGGAGCCCCGCGCCGACGGCTTCCGCAACTATCTGCAGGTGCGGTTCAACGTGCCGACGGAAGAGCTGCTGATCGACCGGGCGCAGCTGCTGGGCCTGACCGCCCCGCAAATGACCGTTCTGGTCGGCGGTCTGCGCGTGCTGGGCGTCAACCACGGCGACAGCGCCAACGGCGTGCTGACCAATCGCAAGGGCAAGCTGACCAACGACTTCTTCGTCAATCTGCTGGACATGCGCACGGCCTGGAAACAGGTCGACGACTCGGGCGACGAGACCTTCGTCGGCTCGGACCGGACCACGGGCGAGAAGCTGTGGACGGCGACGCGGACCGACCTGGTGTTCGGCGCCAACTCGCAGCTGCGCGCGCTGGCGGAGGTCTACGCCTCGGCTGACGCGGGCGGGAAGTTCGTGCGCGACTTCGTCTCGGCCTGGGTCAAGGTCATGGAGAATGACCGGTACGACCTGCCGCGCGCCCGCAAGAAAGCCCACGCGGTGGGCCAGGACTGAGTCTGATCATATCGGCGTGGCGTCGGGCATAGGATCGATCTATGTCCGGCGCCATGCTTCCCACCCTTAGACAGCTTCAGTACCTCAAGCTGCTGGCCGAGCACGGCTCGTTCAGCCGCGCGGCCGAGGCCGCTCACGTCAGCCAACCAGCCCTGTCCAGCGGGGTGCAGGAGCTGGAGCGCATCCTGGGCGCGCCGGTGGTCGAACGCACGCGAGGCGCGATCACCCTGACGGCCGTCGGTGCCGAGGCGGTGCGTCGGGCCGAAGACGTGCTGGCCCGCACCGAGGATCTGGTCGAGGCCGCGAAGAACGCCGGCAAGCCGCTGTCGGGCCGGTTCCGGCTGGGCGTCATCCCGACGATCGCCCCCTTCCTGCTGCCCGCGCGCCTGCCGGGACTGAAGACCTCGCACCCCCAGTTGAAGCTGTTCATCCGTGAGGACCTGACGCCGCGGCTGGTCGGCGAGCTGAAGGCCGGCCGGCTGGACGCCGCGGTGATCGCCCTGCCGTACGCCGCCGCCGGGCTGGATCACGCCCGGATCGGCGACGACGCGATCCTGGCGGTCGCCCCGGCGGGCCATCGGCTGGCGGGGGAGGGGCCGGTCAGGTCGGGTGCGCTGAAGTCCGAGGAGCTGATCCTGCTGGAGGACGGCCACTGTCTGCGGGATCAGGCGCTGGCGGCCCTGTCGCTGGAAGCGCCCAAGGGCGAGGACGTGTTCGCGGCGACCAGTCTGCATACCCTGGTGCAGATGATTTCGTCCGGCCTCGGGGTCAGCTTTCTGCCCGAGATGGCGATCAAGGCGGGCCTGGCCGACACGCCGGGCGTCGTGGTGCGGTCGCTGGCGGGCGGGGCCGGAGGTGGGCCGAGCCGCGAGATCGTCGTGGCCTGGCGCAAGGGCTCCAGCCGGGCCGCCGAGGCCCGCTTGCTGGCCGAGGAGCTGCGGCTGGACTGACCTTACGGCGAAGTCATCTGGATTGCCGAAATGTCACTAGGCTGTGGCCGATCGGCACGGCAATCGTGGGGAAACCCCGTTCTCCGGATGCCGTCATGAAGACCCTCGCCACTCCCGCCCTGATCGCCGCCGCCCTGCTGGGCACTGCTGCCTGCGCCCCCGTGGTGCAGGGCGGCCCCCCGATGGACCTGCCGCCCGGCCTGGCGGAGACCGCGCAGATCGGCACGGTCTACATGTCCAGCGACTGGCTGCAGGTCGAGGACGACTTCTCCGGGACCTTCGTCGAGGAGGTGGATGAAGAGATGCAGATGTGCGCCTACGGCACCTATCCGCTGGATCTGCGGCTGCACGTCGAGGACGTGCGTCGGGCCGGTCGGGTCGAGGTGGCGCTGAACGGCGACGGCGTCCACACCATCCGCGCCGTGGCCGAACTGGTCGATCCGCGCCGGGACAACCTGATCGTCGGCCGCTATCCGCTGGTGGTCGAAGTGCCCGCCGGAGGGCGCGTGGCCGGCGTGTTCGGCGACCGCCAGATGATCGCGTCCGAAGCGTTCGGCCGCGCCCTGTGCGACGCGGCCTTCGCCCGCAACCCCCGCCGTCCGGGCCCGCACAACGCGACGTCGGACTGACGGCCGGCGGCCGGCAATATGCTGGCGTGGCCATCAGGCCCCTGCTAGACCGGCCGCACCATGACCGTCCGCGTGATCCGTGTGATTTCGATTAGCCGCCCGGCGTAGCGCCGCAGGGGCCTTCCCCGCGCACGCCGGGATCATTTCGAACCTCACGCGAACGATCGAACGACGAGAGACCCATGGCCGACGCCGGCGACACTGCTGCTCCTTCCACGCGCGATTGGCGCGAGACCGTCTTCCTTCCGGAGACGCCCTTCCCCATGCGCGGCGGCCTGCCCCAGAAAGAGCCGGAAATCCTGGCGAGGTGGGGCGACCTGTACGGCGATCTGCGCAAGCTGCGTCAGTCGCAGGGCGCGCCGTTGTTCGTGCTGCACGACGGCCCGCCCTATGCCAACGGCGACATCCACATCGGCCACGCGCTGAACAAGACGCTGAAGGACTTCGTGGTCCGGTCGCAGTTCCTGCTGGGCAAGGACGTCGACTACGTGCCCGGCTGGGACTGCCACGGCCTGCCGATCGAGTGGAAGATCGAGGAGCGGTTCCGGTCCGAGGGCAAGCGCAAGGACGAAGTGTCCAAGGCCGCCTTCCGCGCCGCCTGCCGCGAGTACGCCTCGGGCTGGATCGACGTGCAGATGGCGCAGTTCAAGCGTCTGGGCGTGCTGGGCGACTGGGCCAACCGCTACGCCACCATGGACTTCTCGACCGAGGCGGCGATCGTCGCGGAGTTCCACAGGTTCAAGAACTCGGGCCAGCTGTATCGCGGCTCCAAGCCGGTGATGTGGTCGCCGGTGGAGCGCACGGCGCTGGCCGACGCCGAGATCGAATACCACGACCACGTCAGCCCGACGGTCTGGGTGAAGTTCCCGGTGACGGCCGCGACCGACGACCACGACGACGACCTGCTGGCCTTCCGCCACGCGACGCCGTCGGTGGTGATCTGGACCACCACGCCGTGGACCATCCCGGCCAACCGGGCGATCAGCTATGGGCCCGAGATCAGCTATGGCCTGTACGAGGTCATGGCGATGGAGGCGGGGCTGGAGTTCGAGCCCTGGGCCAAGGCGGGCGATCGGCTGATCCTGGCCGACAAGCTGGCCGAGGACGTGTTCAAGGCGGCGAAGATCGCGACCTGGACGCGGATCGACGCGATCAATCCCTCGGGTCTGGAATGCGCCCATCCGCTGGCGGCGCTGCACCCCGGCTACGGCTTCTCCGTGCCGCTGCTGGCCGGCGACCACGTCACGGACGACGCGGGCACGGGCTTCGTGCACACCGCGCCCGGCCACGGTGCCGACGACTATGAGGTGTGGAAGGCGCACGGCCACCACGAGGTGCCTGACACGGTCGACCCGGACGGCGCCTACTATCCGTCGGTGCCGCTGTTCGCGGGCCTGAAGGTCATCGAGACCGAGGGCAAGAAGGACAAGATCGGCAAGTTCGGCCCGGCCAACAAGACGGTCACCGAGGCCCTGATCCAGGCCGGCAACCTGCTGGCGCGCGGGCGGATGGAGCATTCCTATCCGCACAGCTGGCGGTCGAAGGCACCGGTCATCTTCCGCAACACGCCGCAGTGGTTCATCCGCATGGATCAGCCCCTGAAGGCCGGCGACACGCTGCGCGAACTGGCGCTGAAGGCCATCGACGACACCGCCTTCCATCCGGCGGCGGGCAAGAACCGCATCCGGTCGATGGTCGAGGGACGGCCCGACTGGCTGATCAGCCGCCAGCGCGCCTGGGGCACGCCGCTGGCCATGTATGTGGACAAGCACACCGGCCAGCCGCTGCATGATGACGAAGTCGACGCGCGCATCCTGGCGGCCGTGCGCGAAGGCGGGGCCGACGCCTGGTTCGACCGGCCGGACGCCGACTTCCTGGGCGTCCACGACCCGGCGAATTACGAGAAGATCACCGACATCCTGGACGTCTGGTTCGACAGCGGCTGCACCCACGCCTTCACCCTGGAAGGCCGGTCCGACAGCCACTGGCCGGCGGACCTGTATCTGGAAGGGTCGGACCAACATCGCGGCTGGTTCCAGTCCAACCTGCTGGAAGGCTGCGGCACCCGCGGCCGGGCCCCCTATCGCGCGGTCCTGACCCACGGCTTCACCCAGGACGAGAACGGGGAGAAGATGTCCAAGTCGCGGGGCAACACGACCGACCCCGCGACGGTCATCAAGGAAAGCGGTGCCGACATCCTGCGCCTGTGGGTCGCGCTGGTCGACTATGCCGAGGACCAGCGGATCGGGAAGCAGATCCTGCAGACCACGGTCGACGCCTATCGCAAGCTGAGGAACACCGTCCGCTATCTGCTGGGCGCGCTCAACGGCTTCGACGAGGCCGAGCGCCTGCCGCTGGAGCAGATGCCGCCGCTGGAGAAATTCATCCTGCACCGCCTGTGGGAGCTGGATGGGCAGGTGCGCACCGCCTACCGCGACTATCGTTTCCAGGACGTGGTGCGGCCGGTGCTGGAGTTCTGTTCCGGCGATCTGTCGGCCCTGTATTTCGACGTGCGCAAGGACAGCCTGTACTGCGACCGCCCCGACGCGATCCGCCGCCGCGCGGCGCGCACGGTGATGCACGAGGTCTTCCTGCGCCTGACCGCCTGGCTGGCCCCGCTGACGCCCTTCACGATGGAAGAGGCGTGGGGCACGTTCGCGCCGGAGGGCGGCTCCAACTGCGCTCGGGTGATCCCGGAGACGCCGGCCGAGTGGCAGAATGCGGCGGAGGCCGAGCGGTGGGCCGTAGTGAAAGACATCCGCGACATCGTGAATGGCGATCTTGAGGTCGCGCGTCGTGAGAAGCTGATCGGGTCCAGTCTGGACGCCTCCGTGACGCTGTTCGTCGGCCGGATGCCGGGTGGCGGCAATGAAGAGTTGAAGGCGCACCATGCCGAACGTGGCGAGGGCCTCTGGCCTGAGTTCGACGGTCTCGATCCGGCGGAAGTGTTCATCACCAGCGAGGCGAAGCTGTGGACGGAACCTCCGCCGGAAGGCACGCGGATGGCGTCGCCGCATTACATGATCTCGGCCGCCGTCACCCCGATCACCGATCGTCCGAAATGCGCTCGCTCGTGGAAGCGCGACGGCACCGTCGGCTCAGACCCTGACTATCCCGAGCTCAGCGCCCGCGACGCCGACGCCGTGCGGTGGTTGGACGCGCGGAGGGCCGCGTAGCGCATGGCCGACGACAGCCCGCAGGAGGTGTTCAAGCGCGCGCTGGCCCATGCCGCGCGCGCCTTGGCCGAGCGGGCGGAGCTGGAAGTCACCTACGGCTCCGACGGGCCCCGGTTGACGGCAGACGGACTGGTGCTGCCGCATCCGCCGCGCGATCCCTCGGGGCCGGAGGCGGCCAATGTGCGCGGTCAGGCCGACCGCATGGCCCTGCGGCTGGCCAACCACGACGAGGCCCTGCACGGCCGGTCGCGGCCGTCCGATGCCCAGGCCGCCGAGGTCTATGACGCCCTGGCGCAGGCGCGGGTCGAGGGCGTGGGCGGGCGGGCGCTGGCCGGGGTGCGGGCCAATCTGGATGCCGCCACCCTGACGCGGCTGGAGCGGACCGGGGTCCTGCGGGTCACCGACGCCGAGCGCGTCCCGGTGCACGAGGCCGTGGCCCTGATGGTGCGCGAGCGCCTGACCGGCACGCGCGCCCCGGACGGGGCGGGTGCCCTGCTGGACCTCGTCCGCGACGCGCTGGAGACGCGCGCGGGCAAGGAGCTGGACGCCCTGGCGGACGCCGCCGACGATCAGGCCGTCTTCACCGACCGGATGAAGGCGGTGCTGCGCGCGCTGGACCTCGACCCCGGCGACGGGAAGGGCGACGAGGCCTCGGACGACGCGGGCAACGACCAGCCCGACCCGCAGGAGCCCGACGCGGCCGACGAGCAGGACGACGAGGACGAGGACCCGGGCGGCGGCGACGGCCAGTCGATGGAGGGCACGGCCGACGACGACCCGTCCGATCAGGAGCGCCAGTCGCGCCCGGACGGCAGGCCGGTCGAGAGCGACGGCGACGCCTCCGACATGGGCGAGGAGATGCCCGACGCCCCGCCACAGCGGTCGGGCAAGGGGGGCGACGGGCCGGATCCCGCCGCCTATCGCGTCTTCACCACCGCCTATGACGAGACGATCGACGCGGCCGACCTGTGCGATCCGGTCGAGCTGGGGCGGCTCAGGGCGCTGCTGGACCAGCAGCTGTCGGCCCTGTCGTCGGTGGTCGCCCGGCTGGCCAACAAGCTGCAGCGCCGCCTGATGGCGCAACAGAACCGCAGCTGGACCTTCGATCTCGAGGAGGGGGTGCTGGACGCGGCCCGCCTGAGCCGGGTTATCGTCGATCCGACCAGCCCCCTGCTGTTCAAGGCCGAGAGCGACAGCCCCTTCCGCGACACGGTGGTGACCCTGTTGCTGGACAACTCCGGCTCCATGCGCGGGCGGCCGATCATGGTGGCGGCGGTCTGCGCCGACATCCTGGCGCGCACGCTGGAGCGTTGCGGCGTGAAGGTGGAGATTCTGGGCTTCACCACCCGCGCCTGGAAGGGCGGCCAGTCGCGCGAGGCGTGGATCACGGCCGAGAAGCCCGCCAACCCCGGACGGCTGAACGACCTGCGCCACATCATCTTCAAGGCCGCGGATGCGCCTTGGCGACGGGCCAAGAAGAACCTGGGCCTGATGATGCGCGAGGGGCTGCTGAAGGAGAACATCGACGGCGAGGCCCTGCTGTGGGCGCACGACCGGCTGATGGCGCGGCCGGAGCAGCGGCGCATCCTGATGGTCATCTCCGACGGTTCGCCCGTGGACGACTCCACCCAGTCGGCCAATCAGCCCCTGTATCTGGACCGGCACCTGCGCGAAGTGATCGCCGAGATCGAGACGCGGTCGCCCGTCGAGCTGCTGGCCATCGGCATCGGCCATGACGTGACCCGCTGGTACCGCCGCGCCGTCACCTTGGCCGACGTCGAACAGCTGGGCGGGGCGATGGTCGAGAACCTCGCGGCGCTGTTCGAGACGGAATCCCGGCCCGGCCGCAGGAAGCGCGCCGCCTAGCGCGTCACCGTGTCCCGATGCATCGGGGCCAGTTTCGCGAGGAAGCGGTTCTGGACGCGGAAGGGGATGCCCTCGGCGCGCATGGCCGCCTGCAGGTGCTCCACCAGAACGGCGAAGTCCGTGGCCTGAAGCCCGATGTCGTCGTGGGCGTCGGCCATCGACCGGCCCGTGTAGACGCAACCGCCGCCCAGGATGAAGCAGAACTGCTCCTTCAGCGTGCGACGCAGGCGGACCATGTCGGTAGCGCGGAAGATGTCGGCCGTGCGCGGGTCGGCGGCGGAGCGGTCCAGCATGCCGTCGACGATGCGACCCACGCCCTCGGTGCCACCGAAGGCCTTCCACATCTCGTCGCCCTCGAACGGCTCGGCACCGGCGTTGGCGGGGCCGACCTCATAGGGATCGACCGCCTCTTCGCCCGCGCGGTGGTGCGGCAGATCCTGGGCCATGGCTGGCAGGGCGAGGGCGGAGACGGCGAAGGTGATCGCGAGAAGGCGCATGGTCAGAATCCCGCTTGCAGCGACACGTACAGGCCGCGCTGGTCTTCGAAAGTGGCGATGGAGCCGAGGTCGACCCAGGCGGCCGTGACGGAGATGTGCTTGTTGAACGCCCAGGCGGCGTAGACGTCCATCCAGTCATCCTCGCCCGCGAAGGACAGGTTGTCCGGCTTGGTCCGGTACTCGGCGCCGATCACCAGATTGGGGCTGAGCAGATAGCCGATAGACCCCTCGAACTGGGCCGTGGCGTCCGGCTCGGCGTCGCCGCCGAAGCCCAGCAGACCGGTCTGGTTGGCGTCGGTCCAGCGGACCGTGCCGGAGACCAGCAGGCTCTCGGCGAGAAACAGTTTGGTGGCCGCGACGTAAAGTTCGGTGCCCTCGTCGTCCTGTCCGCCGATCAGGCCGATGACGGCACCCTGATCGGCGATCTTGTGCTGCACGCCCACGGCGATCTGGGGCATCCAGGTGTCCTGATCGTACACGGCGTCGCCGGTCAGCCGGACCTTCAGCCCGTAGACATCCTGGCCGAAGGTGAAACCGGCACCGAGGCCCAGCAGGGCACCGGTACCTCCGGTGTCGAACTCCTGTCGCGCCACCGACAGTTCCACCCGGTCCCACAGCCCGACGGCCGCGCCCCAGGTGCGGAACTCATAGTCGGGCAGGTCGACCCAGGTCGCGTGGATGTTGGCACCGATCCCGTCGCGGTTCCCGTAGCCGGTCGTCGTCGCCCAGGTGGCCAGTCCACCCCCGCCCGAGCCCTCGATCGTCGAAACGCCGCCCGTCAGGAGCAGTTTGCCGCCCTGTCGCGTCTCCGGAACCCATGACTGGGCCTGTGCGGTGCCCGCGGTAACTGTCAGGGCGGCGCAGGCCGCGATCATCTTGAGCATGGATGTCCTCCACCAGCCTGAAGAACATCGGGCAATCATGACTAACAAAGCTTTACTTGGTCAGAGCCCCTTTCGAGGGCCAGCAACAGTAGCGAGAACACAGTAAACAACCTTGACGCGAGTGCCGATTTACCTCAACTTCATCTCGATAATCTAGCAGTCAGGGCATGCGGACACTTCTCGCCCTGCTCGCCCTCATGTTTCTGCCGGGTCAGGCCCTGGCGGGGAACCTCGTGGTGTCGGTGCGCGATGCAGCCGGACGTCCAGTGCAGGACGCGGTGGTCACCCTGCATCCGGCGGCCGGCGTGCCCCGGGGGCCGATCCGCTTTCCCTGGGCGCTGCGGGTGGCCCAGCAGGACATCCAGTTCCAGCCCTACGTCCTCATTGTGCCGGTGGGGGGCACTGTGGGCTTTCCGAACATGGATCGCGTCCGCCACCAGGTCTATTCGTTCTCGCGCGGGCAGAGGTTCGAAATCGAACTCTACGGCCGCGACGAAAGCCGCAGCCACACCTTCCGGGCGGTCGGGGTGGCCGCGATCGGCTGCAACATCCACGACCAGATGGTCGGCTACATCAAGGTCGTCGACACGCCATGGGCGGCGAAGTCGGGAGCGACCGGGAACGTGACGCTGACGAACGTCCCCTCGGGTGCCGCCACCATGCGCGTCTGGCATCCTCGCCTGAACGTGCGGGGCAATGAGAGCGCCGTGGCCGTCACCGTGCCGGCCGCGGGCGGGAGCCGGACCTTCAGCGGCGATTTCTCGGCCCGGGCCGCCGTCCGGTGATCCGTTTCCGCAGCCTGAGAACCCGGCTGACGGTGGTCTTCGTGACCCTGTTCGCCGTGGCCCTCGCGGTCGTCGGCGTGGCCGTGACGATGGCTGTGGGCAATGGCGCAAGGACTCTGGTCCGCAATGAGTTGGCCGCGACGGGTCAGGTCTACGAAGCGATCTGGAAGAGCCGCACCGATCAACTCAGACAGGGTGCGGGCGTTCTGGCCCGCGATTTCGGGTTCCGCGAGGCGGTGGCCACGGCCGATGAGGCCACGGTCCGCTCGGCCCTGGACAATCTGAGGGCACGACAGGGCGTCGATGGAGCCCTGATGATGGCCACCGACGGCTATGTGACGTCGACCGGCATCACGCTGGACGACGCGGCCGCAGACGCCCTGTGGACCGGGTTGAACAGTGAGACGGAGGCCGGGGTTCTGACGGCCGGCGGTCGCCCTTTCCAGGCTGTGGCCGCGCCGATTCTGGCACCGACCCTGATCGGCTGGGTGGTGTTCGTGGACCGGCTGGACCAGGCCGAGATGACGCGTCTGCAGGAACTGTCGGCCATTCCCTTGACCGCCGCGGTCCTGAGCCGCGACGGCGAGGTCTGGCGCGACGGCACCGGGGTGGCGGCAGAACGGTCGACCGCCGGGGCCGTCGCAGAGTCCCTGAAGGCCCGGGACTCGGCCCCGGTCACCCATGCTTCGTCCGACGGTGAGATGATGACTCTCGCCCGGGCCCTGCCCAGCTTCGACGCCGGGCGTCCGGCGGCCCTGATGCTGACCTACCCCCTGAAACTGGCGCTTCAGCCGTACGGCGGCCTGTTCCTCATTCTGGCCCTGATCGGCGTCGCCGCGGCGGCCCTGCTGGCCGGCGGGGCGTGGGCGCTGTCGCGGTCGGTCACCCGGCCGATCTCCGACCTGGACCGGGCGGTCCACGCTCTGGAGCGCGGCGAGCACGCCGAGGTGCCGGTGACCACGGACGACGAGATCGGCCGCCTGGCCGCCGGCTTCAACGCCATGGTCGAGGGGCTGAAGGATCGCGAAGCCCGACTGACGCACCTGGCCCTGCACGATCAGGAGACGGGCCTGGCCAACCGGCGCATGCTGGAGCGCGAAACCGCCCGGACGTCTCGTCCGTTGGTCATCGTCGTGGGCGTGGACCGGTACGAGGTCGTCCGCAACGCCATCGGCCATGACGCCATGGGTCAGCTGATCCAGGTCCTCGGGATGCGGCTTTCGGCCCTCGCGGGTGGCTCCAAGATTGCCCGCATCGGAGCGGACTCGCTGGGACTCGTCATGGACGGCGCCGACGTGGACGCCCTGGAGCCGACGGTGTTGCGACTGCTCGAGGCGGGTGCCGAGCCGGTGAGCGTGAACGGCGCGGCGGTGGACGTGGGCCTGACGATCGGCGTGGGCGACCGCGGGGGCGCCGGCGCCCACATCGACTCCCCGATCGACCGTGCCGCTGTCGCGGTGGATCAGGCCCGGGCGGCCCGCAAGACCTGGCAGCGGTTCGACGAGGCAGCCTATGGCGACCCGGGCGGCAACCTGTCGCTCATCAGCGAGCTGATGACCGCGCTGGCACAGGGTCAGGTGACCCTGGCCTATCAGCCGAAGCACGACTATCGCGCGCAGAAGATCACGGGCGTCGAGGCGCTGATGCGCTGGACCCATCCGCGTCGCGGCTTCGTGCCGCCGGATCTGTTCATCGGCATGGCCGAGGAGACCGGCCATATCCGTGCCCTGACGGAATGGGCCGTCCGCCGCGCGCTGGACGACCAGCGCAAACTGGCCGAGGCGGGTCACCAGGTGACGATGTCGGTCAATCTGTCGGGCCGGCTGCTGTCGGACGAGAGCTTCGTCGACGTGGTGATGGCCGCCACGCGCGGGGCGTCGGGCCGACTGTGCCTCGAGATCACCGAAACCGCCGTGATGCACGACTCCGAGGCGGCCCTGCGCATGATCTCGCGCTTCGCCGAGGCCGGGGTGTCGGTGTCGCTGGACGACTATGGTTCGGGCCTGTCGTCGCTGGCCTATCTGAAGCGGATCCAGGCCGACGAACTGAAGATCGACAAGGCCTTCGTCATGGGGCTGGACCAGTCTTCCCGCGACGCGCTTCTGGTCAAGTCGACCATCGATCTGGCCCATGGTCTGGGCATGAAGGTCACGGCCGAGGGCGTCGAGACCGAGTCGGCCCTGGCCCTGCTCCGCGGCATGGGTTGCGACATGGCCCAGGGCTATTTTATCGGCCGTCCGGTCCCGCTGGCCGACCTGATCGCCAAGCTGGACGCAGATGCTGAGCCCGGCGACGGTGCCGCCAGCGCGGTCGCCTAGGCCACCGCGACTGCCTTCATCGGGACGGCCGGATCAGCCAGTTTCGCGACGTCCACGGCCTGACCCTTCTGGATCAGCATCCGGCCGCCCATGAATTCCGCCGGCGCGTTGACCGCCTCCACGCAGACGAGGCGTTCTCCCTTCAGATGGAAGACGGCGAAGCCCCCGCCGATCTTCTTCGGATCGACCGCTCCGCGCACCACACGCGCGTCGGCATCCGTCGGCAGGCCGGCGATCTGGATCTTCAGGTCGTACTGGTCGGACCAGAACCACGGCACTTCGGCGGGCGGCGCGGGACGGCCCGCAATGGCGGCGGCAGCCTGTCGTGCCTGCTCCAGGGCGCTGGGCACGCTTTCCAGCCGCACTTCGTCCAGTCCGAGGACCGGCACCGGGCGACGGGTCATGTCGCCGATGGCGAAGACCGCGGGATCGCTGGTGCGGGCGTCGCCGTCGACGACGACGCCGTCCCTGCAGACCAGCCCCGCCGCCTCGGCCAGCTCCGTCACTGGCCGCGCGCCGACGCCCACCAGACAGACGTCGAAGGGGAACAGCGCCGCGCCGTCGGTGCCGACCACGGCCTCTCCGGTCGCGGGGTGGACGTGGACCCCCCGCACCGCGGTGAACGGCAGAACCTCGACGCCCCGCCGGTAGTGATAGGCCGCGAGGAAATTCCCGACGACGTCCGAGGCGACCCGCGACAGGGCGCGGCCTTCGCGCTCCAGCACCACCGCCTGCGCGCCCAGCGCCCGGGCCGAGGCCGCCGCTTCCAGCCCCACGTAGCCCGCGCCGATCACGACCAGCTTCCTGTCCGGCCGCAGCGCCGCCTTCAGCGCCTCGGCGTCGGCCATGTCGCGCAGGACGAGCACGCGGGGGTCGCCCCAGCCGGGTCCTTCCAGCCGACGCGCCTCGGCGCCCAATGCCAGGACCAGGTGGTCATAGGTCTCCGCCGCGCCGTCGGCGAAGGTGACCGTCTTCTCCGCGCGGTCGATCGCCGTGGCCGTCGCGCCGCGGCGCAGGTCGATGTTCTGTTCGACGTAGAAGCTTTCGGGGCGGAGCAGCAGTTCCTCCTCACCGGCCTCGCCCTTCAGCCACGCCTTCGAGAGCGGTGGCCGCTGGTAGGGCGCCGCCGGCTCCGTGCCCGCCAGAATGATCTCGCCCTCAAAGCCGTACTGCCTCAGGAAGGCGGCGGCCGAGCCACCCGCGTGTCCGGCGCCGACGATCAGAACCTTGGTCATGACCCGCAGATAGGACGCCGCGGCGCCCGTCGCCAAGCGGTTTGGGGCAACGGAAGCGGCCACGCCACGTTGGTTTGGGGCGGGGCCGCCGTCACTTGCTGTTTCACCGACCGCCGAAAGCTTGGCGGGACGGCGCTTGGCGGCCTAACAGGCGATGGGACTTCGAAGGGAAGGAGCGTGCATGGCGGCCCTGGTGCTGTTCGGCGGCGGCGGCGATCTGGCCATGCGGATGCTGCTGCCCTCGCTCTATTTCCTCGAGCACGACGGGCTGCTGCCCGACGGGCTGAAGATCATCGGTGCCGCCCGCTCTGAAGAGACGCCCGCCGAGTACGTCGCCAAGGTCAAGGCGTCCGTCGAGAGCAAGGCCGACGGGGCCTGGTCGGACGACGTCTGGACCCGGTTCGCCGCCCGGCTGGACTATCTGGCCGTGGACGCGACCTCGGCCGAGAGCCTGAAGCCGCTGAAGGACAAGGTCGGTCCGGGCGAGTGCACCAGCTTCCTCGCCGTCTCGCCCTCGCTGTATGCCCGCATCGTCACCGCCATGCGCGCCGCCGGCCTGGCCGAGGCCGACGACCGCGTGGTGCTGGAAAAGCCGGTCGGGCGCGACCTGGAAACGTTCCGCGAGATTGACGACGCGGTGTCGGACGCCTTCTCCGAACAGCAGGTGTTCCGCATCGACCACTATCTGGGCAAGGAGACGGTCCAGAACCTGATCGCCCTGCGGTTCGGCAACACGGTGTTCGAGCCGCTGTGGAACAGCCAGAACATCGACCACGTGCAGATCACGGTGGGGGAGACCGTCGGCGTCGGCGACCGCTGGCCGTACTACGACGAGTACGGCGCGCTTCGCGACATGTTGCAGAACCACATGCTGCAGCTGCTGTGTCTGGTGGCCATGGAGCCGCCGGCGGATCTCGAGCCGGACTCGGTGCGCAACGAGAAGGTGAAGGTGCTGCGCTCGCTGCGTCGGATCACGCCCGAGGAGGCCGAGCGGGTCACCGTGCGCGGCCAGTATGTGGCGGGGACCAGCGAGGGCAAGGCCGTGCCCGGCTATGACGACGAGCGGGGTCTGGATTCCGACACCGAGACCTTCGTCGCCGTGCGCGCCGACGTCGACAACTGGCGCTGGGCCGGGGTGCCGTTCTTCATGCGCACCGGCAAGCGCCTGCCGGAGAAGCGCACCGAGATCGTGATCCAGTTCAAGGAGGTGCCGCACAGCATCTTCGAGGGCGGCCGCGGCGTGATCCAGGCCAATAAACTGGTGATCGAGCTGCAGCCCGAGGAGGACATCTCGCTTTCGGTCATGAACAAGCGCCCGGGGCTGGACCAGCGCATGCAGCTGCAGCCCATCCGGATGTCCCTGTCGTGGGGGCAGGAGGACAAGGACGCCCGGCCGCCGCGCCGTCGCATCGCCTATGAGCGGCTGCTGCTGGACGCGCTGAACGGCGACTCCACCCTCTTCGTTCGCCGCGACGAGGCCGAGCAGGCGTGGAAATGGGTCGACGAAGTCTCCGACGCCTGGGCCGAGGGTCAGGTGAAGCCGATCGAGTACGCCGCGGGAACGTGGGGCCCGCGCGAGGCGTCCTACCTGTTGGCCCGCACCGGCCGCAGCTGGAACGTCGGAGATGAGTAACGCACGGCAAAGCCCTTCCCCGCTCGCCGGCGAAGGTGGCTCGCGGAGCGAGACGGATGGGGTGGCTCGCGCCACGCGCGCATCGCCTGCCCGTCAGCGCGTCGCGGGGAGCCCCCCTATCCGAGCCGCGCTGCGGCCCACCTTCCCCCGCAAGGGGGGAAGGGCGTGAGTGTGCCGTTCGAAGTTTGCCGCGATGCTGACGACTGGGCGACCGCGTGCGCCGTCGCCCTGCGTGATGCGATGAAAGAGGGCCTCGCAGACCCGGCGCAGAATGGCTGGGCGACATTGGCCTGCTCAGGGGGTTCGACTCCCGAGCCGATCTATCGGCGGTTGGCGCCTATGCGGTCCGAAGGCGACTGGATGCACACCTTCGTCACGCTCATCGACGAGCGGTACGTGCCGGAGACCCATGCAGAGTCCAACGCCGCCTTGATCAGACGCACCTTGATGACGGGCAATGCGAGGCACGCAGAGTTTCTTCAGCTGTACTTCCCCGCCGTGACGGTTGATCGCGCCGCGGCGACCGCCACGCACAACCTCCGCAACGAGTTGGAGAACCGTCGCCTCGACGCCGTCCTTCTCGGCATGGGGGAGGATGGCCATATCTGCTCAATGTTCCCGCACAGTCCGACGCTGAAGACGCTCCTCACCCCCACGCTGAAGCCCGCGATCCTCGGCGTCCCGCCGGGCCGCGACGGCCTTGCCCCCAGCCGCGAGCGGCTGTCGATGAACCTGCCCTGGCTGATGACCGCGCGCCGCGTTGTCCTGGCCCTGACCGGCAAGCAGAAGCGCGCGGTGTTCGAGCGCGACGCCGCGGGCGATCCGAAGATCACCCCGATCGCCGCGCTTCTGGCCGCGAACGTGCCGCTTGAGGTCCTGTGGACGGAGAGCGCGACATGAAGCCCCTGAACCCCGTCCTCGCCGAGGTCACCGACCGCATCCGCGCGCGCAGCGCCGCCACGCGGACCGACTATCTGCGCCGCATGGACGCCGCGTCGGGGCACGAGCCCGGCCGGGCCAAGCTGTCCTGCGCCAACTGGGCCCACGCCTTCGCGGGCCAGACCATCGCCGACAAGCTGACCATGATGGGCGGCAAGGCGCCGAACCTGGGCGTCGTTACCGCCTACAACGACATGCTGTCGGCGCATCAACCGTTCGAACGCTTCCCGGCCGTCATCCGGGAGGCAGCCCGGCAGATGGGCGCGACCGCCCAGGTCGCCGGCGGCACGCCCGCCATGTGCGATGGCGTGACCCAGGGCCGCCCCGGCATGGAGCTGTCGCTGTTCAGCCGCGACGTCATCGCCATGTCGACCGGCGTGGCCCTGACCCACGACGCCTTCGACGCCGCCGTGATGCTGGGCGTTTGCGACAAGATCGTGCCGGGCCTGTTCATGGGCGCGCTGGCGTTCGGCCACCTGCCCGTCGTCTTCGCCCCGGCCGGGCCGATGCCTTCGGGCATCCCCAATGCGGAAAAGGCCCGCGTCCGCGCCGAGTACGCGCAGGGCAAGGTCGACCGGCGGACTCTGCTGGAGAGCGAGGTCGGCAGCTATCACTCGCCCGGCACCTGCACCTTCTACGGCACGGCCAACTCCAACCAGATGATGATGGAGATGGCGGGGCTGCACATGCCCTCGACGGCCTTCGTCCATCCGGAGACCGGCCTGCGCGACGCCCTGACCGCGGCGGCGGCGAAGCAGGCGATCCTGCTGGCGCAGGAGAAACGCGGCCGCATGGCCGACGTGGTCGACGAGCGGACCATCGTGAACATGATCGTGGCCCTGCTGGCCACGGGGGGATCGACCAATCACGCCATCCATCTGGTCGCGATGGCGCGGTCGGCCGGCGTGGTCATCGACTGGACCGACATGGATCGTCTCAGCTCGGTCACGCCGCTGCTGGCTCGGGTCTATCCGAACGGGTCCGCCGACGTGAACGCCTTCCAGGCGGCCGGCGGCGTCGCCTTCGTCATGCGCGAGCTGGCGGAGAACGGCCATATGCACGCCGACGTGACGACGATTATGGGCGACGGTGTGGAGGCCTATTTCCGTGAGCCGACCCTGCAGGACGGCGAACTGGTCTGGGTCGACGGCGTCCGGGAAAGTCTGGACCGGGACATCCTGCGCCCCGCCTCCGACCCCTTCCAGGCCGACGGTGGCCTTCGGCTCGTCCAGGGCGACCTGGGCCGCGCGGTGATCAAGGTCTCGGCCGTCAAGCCGGAGCACCGCATCATCGAAGCGCCCGCCGCTGTGTTCGAGAGCCAGGAGGAAGCGCTGCAGGCCTTCAAGGACGGCAAGCTGGACCGCGACGTCGTGGTGGTGCTGCGCTTCCAGGGGCCGCGCGCCAACGGCATGCCCGAACTGCACAGCCTGTCGCCCGCCCTTTCGGTGCTCCAGGACAAGGGCTTCCAGGTCGCCTTCGTCACCGACGGCCGCATGTCCGGTGCCTCGGGCAAGACGCCCGCGGCCATCCACGTCTCGCCCGAGGCCCTGGCCGGCGGGCCGCTGGCCCATGTCCGCGACGGCGACGTGATCCGGCTGGACGCCGTGGCGGGGACCCTGTCGACCGTGGGCGCCGGCGATCTTCTGACCCGCCCCGCAGCGGTGCGCTCCGAAGCGCACGCCGCCGGCTCGGCCTGGGGTTACGGCCGCGAGCTGTTCGGTGCCTTCCGCCACGTCGTCTCGACGGCCGAGGAGGGGGCCTCGGTCTGTTTCGCCGCCCCCACCCGGTCGGCCCGGCACGAGGACGTGCCCCCCGACCCCAACGTCGTCGACCGCACCGTGGACGCCTAGGAGAGAGCATGAGCATCAACTGGGACAAGACCCTGCTGGTCGGGGACGTCGGCGGCACCAACGCCCGCTTTGCCATCGCCCACATGATTCAGGGCCGCCCCGTGCTGGAGCACCACGAGAGCTTCAAGGGCGCGGATCACCCGACCTTCCTCGACGGGGTGAGGGCCTTCATCGACGGCTGCGAGGTCAAGCCGACCGGCGGCGTCATCGCCGTGGCGGGTCCGGTCACGGACGGGACGATCGACCTGACCAACTCGCCCTGGCGGGTGTCCGAGGCCGAGCTGGCGACGCTGGGTCTGAACCCGGTCAAGCTGATCAACGATTTCGAGGCCCTGGCCTGGGGCGCACCCGTGGTGCCGGAGGCCGACCTCGCCTGGCTGGGCGCGCCAGTGGACGGCGACCCGGACTCGACCGTCGCCGTGCTGGGACCCGGCACGGGGTTCGGCATGTCCGCTCTGGTCCGCGACGGCCGCGGCGGTGAGATGGCCATGCCGTCCGAGGGCGGCCACGCCTGCTTCGCGCCCGGCGACGCCGTCGAGGACGAGATCCTGCGGATCCTGCGGCGCCGCTATGACAGGGTCTCGATCGAGCGGCTGATCTGCGGTCCGGGCCTGCTGAACATGCACCGCGCCCTGGCCGAGATCGACGGGCGGGAAACCCACATCGACGATCCGTCGGAGATCACGCGCGACGCCCTGGCCGACCCGAACAGCCCCTGCGGTCACACCCTGGCGCGGTTCTGCGCCATCCTCGGCGCGGTCGCCGGGGACATCGCCCTGACCTGCGGGGCGCGGGGCGGGGTTTACGTCGGGGGCGGCATAGCCAAGCGCATCCTGCCCTTCCTGCAGGCCAGCCCGTTCCGCGAGCGGTTCGAGCGAAAGGGCCGCTTCACCGACTACATGAAGGCGATCCCGACCCGGGTCATCACCCACGAGCACGCGGCTCTGCTGGGTGCCGCGCGCGTGGCCTTCGCCAGGACGTGAGAGGCGCTCACCCTTTTCTCACGTCCGCGTGAACCGAAGACGGCCAGGCGCATTGAACAGGCTCCACAGTGGAAGGGAGCACCTCCAAATGCGTAAACTGATGATCGCCACCGTCGCCACGTTCGCTCTGGCCGGCCTGGCCGCCTGCGAGAGCCCGGAAGATGCCGCCGCCGAAAAGCAGGCGGACGCCCTGGAAGAGCAGGCTGCAGCCGCTCCGACCGAAGCCCAGGAAACCGCGCTGAACGCCGAAGCCGACCGCATCGAGCAGGAAGCCGGCAACGCCGACGGCGGCATGACCACCGAGAACACGCCGAACACCTCGCCGAGCGCCCAGTAAGGGCCTGTTGCCGGGGACTCATGCCCCCCGGGAACGGCAGGAGGATCGAACCCCCGTCGCGAAAGCGGCGGGGGTTTTCCTTCGGGCTCAGGCGGATTTCGGCGGGAACGGGATGAAGGCCGACGTGCGTCGCACATAGTCGGCATAGCCGGGCCGGCTGTCGCTCATGCCCTTCTCGGTCAGGCCGATGCCGGACCACTTCGTCAGGGTGAAGGTCAGGAAGACCGGGCCGGCGAATGACCACAGGCCCGGCGTGGTTTCGGCGGCGAGCGCGTAGAGGCCCCACCAGACGCAGGCCTCACCGAAATAGTTCGGATGCCGCGACCAGTTCCACAGGCCGCGGTCCATGACCTGGCCCTTGTTCGCCGGATCCTTGCGGAAGGCCGACAGCTGGGCATCGGCGACCGCCTCGAACACGATGCCGAACGCCGCCAGCGCCACGCCCGCCCAGCCGATCCAGCCCACCGCCGGCGTCGCATCGATCTGGCCCAGCTGCACCGGCAGGCTGTTCAGCCAGGCGAAGACGCCCTGCGGCAGGAAGACGAAGAACAGGCTGGCGACGGCGAAGCCTCTGCCCTTGTCGGCCTGGCTGTCCAGCAATGCCTTGTAGCGCCGGTCCTCACCGTGCCCCCGCCAGCGGAAGAACAGGTGTCCGCCCAGTCGCAACGCCCACGCCGCGCACAGGCCGACCAGCAGCAGTTTGCGCGTCTCGTCACCGTCCGTGCGGGGCCAGGTCGCCAGCGCCAGCAGCAGCATCGCCATCGGCCAGACGGCGTCGATGAAGCTGACGTCCTTCAGCCTCAGCGCCACCAGCCAGAGGGCGGTCATGGTGGCCAGCACCAGGGCCAGATTCAGGGCGAGCAGGGTCAGGGCTTCGGTCATGGCTCAAGAAACGCCACGGCGACGCTTGCGGATGCGCCGGGCCCGCGGATCAATCGACGCAGATGGCCGCCGTAGCCCGACCGTCCTCGACGCGGGTGTAGCAGCCGAACCGGTCGCTGGTGGCCGCGCACTGGCCGGCGACGGGCCGTCCGTCATCAACGATAACCCCACCGGGCACGCGGCAGTCACCCAGACAGTCGTCGCCGTCGCGGCAGGTCTTGCCCGCGTCCGGATAGGCGATCACGCACTGGAGCGTCTGGGCCCGCCCGACGCGCTGCATCTGGCCGCCCTGGGCGGCGCAGTCGCGCTCGGCCAGCTGTTGCGGGGTCAGCGAGGGCGTGCAGGCCCCCGCCGCCAGCACTGCCATCGAGGCCGTCAGGGTCAGCAGCACGCGCATGGCGATCTCCTCGCAATCAGGACGTCAGTCGACGCACAGCATGCCTTCGGCCCTGCCGCCCTCGACCCGGGTGTAACACCCGAACGGGCTGGTGGTGGCCTGGCATTTTCCGGTCATCGGGTCACCGGGCGCTGCGCCGCCCTTTTCCGGGTCCCCCCGGCAGTCGCCGACGCAGTCGTCGCCGTCGCGGCAGACCTTGCCGGCGTCGGGCATCGGCATGACGCACTGCTCGCGGCCCATCAGGCCCTGCGGGCCCCATGACCCGCCCGCGGCGCGGCAGGCCTCGGCCGTGGCGGGGACCTCCGGACGGCTCTGGCCCGGCCCCGGTTCCACCGGGGGCACGGGCTGGCAGGCGGCCAGAAGCAGTCCCAGCGCGGCCAGCGTGGCGATCCTCATCAGACGCTTCCCTTGTCGAACCCGGTCCAGACGTCGTCGTAGTCCAGCTGCATCGTCGGGCTGGATTGCGCCCATTGCGTGGTGCGGATCGGCGCGCGCGTCTCGAACATGAAGGCGAGGGTGTTTTCGATCTTCACCGGTTTCAGGTCCGCCTTCACCGCCTTGTCGTAGCTGGCCTGATCCGGGCCGTGGCCGCTCATGCAGTTGTGCAGCGACGCCCCGCCGGGGGCGAACCCACCCTCCTTGGCGTCGTACTCGCCGAACACCAGCCCCATGAACTCGCTCATGACGTTCCGGTGGAACCACGGCGGGCGGAAGGTGTCCTCGGCCACCATCCAGCGCGGCGGGAAGATGACGAAGTCGCAGTTGGCCGTGCCCGGCGTGTCGCTGGGCGACGTCAGCACCGTGAAGATCGACGGGTCCGGATGGTCGAAGCTGACTGTCCCGATCGTGTTGAATTTCGCCGTGTCGTATTTGCAGGGCGCGTAGTTCCCGTGCCAGCCGACGACGTCCAGCGGGCTGTGGTCAAAGGTCGTGGTCCAAAGCCGGCCGCCGAACTTCTGCACGCACTCGGTCGGGCGGTCGACGTCCTCGAACCAGGCCTCGGGGGTCTGGAAGTCGCGCGGATTGGCGAGGCCGTTCGATCCGATCGGCCCCAGATCCGGCAGCCGGAACGCCGCGCCGTAGTTCTCGCAGACATAGCCGCGGATCGGCCCGCCGCACTCGACCCGGAACCGCACGCCGCGCGGGATGACCACGATCTCGCCGGGGCGGGCGTCGATGCGGCCCATCTCGGTGACGAAGGTCTGGTCGCCCTGCTGCGGCACGATCAGCAGCTCGCCGTCGGCGCAGTAGAAGACGCGATCGGTCATCGACCGGTTGGCGGCGTACAGGTGGATGCCGGTTCCGGTGCCCGCCTCGGGGTCGCCGTTACCGCCATAGGTTACCAGACCCTCGACCCAGTCGGTGGCACCGGTCGGCATCGGTAGCGGGTCCCAACGCATGCGGTTGGGGCTGGGCGGCGCGTCGGTGAAGGGGCCCGAGCGGACATGCCCCTGGTCGAACGGGCGATAGGCCGGGTGCTGGGCGGATGGTCGCAGCCGATACAGCCAACTGCGGCGGTTCTCGTGACGCGGCGCGGTGAACGCCGTGCCGGACAGCTGCTCCGCGTACAGGCCCAGTGCGTGCCGCTGCGGCGAGTTTCGGCCGTCGGGCAGGGCCCCCGCCACCGCCTCGGTGGCGAAGTGGTTGCCGAAGCCGGTCATGTAGCCGGGCGCGTTGGCTCGCGTCGTCATGCGTCGTTGTCTCCCGTGCGCCAAGTTTAGCCCGCCGGGCGGCGTCGCGGGAAGGGCGTCAGGGCTTCAGCGTCATGGCGAGGAAGTTCACCACGATCGGCCAGGCCCGGGCGCGGGCCTCGGCGTTCGCTTCGGGCGTGCCGCCGCTGCGATGCGCAGGACGCGGCCCACCGTCACCGATCAGATCGTGGCCGGCGTCGGGATAGAGCAGCAGAGTGGTGTCCCGTCCCGCGGCGTTGCGCGCCTGCACGATATTGGTCGCCTGCCGCTCGCTGTTCCACTGGGCGTCCTTGCCGCCCGCGATCAGCAGGACCGGGCCGGCGTAGTCCTCGACGCGGATGCGCGCGGCCGTTTCGCGGTCCGGGTGATCGGCGCGGCCGTTCTCGTGGATGGCGCGCAGGTCCGCCGCGTCGCCCGCCAGCAGGCCGTCGACGAAGCCGCGATAGGGCATGAAGGCCAGCGGCTGGCCGTCGAAGGAGAAGGACGAGCGCGTGCCCTCGGCCTCGACCATCTCCAGGCCCCAGCCCTCCCACACCACGTCGGTCGGCGTGTAGGCGACCACGGCGTCGATCCAGTCGTATTGGCTCGCCGCGATCAGGGCGAACTCCGACCCCTTGGACCCGCCGAACAGGGCGAACCGCTCCACGTCTGCGGCCGGTACGGCACGAAGCGCGTCACGCAGTTCAGCGATCTGGTCGACCCGGATGTCGATGAAGCTTCCGGGCAGGTCGGGGAACTGCGGCGGCGGGCCGTAATCCCCCCAGTTCGGCGAATAGTAGGGCAGGCCGACGGCGGCATAGCCCAGCCGCGCCAGCATCGGCCCCATGACCCGTCCCGCCTCGTCGCCGCCGTCCGCGCCGTGCAGGATCACCACCACCGGCCGCGCCTCGCCCGGCGCAGTGGTCCACAGGCCCGCGCGCGGGAAGCCGGGCACGTCCAGCCGCGTGACCTCCTGCGCCCGCGCCGCGCCCGACAGCAGGAGGACCAGCGCCGTGACGATCGCGGGAATGAAGATGACGAAGCGGCGGTCGAACATGGCTGGCCCTTCCAGGACGGACGCCGACGCGGCGCCTTTCGATTACCAGTCGCCGCCGGCGCGGGATCTGGATGCAGGCGTCAGACGCCTTCGGGCATCGTCCCGGCGTTGATGGCGATGCGCCCCAGCAGGCCCTTCACGATCAGGTCCAGCGGTCGCCCCTCCCGGTAGTCCGCGGCGGCGACGAAATTCACCCGGTCCTCGGAGATCAGCGAATAGATCTTCTGCTGGTCGCGGTCGGAGTTGCGCGGGTCATAGACGGCGATCGAGAAGCCGCCCTTGGTGTGCATCATCTTCATGGTCGGAACGTCGGTGTCGCCGTCTCCGAGGAAGATCATCCGTTCGAATGGCACCGGCCGCGCGTCGTCGGGCATGAAGCGGTTGATCGCTTCGTGCTCGTAGTGGTTCAGCACGCCCTTGTTGATGCGGAACAGGTATTGGGTCTTGGTGGTGTAGTTCACGCCCACCGCCGGCCAGGTGGCGACGCCCTTGTCGTCGTAGACGAAGTGGCTGGCGAAGACGTGGCGGAAGGCGTCGCGGATCGGGCAGCCCTCGATCATCTCCTCCAGCCCGGCGGAGACGATATAGTGCTCGATCTCCAGGCCGTAGCGGGCGCCGAAGGCGTTGATGCGGTCGAACCAGCCCGGCCCGGTCAGGTCGGTCTTCAGGCCGTCGAACAGTTTCACGTCGTGGCCGTGCTCGCGCAGCATGGCCTTGGTGATCGGCGCGTCGTTCTCGCGCGCCCGCTGCAGCATCAGCTGCATGTACATCAGGATGTTGTCGCCGTCGGCCTCGCGCGTCAGCCGGTCGGCCTCGCCCCAGAAGTCGCCCACACCCATGCCGACGGAGGGGATGAAGGTCACCTCCTGCATGTTGCCGCGGGCGAGCGTGCCGTCGAAATCGTAGATCAGGGCGGTCTTGAGCAGGGCCATGCGCGAGCCGTTAGGCCCGCGCATGGCGGCTGTCAAAATCGATGGATCAGGCCGCCGCTTCCAGCGTGCCCATGTCGATGACGAAGCGATAGCGCACGTCGGACTTCTCCAGCCGGTCGAAGGCGTGGTTGATCTCGTCCATGCGGATCATCTCGACGTCGGGCAGGATTCCCTTCTCGGCGCAGAAGTCGAGCATCTCCTGCGTCTCCTTGATGCCGCCGATGGGCGAGCCGGAGACGCGCCGCCTGGCCAGCAGCAGCGGCAGGCTGGACATGTTCGGGATGGGGCCCAGCTGGCCGACGAGCACCAGGGTGCCGTCCACGTCCAGCAGCGGCAGATAGGGGTTCAGGTCGTGCTCGACCGGCACGGTGTCGATGATCAGGTCCAGGCTGTTCGCCGCCGCCTTCATCGCCGCCTTGTCCGACGAGACCAGCAGGGCGTGCGCGCCCAGAGCCTTGGCGTCTGCCTCCTTGTCCGCCGACCGGCTGAGTACCGTCACGTGCGCGCCCAGGCCGACGGCCAGCTTGACCGCCATGTGGCCGAGACCCCCGAGACCAACCACGCCGACGCGGGTGCCTTCCTTCACGCCCCAGGTCTTCAGCGGCGACCAGGTCGTAATGCCGGCGCACAGCAGGGGCGCGGCGGCGGCGGGATCCAGGCCTTCGGGCATGCGCAGCACGAACTCCTCGCGCACCACCAGATCCTTCGAATAGCCGCCATAGGTCGGCTCGCCCGTGATCCGGTCGCGGCCGTTGTAGGTCTGGGTGTTGCCCTCGCGGCAGAGCTGCTCCTCGCCCTTCTCGCACTGGTCGCAGTGCTGGCAGCTGTCGACCAGACAGCCGACGGCGACGCGGTCGCCCTCCTTGAACTTCGTGACCGCGGGACCGACGGCGGTGACCACGCCGACGATCTCGTGGCCCGGCACCACCGGATAGGACGACCAACCCCAGTCGTTGCGCGCCTGGTGCAGGTCCGAATGGCAGACGCCGCAGTACTGGATCGACATCTGCACGTCGTTGTCGCGCAGGTCGCGTCGTTCGAACGTCCACGGTTCCAGCGGAGACGTGGTGGAATGGGCGGCGTAACCGATGGTCTTCATGGGGAGCTCCTCCGTCGAGGTCTTCAAGATAGTGTGCGACCGGCCCGCGCATTAGACGCTAGAACGCGCATGAACCCATGATTGGAGCTCATGAATGAAGCGCGACGAGCTGGGCGATCTGGCCGCGTTCCTGACGGTGTCCGAGACGCGCAGCTTCACCCGGGCGGCGGCGCAACTCGGCGTGTCGCAGTCGGCGCTCAGCCATGCTGTCCGACGACTTGAGGAGCGTCTCGGCCTGCGGCTGCTGGTGCGCACCACGCGCAACGTCGCGCCGACCGAGGCGGGTGAACGGCTGGCCGAAACCCTGCGTCCCGCCTTCGACGGCATCCAGTCACGGATCGACTCGCTCAGTGACCTGCGGGACCGACCGTCGGGCACCATCCGCATCACGGCCGGCGCGCACGCGGCTCGGGCTGTGCTCTGGCCGGCGCTGGAGCGCTTTCTGCCCCGGTACCCTGACGTCTGCGTCGAAATCGACACAGACTACCGCATGGTCGACCTCGCCGAGGGGCGGTTCGACGCCGGCGTGCGGCTGGGCGAGCATCTGGGGCAGGATATGATCGCGGTCCCGATCGGGCCGGAGGTGCGGATGATCTGCGTCGGCGCGCCGTCGTATCTGGCAGAGCGGCCAGCGCCGATCGAGCCGCCGGACCTGACCGCCCATCGGTGCGTGAACCTGCGCCTGCCCACGCGCGGCGGGATCTACGCCTGGGAGTTCGAGAAGGACGGACGCGCCCTGAACGTGCGGGTCGACGGGCCGCTGGTGCTCAACGACATGGACCTGATCCTGCAGGCCGCGCTGTCCGGCCTCGGCCTCGCCTTCGTCATGGAGGATCAGGCCATCGAGGGACTGGCCAAGGGGCAGTTGGTCGAGGTGCTGGCGGATTGGTCGCCGCCGTTTCCCGGCTATCACCTCTACTACCCCAGTCGCCGCCAGCCGACCCCGGCCTTCGCCCTGCTGGTCGAGGCGCTGCGCTGGCGATCCAGTTAGGCGCGCAGTTCCAGTTCGGGCGCCGACACCTTGCCGGCCGCGCGACGCGGCAGGTGCAGGATGAAGGTCGCGCCCTTGCCCGGCTCGCTCTCGACCTCGGCCCAGCCGCCGTGCAGTTCGACAAGCGCCTTGACCAGCGCCAGTCCGACGCCCGGCCCGCCGCGCTCGCGGCGGACGAAACGGTCGAAGACGTGGGCCTGAAGGTGGTAGGCGATGCCCCGCCCCGTGTCGGAGACGCGCAGGCGCACCTCCTCCGGACCGGCGCGCGCTTCCAGCGTCACCTGGCCGCCCTCGGACACCGCGCGGGCGGCGTTCTCCAGCAGATGATCCAGCGCCTGGGCCACGCGGCGGCCGTCGGCCTGGATCGCGCCGACGCCCGGGTCGACCTCGACCACCAGCGCCGCGCCGCGCCCCTCGACCCGGGCCCGCACGCGCTCGGCGGCGTCCTCGATCAGGGAGGGGATGGATGTTTCGGCGTGGGCCAGCTCCATCTCGCCGGCGTCGATCTGGGCCATGTCCAGCACGTCGTCGATCGACCGGGCCAGCTGCTGCGCCGCCGTGCGGATGGCGCCTGCGTGCTGGCGCGCCCGGTCGGGCAGGTCGCCAGCGATCTCCAGCAATTCGGAATAGCCGACGATGGTCGTCAGCGGCGTGCGGAGTTCATAGGAGACGCTGCCGACGAACTCGCGCTTCAGCGCCTGGCTGGCCTCCAGCGCCGCCTCCCGGTCCTGCAGCGCCCGCTCCAGGCCCCGCCGGGCCGTGACGTCCGAGAAGGCGACCAGCGTCGCCCCGTCCGGCAGCGGCCGCGTCTGCCACGCCGCCAGCCGCCCGTCGGCGGTCGCCCCCTCGCCCGACACGGCCACGCGGCTCTCGGGATCGGGGTCGGCGATGCGCGCCTTCAGGCCCAGCCACAGGCCGGGGTCCGGCATGACACGCCGGCACAGTTCGGCCACCGCGTCGAAGTCCGACGCGGCGCGCAGCTCGTCGCCGCCCAGTTTCCAGAAGCCCTCGAACGCCTCGTTGTGCAGCCGCAGGCGCCCGTCCGATCCGAACACGGCGACGGCGTCGTTCAGCTTGTCCAGCGTCGCGGTCTGGACCTGCAGCTGGGCGTTGAAGCGGCTGCGCAGCTTCAGCTCGTCGGTGATGTCGGTGAACAGCAGCAGCAGGCCGCCCAGCGGGTGGGGCTGGCGCACGACGCGCAGGGTGCGCCCGTCGGGCAGAGACCAGCCGTCGTCGGGGCCCGCCTCGGCGGCACCGTAGAACTCCAGCTCGGCCGCCTTCCAGCCCGCATAGTCGACCACCTCCGGCAGCAGGCGGCGCTGGCGCAGCCGGTCCAGCAGCTCTGCGTGCGTCGGCCGGTCGTCCAGCCAGGCGGGGTCGAGGCCAAACAGCTGCTGGAAGGCGACGTTGTGGAAGGCCAGCCGCCGCGACGGGCCGAAGATGGCGACCGCGTCGGCCAGATGGTTCAGCGTCTCGTCGTGCGCCTCGACGTGACGACGCAGGGTGTCGCGCGTCTCCTCCGCCTCGGTCACTTCAAGCGCATAGACCGTCGCGGCACCGCCCGGCGTCGGCTCGGCCACGATGCGCCAGGCGCGCCGGCGGCCGTCGGCGGCGGTCCAACGGAAACCTTCCTGCCGCTGGCCCAGCCGCGCCGCCTCCATGGCCAGGGCGTCGGCCCCGCGGTCGAAGCTGACCTCGCGGCGCAGGGCCTCCTCGACGGTGATCGCCTTGACCGCCTCCAGCCAGGCCCGGTTGGCCCAGACCAGACGTCCGCCCCCGTCGATCGCCCAGGTCGGAACGGGTGAGGCTTCGGCCACGAAGCCGGCGGCGCCCTCGGCCGCCCGCGCGGCCGGCGCTTCGGAGATCGCCAGCCAGGCCTGCCCCGCCTCGACCTGCCCCGTGACGCGCCAGGTCCTGTCGCCCACGCCAAAGCGCGACTCGAACGGACGCCCCTCAGCCTCCAGCGCGTCGATCGCGGCGCCCAGGTCGGTCCGCAGTCGCGCCAGAACGGCGTCGCCGGACGGCGGCTCCTCACCGGCCAGATCGCGGGCGACGAGATCGGACCCCAGAAGACGCGGCCCGTCGAAACCGCCCAGCGGGCCGACCCTCAGATCGCCGCCCGCGGCCCAGGCCGCGCGCCACAGATCGACCTTGCGCTTCTCGTCGTCGACGGCGTGCGTCAGGGCGTCCAGACGCGCGCGGGCCCGGGCGGTGAACCGCCACGACCAGGCGCCGACGGCCAGCGCCAGTCCCGCAGCCCCCGCGGTCGCCCAATAGGCCATGTCGGCGTCGGCCATGCCCCTCGATCAGCTCCCGGCATCCTGATTCGGTAACCATACCTGATCAGGGATGCGGGACTAGGGACCAGGGTTCGGGGGCAGAGCTCTTTCATCCCTCATCGCTCATCCCTATTCCCTTGGAATGGCCACCGACTGGACAGACCTCGCCGCCCCCTCGCTCGACGACTTCGCCGCCCTGGCGCGCGCGGCGTTCGACGCCCTGCCCGAACCGTTCCGGAGCCTCACGGGGGACGTCGTGATCCGCGTCGACGACTTCGCCGACGAAGAGACGCTGAAGATGATGGAGATGGAGGACCCGTTCGAGCTGACCGGACTCTATCACGGCGTCGACCTGGGCGGTCGGGACTCGCTGGGGCCCGCGGCCGAACCGTCCCGCATCTTCCTGTACCGGCGCCCGATCCTCGACGAGTGGGCCGAGCACGGCGAGGTGACCCTGGGTGAAATGATCGCTCACGTCCTGATCCACGAGATCGGCCACCACTTTGGCCTGACCGACGACGACATCGACCACATCGAGGCCGACTGACGCGGTCGTTCGCGCTTCGCAAACGGCGAGGCGTGGTCGTCGGCGAAATCCGGGCGGCCGGCGGCGCATGTCCGGTGGCGACGCGCCGGGGCCGTCGGCACGGTCGCTCCATCGACGGACGCCGCCCCGGCGCCGCCTCTGGAGGACACGCCATGAAGACCCTGATCGCCGCCGCCCTTCTGCTCGCCGCCCCGACCGCCGCCTTCGCCCAGGACACGGGCAGGATCACCTTCGAGTTCGCCACCGGCAGTTCCACCGGAACCATCCACGCGGCCCTGTTCGACTCGTCCGAATCCTATGGCGGCGGATCGCCGGTCGCCTCGGCCGTCGCCCGGGTCGAGCGGGGCGTGACAGTGATCACCTTCGAGGACCTGCCGCGTGGCGACTATGCGATGCGGTCCTTCCACGACTGGGACGACGACGGCGAGATGGACTTCAACCCCTTCGGCATGCCGACCGAACCCTACGCCTTCTCCAACAATGCCGTCGGCAACATGGGCCCGGCCAGCTGGGACCGCGCCAGCTTCCGCGTCGAGGGCGCAGTCACTCAAGCCATCGAGCTGAAGTGATGACCGCGTCCCGCCGTTCTTTCCTCACCGGTTGCGCCGCCCTGTCGGCCGCCGTCGCCACGCCCGAGCTGGTCCGCGCCGCGGTTCTCGACCGCGTCGCCCACGACTGGAGCCTGGCTACCCGCGATGTCGAGGCCGACGTCGCCCGCCACGCCATGACGCGCCTCCACGGCCGCGCGCCGGCCGCTCTGGAGGGCACACTGTTCCGCAACGGCCCGGCCAAGTTCCGCCGGCCGGGCGGCAGCGTCACCCACTGGTTCGACGGCGACGGCCTGATGCGCGCCTTCCGCGTCTCCGACGGCCGGGCGACGATGCAGGCCCGCTTCGCCGACACGCCCAAACGGCGCTGGGAGAGCGAGCTGGACGCCATGGTCACGCCCGGCTTCGGCACCGTCGGCGACGCCCGGGCCAAGGTCGGCTCCAACGACGACGCCAACGCCGCCAACACCTCGGTCATGGCCGTGGGCAACAAGGTCTGGGCGCTGTGGGAGGGTGGTTCGCCGCTGGCCATGGACGCCGACACCCTGGCCACCGAAGGCTTCGTCACCCTGCGCCCGGATCTCAAGGGCATGCCGTTTCAGGCCCACCCCCGCGTCGACCGCGACGGCACGGTGTGGAACGTGGGCACGACGGGCGACATGGCCGTGGTCTGGGCCCTGCGCCCCGACGGCGCGCTGATCGACGGGCGCATGCTGAAGCTGCCACGCGCCAGCTACATGCACGACTTCACCGCCACCGACCGCCATCTGGTCTTCGTGCTGCAGCCCTGGGTGTTCGCGCGGAACGTCATGCCGTTCTCGGCACGGCTGGACTGGCGCCCGGAAATGGGGACGCTGGTCGCGGTCGTGGACAAGGACGACCTGTCGACGATGCGGACCTACGAGCTGCCGACCTTCAGCCATTTCCATCTGGGCGACGCCTGGGAGGAGGCAGACGGCACGATCCGCTTCGACGTGCCGGCCGGGGAAGACGTCCAGTTCGGCGTCGACGGCGCCCGCGTTCTGGTCGAGGGCAAGGGCCGGGTTCCCGGCGCGCCCGGCGTCCTAGCCATGGTCACCCTGCACCCCGACGGCCGCGCCGACCTCGCGCGCACTGACGTCACCGCCGAGTTCGTCAGCGCCGACCCGCGCCGCAGGGGCCTGCGCCGGTCGTTGACCGTCCACGTCACGGGCGAGCGCGGCGACCGTCCGCTGGCCACAGGTCTGGCGGTGCGCGACTGGGACTCGGGCCGGTCGGACGTGTTCGACTTCGGCGACGCCCATGTGGTCGAGGAGGCGCTGTTCGTGCCCAAGCCCGGCCGCAGCGCCGAGCGCGACGCCTGGATTGTGGTGCCCACAATCAACCTGGCCGCCGCCCGTACCGAGCTGCACGTGCTGGACGCCGCGCGGGTGTCGGACGGCCCGGTCGTCAGCTGGCGCGGTGACGTCGCCCTGCCGGCCGGCTTCCACGGGACGTGGAGAGGGTAGGGGTAGGGGTAGGGGCTTAGGGCTTGGGGCTTAGGGCTTACGAATTCGGGCGGCAGGTCCCGGTGCTTTTCCCGTCGGCATCCCCAAGACCCAGGCCCCAAGCCCTAAGCCCTGAGTTCAACCTCACCACCACCCCGCCGCGCGCAGCGCCTTGGCGTGTCGCCGGCTGACCGGTGCGACGAGAGGTCCGTCCAGCGTCAGGCTGGCACGACCGTCGCCCCGATCCACATCGCGCACGGCGTCGCGGGCGACCCACCAGCTGCGATGGGTCTGGGCACCCTCCAACCCCTCCAGCTCGGCGACGGCGTCGGACAGGCGCATCAGGATCAGGTCCGAGCCTCTATCAGTGTGCAGACGCAGGTAGTGGTCCTCGGCCTGCACGGCGATCAGTCGGGCGCCGCGCAGCTTTGGCGGCAGACGGTCGAGGAAGCGGGCGGTGCCTTCGCCGGCAGGCTGGGCGTGCGTCTGTACCGGCTTGCCGCGCCCGAGGAAGACGTTCACGGCGCTGAAGGTCGCGGTCACCGTCAGAACCGGGACGAACATGTGCGGCAGCGCCCCGACCGGCATCATTCCGCCATGCAGGACGGGTCCGGTCACCGCCCAGACCCAGGCCGTCATCGGCAGGGTGATCACCGCGGTCAATGCCGCCACCATCAGCCAGGGCCGCTCATACATGTCGATGCGCCGCTCGACCGGTCGCGAGACCAGATGGGCCCAGAGACCGCCCGTGATCATGACGAAGACCCAATAGGCCAGCCTCAGCCACAACGGCGCGTGATGGGTCTGGAAGGCACCCGTCAGGGCCAGGACCACGCCACCCAACGCCGCCACGGCGACGCCGCGCAGCAGGTCGGGGGTGAACAAGGGTGCCCGGGCCGAGATCGTCATGCCCGGACTGAAACCACGATCCGCGCCGCTTGCGAAGCGGTCAGACGCGAATGTCCAGCAGGGCACCCGGACGGGTGGGTCGGGTTTCGGCCGCGTCCTCGGGCGGGGCGGTCCGGACCTGCGGGGTCGCGGCGGCGATCGGCGCGACCGGCTGGATCGTCTGCGTCGCCGACATGGCTGTGCGGAAGAAGGCCGCCTGCGCCGCGCGCGCGCCGGGGCTGGCGCCGGTCTGGGCGGGCGGGACGACGGAGGCAAAGCCGGGGCCGATAGCGGTCATGCGCTCAGGGTTAACGAAATCCGTCGCGGAACGGTTAACGCCGTGCCAGCGGGGCGGGGGCCTGCATGGCTGCCACCAGCCGCGCCACATCGGCGTCCTCGACCAGGGCGCCCGAATGCTTGGCCGTGACCATGCCCATGGCGTTGACCGCAAAGGTCTCGGGCGCGCCGGTAATGCCCAGATCCAGCCCCGCCTGCCCGTCGGCGTCGACCAGCACGAAGGCGAACGGATCGCCCAGTTCGGTCAGGAAGGCGCGCGTGTCCTCGGGCCGGTCCTTGTAGGCCACGCCGATCACGGTGACGCCCTGGGCCTTCAGCGCCAGCAGTTTCGGGTGTTCGACCCGGCACGGCGCACACCAGCTGGCGAAGACGTTGATCAGCATCGGCCGCCCGCGACCGGCGGTCTTCAGATCCAGCACCGCGCCGGTCCCGTCCCCGGCCAGCATGGGCAACACCGTCTCCGGCACCGGCCGGCCCACCAGCGCGGCGGGCTTGATGTCCGGGTCGCGCTTCAGCGACCAGCCGATGAACAGCGCCGCCAGCGCGGCCAGCACGACCAGGGGCGCGAACGCCAGCCAGCGGGTCATTCCGCCTCCTCCAGTTCCTTCAGCCGCGCGCGGACCTGTCGCGCCGCCAGCACGGCGCGACCGACGACGACGCCCAGCACGACCGCGCTGATCCCCCAGGCGGCGGCGACGTATTCGACATAGCTGCGGGCGACTTCCGGCATCATGCCTCCATGGCGCGGCGGGCGCGCAAGGTCCGCAGGCGGCGGTTCAGCACCTCGGTGCGGATGCCGGTGATCCAGACGGCCGCGAACAGCACGCCATAGGCCGCCATCATGGTCAGGAGGGGCGTCAGATAAGCTGCCGTCATCGCCGGTCCGTCGGCGCGCAGCAGGCTGGCCGGCTGATGCAGGGTGTTCCACCAGTCGACGGAGAATTTGACGATCGGCAGGTTGATCAGACCGACCAGTCCCAGCACCGCCGCCGCCCGCGCGGCCCTGGCCTCGTCCTCGATGGCAGACCGCAGAGCCAGCCAGGCCAGGTAGAACAGGAACAGCACCAGCACGGACACCAGCCGCGCGTCGCCCCAGGTCCACCACACGCCCCACATCGGCTTGCCCCAGATCGCGCCGGTGATCAGGGCCAGTCCGGTGAAGGCCGCGCCCGGCACGGCGGCGGCCCGCGCGGCGGCGTCGGCCAGCGGATGGCGCCACACCAGCGAGAACAGGCAGCTGATCCCCAGCGCGCCATAGGCCATCAGCCCCAGCGAGGCCGCCGGCACGTGCACGAACATGATCCGGACGCTGTCGCCCTGCTGGTAGTCGGGCGGCGCGGTCAGCGACAGCCAGCTCCCCACGGCCAGCGCAAGCCCGGCCGCGAGCCACAGCGGCCCGACCAGCGGTGCCGAGAAGCGCATGAAGCGCTCGGGATTGGCCAGACCGAACATGGCGCGCGCTCTACCCCTCGCCGCCGCCCGGAACAAGCGACGCGACGTCGCTCGTCGCTCCCCTCATCCTTGCGCGTTCCGGATCGCCGCCCCGCCCGCAAAGGGCGCCAAGGCGCAGGCGAACAGGGCATAGGCCGCCAGCAGCGCCAGCGCGGGCCCCACAGCCGACCCTTCCTGCGCCGCCGTCACGGCCCCGGCACCAAAGATCACCGGCGGGGCATAGAGGGGCAGGGCGATCATCGCGACCAGCAGCCCCCCCCGCTTCGACCCCAGCGACAGGGCCGCTGCCAGCGCACCCACCGCCGCGAAGCTGAGGCCCGCCAGCGCCGCGACACCCGCGGTCAGCGGGGCCAGAGCCGGCTCAAGCCCCAGCGACAGGGCCGCCACCGGCGCCGCCAGCGCCAGCGGCACCCCGACCGCCGTCCACTGCGCCGCCGTCTTGACCGCGAACACCGCCTCCAGCGTCAACGGGCCCAGCGCCAGCAGGTCCAGCGTCCCGTCCTCGTGATCCCGCTCGAACAGGCGTTCGAGGGACAAGAGCGATGCCAGCGCCAGCACGATCCAGGTCGCCCCCGCCGCGATGGGGACCAGCCGCACGGGCTCCGAGCCAATGGCCAGCGGCAGGGCGGCGGTCACGGCCAGAGCGAACCCGCACGCCAGCAGCGGCCCGCCGCCGCCGGCCCAAAGCAGGGCCAGTTCGCGACGATAGAGGAGCAGGAGCGCGCTCATGCCGGTCCCCCCACGACGATTTCCCGCGCCGCCACGGGCAGGGGGTCGTGAACGGCCGCCAGGATCAGGCCGCCGCCGTTCAGGTGTGCGGCCATGACCTCTGCCGCCTGTGCCCGGCGGCGCGCGTCCAGCGGCGCCAGCGGTTCGTCCAGCAGCCACAGCGGCCGGTTCGCCGCCACCAGCGAGGCGAGCGCCAGCCGCCGCCGCTGCCCCGCCGACAGGACCCGGACCTCCAGATCCAGCAGGGGAATCAGGTCCAGCCGCTTCGCCGCCGACGCCACCGCCTCCGTCGATGCACCAAACCAGCGCGCCTGAAAGGCCAGCTCCGCCCGCGCCGTGCGGCCGGGCCGGAACCCCTCCTGATGCGCCAGCATCTGCACGGCCGCCGATCGCGCCGTGCCGGGATCGATTGGACCGTCAGGTCCCTCGAACCCCACCTCGCCCTTGTCGGGCCGCAACAGCCCGGCCACGGCGCGCAGCAGCGAGGTCTTTCCCGCGCCGTTGGCCCCCGTCAGCTGCGCTGCCTCGCCGGCGGCGAGGGCGAACGACAGCTCCTCGAACAGCCGCCGTTCGCCGCGCGAGATGGACAGGTCGGAGACATGGAGGGCCGCGATCATCTGCGACCCGTTCTCAATGTCCATGACGCCGTCGTGGACTCATGGACGGGCGCGCCCGCGCGGATTATGACCGCCGCAGCCGCAGCAGGCCCTGAGCGCGCGCGGCGGGGACCTGTGCGCCCCGTCGATATGCGCGGGAGGGTGCGACCGGATGTTCGGGCGGCGATGACCAGAGGAAGCCTCCCATGCCGTCAGTCGACAGCCTGAAAACCCGCCGGGACCTCACCGTCGGGCGCAAGAAATACGCCTATTACAGCCTTCCTGCCGCCGAGGAAGCCGGCCTGACCGGCATCTCGCGCCTGCCGCGCTCCATGAAGGTGCTGCTGGAGAACCTGCTGCGCAACGAGGACGGCGTCTCGGTCACCGAGGCGGACCTCAAGGCCGTGGCCGTCTGGATCGAGAACAAGGGTGCCGTCGAGCACGAGATCGCCTTCCGTCCCGCGCGCGTCCTGATGCAGGACTTCACCGGCGTGCCGGCCGTCGTCGATCTGGCCGCCATGCGCGACGCCATGACCGGCCTGGGTGCCGATCCGTCGAAGATCAATCCGCTGAACCCCGTCGACCTGGTCATCGACCACTCGGTGATGGTCGACCACTTCGGAACCGCCCAGTCGTTCGGCCAGAACGTCGAGCGCGAGTACGAGCGCAACATCGAGCGCTACAAGTTCCTGCGCTGGGGCTCGTCGGCCTTCAACAACTTCCGCGTCGTGCCTCCGGGCACCGGCATCTGCCACCAGGTGAACCTCGAGAACCTGGCCCAGACCGTCTGGACCGACGCCGAGGGCAAGGCGACCGTCGCCTATCCCGACACCGTCGTCGGCACCGACAGCCACACCACCATGATCAACGGTCTGGCCGTGCTGGGCTGGGGCGTCGGCGGCATCGAGGCCGAGGCGGCCATGCTGGGCCAGCCGATCCCGATGCTGATCCCCGAGGTCGTCGGCTTCAAGCTGACCGGCAAGCTGCCCGAGGGTGCCACCGCCACCGATCTGGTGCTGACCGTCACCCAGATGCTGCGCAAGAAGGGCGTGGTCGGCAAGTTCGTGGAGTTCTTCGGTGACGCCCTGGCGGCCATGACGCTGGAAGACCAGGCGACCATCGCCAACATGGCCCCGGAATACGGGGCCACCTGCGGCTTCTTCCCGACCTCGCAGGCGACGCTCGACTATCTGCTGGCGACCGGCCGCGACAAGGCGCGCGTCGCCTTGGTCGAAGCCTATGCCAAGGCGCAAGGCCTGTGGATCGAGCCGGGTTCGGAAGAGCCCGTCTTCACCGACGTTCTGGAACTGGATCTGGCCACCGTCGTGCCGTCGCTGGCCGGGCCCAAGCGGCCGCAGGACAAGGTCGCCCTGACCACCGCCGCGGTCGAGTTCGAGGGCCATCTGACGGGCACCTTCAACCGCCCGGCCGACGCCGACCGCGCCAAGGTCGACGGACAGAAATTCACCGTCGGCGACGGCGACGTGGTCATTGCTGCCATCACCAGCTGCACCAACACCTCCAACCCCTCGGTCCTGATCGCTGCCGGCCTGGTGGCGCGCAAGGCCCATGCGCTGGGCCTGAAGCCCAAGCCTTGGGTCAAGACTTCGCTGGCTCCCGGCTCGCAGGTCGTGACGGACTATCTGACCGACGCCGGCCTGACCAAGGATCTGGACGCGCTGGGCTTCAACCTTGTCGGTTACGGCTGCACCACCTGCATCGGCAACTCGGGCCCGCTGGACCCCGCGATCTCGAAGGCGATCAACGAGAACGGCCTGGTCGCCACCAGCGTGCTGTCGGGCAACCGCAACTTCGAGGGCCGCGTGAACCCGGACGTGCAGGCCAACTACCTGGCCTCGCCGCCGCTGGTCGTCGCCTATGCGCTGGCCGGCTCGATGCGCATCGACCTGACCACCCAGCCGATCGGGCAGGACAAGAAGGGCAAGGACGTCTTCCTGAAGGACATCTGGCCGACCTCGCAGGAGATTGCCGAGATCCAGAAGAAGTCGGTCACCCCGGCCATGTTCGCCAAGCGCTACAAGGACGTCTTCAAGGGCGACAAGCACTGGCAGGCGATCGCCGTCGAGGGCGGCCAGACCTATCAGTGGGACGGGGCCTCCACCTATGTGCAGAACCCGCCCTATTTCGAGGGCATGTCGATGGAGGCCGCGCCGGTCAAGGACGTGGTCGAGGCCCGCATCCTGGGCATCTTCGGCGACAGCATCACCACCGACCACATCAGCCCCGCGGGCTCGATCAAGGCGTCGTCGCCGGCCGGCAAATACCTGATCGACAACGGCGTCGAGCCGCTGGACTTCAACAGCTACGGGGCGCGCCGCGGCAACCACGAAGTGATGATGCGCGGCACCTTCGCCAACATCCGCATCCGCAACAAGATCACGCCCGAGATCGAGGGCGGCGTGACGAAGCACTTCCCTTCCGGCGAGGTCATGTCGATCTATGACGCGGCCATGCGCTACCAGGCCGAGGGGCGTCCGCTGGTCGTCTTCGCCGGCAAGGAATACGGCACCGGCTCGTCGCGCGACTGGGCGGCCAAGGGCACGCGCCTGCTGGGCGTCCGCGCGGTGATCGCCGAGAGCTACGAGCGCATCCACCGCTCCAACCTGATCGGCATGGGCGTGGTGCCGCTGCAGTTCAAGCAGGAGGGCTGGACCCGTCTGGGCCTGACCGGCGAGGAGATCGTCACGATCCGCGGCCTGTCCGACGCCAACGTCGGCAAGCTGAAGCCGCGTCAGGACCTGTGGGTCGAGCTGTTCCGCGCCTCGGACGGCAAGATGGCCCGCTTCCCGGTGCGTTGCCGCATCGACAACCAGACCGAGCTCGACTACTTCCGCGCCGGCGGCGTCATGCCCTACGTGCTTCGGAACCTCGCGGCCGTCTGAGTCGAAGGGCCGGGATAAAGACGGGGCCGGCGGGGCGATCCGCCGGCCTCTCTCGTTCTCGGGATCAGGCGAGTGCCGCGCGCGCCGCCGCAGCATCCGCGTCGATCTGCACCTTCAGCGTCTGCAGCCCGTCGAAGCTCATTTCCGGACGCAGGAAGGTCACCAGTTCGGTCTCGATCGACCGGCCGTACAGGTCGCCGCCGAAGTCGAACAACCAGACCTCCAGCAGGGGCTCCTGCAGACGCCACATCGGGCGCAGGCCCAGGTTGGCGACGCCGTCGATCACGCGCCCGTCTTCCAGCCGCGTGCGCGTGGCATAGACGCCGAAGGCGGGGCGCATGTAGTCGCCCAGCGGCACGTTGGCGGTCGGCACGCCGATCGTGCGGCCGCGCTTGTCGCCGTGGATGACCTCGCCCTCGATCGCGAAGGGCCGGCCCAGGATGGCGGCGGCGCGCGCCATGTCGCCGGCGTTCAGGGCCTCGCGCACCGCGCTGGACGACAGCTTCAGCCCACCGGCGTCATCGATCCGGTCGGTCGTGGAGACGGTGAAGCCCAGTCTTTCGCCCAGCGAACGCAGCGCCTCGGGCGAGCCCGTGCGGCCCTTGCCGAAGGTGAAGTCGAAGCCGACGGCGGCGTGGCGAATGCCCAGGCCGTGGGCGAGCACGCCCTCGGCGAAGGCCTCGTGGCTCATCGCCGCCATATCCGCGTCGAAGGGCAGCAAGAAAAGCGTCTGCACACCGAGATCGCCCAGCGCCCGCGCCATCTGCTCAGGCGTCATCAGGCGGAAGGGGGCGGCCTCGGGCTGGAACCAGCGGCGCGGGTGGGGGTCGAAGCTGACCACGGCCAGCGGGACCCCGAGGCGGTCAGCCGCCTCGCGCGCCTGCCCGATCACCGCCTGATGCCCGCGGTGAACGCCGTCGAAGGCACCGACGGCCACCGCCGCGCCCTTCAGCTCGGCCGGCAGGTCGCGCCAGGCCCGGACGATGCGGGCGGTCATGCTCAGTCCCGGGCCGGTCGCCGGCGGCGCGGCACGCGCACGGTCGCCTCGCCGTCCAGCACCACGTCGTCCCCCACCAGTCCCTCGCAGCGCAGGACCACCCGCGCGCTCTCGGGATCGATCGAGGCCACGGTGACTCGCGCGATCACCACGTCGCCGATCCGCACCGGCTTGTGGAAGCTGGTGGCCTGGCTGAGGAAGATGGAGCCGGCACCCGGGAGGATCATGCCCACCACGGCCGAGCCGAACGAGGCCGACAACAGGCCGTGGGCGATGCGGCCGCGATAGGCCGTCTTCGACGCGAACGCCTCGTCGACGTGCAGCGGGTTGAAGTCGTCGGAGGCCTCGGCGAACTGCAGGATGCGCGCCTCGTCGACCGGCACGGCCTTCTCGGCGGTCATGCCGATCGTCAGTTCCTCGAGGATGTAGCCGCCGGACGGATGGGCCTGAACGCTGTGTGTCATGGGTCGGGCTTAGCCGCGTCCGCCCGCTTTGGCCACTCTCACCAGGCGAGTTCGAGCGCCGCGTATCTGGCCGTCAGACCCTCGGCGTCCAGCAGGGCCTTTGCCCGCGCGGGATCCAGAAGACCGTCATCGCCCGCCGCCGCATCATGGATGCCCGCGGCCACGAACAGACAGTCCAGCCCCTGATCGTTGGCACCCTTCACGTCGGTGACGACGCCGTCGCCGACGCACAGCACCCGCGCCCGATCCACGGGCCGGCCCAGCAGGCGCTCGGCCTCGATCATCGACAGGTCGTAGATCGGCGAGAACGGCTTGCCCGCCAGTGTCACCGGCCCGCCCAGCTCGGCATAGAGATCGGCTAACGCCCCGCCGCAGTAGATCAGGTCGTCGCCCTTGCGCACCACCTTGTCCGGATTGGCGCAGATCATCTCGATCCCGCGCGCCGCAGCGGGCAGGAAGCGCTCGCGATAGTCCTCGGGCGTCTCGGTGGCGTCGTCATAGGGGCCGGTCACGGAGATGAAGGCCGCATCCTCGGCCCCGTGCGCGTTGGCCAGGCCCAACCCCTCGTACAGGGGCCAGTCCCGATCCGGCCCGATCACCCATGCGGGTCCCGGCGCGCGTTCGGCCAGCACCATGCGCGTGGCGTCGCCCGAGGTGACGAAGGCGTCCCAGCTGTCGCGCGGTACGCCCAGCCGATCCAGCTGGGCGATCACGTCGGACGACGGACGCGGCGAGTTGGAGACCAGGACGACCTTGCCGCCGCGTTCGCGGAACCGGGTCAGCGCCGCCAGCGGCGCAGGCCAGCTTTCGCGCCCGTTGTGGATCACGCCCCAGACGTCGCAGAACAGAACGTCATAGTCCCCGGCGACCGCTTCCAGATGGGGCAGGGGCGCGGGCGTGACGGTCATCGGTTTCAGGCCGCGTTGGCTGCGCCGGACTTGCCGTCGGCTTTCAGCTTGTCCTGATGCGCCCGGATGCCCTGGGCGATCAGCTCGGCGGCCTCGCCTGCGTCGCCCCAGCGCTTGACCGTCGTCTCCTTGTTCTTCTCCAGATCCTTGTAGCGGGTGAAGAAGTGCTGGATCTGCTCGATCATGATGGCCGGCAGCTGACGATAGCTGGCCACGTCGGTGTAATAGGGATGCAGGGCGTCGACCGGCACGGCGAGGATCTTCTCGTCCATGCCCTTCTCGTCTTCCATGATCAGCACGCCGATCGGGCGCGAGCGGATGACGCAGCCGGGCACAACAGGCGTCGGGTTCAGTACCAGCACGTCGCACGGGTCACCGTCGGCTGACAGGGTGTGCGGCACGAAGCCGTAGTTGGCCGGATAGTACATGGCCGTGTGCAGGAAACGGTCGACGAACAGGGCCCCCGAGGCCTTGTCCATCTCGTATTTGACCGGCAGGCCCCCTTGCGGGATTTCGATGATGACGTTCAGGTCCCAGGGCGGGTTGGGGCCGACGGGAATGGCGTCGATGTTCATGACGGGCCTAAGTGTGCAACTGCGAAACGGGGAGGCGGGCGTGATAGTCCCGGCCCGGGGCCGAAGCAAGGCGGGACGACCCGCGCGGGAGACGACGGCATGACCCTTTTGGACGGTTTCGCGCTGGGTCTCTTCGCCCTGTGCTGGCTGGGCTACGGTCCCCTACTGGAAGTGCTGTCGCGCCGCACCGGCACGCTGAACGACGACATGATGGTCATCCGCCGGGTGTGGATGACGGCCATGAGCCACCGGGAGGCCCCGCGCCTGGTGGACAGCCAGCTGATGGGCCACACCATCAACTCCGGCGGCTTCTTCGCCTCGACCAACCTGCTGCTGATCGCGGCCGTCGCCGGCATCCTGTTCGGCGGGCAGCAGGCACTGGACGGCTTCGCCGCCGTGGGGGCCGAGGGCGTGCCGCGCCGCCTGCTGGAGTTGAAGCTGGGGCTGATCCTGCTGTGCCTGGTGCGCGGCCTGCTCGACTTCATCTGGTCGATCCGACAGATGAACTATGCCCTGGCCCTGATTGGTGCCTCGCCGGAGGCTCACACCGAGGCGGATCGCGTGGCGCTGGGCGCGGCGGCGGCGGACCTGCTGAACCCCGCGCTCTCGGCCTTCAGTCAGGGCGTGCGAGCCTATTATTTCGCGCTGGCGGCGGCGGCCTGGCTGTTCGGGCCGTGGTGGCTGGCGGGCGGCGTCGTGCTGGCGTTCAGCCTGCTGCTGTGGCGTCAGGCCGGATCCCCCGCGGCGCGCGCCATACGGGCCGCACGCAGGCTGTTGGACCCCGATCTGCAGCGGTAAATTTTGCCGTCGCGTCAGGATTGGAGGATTTTCGCCGCTGAAAGCGATTACATGACTCGCCGGCGCATCGAATTTTCGTAACTTGTCGTGAACTGCGGCCGCCAATTGCTCCTTGACGGATTGTGCACTGCAACCTAACTTCACGGTGACGCCTTCGGGCGTCATGCCCTTCCTGGGCGTTTCCTCCCTATAGACTTTCAAGGCCGCGCCTCCGGGCGCGGCCCTTTTTTCAGGCCAGCAGGGCCGCGATCACGCGTTCCACGCCCGCCTTGCAGCGCGCCCAGCCGGGTCCCGGCCGCAGGCTGACAGGATCGAGGTACAGGCCGCGGTCGATCTCGATCTGCACCGCCTCGAACCCGTCCGCCGGACGTCCCCAGATCTGGGTCGACCATCCGCCCGCATACGGCGCGTTCAGCGCCACCTTCCATCCCTCGCCCTCCAGCAGCGTCCGGAGGCGCCGCGTCAGCTCCGGCGCGCAGGCTTCTCCGTGCCGGTCGCCGATCACCACCTGCGGCGCGCCCGGTTCGCGCGGTGCCGGCATGGAATGCCAGTCGACGAGGATCGCACGCCCGTGCGCCTCCCGCGCCGCCTGCATCAGCGCGCCAAGCCGGGCGTGATAGGGCGCGTGCCACGCGGCGATCCGCGCTTCGGCCTCGGCTCGTGACAGCCGACCCGAGTTGAGCGCGCGCCCGTCGCCGGACAGACGCGGGATTACCCCGTACCCCGCCGCCGCGCGCGGCGAGACGGGCCGCCCCGGTTCCAGTCCCTCGATAAGCAGCGGGTCCAGTTCATCAGGGCTCCGGTTCAGGTCGACGCAGGCGCGACTGACTTCGCCCAGCAGCAGCGCCGCGCCGCGACCGGTGCCCGATTCGATCAACCGGTCGACGAGAGCGTCCTCGGCGCTTCTCAGGCTTCTCTTCGACAGGCCCGGCGCCGGACGCATGTCTGCGGGCAGGTGAGTACCGGAGTGCGGCGAGGCGAACACCCACCGCGTCGCGGGCCGCGCCGCGCGCGTGTCGTCCCGTTCGTCGTCCGCCGTCGACACCGTCGCTCCAACCCCCTGCGAATCCGCCGGTTTTCATGGCCGGTTTACGGATGCGAGGCTAGGGTGCGCGCTCACGAACGGGGACGTCGATCGGCACATGGCGCGCATTCTTCTGGCGGAAGACGATTCCTCGCTGCGCGGGTTCCTCACCCGCGCGCTTGAGCGGGCCGGCCATTCGGTGGTCGACTGCGAGAACGGCGACGACGCCATCGACGCCCTGGACCACGGCCCCTACGATCTGCTGCTGACGGACATCGTCATGCCGGGTGCCGACGGCATCGAAGTGGCGCGCGTCGCCGCCCAGCGCCAGCCGGGCCTGCGTATCATGTTCATCACCGGCTTCGCCGCCGTCGCCCTGTCCGCCGCCCAGGCCACCCCCCAGGCCAAGGTCCTGTCCAAGCCCGTCCACCTGCGCGACCTCGTGGGCGAGGTCGAGAAGATGATCGCGGCGTGAGGCGTTGCCCCGGTGCAGGCGGGGCTTGCGGCCCGCGAGCCACCGGGTTATGGACCGCGCCTTCCCGTTCCGGGGTCGCCATTGGCGGAGCCGGAACCGTCACGGCGGACGCGTAGCTCAGCGGGAGAGCACTACGTTGACATCGTAGGGGTCACAGGTTCAATCCCTGTCGCGTCCACCATTTCCCCGCCACAATCGATCGCCGCACCCGCCACCTGCGGGTGCCCGCTTGTCATGGGGTCCGGCAAGGCGCAGGGTCGGGGGCCTGCATGGAGCCCACGTCGATGATCGCCCTGGCGCTGACCCTGCTGTTGCTCGCCCCCCCCGCCCAGGACCCCGTTCCGGGCTCGGCCGCGACGCCTCCCCAGGATCCCGTTCCCGGCTCGGCAACGACCCCGCCTCGCGCCGACGGGTCGGCCGTCGCCACACTTCAGGGCTGCGCCATGGAAGGTGACCGGTGGGTTTGTCGCTATCAGATGCCGGAAATCCGGGTCGTCGAGCAGGCCCCGCAGACCCTGGGGGTGGAAGCGGCGGCCGGGACCAACGCCGGGCCGGCGGACACGGGCGTTCTCAGCGAAGAGGAACGCGCGTTCGTGGCCCGCTGCGCGGACGCCGGCTGGCTGTCGCTGTGTCTGCCCGCCGACCGCCGGCGTGCCCGGGAACTCAGGGACACGGCGCTGGCCTACGAGGCGAAGCGGCGCGACGTGGCCGCGCTTCTGGCCCAGGGCCGGTGCGACGCGGCCGTGACAGCGGCGCTCGAGGCGGGCCACCTGAACCTCGCGCGTGAGGCGCGCACGTTCTGCGGACGCTGAGCCCGCCACGCCGGACATGACGAAGGGGCGCCGGTCTGAACCGACGCCCCCCGCTGTAGTGTCGTGTCGGTCCTACTCGGGCGCGATGCAGGTCGGCCCTCCATGGCCCCCGACGCGGACGTCGCGGCAGTCGCCGAAACGCACTTCCGGCGGGTCGATGATGACTTCCGAGGGCCGCACGATGACTTCCGGCCGGTCGATCACGATCTGGGCCGGGCGCACGCGCACGGGCGGAGCGTCGACGTAGACCGGCGGACCGGCGATGTGGATTACCGGACCGGCGACCTCAACGGGACGGCCGACGACGCGGATGCCCGGCGGCGTGATGCGGATCGGCGCGCCGGGCGGGGGCGCGCGGTAGAAGTCCACGACGCGCACGCATGTGCAGTCGGGATCATAGACCGCGACCGGATCAGGGTCGGGCAGCGGCGCTCCTGCAGTCAGCGAAAACGCAAGCGCCGTCGAAAGCAACTCGATCATGGCCATCCCCTCCAGCCGAACCCCGGTATCCGAGGCATGGTTAACGAGCACACGGTTAAGCCCGTCGTCAATCGTTCGTTCCTCTATTCCCCTGACACGGGAGCGGAATCTTTACCGTGTGGCGAAGGGACGGCTGAGCCAGGAGGATCCCGCCTCGCCCCAGCGGCGCGGCAGATCGGTCGCCCGGGTGATGCCGATGCGCGGACCGGCCACGAGCCGGCGCGTCCCGACGCCGGGAGAGAGGGAGAAGGGCTGCTCGAGCATCGACACTCCGTCGAGCTCGCGCGACACGCCGAGGGCCTGGCACAGGCGCGCCGGACCCGAGCACAGAAGGCGGGGGGGCTCCACGCCGCGCCGCGCGCGCATCGCTCTGAGACCTTCCGTTGGCTCCAGCGCCCGGATGAGCACCGCGCCGCCGGGTTGGTCGCCGCAGACGAGATTGAGGCACCAGTGCAGCCCGTAGATTCGGTACACGTAGGCCCGGCCGACCGGCCCGAACATGGCCGCGTTCCGGGTCGTTGGCCCCCGAAAGCTGTGCGAGGCGGGGTCGCCGGAATCATAGGCCTCGGTCTCGACGATGCGGCCGCCGACGCCGTTGACGGTCAGGGTCGCGCCGATCAGCAGGCGGGCGACCTCGTCGACCGGTCGGGCGAAGTCGGAAAGGGCGAACGCGGCGGCCATGGCGTCGAGGTGCGGCGGCGACCTCGCCAGGTCAAGGCGGTTTGACCCCATCCGCGCCGGGTCGCATTAAGCCCTCATGCCGACCGCCTCCGCCTTTCCCACACCCGACCCCGCCGACTGGCGTTCGCTCGCCGAAAAGGCATTGAAGGACCGGCCGCTGGAGAGCCTGATCCATCTGGACGCCGACGGCCTGGCGATCCGGCCGCTCTATGCTGCCGCGACCGGCGTGACGCCGCTGTTTGCGCCGCGTCCCTCCCACGCGGACGGCCGCGCCTGGGATCTGCGGGCGCAGGTGGCGGCGGACGACCCTTCGGAGGCGAACCGGCAGGTGCTGGCCGAACTGGGGGGCGGGGCCGCCTCGGTGATCCTGTCGGGGGCGGTGCTGGCCGACAGCGCGCCGCTGGCCCGGGCGCTGGACGGGGTCGCGCTGGAACTGGCGGCCATCGGACTGGACGCGGGGCTGGACGGGCCCGACGCGGCGAATGCCCTTGCCGTGGCGGCCAAGGGCGCGCCCCGCGCAAGGTTGCTGTTCCACATGGACCCGGTGTCGACCTTCGCCGCGACCGGTGAGGCCCCGCGGTCCATCGAGGAGCACCTGACGCTGGCGGCCAATACGGCTGCGCGCCACGCCGGTGCCTATCCCGAGGCGAAATTCTTTCTGGCCTCCGGTCAGGTGGCGCACGAGGCGGGCGGGTCGATCGCGCAGGAGCTCGCCTTCGCCGCGGCCAACGCCGTGGCTCTGATCGAGGCGGGGATCGCCGCCGGGATGTCGGCGGAGCAAGCCCTGAACGGCACTGTCCTGGGCGTGGCCGTGGACCAGGAATATTTCGACGGTCTGGCCAAGGTGCGGGCGTTGCGCCTGATGTGGCGATCGATCTGCACGGCGTACGGGGTTCAGGTCGAGGCGATGATCGAGTCCCGGTCGTCGCGGCGCATGCTGGCGGCCCGCGATCCCTGGCCGAATCTGCTGCGGCTGACGGCGGCGGGCTTCGCCGGGGCGGTCGGGGGTGCCGACGCCGTGGTGCTGGACGCTTTCACCCGCGCGGCGGGCCTGCCCGACGACTTCGCGCGGCGGCAGTCGCGGAACATTCAGCTGGTGCTGATGGAGGAGGCCCATCTGGGCCGGGTGGACGATCCGGCGGCGGGCAGCTGGTATCTGGACCAGCGCACGCGCGAACTGGCCGAGGCCGCCTGGGCCGAGTTCCAGTGGATCCAGTCCGAGGGCGGGGTCGTGGAGTGCCTGCGCGGACATCTGATCCAGCCGCGCGTGGCGCGCGCGCGTCAGGGGCTGGAGTCGGCGCTGGCGGACGGGGGCACCCATCTGGTGGGCGTGACCAAGTTCGTCGATCCTGAGCCAAGGCCCGCCTCCGTCACGCCGGGGCCCCCCCCACGACTGGAGGGCGGGGGCGACGCCTGCGTGCCGCTGACCCCGATGCGGCTGTCCGCCCCGGTCGAAGAGGGGGGCGCCCGATGAGCGCGCCGGATTTCTCGAATATCGTCCTGGACCTTTCGCCTGCTGGCGCCGGGCCCGCCCGCGAGGGCTGGGCCACGCCCGAGGGAATCGAAGTCGCCACGGCCTATGGCGCGTCCGCGCTGGACGGACTGGACTTCATCCACGGCCTGCCGGGCATCGCACCCTATCATCGGGGTCCGTACCCGACGATGTATGCCCAGAACCCGTGGACGGTGCGGCAGTACGCGGGCTTCTCGACCGCCGAGGAATCGAACGCCTTCTACCGGCGCAATCTGGCGGCGGGACAGAAGGGGTTGTCGATCGCCTTCGATCTGGCCACCCACCGGGGCTACGACAGCGACCACCCGCGGGTGAAGGGCGACGTCGGCATGGCGGGCGTCGCCATCGACAGCATCTACGACATGCGGACCCTGTTCGACGGCATCCCGCTGGACCAGATGTCGGTGTCGATGACCATGAACGGCGCGGTTCTGCCGATCCTGGCGCTCTATGTTGTGGCGGCGGAAGAGCAGGGCGTCAGCCCCGACAAGCTGACCGGGACCATCCAGAACGACATCCTCAAGGAGTTCATGGTCCGCAACACCTACATCTATCCGCCGCTCCCCAGCATGCGGATCATCGCGGACATCTTCGCCTGGACGGCGCAGCACGCGCCCAAGTTCAACTCCATCTCGATCAGCGGCTATCACATGCAGGAGGCGGGGGCCTCGGCCGATCTGGAGCTGGCCTACACCCTGGCCGACGGGGTCGAATATCTGAAGGCGGGTGTCGACGCCGGCATGGATGTGGACGCCTTCGCGCCGCGCCTGTCCTTCTTCTGGGCCATCGGCATGAACTACTTCATGGAGGTGGCCAAGATGCGCGCCGGCCGCCTGCTGTGGGCCGAGGCGGTGGCGAAGTTCGGGGCGAAGAACCCGAAATCCCTGGCTCTCCGCGCGCACTGCCAGACTTCAGGCTGGTCGCTGGCGGCGCAGGATGTGTTCAACAACGTGCCCCGCACCATGGTCGAGGCCATGGCGGCGGCCGGCGGCCAGACACAATCGCTGCACACCAACAGTCTGGACGAGGCCCTGGCCCTGCCGACCGACTTCTCGGCCCGCATCGCCCGAAACACGCAGCTGCTTCTGCAGATGGAGACGGGCCTGACCCGCGTCATCGACCCGTGGGGCGGCAGCTTCTACGTCGAGCGGTTGACGCACGAACTGGCGGAGAAGGCCCGTGCCCACATGGCCGAGGTCGAGGCGCTGGGCGGCATGGCGAGGGCCATCGAGGCCGGCGTGCCAAAACTGCGGATCGAGGAATCGGCCGCCCGGACCCAGGCCCGGATCGACACGGGCCAGCAAACCGTCGTGGGGGTGAACCGCTACCTGTCCGATCAGGTCGACGACATTCCGGTGCTGAAGGTCGACAACGCCGCCGTCTATGCCGCCCAGATCGACAAGCTGAAGCGCCTCCGTGCCGAGCGGGATGAGGCGGCGACGCAGGCCGCTCTGGATGCCCTGACGGCGGGCGCGAAGGGCGGGGAAAACCTGCTGGCCCTGGCCATCGACGCGGCCCGCGCCAAGGCCACCGTGGGGGAAATCTCGGACGCGCTGGAGGCCGCCTTCGGTCGTCACGTGGCGACAGTGCAGACGGTGTCCGGCGTCTATTCGAAAGAGGCGGGCAAGGACGCCCGCTTCAGCCGCGCCCGCGAGATGGTCGCCGCCTTTGTGGACAACGACGGCGGTCCGCCGAAAATCCTGATCGCAAAACTGGGCCAGGACGGCCACGACCGCGGCCAGAAGGTCGTCGCGACCGCCTATGGAGATCTGGGCTTCGGCGTGACGGCGGGGAGCCTGTTCCAGACCCCGGCCGAGGCGGCGAAGGAAGCGGTGGAGAAGGGCGTCCACGCCGTCGGTGCCTCGTCACTGGCCGCCGGACACCTGACGCTTGCGCCCGAGCTGATCGCCGAGCTGAAGAGGCTGGGCCGCGAGGACATCGTGGTGGTCGTCGGCGGCGTGATCCCGCCCGCCGACGTCCAGCCGTTGCTGGATGCGGGCGTGGCCGCGGTCTATCCGCCCGGCTCGGTCATCGCCGATACCGCGATCGACCTGATCGAGAAGCTGAACCAACGCCTCGGCTACGCCCAGCGCAAGCCGGGCTGAGGGTTCAGGGACGGAGGCGGGGCTCCAGCGCCTCGACCTCTTCGGCCGTCAGCCGGCGCTCGACGCGCGCGCGGCAGCGGGTGTTGTTCTCGCCCTGAAGACCGGGACCGGCGACCGCGATCTCGACGGAGTCGCCCACACAGGAACGCCCGCCGCCCGGGCCGCCGCTGAGCGCGAGGCTCCGGGCGGACGACAGGCCGCGGCAGAAGCCGCTGTTCAGTTCATAGATCTCACCCCGGCCCGCGCGGACGTAGACCTGAGCGTCCCCGTTGGAGCGGAAATTGCGGACCGTGTCCGGGATAAAGCAGGCGCGATCTGCGCGGCCGCCATCCACCGTGGCCCGGGGCACGTCTCCCGCGGCGCAGGCGGACAGGGAAAGCCCGGCGGACAGAATCAGCAGGGGGGCGGTCGGCTTCATGAAGGGCCTCACGGACGTTGATGGCTGGGAAGGGCCGCGACGTCCTCTTCGGTGAGGACGCGCATGACCCGGGCGCGGCAGACGTCGGTTGGGGACGACGCTCCGGGCGCAGCGATGCGGAGGGAATCCGAGGTGCACAGGCGTCCGCCGCCGATGCCGCCCGCGTCCGGGAGGAAGGCCAGGCGCTGGGCGAAGTCGAGGTTGTTGCAGCCATAGGCCTCGATCTCGAACACGTCACCGCTTGCGGCGCGCACGAAGACCTGACCGGTCCGGCCCTGACGGAAGTTGCGGACCTGGTCGCTGCTGAAACAGCGCGTTTCGGCACGGGTCGGGCCGTCACCGGCCATCCCGTCGGTCGTGGGCGCGCAGGCCGAGGCCGAAATGGCCGCCGAGGCGGCGGCGGCGAGCAAAACGCGCATCCGGGATGTCCTCCACCGTTTCGGGACTAACGATCCTGCGTGCCGCGACGTTCCGCAAGCCGGGAAGGCGACACGCGCGCCGCCAGCCCGCGGGGAAGCGGGGTCGGTGCGCCGACCGCCAGCGCCGCGACATGCTCTCCCAGCAAGGGCGACAGGGTGAAGCCGCGTGAACCGAGGCCACCGAGCGCGAAGATCCGGTCTCCAAGCGCCCCGGCGATCGGCAGACGGTCGGGTGTCGTCGCCCGGATCGCCGCGCGGGCGTGCCGCGTCCCGGCCTGCTCGACCTCGTCGGCCAGTCGGGGCAGCCGGGCGGCCAGGGCGGCGAGGTTCTTCGCCGTGTCTGCCGGATCGACGCCAACGTCCGTCCGGTCGCGATCGTGGGTGGCACCGAACAGCAGGCCGGAGGCGGTGGGCGCGACATAGCCGCCCCAGGCGACGCCGGGCGACGACGGGCCTTCGACCCATTCGGCCTGTCCACGCACGGGTCGGAGCCCGAGTTCGGGTGCCAGGGCGCCGACGCCCCATCCGGCGGTCAGAACGACGGCGTCGACCTCGACCTCGGTCCCGTCGTGGCCCCGGATGCGGACGCCGTCCCCGCTGGGCTCGACGGTCGTCGCACGCAGCCGGACGCGTTCGACCTCCGCACCCCAGGCGTCGAGTATGGCCGTCGGGTTCACCACCCTCGCCTGACCCATCATCAGGCCTCCGACCCCGACCGGTTCTCCCAGTCGCTCGCCCGCCTCCGCCGCCGTCAGGCGGACCATGGTGCCGGAGGGCCAAAGATCCTGCGCGGCGACCTTGTCGTAGCGCGACCCGTCCCGGGCCGTCTGCTCGAGCTGGATAACGCATCGCCCCAGAACTGCGCCGTCGACGGCGTCGTAGAGGTCGCCCGCCCGACCGAGGGCCTGGGCGAACAGGGCGGCGACCTGCCCGTCGCCCACATCCATCCGGGGCGTCACCAGCGCCGCAGGAAAGCCGGAGGCCCCGGCGCCCGTTGCCTCCGCCTCGATCAGGAGCGGGGACGCTCCGAGCCGGAGGAGCGCGCGCGCCGTCGCCAGACCGGCGATCCCGCCGCCGATCACCGCCACGCGCCGGGCGGCGGTGCGGAAGGGCGCGAGGCCGGACGCTCGTGCCTCCAGCCGCTCGCGCTTGCGACCATGGCCGGGGCGCTTGTCGACCGTGAAGCCGCGCGCCTGCAGCCCGCGTCGCACGGTGCCCGCGACGGTGAACGTCGCCACAGCCGCGGCTGGCGCGGATCGCCGGGCGATCAGGTCCAGGACCGCGTCGCTCCACATGTCGGGGTTGGTCGCCGGCGCGAAGCCGTCCAGAAACCAGGCGTCGGCACGACCGGTCCAGTCGGCGAGCGCGCGCTCCACCGGCACCACGGCCAGATCCACGACCACGCCCCAGTCTTCCGGCAAGGACAGCCGTTGAAAGCCGGGCGTCCCGCCGGGCCAGGCCGTGATCAGGCCTTCCGTGACTTCCGCCAGCTCCGGCCAGGCCGACAGGGCCCGCGCGGCCTCGTCACGGCTGAGCGGGAAGGCCTCGATAGAGAAGACATGGAGACGCGCGCCGGCCGGCCTCGTCTCCCGCCACAGGGCGATCAACGCGGCGATGTTCAGCCCCGTACCGAAGCCCAGCTCCGCCACCGTGAACCGGTCGCGCCCGGCCCAGGCTTGGGGAAGTCCGCAGCCGGCGAGAAAGACCGCCCGGCTCTCGGCCAGTCCGTCCTCGCGGGAAAAGTAGACGTCGCCGAAGCGGCCGGACACCGGAGCGCCGTCGTCGGTCCAGTCGAGGCGCGGGGAGCGATCTTCGGTCATCGGCTCGCGGGTGCCACCTGCGGGACGTTCCGCGCAACGAAAAAGGGCCGCCCCGTGAGGAGCGGCCCATTCCGTCAGAGGCCCGAGGGCCTCATCAGCTCAACTTAGTGAGCGGCAGCCGGGGCTTCAGCAGCCGGGGCAGCGGCGGCGTCGGCGGCCGGAGCCATCGCGGCGTCAGCAGCGGCGGTTTCGGCGGTGGCGGCGGCGGCGCCGGCTTCAGCAGCGGCGGTTTCGGCGGTCGCGGCGGCTTCGGTGGCTTCGCCAGCGGCGGCTTCGGCTTCAGCAGCCTTGTCTTCGGCGGCGGGCTGGCAGGCGGCCAGGGCGAGGGCGGCGGCCGAAGCCACGATCATAGCGGTGATGCGCATTTTGGAATTCCTTGAAGGAGGATCACGGGGTCATGAATCCCCGCACCCCTGCAATAACGGAATCGTGAGCCGCCCCGCAAGCGAATTCTCACGGCTTCGTGATCCGTGGGAAGTCGCGGGCCCCCTTTAGCGCGGGGGCGTCGGGGTCGAAGCGTCCGGCTCGACGGGGAGGACCGGCGGCGGATCGCCCGGTCCGGGATTGATCTGCGGCGAGGTGTCCTCCGTCGGCATGGGCTCGGGCGGAAGGGTCTGGGGCGGCACCGGCTCCGGCGGCGCGGAACCCGGCGCGGCCCCTTCCGGGACGGAGTCATGTTCCTCGGCGGGCTGACCGCAGGCCGGAAGGCCTGCCATCAGGATCGCCAGGACGCCGAAGGCGGCGAGCGTCGGGCTTTTCATCAGGCCGCTCAGCGCTTGGGATCGACGCGCGGATTGGTCGGCGAATAGGCGTACGGCACCACCTCGCCGGTCGGAGGGGCACCCGGAGCGGCCGCGGTCTCGCGGGTGTTGCGCGAGGGCGCGTCGGCGGGAATGGCGCTGTCGACCTGGCCGGTGACTTCCACCGACCCCGTCGTAGAAGAGGTCGCGCCGGTTCCGCTGGTCGGGGTGGCGCCCGATCCGGCGGCGGCGGACCCGGAGCCGCTGGTCGCGGAGCCTTCGGTGCCACCCGCCATCTCACCGGTCGCCATGGTGGATTCGGCGTCCATAGCGGCGGTGTCGGTCGCCGGCTCTTCGGCGGGACGGTTGCAGGCGGCAAGGCTGAGGGCGGCGGCACCGGCGGCGGCCAGCATCAGGGTACGAGGGCTCATGGAATCTCTCCCGTTCGTCCCGGCGCGGTGCCGGGACCTGCAGGAGATAACCCCGGTTGCCCGATGACGGTTCCGTGACCGCCCGTGATCGTCAGGCTTCGGTCGGGGCGTTCGACAGGGTCTCTTCCATCTCGGCGAAGCTGGGCTGGGCGCCGGAGGGAATGTCGCCGCGGCCGATCTCGCACGAGATCTGGGCGGCGTTGCCGTGCAGGTGGGCCACCAGCACGGACTGGATGATCTTGTAGAAGGCACCGTCGCCGTCGACGATCTCCTTCAGCCGGCTGGCCATCGGTCCGACCAGGCCATAGGCCAGGAACACGCCCAGGAAGGTGCCGACCAGGGCGCCGCCGATCATGCCGCCCAGAACCTCCGGCGGCTCGGTGATCGAGCCCATGGTCTTGATGACCCCCAGCACGGCGGCGACGATGCCGAGCGCCGGCAGGCCGTCGGCCATGGTCTGCAGGGCGTGGGCGCCGGCCAGACCCTCGTGGTGGTGCTTCTCCAGCTGCTTCTCCATGGCGTCCTCGATCTGGTGCGGATCCTCGAGGTTCATGGTCATCATGCGCAGGGTGTCGCAGATGAAGTCGGTGGCGAAGTGGTCCTTCAGGATCTTCGGATACTTCTGGAAGATCGTGGATTCCGCCGGCTTCTCGATGTGGCTTTCCAGCGCGATCACGCCCTTGGATTTCATCGTCTTGGTCAACAGGAACAGCAGCGACAGCAGGTCCTTGTAGTCCTGCCGCTTCCACTTGGGCCCGGCGAACACCTTGCCAAAGCCCCCCAGCGTCGCCTTGATCGTGCTGACCGAGTTGCCGATCAGGAAGGCGGCCACGCCGGCGCCCAGAATGGCCATCAACTCATAGGGCAGGGAGTGGAGGATCACCTCCATCTTGCCGCCAGCCAGGATGTAACTGCCGAACACCATGCCGAACAGCAGGACGATGCCGATGATCTGGAACATGGGCGTGAATGAGCCTTCGGCCGGGAGAGGGACGTCCGCCGAACATTGGCCCGTTAATGCTTAATCCGGAGTTGCCGGAGGCGGTTACAACCGCGTCTCGCCCGTCAGGATCGCTTCCCGCGCCTTGGCCGAGAGCTTCGTGTAGCCGTTCTTGCCGCCCTTGACCCAGACGCCGCCGGGGACGCGGTCGGGGTCGAAGCCGTCGGCGACGAGGTCGGACTTGCGGTATTTGAAGGTGCCCGTGGTGTCGGCCGACTTCAGCTGGCGCACGAAACAGGGGCGGGCATAGGTCGGCAGTTCCCGGTCCACCCATGCGGCAAAGGCGGGCGCGTCGAACCTGCCCTCGGTGACCAGGGCGACCATGCCGGCCTTGCCCTCCTGACCGGGCACCGGGACGCCATAGGCCACGACCTCCTTCACGCCCGGCGCGTCGGCCAGACGCTGCTCGACCTCGGCAGTCGAGACGTTCTCGCCCTTCCAGCGGAAGGTGTCGCCGATGCGGTCGACGAAGTAGAAATAGCCCTGACGGTCCTGACGCATCAGGTCGCCGGTGCGGAACCAGCGGTCGCCCTTTTTGAAGACGTCGGTCAGGATCTTTTTCTGGCTGGCGGCCTTGTCGGCATAGCCGGAGAAGTCGTGGCGGTTGTCGTCGGCGATCAGGCCGATCGCCTCGCCGATCTCGCCCGGGCGGGCCAGCCGGCACAGGCCGTCGTTTCCCCGCACCGGCAACTCGGTGTCCAGGTCGAACTCGACCAGGCGGATGTTGATCTGCTTCTTCAGGAAGCCCGGCACGCGGCCGATCGCGCCCATCTTGCCGTCGAAATTGAAGACTGAGACGTTGCCCTCGGTGGAGCCGTAGAACTCCAGCACGCGCGGGATGCCGAAGCGGGGCTGGAACTCCTCCCACACATCCGGACGCATGCCGTTGCCGTAGGCGAGGCGCAGCCGGTGGTCCTTCTCGCCCGGGCCTTCGGGTGCGTTGACCAGATAGCGGCACAGCTCGCCTATGTAGACGAACACGGTGGCCCCGGAGCTCTTCACGTCGGCCCAGAAGTTCGAGCTGGAGAACCGTTTGCGCAGTACCAGCCGGCCGCCGTTCAACAGCGCCGGCCCGATGCCCACCAACCCGCCCGTCGAGTGATACAGCGGCAGGACGTTGAAGGTGACGTCCTTGTCCGTTGCCTCGGTGCAGCCGGCGAAGGCGCGCATGTAGGTGCGGGCCCGGGCATGGGTGATCCGCGCCGCCTTGGGCAGACCGGTGGTGCCGGAGGTGTAGATCAGCAGGGCCGTCGAGCGGTTGTTGAGCCCCTGCCGCAGGTTGCGCGGCGGGCGCACCGAGCTGGCCCCCCGCACGGGCTTGTCCAGATCGCGCCGGTCGCTGGTCTCGTCCGCGTCCCTGAGGCCCAGGACCCAAAGCATCAGGTGCCGGTCGATGTAGGGGCGGGCGTCCTCGACCTTCCGCCAGCAGTCGTCGTCGGCGACGATCTGGCTGGTATTGGCGATGGCGATGCAATGCGCCAGCGCCTGGCCGGTCAGGTTGGTGTTGATCAGCGCCGTGGTGACGCCGACCTTGGAGAAGCCGTACCAGGCCGCCAGATACTCGACCCGGTTGGCCATCATCAGGGCGACCACGTCGCCGCGCTTCAGGTTGCGGCCCCGCGCCCAGTGGCCGAAGCGGTTCGCCAGCTGGTCGAACTCCCGGTAGCTCAGGCTGCGGTGCTCGTCCTCGATGGCGACGCGGTCGCCGAACCTGTCGACGGCCTCCTCCAGGTCGTCACAGACCAGGTCCAGGCTGTCCAACTGCACGGGCTTGATGCGCTTCAGCAGACGGCTGAGCCCCTTCGCGAACCGGACGTCGCGTCGGATATTGGCGATCAGGCCCATCTGTCGGTGATTCCCTCGTGCCAAGGCTGCCCCTGACCTTCGTGATGACGGCCCCCCGTCGCCCGGTCAACCGTCAGGGGAAACGCGGGCACGAAGCGTCCGGCCGTGTGTCCCCCTCGGCACGACGCTGGGTAAACTTGCAACTCGGGTGGGCCGCTCACCCCGGCGAAGAAGAAAGCTCGATGACGGCGTCGACGCCTTCGGAGACGCCAAGCAACGATCCGGCCCCGGCTTCGCCATAACTGTGTCGCGGCCAAGGTATCTTGGCGGCATTGCTGGAAGGGCCGGAACGCCACTCCGATATCGGGGTTCAGTCAACCCGTGCAAGGAGAAAGACCATGAGCGTCACCTACACCGACACTGACTATTCTGACCGCGACGCGGTTGTGGAAGAAGCCTATGTGCCCGTCTATGCCCGCAAGCGCGCCGCCCGGGGCCGCGCCGGTGCTGGCGGCGTGAAGACGTGGATGATCCTCGCCCCGCTGGGGCTGGTGGTCGTCGGCGGCGTGTCCGCCGCGATGCTGATGAACGGCGGCGGCGAGGCCGAAATGGTGGCCGCGCCGGCCGCTCCGGCCCCGGCCGTGGCCCAGGCTCCGCTGACCGACCTGATGGCGTCGACGGCGTCGGCCGACGCGGTCGCCCTGACCGCGATGCGCCCGGCCGAGCCCGTGGCCGCGGCTCCGATCGCCGAAGTTCCGGTCGCCACGCCGGCCCCCACCCGTCGCGCCGCGCCGGTCCAGCGCCGCGTCGCGCCCGCTGCGGCGATCGAGTCTGGCGCGGCCGATGACGCGGGCGACGAAGCGACGGCCGAGCTGAACCGCGCCCAGGCTGCGCGCCCGTCGACGGCTCCCGCCGAGACGGCGACTCCCGCCACCCCGCCGGCGCCGGTGATCGAGGTCCAGCCGTTCCCCGGCCAGTGATCCTGAAACGATCGTTGCGACGTGAAACCCCGGCTCCGGCCGGGGTTTCTCAATTTCACCGAAGGGTCGGCGACACGCGCCAGATCACATTGCCGACGTCGTCCGCGACCAGCAGGGCACCCCCGCTGTCGAACGCCACGCCGACCGGCCGGCCCATGGCGCGGCCCTCCTCGTCCAGAAAGCCGGTCAGCACCGGGATCGGCATGCCGGCCGGCATGGCCCCGGCGAACGGCACGAAGATCACCTGATAGCCGTTGGCGGGCTTGCGGTTCCAGGACCCGTGCTGGCCGACGAAGGCCCCGGACCGGAACCGTTCCGGCAGCAGCGTGCCCTGCGAGAAAGCCAGGCCCAGCGACGCCGTGTGCGCGCCCAACGCATAGTCCGGCTTCAGCGCGCGGGCGACCATGGCGGGATTGGCGGGCGTCACCCTCTCGTCGACGATCTGGCCGTAATAGCTCCACGGCCAGCCGTAGAAGCCACCCGGCGTCACCGACGTCATGTAGTCCGGCACCAGATCCGGACCCAGTTCGTCCCGCTCGTTGACGCTGACCCACAGGGCACCCGACGCCGGGTTCCAGTCGATGCCGACGGGATTGCGCAGACCGGACGCATAGACGCGCCGCGCGCCGGTCGCGGGATCGATCTCCAGCACGGCGGCGCGATCGACCTCCTCGTCCAGCCCGTTCTCGCCGATGTTCGAGTTGGACCCCACGCCGACGTACAGCCGCGACCCGTCGGGCGAGGCAACCAGGCTCTTGGTCCAGTGGTGGTTCCGCCCCGCCGGCAGGTCCGCGACCTTGCGCGCGGCGACCGCGATCCGGGTCTGCCCCGGCTCGTACGGGAAGGCCACCACGGCGTCGGCGTTGGCGACGTAGAGCGTCGAGCCCACCAGCGCCATGCCGAAGGGCGAGGTCAGATCGGTCAGGAAGGGCGTCTTCAGCTCGGCGACCCCGTCGCCGTCCGCGTCGCGAAGCAGGGTGATGCGGTCCGCGCTGGGCACGGCTGCGCCGGCCTTCTTCATGAACAGGCCCATGACCCAGCCGCGCACGCCGCCCTGCTTGTCCTCGGGCTTGGGCGGGGCATTGGACTCGGCCACCAGCACGTCGCCGTTGGGCAGACGGTACAGCCAGCGCGGATGATCCAGCCCGGCGGCGAAGGCCTGGACCCTCAGGCCCTCGGCGGGGGTCGGCATGCGGCCGTCCGGCCAGCCGATGGCGTCGGCCACCTTGACCTGGGGGATGAGACGGGACGCCGGCGCGGGCAGGGTGGGGTTGGGCCCATACCCCGCCTCGGGTGGCAGCGCCTGCGGCCCGCCGCATGCGGCGACGGCGACGGCGAGGGCGAGCGACAGGCAGGCCGCGGCGGCGACGGGACGCATGGGCGACCTCACAAGGTTTCGGGGAATTCCAGCCGGGTCACGTCATAGCCCAGTTCGCCCAGCCGGCGGACCAGGACGTCGCGTTCCGCCGTCGACGGAACCTCACGCGTGTAGATGAAGGCCTTGTCCAGCGTCGGGCTGGTGGCGATGAACCAGGAATAGTCCTCGGCCCGGTCCAGCACCCAGTAGTCCCAGGTCACGAAGCCCCAGAAATATTTCACGCGCAGCTTCGCATTCGTGCCCGGATCGAGGATCTCTCCGGTCCCCTCCACCGCCTTCTCGCGGCCGGTCGGCGTGTCGACCTGGCAGGTGTCGCGCACCGCGACCCGGGTCGGTGCCGTCAGGCTGTAGTTCGAGGCGCCGGCGACGCAGCCGTCGGTGATCGACATCGGCGTCCGCGCGATCTCCAGCCAGCGGCCCGACCACAGCCGCTCGGCATCGACGGATTTCGTCGGCTGGGGCGCGCGGTAATCCGCTGGTGACGGGGCGGTGACGCAGGCCGACACGGCGAGCGCGGCGGCGAGGGCGGTGAAGGCGGTCAGGCGCATGGTCCACTCCGTTTGCGGTTCAGCGCCGAGTTACGGCCACGGTTCCCGGCCGGACGCGCGTCAAAGCACCTCACGCGGAGGACGGATGCGACGCCAGCGCGCCTCGACGAACGAGAACACCCCGAACGCCATCAGGCCCAGCGCCATGACCGTCAGCGCCCCCGGGCCGGCGGGATGCCGTTCCACCGTCTCCAGCGCCGCCCCCAGGCTGGTCACGTCGTCGGGCCGGGCCTGCAATCCGGCCAAGGCGACGATCGCCCCCAGAGGCAGATAGGCGAGGCCGCGCGCCATATATCCCCAGTGGGCGAGGGGGGCGACCTTGCGGCACAGGCTTTCGGAACAGGCAAGATGCTCGGTGAAGTCCTCGCGCCAGGCCCGGACGACGTTGGCCACGCCGATGCCGACGATGGCCAGGCCGCCCGCGGCGAGCAGCCAGTTCCCCCACGGTAGCGAAACGATCGTCTCGGCCGTTTCCCGGCTGGCGGTCATGCCTTCGACGCGGGCGTTCTCCGGCTTGTCGAAGAGCAGGCCGACGGCCCCGGCGGCCATGGCGGCGTAGCCCAGCGCGCTGAACAACTGCCCCATGCGCATCATCAGACCCTTGCGGTCCCGACCCTCGTTGTCCGCGTCGAAGACCGACTGCAGCAGGCGCCACATGACGAAGGCGGCCAAGCCCAGAATGACCAGGATCACCCAGATCCGCCCGAACGGTCGCGTCACCAGCCAGGCCAGCGCCCCGCCCGTGCCCACCGCTTCGCCGGCCACATCCAGAATGCCCAGAAGGGTCAGCACCCCGACCGACAGGTAGACGAATCCCCGCGCGCCGAAGCCCACCCTCGCCGCCCATTCGATCCAGTGCTTCAGTTCGGGCGTGCGCGACAGGAAGGGGATCCGGCGGCGCGACCACGCGCCCAGTCGGGCAAGACGCGAACGGACGGGCAGGGGGATCATGGTCATGGCCCGGCCTCAACGCCTTGCCGCGAGAACCGCTCCGCTTGCCCTTGCGGAACATTCCGGGCGGCATATCTGGTCGGAACCGCGCGGGGAGGGGCCATGGCCGGCGTCATCGAAATTCAGGGTCTGACCAAGACCTACAAATCCGGCCTGAAGGCGCTGGACGCGGTCGATCTGTCGATCGCCAAGGGCGAGATCTTCGCCCTGCTTGGCCCCAATGGTGCCGGCAAGACGACGATGATCTCGATCATCTGCGGCATCGTCACCCCCACGTCGGGCACGGTCACCGCCGACGGTGCCGATATCCAGGCCGACTACCGCAAGGCCCGCTCCGCCATCGGTCTGGTGCCGCAGGAGCTGACCACCGACGCCTTCGAGACGGTGTGGGCAACGGTGAATCTGAGCCGCGGCCTGTTCGGCAAGGCCCCCAACAAGGTCTTCATCGAGCAGCTGCTCAAGGACTTGTCCCTCTGGGACAAGAAGGACGCCAAGATCATGACCCTGTCCGGGGGCATGAAGCGGCGGGTGATGATCGCCAAGGCCCTGAGCCACGAGCCCGACATCCTGTTCCTCGACGAGCCGACCGCCGGCGTGGACGTGGAGCTGCGCAAGGACATGTGGGCCATGGTGCGCCGCCTGCGCGAGCGCGGCGTGACCATCATCCTGACCACCCACTACATCGAGGAGGCCGAGGAGATGGCCGACCGGGTGGGCGTGATCCTGAAGGGCCGGCTGGTGCTGGTCGAGGAGAAGACGGCCCTGATGAAGAAGCTGGGCCGCAAGACCCTGACGCTTCAGCTGCAGGAGCCGCTGGCCGCCCTGCCGCCCGAACTGTCCGAATGGGCGCTGGAGCTGAAGGCCGACGGGACCGAGCTGGAGTATGTCTTCGATTCCAACGCCGACAAGACCGGCGTGCCCTCGCTGATGCGGCGCCTGTCCGACCTGGGCGTCGGCTTCAAGGATCTGTCCACGAAACAGTCGAGCCTCGAGGACATCTTCGTCGGCCTGGTCCACCAGTCGAGAGAGGTCGCGTGATGGCGTTCAACGGTCACGGCGTCTGGGCCATCTACAAGTTCGAGATGGCGCGCAGCCTGCGCACCGTCTGGCAGTCGCTGATCACCCCGGTGGTGACGACGGCGCTGTATTTCGTCGTCTTCGGTGCCGCCATCGGCAGCCGTATGGGCGGCGTGTCCGAGGTGCCCTACGGGGCCTTCATCGTGCCCGGGCTGATCATGCTCAGCCTGTTCACCAACTCCATCTTCAACGGCAGCTTCGGCATCTATTTCCCGAAGTTCACCGGCACGATCTACGAGCTGCTGTCGGCGCCGATCTCACCCTTGGAGACAGTGCTGGCCTACGTCGGCGCCGCGGCGACCAAGTCGGTGGTTCTGGGTCTGGTGATTCTGGCCACCGCCGCCCTGTTCGTGCCGCTGCAGATCCTGCACCCGTTCTGGATGCTGGCCTTCCTGGTGCTGATCTCGGCGACCTTTGCCCTGTTCGGCTTCATCATCGGCGTCTGGGCCCAGAGCTTCGAACAGCTGAACTTCATCCCCATGCTGATCGTGACGCCGCTGACCTTCCTGGGCGGCGCCTTCTACTCGATCGACATGCTGCCGCCCGCCTGGCAGACGGTCAGCCTGTTCAATCCCGTGGTCTATCTGATCAGCGGGTTCCGCTGGGCCTTCTTCGGCGTCGGTGACGTGCCGGTGGCGATCAGTCTGGGTGCGACTCTGGGCTTCTTCCTGGCGCTGCTGGCCCTCGTTGGCTGGATCTTCCGCACGGGGTGGCGGCTCAAGGCCTAGGTCCTTCGTCGGGGCCCGTGAAAGCGGAACGCCCACAAATCGTCGGGTTCGACCGTCACGTTCGCGCGTTCAGTTCGCGTGACCGTATCGAGTAGCCCCCGCATGTCCGACGACGACCGTCGCCTGCCGTCTCCCGCGCCGATCGACTGGCGCCGCTCCGCCGCTCCGGTTTTCCGCGCCGGCCCCCTGCCCGGCGGGGAGACGCTGGCTCCCATCCCCCAACCGCCCCGGCCTGCGCCGGCGAGGCCGGCCGCCTCCCGGCCGGTCAACCTGTTCCGCGACTCGCTCGTGCCCCAGGCGCCGCGCCCGGTCGCCCCGGTCCCGCCGCCCGCGGCGCCGGCGCCGGCTCCGGGCCCGTCGACCGGGCCGGATCTGACGGTGCGTCCCCTGCCGCCCCCGCCCATTGTCGAGCCGCCGGCTCCGGCAGCAGCCGCGCCGCCGCCTCCGGAAGACGATCCCGTCGTCGTGCCCGCCTTCGCCCAGCGGGCGCGGCGCGGCGCTCCGTCGCGTCCGGTGATGATCGGGGGTGCCGCGGCCGCGGTCGTGGCGGCGGGGTTGGCGCTCTGGCTGCTCGTCCCCCGGACGGCGCAGGCCCCGGCCGCCCCTCCGGCGGTTGATGCGTCCGCGCCCCTTCCGGCGCCGTCGACGGAAGCCCCGGTGACGGCGGTTCCCATCCAGCCGGTCGAGGTGCTCGAAACCGTGACTGACGAGGCGCCGGTCGCCGTCGCGACGCCCCCCGCGGCGACGCGCGAGGCCCGTCCGGCGTCTGCACCGACGGACGCGCGTCCGGTGACGCCGGAGCCGGAGCCTCCCGTGGAGGAAGCGACCGCGCCGCCCCCGGCCCCGGTCATCGACACCGCGCCGCTGGTTCAGCCGACGACTCAGGCTCCGGCGGAGCCCCCGGCCGCGGAACCGGTACCCCGAACGGACGGCGAGACCATCGTCACCCGTCCGCGCTGAGGCGCGTCAGGCCTTCAGGGTGACGTAGCCCCGCTCGACCATGCGTCGCAGGCCCTCGTAGGCTTCGGCCAGTTCCTCATAGGCAGTGCGTGCCGAGGTCAGGCGGGCGATCTGGTCGGCGGTCGAGGGCGCGCCGGACTCCGACTGGCGCAGCGCTTCCGCCGCCCAGCGCGCCCGGGCTGTGGCGGTCAGCACCGCCAGCCTCTGGAAGGTCGCGGGCTCCACCCCCTGCAGGGCCTGGCCTATCACCTCGCGATTGGCCACGAAGGCCGAATAGTCGATCTGCTCCAGCTGGCCGCGCAGACGCCGCTGGTCCTGCGGGTCGATGTCCTGCGGCTCGAAATGATCCCGCGTGCGGCGATAGCTCTGGGTCTGGATCGTGGACATGACGGCTTTCCCGTTCCGGCTGAAGGGAGGGTGCGCCGCGTCGCTTAACGGGGGGTTGCGGTCCTTTGCCCGGGCTGATACTTAAGTGAATGCTTCAGCATCAACCTCTGGATCTGGCCTTTCATGCCCTGTCCGACGCCACCCGGCGCAGGATGGTGGAGCGGCTGACCCGCGGCCCCGCCTCGGTCAGTGAACTGGCGGAACCTCTGCCCATGTCGATGTCGGCCGTCGTCCAGCATCTGAAGGTGCTTCAGGACGCCGGCCTGGTCACCTCCGAGAAGGTCGGCCGCGTCCGCACCTGCCGCGTCGAGCCCGAAGCCCTGTCGGCCGCGGAGCACTGGATCACCGGGCGACGCATCGCGATGCAGGATCGCCTCGACCGGCTCGGTGCCTTTCTCGACGAGACCAAACCCGAAACGGAGCCCCGCGAATGACCGACCGATTGGCCCATGGCATGTTCACGCTGGAACGCCGCTACGACGCCTCGGCCCCCCGCGTCTTCCGGGCCTGGGCCGACCCCGTCGTCTTCCGGCGCTGGTTCGTGGAGAGCCCCGGGGCGACGATCCTGGACTGGGAGCACGATCTCCGAATCGGCGCGCACGGCGGCGGGCGCTATCGCTTCGGCGGGCCCGAGACCCCTGTCGGCTTCAACGAGACGGTCTTCCTGGACCTGATCGAGAACAGCCGCATCGTCCTGGCCTACGTCATGGGCCGCGAACTGGGCGGCGAGCATCGGCGGGAGTCCGCCTCGCTGGCCACCGTCGAGCTGCTTCCGGACGGCGACGGCACGCGGCTGATCTACACGGAACAGGGTGCCTATTACGGCGACGACGGCGGTGCCCACGTCCCGCACCGCAAGGAGGGCTGCGCCGAAATGCTGGAAAACCTGGCGCGCGAACTGGAGGCGAACCCGTGATCCGCGTCTCCTCCTATGCCGTCTCCCTGGACGGCTTCGGCGCCGGTGCCGACCAGAGCCTGCAGGATCCCCTCGGCAAGGGTGGCGAGGATTTGCACCAGTGGTTCTTTCCGACCGCCACCTTTCAGAAGATGTACGGCAAGGGGCAAGGCGAGACCGGTGTGGACGACGGCTTCGCCGCCCGGGGCATGGCGGGTATCGGTGCATGGATCCTCGGCCGCAACATGTTCGCGCACTCGCGCGGTCCGTGGCCGGAAGACGATCCGTGGACGGGCTGGTGGGGTGAGGAGCCGCCGTACCGCTGTCCCGTCTTCGTACTGACCCACCACCCGCGCCCGCCGCTCGAGATGAAGGGCGGCACGGTCTTTCACTTCGTCACCGGGGGTGCCGAGGCGGCGCTGGAACGGGCGCGAGAGGCGGCCGGAGATCTGGACGTCCGCGTCGGCGGCGGGGCGGAGACGATCCGACAGTACCTCCGCGCCGGAGCGCTCGACGAACTTCACGTGGCGGTCTCCCCGGTGGTGCTCGGTGCCGGAGAGCCCTTCTGGCAAGGCCTCGATCTGCCAGCACTCGGCTACGCGCTGGCCGACAGCACGCCCGGCGAACGCGCCACCCACCTCAGGATCGTGCGAAGGAACGTCGGATGAGCTTCACCCTGTGGCATCACCCCTATTCCGGCTACGGCCAGAAGGCCTCGACCGCCGCCTATGAGCTGGGCCTCTCGTTTACTCTGCGGATCGTCGATCACGCCGACGCGGCGTTGATGGCGGAGTTCGCCCGCATCTCGCCGTTCGGCAAGATGCCTGTGCTGGTCGACGCCGAAGGGCGCGTCTTCAACGAGTCGAGCATCGTCATCGAATGGATGGACCGCCACGCCGGTGGCGGGCGACTGATCCCCGCCGATCCGGACGCGGCGCTGGAGACGCGGCTGATCGACCGGATCGTGGACACCTACGTCGGCGGTCCGATGAACCGGATCGTATTCAACCGGCTGGGCCGCGCGGGAACGCCGAATCCGACCGCCATCGAGCAGGACGAGGCGGAGCTGGCCCGCGCCTGGGACTGGCTGGAGCACCGGCTGTCGGACGGTCGCAAATGGGGTGCCGGCCAGACCTTCACCCTGGCTGACTGCGCCGCCGCCCCGCTGATCACCTACGCCCGCCGGCTGGTCCCGCTGGGCGACCGGCCGCGTCTGCGGGCGTGGCACCAGCGCCTGATGGCGCGGCCTTCGTTCCGGCGCGCGCTGGACGACGCCGCCCCCTTCGGCGACCTCATGCCCGCGCCGCCGGCGGAGGACTGAGAAGCTCCTCGACCCAGCGGGGCACCTCGACCGAAGCGGGCCCGTGGCGGGCCTCGTCGAACAGGGGCGTGCCCATCGACGGCTCCAGATTGATCTCCAGCGTCCGCGCCCCCGCGTCCCGCGCCGCGCGGACGAAGCCCGCCGCCGGCCACACGGCACCCGAGGTGCCGATGGAGACGAACAGGTCGCAGGCCGCCAGCGCCGCCTCGATTGTCTCGATCTCCATCGGTATCTCGCCGAACCAGACGATGTGCGGGCGCATGCGCCCGGCCGGGTGATGCCGCGACGGCTCGTGCGGGGCCATGTCGCCCTGCCAGTCGACGACGGTTCCGGAGGCCGTGCAGCGCGCCTTTCCCAGTTCGCCGTGCATGTGGATCAGGCGAAACCCCGCGCCCGGCGGCGTCTCCGCATGCGCCCGGTCGTGCAAGTCGTCGACGTTCTGCGTCACCAGCGTCAGCCGTCCCGGCCAGCCCGCCGCCAACCTCGCCAGCGCCCCGTGCGCGGCATTGGGGTGCACGGTCGGCAGGGCCGCGCGGCGCAGGTCATAGAAGCGCTGCACCGTCTCCGGATCGCGCGCGAACGCCTCGGGCGTCGCCACGTCCTCGACCCGGTGCCCCTCCCACAACCCGCCCGCGTCGCGGAACGTCGACACGCCGCTCTCGGCCGAGATGCCGGCGCCGGTCAGGATGACAATGTCGCGCGGGGCCATGCCGCGACGCTAGTCGATGCCCAGCAGGTCGCGCCAGCGCCACGTGCCGGCACCCAGGGCTACCTTCGGCCCGTTCGCCGTTCCGTCCAGCGCGACGACGGCCAGACCGCGCACGACCTCATCCTTGCAGGCGCGCGGCGCAAAGCCGACCTCGACCGCCACGGCCTGACGGATTCCGGCCAGCCCCTTGCCCGCCTGCCCGGGGCTCTGCAGCCAGTCGCCGTCCCACACCAGCACCGCCTGACCCGCCGCGTTGCGTGCAGTCAGCGTCGCGGCCACCGCGCGGCGCAGCTCGGCGTCGTCGCGCAGGGCGCGTTCCAACCGGCCGATCATGTCGCAGGCTCCGCCCGCACCGTCGCCACCCGGTCCGCCACCGCCCGCGCCTTCGTCCGACCCGCCGCCCCCCGCGCGCAGGGCACCGGTCAGCCGGGAACCGCCGATCAGGGGCAGGTCCGGGACGGACGGGGCCGCCTCGGGCGCTGCAGGGCGGGTCGGCACGTCGGGCGGCGGGCGCGGAGTCCGGCGGGCGGCAACCGGAGGGCGGGGTGCAGGCGTCGGGGCGCGGGCGGGCTCCGGCGCGGGCGCGGCCTCTGCGGACGCCTCGGCCGGACCCTCGGGCGCGGGTTCGGGATCGGGCTGCGGTGCCGGTGGAGGCGGCGGACGCTCGGGGGGCATCAGCTCGATCAGGGTCACCGGCGGCTCCGGCGGCGGCACCTCCGGCACCCGCAACGACAGGCCCAGAATCATCGCCGCCTGCAGGCCCACGGCGACCGCCAGCGCCGCCGACCAGCGGCCCGCGCCGGATCCCTGGCTCGACGATGTCCCGGGGCGTCTCATGGCTCTGGATGAAGCGGCACCGCGTGTCAGGATCGTGGCCGACGCCGCCCCATCTGCCGCGTCCCGGCAGCGCCGCCCGCGACAACCCGCCATGCCGCCCATTTGTTCCGATCGGACACGAATCTTGCCGAAATCGCGGCGTAACGCCGTTCGAAAGGACAAAACATTGCCCGAAGCACGCCATTACGTCGCCCCGGCCGCTGCGATAGCTGCCCCGCTTGCGCCTGAGGGCCGAGGTGGCGCGCCGGCGATGATGGAGTTTTCCCCTTGACCCGATCCAACCTGCGCACGGCCCTGATGGGCGGTGCCCTGCTGTCTCTCGGCCTCGTCGTCAGCGGCTGCGCCAGCCACCGCTTCGTGCGCGACAACGTCGCCGTGGTCGACCAGCGCGTGACCGCCGTCGACGGCCGCGTCGACCGGGTGGAAGGCACTGCCGGCGAGGCCCTCGCCCGCGCCGACGCCGCCCACAAGCTGGCCGAAGGCAAGTTCCTGTACGAAGTGGTCCTGTCGGACGACTCGGTGAAGTTCCCCAACGACGCCAGCGATCTGTCGCCCGAGGCCGAAGCCCGTCTGGGCGAACTGGCCCAACGCCTGAAGGCCGAGAACCGCAACGTCTACCTGGAAATCCAGGGGTTCACCGACGCGGCGGGCGAGGACGCCTACAACATGCAGCTGGGCGAGCAGCGCGCCGAGGCCGTCCGCCGCTATCTGAGCCTGCAGGGCGTGCCGCTCAACCGCATGGCGACCATCTCCTATGGTGAGAGCAACCCGGTCGCGGACAACACCACCCGCGAGGGCCGCGCCCAGAACCGCCGCGTGGCTATCGTCGTCCTGTCCTAAGGGCTGGCGAACCACGCGGATGCCCCCTAATCGTCGGCCCGTCCGATGATTAGGGGAGCCCGCCGATGAAAACCCGCGCCGCCGTCGCCTTCGAGGCCAAGAAGCCGCTCGAGATCGTCGAGGTCGATCTGGAGGGGCCGCGCGCCGGCGAGGTGCTGGTCGAGATCAAGGCCACGGGCATCTGCCACACCGACGCCTATACGCTGGACGGTCTGGATTCGGAGGGCATCTTCCCCTCGATCCTGGGCCACGAGGGCGCGGGCGTGGTGGTCGAGGTGGGGCCGGGCGTGACCTCCGTCGCGGTCGGCGACCACGTGATCCCGCTGTACACGCCCGAATGCCGTCAGTGTAAATCGTGCCTGTCGCGCAAGACCAACCTGTGTACCGCCATCCGCGGCACCCAGGGCAAGGGGCTGATGCCCGACGGCACCAGCCGGTTCAGCTACAAGGGTCAGGCCATCGCCCATTACATGGGCTGCTCGACCTTCTCGAATTTCACCGTCCTGCCCGAGATCGCCCTGGCGAAGATCCGCAAGGACGCGCCGTTCGAAAGCGCCTGCTACGTCGGCTGCGGCGTCACCACGGGCGTCGGCGCGGTCGTGAACACGGCCAAGGTCGAGCCGGGCGCCAACTGCGTGGTCTTCGGCCTCGGCGGCATCGGCCTGAACGTCATCCAGGGGCTGAAGATGGTCGGGGCCGACATGATCGTCGGCGTCGACATCAATGACACCAAGGAGGAGTGGGGCCGCCGCTTTGGCATGACCCATTTCGTCAACCCGAAGAACGTCTCCGACGTCGTCGCCCATCTGGTCGAACTGACCGGCGGCGGGGCCGACTACACCTTCGACTGCACCGGCAACACCACGGTCATGCGCCAGGCGCTGGAGGCCTGTCACCGCGGCTGGGGCGAGAGCGTCATCATCGGTGTGGCCGAGGCGGGCAAGGAGATCGCCACCCGCCCGTTCCAACTGGTCACCGGCCGCGTCTGGCGCGGCTCGGCCTTCGGCGGCGCGCGCGGCCGCACCGACACGCCGAAGATCGTCGACTGGTACATGGACGGGAAGATCGAGATCGATCCGATGATCACGCATACGCTTCCGCTGGAGCGGATCAACGAGGCCTTCGACCTGATGCATGCGGGGGAGAGCATCCGCAGCGTGGTGGTGTTCTGACGGGGGCGATCGGTGGCTGCGGCTCGGCCTTTACCGCTCCAAGATCGAACGACTAGGGTTGGCGTAAGCGGAGGAGGGGATCTTGTCGGTCTGGAAGGTGGGATGGCTGATCGGTCTGGTCGTTGCAGCAGGCGGGTGTGACGGAGGGCCGGAGGCGGTCTCAGGCGACCCGCCGCCCGTTTCGGAAGACCTGCCGTCACGCGACGATTCCGCCTTCGCCCTGCTGGCGGAGGAGCGAGAACGGGAACGGAACGTCAAGGCCGGCTATGCGCGGTGCGTCGAGGCGACGCTGGACGATCCGATCGTGTTGTCCGATGCCCACACGCGGGAACAGCGTGTGAGACACATGCGAACGCTGGATCTCCGAGACTGTCCGACTGACTTCCGAACAGCCTACCTGGAAAACATCCAGGCGTGGGAGGAGTTGAACGCGGTCAGGGCGGCGCTCACTCGACTGAATTCCGGCGAGGAGATCGGCACCGCGCTGTTAGGCGACGTCCTGATGGGCGCTTTGGGTTCGGACTATCGCCCCACCGCCAATCTCGGGGACGCCATCTACGCGCTTGAAGTCAAGCAGGCCGAGTTGGATCGCGCCGTAGCGACCACCTGGGAAAAGCTGAAGATGTACCGGACCATCTACGTCGATGAATATCGCGCGTCGGCGATGTCGGCTGGATGATCGCCTGCGTCATCATCTCCACATTGTCAGTTGCCTAAAGCAACGGACTTGATTAAGCCTGTCTCAGCGAGAGAGAGGGGCAATACATGTTCACCCACGTCACCGTCGGTGCCAATGACGTCGAGGCGTCGCGCCGCTTCTATGACGCCGCGCTCGGTGCGCTGGGTGTCGACCCCGGCTCCGGCCCGGACGCCAAGGGCCGCTATTGGTGGCGCACCCGCATGGGCGCCTTCGCGATCGGCACCCCCATCGACGGCGACCCCGCCTGCCACGCCAACGGCGGCACCATCGGTTTCGCGGCGAAGACGCCCGAGATGGTCCAAGCGTTTCACGACGCCGGCGTCGTGGCCGGTGGCACGGCCATCGAAGACCCGCCCGGCGAGCGAAACGGCCCTTTCGGCAAGCTGATTCTGGCCTATCTGCGTGACCCGTCCGGCAACAAGATATGCGCCATGCACCGCCCGGGGTGACCCGACGCCACGGCGGGTGGTAAGCCCGCCGCATGCAGACCACCAAGACCCACGCCGTCCACGGCGGCACGCTGCGCTATCTGAAGCACGACAGCGCCGTGACCGGCACGCTCATGACCCTGTCGGTCTTCGTCCCGCCGGGCGAGGGGCCGTTCCCTGTTCTGATCTGGTTGTCGGGCCTGACCTGCACCGAGGACAACTTCACCACCAAGGCCGGGGCCTACGGCGCGGCGGCCGAGCATGGGGTCATCATCGTTGCCCCTGACACCTCGCCGCGCGGCGAGGGCGTCGCAGATGACGACAGCTATGACCTCGGGCAGGGGGCGGGCTTCTACGTCGACGCCACGCAAGAGCCGTGGGCCCCGCACTTTCGCATGGAATCCTATGTCGTCGAAGAGCTGATCGCCCTGATCGACGCGCGGTTTCCCACGACGAAGACCCGCGCCATCTCGGGCCACTCCATGGGCGGCCACGGCGCGCTGACGCTGGCGCTGAACCATCCCGAACTGTTCCAGTCGGTCTCGGCCTTCGCGCCGATCTCCAGTCCGACCCGCTGCCCGTGGGGCGAGAAGGCGCTGGGTGCCTATCTCGGCAACGACCGCCGCGCTTGGTCCCGCCACGACGCGGCGCTGCGGATCGAGGCCGGCGCGGCGCACGGCGTCTATGACGACATTCTGGTGGACCAGGGCGACGCCGACCCGTTCCTGACCGAGCAGCTGAAGCCCGAGCTGCTGGTCGCGGCGGCCAGGGCGTCCGGCCAGAAGCTGACCCTGAGGATGCAGCCGGGCTACGACCACAGCTATTTCTTCATGGCCAGCTTCATCGCCGACCATGTGGCGTTTCACGCGCAACGGCTTAAGGGCTGAGCCATGACCGACGCCGCCACGCCTCCCGACTACACCGAAATGTTCGCCGCCCTCTGCCGCGAGGTGGGCATGTGCCTGCATGAAAAAGGCGAACAGCGCGTGATCGCCGCCCTGCCCAAAGGTCTGGACGCCGCCGTGCGGACCGTTCTGGAGGCCGAAGGCGTGGACGAGCCGAACGCGCCGGGCGATCTGAAGCGCGCCGTCCGCGAGTGTCTGAAGGCCAACCTGCCGCAGGCCTGACCGGAACGGAATCGGCCCGCCGCCGCTTGGGTTTTCAGCCCCGGCGCCTATGTGCAGCGCCTCAGGAACCCCAAGAACGGAGCCTCCCCATGGCCTTCACCCTGCCGCCCCTGCCCTACGCCTACGACGCGCTGGAACCGGCCATCGACAAGGAGACGATGACCTTCCACCACGACAAGCACCACCAGACCTACGTCGACAATCTGAACAAGGCCGTCGACGCCGACGCGGCCCTGCAGGGCAAGTCGCTGGAAGAGCTGTTCGCGACGATGTCGACGCTGCCCAAGGCCGTGCGCAACAACGGCGGCGGCCACTGGAACCACAGCCTGTTCTGGGAGCTGCTGGCCCCCGAGGGTCAGACCGGCGAACCCTCGGCCGAGCTGGCCGCCGCGATCGACCGCGATCTGGGCGGCATGGAGAAGTTCAAGGAGGCGTTCAACGCCGCCGGTGCCGGCCAGTTCGGCTCGGGCTGGGCCTGGCTGATCGTCCAGGACGGCAAGCTGAAGGTCACCTCCACCCCCAACCAGGACAATCCCCTGATGGACGTGGCCGACGAAAAGGGCACGGTCGTCCTCGGCGCCGACGTGTGGGAGCACGCCTATTATCTGAAATATCAGAACCGCCGCGCCGACTACCTGAAGGCCTTCTGGTCCGTGGTGAACTGGAACAAGGCCAACGAGCTGTTCGCTGCTGCCTGATGCGCCGGGCCGGACCGTCGCGGAAACTTCACCGCGGCGGTCTGGCGTCCGGGCCGCGTCTGCCTATGTCGTCTCCCGAACCCAAGGGAGGCTGACCCCATGACCGTGCATTTCAAGCTCGCCGCCGCCGCCGCGGCGCTCTCGGCCCTTCTGGCCGCCTGTTCGCCGGCTGCCGACAAGACGGAAGGCGGCGAAACGACCGCCACCGCGGTCCAGGCCAGCGCCGACGTCCAGCCGTTCAAGGTGGGCACCCTGGACGTGATCGCCCTGCGCGACGGCGGCATGACCGGCGTTCCCAACGACAACACGATCCTGGCCATCGACCGCACGCCTGAGGAGGTCGCCGCCGTCCTGACCGCCGCCGGCCTGCCGGGCGACAGCTTCGACCTGTCGATCCAGCCGCTGCTGGTGCGCGACGGGGATGCCGTGGTCCTGATCGACGCCGGCGCGGGTGCCGGCATGGGTGCCGGGGCCGGGAAACTCCCGGCTTCGCTCCGGTCGGCGGGCATCGAGCCCGGACAGGTCACCGACGTCCTGATCTCCCACGGCCACGGCGACCACGTCGGCGGTCTGGTCGACGCCAACGGTGCCCTGACCTTCCCCAATGCGACCATCCGAATGACCGAGGCCGAGTGGGCCGCGCTGAAGGCCGACGCCTCGATGGCCGCCGTTGTCACGGCCATCACGCCCAAGGTCGAGACCTTCGCCGCGAATGCCCAGGTGACCCCGTCGATCAAAGCTGTCGCCATCGACGGCCACACGCCGGGCCACACCGGATACGAGATCGTCTCGGGCACCGACCGGCTGCTCTACATCGGCGACATGGCGCACCACTCGGTGATCTCGGTCCAGCGCCCGGACTGGACAATCCAGTTCGACGGGAACGCCGATGTGGCCGAGGCCAGCCGCAAGGCCGTCTTTGCCCGCGCCGCCGACGGGAACCTGCGGGTCTATGCCGTCCACTTCCCCTTCCCGGGCGTGGGCCAAGTGAAGCGCGAGGGCGAGACCTTCGTCTGGGTTCCGGAAACCCCCGCCCAGCCTTGACGAAAACGGGCGGGGCCGTCATAAGCCCCGCCTTCACGTCACCGACCCCGTCGGCGGCGCGAAACCACTACGGACGATGCGTGGACCGCCGTTGAGATCGCATTCCCACTACCGGGGATGCCGGGCCGCATCATGATGAAGAGTGACACATGTCCAAGCGCCACAGCGCCAAGTACAAGATCGACCGCGCCATGGGTGAAAACCTGTGGGGCCGGTCCAAGTCCCCGGTCAACAAGCGCAGCTACGGTCCCGGCCAGCACGGCCAGCGCCGCAAGCAAAAGGTTTCTGACTTCGGCCTGCAGCTGAAGGCCAAGCAGAAGCTGAAGGGCTACTACGGCAACATCACCGAGAAGCAGTTCGCCAAGACCTACGAGACGGCCGCTCGCAAGAAGGGCAACACCGCCGAGGCCCTGATCGGCCTGCTGGAAGCCCGTCTGGACGCCGTGGTGTACCGCGCCAAGTTCGTGCCGACCGTCTGGGCCGCGCGCCAGTTCGTGAACCACGGCCACGTCACCGTGAACGGCAAGAAGGTCAACATCGCCTCCTATTCCGTGAAGGTCGGCGACGTCGTCGAGGTCAAGGAAAAGAGCCGCAACATGGCCCTGGTCCTGGAAGCCCAGCAGTCGTCGGAACGCGACGTGCCGGACTATCTGGAGATCGGCGACCGCGGCTTCTCGGTCCGCTACGTCCGCACCCCGGAACTGGCCGACGTGCCGTTCCCGGTGAAGATGGAGCCGAACCTGGTCGTGGAATACTACTCCTCGTAAGGCGGCCTTCCGGCCGGACTCGCGAAAGGCCCCGGAGAAATCCGGGGCCTTTTGCGTTCCGCGGTTCCGTTGGCCCCGGAATCCGGGCATCCTGCCGCTACGTCAGCATCTCGTCGGGGAGATCGCCATGCGCGTCGCCACCCTCGCCCTTGTAGCCCTTTCCGCCGTCGCCCTGTCCGGCTGCGGCCTGACGCGCCTGTTCGATCGAACCGGAGCGCCCGCCGCCGAGCTGGATCCCGCCGTGCATGCCGCCGCCGTGTCGGGCGACCGCGCCGTGGTCTGGGTGGCGTCGAACGGCTGCACCGACAAGGACAGCCTCAGTGCCGTGGTCCAGCGCCGCCACGACGGCCCGCAGCTGGTGCTGTCGCGCCTGCGTCCCGACGACTGCGGCCGGCCCCAGTCGGTCGAGATGACCTGGACCTTCGAGGAGCTGGGTCTGAAGTCGGGCGAAAGCCTGACCGTCGCCAACCCCTATCGCCGGCCGCCCGAAGCGGTCGACGTCGCGGCGCGCTAAGGCTCAGCGCCGCTCGAACGCTGGCAGCATGTCGGCCGGGATGCGGTGCGGACGCAGGGTGGCGGCGTCGACCAGCACCCACTCCGTCACGCCCTGGGCGCACAGCTGTCCCTCGCCGTCCTCGATGCGCACATAGCGGGTGAAGCGCGGTCCCTGGGGGTCGCCCACCCAGGTGCGGGCCTTCACCCCGGTCGCGTCCGGGGGCAGGGGGCGGAAATAGTCGACCTCGTGCCGCGTCCCGACCCACGACCATTTCGCCCGGGTCTCCGCACCGAAGCGCGCGTTCCAGTGCGCCGTGCCCGCGTCCTGCAGCCAGCCGACATAGACCACGTTGTTCACGTGCCCGTTCTCGTCGATGTGCTCGGGCCGGACCTCCAGCGGCAGTTCGAAGATCTCGCGGTCCGGCCGCGGCTCGATCCGGGCGCGCGGCATGGATCAGGCCTCGCCCAGCGGCACGCCCTTGTCGGTCATCAGGGCCGTCAGCTCGCCGGCCTGGAACATCTCGCGCACGATGTCCGATCCGCCGACGAACTCGCCCTTCACGTACAGCTGGGGGATGGTCGGCCAGTCGGTGAAGACCTTGACGCCTTCCCGCAGAGCCTCGTCCTGAAGCACGTCCACGCCGACGAACGGCGCGCCCAGGTGGTCGAGGATCTGCACCGCCTGGGCGGAGAAGCCGCAGCGCGGGGCGTCGGGCGTGCCCTTCATGAACAGGACCACGTCGTGGTCGCCCACGGTTTTCGCGATGAAGGCGTGGACGGGGTCGGCGGAGGCGTCGGTCACGGGCGGGGCCTTTCGGGGTTCGCCCGTCAGGTATGGAGGCCGCCCCCGGGGGTCAAGCCGGAACGGCCCGGCAAGCGTCGGCGTTGGCGGTGGACATCCCCCTTCTCAGGACCCCCACATGACCACTCCGGACCCGCGCAAGGGCATGCCGTCGCCCCAGCTCAACCGGGAGGACTTCACGGCCCGGTTCATGAGCCGCTTCGCCGACCCGGCCTTCGGCGCCCTGTCGGCAGAGCTTGAGAAGGTCGCTGGGGTAGCGTGGGACGCCTATGACGAGGGCCGCAAGTCGCCGGTGACGCGCAAGGCCGGTCCAGGCTACGCCGACCCGGACTACGATCTTTCGGTCGACTGGATCGCCGCGAAGGAAATGATCGAACAGGCCCGCACGCGGTTCGAGGACGTCGACGGTGCCCTGCGCGTGCTGCTGATCAACGGCTCGTCGCGGTCCGAACACACCTGTCCCGGCGAAATGTCCAAGTCGTACCGTCTGGTCCAGCTGGCGGAGACGACGCTGAACGCGGCGGGGATCGAGACGAAGATCCTGGACCTGTCGCGTCTGGCCAGCGAGTTCGGCCGCGACATCCATCCGTGCAAGGCCTGCTTCTCCACCGCGGCGGCGCTCTGTCACTTCCCGTGCAGCTGCTACCCCAACTATTCGCTGGGCCAGGTCCACGACTGGATGAACGACATCTATCCGATGTGGATGGAGGCGCACGGCGTCTTCATCGTCACGCCGGTGAACTGGTACCAGGTGTCGTCGCCGATGAAGCTGATGATGGACCGGCTGGTCTGCGCCGACGGCGGCAATCCCGACCCGACCCTGACCCACGGCAAGGATGCGAAGAAGGCGAAGGAAGAGGAGCTCAAGGGCTGGGACTATCCGCGCCACCTGCAGGGCCGGATCTTCTCCGTCGTCGTCCACGGCGACGTCGAGGGGGCCGAGAACGTCCGCCGGTCCGTGTCCGACTGGCTGAGGTTCATGAGGTTCACGCCCGCCGGTCCTGACGCGGAGATCGACCGCTACATCGGCTACTGGGAGCCCTATGCGACCAGCCATGACGCGCTGGACAAGGACCGCGACATGCAGGCCGAGGTGCGCATTGCGGCGGAACAGCTGGGACGCGCGCTCAAGGCCCGGCGCGCCGGCGAGCTGGTCACGACCTGGGAAGGTCTGGAGAGCCCGCGGCAGAAGTGACGATCAGGCCGCCTTGGCCCCGGCCACGCGCGCCATCTCGATCTGGGCCGACAGTCCCGGCGGCATGTCGCGGTCGGGCACCTCGGCCACCACGGCCAGACGTTCGGCGCTGCCGGGGCTGATCACGGCGCTTGAGACACCCGGATCGGTCAGGACATAGGCCAGGCAGATGGTCTCGGCCGGCCATCCCGGCGTCCGGTGCAGGAAGGAAAAGGTGCCGGCGCCGGCCAGGGGATTGTCGGACTTTTTCGGCCCGCCCAGGCCGAACAGCCCCGCCTTCTTCGGCTGGTTGACCAGCGCGGCCTTCTTCGCCGAGCTGAACTCCTCGGGGAACCAGCCGTGCACGAAGATGGACATGTCCTGCTCGCGCGCGGTGCGGATGCGGTTGCGGACCCGCCACTCGGAATTGACGTGGAACGGCGTCGACAACACGTCGAAGGCGCCGGTCGAGACGTAGGCGTCCATCACCTCGCCGTCGCCGCTGACGCCCAGCAGCCGCACCCGCTGATTGGCGCGCAGGGACTTCAGCGCATTGAGCGCCGTTTGCGGCAGCTCATGCTCGCCTGGCTCGTCCAGGATGACGACGTCGAACCAGCCCAGACCCGAGATCCGCAGAGCCCGGTCGATGGCGTCGGTCATGCCCTCGCCGGAGAAGTCGCGCTGCGAGCCGCGCCGCCCGTCGCCGGCGCCCAGCGTCAGCGACACCTGCACCAGCTTGCGGTCGACGTGGCGCAGGGCCTCGCCCAGAATCTCGGCCAGAACCGGATCGGCCGTCTCCAGCCGGTAGGAATTGATGCCGGCTTCCAGCGCCGTGTAGATCAGCTCGTGCCCGGCTTCGGCGCCGCGCGCCATGTCGCGCTGCGACAGGCTCAGCGTCAGCGCCGAGACCGCCTGTCCTCCGCTGCCGAACGGCCGGTAACGCATCGTCAGACCTCCTCGGGCGTCAGGGTTTCCAGAGCCAGCGCGTGCAACTCGCCGCCCATCTGGCCCTTCAGCGCGGCATAGACCGCCTGGTGACGCCGCACCCGGGTCATGCCCGAAAAGGCCGCCGACACGACCCGCGCCCGATAGTGGTCGCCGTCGCCGGCCAGATCGACGATCTGGATGTCGGCGTCGGGAAACGCCTCGGCGATGTGCGCGCGCAGGGTTTCGGCGGACATGGGCATGCGGCGGGCGGTCTCCGGATTCGCCGCCAAGGGTGCCGCGTAAACCTTAACGGGCGGCTACGGTCGCGCCCGTTCCAGCAGGATCACCGCCTCGCCGCGATAGGACGTGCGCACATACTCAACGTAGCCGACCCGCTCCGCCAGCGTCCGCGAGGGCCCGTTCTCCGGCGAGATCATGCAGACGGTGCGCGGTGCCTTCAGCACGCCGTCGCACCAGTCCAGCGCGGCGCGCACGGCTTCCGACGCCAGACCTTGGCCCTGAAATTTCGGCGCGACGCCCCAGCCCAGCTCCGGCACGTCGATGGCGGGCTCGACGATGCGGCGATAGTCCAGCACGCCGACGCTGCCCACGTACTCGCCCGTCGCGGTCAGCCGCATGGCCCAGTTGCCGTAGCCCACGGCCGCCCAGTGTCCGACGTCGCGCAGCAGGCGGGTCCAGACGTCCTCCGGGCTCAGGCCGGCCGGAAAGATGTGGCGCACGAACTCCGGATCGGACCACAGGGCGCAGAGCTCCGGCCACTCGGCCGGCGTCATCGGCGACAGGGTCATCCGTTCGGTCGTCAGCACGGTCACGCGAACAGGGCCCCGGCGCGTTCCATGCGCGTGTCGCCATTGGCGTCCGTCACCGCATAGGTGAAGCCCGGCTGCAGCGCGAACCCGCCCGTCCGGCCGCGTTTGTCCATCGCCAGCAGCGCCACCTGATGCCCCGCCACCCGGGTCCCGCGCAGGCGCGCCAGCCGCTCGATGACGGATCGACACGCGGCGACGGGATCCATACCCTGGCGCATCGCCTCCACGACCGCATGGCTGCCCGCCACGCGCACCACGTCCTCGCCCACGCCGGTGGCCGTCGCCCCGCCGACCTCGCCGTCGACGAACAGACCCGCGCCGACGATCGGGCTGTCGCCCACCCGCCCGCGCATCTTGAAGGCCATGCCGGAGGTGGTGCATGCGCCCGCCATCCGGCCCTCGCCGTCCAGCGCCAGCAGGCCGATCGTGTCGTGATTGTTGGGCCCGCCGGGCATGGACGCCCAGCCCTCGTTCTCGCTGTTCGGGCGCGGCGCATATTCGCTGGTCTTCAGCCACTCGCGCCACGCCGCCTCGGCCGCCGGGGTCAGCAGGCTTTGCGTCGGAAATCCCTGCGCCACTGCGAACTCCCGCGCGCCCGCGCCGACCAGCATCCAGTGCGGCGTCTTCTCCATCACGGCGCGGGCCACCGACACGGCGTGCACCACGTCCTCCAGCGCCGCCACCGCCCCGATGCCGCCCTCCCAGTCCATGACGCAGGAATCCAGGGTCACCCGCCCGTCGCGGTCCGGCATGCCGCCCAGGCCCACCGAGCCGTTACCCCCCTCGGCCTCAACGACGCGACCGCCGGCCTCGACCATGTCCAGCGCGCTGCCGCCCGCGCGGCGACGCTCAATGCCCGCCGCATTGGCCTGCCGCCCGAAATCCCAGGTGGAGACCATGACGGCCGGTGGCGGATCAGGCAGGCGCACGGCCGCCAGAGGGGCCAGGCCGGCGGCGGTCAGGGCTTCACGTCTTGTTGCCATCACATCAGCCCCAGCTGCTTGAAACTCGCCACGCCCTCGCGCCCGACGATCAGGTGGTCGTGCACCGTGATCGACAGCGCCCGCGCCGCCTCGATCACCTGTTTGGTCATGTCGATGTCGGCGCGGCTGGGCGTCGGATCGCCGGACGGATGGTTGTGCACGATGATGATGTTCCTGGCCGACAGCTCCAGCGCCCGGCGCACGACCTCGCGCGGATAGACCGGCGCGTGGTCGACCGTGCCGCGGTTCTGCACCTCGTCCAGCAGCAGCTGGTTGCGGTTGTCCAGGAACAGCACCCGGAACTGCTCGCGTGGTTCATGCTGAAGCGACAGCCGCACATAGGCCAGCAACGAGGTCCAGCTGGAAATGACCGTCCGCGCGCTGGCCTCCTCTTTCGCCACGCGCCGCGCGACCTCGTGCAGGGCGGTCAGGTCCAGCGCCGTCTCCGCGCCGATGCCTTTGGTGCGGCCCTTCGCATCCTCGGCCCGCACGGTCATCAGGTCCTCGACCGACGCCGCCAGCACCGCCGCCAGCGATCCGAACCGCGCCAAGAGTGCCTTGGCGATCGGCTTCACGTCCCCCTGCGGCTGGCTTCGAAACAGGAACAGTTCGAGCAACTCGTAATCCGGCAGATGTTGGATACCCGCGCCGCGCGCGCGTTCGCGCAGCCGCTCGCGGTGGCCGGTGTGGTGGGGCTTGGAGGGCGGCCCGTCGGTCACGTCAGTTTCCGCGCGGCCGGTTCGGGCTGTCGGGCAGCCACTGCGGCGGCTCGTCCGCGTCGGCGACGGCGTCGACCAGAGCGAACCAGAAGGTGTGGAAGTCCCTCTGGGCCTGGAAGTCGATCGGCGTGGTCACGTCGTCCTGGGGGGCGTGATAGCGGTGGCGGTACCAGTCCAGATAGGCGTCGTGCGCCGGGGTGCCGTAGTCGAGGCCGAACAGGAAGCTGACCGCCGGCACGCCCTTCTGCATGAAGGGCCAGTGGTCCGAGCGGCGCAGCAGCCCGCGCTCGGGCTCGCGATCAGCACGCACCTCGATGCCCATGGGTTCGGCGATGCTCCGCACGGTCTGACCCAGCGTGGAGTCGTCCAGCGCCAGCGTGGTCAGGATGGTCAGGGGATACAGCGGCCTCAGCTGGTCGAGGTTCAGCACGGCCACCGGCGTCGGCGCGCCGGGCGTCGGGTAATCCGCCAGCCAGCGCGATCCCCACAGCCCCTTCTCCTCGCCCGTCACCGCTGCGAAGATCACCGGCCGTCGCCATCCCCGCCCCGCGCGTTCGTCGGCCAGGGTCGTGAGGGTCGCCACGTAGGCGGCGTCGTCGAACGTGCCGTTGTACAGGCCGTCGCCGTCCACCGGCGTGCCATAGCCATAGCCGTCCAGATGGGCGATCAGCAGGATCGGCTGGTCGGCCAGCGTCGGGTCCGTGCCGGGCAGCACGCCCAGCACATTGGCGGAGGTGTAGGCCCGTTCGCGCGTGGCGAACGTCGCCTGCAGCCGGGCCTTCAGGTCGAACGACGCCATGGGTTCATTGCGTCCGCCCGCGGCCAGCACGGCTGCGCCGTCCACGCCCGCGGCGTCGGCCAAGGCCTCGAAGGTCGGCGCGGCCATCCTCAGCGACGGGATCGTGGCGGGGCCCGGCGTGGTCCCGGCCAGGATCACGCTGCGGGCATAGGCCAGCGGCCAGCGCGGCGGCTCGACGGTGAAGCTCATGTCGTCGACGTTGACGACCGCCACGGCCCCCGCCTCCGTCGCCCCGCGCAGGCGGCCGCCGCCCGTGGTCTGCCCCTCGCGGCGCGCGCCCAGACAGACCACGATCTTGCCGGACACGTCGGTCATGTCCTCCGGCCGGCACCAGCCGCGCCAGACCATCGGCGCGTCGAGGCTCGCCGCCAGACCCCACTGCGGCCCCACCGAAATCTCGTGCAGGAAGCGCAGCGGCCGGCGCGTGCCGTCGTCGTGCAGGACCGTCAGGCTCGTGCCCTCGGCCGTGACCTCCACATCCTTGAAGGCGATGACCTGCATCCAGCCGCCGTCGTCGCCCGCCGGCGTCAGGCCCGCCCGGGCGAACCGCTCCGCGACCATCGCGGCGGCGCGGTCGTAACCGGGGGAGCCGGTGTCGCGCCCCTCCATTTCGTTCGAGGACAGGGCCCTGGTGGTCTCCCACCAGTTCGCCGTGCGCGCGTCCAGCGCGGGGCCTGTCGAGCATCCCGCCAAGGCCGCGGCGACCAGCGCCGGCATCCAGATCTTGCGCATGATTGACGTCCTCCAGCCCCGGCGACGGTGACCCGCCGCCCGGCCGGGCGTCAACTGTTCAGAACTTCGGCCGGAACAGCCCGGCGGGGCTGGCGGTGAACAGCTCGCAGCCGTCCTCCGTCACGCCGATGGTGTGCTCGCACTGCGCCGACAGCGACTTGTCGCGCGTCACGGCGGTCCAGCCGTCGGACAGCACCTTCACGTGCGGCTTGCCCAGGTTCACCATCGGCTCGACGGTGAAGAACATGCCTTCCTTCAGCACCGCGCCCTCGCCGCGCCGGCCGTAGTGCAGGACGTTGGGGCTGTCGTGGAACAGCCGGCCGATGCCGTGGCCGCAGAAGTCGCGCACCACGCTCATGCGGTTGGCCTCGACCACCTGCTGGATGGCCCAGCCGATGTCGCCGAAGGTGTTTCCCGGCTTCACCATCGCCAGACCCGCGTCCAGCGAGTCGTAGGTCACGTCGATCAGCTTCCTGGCCCGCGTGTTGATCTCGCCGATGGCGTACATGCGGCTGGAATCGCCATGCCAGCCGTCGACGATGACGGTGTGGTCGATGTTGACGATGTCCCCGTCCTTCAGAACCTTGTCGCCCGGGATGCCGTGACAGACGACGTGGTTGATCGAGGTGCAGACGGTCTTCTCATAGCCCTTGTAGCCCAGGCAGGCCGGCAGGGCTCCGTGGTCCAGGGTGAACTCGCGGATGCGGTCGTCGATCTCCTGCGTGGTCACGCCGGGAACCGCGAACTCCGTGATCATGTCCAGCGCCTGCGCCACCAGCCGCCCGGCCGCGCGCATGCCCTCAAAGGCTTCGGCGTCGTGCACCCGGATTTCGTGGGTACGGACCAGGACGTCGTCGTCCAGTTCGGGGGTTTCGTACATTCAGGCGGTCTTCGTCAGGCGTGGGGAGAGAGTGTCAGGTGGCGACCATAGCACATCGGCGCAAGCGCGGCAGGCGAAGCCGCGCTATGTCGACGTCATGACGCAGACCTCCCCCACCGCCGCCGTCCTCGTCATCGGGGACGAGGTCCTGTCCGGACGGACCCAGGACACCAACACCAACACGATCGCGCGCTTCCTGTCGGCGCTGGGGATCGACCTGATCGAGGCGCGGGTCATCGGCGACGAGATCGAGCGCATCGTCGCGGCGCTGAACGAACTGCGCGCCGCCCACGACTACGTCTTCACCACCGGCGGCATCGGCCCGACCCACGACGACATGACGGCCGACGCGGTGGCGCAGGCCTTCGGCGTGGCCCTGCCGGAGCATCCCGAAGCGCTGGCGATCCTTTCGCGTCGCTACGGCGACGACTTCAACGCGGCCCGCCGGCGCATGGCCCGTATCCCCGAGGGCGGCAGCCTGATTGCCAATCCGGTCACCGACGCCCCCGGCTTCCAGATCGGCAACGTCTTCGTCATGGCCGGCGTGCCGAAGATCATGACGGCCATGCTGGAGGACGTCGCGCCGCGCCTGCGCACCGGCGCGGTCGTGCACGCCCGCTCGCTGCGGGTGACCGGGGTGGGGGAGGGGGCCGTGGCCGACATCCTGTCCGCCGCAGCCCGCGCGAACCGTGATCTCAGCTTCGGCAGCTACCCTTTCGGCCACGGCTCGGTGGGAGAGGTGGGCACCAACCTAGTGATCCGGGGACGAGATGAAACCGCCGTCGAGGCTGGCACGCGCGATCTGGCCGAGACGTTGCAGGCCGCGGGCATCGCGGTCGAAGCCGTGGGCACGTGAGCGGATGCCGTCCCCGTCCCGCCGGACCCTGCTGGCCGCCGTGCCCGCGGCTCTGGCGGCCTGTGCCACCCTCCCGGCCGGCGCCCCGCCGATGATCGGGCTGCAGCTGTTCAGCCTGGGCGACGCGGTCGAGCACGACCTGGACGGCACGCTGGCCGCCGTCGCGGCGATCGGCTTCCGGAGGGTCGAGACCGCCGGTCTGGCGGGACGCACCGCGCCACAGTTCCGCGCGGCCCTCGACCAGGCGGGCCTGGGCGCGCCGGCGATGCACGTTGGCTGGGATGCCCTGACCGGGGATCTGGAGGCGGTCGCCCGCGACGCGGGGACGCTGGGCGCCGCCCACGTGGTGCTGCCCACCTTCCCTGCGCCCGACGGCACGCCCGGGCCGGCCGAGGGGCAGGGGTGGGCCGAGTGGATGACCGGCGTCGGCGTGGCCATGACCGCTGACGACTGGCGCCGTCTTGGCGACCGGATGAACCGGATCGGGCGCGATCTGGCCCCCTCAGGCGTCCGGCTGGCCTACCACAACCACGATCCGGAGTTCCGCCCGCTGGGCGACGGCACAGCGCTGGACGTGCTGATGGACGCCACCGATCCGGGCTTCGTCGATTTCGAACTGGACGTCGGCTGGGCCGTGACGGCGGGTCTGGATCCCGCCGCCCTGATCGCCGCGCGCCCCGACCGGATCCGCCTGCTGCATCTCAAGGACGTGCGTCCCGACCGCCCGCCGGGGTACGACCTGCGCCTCCGCTCGGTCGACGTCGGCACGGGCGTCGTCGACTGGCCGCGCCTGCTGGGCGCGGCGCGGTCGGCCGGCATCGGCGCGATGTTCCTGGAGCAGGAACAGTTCGACCGCCCCCGGCTGGAGGCGGTCGAAGCCGGCTTCGATCATCTGACCTCCGCGCGGGCCTGAGCGCTCAGACGGCGACGATCAGGTCGTAGTGAACCTGGAGGGCCCCCGCTTCGATCGAGTCCGCCGCCGCATAGGGTCGCACGATGCCGTCCCGCTGCGCCGGGGTGGTCAGCGGGTGCAGCAGGATGTCGGCCTCGTTGCGCGGATCACCGGCGACATAAAGCTGCGACGTCAGACGTCGGACGCCGCGCGTCGAGACCGCCACATGGATATGCGGCGCGCGCCAGACCTCCTCGGCGCCCAGAACCGCCACGTAGGCTACGGGCTTGATCGTGCGGAAACGGAAGCCGCCGCGCGCGTCGGTCAGCGTCTTGCCATAGCCCTGGAAGCCCGTGTCCCGGGGCCGATCCACGTTGGGATCATCGCGGTGGATGTAGCGCCCCGTGTTGTCGCACTGCCAGATCTCGACCAGCGCCCCGGCCATGGGTCCGCCGAACGGATCGCGCACCACGCCGGTCATGTGCGTCACCTGACCCTGGGCCTGCGCGCCCACGCCGGTCACCCGCACCAGATCGGTGTCCTGATCGGTGGGCATGTCGTCATAGGGATAGAAGGGCCCCTCAGGCTGGAACGCCGTCGGCGGCAGGAACGAGGGCGGATCCTGCGCGCGGATGATCGCCGGCGCGGCAAATCCGACCAACCCCACACCCAGTCCTCCGACCAGTCCTCGTCTGCTCAGGCCGCTCATCATCCACCCCCGCGATCGCCGTTATGCGACCGTGCGGCGCCGGGCACCGAGAGTCCATGCCGCAACCGCGCACCCGGCCGAAGCATTTCGATCAGGAACGGATCAGGAGCCCTCGATGACCGTCACCTATCACGGCAGCTGCCGCTGCGGCGCCGTTCGCTTCGAGGCGGATGTGGACCTCAGTCAGGGCACGACCAAATGCAACTGCTCCCTCTGCTGGAAGCAGCGCATGTGGCGCGTGGCGCCGGGGCCCGACGGGTTCCGCCTTCTGTCAGGCGAGGCGTCCCTGGGCGACTGGTCCCAGTCCGGCGATTGGGGCGAGGGGCATCATCGCTTCTGCAGCACTTGCGGGGTGGTCACCCACAGCCACGGTTCGATCGAGGCCATGGGCGGGCCGTTCCTGACGGTTCAGGTGTCTACTTTCGACGATATGCCGATGGATCAGCTCATCGCCGCGCCCGTCATCTATATGAACGGGCGCGACGACGACTGGGGTCACGCGCCCGCCGAGACGCGTCAGTTGTAGCGGAAATCCTCCCTCACCATGAAAGGAAGGGAGACAGATCAGCCCGCCTTCTGGGCCGTGTAGCCCTTGCCGCCGTTCGACGGCTTGCGCCGACGCGGGCGGCGCTTCATTTCGCCCTCGGGCTTGGGTGCCGAAGGCGTGGCGCGCTCACCGCCGACGCCGCGTTCACCGGCCAGCGGATCGAAGACGCGGGCCGGGCGCTCGGCATGATGCGTGCGGTCACGACCCGGACCGCCCGGCTTGCGGGCGCGGTGCGGCTGGCCGCCGCCCTCGGGGCGTTCGCCCTGACGACGGCCGCGGCCGCGACCGCGGTTCTGCTGCTCGTCGCGCTCGGCCACACCGGCGGAGTCGATGCTGGCCTTCTTGCCCACGCCCGACGCCATGATGACCGCGTCCAGCCCGGCCAGCTGCTTGTCGTTGCGGCGGTCGATGGCGGGGATCTTCTGGCGGGTCAGCTTCTCGACGTCGCGCAGCAGCTTCATCTCGTCACCGGCGACAAAGCTGATGGCCGTGCCGTCCTTGCCCGCGCGGGCCGTGCGGCCGATGCGGTGGACATAGCTTTCCGGCACGTGCGGCAGCTCGAAGTTGACGACGTGGGTCACCTTGTCGACGTCGATGCCGCGCGCGGCGATGTCGGTGGCGACCAGCACGCGCAGCTTGCCGTTCTTGAAGGCCTCCAGAGCGCGCTCGCGCTGCGGCTGGCTCTTGTTGCCGTGGATGGCCCCGGCCTCGACGCCGCCGGCCTCGAGATAGGCCGCCACCTTGTCGGCACCGTGCTTGGTCTTGGTGAAGACCAGGCAGCGCGTATAGGCCGGGTCGCTGAACAGCTCGGTCAGCAGGGCGCGCTTCCGGCCCTGTTCGACCCAGATCACCGACTGCTTGATGCGCTCGACGGTGGTCGCCTGCGGCGTCACCTGCACCTTGACCGGGTCCTTCAGCAGCTCGCCGGCCAGCTTGCCGATCTCCGACGGCATGGTGGCCGAGAAGAACAGGTTCTGGCGGCGCGCCGGCAGGCGGCTGGTGATCTGGCGGATCGGCTTGATGAAGCCCAGGTCCAGCATCTGATCGGCTTCGTCCAGGACGAAGATCTCGGTGGCCGACAGGTCGATGTTCTTCTGCTGGATGTGGTCCAGCAGACGGCCCGGCGCGGCCACCAGGATGTCCAGGCCCTGGTTCAGGGCGCGTTCCTGACCGCCGTACTTCACGCCGCCGAAGATCACGGCGACGCGGAAGCCCAGGTTCTTGCCGTAGGTCTTGAAGCTCTCGGCGATCTGGGTGGCCAGTTCGCGCGTCGGGCTCAGCACCAGGCAGCGCGTGGTGCGCGGCACCGGCGGGGTGCGGTTGGCCGCCAGGCGATGCAGGATCGGCAGGGCGAAGGCGGCGGTCTTGCCGGTGCCCGTCTGGGCGATGCCCAGCAGGTCCTTGCCCGCCATCACGTCGGGGATGGCCTTGGTCTGGATGGGCGTGGGCGTCTCATAGCCGGCAGACTTCAGCGCGCTGAGCAGCTGCGGGTTCAGGCCGAAGGTGTCGAAGGTGGATTGCGTCATGTCGCGTCTTTCGTAGGCGAAGACGCGCGCGGCCGAACGTGTCGGGCATCGACGCACGCCTTCGGCCCCGGATGTCGGGGCGGAATGCGGGCGTCGCCCGCGTGTCGTGGCGACGAATGATCTTGAGGAACCGGCCGCTTCTACGGAACAGCCCCCGAAGGGGCCCACACGCGCCGGAGCGCCGGTCGTCGCGATGATGCGACGGGGCGGCAGATGGGCGTGCATTGGGGCCAAGTCAAGGCGCGCCACCCTTATGGCCCAGCTTCCGCCCGCAACCTGTCTCCGAATTCACCCACCTTGCCGCCTTGTAACTGGAGGGCGAATGCGACCCGGTCCACTCAGGCTCCCGACAGGGAGAGGGACGATGAAGACCATTCTGACGACCGGCGCGGCGATCTGCGCGCTGATGGCCGGCACCGCCCAGGCCCAGGTGATCCAGACGCCGACGGCCGATCCGGCGTCGGTCCAGGGTCAGACGGGCGTCCTCGTCTTCACCCCCGACTTCTTCGCCAATTCCTCGCCCAACACGGCGCTGGACATGATCGCGCGCCTGCCCGGGTTCCAGTTCAACCAAGGCAACAACGGCACGCGTGGCTTCGCCGGCGCGGCCGGCAACGTGCTGATCGACGGCGACCGGCCGTCGTCCAAGTCCGACGGGCTGGAGGGCGTGCTGCGCCGTATCTCGGCCGACAGCGTGGAGCGGATCGAGCTGATCCGCGGCGGTGCGCCCGGCATCGACATGCAGGGCCAGACCGTCGTCGCCAACGTCGTGCTGAAGCGCACCGTGACGACCGAGCGCGTGCTGGAGGCCAACGCCTATTTCTATCCGGACGGCTACGTCGGTCCGATCCTCGCCGGCCAGTGGTCGCGCCGCGAGGGCGAGAACCAGACCGAGGCCAGCTTCAGTGCCACGACCGACCGCACCGACGGCACCGGCGACGGCTTCCGCCGCCGCTACGACGTCAACGGCGTGCTGATCCAGGACGCCGATCTGGTTCTGTGGGACCGCTTCCGCAACATCCGCGGCACCGGCGCGATCCAGCGCACGGTCGGCGGCGGCCGCCTGCGCGTGAACGCGCTGTTGGGCTGGGGCACCCATGAGTTCGAGCAGGACTTCCTGATCCGCTCGGGGGCCGGCGCCGACAGTTTCAACGTCGAGGACAACGAGGAACTGGACGCAGAACTGGGCCTCAACTGGTCCCGCGACCTCAGCCCGCGCACGTCGATCGAGCTGACGGCCCTGCAGCGCTATGGCCAGGAAGAATACGTCGGCGACTCGGCCTCGTCGGGCGACACCTCCACCTTCACGGCAGACGCGACGGGCGGCGAGTCCATCGCCCGTGGTGTCCTGCGATTCCGGCCCAACGAGCGCTGGGCCTACGAGACGGGCGGCGAGGTGGCCTACAACTTCCTCGACTCCGACACGGCCTATTCCGAGAACGGCGTGCCGATCCCGCTGGGCAACGCCTCGGTCAAGGTCGAGGAACTGCGTGGCGAAGTGTTCGGACTCACGACCTGGCGCCCGTCTGACCGCTGGACGATCGAGGCCGGCCTGCGGGTCGAGGTGTCCGAAATCAGCCAGTCGGGCGACACCGACCTGTCGAAGTCCTTCGTCTATCCCAAGCCCCGGTTCCAGACGACCTTCACCCCCGCGCCGGGGCACCAGTTCCGCTTCCGGGTGGAGCGTGAGGTCGGCCAGCTGGACTTCGGCGACTTCGTCGCCTCGGCCGACATCGACATCGGCCAGGTCGAGGCCGGCAACCCCGACCTCGAGCCCGAGAAGGCCTGGGTGATCGAGGGCGTCTACGAGCGGCGCTTCTGGGACAAGGGCGTCTTCGACGTCACCTACAGCCACGCCGAGATCGAGGACGTGGTCGACATCATCCCGCTGGTCGGCGGGTTCGAAGGCGTCGGCAACATCGGCGAGGGCACGTCTGACTTCTTCCAGCTGCGCCTGACCCTGCCGACCGACCGCCTCGCCATCCCCGGCGGTCGTCTGATCCTTCGCGGAAGCTGGTCCTGGACCGAGGTGACCGACCCCCTGACGGGCGAACCGCGCCGCTTCCAGGGCAACCAGTATTTCGGCTGCGGCGTGGACTTCAATCAGGACCTGCGCGGCGGCCGCTGGGCCTGGGGCGTGCAGCACGGCTGCAACGTCGACCGCGGCACCAGCTATCGCATCCGCGAGGTGCGTGAGGGCTATTCCGAGCCCTTCGTGACCGTCTACGGCCAGTGGAAGCCGGACGAGCGCACCACGGTGCGCCTCGACGTCGGCAACGCCACGGACCGCCAGAACGGCTACGACCGCGACATCTACACGGGCCCCCGCGACGTCAGCCCCGTCGCCTACCGCGAGGTGCGCCGCACGAAGATGAGCCCCTGGCTGTTCGTGCAACTGCGCCGGACGTTCTGAGCCGACGCCCCTCTCCAGCAAGGGGAGAAGGGCACAGAAAAAGGGCGGCTCCGTCACCGGGGCCGCCCTCTTCGTTTCAGCGGTGATACGGGATCACAGCGTCGTGGTCTGCGGCCGGGCGACGTTGCCGTCTTCCTTGCCGCCTTCGGTGATCGTCGGCCCGGGGTGGTTGTCCGGGTCGTTCACGCCATGGGACCAGTGCTTGATGAAGAAGCTCAGCACGATGAAGCCGACGCCGATGCCGACGCCCCACAGGCCGATCAGGTTGAACGTCTCCAGCGAGGTCTGCAGCGCGGCCTCCGGATTGGTCACCTGGCCGCCGACCGTCTCGGTGCCGGCCAGTTTGGCGATCTCGCCGCCCAGGAAGTGGGCGATCGCCGAGGCCATGAACCAGACCGCCATCATGAAGCTGACGATCGAGGCCACCGACAGCTTGGTGATCTCCGACAGGCCCACCGGCGACAGGAACAGCTCGCCCAGGGTGTGGAACATGTAGAGCGCGCCCAGCAGCACCAACGGCGTGCGGAAGGCGTCGTCGACCATGCCGGAGTTGGCGCCCCAGACCACGATCAGGAAGCCGAGGCCGACCTGGATGATCCCCAGGCCGAACTTGACCACGGGGTTGGGGTCCATCTTGCGGGAGGCGAGGAAGGCCCACAGCGCCGCGAAGATCGGGGCGAAGATCAGGATGAAGCCGGCGTTGAACGACTGGGTCTGGGCCGCGGTGATCGAGGTATCGATCCACTGCCAGCCGTTGGTGACCATGCCCGCGGCGGCCAGCTGGTCCGGCGTGCCGTAGGGGATCCCCAGGAAGGTACCGGCCGTGCTGGTCAGCGACAGGTCGACGTTGCGGTCGGCGAACAGGTTCAGCGAGGAGCCGGCCTGTTCGAACAGGGTGAAGAACACCGCCGAGCCGAAGATCAGCACCGTGGCCAGCATCATCCGCTCACGCGCGACCTTGTCGCCGCGCAGCTTGAAGATGATGAACCAGGCGATGAAGCCCAGCGCCGCGATGGTCGACAGCAGCAGACCCTGCCCCACCAGACCGTGGTTCGGCACGATGAAGTACAGCGCCGCCACGCCCACGAAGGCCAGCAGATAGATCAGCCACTCGCGGTTGATCGGCCCCAGCACCGGCTTCTTGATCAGCTCCGGATAGGGGCTCTCGCCCTTGCCCTGCAGCAGGGGCTTGCCCAGCCAGAAGACCAGAAGGCCCAGCGCCATGCCGATGCCCGCCAGACCGAAGCCCCAGCTCCAGCCATAGTTCTGGCCGAGGTAGCCGCACAGCACGGCCGCCCAGAAGGCCCCCAGGTTGATGCCGTAGTAGTAGAGGGTGAACCCGGAATCCCGTCGCGGATCGCCCTGCTTGTACAGCTGGCCGACCAGGGTGGAGATGTTCGGCTTCAGGAAGCCCACGCCCATGATGATCAGCGACAGGGCGACGTAGAAGGCCATGACGCCGCGCTCGTCGCGCTCGGCCTGCAGCTCGTAGCTGCCGGTCGGCAGGACGGTGGGCAGGGCCCCGCCGGGGGCCAGACCCTGGATGGTCAGGCCGTCCTCGCCGGAGCTGTATTCATAGGCCTGGCCGTCGACCAGCAGGCGCGTCTCCTGGGCCGAGGCGCGACCCTCGATCTGCACGGAATACTCCTGGCCGCCATAGGTCAGGGTCTGCGTCGCCGGGTTGCCCTCATAGGCCATCAGGCCGTGGCCCATGACCAGCAGGATGGCCCCGAACATGATCGCCTTGCGGGTGCCGATGTAGCGGTCTGCCACGATGCCGCCGATCAGCGGCAGCAGATAGACCAGCGAGCCATAGGTGCCGTACTGGCCGGACGCGAAGTCGTCGGTGAACAGGAAGTGCTGGGTCAGGAAGAAGATCAGCAGGCCTCTCATGCCGTAGAAGGAGAAGCGCTCCCACATCTCGGCGAAGAAGCAGATGATCAGACCCTTGGGATGCCCCTTCAGGATCTGCATCAGCACGGGCAAGCCCGTGACGAGGGTGATGATCACCCCCAGCAGAATGACGACGTTCATGCCTACCCTTGGACTGCCGGGCTCGCGCCCGTGTTGAACCCTTGCGGACCGCGCCAGCGCACGGCCGCCCCCATGTGGCGCGGATAAGGCCACCCCGACGCCATGATTACAAGCCGCAACGTCCCGTGAACGGAGGGTCCGGAACGCCTGCCCGACGGAGCGGAGAAGTGGGCTGATAACACGCAAGGATTGTTTTCTGTCCCGGGCAGGTGATCGTTCCGCCTCCTGCCGGCATGGTTTCCGCCTCGGTAACCACGCGTCGTGCCGCGCCGGGACGATTCCGGGGCACAACCTTTGCTTACCTTGCGCTCAAACCTCGACCCTATGTCGAAACGAGACATGAGCGCCGCGATCCGCCCCTTCCGAGCCGAAGATCCCGACGAGGTCGCCCTCGTCGCCGGCCTGCACGCCGGCGTCGGCTGGCCGGTCCGCACCTTCGCGGGCTGGCGCTGGCTGGCGGCAAACCCCGCGCGCGGCGACGTGCCGGTGGCCTGGGTGGCGGTCGACGACCAGGACCGACCGGTCGGCGTGCTGGGCAATCTCCGGCTTGACCTCGTTGGGCCGGCCACCCGACTGACCGGGGCCACCGGCTTCTCGGTCGTCACCGCACAGCATGGTCGCGGCGCCGGCACCCGGCTGGTGCGGACCTTTCTCGGTCAGCGCGGCGTCTTCGCCGTCTGGACCCTGAACGCCAACCCGGCCGGCGCGCCGCTGTACGGCCGCCTCGGCCTGGAGCCCTGGCCAGGCGAGACGGGTGCGCTGAAGCTGTCGTGGATTGTCGACCCGCTGGCCTGCGCGGTCGGCCGCGCCCTGCGCCTGGCGGCGCACGATCGCCGCCTGTCCGACATGCTGGGGGAGCGTCTGGTCAGCCGTCGCCTCGACCGGCTTCCCGCCCCCGCGGAGGCCGGGGAGGCGGTGGAGCCGGTCGTGGACTTCGGCCCCGGCTCGGCGTGGGACGGCTATCGCCTGCGGCTGGCCCGCGAGCCGCGGCTGCGACCGGACAGGTCGCCCGCGGTCATGGCGTGGCGCGACGGTGATCCGCAGGCACCGCGGCCGGCCGTGACGCTCGGTCGCTTCGAGGGTCGCGATCTGGTCGCCCACGTCCGCGCCCGTCTGGCCAAGGGCAATGCGCTTGAGGTCACGGCGCTGGAGATTCTCGACCTCGACTGGGTGGACGGACGCGACGCCGTGCCCGAACTGATGCAGGCCCTGTTCGCCGTGGCGCGCGACCGCGGCGCGGCCAAGCTCCGTCTGCAGGTCGTCTCGCCCCGCGTGCTGGACGCGCTGGGCCCCTGGGTCGATCGCGCGCGGCGCGAGGGCGGCTGGGGTCACTGCATGGTGCGCTGGACGGACGGGGCACCCGCCCTGCCATGGGATCCCACGCCCTTCGACGGCGACTATGAGGTGTGCCTGCGGCCGGCTCCGGCTGGAGAGCGGCGTCGCGCCGCCTGAGGGTCAGCCTTTCGGCCGGGCCCTCAGCTCGTCGCGGATCTCGGCCAGCAGGGCCTCGGTCGGCGTCGGTGCAGCGGGCGCGGGATCGGGCTCCGCCGCCTTTTCACGACGCAGCTTGTTGATGGCCTTGACCATCAGGAAGATCACCGCCGCCACGATCAGGAACTGGATCAGGGTGTTGATGAAGGCCCCGTACTGGATCGCCACCTCCTCGACCGCCTCGGTCGCGGGGTTCTCGGGTGCCAGCACCCATTTCAATTCGGAGAAGTCGACCCGGCCCAGCGCCAGACCGATCGGCGGCATCACCACCTGCTCGACCAGGCTGGTGACGATCTTGCCGAAGGCCGCGCCGATGATGACCCCGACCGCCAGATCGACCACGTTGCCGCGGCTGATGAACTCCTTGAACTCGGAGATCAGCCCCATCAGGCGTCGCCGCTCGCGTTCAGCCGCTCGCGCAGCTCCTTGCCGCTCTTGAAGAAGGGCACGGACTTGGCCGGTACCTCCACGGCCTCGCCGGTGCGCGGATTTCGCCCGGCCCGCGCCGGACGGTCCCGCACGGAAAAGGCGCCGAAGCCGCGGATCTCCACGCGCCCGCCCTGCGACAGGGCGTCCATCATCCCGCCAAGGATGACGTTGACGATGCGCTCGACCTCGCCGTGCGTCAGGTGACGGTTCTCCGCCGCCAGCTTTTCAATCAGTTCGGACTTGATCATGCCAGGCCCCCGCCCTCCGATCCCAGTGTCCGGAACCGTACATGGTCGCCCGGTTCCGTCGCCACCCTAGACCTCGCGCGAGGGGCGAGAAAAGACCTCCGGCGCCGAATAACGCCGTGATGATGGTGAACTCTCGCCGCCGGGCGCGAAAAAGGGCGGCGGGATCGCTCCCGCCGCCCCTTCTTTCTTGGGATCTACCGCTCGGGCCGCGGGCCCTCGCTGCTTGAGACCGGGCCTCAAGAAGCGAGCCACCGCGTCGCGAGCGTCAGGCCCAAAACAAAGCCTTAGTCCTTCGAGCCGGCCTTCTCGCGCAGCGCGGCGCCCAGGATGTCGCCCAGCGAGGCGCCCGAGTCCGACGACCCGAACTGCTCGATGGCTTCCTGCTCGTCCTTCATCTCCAGTGCCTTGATCGACACCGAAATGCGGCGGGTGGCCTTGTCCACGCCGGTGATCATGGCGTCGATGCGGTCGCCGACGGCATAGCGCTCGGGGCGCTGCTCATTGCGGTCGCGCGACAGGTCCGACTTGCGGATGAAGGCCGAGACCGGGGCGTCGTCCTCACCGAACTTCACCTCGATGCCGCCCGTCTCGATCGACGAGACGGTGACCGTGACCTGCTGGCCGCGCTTGTAGGTGTCGCCCTCGCCGATTGGATCGCCGCCCAGCTGCTTGATGCCCAGCGAGACGCGTTCCTTCTCGACGTCGACGTCCAGCACCTTGGCCTTGACCATCTCGCCCTTGCGGTAGCGCTGGATGGCCTCTTCGCCCGAGACGTTCCAGTCCAGGTCCGACAGGTGCACCATGCCGTCGATGTCGTTGTCCAGGCCGATGAACAGGCCGAACTCGGTGGCGTTCTTGACCTCGCCCTCGACGGTCGAGCCGATCGGGTTGTTGGCCACGAAGGCGTCCCACGGATTGTCCTGGGCCTGCTTGAGGCCCAGCGAGATGCGGCGCTTGGAGGCGTCGACGTCCAGCACGACCACGTCGACTTCCTGCGAGGTCGAGACGATCTTGCCGGGGTGGACGTTCTTCTTGGTCCACGACATTTCCGAGACGTGCACCAGACCCTCGACACCGGCTTCCAGCTCCACGAAGGCGCCGTAGTCGGTGATGTTGGTGATGCGGCCGGTCATCTTGGCGCCGACCGGATACTTGGCTTCCACGCCGTCCCACGGATCGGCCTGCAGCTGCTTCATGCCCAGCGAGATGCGCTGGGTGTCCGGGTTGATCTTGACGATCTGCACCTTGACGGTGTCGCCAACCGCCAGGACCTGCGACGGGTGCGAGACGCGCTTCCACGACATGTCGGTGACGTGCAGCAGGCCGTCGATGCCGCCCAGGTCCACGAACGCGCCGTAGTCGGTGATGTTCTTGACCACGCCTTCGCGGACTTCGCCCTCTTGCAGCTGGCCGACCAGCTCCGTGCGCTGTTCGGCGCGGGCTTCTTCCAGGATGGCGCGACGCGAGACGACGATGTTGCCGCGCGGACGGTCCATTTTCAGGATGGCGAAGGGCTGTTCCTTGCCCATCAGCGGACCGACGTCGCGCACCGGGCGGATGTCGACCTGCGAGCCCGGCAGGAAGGCCGAGGCGCCGCCCAGATCGACGGTGAAGCCGCCCTTGACGCGGCCCACGATGGCGCCGTTGACCGGCTGGCCTTCGGCGAACACCACTTCCAGACGCGTCCAGGCTTCTTCGCGACGGGCCTTGTCGCGGCTGATGACGGCCTCGCCCAGCGCGTTCTCGACGCGCTCCAGATAGACCTCGACGTCGTCGCCGACCTTCGGGATCACCGAGCCTTCGCCGATACCGAACTCACGGGCGGCGATGCGGCCTTCGGTCTTCAGACCGACGTCGATGATGATGATGTCCTTTTCCACGCCGACGACGCGGCCGTGGACGACCTGGCCTTCGCCGAGGTCGCGGTCTCCGAGGGTGTCTTGCAGCAGCGAGGCGAAATCGTCGCGGGTGGGGGAGAGGGTGTCGGTCAAATGAAGCTCTGGGGTTGAATGAAAGGCTGGGGCGCGCGACCGGTCGGTCCCGCGCGGGGTTGAGGTTTCGGGAGTCAGGTCGTCGGGATGCGAGGCCGATGGCCAGAGCGCCCGCGGAGATCGAGAACCGTGCGGTGGATTTAGTCCCGAAGGACGCGCGCGGCCTCGACGATACGGCGGGCCGCATCGAAGGCCGCGTCTATATCCATTTCGGTCGTGTCCAGCAAGACCGCGTCGTCCGCCTGCACCATGGGCGCCGCCCCCCGGCCGGCGTCCCGCTCGTCGCGGCGCAGGATGTCGGCCAGCATGTCAGCGTAGGCGATCACCTCGCCCCGGCCGGTCAGCTGCTTCCAGCGCCGCATGGCCCGCACCTCCGGCGTGGCGGTCACGAACAGTTTTGCCCGCGCGTCCGGCGCGATCACCGTGCCGATGTCGCGCCCGTCCAGCACCGCGCCGCCCGCCTGCGCCGCGAACGCCCGCTGATAGTCCAGCAGCGCCGCCCGCACGCCCGGATGTCCCGCCACCCGGCTGGCGGCCTCGCCCGCGCCCCGGTCCGTCAGCCGCTCGACGTCCTGCAGATGCGCCGCGTCGATCCCCCGCGCCGCCTTCTCCGCCGCCGCCGCGTCGTCCAGATCCCCGCCCGCGTCCAGCACCGCCAGCCCGACGGCGCGGTAAAGCAGCCCGGTGTCGAGGTAGGGCAGAGCATAGTGCCGAGCCAACCGCGCGGCGACCGTCCCCTTGCCCGAGGCGGCCGGTCCGTCGACGGCGATGATGAAAGCGTGGTTCATCCGATCTCCGCCCCCAACCCGCGCATCATTTCCACGAAGCCGGGGAAGCTGGTCGCGATCATGCCCGGCTCGTCCACCGTCACCGCCCGCTCCGCCGCCAGACCGAGGACCAGATGACTCATCGCGATGCGGTGGTCGCCGTTGGTGGTCACGGTCGCGTCGCCGGTCACGCGCCCGCCGGTGACGACGAACCCCTCCGGCTCCTCGACCACCCGCACCCCGCACGCCTGAAGCCCCGCCGCCATCAGGGCGATGCGGTCGCTCTCCTTGACCCGCATCTCGCCGATGCCGCGCATCACCGTCTCGCCGTCGGCAAAAGCGGCGGTAGCGGCCAGGATCGGATACTCGTCGATCATCGACGCGGCCCGCTCCGGCGGTACGACCACCCCGGTCAGCGTCGAGTGCCGCGCCGTCAGGTCGCCGACCTCCTCGCCGCCCGCCGCGCGGCGGTTCGACACCATCAGGTCCGCCCCCATCTCCAGCCACGTCTCGAACAGGCCGGTGCGCAGCGGGTTCAGCATGACGTTGCGGACCATCACCTCGGCCCCCGGCACGATCAGCCCCGCCGCCAGCGGGAAGGCGGCCGAAGACGGGTCGCCGGGCACCGAGACGTCCGTTCCCGTCAGCGCCTGCCCGCCCTCCAGCGTCACCCGCCAGCCGGCACGCTCGTCGTTCACCTGCACGTGCGCGCCGAAGGCGGCCAGCATCCGCTCGGTGTGATCCCGGCTCTTCTCCGGCTCGACCACCACCGTCCGCCCCGCCGCGTTCAGCCCCGCCAGCAGGATCGCGGACTTCACTTGGGCCGAGGCGACCTTCTGGGTGAACTCCAGCCCCTTCAGTCCGCCGCCCGCCAGCGCCAGCGGCAGTCGATCTTGCTCCGCCGCCCAGTCGAACCGCGCCCCCATCTCCGCCAGCGGCCCGGTCACCCGCTTCATCGGCCGCTTTCGCAAGGACGCGTCGCCGTCGAACGTCACCGTGATCGAATATCCGGCCGCCGCGCCCATCAGAAGGCGCACGCCCGTGCCTGCGTTGCCGCAGTCGATCACGCCCTCCGGCTTTTGGAACCCGCCATGCCCCGTCACGCGCCAGCGCCCGCCGCCCAGCCGCTCCACGCCCGCCCCGAAGGCCTCGACCGCCCGCGCGGTTGCCAGCACGTCATCGCCTTCCAGCAGGCCGTCGATCTCTGTGATCCCCGTCGCCATGGCCCCCAGGATCAGCGCGCGGTGGCTGATCGACTTGTCGCCCGGCGCCGTTACGACCCCCGTCAGGGGCCGTCCGGGACGCGCTGTGAGGTGCGAAGGGGAGGACACTTCCGGTGAGGCTCCGGAGCTTTGAGGGACGCGGGTTTTGACAGCGGCCCCGCGCGGTGGCAAGGGAGCGCCCCGCTTTCCGCCATCTCACCCAAGGTCTTCATACGTGGCCAATCCCGAACTGGGCGCCAAGCAGGTCTGCCCGAACTGCCAGGCCAAATTCTACGACCTGGGCCGTCGCCCGGCCCACTGCCCCAAATGCGCGACCGACTTCGACCCGGAGGAGGCGCTGAAGCTGCGCAACCGTCGCGGCCGTCCGGCCGGCTATCCGGCCGACGACGAGGCCGAAGATCAGGTCAAGGACAAGAAGGCCGACGGTGACGAGGACGAGGAAGAAGAAGCCGTCGTCACGCCCGAGATCGACCAGGAAGGCCATGAGCCGATCCTGACGCCCGACGACGAGGACGAGGACGCCAAGGATCCGACCGAGGAGTCCGGCATGGGCGAGGCCAGCGAAGACGACGATCTGGCCGACGACGACGACGATTCCGTCCCCTTCATCGAGGACGAGGACGACGACGACTCCTTCGAGGACGAGATCGTCAAACCCGGCGAAGACGAGTGAAAAATAAAAGGCGGAACCGGGCTTGATCGCCAAAAAGCCCTGACATAGGTTCCGCCGCCTCGCCGGGGGGCGCATTCATCCCCCGGCGATCCGGACCCGCGAGGGTTTGGGGCTATAGCTCAGTTGGTAGAGCGCTTGAATGGCATTCAAGAGGTCAGCGGTTCGACTCCGCTTAGCTCCACCACAACGGCCGCTTCCCTAAAGGGAGCGGCCGTTTCCTTTTGCGATCACAGGCGTCCCGGCGGTGGCTGCACGCCCAGCAGGGCCACCACCGCCAGCAGCGCCAGCCCGACCGCCGCCTCGGCCGCGACGCTGGTCCCCAGACGCCGGAAGGCCGGGCCCGCGTCCGCGCCCGCCGCCTGCGCCGCCCCCAGCGCGGGCGTCAGCCGCCACCGGTTCGACGCCGCGAGCGCCAGCATGGCGGCAAACAGCGCGACCTTCAGCACGAGCAGACGGCCACAGCCGGTCGTCATCAGGTCGCCGACGCGCTCCGGCCCGACCAGAAAGCCGGCATTGATCAGTCCGGTCACGGTCAGGGCCACGACGGCGATCGTCCCCGGCCCGGAGAACGCCCGGAAGGCGCGATGGACGGCCGGGTCCTGCGCGCCGTCGCGGCGCAGGCAGGTCAGGCTCAGCGCCGCCAGCGCGCCCAGCCAGAAGGCCGCGGCCACGGCGTGCACGACGTCGGCCCCCAGATGCAGGGTCGCCCCGGCCCCCTCCGCCGAGCCCGCGTGCCCGCTCCAGGCGAAGCTGGCCGCCGCGACCGCTCCCGCCGCCGCCAGCGCCGCCCAACTCGCGCGCCCGGGCCGCAGGATGACCACCAGTCCCAGCGCCAGCAGGGCGACGGCCGAGCGGACCACCATCGACAGGCCCAGTCCCGTGTGGGCCGCCACCATCGACAGGCTGGCGGGCTTCAGGCCCTCGCTCCATGAGCCGGCCATCACCGCGGTCTGCGCCACCAGGGCGGCCGCGGCGGCCAGGGCAGTGGCCAGGGCGGAGGCGGCGACAAGCGGACGCGCCCATCTCGCGGACGGCGACCCCGCAACGGCCAGAAGCGCCGGCAGGCCCAGCATCAGCGCCACGCCGACGTACTGGATCAGCCGCAGGCCGACGACGATCGGCTCGTCCATGCTCAGCGCACGGTGAAGACGTAGGATCCGGTCATCCGGTGGCCGTCGCTGGAGGCGATGCGCCAGTCCACGCGGTGCAGGCCCGGCGACAGGGGCCGCGACAGGGTCCCGGTCATGGTCTTGCCGTCCTCGGCATGGGCGACGCGCACGGTCGCCTTGTTCCCGGCCTCATCGACCACGTCGAAGCTGGAGAAGGTCGCCACGATCCGCCCGCTGAAGGTCAGGCTGACGGTCCGCGTCGGCGCCACGGTCGAATTGGGGGCGGGGGTCGCCGCCACCAGGCTGGCGTGGGCGGTCGCGCTTCCGGTGGCCAGAACCACGACGGCGGCGACGGCGAGGGGCAGGGGGCTCAATCTGGACATGCCGACACCATGCCGCGCCCTCGTGGCCATTCCAAGGAGGCGCGGCGCCTCAGTCCGGCCTGCCGTGGGCGGCGACCCACTCGGCCTTCAGGGCCTCGACCCGGGCGGGGTCCACGTCCGCGCCGACCTGCGGCCCGACTATCTCCAGAAGACGTCCCGCGTTCTCGTCGCCGGCCTCGTCGGCCAGCTGCAGATAGGCCATGCCGCGGTTCAGGTCCGTCGGTCCGCCGTCGCCCGTGATCAGCATGCCCGCCAGGCCGCGCAACGCGTGGGCCGAGCCGTGCGTCTCCGCCGTCCGGCGATACCAGTCCCGCGCCTGCGCCGGGTCCCGCGCCACGCCCTGGCCCATGGCCAGCATGACCGCGGTGGAGATCATGCCGCTTTCATTGCCCGCTTCGCCCGAGGCCCGGACCCAGCGATAGGCCTCCCGCTCGTTCTTCGGCGCGCCGTGCCCGTTCAGCAGCATCATGCCCAGTTCCCATTGGGCCAGCGCGTCGCCGGTTTCGGCCCGGGCGCGCATGTCGCGGTGCTCGGCGACCGCATGCGTCGGCACAGGGGCCTGGGCGAGGGCCGGGCCGGCCGCCGCCAGCAAGAGGATTGACGCCAGGATCGGCAAGCGCATGACTGAACTCCGGGACACCGCCCGGCAGTGCCGGGTCGCGTCAGGGAAGGGGAGATTTCCATGGACCGCAAGGGGTCGATCGCCGGACAGAGACTGGACCGCTTCGTCGACGAGGCCATGCTGTTGCTGCGGCTCTACCTCGGCGGCTTCCTGATCTGGGGCGTCTGGGACAACGTGACCTCGACGGCGCGCATGGCGGAGTTCCAGCAGTTCCTGACCGCCCTGAACTGCCCCCTGCCCGCCGTCGCCGCGCCGGTCTCGGTCTACGCCCAGCTGCTGATCGGGATCCTGCTGATCCCGGGTCTGGCGGTGCGATGGGCGGGGCTGTTGCTGGCGGTGAACTTCGTCGTGGCGGTCGTCCTGCTGACCACCGGGCTGGACGCGTCGGCCGAGGTCGTCGCGCGCGAGGCGTTCGGGCCCATGATGTGCGTGCTGTCCGGGCTGCTGCTGGCCACGCACGGGGCGGGGCGTTGGTCCGTCGACGCGCGCCTGGGTCGCGGTTGAAGCCGCGCGGCCCGCTCCCCATCTGACCTCCTCGCCGGACCCCGCCGATCGCGGGGGGTCTTGAGGCGATCGCCCGCTTCGGGGGCACGGAAGACGAGATGACGACGCGAACCCTCCTGTTCGACAGCCCTTTTCTTCTGGGCTTCGACCAGACCCGAGCCCTGATCGACCGCGCCCAACGCGCTGCGGGCGAGGGCTATCCGCCCTACAATGTGGAACAGCGCGGTGCCCATTCGGTGCGCATCAGCCTGGCCGTGGCCGGCTTCACGCCGGACGACCTGTCGGTGACGGTCGAGGGCCGCCAGCTGACCGTGTCGGGCAAGCGCGAGGGCACCGAGGGCGACCCGAACGCCTATCTGCACCGCGGCATCGCCGCCCGCGGCTTCACCCGCGCCTTCGTCCTGGCCGACGGCCTGGAGGTGACGGGGGCCCTGCTGGAACACGGCCTGCTTCACGTCGATCTGACCCGGCCGGAGGAACGTCCCGCCGTCCGCCGCATTCCCATTTCACAGCCATGACCGATCACCCCGCAAAGACTTACGGAGCCTCAGGAAACACCGCCATGACGTCAACCTTGACCAAGCGAGCCCTGGCCGAACTCGGCGCTCCGGACATGGTCTATGTGCGACAGGTCGCGGCGGTCGACATTCTGGGGGACGCGCCCCCGGCGGCGCTCAAGGGGCTGAACATCGATCCGGACCAGATCCTGTACGCGGTCCACAGTGCCGACGGCGAGCGCCTCGCCGTGCTGATCGACCGCGAGGCTGCCTTCGCCGCCGCCGTGGCGCATGAGCTGGAGCCCGTCTCGGTTCACTGAGGCGGCTCAGGCCGCCTCGGCCTCCGACTGACGCAGAAGCAGGGCCAGAACCGCATCCGGGTTCTCCGCGCGGCGCAGCTGCTCGCGCAGTTCGGGTGATCTCAGCGCGCGCGACGCCGCGGCCAGTGCCCGCAGATGACCCGCGCCGTCTTCGGGCGCCGCGAACAATCCCAGCATCAGGTCGACCGGCCGCTCGTCCAGCGCGGCGAAGGCCACCGGCTGGTCCAGTCGCACGAAGACCGCGCTGACGCCGCCCAGGCCGCCCAGCCGCGCATGCGGCACGGCCACGCCGGAACCCAGGGCGGTCGAGCCGAGGGCCTCGCGCTCGTTGAGCGCGTCATAGACGACCTGCGAGTCCAGCCCGTAGGCGTGCGCGGCGGCCTCGGCCACCGCATGCAGGGCCTGCCGCTTGGAGGTCACGCCGCTCCGAAGGACCACTCCGTCCACGGGCAGCAATGCGCCGATGTGCATGATTATCCCCGAACGCCCTACGCTCACTGCCGGCGCGGTGGCGGCCTCTTAGCCGCGAACCGTCACCAAAAGAAGACGAAACCCTGACGACGCGTCAGCCGCGTCCGTTCGCCCCGGTCCGGGCCGGATCGATCCAGCCGATGTTGCCGTCCGGTCGTCGATAGACCACCGACACGCCGCCATGCCCGGCGTTGCGGAACATCAGGACCGGGTAGCCCGTCATGTCCAGCTCCAGCACGGCCTGACCGACGGTCATCACCTTCACCTGGGAATGGCCCTCGGCGATCACCATTCCGGCCGGTGCCTCTCCGGGGCCGCCCGCGTCGCCGAATTCCTCGTCCTCGACGCTTTCGGGGGCCCGGAACACCGTGGCGGCCGCCATCTCCGTCTTCTCGGGCGACAGGCCCGCCGGACCGGCGTGGTGGTTCTTAAGCCGGCGCTTGTAGCGCCGCACCCGCTTCTCCAGCTTGTCGAGGGAATCGGAGAAGGCCGCGTGGGCGTCGCCGCCCAGCCCGGTGGTCACCAGCGTCTGTCCCGACGCCAGCCGGACCCAGCAATCGACCTTGAAGCCCGGGCCGTCCTTGGAGACGACGACCTCGGCGTCCTGGCCGCCTCTCTCGAAGTATTTTCCAACCCCGTCGTTGAGTTCCTGGGAGATGCGCGAGCTCAACGCGTCGCCGACATCCACGTGCTTACCGCTGACTTGGACTTGCATGCATACAGAACGCGACCGGGCGCGTTCGGTGTCAACGGACCTCACAAATTTGTGGTCAAGCTTTCGCGAGCCGCTCAGGCGGTGCGCAGCATCCGCCGTCGCTGCATCGACGAGGGAATGCGCAGCGCTTCCCGGTACTTGGCGACGGTCCGGCGGGCGATGTCGATGCCCGCCTCCTTCAGGATGTCGACGATGGCGTCGTCGGACAGAACGTCGCGTTCGGCCGCTTCCTGCTCGATCATCGACTTGATCCGATGGCGGACGGCCTCGGCGGAGTGAGTCGAATTGCCGTCGACCGAGGCGATCGAGGCGGTGAAGAAGAATTTCAGCTCGAACAGGCCGCGCGGCGTGGCGATCCACTTGTTCGACGTGACCCGGCTGACGGTCGATTCGTGCATGCCGATGGCGTCAGCCACGGTCTTCAGGTTCAGCGGGCGCAGGCACTCCACGCCGAAGGCCAGAAACGCGTCCTGCTGGCGCACGATCTCGCTGGACACCTTCAGGATCGTCTTGGCCCGCTGATCCAGAGACTTGACCAGCCAGCTGGCCTGGGCGGCGCATTCGGCGACGAAGGTCTTCTCCTGATCCGACCGCGCGCCCGACGCCACCACCCCGTGATAGCGCTTGTCGATCAGCAGCCGGGGCAGGGTGTCGGCGTTCAACTCGACCCGCCAGCCGCCGGCCGGGTCGGCCTTGACGATGACGTCGGCCACCACCGTCTGCGCCGGCTCGCCGCCGAAACCGGCGCCCGGGCGCGGCGTCAGCGCCTTCAGCTCGCCGATCATTTCGGCCAGATCCTCGCCGTCGACGCCGCAGGCCTTCCTCAGACCCGGCAGATCGCGTTTCGCCAGCAGGTCAAGATTGTCGAGCAGAGCCTGCATCGCCGGGTCCAGCCGGTTCCGCTCGGCCAGCTGCAGCCCCAGGCATTCCGGCACGGACCGCGCCATGATCCCGGTCGGCTCGAAGCCGTGGCAGACCTTCAGCACCGCCTCGACCCGCTCCAGGCCGCAGCCCAGGCGGTCGGCCACCTCGTCCAGCTCGCCGCGCAGGTAGCCGCCGTCGTCGACCATGTCGATCAGCACATGGGCGATGGCCAGATCCGCCGCCGACAGCCGCGCGGCCGAGGCCTGGGCCTGCAGATGCTCCCACAGGGTGGCTTCGCGCATGTCCGGCCGCTCCAGATCGCCGTCGGGGGCCGACCCTCCGGCCCCGACGCGACTCCAGTCGTTCAGCCCGGGCTGGGCGTCGGCCGGCGCGTCGGTGCGCTCGGCGGACGGTTCGCCCCAGGCGTCCTCCGAGCGGACGTCCATCGCCTCCTCGGCGGCGGACGAGCGTCCGTCCTCGAAACTCAGCTCGGTCTCGGAGGTCGGCGCGGCCTCGACGGGCGCGGCCTCGCCCTCGCCGCCGGCGTCGGGCTCGTCGCGCTGCAGCAGCGGATTGCGCTCCAGCTCCGCCTCGACGAAGGCCTCCAGCTCCATGTTGGACAGCTGCAGCAGCTTGATGGCCTGCTGCAGCTGGGGCGTGACGACCAGCCCCTGTCCCTGCCTGACCTCAAGCCTCTGACCCAGCACGTCGTCGCTCCCGCTCCCGGATGGCCCGGAACTTGCTGGAGCCACTTTCGGCCGAAGCGGTTAACGGCGATTGAAGTCGGCGCTCCCGCGCTCAGGTCCCGATCACCTGCGCGGCGAACCGCTCCATCTCCTCCTCCTGGGGCGACATCTGCAGCAGCAGCAGGTCCAGACCCGCGTCCTCGAACTCGGCGATACGCTCCCGGACGCGCTCCGGTGTCCCGACGAAGCCGGGACGCAGGCCCCGGTTCGACACGCTGTACTCCCGGATCTTCAGCTCGCGCTCCAGCTCGGTTCCCGACAGCCATTGGTCGAAGTTGGCGAAGCCGGCGGGCGGCTTGCCCTCGGCCAGCCCGGGGATGGTCGTGATGCGCTCCAGCTCCCGATCCGCCTCCGCCCGACCGTCGCGTACGATGGCGTAGCCCGCCATGCCGAAGCTCATGGGCGGCAGGCCGAAGCTTTCCCGCCGCGCCTTCATGTCGGCGATCTTGGCGGCGATGTGCTCGGGTTCGTCGCCGTGCATGACGTAGGCGTCGCAGAACCTCGCAATCAGGGTCTTGGCCGCCTCGCTCTCGCCTCCTGCATAGATCACCGGGCGCGGCCGCTCCGGGCTCGACGTCGGCTTCGGCTCGACGATGGCGTCCTTCAGGGTGTAGTGGCGACCCGCGAAGTCGACGCGCTTCTCGGTCCACAGACGGTTCAGCACCTCCAGCCACTCGCCGGTGCGCGCATAGCGGTCGTCGTGCTGGTCGAACTGCAGGCCGTAGCTCTCGGCTTCCTTGGCCCACCAGGACGAGACGACGTTCAACGCGAGACGCCCGTTGGAAATCCGGTCGATGTTCGCCGCCTGTTTGGCGAACAGCGCCGGCTGATGGAAGTTCGGCCGCACCGCCACCATCAGTTCGATGGTTTCGGTGATTGCCGCCAAGGCCGCGGCCGAGGACCAGGCGTCCAGCGCCGGCGCCTCGATCCCCTTGATGTCGTTCAGGTTCAGCTCGGCGATCAGGGTCAGATCCCAGCCGATCGCCTCCGACCGCTTCACCAGCCGCGACAGGTTTTCCCAGCTGGCCTCGCGCTCGTCGTCGACATTCCTCAGCCAGCCGCCGAAGACCGGAGCCCAGTATCCATATCTCATGCCGCCAGTTCCCCGCCGCGCTTGGCCTTTTCGTCCGCGATGATGCTCTTCAGCCACCCGACCAGGTCGTCGTGCGGGTCGAAACCCAAGACCTGGACGGGGTTTGCCACGAAGTTCGACAGACCGTTGATGTCGTAGAACAGGACCGAACCGTCACGTTCGTCGATCAAATACTCGACCCCGCCGACCTCCAGCCCGCCCTCCACCGCGATGCGTTCGACTGCCGCGATGATCTCGGCCGACGGCTCGGCCTTCGTCATGGTCAGCGTCGGCGCGCCGGGCCGGACCAGACAGGCGTCGGCCGGGCACAGATCGAAGGCATCGCCCGGGCTCTCGATGTCGATGGCGTAGAGGTACTTTCCGTCCAGCGTCTCGACGCGCGTCACCTTGCCGTCGCGGCGTGGGGCGTATTCCTGGATCAGCGAGATGCCGTTGACGCCCACAGGACACCATTTCTCGCCCGCGGCCTCGGCCAGCTTCTCCGGCGTCTCATAGCGGGTGATCCCTGCGCCAGCGCCGCCGATGTCGGCCTTGACCAGCACCGGGAACCGCAGACCTTCGGCCGCTGCCGGGATGTCCGCCTGTCGATGTGCCACGCGCGTCGCAGGGCCCTTCAGGCCCAATCGCGCGATCAGGCTCATCTGGCGGGCCTTTGAGGTGTCAATGTTCAGCGCGGACGCGTTGACCACCCGAGTGCCCAACCCCTGCCAATGCTCGAACAGGCTTTGCGCATAGAAGATGGGATGCTCCGGTTCCCGCAGGAACGAACTCATCGCCACGCGGCTGAACACCACGGTCGCCGGCGCGGGAGAGCCGGCGGGATCGAACGACGCGCCCGCCAGCGGGACCTTCACATAGGAGACGCCATGCCGCTCCAGGGCCCGGAACAGGGGCTCGAACCACTCCGGGTGTTCATAAACGACGGCAAGGTCGGGAAGGGACGCGTTCATGGTCGGACAGATGTGTTACACCCCGGTGGAACACAAGGCCTTTAGCGATAGCTGTCGCCCAGATACACCCGCCGCACCTCGGGGTCGGCGACGATCTCCGCGGCGGTCCCCTCGAACAGCACGGCCCCGGACGAGATGATCGCGGCGCGGTCGATGATGTCCAGGGTCTCGCGCACGTTGTGGTCGGTGATCAGCACGCCGATGCCCTGGTCGGCCAGATAGCGGATGACCTGGCGGATGTCGGCGATGGCCAGGGGGTCGATGCCGGCGAAGGGTTCGTCCAGCAGCATGAAGGCCGGCTTGCCCGCCAGCGCGCGGGCGATCTCCACCCGCCGCCGCTCGCCGCCCGACAGGCCCGCGGCCGAGGCCCTGGCGAGGTGGGACACGCCCAGCTCCTCCAGCAGGCGGTCGGTCTCCTCGCGGACCTTGGCCGGGGTCGCCTCGTGCAGTTCGACCACGGCACGGACGTTTTCCTCCACGCTCATGCCGCGGAAGATGCTGGCCTCCTGCGCCAGATAGCCCAGCCCCATACGGGCGCGCTGGTACATCGGCTGGGCCGTCACGTCCTGACCGTCCAGCAGGATGCGGCCCGAGTCCGGCGGGATCAGGCCGGTGATCATGTAGAAACAGGTCGTCTTGCCCGCGCCGTTGGGGCCCAGAAGACCCGCCACCTCGCCGCGGTCGAGGCTGAGGGAGACGTCGCGGACCACCTGCCGCGGGCCGAAGCTGCGGGCCAGGTTCTCGACCCTCAGACCCCGTTCGCCGCGCACGGCTCCGGGGGCCGCGTCCGGCGCGGCCTCGGGCTCAAGGTTCAGGGCGGACAGTTCCTTGCGGGCCACGCGCTCGTCGACCGGGCGCGACGCCTCAGTCGTTCCCTTCGGGATAGAAGACACCCTGCACGCGGTTGCCCGCGGCCGTCGGCGCACCGGCCATGCGGCCCGTCTCGGTGCGCACGTTGTAGACCAGCCGCCCGCCACGCACGACGTTCTCGCCCTGCGCCAGGATGACCTCGCCGGTCACGACCAGCTCGTCCGTGCCCAGGTCGTAAACCGCGCGGTCGCCGCGCATGGTCTGGGTCGGCGTGACGAAATAGACCTCGCCGATCGCCTCGACCCGTGTGACGCCGTTCGTGCCGTCCGCCGTCGTCAGGTTCACCCGGTTCGCGCGCAGCCGGTTCTGTCCCTGCGTGATCTCGGCCCGGCCGATCAGGGAGAAGCCGCCGGGCGCGATCTCGACGTCATCGCCGCCCCAGGCGACGGGCGCGTCGGCCGAATTCTGGGCGACCTGCGCCCCGCCGGCCACGGGCAGGGCCAGAACGACGGCGGCGGCCAGAACGCCGAGGGACTTGCGCGTGCTCATTCTCATCGATCCGATCCGGCGGGGTTGATGACCCCGCGCACCTTGTCGTCGCCCATGCCGCGGAAACGGATCCGCTCGCCCTGGTCCTCGATCACATAGGCCGAAGCCTTAAGGGTTCCAAGCGGCCCGGTTCCCTCGATGCCCTTGTCGCCGGTCACCGTGCCGGTTTCGGTGTCCATGACGGCCTCGGGCGTCACCAGGGTGAAGCCGCTCTCGCCGTCGGCGATGCGCACGTTGGGCCCGATGGTCACCGTCTTGGCCGCCTGGTCGTACTCGCCCCCGTCGGCCGTCATCTCGGTCACCTTGCGGCCACCCAGGTTCAGCCTCAGCACCGGGCCGATCAGGCGATAGCGGCCCGTCGTCGGATCGCGCGTCGCCCCCTTGGCCCCGATCAGGAACGATCGCCCCTGATCGTCCTGGCCATGGAAGACGGCGTTGACCAGCGCCTGCTCCTGCCGCGTCTCGGCCTCGCGTTCGGCGCCCGAGATGACGGTGCGCAGGGCGACCCAGGCGACCACGCCGCCGGCCAGCACCACGATCAGGATCGGCAGCAGCCGCCGCGCCAGCCGCACCCGCTGCGACCGCGCGCGCCACCGCGCCGCCTCCCGGCCGAGGCGGCCGTCGTCGTCGGGCAGGGAAGGGGGCGCGTCGGTCACGGGATCAGGCGTGGGCGAAGACGTCGACTTCATCCCACCCGGCAAGGTCCAGACGGGACCGGGTGTTCAGGAAGTCGAAACAGGCCTGGGCCAGGTCCATCCGCCCCTCGCGCTCCAGCATGGCGATCAGCCGCTCGCGCACCGCATGCAGGTGCAGAACGTCGGACGCGGCATAGGCCAGCTGCTCGGGGCTCAGTTCGTCGGCACCCCAGTCGCTGGACTGCTGCGCCTTGGACAGGTCCACCCCGGCCAGCTCGCGCACCACGTCCTTCAGCCCGTGCCGGTCGGTGTAGGTGCGCGCCAGCTTGGACGCGATCTTGGTGCAGAACAGGGGTGCGGTCTCGATCCCCAGATGCAGCTGGAACATGGCCACGTCGAACCGGCCATAGTGGAAGATCTTCAGCACCTGCGGATCGGTCAGCACGCGTCGCAGGTTCGGACAGTCATAGGCGGGCCGGTTCAGCCGCACCACGTGGGCGTCGCCGTCGCCCGACGACAGCTGCACCACGCACAGGGCGTCGCGGCGATAGCGCAGCCCCATGGTCTCGGAATCCACGGCAACGATCGGGCCCAGGTCCAGGCCGTCGGGCAGGTCGCCCTGATGAAAATGCACGGTCATGGGAAGGCTCATACACGACAGGGGGGCCAGCATCACCCCGCCCTCAAGCAGCGAGCGACCGCGTCGCGAGCGGTAGGGCCAGCGTCAGGAATCAAAAACGGCGCCGCGATCGCTCGCGACGCCGTTTTGAGAATTGGTGCCCAGGAGAGGACTCGAACCTCCACGACCTTTCGATCACTGGCACCTGAAGCCAGCGCGTCTACCAATTCCGCCACCTGGGCATCTGGTCCGGGCCGCCACATGGGCAGCCCGTCCGGAAGGCGCGGACCCTTAAGGCAGGCTCCCATGCGGGTCAACGGCCTTTTTCACGCGTCGCGTTTGCCCGTCGCGCGGTCCTCGTCTATCCCGCCCCCGAACGCCGCGCGCAGGGTGCGCCGGCCGACGCTTGCGGAGCTTCAGCATGGTCGCGACCACCCAGGGTCTGGTCACCGTCTTCGGCGGCTCCGGCTTCGTCGGGGCCCAGGCGGTTCGGGTGCTGGCGCGTCGCGGCTGGCGCGTGCGCGTCGCGGTCCGCAATCCCAACCAGGCGGTGGAGCTGAAACCCGCCGGCGACCCCGGCCAGATCCAGCTGATCCGCTGCGACGTCAACGATCCGGGCCAGGTGGCCGAGGTCTGCCGCGGGGCCCATGCCGTCGTGAACCTGATCGGCATCCTGTTCGAGTCGGGCAAGCGCACCTTCGAGGCGATGCACGTCGACGCCGCCCGCCGCATCGCGGAGCAGGCCCGGGCCGCCGGCGCGACCCGCTTCGTCCAGGTCTCGGCCATCGGGGCCGACGCCGACGGCAAGTCCGCCTACGCCCGGTCCAAGGCGGCCGGAGAGGCGGCGGTGCGCGAGATCTTCCCCGACGCCGTGATCCTGCGCCCCTCGGTGGTGTTCGGCCCCGGCGACGGCTTCCTGAACCGGTTCGCGGCCATGGCCACCTTTGCGCCCGCCCTGCCGCTGGTCGGCTTCGGCAAGACGAAGTTCCAGCCGGTCTACGTCGGCGACGTGGCCGAGGCGATCGCCCGCGCGGTCGAGGACGCAGCGCTGGCCAGCCGCACGTTCGAACTTGGTGGCCCTGCGACCCTGACCTTCGAGGAGGTGCTGAAGCTGGTCCTGCGCGAAACCGGCCGCGCCCGCCTGCTGGCACCGCTGCCCTTCCCGGTGGCCCGGGCCATCGGCGCGGTGGCGCAGTTCAGCACGATCCTCGGCATCCCGCCGGTCCTGACCCGAGACCAGGTCCTGTCGCTCGAGACCGACAACGTCGTCGCCGACGGGGCCGAGGGTCTGGCGGCTCTGGGCGTCCAGCCCACCGGCATGGAGGCGGTCGTCCCGTCCTATCTCTGGCGCTACCGCAAGGGCGGCCAGTTCGCCGAGAAGGCCACGTTCTGATGGATCCGCGGGTTCAGCCCCGCACCGCGTGCCAGCCGCGGATCATGAAGGCCTGAAAGAACGGGACCGGTGTGGCGAACCCGGCCTCGCGCCACATCACCTCGGTTTCCGCCGGCGGCACAACGCCCAGCATGTCGCGTAGCACCTCGGGCAGTCTGGCCAGCGATTCCGGTGTCGCCCCCATCATCGCCTGGACCTGCGCCCAGTCGGCCAGCATGGACGGTGCCTCCGGCACCGTCAGGTCCGCGCTGATCTCGGCCGACACGAAACGCCCGCCCGGCCTCAACCGGTCATGGATGGCGGCGTAGAAGGCCGGCCGCTCGGGCCGCAGGATGAAGTGCGCGACCAGCAGGGCAACCACGACGTCGAAGCCGGTCTCCGCCACGTCGTCGACGTAGCCATGGATCAGCTCGACCCGGTCCGACACGCCCGCCTGCTCCAGCCGATGCCGCCCGACGCCCAGCATCTCGGCCGCCGGATCGACCCCGACGAAGGTCCAGCCGGGCCTCGCCTCCGCCAGCGACAGGATCTCCGCGCCCGTTCCCACCCCGACGCACAGCACCCGCGCGTCGTCCGGCAGGTCGACCAGCGCCAGCCGCATCAGGAAGTGCAGGGAGTCGCCTATGGGCTTCAGTGCGGCGTTGCGCCGGTCATAGGCCTCCGCCGCCTCCTTGTTGAAGAAGCCGGCGGCGTTGGTGGCGGGAGCGGGAAAGGGGGCGTTCGTCATTGTTATAGTATAACACGGACGCGGGGCCGCCGCTACGGCCTCAATAGATCCACAGCGCCAGCAGCCCCACGGTCCCCACCACGATCCGCCAGAAGGCGAAGGGGGTGAACCCGTGCTGGCCGACGAAGTCGACCAGGAACCGCACCACGGCCAGACCCGCCAGGAAGGCGGTCAGGAAGCCGATGCCGATGATCCAGCCGAAGCTGAAGTCCATCGTCTCGTACTCCTTCATCAGCGCATAGGCGAACGCGCCGACCATGGTCGGAATGGCGAGGAAGAAGCTGAACTCCGCCGCCGCCGGCTTCTCCAGCTTCAGCAGGATCGAGCCCGAGATCGTCGCCCCCGACCGCGACACGCCCGGCACGAGGGCCAGGCACTGGAACAGGCCGATCAGCAGCGACGTCTTCCACGTCAGCTTCATCGCGTCGAAATGCTGCGGTTGCGGCGCGAAACGCTCCACCGCCATCAGCAGGAACCCGCCGACGATCAGCATGATGCAGATCACCTCGGGCGTCTCGAACAGGATGCGGGTGATGAAGTCGTACAGAAACACGCCCGCAAACAGCGACGGCAGGAAGGCGACAAGCACGCTGACCGCGAAATGCCGGGCTTCCGGCCGGGTCGGCAGGCCGATCAGCACCTTCCACAGCTTGGCGAAATAGACGCTGATCACGGCCAGGATGGCACCCAGCTGGATCATCACCACGAAGGTGTTCCAGTTCTGGCCCTGCAGCCCCAGCGCCTCGCGCAGCAGCAGCAGATGGCCGGTGGACGACACCGGGATGAACTCGGTCAGACCCTCGATCAGGCCGAGAAGGATCGCCGCCAGCCAGTCCGCCATGAAGCCCCCGATGTCCGGATCGCCGGGTCAGTGCGCGCCCGGCTGCGGCCCCACATAGCGCAACCGCGCCCGGATGGGCGAGCCCGAACGACGCTGGTCCAGCGCGTGCCCCAGCAGACCCGTCAGACGGCCCAGCATCACCAGATCGCCCGCCGCCTCCCGCGGCAGGTCCAGCGCCCGCGCCGTCAGCGCCAGCGCCAGCGCCAGATCCGGCGCACGGCCCGTCTCCGCCTCCACGCGCCGGCGCACGGTCTCGAGGTCGGGCGGCAGGGTCAGGGCGGTCAGCAGGGCAGTGCCCCGTGGATCGTCGGCTGTCGGCGGGTCGTCGACCGGAGTGCGCGGATCGCGCCGCGCGGCGATGACGAAGGTCGTGGCCGCCTGGGTCCGCCGCATCAGCTCCGCCGTTCCCAGTGTGGTCAGTCCCGCCAGCGCAGCCCCGGCCATGCACGCGCCGCCCGACGCTGCCGTCCGGGTCGCCAGCACAGCCGCGCTCATCCGTCCGTCGGCGCACAGCACCAGGGCCCGGCGCAGCAGGTGCGAGTCCCGCTCCACCATCTTCCAGCCGCGCGCCAGCCGTTGATGGAAATGCGACCGCGGCCCGGGCCCCGAGGCGGCGTCGACCGCCTCGTTCAGCGCGGCGGCCGCCTCGGCGATCATCGCCGCGGGGTCGTGACCGGCGCGCGGACCCGCCTCGCCCGCGCGTCGGGCCAGGGTGGCGAACACCCGCGAGCGGATGGTCCCCGCGGTGAACAGGTCGACCCGCGGCCGCAGGTCCGCGAACGGCCGTGCCTCGCCCGCGGCCCACAACAGACGCGCCGCGTCCTCCAGCGTGGCCGTCTCGGCCAGTTGCAGGGCGTCGCGTCCGCGATAATAGGGCCGGCCATCGACCTCGGTGCTCAGGCTGGACAGCAGTTCCGCCTCGCCGCGCGCCGCCGCCTTCGCCACAAGGGGGCCGACCTCGCCCCGGATCAGGCGTTCGATGTCCCCGGTCGCGTACAGGCTGCGGCGGGGATCGGCGGGGTCGGGCCGGGCCGTGATCCGGCCGCGGCTGACGTAGGCGTACAGCGTCTGGGTCTTGACCCCCAGCCGCGCCAGCGCCTCGCCCCGCCCGATCCAGCCCGATCCGCCGTCCATTCGCCGTTCCCGCGTCCGTCCGTCGCCTCACATGACGGCGTTTCATGACGTTATCCCTAATGCAGGCGGCAGTCGGGCAGGTTAGAAGCGGGCATGACCGCCGACGCCGCTCCCGCCCGCCCCGCCGCCCGCCTCCGCCCGACCGTGGCCCTGCTGGCGGTGCTGATCGCGGCGCTGCAGGCGTTCGCCCTGGCCGCCACCGGCTCGATCGTCGCCGCCGCCGCCCTCGTCGCCACGGCGCTGCATCTCGCGGGGTTCGTCGATCTGCTGATCTCGCGCGACAAGCCCGCGCCGGATCGCCGCGGGCGGCCGTTCCTCGCGGGCATGGCCCTGGCCGCCTCGGGCCTGCTCGCCGCGGCCGCCGTCGCCCGCATCCTCCAGCCCCAGGCCCTCACCGCCGCTGCGGCCGGGGCCATCGCCCTGGTCGCCGCCTCGGCGCTGGCGCTGGCGGGAACCTCGGCCCCCGGCCTGCGACGCCCGGCCGGGTCGCAGGATCCCGAGGCCGTCGCCGATCCCTCGGTCCTGCTGGTGGCCGCCATCGGCCTCAGCGGCGCGGCCTTCCTCGGCGCCCCCGCGCTGGACGGCGCCGCCGCCGTCATCGTCGCGCTCTGGCTGGCCTGGGGCGGGATCGAGGAGATGCGGCCCGCGCGCGACGCCGCCGCGCGGTAAACGCGCCCTTAACGGCCCCGTGTCATCGCTCGCCGGATGACTCCCGGCGTCCTCCATCATTTCGCCTTCGACCCCGCTTCGCGCGCCGCGCGGCTGGCGCTGGGCGAGGCCGGCGTGGTGTTCGAGGAGAACCCCGTGCGCCCGTGGGAACCGGACTGCGTCATCCGCGGCCTGAATCCCTCCGGCATGCCGCCCGTCTTCGTCACGTCCGAGCGCGAGCGGCCGCTGACCCTGTGCGAACTGCCCGCCATTCTCGGCTGGATCGAGGACCAGGCCGCCGCCCCGGTCCTCCTGCCCACCGATCCGATCGAGCGCGCCGAGGCGCGGCGCCTGGTCCACGGCTTCGAGCGTCGCTTCAACGACGAGGTGGACGCGGTCCTCCTGCACGAGCGACTGGAAAAGCCCCTGTTGCGGCTCGGCCCGCCCGAGGCCCGCGCCCTGCGCGAGGGGCGTGAGAACCTCAAGGTCCATCTCGCGGCACTGGAAGAGCTTCTGTCCCGGCGCGACTGCCTCGCCGGCCGCCGTCTGTCGCAGGCCGATCTGGTCGCCGCCGCCCACCTGTCGGTGCTCGACTTCTTCGGCGAGGTCTCCTGGGGCAACTGGCCGGCGCTGAAGATCTGGTACATGCGCCTGAAGTCGCGCCCGTCGTTCCGCCCTCTTCTGACCGACCGTCTGGCGGGGCTGCAGGCCGCCCGGCACTACGCGGACCTCGACTTCTAGGACCGGGGAAGGGTAGGGGCCGCGGATGGCCGACCTCCGCGCCTTCATCCGTAACCGCGCGACCGCGCTGGGCTTCGATGCCTGCCGCTTCGCCTCGGCGTCCGAGCCGTGGTCGGCCGGCGAGCGGCTGGCGCATTTCGTCGAGGCTGGCCGCCACGGCGACATGGGCTGGATGGAGACCACGCAGGAACGCCGCGCCCACCCCACCGCCATGTGGGACGGCGCGCGCACGGCGATCGTGCTGGGCCTGAACTACGGCCCCGACGCCGACCCCCTGCCGGAACTCGCCGACCGCTCGGCCGGCTATCTGTCCGTCTATGCCCGCGGCGACGACTACCACGAGGTCATCAAGGGCCGCCTCAAGACCCTCGCCGGCCAGGTCGCCGCCCGGACCGGCGAGGAGGTCAAGGTCTTTGTCGACACCGCCCCCCTGATGGAGAAGCCCCTCGCCCAGCGCGCCGGCATGGGCTGGCAGGGCAAGCACACCAACCTGCTCAGCCGCGAGCACGGCAACTGGTTGTTCCTCGGCGTGATCCTGACGGCGGCAGGGATCGAACCGGACCCGCCCGAGGCCGAGCATTGCGGCAGCTGCACCGCCTGCCTCGACGCCTGCCCGACGGACGCCTTCCCCGCGCCGTTCCAGCTCGACGCCCGGCGCTGCCTGTCCTACCTGACCATCGAGTTCGCCGGTCCCTGGCCGGAGGAGTTCCGTCTGGCCACGGGTTCACGGATCTACGGCTGCGACGACTGCCTGGCGGTCTGCCCGTGGAACAAATTCGCCCGCGCGGCGTCCGAGCTGCGCCTGCGCCCCCGCCCCGAACTGACCGCGCCGCGTCTGTCCGATCTGCTGGCGCTGGACGACGCCGCCTTCCGCGCCCTGTTTTCGAAGAATCCGGTCAAGCGCATCGGCCGCGACCGCTTCGTGCGCAACGCCCTCTATGCGGCCGGCAACAGCGGTGACGGAGCCCTCGTCGAGCCGGTGCGGACGCTGACCGCGGACCCGAACCCCGTCGTCGCCGACGCGGCCCGCTGGGCGCTGGGGCGGCTGACCATCTAGGTCACCCCCTCGCCACCGCCGCGGCGCGTTCGCCGCCCGGGGTCTCGGCCACGGCCAGCACCTTGATGCGGAACACCAGCACCGCATGGGGCGGGATCACCGGCGGGGCGCCGCGCTCGCCATAGCCCAGCGCCGGCGGAGCATAGATGATCCATTCGTCGCCCGGTCGCATCAGCTGCAGCGCCTCGGTCCAGGCCGGGATGATGTTCCCGGCGGGCTGGCCTTCCGGCGTGGTGATGAAGGGCGTGCCGCGGGTGAAGCTGCTGTCGAACACCTCGCCCGACGTCAGGGCCCCTTCATAGTGGACCTCGACCAGATCGTTGCGGTCCGGCTGCGGTCCCCCGTTCGGGCCGCTCTGCAGCACCTTGTACTGCAGGCCCGATTCCAGGCTGACCACGCCTTCGCCCCGGGCGTTGGAGGTCAGGAAGAACTCCGCCGCGCGCACCGCCTCGGAGTCGGCACCGCCTGCGTCCTCGGCACCCGCGCCGCACCCGGCCAGCGTCAGGGCGATCGCCGCCGCCGACAGGAACCTACCGCCGAAGCCCATAGCCGTGCTCCACAAGAGAATCGCCGATCTCGTCGGCATGCGCCCCGTCGCGCGTTTCCACCAGGATGTCGAATTCCGCGCCCTTGGCCGGCACGTCCAGCGACAGCCGGTCATGCACGATCTCGATGATGTTGCCGCCCAGGTCGCCGATGATCCCGGCCATGCGGGACATCATGCCCGGCCGGTCGTCGCCGATGATCCGGTACATCACCAGTCGCCGCTCGCGCACCATCTCGCGGTTCAGCACCACCGCCAGCATCCGCGCGTCGATGTTGCCGCCGCACAGCACCAGCCCGACCTTCATCCCCCGGAACCGGTCCGGATGGGCCAGCAGCGCCGCCAGCCCGCCCGCGCCGGCGCCCTCGGCCACCGTCTTCTCCAGCGTCGCGAAGAAGGCCACGCCGCGCTCGAAGTCCGCCTCCTCGCAGACCAGCACCTCCTCGATCAGCGGCTCGGCGATAGCATAGGGGATGTCGCCGACCGCCTTGATGGCAATGCCCTCGGCGATCGTCTGGCCGCCGCACTTGGGGGCCAGCCCCTGACGCCGCATGGAGAACGACGGATACATCGCCGCCTCCACGCCGAAGATGCGGATCTCCGGCTTCAAAGCCTTCGCCGCCACAGCCGAGCCGGCGATCAGCCCGCCCCCGCCGATGGGGATCACCAGCGCCTCCAGCTCGGGCGCGTCCTCCATGAACTCCAGGCCGCAGACGCCCTGGCCGGCCACGATGCCCGTGTCGTCGAAGGCCGAGACGAAGACGAAGCCCTCCTTATCGCGCAGCCGGTGCGCCTCCTCGGTAGACCCGGAGAAGTCCAGCCCCTTGATCACCACCCTGGCCCCATGCCGGCGCGTGCCCTCGATCTTCACGAAGGGCGTGCCCTCGGGCATCACGATTGTCACCGGGACGCCCAGCCGCGCCCCGTGATAGGCCAGCGCCTGGGCATGGTTTCCGGCGCTGGCGGCGACCACACCCCGCTTGCGCTCGTCGGCGCCCAGCAGCGACAGCCGGTTCAGCGCGCCGCGCTCCTTGAAGCTGCCGGTGTAGTGCAGGTTGTCGTACTTCACCCAGACGTCGGCACCGGTCAGCTCCGACAGCTTGCGCGAATGGCGCACCGGCGTGCGGTCGACCTGTCCGGCGATGCGATCACGCGCGTCCAGAATGTCCTGAAAGGTGACCGACATCGTGCTCCCGGGGTCTTCGCGCCGGGGTTCCTCCCCCGGTCGTTCACTGCCTTTTGACGCGCGGGTCGCCGCGTCGCAACCTTGACCTTGGGCCCCGCGTTGGGACTCATGTCGGCAGTTCCCGTAAAGCCTGCCCGGAGTTTCGCCATGTCCCGTCGTCCGCCCGCCTCCCTTCTGGTCGTCCTGGCCGCGACGGCGCTGACGGCCGCGGCCTGCGCGCCGACGCCCGGGGTGGGCCCCCTGCCGGTGATCGAGGACGACTCGTTCGACGCCGGCGACTTCGCCTGGTCGACCCAGGGCGGTTCCGGCTCCATCGACGGCCGGGTCGACTATCGCGCCGGCGGCGTGGCCTACACCTGCTCGGGCTCGGTCGGCCTCGTGCCCGACACCCCCTACACGCGCTCGCGATTCCGCATGCTCTACGGCTCGACGGACCGCGCCGCCGTGCCGGAAGAGGTCGTGCGGGCCCGCAACGTGCCGGATCCCAACGCCGACTACCGCGCCTTCACCCGGTCCGACGCCTGCTCGGCCAATCGCTTTGACTTTGCCGGCCTGCCGGACGGCAGCTGGTTCGTCATCGTGCCGGTGTCCGGTGCCGACGGCGGCCGCATGGTGCTGATGCGCCGTGTGACCACCCGCGGCGGGCCGATCAGCGTCTCGCTCAACTAGTCCTCAACCGGAGCCGTCCCCATGAAGTCGCTCGCAGTCGCTTTCGCCGCCGCCGGCTTCATGGTCGCGGCAGGCTCGGCCGCCGAGGCCCAGGTCATCGCCGGCTGGAACACCGCCGGACAGTGGGACCGCGGCGGCGACTATCGCTGCGACGCCTACTGGGACGCCAACCGCACCGACTGCGACGCCGCCTGGCGCACCCCGCGCGGCGGTCATCGCTATGATTACCGCGGCGGCCATGGCTACGGCGGACGCGACTACGGATATGGTCACGGCCGCCACGACCGCTGGCGCGGCCACGGTCAGCAGTATGGTCACGGCTATGGTCAGGGCTGGCAGGCACCCGCCGTGGCCTACCCCGCCGCCTACGGCCGTCCCGACCTGGTCTACGGCGGCTCCGGCCACGGCTATGGCCAGCCGGGCCGCGACCCGCGCCGCATCGACTGGTGCCGTCGCAACTACCGCTCCTACGACGTGCACAGCGGCTACTATCGCGCGTATTCCGGCCGTCTGGTCTGGTGCGGCTGACGTCTAACCGCGTTCGCCATCTTTCGGCCTTCGCAGACCCGTCCATGGGCGGGATCGGACCAGTCGTGGGAGCGCGTTCATGTCCCAGCACAACATCGTCGGATCAGAGGCCTTCGAAAAGCGGCCGCAGGTCTATCTCCGCTCGGTCAAGTCCGGCGGCGTGCGCCGGGTGAGGGCCCGCACGGCGCTGGCCTTCGGCCTCGGCGTCGCGGTGACGGTGATCGGCGGCATCGTGGCCGCCGCCGCCGTCTTCATGCCCGCCATGGGGGCCTAGGCCAGCCAGACCATCCGGCGCGTCCGCGTCCAGTCCCCGCGCGCCTTCGAGAAGCCCTTGCGCACCTCGCCGGTGTACAGAAAGCCCGCCTTCTCCAGCACACGGCCCGAAGCGGGGTTGTCGGTGAAATGTCCGGCGGTCAGGGCGCGCCGCTTCCAGGCCTTCTTGGCCCACACCAGCGCGCCTTCCAGCGCCTCGGTCGCCAGACCGCGCCCCCAGAAGGGCCGGCCGATCCAGTAGCCGACCTCGGGTGCCGGATCGGCGTCCTCGAACAGGCCGATCACGCCGATCGGACCGCCGTCCTCATGCTCGATGACGAAGGTCGCGGCCCGGCGCGGGTCCTGCGCCTGCACCGCCTCGACGAAGGCCAGACCGTCGGCCACCTGATACGGATGGGGCATGCGAAGCGTCATCTTCGCCACGTCATAGTCGGACGCCAGCTCCGACAGGCGCGCCGCGTCGCGCGGTTCCGGTGCCCTCAGGGCCAGCCGCCGCGTCTCGATGACGGGTGTGGGTTCGATCACGCACATGGTCGCCTCGGTCGATCTGCCGCCCCTTCGGATCAGGGCTCGGCGGCATGAGGCGGGGAAACGAAAACGGGGAGCCCGGTGATCCGGACTCCCCGCGGAAAATCTTCCCTGGTCCGGATCGGGGCCTTTTCGGCCTGCGCGATCCGGAAACCTGTTTCGGGATCGCTTATTCGGCGGCCAGCTTCTGGGCCTTGGTGTCGTTGGCCGGAGTGGCCACCGACACGTAACAACGGCCGCCACGCTTGGTGGTGAACGTCACGGCGCCTTCGGTCAGGGCGAACAGCGTGTGATCGCGGCCCATGCCGACGTTGGTCCCCGGGTGCCACTGGGTCCCGCGCTGACGAATGATGATGTTGCCCGGCACGACGTGCTCGCTGCCGAACTTCTTCACGCCGAGGCGCTTCGACTCGGAGTCGCGACCGTTGCGCGACGAACCGCCGGATTTCTTGTGAGCCATGGGTCTGTCCTAACTCGTCTTCAGTCTTACGCTTCGTCGGTCTTGGCGGCGGTCTTCTTGGCCGGAGCCTTCTTCGCCGGAGCCTTCTTGGCGGTGGCGGGCTTTTCGGCGGCAGCTTCGGCCTTCGGCGCGGCGGCCTTCTTGGCCTTGGCCGGCTTGGCTTCGGTCTCTTCCGGGACGCGCGGGGCCAGGCCGCGGGCGCGAGCGTTCATTTCGGCCTTGGTCATCAGCGAGGTTTCGCCGTCCCACTTGGCCTTTTCGCCGGCACCTTCGATGCCGGTGATGCGCAGGACCGATTCCATCTGGCGATGACCGCCGGTGCGGCGATAGCCCTGACGACGGATCTTCTTGAAGATCTTGATCTTCTCGCCCTTGCGGGTCTCGATCAGCGTCGCGGCCACGGCGGCCCCGGCGATGAGCGGGGCACCCAGGGTCACGCCCTTGTCGCCGCCCAGCATCAGGACGTCCCCGAACTTGACGTCGGAACCGGCGTCGCCGTCGAGCTTCTCGACCACGATCACGTCGCCCGGTTGGACCCGGTACTGCTTGCCGCCGGTCTTGATCACCGCGTACATCTTGAAAGCCTCGGCTGAACGCAAAAGAGCAGCGCCCGCGAGGGAGACCCGCGGGCGAAGAGCGGCGACATATACGGACGGGGCCTCTCGAGTCAACGCGGAACGGGCCGAATTCCCGCATTCAGGAGCCGTGATCCCGTCCGTGAACGTCGCAGCCGCCGCCCGTGCCGTCGTCGCCCGTCTCGGGGCCGCCCTCGGCGCCGACCTGTCAGTCCGCCTCTGGACCGGCGAGACGATTCCCCTCGTCCCGGGCGCGCGGGATGACCTCGTGATCCCCCTCGCCGGACCGGACGTCCTCAAACGCTTCCTGCTCCGACCCGGAGCCGAGACTGCCTTCCGCCTGATCGCCGAGGGGCGGTTGCGGGTCGAGGGCGGCTCCCCGCTCGAGGTGCTGGACCGGATCGATCACGGGCGGCTGGTCCACGTCCGCAAGTCGCTCGACCTGCCTGCCCTGGTCCGCGAGGCCTGGCCGTTGCTGTTCGTGCCGTCGCTTCCGGGTGAGTCGACGCCGTCTGCGGATCCCGAGGCGGGCAGGGGGCGCGACCGGGCGGGCCGGACCGACGCCGACTTCATCCGCTTCCACTATGACGTGGGCAACGACTTCTACGCCCTCTTCCTGGATCCGGAGCACGTCTACTCCAGCGCGGCTTTCGCGCCCGACACCGACGACCTCGACGCCGCCCAGATCCGCAAGCTGGACTGCATCTGTCGCAAACTGGACCTGAAGCCGGGCGATCGGCTGCTGGACATCGGCTGCGGCTGGGGCGCCCTGGCCATCCATGCCGCCCGGACCTTCGGCGCGACCGTTCACGGCGTCACCCTGTCCCCGGCCCAGCTGGCGTTCGCGCAAGCCCGCGTCGACGCCCTGGGCCTGTCCGACCGGATCACGCTGGAGCTCAAGGACTACCGCGACCTGACCGGCACCTATGACGCCGTCAGCCAGATCGAGATGTTCGAACACCTCGGCTTCCGCAACCACGACCTCCACTTCCAGACGGTGCATCGCCTGCTGAAGCCCGGCGGCCTGTACCTGCATCAGGCGTCGATCCGGCGCGGCGGCGTGCGCCCCGGCCCGCCCGGCCGTCCGGCCCGCGCCATCACCCGCTTCATCTTCCCGGGCGGCGAGCTGGACACCTTGGCCATGACCATCGACGGCCTCGCTCGCCACCGGTTCGAGGTGCTGGACGTCGAGACCCTGCGCCCCTCGTTCGAACGCACCCTGCGGGAATGGTCCGCGCGCCTGTACGCCCGCCGCGACGAGGCCGAGGCCCTTGTCGGCCCGGCGCGCGTCCAGCTGTGGCTGGCCTATTTCGCCCTGTTCGCCCGCGGCTTCGAGCGCGGCGTGGTCAGCGTGCACCAGACACTGGCCCGGCGACACAGGCCTGGCCGTCACGGCCCGGTCTTCAGATGAGGCGAAAAAAACCGTCGCCGCCCCCTCGCGCGTTACAAAGTAACATTATATAGGCCCGACCATGGTCGACGCCGCCGCCCAGCCCCTGCTGTTCTCCCTGCTCGCCAGCGGCTTCGGCGTGGCCTTCCTGCACGCCGTCCTGCCAACGCACTGGCTGCCCTTCGTGCTGGTCGGCCGCGCCCAGCGCTGGCGCGTTGGCATGACAATGACCGCGGTGGTCGTCGCCGGACTGGCGCACATCCTGTCCACCGCCGTCGTCGGCGGCCTGATCGCTCTGGCAGGACTGGCGCTGGAGGGTTGGGTCGCCGGCCTGCTGCCGTGGCTGTCCGCGGCCCTGCTGTTCGCCTTCGGCCTCTTCTATCTGATCCGCGCCGCCGTGCGCCGCCCGGTGCTGGCCGGCGGGCCCGACTTTCAGACGCCCGAACCCGGTGTCTCCGACCGGACCGCCTTCCTCGGTCTGATCGCCCTGATGGCGATCTCCCCGGGAGAGGTGCTCCTGCCCTTCTATCTGTCGTCGGCCGATCAAGGCGTCGCGGCCCTCGCCGCCCTGACCGTCGCCTTCGCCGCGGGCACCATCCTGGGCATGGGCCTGTTCACCGCCCTGGCCCGTGCCGGAGCCTCGATCCTGAAGCTGGAGCGCTGGGCCCGGTTTGAGGGGGCCGTGCTGGGCGTCGCCCTGATCGGGGTCGGCCTTCTCGTGGCGACCCGCGTCCACTAAGCAGAACCATGGCCCACGACGCCGCACATTCGCATGACCATGGTCACGGTCACGACCACCACGGGCACGACCACGCCCACGGTCACGGCCATCATCATCACGGCCCGGTCGACGTCGGCGACTGGCGCTACGCCCTGGCCCTGGTGGTCAACCTCGCTTTCGTGATCGTCGAGTTCACCGCCGGATTCCTGTCCAACTCCACCGCCCTGATGGCCGACGCCGGTCACAACCTGTCCGACGTGCTGGGCCTCGCCATGGCCGGCGGCGCGGCCTGGCTGGCGCGACGCGCGGGCTCGCCGGACAAGACCTACGGCTACGGCAAGGCCACGGTGCTGGCGGCGCTGGGCAATGCGCTGCTGCTCATCTTCGCCTGCGGCGCCATCGCGCTGGAGGCCGCCCGCCGCTTCGCCGAGCCGGCGTCGGTGGAGTCCTCCACCGTCATGATCGTGGCCGGCATCGGCATCGTCATCAACTTCGGCACCGCCCTGCTGTTCCTGAATCAACAGCACGATCTCAATGCCCGCGGTGCCTATCTGCACATGATGGCCGACGCCGCGGTCTCGCTGGGCGTGGTCATCGCCGGCGGCCTGATCCTGCTGACCGGCATGGCCGTGATCGATCCGGTCGTCAGCCTGCTGATCGTGGCGGTGATCCTGTGGGGCACCTGGGGCCTGCTGAAGGACTCGGTCAATCTGGCGCTGGACGCCGCCCCCCGCGGCAAGGACGTCACCGCCATCCGTCAGGCGCTCTGCGACCTGCCCGGCGTCTCCGCCGTCCACGACCTGCACGTCTGGGGTCTGTCCACCACCAAGACCGCGCTCACCGCCCACCTCGTCCACGACGCCGACCCGGCCGCGCTTCTGGTCAGCGCCCGGACCGTGGCGCGCGACCGCTTCGGCATCGACCACGTGACGATCCAGCTGGAGCCGACCGGCACCCTGGACTGCGAAGGCTGCTGACGCCCTTTCGCGCCGCCCCCGCGCGCCCTAGATGACCGCCATGGAAAAGACCCCCGTCACCGTCCTCACCGGCTACCTCGGCGCCGGCAAGACCACGCTTCTGAACCGCATCCTCACCGAGGACCACGGCAAGCGCTACGCCGTCATCGTCAATGAGTTCGGCGAGATCGGCATCGACAACGATCTGGTGGTCGGCGCCGACGAGGACGTGTTCGAGATGAACAACGGCTGCGTCTGCTGCACCGTGCGCGGCGACCTGATCCGCGTCGTCTCTGGCCTGATGAAGCGCCAGCGCCCCGGCCAGCCGGCCTTCGACGCCATCATCGTCGAGACGACCGGTCTCGCCGACCCCGGCCCCGTCGCCCAGACCTTCTTCGTCGACGAGGAGGTGAAGGCGAAGACGGTGCTCGACAGCGTCACCGCCCTGGTCGACGCCAAACACGTCATGGCCCGGCTGGACGACTCGAAGGAGGCCCGCGAGCAGGTCGCCTTCGCCGACCAGATCATCCTCAACAAGACCGACCTGGTGTCCGCCGAAGAGCTGGCCACGGTCGAGACCCGCCTGCGCGGCCTGAACCCGCTGGCCCCCATCCTCCGCGCCGAGCGGGCGAACGTGCCGCTGGACCAGATCCTCGGTCGGCACGGCTTCGACCTCGAGCGCATCAATGAGGTGCGGCCCGAGTTCCTCAACCCGCCCCACGGTGCCGACGGCCATGTGCACGACGAACACTGCGGCCACGACCATCACGACCACGGGCAGGACCATGCCCATCATCACGGGCACGACCACGACCACGGCCCGCGCGGTCACGCGCACCAGGACGACATCAAGGGCATCGCCCTGTCGCTGGACCGCCCCGTCGACGGTCAGCGCTTCACCCAGTGGCTCGACAAGCTCCTCGGCGAGCAGGGTCAGAACATCCTGCGCGCCAAGGGCATCATCGACGTGAAGGGCGAGGACCGCCGCCTGGTCTTCCAGGCCGTGCACATGATCCTGGAGGGCGACCTGCAGAAGCCGTGGGGCGAGGCCGAGCGCCGCTGGTCCCGCGCCGTCTTCATCGGCCGCGACCTGAACGAGGCGGAGCTGAAGGCCGGCTTCGAGGCCTGCGCGGCCTAGGCCGCCGTCACCCGCTTCTTCATCGACAGGCAGTAGCCGAAGGTCACGATCATTCCCGTGATCACCGCCGCGCACCCGCCCCACAGGGCGGTGTCCATCGGCGCGAAGGCCCACAGTCCGGCGTAGATCAGGCCGCTGATCGCCAGCGACCATCCGGCCACCCGCCGCGCGCGCTGCGCCCAGGGTGCCGACACGAACTGCTTGGGAAGGCGATTGCCCATCCAGGCGATCATCAGCCCGGTCGCGGCCAGAACGATCCGTGTCGTGGTCTCGTGGTCGATCATGCCCTGCGCCCGCGCCCAGCTGGCGATCAGCGCCAGCACCACGATGCCGCCGCCCCAGGCCAGGTTGCCCAACAGATCCTTGTTCATCGTCCCGTCTCCTTGTCGTCGCCGGACGCGTCGGCGCCCCCGAATGAACTGACGAAGCCCAGCAGCGCGTCTTCCAGCACCGTCAGCTTCAGGTGATAGATCACGGACTTCCCGGCCTTCTCCGCGTGGACCAGGTCTGCCTCCTTCAGCACCGCGAAATGCGCCGACATGGTCGGCTTCGACACGTCGAACCGGTCGCTGAGATCGCCCGCGCTCATCGGCCCGCTGCGCAGCAGCTGCAGCACGCGGCGACGCGTCGGATCGGAGAGGGCCTTGAACACCGTGCTCATGAATCGACATTTAGCTAATCGTCGAAATGAGTCAAGCCTGACGTCTCCTGACGCCGCCCGTTTTGGCCACAATCGCGCCCGGGGCACCGCCCAGCCTGCGGGCAGGGAGGACATCTCATGAAACGCCTGACACTCATCCTGCTGGCCGCGAGCCTGCTCGCCGCCTGCTCGACCTACACCACGCCCGGCGCCGGCGTGCCGCTGGGCTCCATCGTCGGCACCGACGTGGCCGAGGCCATGGCCCGCGAACCCGCTGCCGTCTTCCCCTCGCGCATGGCGATCGTCCGCGTCGCCGCGCCGGGCTACGTCAGCCGGTCGAGCGTCGGGGTGGGCGAGGGGGCCTTCAGCGTCGTCACCACCCGCGACATCGAGACGGACGAGAGTTTCGAGCGCCTCGGCCGCATGCCCGGGATCACGGCCGTCGCCCCCGTCAGCCGCCTGCTGGTCCCGGCCCATCTGGGCAGTGTCGCCGACCTGCGCGCCTCGGCCGCCCAGCTGCGCGCCGACGTGGTGCTCATCTACACCATCGACACCCGCTTCCGCACCGAGAGTGCCGAGTTGGGCCCGCTCCAGACCATCGCCCTGGGCTTCCTCCCGTCGACGAAGGCCATCGTCACCGCGACCTGCGCCTTCATGATCGTCGATGTCCGCACCGGCTTCATCTACGGCACCGGCGAAACCACCGCGATGCAGGACCAGCGCACCAACGTCTGGGGCACCGACAACGCGATCGAGGAAGCCCGCCTCCGCGCTGAACGCCAGGCCTTCGAAAACGGCCTCGGCGAAATCGAGACGCTGTGGGCGTCGGTGGTGCGCGAGCACGGGTGACGACGTCGAACTCCTGATCTGAAAGGCGGCCACGACCGTTCCTGACGCAACCGCGTGCCACTCTGTCGGCATGACCGACGCACCCCGCATCCGCAGTTCCGAAACCTGGGACGCTGCCCGCGACGCCTATCTCGCCGGCGCCACCGCCGAGGAGGTGTGCGACCGCCACGACCTCGGCCTCTCCGCCTTCCGCGCCCGCGCGCGCCGTTTCGGCTGGCGGCGCACCGACCAGCCGGATCCGGAGCCCGACGACGACGACCTGGACGCCTATGCGGGCGTCGACCTGCCCGAACTGGTGGACCTCGCCTGGCGGCGCGTCGCGCGTGCGCTCGACCGCGGTGCCTCGACCGAGGCCGCGCGCTGGCTGCGCATCCACGCGGCGCTCCATGCCCGCGCCCAGTCCGAGGCAACCGAGGCCCGCCGTGAAGAGGACCAGATCGCCCACCTCGAGAAGGTCCGCCCCGGCGAGCCGCCGCGGCTCTTCCCCCGCCTGTCGCCGGACGGACGCGATGTGCACGATGTGCACCCGAAAATTCCCGACGACGCCCCGCTGACCCGCGCCGAGCGCCGTCGCCGTGAGCGGGAGGCCCGTCGACGACGTTGACCCCGGCCTCCGGCGCCCTAAACCGCGCCCATGCAGCTGACTTTTGACGCCCAGCCCACCGCCGCCCTGTTCGACCGCACGGGCGCGGTCTTCACCTTGGGCGACGGTTCGATCCGCTTCGAGGGCGGCGAGCGGACCGATGCCCATGACGGGGCGGTCCTGTGCGCGGCGGTCCATCCGTCCGGCGACGGCGTCGTCACCGGCGGCGACGACGGCCGGCTGATCTGGACCCGCCGCGACGAGGCGGTGGTGCTGGCCGACGCAAAGGGCAAGTGGATCGACGCCGTCGACGCCTCGGCCGAAAGCGGCTTGATCGCCTTCTCCCACGGCCGCACCCTGTCGGTGATCGACGCGAAGGACCCCGGCTTCCGCCGCGATTTCGAGCATGAGCGCACCGTGTCCGGCGTCGCCTTCGAGCCGAAGGGCCGTCGCATCGCCTGCTCGACCTACGGCGGCGCGGCCCTGTGGTTCGCCCGCATCGCCGACCAGAAGCCGACCCAGCTGAAATGGGCCGGGTCGCACACCGCGGTCGGCTGGTCGCCCGACGGTGCGTTCGTGGTCACCGCCATGCAGGACGCCCAGCTGCACGGCTGGCGCCTCAAGGATCAGAAGAACCTGCGCATGGGCGGCTATCCGTCCAAGGTTCGGGCCTTCGCCTTCCTGTCGAACGGCCGTCTGATGGCCACGGCGGGTGCGCAGGGCGCGGTCCTGTGGCCCTTCACCGGCTCGGACGGCCCCATGGGCAAGGAGGCGACCGAGATCGGCTTCGACCAGAACGCCCTGGTGACCCTCATCGCCGCCCGGCCGGGCAAGGGCATCCTCGCCGCCGGCCTGAACGACGGCCGCGTCTGGACCGCCGATCCGGCCGCGCAAGGCCTGAACTTCGTCCGCGCCGAGCGAGGCGCCCCGGTCGCCGCCCTCTCTCTCAGCCCCGACGCCACCCGCGTGGCCTGGGCCGACGAGGACGGCGCGGCGGGCGTGACCGAGATCGCTTGATCCCCGCGCAAGCTTGACCATCATGGCCGCATGAGCGCGCCCCGTCGCCTCGGCTGCCTCGGCGCCGTCGGCCTCTTCATTCTGGTTCTGGTGCTGCTGCCCGTCGGCGGCGTGGCCATCCACGGCGTTGTGCCGCCGCTGACCACCTTGCTGATGGTCGAGCAGGGGCTGAAGGGGCAGGGGGCCGACTACCGCTGGCGCGGCCTGAACGACATCTCTCCCCGCCTGGTCGAGGCGGTTATCGCGGCTGAGGACTCCACCTTCTGCAGCCACCGCGGCTTCGACATGAAGGCGATCGAGAAGGCGCTGGAAAGCAATGCCCGCGGCCGGCGCGTGCGCGGCGGTTCGACCATCAGCCAGCAGACCGCCAAGAACGTCTTCCTCTGGTCCGACCGCAACTGGATCCGCAAGGGGCTGGAGGCCGGCTACACCGTCCTGATCGAGGCCTTCTGGTCCAAGCGCCGCATCGTCGAGGTCTATCTGAACGTCGCCGAATGGGCACCCGGGGTCTATGGCGCGGAAGCCGCGGCCCAGCACTGGTTCGGAAAGTCCGCGGCGGACCTGACCCCGCGCGAGGCCGCGCGCCTCGCCGCCATCCTGCCCAGCCCGCGCCGCTACCAGGCGGCGTCCCCCGGCCCCTACGTCCGCCGCCGCGCCTCCCGCATCCAGGCCGCCATGGGCACCGTCCGCAACGACGGCCTGGCCGGATGCGTGTTCAACTAGCCTTCTCCCGCCCGAGTTTCCTTCCCCGCTCGCCGGGGAAGGTGGCCGACGAAGTCGGTCGGATGGGGTGGCTGTTTCAACAGCTTGACCGTCCGACAATGAGCGAGGCCCACGAGCCACCCCATCCGTCTCGCTCCGCGAGCCACCTTCCCCGGCGAGCGGGGAAGGGCGGCTTGACGATCTCGCCCCGCGGGCGTCCCTTGCGCCCGAACGACGCGGGACAGCCGCGCACCTCTGGGAGACGCCTGATGAAACGCACCCTTCTGACTTCCGCCGCCGTCCTGGCTTCGGGCGTGCTGGTGTCGGGCTGTTCGTGGCTGGGGCTCGGCATGGATCCGGCCGTGACCTCGACCGCGCCGACGGCCTCGGCCGACGCGTCGACCCGGTGGCCGGTCACCGCCCAGGGTGCCGCCGACTTCGTGGCCGACGCCGAGTCCCGGCTGGCCGAGCTCAGCGAGTTCGTGGCCCGCACCCAGTGGACGCGCGCCACCTACATCACCTTCGACACCATGTGGCTGGAGAGCCGCGCCAACGCCCAGTACACCGAGCTGCAGGTCGAGCTGGCCAATGAGGCGGCCCGGTTCAAGGACGTCGCCGGCCTGGCGCCCGACGTGGCGCGCAAGCTGGATCTGCTACGCCTCGGCATCGTCCTGCCGGCCCCGAACCGCCCGGGCGCGGCCGGCCAGCTGTCGAACATCACCACCCGTCTCGATTCCACCTACGCCACCGGCAAGTTCGAGCACGCGGGCAAGCAGATCACGCTGGACGACGCCACCGTCCTGATGGCCCGGAGCCGGAATCCGGCTGAGACCAAGGCCCTGTACGAAGGCTGGCGCACTGTCTCCCCGCAGATGAAGGACGACTATGCGCAGATGGTCGACATCGCCAACGAGGGCGCGCGGGACCTGGGCTATGCCGACGTCGGGGCCCTGTGGCGGTCGGGCTACGACATGGAGGCCGACGCGTTCGCCGCCGAGACCGACCGGCTGTGGAGCCAGGTGAAACCCTTCTACGAGAACCTGCACTGCTACGTCCGCAGCCGCCTGCACGAGACCTATGGCGAGGCGGTCCAGCCCGACGCCGGCCCGATCCGCGCCGATCTGCTGGGCAACATGTGGTCCCAGCAGTGGGGCAACATCTACGACGTCGTCGCGCCGAAGACCGGCGGCGAGGCCAGCTACGACATGACGGCCCTGCTGGTGGCCAAGGGCTATGACGCCGAAAAGATGGTCCGAACCGGCGACGGCTTCTACACCTCGCTGGGCCTCGACCCCATGCCCGCCACCTTCTGGGAACGCAGCCAGATCACCCGACCCGAGGGCCGCGAGGTCGTCTGCCACGCCTCCGCCTGGGACCTCGACAACCTTGAGGACGTGCGCATCAAGATGTGCACCCAGGTCAACGGCGACGACTTCTACACCGTCCACCACGAGCTGGGTCACAACGTCTATCAGCGCGCCTACAAGGACCAACCCTTCTTGTTCAAGAACGGGGCGAACGACGGCTTCCACGAGGCGATCGGCGACTTCGTCGGCCTGTCGGCCCTGACGCCCACCTATCTGAACCAGATCGGCCTGCTGGACCGCGTCCCCGGCCCGGAGGGCGACATCCCCTTCCTGCTGCAGATGGCGCTCGACAAGATCGCCTTCCTGCCGTTCGGCCTGATGGTCGACCGCTGGCGCTGGGACGTCTTCTCCGGTGAGACGAGCCCGGCGGAATACAACGACGCCTGGACCGCCAACATGTTGAAGTACCAGGGGCTGACGCCTCCGGGCCCGCGGCCGGCGAACGCCTTCGACCCCGGCGCCAAGTACCACATCCCCGGCAACACGCCGTACACGCGCTACTTCCTGGCCCACATCTACCAGTTCCAGTTCCACCGCGCGGCCTGCAAGCAGGCGGGCTGGACGGGGCCGCTGCACCGCTGCTCCATCTACGGAAACACCGAGGTCGGTGCCCGCTTCAACGCCATGATGGAGATGGGCCAGAGCCGTCCGTGGCAGGAGGCGATGTTCGCCTTCACCGGCGAGCGCGGCAACGACGCCTCGGCGGTCGCGGAATACTTCGCGCCGCTCAACGCCTGGCTGACGGAGCAGAACCGCGGCAAGTCCTGCGGCTGGTAGGCGTTAACCCTCGGCGTTGGTCGATCCCTTAACCGCGACCGGCGATCTTCGGCCCGATGACCGTGGGCGATGCGCGCCCGCGGCTCAGGGGCGCGAGCTGAGATGAAGATCTGGACCCGGCTGAACGGCTTCGTCCGGCGCATGGCCGCCGACGCGCGCGGCAACGCCGCCATGCTGTTCGGCCTGGCCCTGCCGGGGCTGATCCTCATGACCCTGGGCGGGGTGGACATCCACCGTGCCTCGACCGTGCGCATCAATCTTCAGGACGCCCTCGACGCCGCCGCCCTCGCCGCCGCGCGCAGCAGCTATACCGCCGATGCCGACATCCAGCGGGTGGGCATGGCGGCCCTGCGCGCCAATCTCGCGGCCTATCCCCAAGTCACCCTGCTGACCGCCGGGACCACCTTCCGGCTCAACAGCGACAAGATCGTCATCGCCGACGCGCGCGCCAACGTGAAGACCCTGGTCGCCAACATCTTCCTGCCGCCCTACGGCCAGTTCATGGACGACTACCTGCCGGTGGGTGCCCATTCCGAGGTCAACCGCTCGGCCCGCAACGTCGAGGTGGCCATGGTGCTGGACACCACCGGCTCCATGGCTGGCCAGCGCATCATCGACCTGCGCGCCGCGGCCAAGGAACTTGTCGACGTCGTCGTCCAGGACGTCCAGACGCCGTGGTACTCCAAGGTTTCGATCGTGCCCTATTCCATGGCCGTGAACGTCGATTCCTACGCCGCCTCGGCGCGCGGGGACATCCGGGGCTCGACGAACGTCTCGAACGCCGCCTTCACCAGCGGCCCCGTCAAGAATATCGGCGGCGCGAGCAAGAGCCGCCCCGTCGTCATCAGCTCCAGCAACCACGGCTTCCAGAACGGCGACGTCGTCTGGATCACCGACGTCCGCGGCATGACGCAGCTGAACAAGAAGGCCTTCGTCGTCACCAACCGGACGTCGGACACCTTTGAACTCTATCGCAACGGCAACCGCGTCGACGGCCGCGACTACCGCTCCTACGACGGCGGCGGGAAGATCCAGAAGTGCCAGACCAGCGACTGCTCGGTGGTCATCACCTCGGCCAATCACGGCCTGTCGAACAACGACTACGTCTACTTCACCGACGTCGGCGGCATGACCGAGCTGAACGGCGAGACCTTCCTCGTCGGCAACGTCACCACCAATACCTTCACCATCGACCTGCAGGCCTCGTCGGGCCTCGACACCTACACCTCGGGCGGCAAGGCCTGGTGCGCCCAGGAAGGCTGCACCTACTTCGCCTTCGAGAACGTCTACGACGACCTGGTGACCCAGAAGATCTCGACCTGCGTCACCGAGCGGACAGGTGCCCAGGCCTGGACCGACTCCTCGCCGACCCTGCACAAGGTCGGCCGCAACTACCCCAGCTCGTCCAACCCCTGCCTGTCGAACACCCTCCGGCCGCTCTCCAGCAACAAGACCACCATCAAGAACGACATCGACGGGCTCAGCGCCTCGGGATCGACCGGCGGCCACATCGGCGTGGCCTGGGGCTGGTACTCGCTGTCGCCCAACTTCGCAGGTCTGTTCGGCTCCTCCGGCGGGGGTGCCTACGACCCCACCCGGACGCTGAAGGCCGTCGTCATCATGACCGACGGCGAATACAACAGCGGCTACTGCAAGGGCGTGATCGCCAAGAACTCGACCTCGGGCTCGGGCGACACGAACAAGCACATCAACTGCGACAGCCCCAACGGCCACCCGTTCGACCAGACCCTGGCGCTGTGCACGGCGATGAAGCAGGCGGGCATCGTGGTCTACACAGTCGGCTTCCAGGTCGTCGACGACGAGCGGGCGCGCACCATGGTCAACGACTGCGCCACCTCCAGCAGCCACGTCCACATGGCCAACTCCGGCACCGCCCTGTCCGACGCCTTCTCGGCCATCGGCCGCGACATCATGCGGCTCCGGATCTCCAAATAGGCCGTCAGAGCAGCCGGATCTCGCGCAGCCGCTCGGCCAGATAGTCGTCGGCCGTGATCGCCTTGCCCACATAGCGGTCCGGATTGCCGGCGGTGATCGTGGACGGCAGCGTCTCGATCAGGAAGTCCGGGTTGAAGTGCAGGAAGAAGGGCGTGGAATAGCGCGCGAACCCGCGCCGTTCCGGGGCCGGGTTGACCACGCGGTGCGTCGTCGACGGCAGGACGTGGTTGGTCAGCCGCTGCAGCATGTCGCCGATATTGACCACCAGGGCTCCCGGCGGCGGCGCGACGTCCAGCCAGCTGCCGTCCTTCTCCTTCAACTGCAGCCCGGCTTCCTCGGCCCCCAGCAGCAGGGTGATGACGTTGATGTCCTCGTGGGCACCCGCCCGCACGCCCGGCGCGTCGACCGGCACCGGCGGATAGTGCAGCAGCCGCAGCACGCTGTTGCCCAGTTGGACCTTGTCGCCGAAGAAATCGTCGGCCAGCCCCAGATGCCGCGCGATGGCCCGCAGCAGCTTGCGCCCCAGCGCGTCCAGCGCCTCGTACATGCCGTAGACGTTCCGGCGGAAGCCCTCGACCTCGGTCGGCCACAGGTTCTGCGGCATGGTGGCGGTGTAGGCGTGGCCCTCCGGCAGCTCGCGCCCCGTGTGCCAGAACTCCTTCAGGTCCGCCGCCTTCGCGTCCTTGGCTGCCTCGACGCCGAAGGGCGTCAGCCCGCGCGCGCCGCCGGTGCCGGGGCGGTGATACTGGCGCTTCACGTCCTCGGGCAGGGCGAAGAAGGCCTTGGCGTCGGCCACCGCCGCCTCGATCAGGGCGGCGTCCAGCCCGTGGTCCGACACGACGGCAAATCCGTAGCGCTCGAAGGATTCCCCCAGATCGCGCGCGAAGGCGGCGAAATCGGCGTCATGGCCGGTCATCGAGACGGGACGGATGCCGGGGGCGGCGGAGACTGTGTCGGGCACGGGACGCGATCCTGCGGTGTGGGTGGCCGACGACTTACGCCCCTCGCGCGGTGCCCGCAAACGTCCGCCTGTCGCATCGCCCCACCCGCCGTTCATCCTGCGTACAGCGGAACCTTCACAATAAGGGGACGTTCAGCAGCCGACCTGCTTCCCCCTTCACAGAAAGGCGTTCAACATGCGCTCCAGGATCATCCTCTCCGGCGTCTGCGTCATGGCCCTCGGGGTCGCGGCTTGCGAGACGACCGACCCCTACCGCTCCAACGGCCCGCGCAACAACACCGGCACGGGGGCCATCGTCGGCGCCCTCGGCGGCGCCCTGGTCGGCTACCTGACCAACACCTCCGACAGCGAACAGGGCCGCAAGAACGCCCTGATCGGCGCCGGCGTCGGTGCCCTGACCGGCGCGGCGGTCGGCCAGTACATGGACCGCCAGCAGCGCGCCATGGAAGAGGAACTGCGCGGCACCGGCGTGGGCGTGGTCCGTCAGGGCGACGTCCTGGTGCTCCGCATGCCGTCGGACGTGACGTTCGGATCGGACCAGGACGCCGTGAACCGCTCCTTCTACGCGGTGCTCGACGACGTGGCCGCGGTCCTGCAGGAGTATGACCGCTCCACCATCGACATCATCGGCCACGCCGACGCCGACGGCGCCGACGCCTACAACCTCGATCTGTCGCAGCGTCGCGCCTCGAACGTGGCCCGCTACCTGATCGACCGCGGCGTTCTGCCCGCGCGCATGTACGTCGAGGGTCGCGGCGAGAGCCAGCCGATCGCCGACAACAGCACGGCGGCCGGCAAGGCCCAGAACCGTCGCGTCGAGATCATGATCCGCCCCTTCACGGGCTGATCTGACCGATTTCGGCATGAAATGACCGGCCGGGGCCCCGCTCCGGCCGGTTTTTCGTCTATCGCCGTCATGCAAGGCTTGCGGCGGGCCGCCGCCCATGCTGTCTGCCCCTGACAGGCGAGAGTCGGGGGCAGGTTCGCGTGAACGGGGACGACAGGGGCTGGATCGAAGGGGCGCGGCTGACCCTGGTTGCCGTCGTCAGCGCCGTGGTCGCCGCCACCCTCGTCATCCAGATCGGCTCCGCGGTACGCGACGACGCCGCCGTCCGCGCCGAACCCCGGGTCATTCTGACCGCGCACTGAAGCCCGCCCTCTTGTGGCGCGCGCCACGGGATGCCACCCAGTCCCCATGACGACGCCCGCGCCCGGCCTGTCGCCCCTGCTGCGGGCGCTGGAGGCCGAAAGCCTGCACATCCTGCGCGAGACGGCGGCCGAGTGCGCCCGACCGGTCCTGCTCTATTCGATCGGCAAGGACTCCGCCGTCCTCCTGCATCTGGCGCGCAAGGCCTTCGGGCCGGGGCCGCTGCCGTTCCCGCTGCTGCACGTCGACACGACCTGGAAGTTCCGGGACATGTACGCCCTGCGCGACCAGGTCGCGGCGGATCCCGCCATCGAGTTGATCATCCACCGCAATCCGGAGGCCGAGGCGAACGGGATAAATCCTTTCGACCACGGTTCCTCGGCGCACACCGACCTGTGGAAGACGCAAGGGTTGAAGCAGGCGCTGGACGCCGGCGGCTTCGACGCGGCCTTCGGCGGGGCCCGCCGCGACGAGGACGCCAGCCGGGCCAAGGAACGCGTCTTCTCCGTCCGCGTGCCCGGACACGGCTGGGACCCGCGCCGCCAGCGGCCGGAACTCTGGGACCTGTATAATGCGCGGCTCAGGCCCGGAGAGACGCTGCGTGTCTTCCCCCTGTCCAACTGGACCGAGGCCGACGTCTGGGACTACGTCGTGGCCGAGGCCATCCCCGTCGTGCCGCTCTATCTCGCCGCCGAGCGGCCCACGGTCGTGCGCGACGGCAAGCTGCTGATGGTCGACGACGACCGCATGCGCTTCCTGCCCGGCGAGACCCTGGTCATGCGCCGCGTGCGCTTCCGCACCCTCGGGTGCTGGCCACTGACCGCCGCGGTCGAGAGCGACGCCGACACGCTTGACGCCGTCGCGGCGGAGGCGCGGCGTGCCCGCACGTCCGAACGCGCGGGGCGCCTGATTGACAGCGATCGGCCCGGCTCCATGGAGCGCAAGAAGCAGGAGGGCTATTTCTGATGGCCCGCGCCCCCGGCGACCGCCTTCGCGTCCTGACCTGCGGATCCGTCGACGACGGCAAGTCGACCCTGATGGGCCGGCTGATGCACGACCTCGGCGCGGTCCCGGATGACGTCGCGGCGAAGTCGACAGCCCCCGACGGTGCTGTCGACTTCGCCGCCCTGGTCGATGGCCTGATGGCGGAAAAGGAGCAGGGCATCACCATCGACGTGGCCCACCGCTACCTGTCGACGCCGCGTCGCGACTTCCATCTGATCGATGCCCCGGGGCACGAGCAGTACACGCGCAACATGGTCACCGGGGCCAGCCAGGCCGACGTGGCCCTTGTCCTGGTCGACGCCGTGCGCGGTCTGACGGCCCAGACCCGTCGCCACGCCTTGATCGCCGCCGTCACGCGCGTGCCGACCGTGATCTTCGTGATCACCAAGATGGACGCCATGGCCTGGGACCGGGCGCGCTTCGACGAACTGGCGGAGGAGGCGCGCGCCTTCGCCGCGGCGCTTGAGCTCCCGCCGGTGCAGGTCGTGCCCGTCTCCGGACTGACGGGCGAGAACGTGGCCCGGCCGGCCGGTGCCGCCTGGGTCGAGCCGTCGACCTTGCTGGAGCGTCTGGAAGCCGCCTCCGTCTCTTCGGCGATGGAGGAGCCCTTCCGCATGCCGGTCCAGTGGGTGCGGCGCGACGGGCTGGATCGCGCCTATGCGGGCAAGGTCGCCGCAGGCCGGGTGCGTCAGGGCGATCTGCTCCGCGTCCAGCCGTCCGGCCGCACCGCGACGGCCAGCGAGGTGCTGGGGCCTGACGGATCGGCCGGGGCGGGGGAGGCGGGACTGACCTGCTCGGTGGTCCTGGACCGGCCAGTGGACCTGGCGCGCGGCGACGTGCTGGTGGCCGCCGACGCACCGTTGGAGGTCGCCGACCAGTTCGAGGTGGATCTGGTCTGGATGGGCGATGAGCCCATGCTGCCCGGCCGCGTCTACGACCTGAAGATCGGCGCCCGCACCGTGTCCGCCCAGGTGACCGAGATCCGCCGCCGCGTGTCCGTCGAGGACTTGGCCCCCCTCGCAGCCAAGAGTCTGGAACTGAACGAGATCGGCGTCTGCAACCTGTCGCTCGGCGCCGAGATCCCCTTCGCGCCCTATGCCGAAAGCCGCACGCTGGGTGGCTTCATCCTGATCGACCGCGCGAACCTCGGGACCGTGGGGGCTGGCATGATCCGCTTCGCCCTTCGCCGGTCGCACAACGTCCACCGTCAGGTGCTGACCGTGGACGCCGCTGCGCGTGCCGCGGCCAAGGGCCAGAAGCCGACGGTGCTGTGGTTTACCGGGCTCTCGGGTGCCGGCAAGTCGACCATCGCCGACGCGGTGGAGCGCCGTCTGCACGATATGGGACGGCACACCTATCTGATCGACGGGGACAATCTGCGTCACGGCCTGACCCGCGACCTGGGCTTCACCGACGCCGATCGGGTCGAAAACATCCGCCGGGCGGCCGAGGCGGCGCGCCTGATGGCCGACGCGGGTCTGATTGTGCTGGTGTCCCTGATCTCCCCCTTCGCTTCGGAGCGGCGGATGGCCCGCGAGCTGATGGGCGAGGGGCAGTTCGTCGAGGTCTTCGTCGACGTGCCTCTGGACGTGGCGGAGTCGCGCGACGTGAAGGGGCTCTATCGCAAGGCGCGCGCCGGTCGACTGGCCAATTTCACCGGCATCGACAGCCCGTATGAGCGGCCGGACGCGCCCGACGTGCACGTCCGGGCCGACGTCGAGACCCCGGACCAGGCCGCGGATCGCATTGTCTCCCGTCTTCGGGACGGCGGTCGGCTCCAGTCCTGAGCGCCGGACCTTCGGCCGCTCTCCGCTTCACCGCAGCTTGAAAGGCGAAGGGCCCGCCGGATTTCTCCGGCGGGCCCCTGCTTCAGTCGTTCGACGTGACTTGTGAGCTTTGGGCTCAGAAGTTGATGTCGATGGTGGCGCGGCGGTTCAGCGGCTCGCGGACACCGTCGGCGGTCGGACGGGCCAGCTCGCGCTCGCCACGGCCGTCCACGCGCAGGACACCGGAGTTCACGCCGCGGGCGACGAGGGCGTCGGCCACGGTGCGGCCGCGGCGCATGGCCAAGCCTTCGTTGTACTGGGCCGAGCCCGAGGTGTCGGCGTGACCGACGACCAGGATCGAGGTCGGACGACCCGAGGCGGCGTACTGGGCGGCCTGGGCGATCACGTTGTTGGCGTCGGCCGACAGGGCGGTCGAATCCCACTCGAAGTAGACCACGAACTGACGGGCGACCGGACGCGGCGGCTGCGGCGGGGTCGGCGGCACCGGGGCCGGCGGACGCACGACCGGCGGCGGCGGAACGACCGGCGGCAGCGGCGGCGGCACGACGACCGGCTCGGCACCGAAGGCCCAGCGCAGGCCCAGGGTCAGCGAGTGGTCTTCATACGGACCTTCGAAGTTGCCGTAGTTGACCGGGCCCGAGGCGATCGAGTCGAACTCGAAGTCGGTCATCAGGTAGCGGTAGGTCAGGTCCAGGTCCAGGCGCTCGCCCAGAGCCATCGACACGCCGGCCAGGGCCTGCGCCGCCAGCTTGGTGGAGCTGTCGTCGGCCGCGATGGTGAGGCCGCGCTGGCCGTCCTGGGTGCCGATGAAGTCCGTGTTCACCCGCGCCACGCCGGCACCGATGCCGACGAACGGGCGGATGCCCCAGCTGTCGTCGCCGAAGTCGTAGATGGCGTTGACCATCAGGGTGGCGGCGTCGACCGTGCCGTCAGGACCCGTGCAGGCACCCAGCGGGCTCGGCTGGCAGATGCCGGTCGGCAGACCGCCGCCGTTCTTGCGCACCGTCTCGATGTCGGCACCGCGATAGCCGCCTTCCAGCTCGACGCGCCAGTTCTGGTCGAACCGGTAGCCCAGACGGCCGAACGCCGCCCAGTCGTCCGACATGTCGAACTCATATTCCGAGCCCGTGCCGTCGAAGTCATACGCCGAGACGTTCTCGGCCTTGTGCCAGCCCGCGTCGATCGCGCCGTACCAGCCCAGCGGATCCGCCGAAGCCGCGCCGGCCGACAGCGCCATGGCGGCGGCGGCGCCGGACGCCAGATAAATACCCTTGAGACGCATCGGAAATCCCTCAGCCCTGTTCACGAAATGTGCGGCGGACGCGCCGCCTCGCAGGTTGCATACCAGCGAGAAGGCATACGGTCGAGCCTGAACGGCGTCGCTTCGGTTTCGGCGTCGAACCGTGCTCCTGTGGCCACGCTCACCCCAGACGCGCGAGAAGAACCGATTCACAGGCCGCGAATTCCTCCGCGGTGTCCACGTCCCAGGCGCGGTGGGCGGGAATGTCCACGGCGAGGCAGCCAGGCACGCGAAAGGTCCGCGCCTTCAACACCGTCTCCGGCCGTCCAACATAGACGGCGCCGGTGATGATCCGCTGATCCTCGAAGGCTTCGCTGGTCGGGGCGAGGCGGCCGTCGACCGTGCGGCCATAGAAAGCTGCAGGTTTGGGCAGGACGGAGGTGGCGATCGCGGCGGGTGCGCTGGCGTCGCGGCAAGCCGTGACGACGCGATCGATGTCGTCGGCGATGCGCAGGGGTGACGTGGGCTGCAGGAGCACGACAAGATCCCAGACTCCGCCCACGGCCCGGAGGGCATGATCGACGGCGTCCATGACCGAGGCGTCGGCTCCGCTCAGAGCTGCCGGACGGGCGAACGGGGGCTCCAGCCCCATTTCCTTCGCCACGGCCGCCACGGCCGGGTCGTCGGTCGAGACCACCACCCGGTCCAGCGTCCGCGCGCCCAAGGCCGCGTCCAGCGTCCAGGCCACCATGGGGCGGCCCGCCATGGGGCGGACGTTCTTGCCCGCCAGCCGGGTCGAGCCGGCCCGGGCCGGAATGATCGCGATCGTGCCGCCGCTCATCGGATCCTCATGGTTCAGCAGTGCCGGGCGGCCGCGCCCCGGTCAACGCCCGCTTGCACCTGCCGCGCCGGGCCCGCATCGTGCCGGCGTGAGTTCCGTGCGCGCCATCCAGAGCCATTCCCGCGTCGTCGGCGCCCTGATGATGCGCGAGCTCATCACGCGTTTCGGGCGCGACGGGCTGGGGTTCCTGTGGCTGGTGGGCGAGCCGTTGTTGTTCTGCCTCGGCGTTCTCGGCCTGTGGGCCGTCATCCGGCCGGAATACGAGCACGGCGTTCGGCTCGGCCCCATGGTGATGACCGGCTACATGGCCCTGTTGCTGCTGCGCCACCAGATCGGCTGGAGCCTCAACGCGCTGTCGGCCAACCAGGGCCTGTTGATGCATCGGGGCGTGGCCGTCCTGCATCTCTACGTCGCGCGCAACCTGCTGGAGTTTCTCGGGGCCACGGCGGCCTTCGCCGTCGTCTACCTCCTGCTGGCGGCCCTGGGTCAGGTCGGGTCGCCGGGGGACTGGTCGCTGATGTATGCCGGCTGGGGCCTGCTCGGCCTGATGGGATTCGGCCTCGCGCTGATCTTCGCGGGGCTGGCGCAGAGGTTCGCGGTGATGGAGCGGATCGTGCCGCTTCTGACCTACGCCATGATCCCCCTGTCCGGTGCCTTCTTCATGGTGTCCTGGCTGCCGCCCGCGGTTCAGGAGGCCGTGCTCTGGATCCCCCTGCCGCACGCTGTGGAAATGCTGCGCGCCGGGGTGTTCGGCGAATTCGTGGAAACCCACTGGAATCCCGTCTATGCCTCGGTCTGGGCTGGCGTCCTGATCCTTCTGGGACTGGCCCTGACCGCCGGCGCCCGCGACCGGCTCGAGACGGAGTAGGGCGCGGCCCATGAGCGATCCCGAACGTCCTGCCGCCCCGGTGACCGGCCTGTTTCCCCGCCTCGAGGCGACGCGACGCCGGGTAGAGGCGCCGTTCGGTGGTCGCCGGCTGCCCTGGGGCCTTTTGCTGGTCGTCGTCCTGCCCACCGTTGTTGCCGCGGTCTATTTCCTGCTGATCGCCTCGCCGCGCTACGTGTCCGAGGCCCGGTTCATCGTCCGCGCGGGCACGCGGCCGCCGCCGTCCTCGGTCGGCATGGCCTTGCAGGGCGTGGGTCTTGCCCCGGCCCAGACTGACGCCTTCGCCGTTCACGACTGGATGCGCTCGCGCGACGCCGTGGTGGAAATGCGCGACGGCGCGCAGCTGGAGGCGGTTCTGGGTCCCGCCTTCGCCGACCCGTTCTCGCGCTGGCCGCGTCTTGGCGAGGGCCGCACCGTCGAGGGGCTGCATCGGGCCTGGCGCCGGTTCGTCACGGTCGGATACGATTCCACCACGGGCATCAGCGTGCTGCGGGTCGAGGCCTATCGCCCGGAGGATGCGCGGCGTCTGGCCGAGGCGCTGCTGGGGGGCGGCGAGCGTCTGGTCAACCGGCTGAACGAGCGGGCCTCGACCGACGCCGTGACCGAGGCCCAACGCGCCGTGGACGAGGCAGAGGCCCGCCTCGCCAGCGCCTCCTCCCGGCTCACGGGTTTCCGCAACCGCCAGCGCTACATCGATCCGCAGGGCCAGGCCGAGGCGGGTGGACAGGTCATCGTCGCCCTGACGACCCAGCTGGCGACCCTGCGCGCCGACCGCGCCCAGCTGGCCGCCGAGGCCCCCCAGAGCCCGCAGCTGCCCAGTCTGGACGGCCGCATCCGCGCGCTGGAGCGCCAGATCGCCGCCGAGCGCGCCAAGATCGCCGGCGCCGCCGACAGCCTGGCGCCGCAGGTGTCGGCCTATGAGGATCTGGTGCTGGAACGCCAGTTCGCCGACCGTCAGTTGGCCGAGGCGAGCACTGCCCTCGTCGAGGCGCGTCAGGAGGCGCGGCGTCAGTCCCTCTATCTGGAACGCGTCGCCGGCCCGTTGACCGCCGATGAGGCGACCCGGCCGCGGCGCTGGCGGTCCATCCTGATCGTGCTGGTCTCGACCCTGCTGATCTGGGGCATCGGCCGCCTGCTGGTGCTGGGGCTGCGCGAGCACAGGCAGGCGGCATGAAGCCGGTCCCGACCCCGCCCGGTTTGGTGGTGCGCGGTCTGGCCAGGACCTGGCCGAAGGCTTCGCGCCCGGTGTTCGCCGATCTCGACTTCGATCTGGCCCGCAACGGTCGCCTCGCCGTGCTGGGGCGCAACGGCCAGGGCAAGTCTACCCTGATCCGCATTCTGGGCGGCGCCTGGACGCCGACCCGCGGCACGGTGGAGTGGCGCATGCGGCCGTCGTGGCCGATCGGGTTCGGCGGCGGCTTCCAGGGCAGCCTTTCCGGCCTGGACAACGTCCGCTTCCTGTCACGCCTGTACGACCGGCCCTTCGACCAGACGCTGGAGCGGGTCGAGGACTTCGCCGAACTGGGTGGGGAGGCCCTGAAACGGCCGGTCAAGCACTGGTCAGACGGCATGCGCGCCCGCCTCGCCTTCGGCCTGTCGCTGGCGGTGGAGTTCGACTGCTACCTGATCGACGAGGTCGTGGCCGTGGGCGACGCCCGCTTCCAGGAGAAGTGCCGGATCGAACTGTTCGACCGGCGCGCGGACCGCGCCTTCATCATGGCCTCGCACGACGAGCGGCTGATCCGCGACCACTGCGACAGGGCATTGGTGATCGAGGACGGCCGCGGTCGGGTGTTCGAGGACGTGGGCGAGGCGCTGGACGTCTATGCGTGGCTGAGGGCGGCGTGAGCGAACGGCTGAGCGAACGCGTCGCCGCCGCCGACGCGGCGCGCGACGCCCGTGACTGGAAGCGGGCAGCGCGGCTCTATGGCGACGCCCTCGAACTCGACCCGGGCCGCGACGATCTCTGGGTTCAGCAGGGGCATGCGCTGAAGGAATCCGGGCGGCGGGCCGAGGCCGAGACGGCCTATCGTACGGCACTTTCGTACCGCCCCGCCGTGGCCGACAGCTGGATGCAGTTGGGTCATCTTCTGTCGCTGGAGGGCCGCAAGGACGAGGCGGCGGCGGCCTATGCCGAGGCGGTGGCCCGCGACCGGACCCTGCGCGACGCCGCGGACGGCCTTCGCGCGGCGCTGGGCGGCGGCGCGGTCCTGTCGGACGATCTGCGCCGCGTCGCGGCCCGCGCCCTGCGCCCGCCGTCGCGGCGGACCCGACTCTTCTCCGCCGACGCCATCGCTCTCGGCCGCCTGTTCCACGAGACGCTCGACAGGCTCGGCGACGAGGCCCCCCCGGCGGCCGTCGAGGCCGTGCGGGCGGGGCTGGACGCCCTGCCGCAGTTGTCCCCGCCCCCGGTGGAGGGGGCCGCCTGCGTCTTCGACGTCTCCGACCTGATCGGCTATTTCGCCCATTCGCGCCTGCCGACGGGCATCCAGCGCGTGCAGATCGAGGTGCTGTCGGCCCTCCTGTCCGACCCGGCGACCCAGCCGCGCACCTCGGTCTGTGCCTTCGACGAAGCGCGCGACGACTGGGTGGAGATCCCGCCCGACCTGTTTCTGGATCTGGCCGAGGCCGCGCTGGCCGGCGGCGACCTGACCGAGCCCGGCTGGCGCATGCGTCTGGAGGCGCTGCGGAGCGAACTGGCGCTGGCCCCGGCGCTGGCCTTCCCGCCCGGTGCCTGGCTGATCAACCTCGGTACCTCGTGGTGGCTGCAGAACTATTTTCTGAAGGTGCGCGAGGCGAAGCGCCGGTTCGGCGTGCGCTACGTCCCCTTCGTCCACGACATGATCCCGGTCATGGCGCCGGAGCATTGCGTCCGGCCGCTGGTGCAGGATTTCGTCAGCTGGGCGCTGGGCGTCTTCGCCCATGCTGACGCCTTCCTGACCAATTCCGAGGCGTCCCGCGCGGACCTGCACACGGTGGCCGGCCGCCTCGGCGTCGAGGTTCCCGCCGACCGGGTGCGGGTGGTCCGGCTCGACGCCGACTTCCGCAAACCCGGGACGGCCGGCGGCGAGGCGGTGTTGGACCGTCACGGATTGACGCCCGGCGGCTTCATCCTGTTCGTCTCGACGATCGAGTCCCGCAAGAACCACGTAGAGGCGCTGGCGGCGCTGCAGGGGATGCTGGCGGTCCACGGTCCCGGACGCACGCCGAAACTGGTCTGCGTCGGCGGCAAGGGCTGGCTGAACGACGCCGTCTTCGCCCGGTTGCGCTCGGATCCCGCCCTGGCCCGGCACGTCCTGATGTTGTCCGGGGTCCCGGATGCCGAACTGGACGCGCTGTACCGGACCTGCCGCTTCACCCTGTATCCGAGCCTCTACGAGGGATGGGGCCTGCCGGTCACCGAGTCCCTCAGCCACGGCAAGGTCGTGCTGGCCTCGAACCGGTCCTCGGTGCCCGAGGCGGGCGGCGACCTGGCGGTGTATTTCCAGCCCGGCGATCTGGACGGCCTGACCGAGGCGATGGAGCGCCTCAGCTTCGACGATGCCTGGTGCGACCTGCTGGAGCGCCGCATCCGCGAGCGGTTCCGGCCACGGCCGTGGCGCGCGCTGGGGCGGGACATGCTGGCGGCCGTCGACGCATGGGTGCCCTCGGCCGGAGAGGCGTCCCTCGCCGCGCCGTTCGCCGTCGCGGGGTGCCTGCACCGGCTGGCGCGGTCCACGGCGCTGGGCATCGGGCCGGGCGATCGCGCCGACGAGATCTTTCGCGAGGGGGCCGGCTGGGCGGCACCGGAGGCCTGGGGCTGTCGCGCGCGCGGAACCGGCGCGGACCTCGCGTTCCGCATCGACCTGCCCGAGGGCACGCCGCTCCGGATCCATCTGGGCCTCACGGCCCCGGGCGAGGGTCGCGCCTTCGAGGTGCGCCTGGGCGACGGGCCGCCGACCGTCGGCCACGTGCTGGCCGCCGCCGTGCGCTGGATCGTGCTGGACTCCCGCGCACCGGGACCGGACCGCGCCCTCCGCCTGCGGCTGACCGCCGCCCCGGACGGGCGCGAGCCGAACGCGGGTGAGCGCGTCGAGATCGGCGTGATCGGCTTCATGGTCTGCGCCGCCGACGACCTGTCGGCCCGCGCCGACTTCCAGGCCGGAATTGCCTCGGGCGGCTGGGGTCTCCAGCCGCCCGAGGGTCGTCTCGTCTGACCTGACGCCTTTACTGGAAGGCGTCGTGGGCGGGCAGCTGGTGCCAGCCGTCCTCGGCGTCGAAGCCGGTGGGCTTCAGCGGGT